>Ga0209581_1000056_pt1 | contig 402042 bp, 368 predicted proteins | sample Coa_R2_FD_187160 | JGI IMG/M metagenome (GOLD analysis project Ga0209581, IMG submission 187160) | Surface soil microbial communities from Centralia Pennsylvania, which are recovering from an underground coalmine fire - Coalmine... | ecosystem: Environmental > Terrestrial > Soil > Unclassified...
TGCGCACATGATGGGCCAAATGCTGCCACTTGCCGCGCGGGTCGGTAAACCGAAAATCAACATATTTGACCTCGTGCTCCTTCAGCAGCGCCATCACTTTGCCGGTGTCCGCCATCGCTCTCGTCTCGCTAAGGGATTGGGGTTGGGCGGCTGACCTTCCGCGACCGCGGCGGGTGCGCGATCGGCGAGGCCGCCCCATCGCCGACCGGCGCGGCGCCGCCCGGGGTCGCCGCAGGACAAACCGCCGCGGTCGCCGGGTCGCGCGCCCTCACGACGCCTCAAATCGCATCCGGTCCGCGCTCGCCGGTGCGGATGCGGATCGCCTCGTCGATATTGGCGACAAAGATCTTGCCGTCACCGATCCGCCCGGTATGGGCGGCTTGCTGAATGGCCTCGACCGCCCGCTCGACGAGCGCATCCTCCATGACGACCTCGATCTTGACCTTGGGCAGGAAGTCGACGACGTATTCGGCGCCGCGATAGAGCTCGGTATGGCCCTTCTGGCGACCAAAGCCCTTGGCCTCGGTGACCGTGATGCCCTGGATCCCGACCGCGTGAAGCGCGTCCTTCACCTCGTCGAGCTTGAAGGGCTTGATGATCGCTTCGATCTTTTTCATCGGCGTCGATACTCTTCCCGGCTACGGACGGTCAGCCACGGGCTGTCTCGCATAACCCATGCCAAGCGCCCGCGGCAAAGCCATACCTGCACGATATTGCACTCGGCCCGAGGCTGCCGATCCCGCAACCATGCGCCTGCCTGTTTTGTAGCCAATTCCGAGGATCGGCGCAATTGATCAAACCGCCAGCCGGCCGAGCAGGCGGCCGACGCGCTCGATCGCCTCGGCGATCGCGGCACGGCTGGCGGCATAGGAAAAGCGCAGGTAACCTTCGCCGAATTCGCCAAAACTGGTGCCGGCGATCGTCGCTACTCCCGCCTCGTCAAGGAGCCGGTTTTGCAAGCTGCGGGCGTCGAGGCCGAGTTTGGTGACGTTGGGGAAGGCATAAAAGGCGCCGCCCGGGCGCACGCAGCTGACGCCCGGCAGCCGGTTCAAGGCCTCGATGATGAATTGCCGGCGCTCGGCAAAGGCCGCGACCATCGCCGCGACCGGCTCGCGCGGTCCGCGCAGCGCCGCAATCCCGGCATATTGCGCGGCGGCATTGACGCAGGAATGGCAGTTGATCGCCAGCCGCTCGGCCGCGGCGAACAGCTGCTCCGGCCACACCCCGTAGCCCAGCCGCCAGCCGGTCATCGCATAGGTCTTGCTCCAGCCGTCGAGCAGGATCAGCCGGTCGCGGAGCGACGGATAGCCGAGCAGGCTGACATGCTCGGCGCCGTCATAAAGGATTTCGCCATAGATCTCGTCGCTCAACACCGCCACCTGCGGATGGCGTTCGAGCCCGGCGACCAGACGGTCGAATTCGGCGCGCGGCACCACCCCGCCGGTCGGGTTGGCGGGGCTGTTGACGATGATCAGCCGGGTGCGCGGCGTGATCCGGTCCAACACCTCGGCGGCGCTAAACGAGAACCCGGCACTTTCATGAAGCGGGATCGGAACCGGCACCGCCCCCGAAAACCGGATGACGCTCTCATAAATCGGAAAGCCGGGATTGGGATAGAGGATCTCGACCCCGGGCTCACCAAACATCATGATCGCGAAGAACATCGTCACCTTGCCGCCGGGCACCACCAGCACCTGCCCCGGCGACACCTCGACCCGGTGGCGGCGCCACAGATCGGCGGCCACCGCCTCGCGCAAGGGCGGGATGCCGTTGGCCGCCGTATAGCCGTGATGGCCGTCGACCAGCGCCTTGCACGCCGCCTCGACGATGTGCGGCGGGGTCGGAAAATCGGGCTGGCCGATGCCGAGATTGATGATCGAGCGGCCTTGCGCGGCGAGGGCGTTCGCGCGCGCCAGCACTTCGAAGGCGGTCTCGGTCCCGAGTACCCCCATCCGCGCGGCCATGTGCACCATTTTTGCGCTTCCTCCTCAATCGGTCGCGCACAAGCTAGCGCCGCTTGGGCAAAATAGCGATCGCGAACCAGGCTTAACGCCGCCTTTGGAGATGGCGCGGGCTGCCAATGCCGGGCGCGGTCGCCAAAATTACAGCGAATTAATTCGCACGAAAGGCGGCTGTCACCCGCAAGCGGCAATTATCCGCCGAACCCGCCGGCCCGCGCATGTGGCGCGGCGGCCGATCGGGAATGCTCGCCCGCAGCAAGAGGTCGACAATGCCGAACTTATGTTCCTCTTCTTTTCGCCTTCCGCGCATGACCCGCGGCCGCGCCGCCGCGCTGGGCCTCGGGGTCGGTGCGAGCCTCGCCTTGGCGCCGATGGTGTGGGCCGAAAACCCGGCGCCGGCGCCGACGATGGCGGCGCCGGTGGCGCTGATCCAGCAGCAGAGTTTCGCCCCGCTGGTCAAAAAGGTGCTGCCGGCGGTGGTCAACATCTCGGTCACCCAGAAGGCCAGCGCCGACCAGATGGCGGAAGAGGCCACGCCGTTTCCGGAGGCGCCGTTTCGCGGCTTTCCGAATTCGCCCTTTGACGAGATGCTGCGCCGCTTTTTCGAACAGCAGAACCCCGGCGGCGAGGGCCATGCCTTCCCGCAGATGCCGGGTGGCATGCCACAACGCATCGCGCTCGGATCGGGGTTTATCATCAATCCATCCGGCTATATCGTCACCAACAACCACGTGATCGGCGACGCCGGCAAAGTCGAAGTGATCTTGCAGGACAAGAGCCGGTACACCGCCAAGATCGTCGGCCGCGACCCGAAGACCGACATCGCGGTGCTGAAGATCAAGGCCGACCAGCCGCTGCCCTATGTCAGCTTTGGCGACAGCAGCGCCGCCCAGGTCGGCGACTGGGTCATGGCGGTCGGCAACCCGTTCGGGCTCGGTGGGACCGTGACCACCGGCATCATCTCGGCCCGCGGCCGCGACATCAACGAGGGGCCCTATGACGATTTCCTGCAGATCGACGCCCCGATCAACCGCGGCAATTCCGGCGGCCCGACCTTCAACCTCGACGGGCAGGTCATCGGCATCAACACCGCGATCTATTCGCCCAATGGCGGCAGCGTCGGGATCGGCTTTGCGGTGCCCTCGAACGTCGCCAAACCCATCGTCGACCAGCTGATCGCGCACGGCAAGATCACCCGCGGCTGGCTCGGGGTGCAGATCCAGGAAGTGACCCCGGCAATCGCCGCCAGCCTCGGTCTCAAAGGCGAGCACGGCGCCCTGGTGGCGCTGGTGACCCCCGACGGCCCGGCGGCCAAGGCCGGCCTCAAACAAGGCGACGTGATTTTAAGCTTTGACGGTCACGAGGTCGGGCAGTTGCACGATCTGCCGCGGCTGGTCGCCGATGCCGCACCGGGCAGCGAAGCGACGGTCACGGTCTGGCGCGACGGCCACAAGACCGAATTGCAGGCGAAACTGGGCGAGTTGCCGGACAACAACAAGGTGGCGTCCGCCGCCGGCGATCAGGGCGACGAGCCGGCCGCCGAAGCCTCGGCCTCGGGCATGCACTTCGCACCCCTGACCAACCGCCTGCGTCAACAATTGCATGTCGGCAAAAATGTCGAGGGGGTCGTCGTGACGCGGGTCGACAACGGCAGTGCGGCCGACGACAGCGGGCTGAGCGAGGGAGACGTGATCGTCTCGATCGATCAGCAGCCCGTGCACACTCCCGCGGAAGCCGCGGCAAAATTGCACGAAGCCGCCCATTCGGCCAAGAAAACCGCGCTGGTGCTGCTCAACCGCCACGGCACCACGCAATATGTCGGCCTCAATCTCGGCAGCAATCAGGGCTGAGCGCGGCTGCAACGTCCGAGGCGGCGGTGTCGATCATCCGGGCACCGGGCGGCTCGTCTCACCGGTCGAGACGGCCCTCGCGTGAGCGAAAGCCCGGCCACGGCCGCGGCACCGCCTCACGCGAGGAGAGCGGCACCCGCGCCTCCAGCCGCTCGAGCTCGATCCGCGTGCGGGCGCCGGCGCGCAGCAGCCGATCGGTCGCTTCGCGCAATCCGGCCCGCGTCTCGGCGCTGTCATGCGCCAGCGCGGCGTCAAAGGCCGACAAAAAAGCGGCGATGTCGGTGTTGATCCGCTCGCGCAGAGCATGATCGATAAACGCCTCGCTGTCGCGCGCGGTGGGTGATGGCTCCTCGCCGGTCGCCGGCGCCCTTGCGGGCATCGCCGCCGCCGGGCGCACCGGCTGGGGCTGGACCGGGGCCGGCCGCGCGGCGGCAAATCCCACCGTTCCGGCCGGCCCGCGCGGCCCGCTTCGCGTCTCGGCGGCGAGGCCGTGCGCCGCCGGCGCCGCGGCGTGCGGCCCGTGCGCGGGATTGCCATTCCCGCTCGGCAGCGACAGGTGCAGCGTGCGACGCGCCTCGCCATTGGGCTGGGCGGCGCCGGCGGTCAACGGGGTCGGCGGCGAGGCGACGGGACGGCTGTCGCCGTCGCGCAGATGGCCCTCGCCGAGCGGCGCTCGCGACGGGACCGGGCGCGCTGCCGCCTCGGCAGCCCCCGCAGGCGGGTGCGAATCGGTCGGCGGTACCGACAGCGACAAGGGTGCCCGAACCGGCGGTTGATCGCCCGTGCGCCCTTCGCCAAGGGGATGCCCGGCGGGGTCAGGCGTCTCGCCGTTATGCGTGGGGCGAGGGTCTGGCATGTCGCCGCTGTCGACCGGCGCACTGGCCTTGACCAGTTGCGGCTCGGCCGGTGGCGGCGCTTCGCTCTTTTGCGGGTCGTGATCCGGGTTGGCGGCACTGCGTGCGCGGCTGCGGCTGACGATGTAGCTGATCGCCGGCGGCGAGCAATCGTAAGTGCGAGCGATACTCGCCAAGGTTTCGCCGGCCTCGTAGCGCGAAATGATCGATGGCCAGTCCTTTTGGGGAATTTTCCCTCGTTTGCTTGATTTTTCCATACCAGGGACCTTCGTTGTCGGTCTTGTGTTGCCATTTGTCGGCCCTCGCCAATCCCACCCCGACAACCGGGATGACGAGTTCCGAGCCAGAACACCAGGAGCAAGCAGTAGATTAGCGTGGCAACCCCGCCCGCGCGCGGCGCGCAAGAGCCCGATCAGACCCTCGACCCGGCCGCCCGGCGGTGATTACACCGACCGCCAAGTAAACGCAAAGGCTGTTTACCAGTTCCGCGAGCCTACCGCAATCGGCCGCTATTGCTCAAATACGAATGATCTTGCCCGGGTTCAGGAGGTTGTTGGGATCGAGCGCGCGTTTGATGGTGCGCATCACCGCGATCGCCTCGCCATGCTCGGCGACCAGCAAGTCCATCTTGCCATAGCCGATCCCATGCTCTCCGGTGCAGGTCCCTTCCATTGCCAACGCCCGAGTAACCATCCGCTCGTTAAGCTGTGCTGCCTCGACAATTTCCTCGGGATGATCGGGATCGATCATGAAAACGAGGTGAAAATTGCCGTCACCGACATGACCGACAAGAGCCGTGGGCACCGAAGATTTGGCCAGATCTTCCTTGGTCAGGCGGATGCACTCGGCCAGTCGCGAAATGGGTACACAAACATCGGTCGCCCAACCTTTTGAGCCGGGGCGCAGCGCCAGTGCGGCATAATAAGCGTCATGCCGCGCCTGCCAGAGTTTCGAGCGGTCTTCGGGCGTGGTTGCCCAGCGGAAATCGTCGCCGCCATGGTCGGCAGCGATCTCTTTGACGGTGTCGGTCTGTTCGGCGACCGCCGCCGGCGAACCGTGGAATTCGAAAAACAGGGTCGGCGCCACTTTATGGTCGAGTTTTGAATAGCGGTTGATCGCGGCCATCTGGGCCTCGTCGAGCAGCTCGATTCGTGCGACCGGCACGCCCGCCTGGATCGTCGTGATGACCGTGTCAACGGCCTTCTCCAAAGACGGGAACGCGCACACCGCAGCGGCGATCGCCTCCGGGATGCCGTACAGTCGCACCGTCAATTCGGTGATGATGCCGAGCGTCCCCTCCGAGCCGACAAAAAGCCGTGTCAGATCGTAACCGGCCGCGGATTTGCGCGCCCGGCGGGCGGTGCGCACCACCCGGCCGTCGGCGAGCACCACGGTGAGCGACAAGACATTCTCGCGCATCGTGCCATAACGCACCGCATTGGTCCCGGAGGCACGCGTTGCCGCCATCCCGCCCAGCGTGGCGTCGGCGCCGGGGTCGATCGGGAAAAACAGGCCGGTGTCGCGCAAATGTTCATTGAGCTGCTTGCGGGTCACGCCTGCCTCGACGCTGACGTCGAGATCCTCGGCATTGACCCTGAGGATGCGGTTCATCTGGCTCATATCGAGGCAGATCCCGCCCTTGAGCGCGGCGACATGGCCTTCGAGCGACGTGCCCGCGCCAAACGCGATCACCGGCGTGCGGTACTCGGCGCAGAGCTTGACGATCGCCGCCACCTCTTCGGTGGTGTGGGGAAAGACGACGGCGTCGGGCGCATGCGGCGGGTGATAGGATTCGTCTTTGCCGTGCTGCGCACACAGCGCCGGCGAGGTCGACACGCGCGCGCCGCACAGTCGCCGCAATTCGGCAAGGAGCGGCGGAGCAACAGGTACGCGCGTCAAAGCCGGTTCGGACATTGTCGCATCCCTAGAATTACGGCGCTCGCTGCGTCGTCGGCGGCACCGGCCCCGAGATTTACTCCGGCGCCGCCGGCGGCGGCAACCGGGCGCAACCGCAACCGCTACATTTGTTTCGTCAACCCGCGGCGCCCGGTCACTTAACGCCGTCCGCTCGCGCCGCGACGGCAAAAGCTTTCCTTTTCGCGACGGGGTTGTTGCCCGCATTGAGGAACCGCCGGCCACCGCTTACGTCTTATTTCGAGGATTTGCGTCAGTCGACAAGGCGTCGGTTCGGGAGGACAGGATGGCGCTCAGAGCGGTCACACTCGATGACAAATACGTGCTCGAGCGAGGGCGGGTCTATCTGACCGGTGTGCAGGCATTGGTGCGCCTGCCGATCACACAGCGTCAGCGCGACGCCGCCGCCGGTCTCAACACCGCCTGTTTCATCTCCGGCTATCGCGGCTCGCCGCTCGGCGGTCTTGATCAGGCGCTGTGGAGCGCCCGTCGCTTTATCGAAAAGAACCACATTCGTTTTCAGCCCGCGATCAACGAGGAGTTGGGCGCCACGGCGGTCTGGGGCAGCCAGCAACTGAACCTGTTTGCCGGCGCCAAATATGACGGCGTGTTTGCGATGTGGTACGCCAAGGGCCCCGGCGTTGACCGCAGCGGCGACGCGCTCAAGCATGGCAACGCCGCCGGCTCTTCGCGACATGGCGGGGTGCTGCTGTTGGCCGGCGACGACCATACCTGCAAATCCTCGACCCTCGCCCACCAGTCGGAATACGCGTTTATGGATGCGTGCATTCCGGTGCTGAACCCGTCGGGGGTGCAGGAAATTCTCGATTTCGGTCTTTATGGCTGGGCGATGTCACGCTATTCGGGGTGCTGGATCGCGCTGAAGACGATCGCCGAGACGATGGACAGCTCGGCCTCGGTCGATCTCGATCCCGAGCGCGTCGCGATCGTCCTGCCGCAAGACTTCGAGATGCCGCCGGAGGGTCTCAACATCCGCTGGCCCGACCCGCCGCTCGAGCAGGAATACCGGCTCCACAAATACAAGCTCTACGCCGCGCTCGCCTTTGCCCGAGCCAATCGCCTCGACCGCATCGTCATCGACAGCCCGCGCCCGCGGTTCGGCATCGTCACCACCGGCAAATCCTATCTCGATGTGCGCCAGGCGCTCGACGATCTCGGCATCGACGAAGCGCACGCCGCCGAGATCGGTTTTCGCCTGTACAAGGTCGGGATGTCGTGGCCGCTCGAACGCGAAGGCATCCGCCATTTCGCCGAGGGCCTCGAGGAGATCCTGGTTGTCGAGGAAAAGCGCGCGGTTATCGAAAACCAGTTCAAGGAGCAGCTCTACAATTGGCGGGAAAATGTGCGCCCGCGGGTGATCGGCAAGTTCGACGAAAACCGCAACTGGATCTTGCCTTCGACCGGCGAATTGACGCCGGCGATGATCGCCCGGGTCATCGCCCAGCGCATCGCCCGCTTCCACACCTCGCCGCGGATCCAGGAACGACTGGCCTTTCTCGAAGCCAAGGAGCGCCAGCTCGGCGGCGCCGTCGTGCCGTTTGCGCGCACCCCCTATTTCTGCTCGGGCTGCCCGCACAACACCTCGACCAAGGTTCCGGAAGGCAGCCGGGCGGTGGCCGGCATCGGCTGCCATTACCTGGCGCAGTTTATGGATCGCTCGACCGCCACCTTTACCCAGATGGGCGGCGAGGGGGTGCCGTGGATCGGCCAGGCCCCGTTTACCGAGACGCCGCACATTTTTGCCAATCTCGGCGACGGCACTTACACCCATTCCGGGATTTTGGCGATCCGTGCCGCGGTCGCCGCCAAGGTCAATATCACCTACAAGCTGTTGTTCAACGACGCGGTGGCGATGACCGGCGGTCAGCCCAATGACGCCGGGCTCACGGTCCCGGCACTCGTCCGGCAGCTCGCCGCCGAGGGGGTTGGGCGCATTGTCGTGGTCACCGACGAGCCGGACAAATATCCCGCCGATGCCGGGTTTCCGGCCGGCGTCGCGGTCCGCCACCGCGACGATCTCGATGCGGTGCAGCGCGAATTGCGCGACATCCCGGGTGTGACCGCGATCGTCTATGACCAGACTTGCGCCGCCGAAAAGCGCCGCCGGCGCAAGCGGGGCCGCTTCCCCGATCCGAAAAAGCGGGTCTTTATCAACGATCTGGTTTGCGAGGGCTGCGGCGATTGCTCGCGCACCTCGAACTGTGTGTCGGTCATCCCGGTCGAGACCGAGTTCGGCCGCAAGCGAGCCATCGACCAGTCGAGCTGCAACAAGGATTATTCCTGCGTCGAGGGGTTCTGCCCGAGCTTTGTGACCGTCCATGGCGGCGAGCTTAAAAAGCGGGCGGCGGCCGGTCACGACGAAGCGGAGCTGCCGCCGCTGCCCGAGCCCGCGCAGCCGCCGCTCGGCGAGCGGGTTTACGGGATTCTGGTGACCGGGGTCGGCGGCACCGGCGTGGTGACGATCGGCGCCTTGCTCGGCATGGCCGCCCATCTCGAGGGCAAGGGCTGCACGGTGCTTGACATGACCGGCCTCGCCCAGAAGGGAGGGGCGGTCTACAGCCATGTCCGGATCGCCGAGCGGCCCGACCAGATCCATGCGGTGCGCATCGCCGCCGGCAATGCCGAATTGTTGCTGGGTTGCGACCTCGTGGTGTCGGCGAGCGCCGACGCGCTGTCGAAACTCGAACCCGGATACAGCCGGGCGATTGTCAACAGCCACGAGATCATGACCGGCGATTTCACCCGCAATCCCGATCTGGTCTTCCCGACTGCCGCTCTCGAACGCAGCATCGCCGAGGCGACAGGTTCCACCGGGGCCGAGTTTGTCGACGCCACCCGGCTGGCAACCGGGCTGTTGGGCGATTCGATTGCGGCCAATCTGTTTCTGCTCGGCTACGCCTATCAGAAGGGGCTGGTGCCGTTGTCGGCGGAGGCGATCGAGCGCGCGATCGAATTGAACGCGGTGGCGGTCGATTTCAACAAGAGTGCGTTCGGCTGGGGCCGGCGGGCTGCGGTTGACCTCGCCCTGGTCGAAGACCGCGCCGTGCCGCAAAGCGCGGTGCCGCAAAGCCATCGCCTCTCGCAGACACTCGATGAGGTCATTGCCCGGCGTGTCGCCTTCCTGACCGAATACCAGAACGCCGCCTATGCCGCGCGTTATGCCGCCCGGGTCGAGCGGGTGCGGGAGGCCGAGGCGAAGGTTTCGCCCGGCAGCAGCGAACTCACCGCCGCGGTGGCGCGCAGCCTGTTCAAAGTGATGGCCTACAAGGACGAATACGAAGTCGCCCGGCTCTATACCGAAAGCGACTTTCTCCAACGCGTCGCCGAGCAGTTCGACGGCCCCTACGAGCTGCGCTTTCATCTGGCGCCGCCAATCCTCGGCGATCGCGATCTGCAGACCGGCCATCTGAAAAAGCGCGAATTCGGACCGTGGATGTTGGGGGTCTTCCGGGTTCTGGCAAAGCTCAGGGGCCTGCGGGGCACCCGTTTCGATATCTTCGCCAGGACCGAGGAGCGCCGCGCCGAGCGGCGCTTGATCGACGAATTCGAGGCGGTTATCGACGAGATCGTCGCCCGGCTGTCGCCGGCCAATTACCCCGTCGCCATCGAGCTTGCCGGATTGCCGCAGGAAATCCGCGGTTTCGGCCATATCAAGGAGGCGGCCATGGCCCGCGCCAAAGCCAAGGAGGCGCGGCTCTTGGCGCGGCTGCGCGCGCCCGAACCCGAGCCGGCGCTGGCCGCCGCGGAATAACGACCCGAGAGGCAATCTCGGTGCCTCTCGGCTTCGCGGTTGGCGAAGCGCAGCGATGGCTATGGGCGCGCGCTCATATGTTGCCCGATTTTCTGAATTTCGGCTTGGGCGGCTAGGACGCGATCGGGGCGAGATCAAGGGCGGCGGCCATCAGCGCCCGGGTGTAAGGATGCTCGGGGGCGGTCATGATCCGCTCGGTCGGCCCGGCTTCGACGACGCGGCCGTCTTTCATAACGACGATGTCGTGGGCGAGGGCGCGCACCACCCGCAAATCATGGCTGATAAACAGATACGCGAGGCCGTGCCGGGTCTGCAACTCGCGCAACAATGCGACGATCTGCGCCTGCACCGACATGTCGAGCGCCGAGGTCGGCTCGTCGAGCACCACCAGCCGCGGCGCCAGAATGAGCGCCCGCGCGATCGCCGCGCGCTGGCGCTGGCCGCCGGAAAATTCGTGCGGATAGCGGTCGGCCGCGGCCGGATCGAGCCCGACTTCGGTCAACACCTTCTCGATCAGGCGGCGACGCTCGGCCGGCGTCGCGCCGATGCCATGCACGCGCAGCCCCTCGCCGACGATCTGCGCGACCGACAGCCGCGGCGACAGGCTCGAAAACGGGTCTTGAAAGACGATCTGCATCTCCCGCCGCAACGGCCGCAGCCGGCGCTGCGACAGCCCGGTGATGTCGCGCCCGGCAAAGCAAATGCGTCCCTCGGCCGCAACCAAGCGCAGCAGCGCCAAGCCCAACGTGGTTTTGCCTGACCCGCTCTCGCCGACGACGCCGAGCGTGGCGCCCGCGCGCAGTCTCAGTGAGAGCCCGTCAACGGCTTTGACATGTCCGCGCACCCGGCGCAGCCAGCCGCGACGGATCGGAAACCACACCCGCAGCCCTTCAGCCTCGAGCAACACCGGCGCTCGCGGATCGGCGGGCGCGGCGCGGCCCTTGGGCTCGGCCGCGACGAGGCGCCGGGTATAGGGGTGGCGCGGGTCACCGAGCACGGTCGCGGTCGGACCCGTCTCCACGATCTCGCCCTCGGTCATCACGCAGACCCGCTCGGCCATGCTGCGGACCACGGCAAGATCGTGGGTGATCAGCAACAACGCCATGCCGAGGCGCCGGCACAGATCGCGCAACAGCGCCAGGATCGCCGCCTGGATCGTCACGTCGAGCGCGGTGGTCGGCTCGTCGGCGATCAGCAGGTCGGGTTCGTTGGCGATCGCCATCGCGATCATGACCCGCTGCCGCTGACCGCCGGAAAGCTGGTGCGGGTAGGCGGAAAGCCGGCTCTCGGCCTCGGGGAGCTGCACCAGGCGCAGCAAGTCGAGAACGCGCATGCGCACCGCGCGTGGCGACAGCCGGCGGTGCACGGCGAGGATCTCTCCGACCTGGCGCTCGACCGTGTGCAGCGGATTGAGCGAGGTCATCGGCTCCTGAAAGATCATCGCGACGCGGTCGCCGCGCACCCGCCGCAGATTCTCGGCCGGAGCGCCGACCAGTTCCTCGCCGGACAGGCGGATGCTGCTGCCGGGCCCATGGGCGGCGAGCGGATAGGGCAGCAGCTGCAGGATCGAGAGCGCGGTCACGCTTTTGCCCGAGCCGCTCTCGCCGACCAGCGCCAAGGTTTCGCCGCGGTCGAGCGAGAACGACACCCCCCTGACCGCTTCGACCGGTGCGGCGCCGCCGCGCCCGGCAAAAGTCACCGAGAGATTGCGTACCGCAAGCAATGGCTCGGGGTTCGCTTTCGGGCCGGCGATCGCGGCGCCGAGGCCAAGCACGCCCTCGTCATGCCGACCGGACAGGCGGCGCCAATCCCGACAGCCCTGCGGCTCGGAGCCCGGTTCGCGCGCGTTTGCCCGCTCTCGCCCGACGCCGCCCTTCACACCGCCACCTTGCGCGGGTCGAACGCGTCGCGCACCGCCTCGCCGACAAAGACCAACAGGCTCAGCATCAACGCGAGAACAAAAAACGCGGTCAGCCCGAGCCACGGCGCCTGCAGATTGGCCTTGCCCTCGGCCAGCAACTCGCCGAGCGAAGGCGACCCCGGCGGCAATCCGAAACCGAGAAAATCGAGCGAGGTCAGGGTCGTGATCGACCCGTTCAAGATGAACGGCAGAAACGTGATCGTCGCCACGGTCGCATTGGGCAACAGATGCCGCCGGATGATCGTGAGATCGGGCACGCCCAAGGCGCGTGCGGCGCGGACATAATCGAAATTCCGCGCCCGCAGAAATTCGGCGCGCACAACGTCGACCAGGGCCATCCATGAGAACAGCAACATCAACCCCAGCAGCCACCAGAAATTGGGCTCGACAAAACTCGCCATGATAATCAGTAAGTACAATACCGGGAGCCCCGACCAGATCTCGATAAACCGCTGGAAGCCGAGATCGACCAGCCCGCCGAAATAACCCTGGACGGCGCCGGCGGCGACGCCGATGACGGAAGAAGCCAAGGTCAGGCTGAGCCCGAACAGCACCGAGATGCGAAACCCATAGATGAGCCGGGCGAGCACGTCGCGACCCTCTTCGTCGGTGCCCAGCCAATCGACCCGTGACGGCGGCGAGGGCGCCGGGCTGGGGAGGTTGTAATTGATCGTGTTGTAGCTGAACGGGATTGGCGGCCAGATCATCCAGCCCTTGGCATTGATCAGCTGTTTCACCTCGGGGTCGCGGTAATCGGCGGCAGTGGGAAAAACTCCGCCAAATGCGGTTTCGGGATAATTGCGAAAGATCGGAAAATACCAGCCGCCGTCGAAATGGATCACGATCGGCCGGTCGTTGGCGATGAATTCGGCGAACAGCGAGGTCACAAACAGCGCCAGAAAAATCCACAACGACCAGAAGCCGCGCCGGTTGGCGCAAAACGCATCGAGCCGCCGACGCGTCAATGGCGAGATCGGCCAGCCCAAAAAGCGGTCGCGAACCCGCGGCAGCGACGCGGCCGGAGCGCTCATCGTCCGGCCCGCGCGATGCAGCGGCGCCGGGCCGCGGCGGCTGACGCCCGGCCATTGCGCCAATCCCCCCGACCTCTCCGCACGCGCTTAGCCATGGTCCCGCCCTATACCGCAATGGCGGCTTTTCGGCGACGCCATCAGCCCGGCGATGGGGGCGCGGCAAAAAGCGCCTGCAGCCGAGGCGGGGCGCGCCCGGGACGATGCGGCCGGCTCAGCCCGCACCCTCGACGAGCAGCACGCGGGCGGTCGAATTGGCCTGCCTGATCTTGAGCGCGGCTTGATATTCCTCGGAGTAATACCAGCGGCGGGCGGTCTCGATATCGGGAAATTCGATGACCACGATCCGCGCCGGGTCGGTCTCACCCTCGAGCCGGGCGGCGCCGCCGCCGCGGACCAGAAAGCGGCCGCCATAGCGCGCGATGCTGGCGCCGGCGAGCGGGCGGTAGGGCTCGTAACCGGCGGGATTGGTCACATTCACTTCGGCGATGACATAAGCGGGCATGGGCACACCTGCTGAGGCGATGGTTGCCGTCTTCGGCGGCGCAGCCTACCACGCGCGGCGATCGAGCGGGCGCTTGGTGGCGATCCCGGCTCTCCCCACATTGAGCCGAACCCGCTGTGATTGGGAGCCGAGCTTTGACCGCCGGATATGAATTCTATCGGGACAACGACCGTCTCGACCTGCCCGAGCCAGCCGATTTTCCCGAGCTTTACGAAGGCGTGCTGTGGCGCAGGGTCTGCGCCTATCTGTTGGACCTGGTATTCATCGGCGTGATCGCCATCGGCGTGTGGCTCTTATTCGCGGTGTTGTGGCTGCTGAGCTTTGGCCTGTTGGGGCCGCTGCTGTGGCTGTTGTTCAGCCTGATCCCCCTCGCCTACCACACGCTGCTGTTGAGCGGGCCGCGCTCGGCAACCTTCGGCATGCGCTGCTTCGATCTCGAATTGCGGACCCTGAGCGGCGAACGACCGAGCTTTGCCCAGGCGCTGGTCACGACGGTGTTGTTCTATGTCTCCGTCGCGATGACCGGTTCGCTGGTGCTGCTGGCGACGCTGTTCAACCGTCGCCGGCGGACTCTCCACGATTTTCTGACCGGCACGGTCATGGTGCGCAGATTGCCTATGCCGTAGGGCGCCCTTCCCAGAGCCCGTGGGGCAGCGGCTTGCCTTTGGTCTCGGGCAGAAACGGCGCGGCGATCACGCCGAGGACGAAAAACAGCCCGACGATCGTCGCCGCGCGGCCGTAACCGCCGAGCGCTACGATTAACGTCCCGGCGACCAGCGGCCCGATGCACGAGATCCAGCGCGGCGCGTTAAAGCAGAAGGCGACGGCGGTGCCGCGCATCCGGGTCGGGAACAATTCCGGCAGCCATATCGGCGCCCATGCCCAGATCCCGCCGGTAAAGAAACCGAACACGGTAACCGCGGCCAGCAACGGCGCCATGCCTTTGGCCCACAGATAGACGACCGGGGTCAGTACGAGGCACATCGCGTAATAAAGCATCGCGGTCGGTTTGCGGCCAATGCCGTCGGCGAGAAAGCCCAGCGCAATAAAGCCGAAGATCGCCACCCCGGTACCGAGCAGCCCGGCGATCGCCGAATAATAGGGCGCCGACAGCCCGGCCTTGGCGGCGACCGTGCCGACATAGGTCGGGATGAAGGTGGCGACCCCCCAGAACCCGAATGTCACCGACAGCATCATCAAAAACGCGGCGATCAGTCGCGGGCGCACACTCCGGTCGAAAAACATGTCGGCGACGGTAAAGCGGGTCAGTGCCGCATCGATTCCTTCGAGCGCGGCCCCGGCGCGTTGCCGGGCGCGCACGGCGCGCCGGCGTTCGTTGGCTTCCTCCCAGCGTGACGATTCGGGCATCGTGCGCCGGATCCAGAACACGAGCAGCGCCGGCAAGATGCCGACGAGGTACATGAAGCGCCAAGCGTTGGGTCCCAAGCCGCCGATCACGAGCCACACCCCGGAGGCGACAAAGCTGCCGATCCCGGCGCCGCTCTGCAGCAATCCGCCGCCCTTGCCGCGCGCATGATCGGGCCACAGCTCGGAGACCAGCGAGGCGCCGGTCACCCATTCCGAACCGATCCCGACGCCGACAAGAAAGCGCAGGACCGCGAACGATTCCCAATTCCATGCGATCGCGCTCAAACCCGTCGTCAGCGCATAAGCGAGCACCGCCAGCATCATCGTTCGCTTGCGGCCGATGTAATCGGCAATGACACCGCCGATCACGCCGCCCGTCGCCCAGCCGAAAACGGTGGTGGCGAGCACGATGCCGGCATAGCGCGGAAGCGCCGCCAGCTGCGCCGTCTCGAGCAGCTGGTGCAAGGCAAAGCCGACGGTCAGAAACAACGCATAGATCTCGAACCCGTCGAACAGCCAACCCAGATTCGAGACGAACAGCACTTTCCACTGCTCGCGGCTGAGGGTGCGATACCAGGGCAAAGCTGTAGCGAGCGCGCCTTGCGGCATGCCGACCTCCTGTTCGCGGAACCGCAATCACGGCCCCGTTTGTTTATTGTGGCCGACAATATGCCGGCGTTTTGCGCCGCGATCCTAAACCGCCGGGCGGGAGCAAGTCAAAGCGAAGCGGCAGGCTCGCGGCTGCGCGTTCGCCCGCCGGCTCCGCCCAGCCGGCGCTACATCCCCTCGCGCACCACCGGATTGGACAGCGTTCCGAGGCCGGTGATTTCGATGTCGATGACATCGCCGTGCTTGACGTTTTCGGGCGAGCCTTCGGTCCCCATCCACACGACATCGCCGGGATAGAGCGTCAGATATTGCGACATCCGGCTGATAAAGGTCGCCGGCCCAAACAGCATGTGGCTGGTCTTGAAGCGGTCTTTGACCACGCCATTGACGCGGATGATGGTCTCCGCCTGGTCGAGGTCGAAATCGGTCTCGATCCACGGCCCCATCGGCTTGAAGGTGTCGGTATTTTTTGCCCGCCACAGGGTCCGGTCATTGGCCTGCCAGGTGCGCTCGCTGAAATCGTTGCCGATGGTCCAGCCGAGCACACAGGACAAGGCTTCGGCTTCGCTCAAATGCTTGGCCTTCTTGCCGATGACCGCGACCAGTTCGCCCTCGTACTGGCAGCGCTCGGTCGCATCTTTGGGGATGACGATGGCTTCGCCATGCGCGATAAGCGCGTTGTTGGCGCGATAGCCGATATCGGCAGCCTTGGGCAAATTGGGTTCCTGGCCGCGTTTGCGCGCCGTCTCGATCACATGCTCGGCATAGTTAAGGCCGGCGCAATAAAAGGTGCGCGGCTCGACCGGCACCAGCAATTTGACCGCCGACAATTTGTGGCGGGTCGCGGTCTTTTCGTAACCCGAAAACGGGTCGCCCTTGACCTCGCTCACCGTATCGCCGTCGAGGATGCCGTAAGCGGTTTTCCCGGCGGTTTCAAAACGTATCCAGCGCATTTCTCCCCTCTCCTCCGGTTGCATCGAATGTCTGTCGGGGTCGCGGCCTCGATCCGCTCAAAGGGCGCCGAGGAACTCGATCAGCGCGGCGTTAACCTCGGCCGCCCGCTCCTGCTGCGTCCAGTGTCCGCAGCCCGGCAAGACCACGGTCCGGCGCAGTCGCGGCACCCATTGCACCAAATTCGGGATCAGCTGGTCCATGCCGGCAAACGCCGCGACCAGATCGCGGTCGCCGACAATGTAGAGCGCCGGCACCTCGACCCTGGCGCCGGCGAACGGGGCGAGGAGTTCCCAATTGCGGTCGATGTTGCGGTAATAATTGAGTCCACCGCGAAACCCGGTGCGGCCGAATTCGGCGGCAAACACATCCACGTCATCCTCGCCGAGCCAGGCGGGCAAGGTCGCCGGGTTGGCAAGATCGCTTGCCAGACGCGCGGCAAGGCCGCCGCGCCGCGGCACCATGCCGATCGCGGCCTTGGGCGGAGGATGGGGATTGTCCCCCGAATTCGCGTAGAGGATGCCGCGAAGCGAGCGGCGGACGTCCTGCGCCAACTCCGCCTCGGGCATTTCGGGGGTCTGCAGGTAGAGCTGATAGAACACCGCATCTGTGGTCTGCGGCATCAATCTCGTCGGCGGTACCGGCCCGCGTGGCAGAAACGGAACGCTGAGCCCGATGACGCCGCGAAACCGGTCGGGGCGCAGCAGCGCCGCATACCACGCGACCACCGCTCCCCAATCATGCCCGGCGATAACCGCCCGCGCGGCGCCGAGCGCATCGAGGAGCCCGATCATGTCACCGACCAGGTGCAACACCGTGTACTGGTCGATGCCCTCGGGCCGATCGCTGCCGCCATAGCCGCGCATATCGACCGCCACCGCCCGGAACCCGGCCGCCGCCAGAGCCGCAGCTGATGTCGCCACGAATACCACAGCTCCGGGAAGCCATGGCACAGCAGCACAAGCGGGCCCTCCCCCTGTTCGGCAATATGCAGGCGGATGCCGTTGGCGGTCAGCGTGCGGTGCGAAACCTCCGCCATGCGGCTCCCCCTCACCTCGGCGCCTGCCGCGTCACATCGGCGGCTCGCCCTTCAGCATCAGCCGATAGAGATAGCGGCGCTCGCTCATGTCATAATCGGGATTGGCCTTGTGGATGACGCTGCGGTTGTCCCAGATCACGAAATCGCCGTATCGCCACTGGTGGCGGTACTCGTATTTCGGTTGGATCGCGTGCGCCATCAATTCGGCGACGAGATCAAGCGCCTCCCGCTCACCCATGCCGACAATCGCCTCGATCCGCACCGGGTTCAAATAAAGCGCCTTGCGGCCGTTTTCGGGATGGGTGCGGACCAGCGGATGAATGCCGGGGGGCGGGACGAGCCGCGCGCTCTCTTCGCTGAGCGGCCGCAATTCGCGCGGGCTGTATTTGCTCTGGTAAACGTGCACCGCCTTCAACCCGTCGATCCGCGCCTTCATCGGCGGGTCGAGATCGTCATAGGCTTGGTGCATGTTGACATATTGGGTGTCACCGCCATGGCTCGGCAGTGCGACCGGGTAGAGCATTGTCGCCTTGGGCGGCGCCGGATGATTGGAATGGTCGGTGTGAAACGTCTCGCCCGAAATGTAACGCTTGCCGGGCACCGTCTGCTCGTTCGAGACATAGTAAAGTTGCGGGTAGCCCGGCACATGCATCTCGCGCTTGTCGTGCTGGAACAGCTCGCCAAAGATCTGGGCGGCGGCGATAAATTGCGGCGGCGTGAAACGCTGGTCGCGGATCACCAATACATGATTTTTGGCAAAGGCGCGGTTCAGGGCCGCGCGAGTGTCGGCGTCGAGATTCTGATTTAGATCGATGCCGCGGATTTCGGCACCGGTATGCGGCGTCAACCGCGTAATTGTGAACTCCATTGCGTTTCCTCATCGTTTCGGCGGGCGCCGGTGGCGGGGCGAAGCGGGTGGGCGCCGGCGGTGAAGCCCGGCGCCGAGCGGCCGTAATCTTGCGCCACCCCTCAACCGCGGCCGACAAACGGCATTTTGGTCGCCATCACGGTCAGGAATTGGACATTGGCTTCCGGGGTCACGGTCGCCATGAAGACGACGGCGCGCGCGACATTGGCGACATCCATCGTCGGCTCGACCATGACCGTGCCATTGGCCTGCGGCACCCCGCGGGTCATCCGCTGCGTCATCTCGGTCAGCGCATTGCCGATGTCGATCTGGCCGCAGGCGATGTCGTATTTGCGGCCATCAAGCGAGGTCGATTTGGTCAGCCCGGTAATCGCGTGCTTGGCCGAGGTGTAGGCGACCGAATTGGGCCGCGGCACATGCGCCGAGATCGAGCCGTTGTTGATGATGCGGCCGCCCATCGGCGTCTGGTCTTTCATGATCTTGAAGGCCTCCTGGGTGCACAGGAACGAGCCGGTCAAGATCGTATCGATAACCGCCCGCCAGCGGTCATAGGGCAATTCCTCGATGGGTGCCGCGGCGCCAAAACCGGCGTTGTTGAACAGCACGTCGAGCCGGCCATAGGTTTCCTTGGTCTTGGCAAACAGGGCGCGCACCGAGTCGGGGTCGGCGACATCGGCCGGCACCGCCAGCCCCCGGCCCTGCATGCTCTCGATTTCGCCGACGACGGCCTGCAGCGGCTCGGGGCGGCGGCCGGCGACGACCACGGCGAAGCCTTCGCGCGCCAGCGCCAGAGCCGAGGCTTTGCCGATGCCGCTGCCGCCGCCGGTCACCAGCGCCACCTTGCCGTTCGAATTCATGCTGCTCTCCTCCCGCCAATGGGCACTCATCGGGCGCCCACGATATCAGCTTATCGCGGCCGCGCCAGATCAGGCTTGCCAAACTCGCCGGCGGCTTTCGACGCCCTCGACCCCCCACCCGCTTTCGAGGCATTCGCTCGCGAGCTTCCGATGATGGGTTCGGGGCCACTCGCCGCCGCTTTTCGTCGGCGCGCCGCGACCCGGCGCCGGCCCAATCGCGACATCTTCGGGCGCGCGTTGAACGGGCCGGCCTAGACCCGCGAGGCTCGCAGCCGCCGCTGCCCGTGCTGTACGCTCAGGCGACGCAGCCCCCCGATTGCGCTGACCGCAAGCCCGATCGCCAGCACCACGACCGCCGGACGCAGCCCGGTCGTCCGCGAAAAATCGGCGGCCAGCACCCGCATGAGCGGGGCATGAAAGGCGAGGTGAAAATAGGCCGCCTCGCCGAGCGCGGTGCCGATTGCCGCAATCACAGCGAGCACAACGACCCATGGCCAGGCCAAATATCCGCGGATCCCGAAGCGCCAAGCCAAGACCCGGTAGCCCAAAAGCCAGCCGAGCAATCCCGCCATCACCGTCGGCTCCCAGAGATCGAGCTTTGCCTGAAAACTGAAATGAATGACGGCCAGAACCGCGATCGGATAGACGAGGCGGTGCAGTCTTTGCCAGCGGCGTCCGCCAAGCCGCCGCACCATGCCGTCGGTCGAGGTCGCCGCCAGCGCCGACAACCCGAGCAACGCGGCAAAGCCGATCGTCAGATAAACGCGCGACACGATCTCGCTCGCCACCTTGCCGACATCAAAGCTTTCGCTGGTCACGTAAAGAGACAGGTGGAACAGGGCGTAGGCAAAGGCCGCGACCCCGACCATCCGCCGCACCAGGATAAGCCGCGGCCATTGCCAAATCTGGCGCAAGGGGCTGACCGCCAAGGCCAGAAAGATGAGCCGGATCGTCCACAGCCCGGCCTCGTGGATCGCCTCGTTCAATGGCCGCGCGCCGAGCAGGCCGGCGCCGTAAGCAAACACCACCCACGCCGCCGGACCGAACAGGGCGACGAACACGGCGAGTTTCAACGGCACGAGCCGTCGATTGTGGTCGGTCCACGGGAATGCCGTCGGCATGGGTGGCGCAGCTTTCTTTTTACATCGGCGGCTTGACGCCGTTCTTTTCGGCGGTCACGCCGGCGGCGGTCAGCGAGCCGTCCGGCGCCTTGCGGGCGACCAGGAAGACCGCGGCTCCGGGCTTCAGCAACGAAGCCGCGCCCGGCACATAGCCGACGATCGGCGTGCCGGCCGGCACCGCGATTTGGATTTGCTTACCGTTGAGCGCGACGGTGATCGTGCGGTCCTGCGGGGCGCTTTTGACCTCGGCCACCGGCGCATTGGTCATCCGGCCGCCCGGCACCAGATCCCATGGCAGCTCCGCCATCGGAACGCCGGTCATATCCGGTGAGAAGATGTGGATTTCGACGGCTTTGCGGACACCCTCGGGATCGACGACCGAGGTGATGCCGACCTTGTCGCCGGGCTTGATGTCGTTGAGCGTGCGGCTCACCACCCCGCGCACGCCGAAATTGGGCGCCAGCTTGACCGCAACCGCCGCGCCGTCGCGGCCTTTGACAGTCAACTGGTGGTCCGTGAAAGTCTCGACCGTTCCGCGAACGAATACCGGCGGCGGCGCCGGCGCCTGGGCAAGGGCCGGTGCGGCCACGGCGATCAAGACGGCGATCAGCGACGATTTCCACATCATACCCATCCTCCCCATTTCGGCGCGCAACGCTTGCCGCTTGCGAGGTGGCGTCTACGCCGTCTCGACGCATTTCACAATTCGGTGACCGGGAGATGGCATTGGCGCCGACCCGGCGTTAAGCTCGCCGCGGCTCTGCAACAGGAAGCCTTCACAGCGCCGTTTGTCGCCATTGTGCGATGCGTGGCGCGGAGGGCCGGCCGCCGGGTCGCGATGGATGGGCAGGAATCGATGGTCGCGGACGCGCAAAACTATTCGCTCGAGGAGATGGATCGGCAGAGTTTTTTCCATCCCACCACCTCGATAGCCGAGCATCTCAGAGACGGCCCGACGATCATCGCCGGCGGCGCCGGGGTGCGACTGCGCGACCGGCGCGGGCGCGAGCTGATCGATTGCGGCGCCGGGTTGTGGTGCGTCAATGTCGGCTACGGCCGCGCCGAACTGGGCGATGCGGCGGCGCGGGCAATGGCCGAGCTCGGCTATTACCACACCTTCTCGGCCTATTCGAACGAGCCGATCATCCGCCTCGCCGACCGGCTGTTGACGCTGTTCCGTGAAAAGGCCGGTGTTCCGGGCCTCGCCCGGGTGTTTTTCGGGACCTCGGGGTCTGACGCCAACGACACCAATTTCAAGCTGGTTCGCTACTACAACAACCTTCGTGGCCGGCCGCAAAAGAAGAAGATCATTGCCCGGTTGGGCGCGTATCACGGCCTTACTTACGCCGCCGGCAGCCTGACCGGCATTGCGGCCTTTCATCGCGCCTTCGATCTCCCGGTCGCCGGCGTGCTGCATACCGCCTGTCCGCATTTCTATCGCTTTGCCCGGCCCGGCGAAAACGAAGCGGCGTTTACCGACCGGCTGATCGCCGATCTCGAAGCGCTGATCGCGCGCGAGGGCCCGGATACGATTGCCGCCTTTATTGCCGAGCCGGTGATGGGCACAGGCGGCGCGCTGGTGCCGCCAAAGGACTATTTTGCCAGAGTGGGGCGGCTTCTCGCCGAGCACGACATTTTGCTGATCGCCGACGAGGTCATCACCGGTTTTGGCCGCACCGGGGTATGGTTTGCCAGCGCACTCTACGGGCTCCAGCCCGATCTCGTCACCTTGGCCAAGGGGCTGACGAGCGCCTATTTTCCGCTGTCGGCGTCGCTGGTCGGCGAGCGGATATGGTCGGTCTTGCGCGAGGCGTCGCCGCATTCGGGACCGGTGATGCATGGCTTTACCTATTCCGGCCACCCGGTCGGCGGGGCGGTGGCGATGGCCAATCTCGACATTATCGAAAACGAACAAATGGTTGAAAATGCCGCCCAAATGGGTCCCTATCTCCGCCAGTGCCTGCGTCAGCGGATCGGCGACCATCCCTTTGTCGGCGACATTCGCGGCGAGGGGCTGATGATCGGGGTGGAGTTTGTCGCCGACAAGCAAACGCGGCGGTTTTTTGCCCCCGACAGCCAGCCGCAGCGACTGGTCGCGCGCAACGCCTTTGACGAAGGGCTGCTGGTCCGCGCGCTCGGCTTTACCGACACCGTGTCGTTCTCGCCGCCGCTGTGCATCGGCCCGGCCGAAATCGACGAGGCGGTCGAACGTTTTGCGCGGGCGCTCGCCCGGACGATGCCCGAACTGTCCCGGCTTGCGCGCTAGTCCCTCGCGGTCACGACCGCCCGCCAAAGGGCGGTGGCGACCCGCGCAGTAGCGCACGCAACAATCCGAAAAAAGTTGGAGGAAACACCGTGGTCGAAAATGTCGCTGTCCCCGGCGCCCTGCCCGCCAAAACCACGATTGCCGCGCGCATGGACCGGCTGCCGCAGACCGGCTTTATGCTGCGCTTCATCATCCTGCTGGCACTCGGCGCCTTTTTTGAGATCTATGACAACGGCCTGACCACCTATATCGCGCCCGGCCTGTTCAAGGCCGGCATCATGGTGGCGACGACCAAGGGCTTTTTTGACATCCACGGCTATGCAAGCCTGGTCGCCGCCACCTTCACCGGCATGTTCATCGGGACGCTGTTGCTGAGCCCCCTCTCCGATTATTTCGGGCGGCGGACGATCTTTACTTTTGCACTGGTTTGGTATTCGCTCGCGACTTTTGTGATGGCGATGCAATCGACCGATGTCGGGCTCGTCATCTGGCGGTTCATCGCCGGCATCGGCATCGGCGTCGAATTCGTCACGATCGACACCTACCTGTCCGAGCTGGTGCCGCGCGAGCGACGCGGGGCCGCCTTTGCCACGGTCGCCACGATCGGCCTATGCGCCTATCCGTTGGCGGCGTTCTTTGCCTTCTTGCTGGTGCCGCGGATGCCGCTCGGGGTCCAAGGCTGGCGCTGGGTGGCGTTGATCGGCGCCGGCGGTGCGGTGATCGCCTGGTGGCTGCGGCTGGGATTGCCGGAATCGCCGCGCTGGCTGGCCCAGCACGGTCGTCATGCCGAGGCCGACCGGGTGGCGCGCATGATCGAACAGCGGATCGAAGCCGACACCGGTCGCCCGCTGCCGCCGCCGCAAGTGCTCGAGGGCGAGGTCGAAGAGGCGACCGGGTCGTTTGCCGAGGTGTTTCGTCCGCCCTATCTGAAGCGGACAATCATGCTCGTGATCTTCCAGCTGCTGCAGACGATCGGTTATTACGGATTTACCAGCTGGGTTCCGACCCTGCTGCTCGCCCAGGGCATCACGATCACCAAATCCCTGGGCTACACCTTTCTGATCGCGCTTGCCTCGCCCGGCGCCGCCCTGGTCGCGACCCAGATCGCCGACCGCTTTGAGCGCAAATGGCAGATCTGCGTTTCGGCGCTGGCGATCGCCGCCTTTGGCCTGTGCTTTTCACAGCAGCGAGGCGCGGTCGGGATCGTCATTTTTGGCTTGTTGATCGCGTTTTCGAACACGATCTTTGCCTATTCGCTGCACGCCTACCAGTCGGAGCTTTACCCGACCCGGATCCGCGCCCGGGCGGTCGGCTTCACCTATTCGTGGAGCCGGTTCAGCACGATCTTTGTCGGGTTTTTTGTCGCGTTTTTCCTGCGCAATTACGGGACGCTCGGCGTGTTCCTGTTTATTGCGAGCGCGATGATCGCGGTCTTTATCGTGATCGCCACGATGGGCCCGCGCACGACAAACCTTCGGCTCGAAGCGATCTCGCGCTGAGGCGATCGCGGCCATTCCGCCGCCGCGGCGGCGGAATGGCTATGCGCCGGCGGTGTCGGCAACCGAGCGGTCGATGCGGCCGATCAGTTCCGGCGACAGTGGGCCCATCGCCGCGGCCGCGACACATTCGGCCAGTTCGGCGCGGTTCTTGACCCCGAGCACCAGCGTATCAACGCCCATGCCAAGCGCATAACGGTGGGCAAGAACGGCCGGGCTCATCCCGATCTCCGCCGCCAGCCGGCGAAACCCCGCGGCCCGCGCAAAATCGCGCATTTCGGGATGTTCCGGCGGCAGTGGGCGGTCGAGCGCGCTGGTCAGGGCGCCGGCCTGGACCGCGCGGATCCCCATCACGCCGATGCCGCGGGCGCGCGCCGCGGCGATGATTGTGCGCGGCTTGGCCGGCCCGTCGAAGAATTTGAGGGCGCCCGGCGAATCGAGCAGATTGGCGATGCATTGCACCGCCGCCGGCGCCGGCGTTTCGCCGAGCAGCCGGATGATCGTATCCGGATGGCCGATCCCGGTCAGCCCCCAGGCGCCGATCAGCCCCTCGCCGACCAGCTTTTCGAAGGCCGGTCGCACATGATCGACGAAAGTCTGGTAGAGCGTCATGCGCGAGGCGGCGTCGGGCCAGCGCGCGCGATGGACCGAATCGGGTACGACATTCGAATGCAAAAAGAACAAATCGAGGTGGTCGCGCTTCAGCCGTCCAAGGCTCGCCTCGATCGATCGGCGCAAGGTCGGTTCGATCTCGACCGGGGGCAATTCGCCGAGATTGCATTTGCTGGTGACCCGGACGGATCGCGGCAGCCGCCCGCCAAAGGCGGCGCCCACCACCTCCTCGGCCTTGCCCTCGCCATAGCGCGGCGCCAGGTCGATCAGGTCGATGCCGGCCTCGACCGCGGCCTCCACGGTCGCCACGCATTCTTCGAAGGTGGTCGGACCCCAGACCATCCCGAGCCCGCCACCACCCAAGGTCAAAGTCGAAACCGGCCACAACCGCCCGAGCTGTCGCTTGTCCATGTCGCCTCCTCTTCGCCGGTCGGACCGGCTCGATCTTAGCCCGCTTGGCGCGGCGCCGCAGCGCCAACCGGCCTCGCCTCGGTCGGTTGCCGCCGGCTCCGCTGCCGCCGGATTCCGGCCCTCGCCTTGACAGGCTTTGCCCGCCGTCTCTAAATGCCGGGACGGGCGGGCGCGTAGCTCAGCGGGAGAGCACACCCTTCACACGGGTGGGGTCACAGGTTCAATCCCTGTCGCGCCCACCAGCCTTTTTCGTGCAATCGGGCTGATGGTCGGTCCGTCGAGCCGCCCGGGCTGAGAGGCAACGCGCAAAACCATGAGTGTCCGGACGTGGCCGTCCCGGTCGCGCGCGCCCCTCCACCCTTTGTTGATGCACCGGCAATCGAGCGGCCCGTTCTGCCCAAAGCGAAAGTAGCGATGCGTGAAGTCAACATATTGAGCATCCAGCGCACGAGCCCGGCCGAGCGGGCGCGCATCGAGGCGGTCGATCCGGCGGTTCGGTTCACCGATGCCGGCGGCTGGTTTGACGGCGAGATCCGCGAGACTTGGCCAGCCTTTACCGTCTCGCGCTATCTGCCGGCCGGCTCGCTCGGTCGCAGCACGCGCGAAGAACGCGACCGATTGCTGGCCGCGGCCGAAATCATCCTGGGCGGCTGGCCGTTCCCGCTCGATCTGCGGGCGCGCGCCCCGCGGCTGAGGTGGTTTCATCAGCGCCCGGCCGGCGCCAGCAATCTGCGCCGCGGCGATTTGTGGGGCAGCGACGTCATCGTGACCACCTCGCGCGGCGTCGGCAGCCCCCTCGCCATCGCCGAATACGCGGTCGCCGGCATCCTTTATTTCGCCAAATCCTTCAACCGTATCGCCGAGGACCGCGAGGCCCGGATTTTCGACCACCGCGGCTACCGGTCGGTGCAGCTCGACGGCAAGCGTTGCTGTGTGGTCGGCACCGGCGGCATCGGGCGGGATGTCGGACGGCTGTGCGCCGGCCTCGGCATGCGCGTTGTCGGCACCCGTCGGACGCCACGCCCCGGCGAACCGCTGCCGCCGGGTTTCGCCGAAATCGGCGGACCCTCCGACCTCGACCGGTTCCTGGGGCAGAGCGATTTTGTCGTGATCTGCTGCCAATGGACGCCCGAAACCGACCGGCTGTTCGATGCCCGGCGGTTCGCCCTGATGAAGCCCGGAAGCGTGCTGGTCAATGTCGCGCGCGGCGAGATCGTCGACGAGGAGGCGCTGGCCGAGGCGCTCGCGCGCGAGCAGTTGCGCGGTGCCGTGCTCGATGTCTATGTCGGCGAGTTCGAGCATCCGCCGCCGGCGCGGCTGTGGTCAGACCCGAAGGTGCTGATCACCCCCCATGTCTCCGGCGCCAGCGACGAGAACCGCCATGGCGGGATCGATGTTTTCTGCGACAATCTGCGCGCCTATCTCGACGGCCGCCCGCTGAGAAACGTCATCGATTGGGACCGCGGCTACTGACCGACACCGCGCGACCGCCGCCGGGCCGCGTCTGGCGATCGCGCCGGACCGGCGTTCCCGGACCCTCTATTCCGAGAACCACGACCTGGCGCCGCGCCGCAGCGCCTTGCCAATGCGGTGGGCATGGTCGGTCCAATCGCCTTTGGGTGCGGCCGGCGCGGTCGATTTCTCGATGGCGCCGAGCCGCCGACCGAGCCGGAACAGCGTGTCGGTCCAATTCCCCTCCGGGGCGCCGGCGGCGTTGAGGCGTCGCCGCAAGCGGTTCCTGACCGCCCGCGCAGCATCCTTTTCGGCCGCGGTCGCACCCGGGTCACGGGCGACGCGTTCGACCGCCTGCAGTTTCCGACGCAAGGCTTCGACCGGATCCATCGTCACGCCCATCCGTGCCGGCGGGATTTCTGTCGCGAAACCGATGGCGCAAGCCGACGACAGCGTCACCTGCTAATTTTGGTCACCCACGCGATCATCGGCCAGCGACAGAGAACAGGTCATGCATATCGGAACCCAGGTCAAGCCCCGCGACGACAGCGACTACCGGGTGTGGGCGCAGCTCGGCGTCACCCATGTATGCGTCGATCCGCCCGGCAATCCGCACCATTGGAGCCTCGACGATCTCTGCCGTCACAAGGAGCATGTCGAATCGTTCGGCCTGTCGCTCGATATGGTGCAATTGCCGATGTCGTCGGCGCCGATCGAGCAGCAGGAGAGCCCGAATATTCTGCTCGGCAGGGAACCCGAACGCCAGCGCGAGATCGACAGCATCTGCGCGCTGATCGAGCGGCTGGCGCGCGCCGGCATCCCCGCGGCCAAATACAACCTGACGATCCTCGGCATCCCGCGCACCCCGCGCGAGCCGGGCCGCGGCGGCTCGCGCAACGCCGCCTTTCGCTGGAGCCGCGCCGAGCACGACGCGCCTCTGACCGCGGCCGGGCTCGTCCCCGAGGATCTCTATTGGGAGCGGATCGACCATTTTCTCGCCGCGGTGGTGCCGGTCGCGACCGCGGTCGGGGTTCGCCTCGCCTGTCATCCGCAGGATCCTTACACCCCGCCCGGTTACCGCGGCGTCACCAGCCCGCTCGGCTCGGTCGACGGGTTGAAGCGCTTTGTCAGCATCCATGAGAGCCCCTATCACGGGCTCAATTTCTGCCAGGGGACAATCTGCGAGATGCTCGACGACCCGGGGCGCGAAATCTTCGATGTGATCCGCTGGTTTGGCGAGCGCGGCAAATTGTTCAATGTCCATTTCCGCAATATCAAGGGTCGCCGCCTCGACTTCGTCGAGGCCTTTCCCGACGAAGGCGATGTCGACATGGCGCGGGCGATCGCCTGCTACCGCGATGTCGGCTACCCGTACATGTTGATGCCGGATCACGTGCCACAGATCGATGGCCGCGACCCGGCGGGGGTCGCGTTTGCCTATTGCTACGGCTACATTCAGGGTCTGATCGACGCGATCGTGCGGCAGCCGCAGGGCGGGTAGCGGGCCGGCGCGGCCCAGGACGTGGTCGCGGCCGCTTGTGCCTGCGCGCAGCCGCGCCGATCGCGTTCGATGCCTGCGTTTAACCCCTGGAACTGTGCGCGCGAGACGGAGTTAGCGCGATGTGCGCAGCCTGCACGAGCAACGGAGACCAGGGATGAGTAGATTAATACTTGCGGCGGCCTCGGCGATCGCCCTCGGCATTGCCGGCGCTGGTCCGCTTTATGCGCAAACCGCCACCGGCCACGCTCCGGCGACCCCGGCGCCGGCGCCGAGTTCGGCTGGCGCCGTCAGCCAGCCGGCAACGCCGCCAGCCGGTTCTGGCGCGACCCAGCAAAAGCCGCCGATGGCGAGCATGGCCAATCCGCACCGCGCCACTGCGGCGATGTCGGGCAATCTCCGGCCGGTCAAGCTATCCCGCGCCGGGATCCGCCAGATCCAGAGCGAGCTGCGCCGCGACGGGCTTTACCACGGGCGCATCGACGGCATCGCCGGCCGCCAGACGGCCCAAGCGCTGCGCGCCTATCAGCAGCACAACGGCCTGCGGAAGACCGGCCGCCTCGATCGTGAAACGCTTGCGAGCCTCCAGGGGGGCGGGGTCGGCGTCGGCTCGACCATGCCGGCCAAGGCGGCAACCCCCACCGGCGGCGGCAAATAGCCCGGATCAGGGCCGTCGCCGGGTCGACCCCGGAGGCGTCACCCGGCCGGTCGCTTTCGACCGCAGCCGACCAAGGCCCCGCCGCCCGGCGGGGCTTTTTTGCATGACGGCTTTGCGCGTGGCCTGCGAACGGTTGCGAAAGGCGACAACCGCCATCGAAGGGCGGTAATACTTGGCCGATCAACAGCCCCCTCGGGCGACCGTCGAGTTGGAGGCCCTGCGATGAACGACGCTGCGGCGCCGCAATTGGTCGAGTACGGCTGCGTCGACCGGATTGCGACCCTGACCCTCAATCGCCCCGAAAAGTTGAACGCGTTCAACGACGATTTGGTGCGTCACCTCGCCGAGGCATTGCGGCGTTTCGATCTCGATCCGGAGGCCGAAGTGGCGATCCTGTGCGGGGCCGGCCGCGCCTTTTCGAGCGGGGCCGATGTGCATCAGCGCCAGCTGCGCCGACGCGAGGAATTTTTGCAGCATGGCGGGCCGCAAGGCTGGGGTGCAAACTCGGCCGATCTGTTCACCCGCGCGGTCAACTGGAAGCCGGTAATCGCCGCGCCGCACGGCTATGCCATGGGTCTGGCGCTCGGCATCGTGCTCGAGTGCGACCTGATCGTCGCCGCGGCGGGAACCAAATTCCAGATTACCGAAACCTCGCGCGGGCTTGGCGGTTCGCGCTATTGGGCGCTGCTCAATTTCCGCGGGGCCGGCGCATTTGCCGCGGAAATGGCGCTGACCGGCCGGTTCTTCACGGCCGAAGAGGCCCTCGCCGCCGGGGTCATCAACCGCGTCGCCGCCGCCGGCCAGCACCTGGCGGCGGCGCGCGAGCTGGCGGCGCAAATCGTACAGAACCCGCCCCTGTCGGTGCGTGCGGCGGTACGCACCCGGCGCTGGTATATGGAGGTGATCACGCGCGAAGTGGCGATGCAAACCGCCCCGCTGAAGCTGTACCTCAGCGAGGATTTTCACGAAGCCGCACGCGCCTTCGCCGAAAAGCGCCGGCCCGGACCGTTCAAAGGCCGCTGAGGGAGCGGGTCGCCGTGCCCATGGTTGATTGCCAGTCAAGATTGACTGCGATCGGCTGGAGGCTCAAAAAGCCGCGCTCACCACATCAGAATGGAGCAAGGCGATGATCACCTCGGCCTATGTCCGCACCATGGCCGCCTACAACGCCGAGATGAACCGGCGGCTCTACGCCGCCGCGGCACGACTGTCCGACACCGATCGGCGACAGCCGCGCGGCGCGTTCTGGGGCTCGATCCACGGCACTCTGACCCATATTCTGTGGGGTGACCGGCAATGGATGTCGCGCTTTGACAACTGGCCGAAACCGGCCGCGCCGATCGCCCAAAGCGCGGCGATGATCGAGGATTTCGCCGAGCTTCACGCCGCCCGCGAAGAGGCCGACGCCGGCATCAGCGCGTGGGCCGCAAAGGTCGACGAAGCCTGGCTCGGCGAAGATATGACCTGGTTCAGCGGCGCCGCCAATCGCCAGATCTCCGCGCCCAAACGGCTGCTCGTGGCGCATTTCTTCAACCATCAGACGCATCACCGCGGCCAGGCGCACGCCATGCTGACCGCGGCCGGGCAACAGACCGGCGACACCGATCTGTTCCTGCTGATCCCCCAGATCATCGGATAGTGCGCGGGGCCGGCTTCAGCGCGGCGCGGCGCGATCCGGCTGCGGCCGCGGCGGCCGCGGCGACCGACCCCGCTGAGGACGGGCTGCCGCTGCCGCAGCGTCATTGGGCGATCGCTACCCTCGCCACCGGCATCGTAGTGTCGGTTCTCGACAGCTCGATCGCCAACATCGCGCTGCCGACGATCGCACGTCAGCTCGGCGCCACCCCGTCGCAATCGATTTGGGTCGTCAACGCCTACCAGCTGGCGGTCGTCGTCTCGCTGCTGCCGTTTGCCTCTCTCGGCGACATTTTCGGCTATCGCCGGGTTTATATGGCCGGGCTCGTGGTGTTCACGGCCGCGGCCTTGCTGAGCGCATCGTCATCGACACTGCCGATGCTGGCGATCGGACGGGCGCTGCAGGGGCTGGGCTCGGCCGGGATGATGAGCGTCAATACCGCCCTGGTTCGCTTCACCTATCCGCGCCGTCAGTTGGGCCGCGGCATCGCGATGATCGCGGTGTCGGTGTCGGTCTCCTCGGCGGCAGGACCCAGCGTCGCGGCCGCCATCCTGGCGGTGGCCTCGTGGCACTGGCTGTTTGCGGTCAGCGTGCCGATCGGGTTGTTCAGCCTGGTGCTGTCGTTGCGGCTGCTGCCGCGGACACCGCCTTCCGAGCATCGTTTCGATCCGGCGAGCGCGGTGCTGAGCGCGGTCGCCTTTGCCGCCCTGATCGGCGGCATCAACGGTCTCGGGCACGGCCAAGCGGCGCTGCCGGTCGGCGCCGAACTGCTCGCCGCGCTCGCCGCCGGTTATGTGCTGGTGCAGCGCCAATTGCGCTCGCCGCTGCCGTTGTTGCCGGTCGACCTGTTTCGCCGGCCGGTGTTTGCGCTGTCGGTGACGACATCGGTCATGACCTTTGTCGCGCAGGGCATCACGTTTGTGACCTTGCCGTTCTATTTCCAGGACGTGCTCGGGCGTTCGCAGGTGGCCACCGGCCTTCTGATGACGCCGTGGCCGGCCACCGTTTCGCTGGTCGCCCCGATCGCCGGGCGGCTCGCCGACCGCTACCCGGCCGGGATCCTCGGCGGCATCGGCCTCAGCGTGCTGACGCTTGGCTATTTGTTGCTGGCGATGCTGCCGCCGGCACCGGCGAGTATCGACATTCTCTGGCGCATGATGCTGTGCGGTCTCGGCTTTGGGTTTTTCTCTTCGCCAAACAATCGCGCCATCGTCGCCAGCGCTCCGCGCGAGCGCAGCGGCGGCGCCGGCGCCGTGCAATCGACCGCGCGCCTGTTGGGGCAGACGATCGGCGCCGCGCTGGTCGCGCTGGTCTTTGGCGTCTGGCACCCGGCGGCCGGTTCGGGGCCGCGGATCGCGCTGCTGATCGCCGCGGGGTTTGCCGCCGCGGGTGCGGTCGCCAGCCTTGCCCGGCTGTCGCGCTTTGCCCGTATCGCGCGGCCGCGACCCGGCGCGTCAGCCACCGAGCGCGAGCAGCCGGCGCCGGGCTTCGATTGAGGAGCGGGCGGCGACCAAGAAAGGGCGCCCGCCCGGGCGCACGATGCGAGGCGGGACGCCGCCCACGGCGTTATAATCGGATCGCGGAGCCACATACCGCGGCCGGAGTTCGGCGGTTACGCAGCAAATGGCGAGCCGGCGTCAGGGAATCTGCGCGCTTGCACTGTTGTCGGTCACCATCCTGGTGACACCGGCGCAGGCCGCCGATTCGGACCGGCAGATCCTGCACCTGCTCAACCGGCTGGCCTTTGGCCCGACCGCCGCGGAATTCGCCTATGTCAAATCGGTCGGCATCGAGCGCTTTATCACCGAGCAGCTCGATCCCGACGCGATCGCCGAACCGCTGGCGCTACGCTTTCGCCTCGCCCAGCTTGCCACAACCTCATTGAGCGCCGCCGAATTGCGCCAGTTTTTCGGGCCGGCCCGCGCCGTCGACGGGATCAAACCATCGCCGGAGGATATCCGCGCCGCCGCGGAACGCAGCGCGCTGGTCGCCCGCGAGGCGGCGGAGGCCCGGATCTGGCGGGCGGTGATGAGCCGCCGCCAGCTGCAGCAGGTCATGGTCAATTTCTGGTTCAACCATTTCAACATCTTTGCCGGCGAGGGGCTCGAGCGGATCTGGGTCGGGAATTACGAGGATAAGGCGATCCGCCCCTATGCCTTGGGGCATTTCCGCGATCTGCTGTTGGCCGTGGCCCGGCATCCGGCGATGCTGATCTATCTCGACAACACCCGCAACACGGCCTCGCCGCGCACCGGCCAGGATCGGCTCAACGAGAATTTCGCGCGCGAGGTTATGGAATTGCATACCCTTGGCGTCGATGGGGGCTATACCCAGGACGATATCGAGACCTTGGCGCGAGCGCTGACCGGGTGGCGCGTGAACCCGCCCGACGCGGTCCAATACCCCGAATTTGCCGCGGTGTTTGATGGAACGCGGCACGATTACGGGCCGAAAGTGTTTCTCGGGCGCCGACTGGTCGCCACCGGCAAGGCCGAGGGCGAAGAAGCGCTGGCGATGCTGGCGGCGAGCCCCGCCACCGCGCACCATATCGCTTGGGAGTTGGCGCAGTATTTTGTCGTCGATGCACCGCCGCCGGCGCTGGTCGATCGCTTGGCGGCGCGCTTTCTCGCCACCGACGGCGATATTCGCGAGGTGCTGCGCACCCTGTTCGACAGCCCCGAATTCTGGGCGAGCGCCGGCGAAAAATACAAAACCCCTTACGAATTCGTCATTTCGGCCGTGCGTTCGGCGAACCTGCCGGTCAACAACCTGCGCCCGCTGGTCGCGTGGATGGCGCGGCTGGGCATGCCGCTCTATGGCTGCCAGACGCCGGACGGGTACCACAACACCGAAGCGGCGTGGCTCAGCCCCGACGCGATCCTGCAGCGCATCGGCTTTGCCACCGCCTTGGCCCGCGGCGCGCTGCCGATTTCGCGTGACGGCGCCGCCGACGGTCCGCAGCCGCGGCCCGATGCGCAACGCCTCGCCGCACTCCTGGGCGCATCGTTCTCCCCCGCCACCCGCGCGGCGATCGCCGCCGCACCCGCCGCCGACCGCGCCGCTCTGATCCTCGGCAGCCCCGATTTCATGCGCCGCTAGCGGCGCACCGCACCGCAGCGCGGTTTGCCCTCGTCCCGGCCAGCGCAATGCCTTTATGATCGGGGCGAGGTGATTGACGGGTGTTCGCTCGCGGAGGATTTGATGACCGAAGAGGCTGGCCGATTGACCTTGTCGCTCGCCGAGCGGGTGGTGCGGCTGCGCTACGACGACCTGCCGGAGCCCGCGCGGCTGGTGGTGAGGCAATGCCTGCTTGACTACCTCGCCTGCGCGATCGCCGGCGCCGGCGATCCGCTGGTAAGCATGCTGCTCGACGAATTGACCGAAGCCGGCGGCGCCTCGCAGGCGAGCGTTGTCGCCCATGGACTGCGGCTGCCGGCGCTGTCGGCGGCGCTGGTCAACGGTGCGGCCGGCCATGCCCTCGACTACGACGACGTCAATGTCGCCATGCCCGGCCATCCCTCGGTCGCCATTCTGCCGGGCCTTTTGGCGCTGGGCGAAGCCAAAACCAGCGCCGGGCGCGATGTCGTCACCGCTTTTGTCGCCGGCTACGAGACCGCATGCCGCATCGGCGCCGCTCTTGCCCCCGGCCATTACGACCTCGGTTTTCATGCGACCGCGACCGTCGGCTGTCTGGGAGCAGCGGCCGCCTGCGCCCGCCTGCTCGGCCTCGACGCCGGCAAGACGGCGGCGGCGCTCGGCATCGCCGGCACCCAGGCGGCCGGCCTCAAATCGCAATTCGGGACGATGTGCAAGCCGTTTCACGCCGGCAAGGCGGCGCAAAACGGGCTGCTCGCGGCCCGGCTGGCGGCGCGCGGCTTCTCGAGCCGCAGCGATCTGATCGAATGCCGGCAGGGCTTTGCGCTGACCCACGGGCCCGATTTCGCGCCCCACCGGGCGCTCGCAGAACCGCCGGGCGGGTTTCATCTCCTCGCCAATCTCTTCAAATACCACGCCGCCTGCTATTTCACGCACGCCCCGATCGAATGCGCGCGTAAGTTGCGGCAAGAGCACGACCTTGACCCCGAGCGCATCGCCCGCATCCGCTTGCGCGTCGATGCCAGCACCGACCGGGTGTGCAACATCCCGGCTCCAATCGACGGGCTGGAGAGCAAGTTCAGTCTTCGTCAGACCGTGGCGATGGCGCTTTGCGGGGTCGAAACCGCGGGTCTGGAGAATTACAGCGCGGCCGGCGCGCACGACCCGCGGCTGATGCGGCTGCGCGACAAGATCACGATCGACTTTCAAACGGGCTGGGCGCAAACCCTGGCCGAGCTGGAGGTCGAGACGACCGAGGGAGCGCGTCTTGGCGCGCGCCATGATTCGGGGATACCTGCGGCCGACCTCGCCCTTCAGGGCCGGCGGCTTGCCGACAAGTTCGACGGGCTCGTCACGCCGGTACTGGGCGCCGCGCGCAGCCGCGAATTACAGCAGACGATCGCCGCGGTCGATGACCTAACCGATATCGGCACATTGACGCGCCTGGCCGCCCGCTGAGGCCGAACCGCTACAGCAGGTCGCGCAGCATCGCCACGAGCGGTTTGTCGGCGGGGGGCATCGCAAACTCGCCGAGGCGAGCGGGGCGCACCCAGCGCAGCCGCTGGCCTTCGCGCGCCGTGGGGATCCCCGACCATTTGCGACAGACGTAAAGCGGCATCAGCAAGTGAAACTCGGCGTAGCTGTGCGAGGCGAAGGTGAACGGAGCCAGGCAGCTCGCGGTGACGTCGATGCCCAACTCCTCGGCCAGTTCCCGGATCAGCGCCGCCTCGGGGGTTTCGCCCGCATCGACCTTGCCGCCCGGAAATTCCCACAATCCAGCCATTGTCTTGCCTTCGGGGCGCTGCGCGAGGAGCACGCGCCCATCGGCATCGACCAGTGCCACCGCCGCCACCAGGATCACCGGCAGGCTTGGGTTCGTTTTGCCCTCGGCCGGCGATTGCGGAGCAGGAGCCGGAGGGTTAGCTGCGGTAGCTGCCATTGATGTCGATATAGCCGTGGGTCAGATCGCAGGTCCACACCGTCGCCCGCCCCGGCCCGAGGCCGAGATCGACGGCGATGTGGATTTCGCGGCCGGCCATATGCTCGGCGACCGGGCCCTCGTCATAGCCGGGCACCGGCCCCCCCTCGGCGGCGATCGGAACCCCGCCGACGGCGATCTTGAGCCGGTCGCGGTCGGCTCTTTCGCCCGCCCGTCCGACCGCCATGACGATCCGGCCCCAATTGGCGTCGCCGGCGGCAATCGCGGTCTTGACCAGCGGCGAGTTGCCGATCGTTAGCCCGATGCGCCGTGCGGCGCGGTCGTCTTCGGCGCCGCTGACCTCGATCGTGACAAATTTCTGCGCGCCCTCGCCGTCGCGGGCGATCTGCTGCGCGAGATCGGTCATAACCGCCGCAAGCGCGGCGCGGAATTCGGCAAGGCGCGGATCGTCGGGATTGTCGACCGCGGCGTGACGCACGGCCCCGGTCGCGCACAGCAGCACGGTGTCACTGGTCGAGGTGTCGCCGTCGACCGTCATCGCGTTGAACGACTTTTCGTTGGCCGCGACCAGCAGCGCCTGCAGCACCGTCGGCGACAGCGTCGCGTCGGTGAAGACAAAGGCCAGCATTGTCGCCATGTCCGGCGCAATCATGCCCGAGCCTTTGCAGAAGCCGTTGATCTGCACGCCGATCCCGTCGATCCGGGCGCGCGCCGTGGCGGCTTTGGGGAAGGTGTCGGTGGTCATGATCGCGCGCGCCGCGGCCTCCCAATTGGCCGGGTCAAGCCGCAGCGCAACCGCCGGCAGCGCGGCGGCGATCCGGTCGGCCGGCGGCGGTTCGCCGATCACGCCGGTCGAGGCGAGGTAGATTTCGTGCGGGTCGCAGGCAAAAAGCCGCGCCGCCGCCGCGGCGGTGCCTTCAACCACCTGCCGCCCGGCGCGGCCGGTAAACACGTTGGCGTTGCCCGAATTGACGACGATCGCCCGTGCCCGGCCGTGCGGCAGGCATTCGCGGCACCAAATCACCGGCTGGCCGGGCATCTGCGATTGGGTAAAGACCCCGGCAACGGCGCTGCCGGGTGCGAGTTCGACCAGCATCAGATCGTCACGGCCGTGATAGCGGATCCCGGCCGCAAAAGCGGCGAGCCTGACGCCGGCAAGCGGCGGCAACACCGGAAAGCGCGCGGGTGCCAAGGGCGACACGGAGGCGTTCATCGCGGTCCTATTTGCAAGTTTCTTTGGGCGGTTTTATTCCTGTTCTATTCCTGGTTGGCCGGCAGCGGCTTGCCGTCGAGACCAAATGCCTCGACCTTGGCGTCCTTGCGCAACGCTTTGACTTTCGCCTCGATCAGATCGCGGGCCAGCATCCGGCTCACCTGTTCGCGCGCCTCGGCAAAGCTGGGCGACGGCTTTTGCCGGCGATCGACAACCAGGATCACATGCCAGCCAAACTCGGTCTTGACCGGGGTCTTGGTGTATTGCCCCGGCTGCAAAGCGAAGGCGGCGGCGGCAAAAGCGGGCACCATCTCGTCACGGGTGAAATAACCGAGATCGCCGCCCTCGGCCGCACCCGGATCGGTCGAATATTTCTTGGCAAGGGCGACGAAATCGGCGCCCTTGTTCAATTGGTCGATGATCGATTGCGCTTCGGCCTCGGTCTTGACCAGAATATGACGGGCGTGAACCTCGTCGCGGGGCGGGTTTTCCTGCAGGTATTTCTGGTATTCGGCCTTGAGCGCATCCTCGGTCTCGGCGCTCTTGAGCAGCTGTTCCACATAGACTTGTTGGATGACGCGGTCTTCGAGGGCTTTGAGCCGGCTTTGCACCTCCGGGCTTTGCTCGAGGTGCTCCTTCTGCGCGGCTTGGGTGATCAACATCCCGTCGATCATCCGGTTGAGCAGCAGCGGGTAGATTTGCGCCAGCGCCAGTTTCTGTGCTTGCGGCGGCAAGGCTTGCTGGGCGGCCTCGACATCGGAAAGATGGAGCTCGACGCCGTTGACGCGGGCGACGACCGGATTGCCCGGCGGCAGGGCGGCGGCGGTGCTGCCGCCCCCGGGCGGCGCGGGCGCCTCGGCGCCGGCGGCCGCGTTTGGCGACGCGGCGAAGGCGGCTGCCGCCAGCGCCAGCGTTGCGACAACCAATAGGCGGGAGAGCATCGGGGATCCTCGGTCAGCGCCGCTGCGTCTTGGGCTCGGCCCCGGCATCAATACATATCACCGCGCAGCCGACAAGCCGGCCGTCGTCCTCGCCGCGGGGCCCGTCCGGGAACCGACGCGGCCGCTGGCGAATTGACACCGCTCTTCGGCCGGCCTATCTGTCCTGCGTCGCCGTGCCAACGCATCGCCGCTATCATATCCGATTTTCGAGGCTGTCATGTTCGGTGCCTTAGCCCGGCGGCTGTTCGGTTCGGCGAACGACCGCTACATCAAGAGTCTGGGGCACATCGTCGCGGCCATCAACGAGTTGGAGCCGCAACTCGCAACCCTGTCTGACGACGCGTTGCGGGCGCGCACCGCTGCGTTCAAGGAGCAGCTGGCCAACGGCGCCGAACTCGACGATTTGCTGCCCGACGCTTTTGCCACCGTGCGCGAGGCGGCCAAGCGCACGCTTGGCCAACGGCATTTCGATGTCCAGCTGATGGGCGGCATCGTGCTGCATCGCGGCATGATCGCCGAAATGAAGACCGGCGAAGGCAAAACGCTGGTTGCGACCTTGCCGGTCTACCTCAACGCGCTGACCGGCAAGGGCGTGCACGTCGTCACCGTCAACGACTACCTTGCCCGCCGCGATGCCGAGTGGATGGGGCAGATCTACCGTTTTTTGGGGCTGAGCGTCGGTTGCATCATTCATGATCTCGACGATCCGCAGCGTCGCGAGGCTTATCTGTGCGACGTCACCTACGGCACCAACAATGAGCTTGGCTTCGATTATCTGCGCGACAACATGAAGTTCCGGCTCGAGGACATGGTCCATCGGCCGTTTCATTATGCCATCGTTGACGAAGTCGATTCGATCCTGATCGACGAAGCGCGCACGCCGCTGATCATCTCCGGTCCGACCGAGGACAATTCCGAACTCTATATCCAGGTCGACAAGCTGATCCCGGCTCTCGACGCCGAGGATTATGAAAAGGACGAAAAACAGCGCACCGTGACCCTGACCGAATCGGGGGTTGAAAAAATCGAGGCGGCGCTGCGCCATTCCGGGCTGATGCCGACGGGTTCGCTCTACGACATCAACAATGTCTCGCTGGTCCATCATGTGAACCAGGCGCTCAGGGCGCATAAGCTGTTCGCGCGCGACACCGACTATATCGTTAAAGACGACAAGATCATCATCATCGACGAATTCACCGGCCGGATGATGGAAGGCCGGCGCTATTCTGAAGGGTTGCACCAAGCGCTCGAAGCGAAGGAAGGCGTGCCGGTTCAAAACGAGAACCAGACCCTCGCCTCGATCACCTTCCAGAACTATTTCCGGCTCTACCCAAAGCTGGCCGGAATGACCGGCACGGCGATGACCGAGGCGCAGGAATTCAGCGACATCTACAAGCTCGACGTCATCGAAATTCCGACGAACGAGCCGTGCATCCGCCAGGATACCGACGACGAGGTCTATCGCACGACGCGTGAAAAGTACGACGCGATCGTCGAGCACGTGCTCGAGTGCCGCAGGCGCCAGCAACCGGTGCTGGTCGGCACGGTCAGCATCGAAAAGTCGGAGGCGCTGTCGGCGCTGTTCAAAAAGGCCAAGATTCCGCACAACGTGCTGAACGCGCGCTATCACGAGCAGGAAGCCCATATCATCGCCCAGGCCGGGCGGCCGGGTGCGGTCACGATCGCGACCAACATGGCCGGTCGCGGCACCGACATCCAATTGGGCGGCAATCTCGAGATGCGGCTCAAGACCGAGCTGGCCAACATCAAGGACCCGGCCGAGCGCGAGCGGCGGGCGGCGGCCATCCGCAGCGAGATCGAAACCGCGCATGACGCCGTGGTCAAAGCCGGCGGCTTGTTCGTGATCGGCAGCGAGCGGCATGAAAGCCGGCGGATCGACAACCAGCTGCGCGGGCGCTCGGGACGACAGGGTGATCCCGGCGCTTCGAAGTTTTACGTCTCGCTCGAAGACGATTTGATGCGGATCTTCGGCTCCGAGCGCATGGATTCGATGCTGCAGCGGCTCGGCCTCAAGGAAGGCGAGGCGATCATCCATCCCTGGGTCAACAAGGCGCTGGAAAAGGCGCAACAAAAGGTCGAGGCGCGCAACTACGACATCCGCAAGCAGCTGCTCAAATTCGACGACGTCATGAACGACCAGCGCAAGGTCGTCTATGAGCAGCGGCGCGAGATCATGAATTCGCAAGAGGTCGCCATAACCATCGCCGACATGCGCAACGAGACGATCGACGAGATCGTGGCCGCGGCGATCCCGGACAATGCGCTGCCCGAGCAATGGGATATCGCCGGGCTCCATGCCGAATGCCTGCGCCTGCTGGCGATCGATCTGCCTTTGGCCGATTGGGCCAAGGAGGACGGGATAAACGCCGACGAGGTGCGCGAGCGGATCATGGCTGCCGCCGACCGCAAGATGGCCGAGAAATCGGCCAATTACGGTCCCGAATTGATGCGCATGGCGGAGAAGAGCCTGCTGTTGCAGCTGCTCGATCAGATCTGGAAAGACCACCTGCTGTCGCTCGACCATTTGCGCCAGGGAATCCATCTGCGCGGTTACGCTCAGCGCGATCCGTTGAATGAATACAAGCGCGAGGCCTTTGAGCTGTTCGGCGCGATGCTGACCAGTTTGCGCCAGCAGGTGACCTCGGTGCTCAGCCATGTCGAATTGCGGGTGCCCCAACCGGTCTTCGCCGCGGCGATGGCCGAGCCCGAGGAAGCCATGGCCGAGGCGCACGCCACCGGCGCCGCCGGGCGGCCGCTCGATGGCCGCGCCCGCGGGCCGCGCCGCAGCCCGACCAACGGCGCCGATCCTGGCGAATTGCGGCTCGCGGCGCCGCGCTCGCCGTGGAGCGGAACTTCGCGCAACGCCCCCTGCCCCTGCGGCTCTGGCCGCAAATTCAAGCACTGCCACGGCCGGGTGTGACGGGCCGGCGCCGCAGCCGTGCCGTCGGCGGATCGGCGTGGCGGGCGTCGGGCGCGTGGCGATAGGTGACCGGCTCGACAAGGCGGGGCGGCTTTGCTACATCAGCCGCCGGCGGGTGCATAGCTCAGTTGGTAGAGCAGCTGACTCTTAATCAGCGGGTCCAAGGTTCGAGTCCTTGTGCACCCACCAGTTTCTCGAAAAATATCGCTAAATCGGGCAGGTATCGTCAGCTCGATCGCGAAGTATTCTCGCGTTAGCCCCCTATTTCCGGAGCTCTCTGTCGAAGCCAAGCGGGTTGTTCAGCCGCGCGATGGGCGGTACCGACCGCCCCTCGGCTAGGTGGCCGGTTGTGGCGCCAGCTTCGGGTAGCGGCCGCGTCTGACGAAAATGAGCGCGACCAGGCTCAGCGCTGCGGTTAGCATAATGTAGAAGCTCGGCGACAATTTGTTGCCGGTCACCGCAATCAGCGAGGTCGCGACAAAGGGTGTGAAGCCGCCAAAGATCGAGACCGCGATCGCAAACCCCAACGACACGCCGATCCCGCGCACCGCGGTGGGGAACAGCTCAGCAAGCTGCGAGGGTAAGACGCCGCTATACCCGGCCTTGACCAGGCTGAGCCAACTTGCCGCAAACATTGCGGTCGCCAATGACGGAAATGCCACCATCAGGTAAAACACCGGGTAGGTGGTCAGCAAACACAGCCAAGCGGTTGCCCTGAGCAGCCCGTTGCGGCCGAATTTGTCCGACAAATGCCCGAACAGCGGTGAAGCCACCCCGAGAATAACCGCGCCGACCAGCGTCGCGGTGAAGCCGGTCGCCTGGGGCAGGTGCAGTTCCTTGATCGCATAGGTGGGAATGTAAAGAATTATATAGGCCGAACTGTTCGAAACTGCGGAGGCGCCCATCGCCAGCACGAACTCGAACGGATTGTGGTGGAGCAGATCGCGTATCGGCGTCGCGGTCGGCTTGATCTCGACATATTCGGGCGTCTCATCGAGGCGACGACGGATATAAAGCCCGGCCGGCCCGACCAGAAGGCCGAACAGGAACGGGATGCGCCACCCCCAGCCGGCGAGCTGCGCCGGCGAGAGCAGGCTCGCGAGGACGATCCCAAACCCCGAAGCCAGAAAATTTGTGATCCCGGTGCTGGCCCATTGCCAGCTCGCGACAAACCCTTTGCGCGACCGCGTCTGCTCGGCGAGAAAGCTGACCGCGCTGCCAAACTCGCCGCCCACCGAAAAGCCCTGAAGGATCCGCGCGAGGAAGATCAACAGCGGGGCGGCAATCCCGATTGTCGCATAACCCGGCGTCACCGCCGTCAAGGTAGTGCCGATCACCATCAACATGATCGACAAGGTAAGGCCGGCCCGACGTCCGGCGCGGTCGGTATAGGCGCCGATCACGATCGCGCCGATCGGACGCACGATATAGGAGGCGCCGAATGTGCCGAGGGTCAGTAGCAGCGACGCGGTCTCATTGCCGGTCGGAAAGAACACCTTGGCGATTGTGACGGCAAAATACCCGTAGACGAGAAAATCAAACCATTCGATCGCATTGCCGAGCGAGGCCGCGATGATGACGCGGGTCAAGCCGGGCCGGGTGCGAGCGGCAGCGGCAAAATGGGGGGCGGTCATGGCGTCTCCCAAAGGCGTTTATTGATTCGGTTCATCCTCCGGGATTGCGGCAAGATTGTCATGCATTCTTATCTCTGCGGGTTCACCGATCGGGCCGCCGGCAACGCGGTCGCACCGAGCCAAATCCGCAACCGGGCTCGCCGCGGGCGTCCGTCGGGCGCGTTGCTCTCCGCGCTTTTGTTGCCGTTGTCGTCGGGCTGTCTCATGATGCTCGCGCAAGAACATCCAGGCAGGCGGGGAATGAGCGCCAGAAGCAAGATTTGCGCGAGCTTTGCCGAGGCCGTGCGAGACATTCCGGACGGCGCGGTGATTGGTTTTGGCGGCTTTGCCGTGGTCGGCATGCCGATCAACCTCTACGGCGCGGTGGCGGCGCAAGGGGCGAAAAACCTGACCTGCGTGTCGAACTCGACGCGCGGCGGCGCCACCCTGCCGGCAGGCGCTCCCGACATGGGCCAGATGATCCAGAACGGGCAGGTGAACCGGGTGATCTGTGCGTTTACCGCGCCGACCCGGGCCTCGCAGCGCCTGATCCTGTCGGAATATGTCGCCAAGGGCCTGATCGAGGCCGAACTCGTGCCGCAGGGAACCCTCGCCGAGCGCATGCGCGCAGCCGGCGCCGGCATCCCGGCCTTTTACACGCCCGCGGCCGTCGGCACCGAGCTTGCCGAGGGTCGCGAGACGCGCCTGTTTGGCGGCCGCGAATATCTGCTCGAATACGCCTTGCCGCTCGATTACGCGATGATCCGCGCCTGGCAAGCCGACGAAGCCGGCAATCTCCGCTTCCGCCGCTCGCAACGCAATTTCAACCCGATCATGGCGATGGCCGCGCGGATCACGGTTGTCGAGGTCGAGGAGGACATCCTGCCGGTCGGAGCAATCGACCCGGACGATGTGCATACGCCGGGGATTTTTGTTCACCGGCTGGTCAAGATCCCGCCGCCGCCCGAAGGCTGGTGGCCGCAACTTCCGGCGAGCGGGTGAAGCGCCGCACCAAAGCGGGCAACGAGCGCTAACGCAGAGCCGGAACGAGCGGGGATAAAATGCCGGGACGGACGATCCAATCGCCGCAGACGCAGATCAAGCGCGGATCCGTGCGGGTCCTTGTCGCGGTTCTGCTGATCGCGCTAACCGGTTGTCCGCCCACGCCGATAACCCTGACCTGCGTCGTCGTGTCGCCGACCGATGTCAGCTATGCCTATCAGTATAACCATGCCTGGTCGTGGGAATGCGACGTACCGGGGCCGCTGCCGACCTATGGGACCGGGCCGGGCCCGGTTTCGGCGGGCCAGACCCTGGTCGGCTGGTATGATCTCTATTTTCCCGGCGCCCAGCCCCTGCCTTGCAACAACGCATGGCAATTCATCATTCGTGGTCACCTGCAATTTGACTTGAGAAAATTCGACACAATTTCCGACGCCACGTTAGTCTACGCAGTAGTCCAATCGCAAAACCAGGCGAACGGGCCGCCAGAGAGCCCGCCGCAAGGCTATGCCACGATTCTTGGCATGTCGACCGGCCAGATGGATTACGGCAACGGCCCGATTTGGTGGCCCTACGACAATGACGTAAGCCTGCCGACCTGCCGGGGCAACATGTTCACCCCGTGCACGGTCGATGTCAGTTATCAAGCCAATCAGTGGGCACAGCAAAACCACTCGAATTTCGGTTTCATCCTCGCCGGACCAAAACTCACGCTCGATAGTTCAGTACCGCAAGACAATAACGCACAAGAGACATGGTACGGCAATTTCTCGCTGAGGGTCCTCTACAACCCGGCGCTCAATCCTCGCGCTCCGGCCAGTCCTTCGTGTCCTCCAAACCAGTAACAGCAGCCAGGATCAGCAAATGAGCGAACGGACAAAAGGGTTGACCCGCCAGCAGATGTGCGACCGGCTGGCGATGGAGTTCGCCGACGGCTGGATCGTCAATCTCGGCATCGGCATCCCGACATTGTGTTCGAATTTCGATTTTGGCGACAAAGAGATCATTTTTCATGCGGAGAACGGGGTGATCGGGTACGGCCCGCTGGCCGCGCCGGGGAGCGAAGACCTCCACCTCGTCAACGCCGGCGGACAGCACGTGACGCTGCGCCCCGGCGCGGCGATCGTGCATCATGCCGATTCATTCGCGATCATTCGCAGCGGGCGGATCGACGTCACGGTGCTTGGCGCCTACGAGGTTGCCGCCAACGGCGATTTCGCGAACTGGAAAATGGCCGGGCAACAGGGCGGCGGTATCGGTGGGGCGATGGATCTTGCCGCCTGCGCCAAACACGTCTTCATTGCCATGGAGCACCAGACGCGCAACGGTGCGCCGCGGCTGGTCGAACGCTGTACGATCCCGGCGACCGCGCGCGGCGTGGTCAACCTCGTGGTCACGAATTTCGGTCTGTTCGAGATCACCAAAGACGGGATGGCGCTCAAAGAGATCGCTCCCGGCGTGACGATCGACGAGGTCCAGGCGGCGACCGGTTGCGCGTTGATCATCCCGCCGACGGTGCCGCCGGTGCGGATGAGGGCTTAGCCGCCGTCGTCACCAAGGCTGGGGTCAGGGTCGGAAGCCGGGACCGGTCGGTGCGAGCGGGAGGCCGGCGGTGGCTGGCAGGACGGGCGGCACGGCCCTACCGGTGGGCCGCAGATCGACGGAGAGGATCGATGCGCCGGGTCCTTGTTGTGTTGTTTTGGTGGATCATCGCCGGCGGCTCGGCGGTACCCGCGACTGCCGCCGAACAATGGCTCACCCTGCCGCCGACGCCGACTTTGCCACAGCCGGTGCAGAGCGGGCTTGCCCCGGTCAACGGCATCAAGATCTGGTATGCGACCTTCGGAGCGGGCGAACCGGTGATCCTGCTCCATGGCGGGCTGGCCAATGCCAATTACTGGGGCCTGCAGGTGCGTGCGCTGGCGCCGCATTACCGCGTCATTGTCATGGACAGCCGCGGCCACGGGCGCAGCAGTCGCGACACGCGGCCATTCGGCTATGATTTGATGGCCGACGATGTGATCGGGCTGATGGATTACCTCGGGATCCCCAAGGCGGCGATCGTCGGCTGGAGCGATGGTGCGATCATCGGGCTCGACATCGCCCAGCGCCATCCGCAGCGGCTGACAAAGCTCTTCGCCTTTGCCGCCAATTCCGATCCGAGCGGCGTCGCCGATATCGCCAAGAGCCCGGTGTTCAACGCCTTTGTTGCCCGCGCCGGCAAGGAATACGCCGCCCTGTCGCCGACCCCGAATGAATACAATGCGTTTGTCACCCAGATCACCAAGATGTGGCAGACCCAGCCGAATTGGACGGCCGCCGATCTGGGCAAGATCGCCGTTCCGGTTTGGATTGTCGATGCCGACCATGACGAGGCCATCAAGCGCGAAAACACCGAATTCATGGCCGCCAATATCCCCGAGGCCGGGCTGCTGATCGAGCCGGATGTCAGCCACTTTGCATTTCTGCAGGATCCGGAGCAGTTCTCCGCCGATCTGCTTCATTTCCTCGCCCATGTTCCGGCAAAATGAGGCCGCCGGTGTTCGCTCGCGCGCGACGCCGCATCCCCGTCGGTGATGGTGTGGAACGCGGCCGGTCGACCGGCCGCTGCCGAGCACATTGGCGTTTGCGGGATTTTTCCGGCGGCGCACGGGAGAACGGATGTTGACGCAGGCGGCGAGGAGGATGGCATGCAGCGGGTGTTGATTACCGGAGCGGCGGGCGGCATCGGGCGCGCGCTGCGCGAGCGGCTGCGGGGGGTTTATCCGGTATTGCGGCTGTCGGACCGGGTGCTGCCGGCGCCGGCGCGCGACGGCGAGGAAATCGACCAGACCGATCTTGCCGACATGGCCGCAGTCGAGCGCATGGTCGCCAACTGCGACGGCATCATCCATCTCGGCGGCCAGTCTGGCGAGGCCGAATGGCCGGTGATCCTGCAATCAAATATCGTTGGCGTGTTTAACGTGTTCGAAGCCGCCCGCCGCGCCGGCGTCAGGCGCATCGTCATGGCGACGAGTAACCACGCGGTGGGCTTTTATCCGCGCGCCCAAACCATCGACCACCGGGTGGTGCCGCGGCCCGACAGCCGCTACGGGGTCAGCAAGGCATTTTCCGAGGCGCTCGCGAGCCTCTATGCCGACAAGCACGGGATCGGCTTTCTGTGCGTGCGGATCGGCAATTTCGGCGACCGCCCGATCGACAAGCGGCGCTTGGCGATTTGGATCAGTCCGCGCGATCTGACGCAATTGGTGCGCATCGGGCTCGAGCATCCCGATCTCCGCTACGAGATTGTCTACGGCGTGTCGAACAACCGGCGCTCGTGGTACGATAACACGAATGCCTATCGGCTCGGTTATCGGCCGGAAGACGATTCGGAAGCCTACGCCGCGGCGGTGCTGGCGGCCGAACCGCCGGATGCCGATCCGATCGCCGAACACTATCAGGGCGGGACATTTTGCGCCGCCGAATACACGGCAAAAGCGCCTTCGGCCTGACCCGCATGATGGTGGGCCGCGGGCACCGCGGCGGTGTGACGAGCGTTTCGGGCGGCCGGCGCGCCGGAGTGCACCCGCGCCAGGGCCGCGCCTCGTCGGTCATGCTGCCGGTGGCTCAACCGCGCTCGACCGGAAATTTCGGAACTCCCACCCCGGTTGCCGGCGTTATAGTGGTGGCAGCGACGATGATGACCAACGAGCGCAAGATCTGGGAGGCGGCCCTTTTGCTGGTCCGCCGCCATGGCAGTTCGGCTGCGGAAGTCGCACACCGCGAGGTGCAGCGCCAACGCAGTGACGGTGACGCGCTGACCTGCGTTGTGTGGTGCTGGATCGCGCGCTCGACCGCGGAGTTGTTGCGGCCGTTTCCCGATAAGGGCGAACGCGTGCACTGACGTAATCCTTGGCCGTCCCCTTAATTTTACCGGGCTGTGCTCCGATATCGGGAGCGTCGATCATTTCTCGGATAAGAGGGGTGCCATGGCCGGGGGTTTATGGGGTCGCCGGGCGACGGGCGAGCATGCGGGCGACAAGAAATTTGCGGTGTCGATGAGCGACGAGGAATGGCGGCGCAAACTGTCGCCGGCCGCCTACCATGTGTTGCGCGAACACGGCACCGAGCGCGCCGGGACGAGCAAACTCGACAAGGAATATGGCGCCGGCATCTATCATTGCGCCGGATGCGGTCAGCCGCTGTTTTCAGCCGACACCAAATTCAACAGCGGCACCGGCTGGCCGAGCTTCTGGGCGCCGCTCGACAACGCGGTCGACACCCAAACCGACCGCAGCTTTTTCATGACCCGCACCGAGGTCCATTGCAGCCGTTGCGGCGGACATTTGGGACATGTCTTTGACGACGGCCCGCAACCGACGGGGCAACGTTATTGTATGAATGGCGTGGCGCTGGAGTTCCGCGCCGCTCAAGGCTCGGCCGCGGCGAAAGCGGAAAACGAACCACCGCAGCGCTAACTGTCGAAGCCAAGCAGGTTGTTCAGCCGCGCGACGGGCGATAGCCCGGCGAGGGCGGAATGCGGCCGGCAGCGGTTGCAATCGAGGGTCCAGGGCTGTGCATGGCGTGGCCTCGCTCGGCGCTGGAATGGCAGGCCCGGGCCTAGGCTCATTCGCGCAAGGGCGTCTGGATGAAAGCGCTCGGCCTTGCCGTTGCTGCGCGGCGTGTCGGGCCGGGGGCAGACATGGCGAATGCCGACCTCTTGGAGGCGGCGGTGGGAGGCGTGGCTCGATCGGCAGAGCCGTTGTCGGTCATGATCCGCTCGACCATGACGCCGCGGCGTTTGAACCAGCCGAGCGCCCGGTTGAGGAAGGCGACGGCGCTATCCTTCTTCTCATCGGGCAGGAGCTCGGTGGGGGCGAGCCGCGAGGCGTCGTCGATGCAGACAGAGCAGACCTCAGATTTAACGCAATAAAAGCAGGTTATCCTTGTATATCTTCCCATCCTTCATGATGAGCACGAAGTTTTGGTCCGGTTTAGCGACCAGATTGATGTCGTTAATCGGATTACCGTTGACCACGAGCAAATCGGCAAGCGCATCCTCTTCGATGATCCCGAGTTTTCCCGGGTAGGGATTGCGCGGACCGGACATCGCTAAAAGTTGACCGTTGACGGAAGTGGCCATCTTCAGAATGTCGATATTACTATACCAGCGGCTCAAATGCGTCAGCGCCAACCCTTGGCGCTCAGTTAGTTCTCTGGAAAACAATAGATCGGTTCCGAACGCGGTTTTGACTTGGTGTTTTTTCGCGAGCGTATAGACAGTGTTGGTTCCGGCGATTACCTGGAGCAGGTTTGCCCGGCTTTGGCCGACCAAGGGAGGCGCGTCGTCCTCGCTGACAAACGGTTGTGTGCTGAGCCAGATTTGCTTTTGCGCCATGAGCACGGCGGTGTTCTCGTCAATCAGATGCCCGTGCTCGATGCATTGGCTCCCCGCATTGATGGCCCGCTGAATTTGCGCAGGCGGGTAGGCGTGCACGGTCACATAGGTGTTCCGGTCGGCGGCGGCCTCGACACCGGCTCGGAGCTCGGGCTCGCTGAAGGTAAACATGTCCAGCGTCGTGCGCCACGACGCCACACCTCCTCCGCCCACAAGTTTAATTTGGGAGGCCCCCAGGACCAGCTGTTCGCGCACGCGCAACCTGACCTCATCGGCACTGTCGGCGATATAAGCGCTGCCGGTCAGCTCCGTGTAGCTCAACGGGCCGCCCGGGCTCCTTGGAAGATCCGAGAGCGGACGCATGTCGCCATGGCCGCCGGTCGTCGTGATCATGGCGCCCGAGGGAAAGATACGGGGCCCTGTCACGAGCCCCTCGTCGATCGCCTGCTTCAACGCAAATGACGGGCCGCCGAGATCGCGGACGGTGGTAAAGCCACGCATCAGTGTTCGTTCAGCCTGGGCGCTTGCGGCAAGAAAGACATACCCGATCTCTGCCGAGAGCAGCGCGTTGAGCGGGAGCGCCGCGAAGATCGTATGCCAATGCGCGTCGATCAGGCCCGGCATGACAACCCGCCCGCCGCAATCGATCACTCGCGCACCTTCCGGCGGCGTTATCTCACCGCCGGTAATCCGCTTGATCCGATTGCCCTCGACGAGGAGGTTTATCCCGCCGCGCACGGTTGTGGATTTTCCGTCGAACAGCAGAAAATTCCTGAAGAGGGTTGGCGCCGTGGGGCCAGGAGGCGCCGCTTGCGCGCTGGCCGACCGAACAAGCCCGAGTGCTGCGAGCGAAGCCGCCATCCCGGCGACAAAGCCGCGTCGGGACATTTCACGCGTGATTCGACGAGCCGCGAGTTGAAGTTGCGGCGCACAACAAGAACAGGTCGGACAAATCGAGCGATCGGCATGATTGGCGGAGCCGAACGGAACCACCGGAATCCTCCCACCTCTCAGCAACTGGCAGCTAATCACTCTACCCCGGAACTCGAAATTGGCGGCGGTCCCGATGCTGCCCCCTGCTGCGCGCCCTGCACGCCGCTCCCTTGCGGCGAACAAAGCCCGGCAATCGAGATCACTGAAGATTTGCTATAGCACGCAGCGCTTGCCCGGCGTTTTCGAAGCCCGCAATGCCTGGTTCCGCACTTTGGCGGTGGCGCGTTTGCGCATGACCCCATCCTGGGAAAGCCGTAAGGCGAGTGCCAAGGCCCGATTTCGGCCGCGCTTCTTCCCCACCCCAACCTCAACCGCAGCCTGGCACATGCCGGGTGCGCCGGCAGCGGTGAGGCCTGCGGGATGCCTTGTCCGCGGATCCCGGGACCCCAGCAGGTCCCGGCGGTCTTGCTGCCGGTAGAACGCGGCGCGGCAAATGTCCGCGGATTTCGCGGCGGCGCACAATCGCGGGCGCTGGTGCCGCTGTCTCGAGCGCCGTGCAAATTGGGACGTTGGGTCGGTTCGCGGGACGGTCGGTTATCGCCCGCCATCCCGGGCATGCCATGATCGGCAAGACGGTCCCAAGTCTTCGAGATGATTTTGTCGGGTCGGGGGGCAGGCGCCTGTGGCACACTGTCTTGCCCCGCGATGGTGATCAGGTGGATGTGGGTGAAGCTGCATTGCGCTTTGGCGACGGGTCTTGTCGTTTTGGTTTGCGCGGCCGGCTTGACTGCCTGCAAGCCCGACACCAAAGCCGAGGCGCCGATTGTGCGTCCGGTGCGCACCGTCACCGTCGCCAAGAGCGAGGCCGCCGAGCCGGTCGTGATGACCGGTCACCTCCATGCACAGAATGAGGTGGCGCTGGCCTTTCGCATCGGCGGCCGAATGATCGAACGGGCCGTCAATGTCGGCGACCAAATCGCGACCGGCCAGGTCATCGCCAAACTCGATCCCGAAAACGAGCTCAACGCGCAACGTTCGGCGCGCGCGTCCCTGATCGCGGCCCAGGGCCAATTGAATTATGCGCGCAACCATTACGACCGCCAGCGGCAACTGCTCGCGAACGGGCACACGACCCGGGCGCGCTATGATCAGGCGCAAAAAGCGTTGCAGAATGCCCAAGCGGCGGTCGACAACGCCAAGGCGCAATTGCAAATCGCCACCGACCGGGTCGGCTACACGACCCTGACGGCGGACAGCGCCGGCGTTGTCACCGCCCGCGGCGCCGAACCCGGCGAGGTGGTTCAAGCCGGGCAAATGATCGTTCGCGTCGCGCGTCAAGGGGGACTGGACGCGGTCTTTGACGTGCCCGCCTCGGTTTTGCGCGCCGCCCCGGCGGATTCGCACATCACCGTCAAACTGGCGGACGATCCCGATGTCTGGGCGACGGGGCGGGTGCGCGAGGTGGCGCCGCAAGCCGACCCGACAACCCGAACCTTCGAGGTCAAAATCGCCCTCGACAATCCGCCGCCGCAAATGCGGCTCGGCGCCACGGTCATCGGCACCGCGATGCTGCAATCGGCACCGGCGATCGAGATCCCGGCCAGCGCTCTGACACGAATCAACCGCCGGCCCGCGGTATGGATCGTCGACCCTAAAAAACATACGGTCACGCTGCGAAATGTCGAGTTGGCGCGCCATGACCCGGAGACGGTCGTCGTCGCCCAAGGGCTGGAGCCGGGCGATATTGTCGTAACCGCCGGAGTTCAGGCGCTCTATCCGGGTGAAAAGGTACGGCTTCTCGGGTCGCCGTCCTAGATGCAGTTCAATCTTTCCAAATGGGCGCTCGAGCACCGCTCGTTTGTCGTCTTTTTGATGATCGCGGCGACCGTCGCAGGTCTTTCAACCTTTTTCCGTCTTGGTCGCGACGAAGACCCGCCGTTTGTGATCAAAACCATGGTGGTCTCGGCCGCCTGGCCCGGCGCCACCCTCGACGACACCGTGTTGCAAGTGACCGACCGGCTCGAACGGACCTTGCAGGAAACCCCGCAGCTCGATTTCCTGCGGAGCTACACGAAACCTGGGCTGACAACGATCTTTGTCAATCTCAAGCAATCGGCGCCCGCCGCCGAAATCCCGGATATCTGGTATCACGTCCGCAAAAGTGTCGCCGACATGCGCCACACTTTGCCGGCGGGGATCGTCGGGCCCCGCTTCAACGACGAATTCGGCGATGTCTTCGGGATCATTTACGGGGTCACGGCCGACGGCTTCAGTCAGCGCGAACTGCGCGATTACGCCGAAGAGATCCGCTCCGAGCTGATGCACGTCCCCGACGTGGCGAAGATCGAACTGTTGGGCGCCCAAGACGAAAAGATATATGTCGAGTTCTCGGTCAAGCAGCTCGCCGGCTTGGGGATCGACCGAACGGCACTGGCCGCGGCGTTGGCCGCGCAAAACATCGTCAAACCGGCCGGGATCATTCAGACCGGCAATGAAAAGCTGTTGTTGCGGGTGTCGGGGGCGTTTGAGGCGGTCCGGGACATCCTGGCGGTCAATTTTGTCGCCAATGGCCGCCTGATCCGGCTGCGCGACATCGCCAGCGTGCACCGCGGTTTTGCCGACCCGCCGCAACCGATGTTCCGGATCAATGGGCAGAACGCGATCGGCATCGCGATTTCGATGCGCGAGGGCGGCGATATCCTGACCCTGGGCCGCAATGTCGCGCGCAAAATGCGTGAAATCCGCGCCGACCTGCCGATCGGCATCGAACCGGTGCTGGTCGCCGATCAGCCGGCGGTGGTCGATCACGCGATCAGCGATTTCACGACATCGCTGTGGCAGGCGATCGCGATCATCATGATGGTCAGCTTTGTCAGCCTCGGCATGCGCGCCGGCGCCGTGATCGCGCTGTCGATCCCGCTGACGCTGGCCATCGTCTTTCCGCTGATGGAGTTCACCGGGATCGACCTGCAGCGCATTTCGCTGGGCGCGCTGATCATCGCGCTCGGGCTGTTGGTCGATGACGCGATGACCACGGTCGATGTCATGACCTCGCGTCTGGCGGCCGGCGACAGCAAGGAAGACGCCGCGAGCTTCGCATACAAGACCCTAGCTTTGCCGATGCTGACCGGCTCGTTCGTGACCGCTGCTGGTTTTATTCCGATCGGCTTTGCCCGCAGTTCGGCGGGCGAATACACGTTTTCAATTTTCGCGGTCGTGTCCTTCGCGCTGATCGTTTCGTGGATTGTTGCCGTATTGTTTGCACCGCTGATCGGTGTTGTGCTGCTGAAAAAACCGGCTTCCCAAGGCTCGGGGGCGCCGAGCGTCCTGCTCGCCGGGTTCCGGCGGCTCCTGGTCGGGGCAATGCGGTGGCGCTGGCTCACAATCGGTGCGACCCTCGCCTGCTTTGTCGCCGCGGTGCTGCTCTCGCCCAACATTCCACGGCAATTCTTTCCGCCCTCGGACCGCCCGGATCTGCTGGTCGACTTGGCGCTGCCGCAAAACGCCTCGATTTATGCGAGCGAAGCCGCCGCCGATCGCCTCGACAATCTCCTCAAGGGCGACCCCGATGTCGGACATTGGAGCACCTATATCGGCCGCGGCGCCATCCGCTTCTACCTGCCGCTCAATGTCGAGCTGCCCAACGATTTCTTTTCCCAGGCCGTCGTCGTCGCCAAGGACGTGGCGGCGCGACACCGGCTCGAGCGGCGACTGGAAAAGGAGCTTCCCGACGAGTTCCCGAATGCCGTCACCCGGGTTTCGCCCCTTGGCCTCGGCCCGCCGGTTGGCTGGCCGGTCCAATACCGCGTCAGCGGTCCGGATATTAGCGAGGTCCGCCAGATTGCTCTGAAGCTCGCTCAAACCATTGCCACCGCCCCCGGGGCTACGGACATCAATTACGATTGGATGGATCCGGCCCGCATGATCCGCGTCCAGATCAACCAGGACCAAACCCGGCTCCTCGGCTTGAGCTCGGCAGCGATCGCAGCGGCATTGAACAGCGTGGTCAGCGGTACGCCGGTCACCCAAGTCCGGGACGGCATCTACCTCGTTGACGTCTTGACGCGGGCGACCGACGAGCAGCGCCTGTCGCTGACGACGTTGCGAAATTTGCAGATCCCGCTGCCGAACGGCCGCACCGTGCCGCTGAGCCAGATCGCGCGCTTTGATTTTGGCCAGGAATACCCGCTGATTTGGCGGCGCGACCGGATGCCGACCTTGACGGTGCGGGCCGATGTCCGAGACGGGGTGCTTCCCGAAACGGTCGTGCAATCTTTGGCTGCCGGAATTGACAAGCTTCGCGCTTCGTTGCCCGCGTCCTATAGCATCGCGGTCGGCGGAACCGTCGAAGAAAGCCGGATTTCGCAAGCCTCGGTGTTCGCGGTCGTGCCGCTGATGTTATTCACGGTGATCACGTTTTTGATGATCCAATTGCAAAGCTTTAACCGTCTCTTTCTGGTTTTGAGCGTCGTGCCGATGGGGTTGATCGGGGTCGTCGCGGCCTTGCTGCCGTTTCAACAGCCGCTTGGTTTCGTTGCCATCCTCGGCATTCTATCGCTGATCGGGATGATCGCCCGCAACGCCGTCATTCTGATCGAACAGATCGATTTCGAATTGGCGCGTGGGTTGGACGCCTGGAACGCGGTGATCGAGGCGGCCGTATCGCGGTTCCGCCCGATCATGCTGACCGCTATCTCCACGGTTCTCGGACTGATCCCGATCGCGATTACGATCTTCTGGGGGCCGATGGCCTATGCGGTGATGGGCGGGCTACTGGTCGCGACGGTTCTGACGCTGATCTTTTTGCCCGCCCTTTACGTCGCGTGGTTCCGTATTCGCGAGCCCGGGGTGAACAGAGGTGCGGTGCGCGCCGCAGTCGACTCGAAGGGAGCGGCATGACCGGCGGGCGGGGCGGTCCCTAATGACCGGCGCGGCGATGATCTCCCCCGCCGTCATGGCGCGGTCAGCGTTGCGGCGGACGCTTGGATTTCTGTTGCTCTGGATCATTCTGGCGGACGCCAGACCGAGCGCGCTTTTGCCGGGCATCGCCGCGGCGCTGATCGCGGCGACGGTCAGTCTGCGTCTGCTCGCACCGAGCCCGACCCGGATCCACGCCGTTCCGCTCGTCGGGCTGGCGGCGCGGTTTCTGATCAAATCGGTGATCGCCGGGGTGGATGTCGCCCGGCGTGCGCTTGATCCGCGGCTGCCCATCAATCCCGGGTTGCTGCGCTATCCGGTGCGGCTGCCGCCGGGCGCGGCGCGAAACGTTTTTGCCATGCTGGCGAGTTTGTCTCCGGGGACCGTGCCGATCGGCCCGGATGACGATGATCACCTGGTCGTCCACTGCCTGGATCTGCACCAACCGGTCGCCGACCAGCTTGCGAGGGAGGAAGACGATTTGTTGCGCGTCGTCGGACGGTCGGCCGTCCATGGTTGAGTTCCTGACCGCGGCGGCAATTCTTCTGATGGCGATTGTCGCAGCGGGGCTCGTACGCCTTCTGCTCGGACCGGGGATTGCCGACCGTCTGATGGCGGTGCAGCTGCTCGGCACCGGGAGTGCCGGGATGTTGTTGCTGTCGGCATCTGCCGTGCCGATGGCGGGTGCGGTCGATGTAGCCCTGGTTCTGGGCTTGCTCGCGGCCCTCGTCTCGGTTGCCCTTGTCAAGAGCGCCGATCCGTCGATGGCGGGCGAAGAGTGACGAGCATGGCGCGTGAGGTCACCACGATCGTGGCGGTGTGCGCCGGCCTCTTCTTTTTCTTGGCCGGCACGATCGGCTTGATCCGCTTCCCCGATACGCTGAGCCGCCTTCATGCGCTGACCAAGGCAGACAATCTCGGGCTGGGGTTGATCGCACTCGGGACCATGCTGCAGGCGCAGGGGCCGTTGCAGGCGCTGCGATTGGTCGTGATCTGGCTCCTGGTGCTGGTCAGTGGATCAGCCGTCAGCCAGCTGATTGCGCTTCGCGTTTATCGCCGCTCCGGGCAATCGTGAACTTGTCCCCGGATGTCGATGGCGGCCTTGCGGTGCTGATCGCCGGGCTGGCCCTGTGGACCATTGCCGTCCGCGACACCTTCGCCGCAGTCATCGGATTTGTCGCGTTCGGGCTCGTGGTCGCGGTCGCCTGGATGCGGTTGGCCGCCCCCGATGTGGCGCTGACCGAAGCGGCAATCGGCAGCGGCATCACCGGCGGATTACTGATCACTGCCGCCGCGGGCCGGCGCCGGCGGCCACCGCCGCAGCCGGATGGGCGGCCGCGCGGAATTGTGCGGATTGCGGCGGCGACGGCTTCGGTGCTGGCCGCGGTCGGCCTCGGCGTGGCCGTGCTGTCGTTGCCGACCCCGGCGCCGACCCTGGCCCCGAATGTCGCCCTGCATCTGGGATTGACCGGGCTCGCGAACCCGGTGAACGCCGTATTGCTCGGGTTCCGCGCTGTTGACACCTTGCTCGAGGTGTTTGTCCTGCTGCTGGCATTGCTCGGCGTGTGGTCACTGGCCCCGGACCGGTTTTGGGGAGGCCGCCCCGGCGCGGCGCAGCGCGTGGATCCGCACGCGATGCTGGTGTTTGTCGCCCGCTTGCTGCCGCCGCTGGGGATCGTTGTCGGCCTTCATCTGTTATGGGTCGGCGCGGTGGCCCCGGGGGGTGAATTCCAAAGCGCAACGGTGCTGGCGGCGGTGTGGATCCTGGCGACGACGGCCGGGCTTTGTGACTGGCCGCCGGTCGGGAAGCCGCGATTGCGGTTGGTACTGGTTATCGGAACGGCGGTTTTTCTCGCCATCGGCCTGGCCGGCTTGGTCATCGCCGGCGCCTTTCTCGCCTACCCGCCCGCTTATGCGAAATTGTTGATCGTCGCGATCGAATTGCCGCTGACCCTGTCGATTGCGGCAATCCTCGGCCTGCTCGTCGCGGGTCCGCCCTCCCGGGAGCCGCGCAGGTGAGTTCCGAAACCTGGTTTGGCTTGTGTGGCGCCGTTCTTGTCGGCTTGGGGCTGTTCGGCTTGATCACCCATCCCGACGCGCTGCGCAAGCTGCTGGCGTTCAATCTGCTTGGCGGCGGCGTGTTCCTGGTGTTCGGAACGATTGCGCGACGCGGCGCCGCGGCGGGGTTTGGCGGCGATCCGGTCCCGCAGGCGCTTGTCATCACCGGGATCGTCGTGGCGTTCGCGTCAACCGCCCTCGCCGTCGCCTTGCTGCGGCGGCTGGCTGAGGCGGGCGGCGAGCCGGCAGCGGCGGCGCCGGCGCCGCTCGCCGAGCCGCCGTCTTGATCGCCGGCGGCCCGATTGTGTCACCGGCGGCGACGGCATCGCACGGGCACCTGCTCGTCTTTGCGATCGTTTTGCCGGTGTTGGGCGCCCTTGCATCGCTCTTGGCCGGCGGCCGCTGGCCGGCGCGCATCGCTCTTAGCACAACGCCGTTCGGCCTGGCGGTCGCAATCGCGATTGCCGTCTCGGTGTGCCGCTCGGGCCGGGTGCTGGACTATGTGATCGGAGGTTGGGCGCCGCCGCTCGGCATCGCGTTGCGCGCCGATGGCCTGTCGGCGTTGATGGTGCTGACCGCGGCGGTGCTGATTATCGGCATCGGGTTGTTCGCATACGCTCAATTTTCCGCCCCGGCCGGGACCGAGGCCCGCGGCTCGTCGGTGTTCTGGACGTTGCTGCTGGCGGTTTGGGCGGGGTTGAATGCGGTCTTTCTCGGCGGCGATCTCTTCACCCTGTTTGTCGCGCTCGAACTTTTGACCTTCGCCGCTGTGCCGCTGGTCTGCCTCGACGGCCAGGCGGACACGCTCGCGGCGGCCTTGCGCTATCTGCTGTTCGCGCTGCTCGGCTCGGTCTTGTATCTGCTTGGAACGATGCTGTTGTATGGCGGTTACGGCACCCTCGACATTCTGTTGCTGGCGGATCGCGTGCGCCCGGGGCCGATCGCCTGGGCGGCGCTGGCGCTGATGTCGGCGGGGCTGCTGGCAAAGGCGGCGCTTTACCCACTGCATCTGTGGCTGCCGCCGGCCCATGCCGGGGCGCCGGCGCCGGCGAGCGCGGTGCTGTCCGGCCTAGTTGTGAAGGCGCCGTTTTTCCTGATGGTCCGGCTGTGGTTTGATGTGATGCCGGGCGCCGCCGATCAGGCGGCGGCTCAGTTGCTCGGTGGCCTCGCGACGGCGGCGATCTTGATCGGCAGCGTGGTCGCGTTGCGACAAACACGGCTGAAGCTGCTGGTCGCCTACTCGACGGTCGCGCAAATCGGCTATTTGTTCTTGATGTTCCCGCTGGCCGGGGGCGTGCCGGCCATCCATCCATGGGGCGCCACGGCCTGGACCGGCGGCGCCCTGCAGGCGGTTTCGCACGCCTTTGCCAAAGCGGCAATGTTTATGGCGGCGGGCCTCATTTATGAGGCGCTCGGGCACGACCGGATCTCTGACCTCGCCGGCATCGGCCGGGCGTTGCCCGTAACCGTGTTTGCGTTTGGAATTGGCGGCGCGTCGCTGATGGGACTGCCCCCGAGCGGCGGCTTTGTCGCCAAGGCCTTGCTGCTGACCGCGGCGGTCGCCGCCGGTCAATGGTGGTGGGCGGTGGTGGTCCTGACTGGCGGCCTGCTCGCCGGCGGCTATGTGTTTCTCGTCCTCACCCGGGCCCTGGCCGAGCCGCAAGCGCCGATCAAGCTCCAAAAGCGCGTGGGTGGGGGCCGACAAAGCATCGCCCTAATGCTGGCGCTGGCCGCGGTGCTGCTCGGTTTTGTTCCGCTGCGGCCATGGGCGGTGCTGCTGATCGGCCGCCCCGCAAGCGCATCGGCCGGCCTGTGATGCGCCGCGGTTCGGGCGGGCGCAGGGCGCCGTCGTTACGATGACCGTCCCGAATATCCTGCTTGTCGCGGCGTTGTCGACACCGCTCGTGATGCTCGCCGCCTGCATCTCGCGGCGGCTGCGCGCGCGGATCTGCGGATGGCTGGCGGTGGCGCCGCTACCGGGCTTGGCGGCGGCGCTGGCAAGCCCCGACCAGGCGGTGCCGGTCGTGTTCCCGCCGCCGTTGCGAATGACGCTGGCGCTGGACCGGCCGGGGGCGCTGCTGCTTGGGCTCGCCTCGCTGCTCTGGGCGCTTGCCGGCGCCTATGCCCGCGCCGATTTGCGCGGCGACCCCGAAGCGGGACGCTTTGCCGAGTGGTGGCTGCTGACGCTGAGCGGCAGCCTCGCCGTCTTCATGGCCGCCGATCTCGTCAGCTTTTATCTGACCTATTCCATCGTCAGTCTGGCGGCATGGGGCCTGATCGTGCACGACGGCACGGTCGACAGCCGCCGCGCGGCAGCGATTTACCTGGCGCTCGCCGTGCTCGGCGAGGCATTTCTGCTGATGGCCTTTGTGTTCATGGCGCAAAACACGGCCGATGGCAGCCTGATGATCCGCGCGGCCGTGGCGGCCCTGCCGGGATCGCCTTGGCGAGCAGCATCGCTGACCTTGCTGCTGCTGGGCTTCGGGCTCAAGATCGGGACGGTGCCGGGGCATGTCTGGATGCCGCTCGCCTATCGCGCGGCGCCGATCCCCGCCGCCGCCGCACTGAGCGGCGCCGCGGTTAAAGCCGGGTTGATCGGGCTGATCCGCTTTCTGCCGCTCGCTACAGCGATGCCCGCCTGGGGCGAGGCACTGGCCGCGGCCGGTTTGTTGTCCGCTTTTTATGGCGTGGCCATCGGCATCACCCAGGACGATCCGAAAACCGTTCTTGCCTATTCGAGCGTCAGCCAGATGGGATTGCTCGCCGCGGCGCTGGGCATGGGATGGGCGGCTGGCGACGCCAATGCGGCGCTGGGGGTCAGTTTTTCGGCGAGCAATCACATCCTGGTCAAAGGCGGATTGTTCTTGGCGGTGGGTGTGGCGGCCGCGGGCCCGCGCTTGCGGCGGGTGTTGTGGCCGGCGGTCATCCTGGCGCTCAGCCTTGCCGGGCTGCCGCTGACCGGCGGGGCGCTGGGCAAGATGGCGGTCAAGGGAGCGTTGGGGCATGGGGTGGTCGGCGCGCTCGCCAACGCGGCCGCCGCCGGGAGCACGCTATTGATGCTCCATTTTCTGCGTCGGCTCGTCACACTTGCCACCCCCGCCCGCGCTGCGAAGGCTTGGGCGGCAGGGTCGTGGCTCACGACCGCTTTTCTCGCGATCGCCCTCCCGTGGATCTTATACCCGTTGGCGCAGTCCGGTCCGCGCCTGGGGGCGCTGAATCTCGCAGCCCTGTGGCAAGGGCTGTGGCCGATCGTGCTGGGCGGGATCGCCGCCGCGATACTCTGGGGCTCGGGCATCGTGCTGCCGCGATGTCCGCCCGGGGATATCGTGATCGCGGGCGAGCGCGCGGCGCGGTCGATGACCGGTTGCGCCAAGGCCATCGAGAAAGCCGACACGATGCTGCGCGAATGGCCGGTCGCCTGCCTGTCGCTGTTGATCATCGTGTTTTTGCTGGCCACCGCGCTTTGGGTGCGGCCGTGAACCCCGATCATGGTCCGGGGAGGAAACCCGATCCTCCGCCCGCATCTGCGGGCGATCGCACGCTGCGCCTATCGGCGATGATTGTGGCCGTCATTCTGACGCTCGCCGCGCTCTCATTGGCGAGGGGTGTGATGACACCCGTCGCCTTCGCGGTCTTTGTCATCGCTCTGGTGTGGCCATTGCAGCGTCGGCTACAGCGGCGATTACCGCAGCTTCTCGCCGTCCTGATAACCGCGGCTGCGGCTCTGCTCGCGATCGCAATCGGCTGCTGGCTGATCGTTTGGGGTTTCGGCAGAATTGCACAGTGGGTGATCGATAATTCCTCCCGCCTGCAGCGTCTCTATCAGCACGCCGCCGATCTTCTCGAAGCACGCGGCCTTTATGCCGCAGAACTGGTCGCACAGCAGTTCAACGTGGCGTGGATCCTGGGCGTCGTCCGCGGGCTCGGCGCCAGTCTGCAGGGAATCATCACCTTCGCCGTCGTCACGTTCATCTTTGTGATACTCGGGCTGCTCGAGTTGGAGCCGCTGGCGCGGCGGCTCGCGCAATTCGGCGACGGCAGGCTGGGTGCGGCGGCGATCGATGCCGCCACAGAGATCGCGGGCCGGCTGCAGACTTACATGCTGGTCCGGTTTGCGATGAGCGTGCTGACCGGGCTCGGCTTTTGGGCGTTTGCGGCGGGCTATGGGCTCGATCTCAGCCGGGAATGGGGCGTCATCGCTTTCGTGCTGAATTTCATACCCTTTATCGGTTCTTTTATTGCAACGTTACTGCCGACGGTGTTCGCTGCCGTGCAATACGAGGCCTTCTCGTCGGCAATCTGGGTGTTCCTCGGGCTCAACCTCATCCAGTTCGTGGTTGGTAGCTACATCGAGCCGCGTGTCGCCGGCGCGGCGGTGTCGATCTCGCCATTCATGGTTTTGTTGGCCGTGTTCTTTTGGGCGTTATTATGGGGCATCGCCGGCGCTTTTATCGGCGTGCCGATCCTGATCGCGGTCACCTGCGTGTGCGCCAGAAATCCGGCCACTCGGGTCATCGCGGTAGCGCTCTCGTCGGATCGGCACAACACCGATTAGCCGGGCGGGCGGGATGGCGATGCGGCTGACAGCAATCGGGCGCCGGCGTTACGGGCGACTGTTCGGCGCGGCGGCCGTGCTGCTGCTCGTCTGCGGCTGTTCGTTGAGCGTTCCGATGAACGAACCGCTGCACTCGGCCGCCGGCAATGCCCAATACCGCCTGCTCGATGTCAACCGCAACGCCGGCGCCGAAACCGCGCTGGTTCTGGTCGCGCTCTCCGGCGGCGGCAAACGCTCGGCCGCGTTTGCCTTTGGCGCATTGCAAGGAATGCGCAACATCCCGGTGGAGACCGGCGCCACCCCGAGCGATTTGCTGCACGAGGTCGACCTGCTCGCCGGGGTTTCCGGCGGCGCCTTTGTAGCGGCGCATTATGGCCTCTATGGCGATCGCTCGTTTGCAACCTTTCCCGATCAATTCCTGCATCGCGACATCGAAGCCTATATCTGGGGCACCTTCTTGCTGCCGTGGAACTGGGACTGGATCTTCAATCCGCTCGTCGGCACCAACGACCGGATGACCTGGGTCTATGACAAACTGATGTTTCACGGCGCAACTTATGCCGACCTGTTTCGCCGCGGTCGTCCCCAGGTCAGCATCAATGCGACGGATATCAGCTTTGGCAGCCCGTTCGGTTTCCTGCCGCAGACCTTTGACGTCATCTGCTCGGATCTCGCGGCGCTGCCGATCGCCCGCGCGGTGGCTGCATCCAACGGTTTCCCAATCCTTTTCGGGCCCGTTACGCTGCGGAACTACCGCGGACCGAACTGCCCGTTACCCTCGCCGCTGCCGCCGCGGGCCCGGGAACGCGCGCAGGGCGATCTGCGCCGGGAGGCCTTGATCGAAAACCTCTATCGCTATGCCGATGGCCGGCGCACGCCGTGGATCCATCTGATGGACGGCGGGATTGCCGACAATCTGGCCTTGCGGGTGCTGCTCAACGATCTGTTGTTGCTCGATATCAGGCGGGATCGCTTGGCCAGCGCGCTGCTCCCCGTCCGCCGCATCCTGGTGATCAGTGTCGACGGCCAGTCGGCGCCAAACCCCGATTGGCCGCGCCAGCGCCGGATCGGCAGTCTCGGCCAGATCATTTCAGCGGTCACCGGCACGCAAATCGGCGCTTACAACATCGAGACCCTGATCGCGGTCAAAAGCAGCATCGACGGTTTGGTTGAGCACCTGAAGGCGCTGCGCTGCCGCCATGCCGCGCAAATCGACGGCTATCCCTGCGGCGACGTCGCGGGAAAGGTGCTGCGGGTCAGCCTCTCCGATTATCCTGACCCGGCGATACGGGAGCGGTTGACCTCGCTCCGCACCGGGCTCACCCTGCCGCGCGGCGACGTCGATGCGCTGGTCGCCGCCGGCCGTACGATGGTCGCGCGCGAGGCGGCGACGATCACGGCGTTTCTCGGACCGGCGCCGCGAACAGCACGCCTCGCCGAGAGGCGATAGGCGGCAGGCGCCGTTTGCGGCGGAATTTCCGGCCTTGGCTGAAAGCGGGGTGCATCGCGATACGCACCCGCCGGTGTCGGCTCGCGGCGCCATTCTGGGCCAACGCCTAGAACGACCGCGCGACGCTGCGTCGGAACAGCGAAAAAGGCGCGTTCACGCAACACCCGTTACCCGAGATAATCGGCGCCGCCTCACCCACGCTCTCGATGCTGACGACAGGTTCCCGGTTTTGACGGCAGGCGTGTCGCCAAGCCGCATGTTTTTTCAATCAAAAACGCCAGCCCGCTTTTAAGACGACGCCCGCCCGCCATTGGCCATATTCGAAAGATGCTTCCGTCGACCAATTTCTTTCGTGAAAGGCCAGAAAATCGACCGCCGGATTGCCCAACAACGTCGCACCGTGGCCGCCGCCGAGCCAGCCGCCCGGAATGATGTATTCGAGGATGCCGATCGGTTCCACGGTCAGGTCCCGCGAGGCGCCGTTGAACCAGCGGCGGGTCAGCGGCATCGCCAGGCTCGCATTCCATTGCGGCGAAATCACCCATGCCGCCGACGGGGCAAAGATGATCGCCCAAGACTGCGGCGCCAGATTGCGGATCCGACGCTGGCCGGTGATACTGTAGCCAAACGACCACACCGTGTCCGACGAGCTGTTCGCCGCGGCCGGGACCCGGTTGAAGCCGCCGTCGAAATTGAATGTTTTGTCGAAGCCGAAATTCACATCCTGCCGCGTCGCGAAATTGTCGCCAATGGTCGGTTCGAAATCCATTCGTGGAACATAGGCGAAGAACGGCGAGAAACCCTGATCGTCGCCGGGGTTGATGTATTGCAGCCGCGCCGAACTGCGGAAATAATCGACGCTGGCTGCATTGGCATTGGGAAATCGTTCCCATTCGAGGCTGGCGACGCCCGAAACGCGCAGCGGCGTGCCGAGCAGCTGGCTCGCCCAGCCCAGTCGAGCAACCGGGCTGCCCTCCAGGGACTGCGGACCTCCGGAACTGCGGAACTCCGGGTTCGAGTTGTAAAACAGCGGCGCCAGCGCATTGAACGTGAATTGCGGCTGTCGCGCCGCCTGTTCGAGCCCGGGTGCGGTCGCAAACTCGTTATCCTGCGGTACCGGAGTCTTCTGGTTTGACGTCGCCAGGATCGCGTCGATCAACCCGTCCTCGCCGCTGCCGCCACCGGGTTGGGCGACCGCCCCCGATACGGCCAGGCCGCTCGCGGCGATCGCCGCGGCAAGCCCCGCCAAGCCTTGCCTACCGCGCCCTCCCATCACGCGACACCCGGACAGATGCCTCAATAATCGACCGCGTCGCGGATGATCGGACAGGTCATGCAATGTCCGCCGCCGCGGCCGCGCCCCAATGCCCGCAGCGCGTCCCCGGGATCTCCCGGCCCTGTACGGTCCAGGTTCCGTTCGGAATGACGCTCGCCGGCGAAGGCGGCTGTGCGAAGGCGGACGCCACCGTGAGCAGACAAACCCAGAACGCGACCCCCGGCCGGCGTAGCCACAGCTTTGGCGACAGACACATTACCGGTGTTCGCCCGAGCAGGCCGCGGCCGGGTTCCCGCACCCGGTCGACGGCGTCGCCGCGCCTATTGTGTGGGCCCGCCGGAAGTCGCCCGGCCGCCGACCGACATCCGGTTCATTGTGGTCGGATTGCCTTGCTCGCCCGCCGGGCCTTGGTTCGCGCTTTGGATCCTCGCCAGTTCCTGCTGGTTCAGCTGATTTGTCGTGTCGTGCGAGGTCATTCGCGAGGCATGGGTCATGTGCCGGCGATGGTGCGCGCGGACCACCGACCCAGGCTGGCCGCGCTCCGAGGTCGCCCTGCCGCCGGCCGGCATCCGGTTCAGCGATTGTGCCGGCGCAGGCGCGCTTGCGGCGGGGGACGGGGGATTGGCGGGTGCCGGTTGTGCCGACAGTGGCACCGGCGCCGCCACGGCGGTCATGGCAATCGCGGCGATCAAGAAACGCTTCATGACGTGGATCCTCCCAGGACGCGCGAACATAGGCCGAGCTGCATGTCAAGGTCAATGAAACCGCCGCGACTTGCCCCGTTACCAGATCCCTTGCCGCGGTCGAAGCCGGAAGGTTTCTTGTCTGCGGGCGTGAGTGAGCCGACCGCCGACAGTCGCTCGCCGCTGACGCGCCGTTGCAGCAATTGTCTTGACCGCGGATCCCAAAATCCGGCCCGGTCATCCCAAATTCGCCCGGATATCGCGTTTGCGCCGCGCTTTTTTCGCTTCGTCCGCCGTGAGCTGCGACGTCAAAGCGCATTAGGCTCGATCGGCCTGGGCAGCCGGTCCAAAGTCTGGACCGGTCGTCCCAAACTTGGTCGGCATGCGCTCTCCGGGCCGAGTTTGGCATTGACCGCGGCGGCAACATCGACGCTGATAGCCGCGCCCCGGTTCACGGCCGACCGGCGCGAACAAGCCGGCTGATGGCGGCGACCGGTCGCGGCTGGGCAACGCAACCGCCAGGAAGCGCTGATGCGAGCGCGCTGCGTGTTGACCACCTTGGCCGACGGAGATGCGGGGTTTCGATGGCGGCTCAGGCGCACAAACCGATCAAGTTCGCCCTGCAAGGAGGCGGTGCTCACGGAGCCTTTAGCTGGGGCGTCCTCGATTACCTGCTCGAAGACGGTCGGTTGCAGATCGAGGCGGTCAGCGGGACCAGCGCCGGCGCGATGAACGCGGTCGCCCTCGCCGATGGCATGGCGGCCGGCGGCCCAGCCGAAGCGCGCCAACGGCTCCGCGATTTCTGGTCCGCCACCAGCGCCGCCGCGCGCTTCAGCCCGATCCAGCGTTCGCCGATCGACATCATGATGGGCAATTGGAGCCTCGACTATTCGCCGGGGTTCCTGTTGATGGAATATTTCTCCGAGGTGTTTTCGCCCTACGACTTCAATCCGTTCGATTTCAACCCGTTACGCGAGGTCGTCGCCGCCGCGATCGATTTCGGCCGGGTCAATGATGCGGGCGGCATCAAGCTGTTTTTGACCGCAACCAATGTCCGCACCGGCCGTCCCAAGATCTTTCGCCAGCCGGATATTACGCTCGATAGCGTCATGGCTTCGGCCTGCCTGCCGTTCTTGTTCAAGGCGGTCGAAATCGACGGCGAGGCCTATTGGGACGGCGGTTATATGGGCAACCCGGCGCTGTTTCCGCTGGTCGATGAATGCGATTTGGGCGACGTCGTATTGATCCAGATCAACCCGTTCTACCGACCGGATATTCCGCGCACCGCCGGGGACATCCGCAACCGGCTCAACGAGATCACGTTCAACGCCAGTCTGTTCAAGGAATTGCGGTCGCTCGCCTTCTTGTGGGAGATCATTCATCACGAAAATCTCGAACGCGAGCGTTACCGCGACATTCACGTGCATGCGATCCACGATGCCGAGACCATGCTGGCGCTGCGGATGTCGAGCAAGCTTAACGCCGAATGGGCATTTCTGACTTATCTGCGCGACCGCGGGCGTGCGGCCGCCGCCGACTGGCTGGCCAAACATTATGACGATCTGGGAGCGCGCAGCACGCTCGATCTGTCTTGGGTTTTTGCGGAGAGCCTGAAACCTGCGCATCTCGCCGAGGGCGCGGCGCGAAACTATCCGATTGGCTCGGCCGCCGGGGACTGACGGATTTTCCGTCACCCTCTGCGGCCAGCGCCGAGGCGGCTTTTCCTGGTTTGGCGATGGGACTGTTTGGCATCCTGCTCGGCCTTGCGCTGTTGATTTGGCTCGCCTATCGCGGCTGGAGCATCCTGTTGTTGGCCCCCGGCGCGGCGCTGATTGCCGCGGCCTTTGCCGGCGGGCCACTGCTCGCCTACTGGACGCAGACATTCATGGACGCCGCCGCGCGCTTTATCGCGCAATTCTTTCCGCTGTTCCTGCTGGGCGCACTGTTCGGCAAATTGATGGAAGACAGCGGCTCGGTTGCGGCGATTGCCACATTCATGACCGAGCGGTTGGGGCCGCAGCGGGCAATTCTGACCGTCGTGCTGGCCGGAGCCCTCGTCACCTATGGCGGGGTCAGCCTGTTTGTCGCCGTCTTTGTGCTGGCGCCGATGGCGCAAGCGTTGTTTCGCACGGCCGACATCCCGAACCGGCTCATTCCGGCGACAATCGCACTCGGCACCTCGACCTTCACGATGTCCGCCCTGCCCGGGACGCCGGCGATTCAAAACGCGATCCCGATCCCGTTTTTCGGCACCACCGCATTGGCGGCACCCGGGCTTGGTCTGATCGCCTCGGCGATCATGGCCGGTTTTGGCTTGTGGTGGCTGGGCCGCGCCGCGGCCGGCGCGCGGCGTCGCGGCGAAGGCTTTGGCGCGGCTGCGGCGCTGGTTCCCCAGGCAGCGGCGGAGGATGAGCGGGTGCGACAGCGCGCCACGACCGCGCGCGAGTTCGACCCGGCCGAGGTCACCCGTGGCCAGCCAAGTGACATCCGCCCGCCGATCGCCGTGGCGGGCTTGCCGCTGGTCGTGGTGGTCGGGGTCAACGTGCTGATGACGTTGGTGGTGCTGCCGCGCCTCGATGTTTCGTTTCTCGCCGAGACGCGGTTTGGCGCCACGACCCTGGACGCGGTGGGCGGGGTGTGGTCGGTGGTGGCGGCTCTGCTCGCCGCAATCCTTACGACGTTGGCGGTCAATTGGCGGCGGATGCGGAATGTCCGCGACAGTCTCGATGCCGGGGCGAACGCGTCGGTTCTTCCGGTGATCAGCGTCGCCAGCCTGGTCGGGTTCGGCGCGGTCGTCGCGGCCGTGCCGGCATTCGAGATTGTCCGCCACTGGGTTCTGTCGATCGGCGGCGGCCCCTTGGTCTCGCTCGCGGTCGCGGCCAATCTGCTGTCGGCGCTGACCGGTTCCGCTTCGGGCGGGTTGACGATCGCGCTCGAGGCGTTGGGCGGCACATTTGTGCAACTGGCCCACCAATACGCAATCGACCCGGCGCTGTTGCACCGCATCGCGGTCATGAGCGCCGGCACCCTCGACAGCCTGCCCCAGAACGGTGCCGTCGTCACCCTGCTCGCCGTATGCGGAACCACCCACGCACAGAGTTACTCGGGCATTGTCATGACGGCGATCGTGGGGCCGATCATCGCGCTCGTGGCGGTGATCGCCCTCGGCTCGGTGCTCGGCTCATTCTAGTCGAGCGGACACGACCGGGCATGTCGCGCGGCGCCAGCCGGCGCCCGTTACTGCATGACGCGGGCGCGCAGCCGGTCATATTCCTCTGCGCTGATCGTGCCGGCGTTTTTCAGCCGTTCGAGCTTTTCGATCTCATCGGCGACGCTGTAACCCACAACCTGGCGCAATTCTTCGCGCGCCTGCTGCGCCCGCTGCGCGTGCCGCTCGGCCATTCCCCGACTTTGCAGGATCAGGTAAAAAAGCACCGCAAAATAGGGGATTATGACCAGGATTATGACCCAAATCGCCTTGCCGAACCCTGAAATGTCGTGGCGACGGACCAGGTCGCCTATCACCATTATCAATAACCAAAACCACAATACGAACATGAATACCGAAAACACATCGAGCAGGAAATTGCCGAAACTGAAGTTTCCGCTGGTAAGCATGGGTCCCTCTCCACGAATTTAAACAAATATGCGCTCGGTTTTGGTCAATCGAATGCTCCCATTCCCCATCGTCGCAAACTGGTGGACATGAAAGGTGCCACGATAGCCGTCGGCGCTGTCGCCGCCCAGCGCGGTCGAGGGCGCCGAGCACAGCACGATATCGCCGCACAGGCCGATCCAATCCCGGTGTCGATGGCCATGCAGCACAATCAGCCGCGATGCGTGCGGCGCCAACACCGCGACGAGATCGGGCGCATTGATGAGAGCCAGACCGATCCGCTCGCGCAAGCTGGCCGCCCGCGACGGATATTCGACGACCTGGTGATGCAGCAAGACCAGCCAGGAATGCCGGGAGTTTTGCAGCACCCGGCGCAGCGCCCGCAATTGCGCGGGACCGACCACCCCGATCGCATTGGTCAGCGCAAAATGACTGCGGGCATTCGAATTGAGCAGGATGACGCCATACGACGCGCCCGGCGGCGGCGGCTCGACAAGCGGAAACATCGCCTGCCAGACCCGCGCCATCTCGCGCCGCCCGCGCAGGCTGCCGCGCTCGGCCAGCTCGCGCAGCAGCGCGACGCGCCGGCCCTGGCGTAGAAATTCCGACAGCGACGGACCCAAGCCGGCGCCATCCGGTTCGACGACATGGCAGCGGTCGCCGCCAAGCCGATCGAGCGCCAATACGACACGCAGCTTGCGCAGCGACTGTCCGGCACTCCACGGCAGGTCGAGCCGGCCCGGATTGCCGCGATCGATGATGTTGAGGTCGTGGTTGCCGGGGACCAGCGATAATCGGCTGCGCAATTCGGGGCAGCCGCGCATCGCGTCGAGAAACTCGGCCCATTCCGCTCTTGTCCCGGCATCGGTGATGTCGCCGGTGATCAACACCCGATCGAGCGGCTGCGTGGCGTGGATGGCGGCGAGACGGCGGAACGCACGGCGGATCACCCGGTTGCCGCGCGGGCCGTCGGTTCCCGCCTCCATTCGGTAACCATAGCGCTCGCCGACCACGTGCAAATCCGATAAATGCGCGACCCGCACGGTCGCGGTTTCGGCGATTGGCGGCGCCGGGATCCAATCGGCCACGGCGGCGTTGAGCGACAGCTCTCGCCAAATCCAATAGAGGCTTTCGGCCGCGGCCGCCAGACCGAGGACCACGGCCGCATTGGACAAGGCGGCTGTCGCCAGCGCCTGCCAGCGCAATTCGATAATGTCGCCAAGCCCAATCCGTAATGTGACCTCGCCGATCGCCGCGACTAGAAGCCCGGCCGCGATGCTGATTGCCGCCGCAAAAACAGCGCATATTCGGCGGTTGCGGTCGAGCTGTACCGCAGTCAGCGACCGGCCCTGCACTCTTTCGAGCGCGCTGCGCAACAGCTCGCGCACAACGACCAGCAATGGGAGTACCAGGCTGTAGTGGAGATGCCAGAAATTGTTCCACGCCGCGGTGAACAACGGTCGACTGAGCCAGAAGGCCAGGGCGGCGAGAAACAGGAACAGCGGCGGGGTGACGATCAGGCTGCCGCCGGCCAATGCCGGTGCGTTGAGCAGCACAAACCCGTAGGAGACGGCGACCGGCGGCACGAGACCGATCACGACAGCCGGAGCCACGAACAGCGCGAGGAACCCGAGCGGCGCCTTGAGATAATTGAATTCGAGCGCCGCCGAAAACACCAGGCTGCGCAGGCCGCGACCGTGAGGATTGGTGCGGTCGTCTTCGTCATCGCCGCGCCGCAAATCCCAAATCCGCACCCTGCCTCCAATCGGTTTAATTCGACAGCTGAGGTTTTAGCAGGCGGTTGAAGGGCGAGCACCCGCGATAAGCCGCGATCGGCTGTGACCAGCACGAGCGGTGATCCGTGAGGCGGGATCGCAGCGGCTCGCGCGCCGTCCCGCGAGCCGATCGATCCGTCCTCGGTTCGCTTCGGTCGCATCGCGCCACCGCTGCGGTCGGTCCCGCCGGCCGCGCCGTAAAATCGTGTGAGCAAATTTGGTTACGCGCCTATGCTGCCGATCAAAACGTGTCGATCGCCGTTGGTGCTCGGGAAGAAAGCGAGCGCGGAGGGTCGCATGCGCCGTGGGGCAAGGCGCAAGCCGAATGTTATCATTCAACTGATGGTCTATTCGACTTTCGGCGTCGTCGCCGTCGCCGTGCTGATCGCGGCGGCGCTGGTTCTGCATCTTCACCTCTGACCGCCATCTTCACTCCGACGCGGCCGGTCGCAGCGCGGCTGCGTCGGGGGGATAAATCCGGGCCCTGCGTAGGGGGGCGGGAATAACCGGCTTCGCCCGGGGTCTAAACAGGCGGGAGGAGGCGGATGATGCCAACAAGTACCAAGACCGCGCGGCGCTGGCTCTCATGGACTTCCGCTCTGTGGCTGATGACTTCGGCCTGCGCCGCCGCACCGCCCGCCGGCGAAACCGCGGTTCCGTCCGGCGCGGCCCGGATCTGGGTCTATCGCGACTGGCAGCCATCGGAGAGCATGAACCTCGCCGATGTCTACGCCAACGGCTCGTTGCTGGTTTCGGTCGGCAATGGTGCTGCGATCTATCGCGACGTTCCGCCGGGGCGCTATCATTTGGCGCCGGACAGTTTTGTCCCCAATTCGATGCAGGACGCGACGATCGAACTGGCGCCGGGGCAGCAGGCTTACATCAAAATCGTCTCGCTCAGCGCTTGGGGAAGCGAAAATACCGCGGCCAAAAATATCGCCCGTGATGCGTTTTGGGTGTGGGTGGTGTCGCCGACGGTGGCGCGCGCCGAGATTGCCCGCAGCCCGCGCGGTTAACCGACCTGCCGCGACCGGCATTGCCTCGCCGCGCGCCGGGGGGCGGCCGGTTGGCGGCCCGGGTGTGCCTTCCCCAGGCCGGGGCTCGGCATGGGCCAGGCCGATGCAAGGGCCAAGGTCGGGCATGGTTCGGAGCGTGGTAAACGTGTGAACTCGCTCACAGGTCCGGCAAGCGTCAACAAAGCATCATCGCAGCGTTGGCGATGCACATAGCCGGTCCATGGCGACGACAGAGCACATCCTGCGATATGCCCGCTTTCTCGACGAGATCTGGCCGGGCTTTATTGCCGAGGCAATCTGGATCGAAACGGGAGAAGACTTCAGCGGTCGCGAGTTGCTGGCGCAGGTGGCCAAGCTGATCGAAATTTTCGGCGTCATCGGCGCCGCCGAAATTGTCGGCTGCCGCTAACTTGACGGCGGCGCCGCCGTCAGCCCTCGGCGCGCGCCGCAGCCAAGCCGCCCGTCCCGCTCAGCCGCTCAAACCGACCGCCAGCACCGCCGCCGGCCGCCGGCCAACCGCATAGCTGTCCAGCGGCGATAACGTGCCGGCGGCAGCGTCAATGCGATAGGCCGCCAAGCGGCCGGAAGCCGTCCCCGCCGCAAACAGAAAGCGCCCGTCGCGGTCGAGACAAAAGGCGCTCGGCACCGCTTCGGTCGCGGCATGGCCCGCCAGGCTCAGTTCACCGCTGCCGGCATCGACCGCAAAGGCGGCGATGCTGTTGTGGCCGCGGTTACCGACATAAAGAAACCGCCCCGAGGGTGTCAGGTGGATTTGCGAGCAGGTGTTGCGGCCGCTGAAGCCCGCCGGCAGGGTTGGCGCGGTCTGCATCGCCGTGAGCGTGCCGCTCGTCGGATCGAGGCGATAGGCGGTGACGCTGCAGCCCTGCTCATTCGAGAAATAGACAACATCGAGGCTCGGGTGAAAGCAGAAGTGGCGTGGCCCAAGAAGTCCGGGCGGCTCGAGCCGAAACGGCGCGTTGGGCGCGAGCTGTCCCTGTTGCGGATCGAACCGGAATTGCAGGATCATGTTGGGGCCGGGATCGTTCTTGGGCGGTTCGAGCACGTTGTCTTGAAGCCGGGCGATGTGCGGCACAAACGCAAAACGGTTGGAACGGTCGGTGGCGATCGCGTGGGCGCCGGTCGCGGTGGCGAGCCACTGCTGCGAGGCTGCGCCCACCGTGCCATCGGCGGCGAGCCGATAAACCGCAACACCGGCGCCCTGGTAATAGGCGGCAAGGAGAAATTTGCCGGTGCGGTCGCAGGCGAGAAATGTCGGCGCATGCGGTTGTGCCGTGGTACCCGCCAAACTCAGCGCGCCCGTCGCCGGTTCGACATGGAAGCTCGAAATTGCCGGCTGGCCACGGTGCCCGACGTAAACCATCCGGTGGTCGCGGCTGGTTGCGAAGACCGACGGACCCCCCGCCGCCGCCACCGCAGAGCGGGCGGTGAGCCCGCCGCTCGTCTCGTCGATCGCAAACCCGGCGATCCGGTCTTCGTCCTGCAGGCCGACATAAAGCATCTGCGGCATTTTTACCTCCCTTGGGTCGCCGCCAGCCGGCGCAGCGACGCGCATCCCGTCCGATCGCGGCGGAAGCGACGACCCCGCAGAGCTTTGACCCTGGCCAGGTTGAGGTCAATCCCGCATCCGAATGCGGGGCGGGCCTTGTCGCCGGCGCGCCGGCCATGCGTTTCGACCACGCCTGCAACATGACCGGCGGCTTGCGCGGCCGGGCGCCATGGCGCAACCTCTTGGGAAAATCCCGCTAAGCGAGAGGGGGAGGAAACGATGAGTGCAGAGCAGCGCACGGCGATCGTGACCGGCGCCGCCGGCGGCATCGGTCGGGAGTTGGTGCTCGGCCTGCTCGGCGGCGGGCTGGGGGTCGCGGCTGTCGACCGCACCGCCGCCGGTCTTGCCGAACTGGCCGAGATGGCGCGGCAGCGGCAACGCGGCGCCGATCTCTTGACGATCGAGGCCGATCTCGCCCGCGACGAGGCGATCGATGAGATTGTCTCCCGGGCGCGCGGCCGGTTCGGGACCATCGACATCCTGGTCAACAATGCCGGGGTCGGCCAGGCGACGCTGCGCACCGACAATTGGCAGCGCCCGATCAAGTTCTGGGAGGTGACGCCCGATCAATGGCGGCTGTTTGTTGCGGTCCACACCACCGCACCGTTGGCGCTGGCGCGGGCTCTCGTCCCCGACATGATGCGCCAGCGCTGGGGGCGCATCGTCAATGTCACAACCAGCCTCGGCACGATGATCCGCGAGGGCTCGCCGACCTACGGCCCGTCAAAGGCGGCACTCGAAGCCATGTCGGCGATCATGGCCAAGGACCTCGCCGGCAGCGGCGTGACCGTCAACGTGCTGGTTCCCGGCGGGGTCACAAATACCGCAATGGTGCCGCTCGAAGCGGGTTTCGACCGGGCCGAGATGATCCAGCCGGCGGTCATGGCGCCGCCGCTGAACTGGCTGGTGTCGGACGCCGCCGGCGAGGTGACCGGCCGGCGTTTTCTCGCCGTCCATTGGGATCCCGCACTCCCGGCCGAGGAGGCGGCGGCCAAGGCCGGCGCGCCGGTCGCCTGGAGCGGTATCGCGACGATGCCGATCGAACCGCCGCGCCGGGCCTGAGGCTGCGCCGGCGGGATGTCGAGTAGTCGGTTCATTCCAGCTCGGAGGAACGTCAATGCGGTTGGAAGGCAAGATCGGCATTGTCACCGCGGCGGCTTCGGGGATGGGCCGGGCCGGCGCCTTGCGTTTTGCCCGCGAGGGAGCGGCAGTCGGGGTCGTCGACCTCGATCCGGCCGGGGTCGAGGCGGTGGTCGGCGAAATCACCGCCAATGGCGGCCGCGCGCATGGCTTGGTTGGCGATTTGCGCGACGACGATTTCGCCCGCGCCATCGTGCATCGCACCGCAACCGCGTTTGGCGGGCTCGATTTTGTCTGGAACCATGTCGGTCATCCCGGCCCGGCCTCGGTCGAAGGCGTCGATATGGCCGATTTCGACATCGCGATCGGGCTCAATTTGCGCACGGTATTGGTGACAACCGCGGCGGCAATTCCGGAATTGCGCGCCCGCGGCGGCGGCGCTTTGCTCTACACCGCCTCAACCTCGGGGCTGGTCGGCTCGGCCTTCAGCCCGGTCTATTCAATGGCGAAGTTTGGTGTCGTCGGCTTTGTCCGCTCGCTCGCCAAACGGCTGGCGCCGGACAGGATCCGGGTCAATGCGATCTGCCCCGGGCCGATCGATACACCGATGTTGCGGGTGTTTGTCGCGCGGCCCGACCAGCAGGGCACGCAGACCCAGGACAAAGAGGCGCTGGTTGCGGCGCGCGGACGCCAGAACCCGATGGGCCGGACCGGCAAGCCCGAGGAAATCGCCAATGCCGCGCTGTTTCTGATCTCGGACGAAGCCTCGTTTGTGTCGGGCGCGGCGCTGCCGGTCGATGGTGCGGCGACCGCATAGCGACAAGGCGGCGCCGCTCGAGCTCGCTGCCGGCGCCACACCGGGGCGGGCAAGCCAGGGAGGACAATATGACGGATTTGTCGGGACCGCCGTTTCGCGCCGAGCATGTGGGGAGCCTGTTGCGGCCGCCGGAATTGCTCAACGCGCGCGCCGAACATCAGGCCGGACGCCTCGCGGCGGCGGAATTGCGCCGGGCCGAGGACGAGGCGATCCGCAATGCGGTGCAGATGCAGCACGCCACCGGGCTCAAAGGCGTCACCGACGGCGAGTTTCGCCGCGGCTCATGGCACATGGACTTTCTTTATCAGATCGGCGGGGTCAGCAAGACCGACCAGACCTTGCGCATCCAATTCAGAAACGAGCGCGGCCCGGTCGAAGCCGCGCTCGGGGCTTTCCGCATCGCCGGCAAACTGTCGCTCGACAAGACCATCTTCGCCGAGGATTTCGCGTTTTTGAAATCCGTCGCGCCCCCAGGCGCGGTGGCAAAATTGACGATCCCCTCGCCCTCGATGCTGCATTACCGCGGCGGCCGCGCCGTCATCGACCAGAGTGTCTATCCTGAGATTGACGCGTTCTGGAACGATCTCGCCGAAGTCTACAAGCGCGAGATCGCCGGCCTCGCGGCGGCCGGCTGCACCTATCTGCAACTCGATGACACCAGCCTTGCCTATCTGAACGATCCCGCCCAGCGCGCCTATGTGGCCTCGATCGGCGGCGACGGCGAACACCAACACCTGACCAACATCCGCCTGATCAACGCGGCGCTGGCCGGCAAGCCGCCGGGGATGACCGTCTGCACCCATATGTGCCGCGGCAATTACCGGTCGTCCTGGGTCGCCGAGGGCGGCTATGACCACGTCGCCGAGGCACTGTTCGGAGAATTGGCAGTCGACGGCTTTTTTCTCGAATATGACGACGCCCGCTCGGGCGGGTTCGAGCCGCTGCGGTTTGTGCCGCGCGGGGCGAAACGGGTGGTGCTTGGCCTTGTGACCAGCAAGCGCGCCGCGCTCGAAAGCAAGGACGACCTCAAACGCCGCATCGACGAAGCGGCGAAATATGTGCCGCTTGAGCAGCTCTGCCTGAGCCCGCAATGCGGTTTTTCATCGACGGTCGAAGGCAATGCCCTGTCGATCGAAGAGCAACAGGCCAAGCTTCGCCTCGTCGTCGAGACCGCGCACGAGGTCTGGGGCTGAAGCGATAGCGGACCGGACCCCGAAAGGCTTCGGAGGCTGCGTCTTCGGCAGCTGCCGGCATTTCGCGGGGCGCAGCACCGCCAACGCCACAGCTCGGCATAGCCCTCGGCACGCCAAGTGTGGGCAGGTTTCAATTTGGGTTATGAAAGACTTGGGCGCTCGAATTAGCCAGAAAGGAATGGCACCCGCAACTGAGGGAGGTAAGGACATGAACCGGATATTAGCTGGCGCTGTCAGATTCTTGAACGGCTTCCTTGCACTAATTTTTGTGATGATTGGAGCTGTCTCGGGTCTATACTATCCACAAGGCTCGATAGAGAATGCCATTATTGGCACTATTATAGGATTTGTTGTCGCATTGCTGGCTTGTGGCCTTCTTGCTCTTTTCATCGAGATACGTAGTGAGCTCATAAAGATCCGCGAGACGCTTGCGCAGGGGCATAACCGAGCAACTTGATTTTCCGGTACCTGCAATACGGCCGTTTGAGAGGCCAAGCCTGCACCAGCGGCGGACGGGTCGGTTGACGAAGGCACCCGGCGCGCCCAGAGTGCGCTACCTAATCACGGCCTGTACGAGTAAAAGGCTTCATGCTGCATTGGCTGTGGGTGATCATCATCGGGTTTTTAGCCGGGGCGATTGCCAAGCTGTTCGTCCACGGTCCGGGTGGCTTTATCGTGACCACGCTGCTCGGCATTGTCGGCGCGATTTTCGCTACCTGGCTCGGCCAGCACATCGGCTGGTACCTGCCGGGGCAGGGAGCCGGGTTTATCGGCGCCATCGTCGGGGCGGTGCTGATTTTGGCAATTTACCGCGCGATCTTTGGCTGAGCCGCGCGCGGCCCTTGGCCCCGGACACGTTGCCGCGCGCCTTTGCCAATTCGCCTCGCCGCTTCCATATCGCGGGCTAACCCGGCCAGACGAACCGAGACGGCGGCCACCCGGCGCTATCCGATGGAGATCAACAGCAACGCGTGCCAATCCCGCGACCGCAGAGCGGCCCGCATCGCCGGCCTGGCCGTGCACCGGGTGGACGCGTCTGTTGCCAGGGCTTTCTCCGGAGGTAACGCAGCCTACAGCCTCATCCTAGCGCTCGGTGCGGTATTGTGGTGGCTGTCGCAAACCCATCCGGCGCTGATGCCGTTCTGGGCGCCGTGGGATTTCTCGCCACCCATTTATCTGGCGACCGCGCTCGCCCTGTTCTGGTTTCGCCGCGGCCTTCAGATCACGCCGCCGGCGGAACGCCCGCCGGTGTGGCGCCAGGTTGCCTTTCTGCTCGGGGTCGCGCTGATCTATGCGGTGCTGCAGACCCGTTTTGAATACTGGTCGCAGCACATGTTTTTTCTGAACCGCATTCAGCATGTCGCGATGCACCATCTGGGCCCGTTCCTGGTGGCGCTCGGTTGCGCCGGCGAGACCATTTGGCGGGGCATGCCGCAGCGATTGCGGCGATTTGCGGCGAGCGCGCCGGTCGGAATGGTGATGCGGGCGGTGCAGCAGCCGTTGCTCGCGGCGCTGTTGTTTGTCGGCCTGTTCTACTTTTGGCTGATCCCTGCGGTGCATTTTCGGGCGATGGTCGACGCGCGGCTTTACGCGGTGATGAATTGGAGCATGGTTCTCGACGGGCTGTTGTTCTGGTGGCTGGTGCTCGACCCGCGTCCGAGCCCGCCGGCGCGGACCTCTTACGCGGTGCGGGCGGCGCTGGCGCTGGGGGTCATGTTCCCGCAGATCGCATTGGGTGCGGTAGTGACCTTCTCCCGCACCGATCTTTACCCCTATTACGATTTGTGCGGCCGGCTGTTCCCCTCGATCGGCCCGCTCTACGACCAGCATCTCGGCGGCATCGTGATCTGGATCCCGCCGGCGATGATGAGCGTGATTGCGGTGCTGCTCGTCATCAATGCGCTGCGCCTGCATGAGGAAGCCACGACCGAGACCGATGACGCCGCGGCCGCGCTCGCCAAGCTCGCCAGCAGTTGGACCGGCCGCTAGGCGCGGGCCGCACCGGCGGCTTGCACTGGCGATCGGGGCGGTTGCGGCCGTGTTCTTGGCCACCGGCGCCGCCGCGCCGCTGCCGGCACAGGGGCTAGAGCTCAGCGGCCAATGGTTCCGGCTGATCATGCCGTCGCTGCCGGCGGCCGGCTATTTCACCCTGTCGAACGCCTCGTCAATGGCGCGAACCCTGGTCGGCGCGCAGTCCCCCGCCTGCGGCATGCTGATGCTCCACCGCAGCGTCAGCAACAACGGCGAAGAGCGCATGGTCATGGTGCCGCGGATCACCGTGCCGGCGCACGGAAACGTGCAATTCGCCCCGGGCGGCTACCATCTGATGTGCCTGTCGCCGCGACCGGCGATGTCGCCCGGACAATCGGTCCCGGTCACCTTGCGCTTTGCCGACGGCGCAATTTTGACCGCACTCTTCCCGGTCCGCAACGCGACCGGCAAATAGCGCGAGCTCACAGCCGGCGCCACAGCCGTGCCAGCAAGCCCGGCCGCTGCCGGCCCGCGATGAGGCGCCGCAAATCGGCGGTGGTGCCGGCAATGTCAGGGGTCGTCGAGGAAAGCGAGGCGACGATCAGCCGCGCCGCCCCCGAGCGGTCGAAAACATAGATCGCCGAACTGTGGGTCACCTCGTAGGGATGGCCTGCGGTGGCGGGCGTAACCGAATAGACCACCCGGTAGCGCCGCGCCAGGGCCGCCAATTCGTCGGGTGTTCCCCGCAATCCGACAATCTGAGGCCCGAAATTCTTCACATATTCGGCGAGCAACGAGGGCGTGTCACGGTTCGGATCGACGGTGACGAACAGCACCCGCACATCCTCGGCTTCGGGGCCGAGCCGACCCAGAATGTCGTGAAGGTTCGACAAGGTCGTCGGACACACATCCGGGCAATTGGTATAGCCGAAATACAGCAGCACGATTTTGCCGCGATAATCGGCCTCGGTGACCCGCTTGCCGTCCGCGCTGCGGGTCATCGCAAAGGCCAGGGGCGGCAGGCTCCCGGTAACGTCGATCGCGTGCCATTTGCCGCTACCGCCGCAACCCGAAAGCAGCGTGAGGACGAGCCAAGTGGCGATCAGCCCGGCTCGACGCCGAGTGATCGGTGGCGTCCGCACCGCGCCGGTGTTGCAGCCGCGGTCAGAAGTTCGCGGGCAAATGATGCGCTTCGACAAAATGCAGCCCCAAGGCGAGCGACACGACGGTGATGAGACCAAACAGCGCCATACCGGCGAGCAGCAGCCCGAGCAGCCGGTTTCGCCGCGCCAGCGCGTGAGCGGGCGAAAGCCGCAACCTCCGCGGCCCCGGCGCCACGGCCGCCTGCTCGCCCTGACTGTTCCGCTGCCGGCTCGTTTGCGGGTCCTCCCTTGATGCACAGCCGCGCCGCCGCTATTCACAGCAAACGCAGCCGATAGCGGGCGGTCCATCGTGCCGAGGCCTATGTGGGGGCGGGTGGCGACACCGGCTTGCGGCGGCTTGCCTCAGCACCGCGCGATCGGCTGATCGTGTGGCGGCGCGGATTCTCAGCGGGCGGCCGGGCGCGGACAGACGCGCGCCGCATCCGGGCTGCCACAAGGGCGGTAATTTTTCAAAAAATCCCTATCTGTGATACAGCCGGTCTCGCGGCGTCATCGCCGTGACGCCAACCCTCCACCAAGATTTCCGATAGATCAGCCTTGGCCGTCTCCGCTTCCGCTGCGCCCCCCTCCGCTCCCGACATCACCACCGTCACGATCGAAGACGAGATGCGCCGCTCGTATCTCGACTACGCGATGAGCGTGATCGTGGCGCGCGCCTTGCCCGATGTCCGCGACGGCTTAAAGCCGGTGCATCGCCGCATCCTCTATTCGATGAAGGTCAACGGCAACGAATGGAACCGCGGCTACCGGAAATCGGCGCGCATCGTCGGCGACGTGATCGGCAAATATCATCCCCACGGCGAAGTGGCGATCTACGACGCGATGGTGCGGATGGCGCAGGATTTTGCGATGCGCCTGCCGCTGATCGACGGTCAGGGCAATTTCGGGTCGATGGACGGCGATGCGCCGGCGGCCTATCGCTATACCGAGGCTCGGCTCGCTCGCGTCGCCGATGCGCTGCTCGACGATCTCGACAACGACACCGTCGATTTCCAGCCCAATTACGACGAGACCGAGCGCGAACCCAAGGTCCTGCCGGCGGGCTTCCCGAACCTGCTGGTCAACGGCGCGCAAGGCATCGCCGTCGGCATGGCCACCAACATCCCGCCGCACAATCTGGGCGAGGTCATCGACGCCTGCTGCGCCTATCTCGACAATCCGGCGATCACCGTCGAGCAGCTGATGGAATATGTGCCGGCGCCCGACTTCCCGACCGGCGGATTGATTCTCGGCCGCGCCGGCACCCAGGCGGCGTACAAGACCGGGCGCGGGGCGGTCATTCTGCGCGCGCGCTCGCATGTCGAGGAAATCCGCCGCGACCGCGAGGCGCTGGTCTTTACCGAGATCCCCTATCAGGTCAACAAAGCCAAGCTGATCGAGCGCATCGCCGAATGCGTGCGCGACAAGCTGATCGAGGGCATCGCCGAACTGCGCGACGAGAGCGACCGCGAGGGGGTGCGCGTCGTCGTCGAGCTGAAACGCGACGCCGAGCCCGAAATCGTGCTGAACCAGCTCTACCGCCATACCGCGCTGCAAACGAGCTTTGGCGTCAACATGCTGGCGCTGAACGGCGGGCGGCCGGAGTTGCTGACCCTGCGCGATGTGATCGCCGCCTTTGTCGGGTTTCGCGAAGAGGTCATCACCCGCCGCACCCGGCATTTGTTGGGCAAGGCGCGCGAACGCGCGCACACCTTGCTCGGGCTGCTGATCGCGGTCGCCAATCTCGACGAGATCATCGCATTGATCCGCGCCGCGCCCGACCCGGCGGCGGCACGCGCCGGACTGACCGGCCGCGCCTGGCCGGCACGCGATGTGGCGCCGCTGGTGGCGCTGGTCGGCGAACCCCTGCGCGAGGTCGCCGCCGACGGCACCTACCGGCTCTCCGAGGAACAGGCGCGGGCCATCCTCGATTTGCGGCTGCAACGCCTAACCGCTCTCGAACGCGACAAGATCGCCGAGGAGGTTCAGGCGCTGGCCGTCGAAATCACCGGCTATCTCGAAATTCTGCGCTCGCGCGCGCGGCTTATCGAGGTTTTGCGCGGCGAGTTGCTGGCGATCAAAGATCGTTTCGCGACGCCGCGGCGAACCCGGATCGAGGAGGTCGAGTTCGAGGCCGATCTCGAGGCCTTGATCCAGCGCGAAGCGATGGTCGTGACCGTCAGCCATGCCGGCTATATCAAGCGGGTGCCGCTGTCGACCTATCGCGCCCAGCGCCGCGGCGGCCGCGGCCGGGCCGGGATGGCGATGCGCGAAGAGGATTTTCTGAGCCAGGTCTTTGTCGCCTCGACCCACACGCCGGTGCTGTTTTTCACGATCTCCGGCCGGGTCTACAAGCTCAAGGTCCATCGCCTGCCGCTCGGCACGCCGCAGGCGCGCGGCCGACCGATGATCAACCTGCTGCCCAACCTCGCGCCGGGCGAGACCATTGCGACGGTCATGCCGCTGCCCGAAGACGAGGAAAGCTGGGCCGATTTGACCGTCATGTTCGCCACCGCCAACGGCTATGTGCGACGCAACGCGCTGTCCGATTTTGGCGACGTGCGGGCCAACGGCAAGATTGCCATGAAATTCGAGGGTGAGGACGCCGACGACCGCTTGATCGCCGTCGCCACCTGCACCGATGCCGACGACGTGCTGCTCGCCACCCGCAACGGCCGGGCGATCCGCTTTCCGGTCGGCGAGGTTCGCGTCTTTTCCGGCCGCTCTTCGGTCGGGGTGCGCGGCATCCGCCTGTTGGCCGACGACCAAGTGATCTCGATGTCGATCCTGCGGCACGAGGAGGTGGCGCCCGAGACGCGCGACGCCTATCTCAGCCTCGCCGCGCGGCGGCGCCGCGAAGGCGACGAGGAGGCCGAGACTCAGCCCGACGCGCCGGGGGATGAGGCGGAGGCCGATGGCGGCGAGACCGGGTCGATCTCGGAAGAGACTTATGCCGATCTCGCCCAGCGCGAGGAATGCGTGCTGAGCGTCACCGAACGCGGCTTTGGGGTGAGGAGCTCGGCTTATGATTACCGCATCACCGGCCGCGGCGGCCAAGGCATCGAAAACATGGATCTGCGGCGGCGCGAGGGGGATGCGGTCGTGGCCGTGTTTCCGGTCGGCGGCAACGATCAGATCATGCTCGTTACCGACGCCGGAATGGTCATCCGCTGCCCGGTGCATGACATTCGTATCGCCCGGCGGCGCAGCCAGGGCGTGGTGATTTTCAAGATCGGCGAGGGCGAACGCGTGGTTTCGGTTGCGCGGCTGCCGGACGATACCGAAGATGGTCCCGAACCGACAGCCGAGGGGGCCGCCGGTGAGCGCGAAAACGGCGACGGCCGACGAGACGAGACGGGGGACCAATGATCACGCCGCGCGTCGGGATTTATCCTGGCACCTTCGACCCGATCACCAACGGACATCTCGACATCATCCGGCGAGCGGCGAGGCTCGTCGACCGGCTGGTGATCGGTGTCGCCCGCAATGACGGCAAGGGCCCGCTGTTCCCGACCGACGAGCGCGTTGAGATTGTGCGCGACGAGGTCGCCCATTTCGAAAACGGCGACGCCGAGCGCATCGAAGTGCGCCCTTTTGATACGCTTTTGATGCAATTTGCCCAATCGGTCGGCGCGTCGGTGATCATCCGCGGGCTGCGCGCGGTTTCGGATTTCGAGTATGAATTCCAGATGGCCGGCATGAATGCGCGTCTCAATCCCGACATCGAAACCGTGTTCTTGATGGCTTCGGACCGCTACCAGTTCATTTCTTCGCGATTTGTCAAAGAAATCGGCGCACTGGGCGGGGATGTTTCGCATTTTGTCAGCCCGCGGGTCGCGATCCGGTTGCTCGATCGTTTCGCCAACGGCCGAGCCAAGCCGCGTCGGCGCGTCGGCGCAAGCTGACCCGGCTGGCGAACCGCCCGGCAATTTGGTGCTGCCGACGCCGGCGGCCGGTCGTTACGCGCGCAATCGGCGCCAGGCTCACATACCCGATCGTGGCGGGCGCCGGTTTCTCGCCGCACCGGGCCGGCGCGGCGCTTGCGGCTCGGCACGCCGGTCGGGATGTCCGCCGAGGTCTTTGCCGCCGGAAGCGTCGGGATTTCTTACATTATTTGGATCAACGATCGACCGTACGGTCGCGGCAGGCCGTGACCGACGGGATCCGGTAAACCACGCGGCGGGCAGCCGGACTGTTCGCGCGCTCGAACCCGAATTGGGGTTCAAGCGCCGGAAAAGCCAGCCTGCGTCACCCTCCATTCGCTCGAGTTTGGTAAAAAATTCCGCCGTATGTCGGCTTGTTCACACTGCCTGCCATACGGGAATGCTACCTGCCCTGACGATGCGTCAACGTCAGGAGATCGTCATGAATGCGAGGACGCCGGTACCGCTGCGCTGGAGCGAAACCGCCGAGGCGGCGCGGGTGTGCGGCGACGCCGTGTTGGTGCGCGAACCGCGCAACGCTGCGGCCCGGCTGGTCGAGACTGGCGCCTCCGACAGCACATCGGCACCGCCGCCACCGACGCCGCCGGTGAGCCCCGGCTTGTTCAGCCGCCTAAAACAAACGAGACGGAAAATGGCCGGTCGGCTTATTATGCTGATTGGTTAATATCGGCCTCGGCGGCACGATGGTTGCTCGTTCGCACCTCGGGACGTCACCGGCCTTGCCGGCGGTGAGGCGGGCAGGACCATCATCCGGCCTCACCGACGCCCGGCTTTGCGGAGAGGTGCCATGTCCGGTTCCACCTACCACGAAAGGCGTCAGATCCTAGAGCGCCACGCCGTCCTGGGAAAGCTGAGCCCCGGAGAAATCGACACCCTGCTGCGCTACTCGCGGGTCGAGCGCTATCCCGAGCACGAAGAAATCTTTGCCAAGGGTTCGCCCGGCACCAGCATGATGCTGGTTCTGGCCGGAAGTGTGCGGATCAGCTCGATCTCGTTCAGCGGCAAGGAGATCGTTTTCAATATCATCAACGCTGGCGAGCTGGTTGGCGAGGTCGCGGTTTTTGACGGCGGGCCGCGCAGCGGTGACGCGGTGGCGATGACCGACTGCGAACTCTTGGTGCTGAACCGGCGCGACCTGATGCCGTGTCTTGAACGGCACGCCGATATCTGCCTCGAGCTGATCAAGATCCTGTGCGAGCGCTTGCGACGGACCAGCGAGCAGGTCGAGGATCTGGTGTTCCGTCATGTCGAAAGCCGCATCGCCAAGGCCCTGCTGCAACTGTCCGTGCGCTTTGGCGGGCAGCAAATCGACGGCAAGATGCTGGAACTGCATCTGTCGCAAACCGAGCTCAGCACGATCGTCGGCAGCACCCGCGAGAGCGTCAACAAGCAGCTCTCAGAATGGGAGAAAAAGGGCATCGTCGCGCGCCGCAAAGAACTCGTCATCGTGCGTGACGCCACCGCCCTCGAGCGACTGATCTAACCGATCTAGCGGCCCCATCGCGCGGGCCCAGCAACAGCGCGGTTTGCAGCGCCCGCAATGGGGCCCATATCGAGGGTCGCGCCGCCACCGGGGACGCGCCGATGCCGATCGCTCCGCACCCTCCCGAGACTTGGATCCGCCCGACCGCGGCCGGGCTCTATTGCGAACCCGGCGATTTCTACATCGATCCGCAACAACCCGTGTCCCGGGCCGTGATCACCCACGCCCATGGCGACCACGCGCGTGCCGGCAATGCTCAGGTGCTGGCCACGCCCGAGACATTGGCGATCATGCAGACGCGCTATGGCGGCGACGCCGGGGGCTCGCTGCAGCCGCTCGGCTATGGCGAGAGGCTGCGCGTCGGCGGAACCGAGATCCGGCTGGCGCCGGCCGGACATATCCTGGGTAGCGCCCAGATTGTTCTCGACTTTCACGGCGTCCGGGTCGTCGTCTCGGGCGATTACAAGCGCCGGGCCGACCCGACATGCACGCCTTTTGAGCCGGTTTGCGCCGATTTGTTCGTCACCGAGGCGACCTTCGGCCTCCCCGTCTTCCATCATCCGCCGGCCGCGGCGGAGATCGACAAACTGTTGCATTCGTTGCGGTTGTTCCCCGACCGCTGCCATCTCGTCGGCGTCTATGCGCTGGGCAAATGCCAGCGCGTGCTGGCGTTGTTGCGGCAGGCCGGATACGACGAGCCGATCTATCTGCACGGCGCGCTGCTGGCATTGACGCGATTATACGAGGCCTTCGGCATCGCCCTGGGTGCGGTTCTGCCGGCGAGCGGGGTGACGCGCGACAGCCTCAAAGGCCGCATCGTGCTGGCCCCGCCCAGTGCCTTCGCCGAGCCCTGGTCGCGGCGGCTGCCCGACCCGGTCGTCGCGCAGGCCTCGGGGTGGATGCGGATACGCCAACGCGCCAAGGCGAGCGGCGTCGAACTGCCGCTGGTGATTTCCGACCATGCCGATTGGGACGAGTTGAACATGACCCTCGATGAGGTCGCCGCCGGTGAGGTCTGGGTCACTCATGGCCGCGAGGAAGCGCTCGTCTATTACGCAAACAAGCGCGGCTACCGGGCCCGCGCGCTGACCCTGATCGGTTTCGAGGAGGAGGAGTGAACCGCTTTGCCGCCCTGCTCGAAGCGTTGCTGCTGACCCCGTCGCGAACCGGCAAGCTCCGCCTGATGGGCGAGTATTTCGCCACCGAACCCGATCCCGACCGCGGCTGGGCGCTTGCCGCGCTGACCGGAGAACTTTCCTTTGCCGAAGCCAAGCCGAACCAGGTGCGCGCCCTCGCCGCCGCGCGGGTTGATCCCGAATTGCTCGGCTGGTCTTACGATTTTGTCGGCGATCTTGCCGAAACGGTGTCGCTGATCTGGCCGGTCGCGCCGCTCACCGCCAGCGGGGCTTCGCCGCCGGTGCCGGGGCTTGCCGAGATCGTCGGCAATCTGCGCCGCGCCGGTCGCGCCGAGGTCGCACCGCTGCTGGCGCCGTGGCTCGACGCGCTCGATCCGACCGGGCGTTGGGCCTTGATCAAGCTGGTCACCGGCAGTTTGCGGATCGGGGTGTCGGCGCGGCTGGCAAAGACGGCGCTGGCCGAATGGAGCGGGGTTGCCGTCGATCGCATCGAGGAGGTCTGGCACGGGCTCGAACCGCCGTATCAGCGGCTGTTCGACTGGCTCGAAGGCCGCCGACCGCCACCGGAAATCGGCGATTTGCCGACCTTTTCGCCGTTGATGCTGGCGCAGCCGCTCGAAGACGACGATCTGGCCCGGCTCGACCCGGTCGATTACCTGGCCGAATGGAAGTGGGACGGGATTCGCGTACAGCTTGTCGCCCGCGCCGGCAACAAGCGGCTTTACTCGCGCTCGGGCGACGATATCGGCGCGGCCTTTCCCGAGATTCTGGCCGCGATGCCCGACGAAGTCACCCTCGATGGCGAGCTCTTGGTCATCCGCAACGGCGAGGTCGCTTCGTTCAACGACTTGCAGCAGCGGCTTAACCGCAAAGTGCCGAGCGAGAAGATGCTGCGCGATTACCCCGCAGCGATCCGGCTCTACGACATCCTGCGCGCGGCGGGCGAGGATTTGCGACCGCTGCCCTTTGCCGAGCGCCGGCGGCGCCTGGAGGCATGGCATGACGCCAGCGGACCACATGCGGTTCTCGATCTTTCACCGCTGATCCCGTTTTCGAGCTGGGACGAACTGCGGGCATTGCGCGACCGCGCGCGCGACCACGGCATCGAAGGCTTGATGCTCAAGCGCGCTGACGCACCCTATCTCGCCGGGCGTCCGAAGGGACCGTGGTTCAAATGGAAGCGCGGCGCGCTGACCATCGACACGGTCCTGATGTACGCCCAGCGCGGCCATGGCAAGCGCTCGTCATTCTACTCCGACTTTACCTTCGGCGCCTGGGACGGAGACGCGCTGGTGCCGGTCGGCAAGGCTTATTCCGGCTACACCGACGAGGAGTTGCGGCGGCTCGACCGCTGGGTGCGCAACAACACGGTACGGCGCTACGGGCCGGTGCGCGAAGTGGCACCCGGCATCGTGCTCGAAATTGCCTTCGACAGCGTGCACCGCTCGACCCGCCATCGCTCCGGCGTGGCGATGCGCTTTCCGCGCATCCACCGCATCCGCTGGGACAAGCCGTGCCGCGAGGCCGACACCCTCGAAGCGCTCGAGCGCCTGCTCAACTGACGGGCTCGATCCTCACCCGCTCGGCCCGCTGCCTGCGGCCGGGCGGTTACATGTTCAGCCGCAAAACAAAGAAATGCTGGTCGCCCGGGTCGATCCTGCCGCCCGCGTCCGCCGTCACCGTCGAAGTCAGGATCGTTTGCGCGACATTGCCGCCGATCGCCTTGATTCGAGTGCCGGCGGTGTCGATGACGAGATCGGTGTGTGATGGAAAGAATTTATCCGGCAGAAACTGTTCGAGATCGGCCCGGTTTTTGATGGCGGCGGTGCGCGAAAATCCGATCAGATCGCCTGTCCTCGGCGCCATTTCATCGCGGTCAAAATAGACGAGCGGGGCGTCCAGCCGATTGTTCATTCGATTGGCGAGAGCAAGCAAAATATAGCGGTGATGCGACGGCGAGATCGGGAACTGTTGCGGCGTCGCACCGGCGTTGCTCATAACAAAGGACATAAACGCCGCCGACCACGGTTGCGCGCTGGGATCGACGATGTCGGGGCGCCCCACCAGCCGGAAATATTCCAGGATACGGGCGCTGAGTGGCGGCTGGGTCTCGCGGATCACGGTGCCGTTGCGGCGGGCGAACATTTCCATCTCGGTCAACGCAACCTGAACGGCCTTGGCCGCAATCGAGGTGGTCGGAACCGATCCGGCGATGCGGGCGGCCATTTCCGGCGCAGTCGTGACCAGCGAACCCACTTCGTCTTCATGACTGCGTACGAGACTGTCGAACTTGGCTTTGACCTGGGCGACGGTAAGACCGTTCAAACGGTTGTTGCGCGCGGCTCTGTCGCCGATGACCGATTCAATCGGCGCCGAGAGGTTCGCCGTCAGGATCCTGAGCGCACCGGTCGTCCCTTGCTGATGGGCCATGTAGATCGCGGTCAGCGTCGGTGTTGCACCGAGGTGATCGGCGAGGGCGCGGATCGTGTTTGCGACATAGCGGCATCCGATCCTGACCTGCTCGTCGATCGGCGCCGCGGCCGCCTGCCCGTTGCCGTTGCCGCCGCGACCCGGAAAAGTTTCGCCGCCGTTGCTTGTCCAGGTGTCGTCAAGAAACTGGAAAAGACCCCCGGCCGAGCTCACCGGATTGGTTGCCGTGGGGTTGAAGTCGCTCTCGATGGCGACGATGGTCAGCACCGCGATCGGGTCGAGACCCTGCGCCTGCGCGCCGGCAATCAGCTTGTCGATGACCTGCTGATGCGGTCCGGGCTTGGCGCGCAACGCCTGGCCAGGCGGCGGCGACGTGCTGCCAGATGGCGGGCTCGGTGGCGGGGATGGCCCACCCGGCGAAGGCTCGCCCACCGGTGGAGGCGCGGGTTCGGTCTGCGGCGCCGACGGTGTCGGCGGAGTGGCGGAACCGCGCAGGCTCGCGACAAGGGCGGCCAAAGTCGCCGCTGCGGTCGCCAGACCGATCGCACGCTGCGCCTCGACGCTGTCTTGCAAGCGTGCCGCGACCGCATCGAGGTTCAGCGCCAGTTGCTGATTGATCGCGGTCTGAACCGAGGAGAGGACGACTTGAATGCGGTCAAACTCGGCTTCCGCGACCGCGACTTTGGCCTGCTCCCCGGCGGCGGCTGCGGCGTCGCGTTCGTTCAGAAGCTGATCACCGGCGGTCTGCAACTGGTTCCGGATCTCGCTCAATGATGCCGTCATGTTTTCCTCCCTGGTTAAAGTCCGGCCAGTTCAGCAGCCAGAGGCTACGGCGCCAGCGTCGGCGAGCCCAAAGTCGTCATTTGTTTTTTAATGATATCGGCGTCGACGCTGGCGCTGATCGGCGGACCGAGATTGTTGAGCCGCGTCTCGACACCGTCGGGAGTGAGGAGCGCCGCCCGCAACGCGCGCAGCAATCGGCGATTGTCTTCCAGCAGCACGATCCAATTGGCGAGCAGCCGCCGAATATCCTGGCGCCGCTTGACCAGCGACTGCCCCGCACCCGGGGGCAATGCGCGCCGATAGAGGTTGGTGCCGATCGCCACGTTGGCGTAAAGCTCAACCGAATTGGCGGCCATCATGGCCATGGCCTGGTCGACCGCATCGTAATTGTTGAGCAAAAAGCTGCGCAGCTGGGCGCGGTCGGCGATCCCGCCGGCAGCCCCGGCAATCGGCGCCAAAGCGGCGATGGCGCTGTTGAACGACGCGGTAAAGCCGCTCGCACCGCCGACCGCGGCGATCGGGGCAAATTGCGTCAGCGCCGCGGCGGCTTGCGACAAATCGCTCAAATCCTGCTGCAGGAAACGGCCATCGACGCCGTTGGCGTATGCGATCAGCAGGTTATTGAAGCGCAGAATGACGTCCGACAGGTTGCGATAGGCGGCCACCAGTGGCGGGTCGCCAATATCGGCCCAGGCGGCTGCCAGCCGAAAACAGAACGGATCGGCGCCGGCCACCCCGCTGCATTCGTCGCCATCGGTTGCCGGGGCGGCGGTTGGGGCAACCGGAACCGTGGAAACAACCGGTTGCGACGGCTTCACCGCACCGGGGTCGGCAAACAGCGAAGGATCGGGCGGCGGCAGCGGCCGCGACGGCTTCACCGCACCGGGATCGGCAAACAGCGAAGGATCGGGCGGCGGCAGCGGCCGCGACGGCTTCACCGCACCGGGATCGGCAAACAGCGAAGGATCGGGCGGCGGCAGCGCTGAGGATCGTGTCGCGCGCCGGATGGAAGCGGGCGCCGGGCCGGGTGGCCGCGGCGCCGGCAACGTCGCCATCGTGTCGCCGGCGGCAGTGCGCATGACAACCCGCTCGTAGGGCGCAACAATATCGAGGATGCCGTTGGTCACCTCATGCGTGGCGGCGTAGGAGGTGGTGTAGGCGGTCAATTCGGCTTTTGGCAGCGGCGTGCACGCGCCGAGCACAGCGACGACGAATGCCGGCAAAAGCCGCACTCGGCCGCCCCGGCCGAGATTGCGAGGCGAACGAGCCGCCGCCGAGGCCCGTGTCCCAACGCGGCCCGCGGCAGGATTTGCGGGGCCGAGCGGCTGGCCGCCTATGCCGGCTTCTTTAATCGTCCGCGCGAGGTTCGGACCTGGGACCGCAAGGGATGGCGCCGCTGCTGCGTGGTTCGGCACAAGGTCCTCCAGCTACGCGCGGCAACCGTTTGTCCGGCAGCGGCACCAGGATCATTTATTACACTATCCTGAAAATCAGCGTGATCTGGATCACACCGGAACCGGTAAAAGCGGCAAACTGCGGCTCCTCGGGTCGGAAGCGGCATCAACCCGACGGCACCCGCCGCTCACGTCGGTCGGCGCATGTCGTTGCGATCAACCAAGAGCAGCGCACTGGGCGCCGGCTATGGGTCGGTGTTGCGCCGATCCGGCGGCGCCGATCCCGGAACCCTCTGGTCACGGCGGCCAGTCCCGCCGACCGGGCGGTCCGCGGTCAGTAACGGCCCCCGAGCTTGCGGTGGTCCCAGCTCGTGATCTTGTGCGGAACAATCTTCAGCACGACCCGCTTTGGAGCGCTGTCGAGAGCGCCTTCGCGGCCGCTTTCGGCAGCGCCCCGGCGATGGTTCATGACCTGGCGCACGGTCTCGACATCCTCGATGATCTCGCAGCTGCCGCGCACCATGACCCCGCGCAACTCAGCATAGCGCGCGCCGGCCTCGATCATCAGCCCGACTTTCGGATTACGACGGATATTCAGCACCTTTTGCGCCTTGGCATAGGAGGTCATGTAAAAGGCGCCGTCATCGCCGAGGTAAAATCCCATCGCCACGACATGGGGAAAACCATCCTTGTCGATCGTCGCGAGCGCGCATTTGCTGTGCTCGCTTAGAAATTGAGCCTGTTCTTCGGGTGTGAAACGGATCTGACGGCGGCGCGGCACCGCCCCGGTCTCGCTCGGCGACGAGGCCATCCTCACACCGTCTCCAGGATTGCTTCGGGTTTGAGACCCTCGCCGATCAGGCTGCGCCAGTCGCCGGCGCGGGGCACGACCATTTCGGCCGCCCGCAATTCGTAATAGCTGGGCTTGACACCGCGCGGCACGCCGCCATTGCCGGCAACCGTGACCGCCTCGCGCAGCAGCCGGCGCAACTGGATGATCGCCTTGTCGGCGGGACCCAGATGCTCGCGCGAGCGGTCAACGATGGCGCCCATCGTCTCCTGGATCGCGCGATCCTGGACATTGACCCCGTCGATCCCGGTGAAGCTCAGCGTCTTCTGGACGGCGCGGTCGATCAAGTAATTGTTGGACCGGTTGGCCTTCGACCGGAATGTCGTCGGGTCGACATGCAGCGGGCCGTTGCCGATACCGCGTTCAAGCCGGTCTTCGTCGCTCAGCGGCGCATCGGCAAGGCTGTACTGCCAATTGTAGACCATCGTGTTTTCGTCGTCGATCGGGACCCAGATGTGACCGGCATCGACCCGGCCGCCGGTCTCCGAGCGCGAGGCGCGGATCTGGTGGAACGGCAGGATGTAATGATAGGTGCGAATATGCTGCTCGTCGTCGCCAAGAGCGCGGATGCCGGCATATTGATAGCCGTAATCGGTCAGGTCGACGACCAGCGCCGGTGCCTTGGCCCGCACATAGGCGCTCGACGGCTTGATGCCGCCGCGGCCGGCGTCATCGCGCAACAGGCGGTGCATGATCGGGGCATGCGAGGTGTCGAGACCGCCTTCGAGCGCCTGCAACCAGTTGCACTCCTGGATCACTTTCGAGACATGGCGGTGGCTGGCCGGCGCCTGGGTCCAGGCGAATTTGGGCAGCGGCGGGGTATGTTCGGGCGGGCCCATATAGGCCCAGATGACGCCGCCGAGCTCGACCGTCGGATAGGCCGTGAGGTGGACCTTGTGGCAGAACGGTACAGGTTCGTTGATCTGCTCGATGCAACGGCCATCGACCGCGAATTTCCAGCCGTGGTAGACGCAGCGCAGGCCGCCGTCCTCGTTACGGCCAAACCACAGCGAAGCCCGACGATGCGGGCAATATTCGTCGACCAGACCGATGCGCCCGGCGCTGTCGCGAAACGCAACAAGGTCCTCGCCCATGAGCCGCACCCGCACCGGCGGCCCGTCCCTTTCTTCGAGCTCGCGGGCGAGCAAGGCCGGGATCCAATAACGGCGCATCGTTTGGCCCATCGCGGTGTGCGCCCCGATGCGGGTCAGAAGCTCGTTTTCCTCGCGCGGCAGCATCGCCGATTCTCCCGTCTTGCCTCTCGCCAACTTTCTGGCCGGCGCCACGGCGCTGTCAAGGCGAGCCACGCGTCACTGCCGGGCCGGATCGAGGGGGGTAAGTTGTACTGGACCGGCAAAGGCCCTAGTTTGCCGGCGCCGCAGCACGAGGAGGCAGCTTGATGACGCAGGCTCACGCGGGGGTACGCACAAGCCCTGAAGCCGCGAGGGATCGGCTTATCGTTGCCCTGGACGTGCCCCGCGTCACAGAGGCGATCGCGATCGCCGAGGAGTTGGGCGACATCGTCTCGTTCTACAAGATCGGACCTCACCTGCTGCTCGACCCCGAATTGCACAGCCTTTTCCGGCGGCTGAAATCCGGCGGGAAGAATGTTTTTCTCGACTGTAAATTGTTCGACATCCCGGCCACGGTGGCCGGTGCGGTGCGGGCTGCCGCCAATCTTGGTGTGAAATTCATCACGGTTGCCGGCCAGCAGCCGATAATCAGGGCCGCCGTAAAAGCAAAACATGGCTCATCTTTGCAAATCTTGGTCGTTACACTGCTTACTTATATGGATCAAAACGATTTGCAACGAGAATACCAAAACAACGTATCACTAGAAGATTTCATACTTGCACGCGCCAAATTTGCCGCAGAGAACGGCTGTGACGGCGTCATATCTTCGGCGCGAGAAGTCCGGTTGATTAGAGAGAGTATAAATCAGGAAAATTTCATGATCGTGACGCCCGGCATCCGACCAAGAGGTTCTGAACTTAACGATCAGAAGCGCGTTGTCACACCTTATGAAGCGATCGCTAATGGTTCTGATTATCTGGTCATAGGCCGACCAATTATTGATGCGCCGTCGCGGCGTCGTGCCGCCGAAGAGATTTTATCGCAAATCCGAATGGCGATCGAAGAGACCGTCGCCAGCGGGCCTCGCACCTACGCCTGAGCCGAATTTGAGGATCCCGCTGATTGCGCCAGCGCGCGGCAATCATCGCGCAGGTGCGGCGGGCGGCGGCGACGATGCGCTCCGCGCCCAGCGACGCCTCAGCTCCTCGCGGTGACGCAGCAGCCAATACAACCCGATCAGGCTATGCCCGTTTTCGATCGCGCCGGCCTCGATCAGCGCCTCGATTTCGGCGAGGGTTTTGACCACGGTGCGAATGTCCTCGCCCTCGTCGGCGGCGCCATGCACGCCGCCGGCACGGCTCGCATCGACCGGCGCGCAATAGAGCGCCACACTCTCATCCGAAGCGCCGCAGGACGGTAGATAGCGCTGGATCGGGATCAGCTCCCCTTCGAGGACGAGACCGGTCTCTTCCTTCGTCTCGCGGATGGCTACGGCCTCGGGCGGCTCGTCGGGACCGACCAGTCCGGCGACGATTTCGAGTTGATAGGCCGACCCGCCGGCCAGCATCGCCGCCAGCCGGAACTGCTCGATCAGCACCACCGCGTCGCGCTCGGGATCATAGAGCACGATCCCCACGGCGGCGCCGCGGCGCATCACATCGCAGGTGTGCACCGCACTCCACTCGCCGGAAAACAGGCGATGGCGAAAGCGGATCGTATCGACGCGCAGAAACCGCCGGAACGGGGTCGTCGTCTCGACGATGTCGACGCCGCCCCAGGCGGCCGGATCCTTGCGATCGGCGCCGGTCATCGGGCGGCTCCGATTGCGGCATCCACGGGTGGCGCGCCGGCTGTCTGAGAACGACGCGCCAGGCGGATCGTGAATTCGGTGAAATCGCCCTCGCGGCTATCGATCGTGATATTCCCCTGATGCTGCTGGACAATAATGTCGTAGCTGATCGACAGACCGAGACCGGTGCCCTCGCCGGTCGGCTTGGTTGTAAAGAACGGTGTGAACGCCTGTTCGCGGGTCGCGGCGGGCATCCCGATGCCGTTATCGCGCACCTTGATCTCGACCGCCTCGCCCCGCTCGCGGGTGGTGATGCCGACCGTGGGCTGGTAGGCGGCGTCGCCGGCTTCACGGCGCTTGCTGACCGCATAAAAAGCATTGCTGAACAGGTTTAAAAACACCCGTGTGATGTCCTGCGGCACGATTTCGATCGGCTGGAGGACCGGATCGAAATGGCGCTCAAGCGTGACGGTAAAATTCCGGTCCTGGGCGCGGGCGCCATGGTAAGAGAGGTTGAGCGCCTCATCGAGCAGGGAATTGAGGTCGGTCAAGCGCCGCTCGCCGCTGCCGCCGCGCGAATGCAGCAGCATGCTGGTGACGATCGCGTCGGCACGTCGGCCATGCTCGGCGATTTTTTCGAGATTGCTATCGAGCGTGGTCAAAATCTCGGCGAATTCAGGCGGCGCGGCGGGGACTTCATCGTTACCCGCAGCCAATGCGGGCAGCATTTGCCTGAGCTCGTCAAGCAGCTCGCGCGACAATTCTGCAAAATTGTTGACAAAATTGAGCGGGTTCTTGATTTCGTGGGCGATCCCGGCGGTCAACTGACCGAGTGAGGCCATCTTTTCCGCCTGGATCAGGTTGGCCTGCGCCGCCTTGAGCTGCTCATGAGCCGCCCGCAGCTCGGCTTCGCGCTGGCGCAGCGCCTCGAATTGCTTGGCGTTGCGCACGGCCAGCGCCGATTGGATCGCAAAGGCCTCGACCAGCCCGACCGTCTCCTCCGGAAACCGGCCGGCTTCGCGGCGAAACACGCTCAGCCCGCCCAGAATGGTTTCTTCGTGAAGCAGCGGCGCCGCCAGCAGCGAGTGATAGCCGTTGCGGTCGAGCGCATCGGTCAGCCCCGGAACATCGGCCTCGCCCGCGTGGCGCAAATCCGGGACCTGCACCGGCGCGCCGATCGTCGCGGCTCGCCCGACCGCCCCTTCGCCGCGACGCAGCGGTTGCGCTTTCAGCCGCTCGGCGAGTTCCGGTCCGACACGGTGGCCGGTTCGGAAATGAAACGCTTGGGCAATCTCGTCAAATTCATAGACGACGCCAGCGGCGGCGCCGGAAAATTCGACGGCGCGCGCAACCACGAGCCCAAGCACCGCTTCGAGGTCGAGGGTCGAACCGACGGCGCGGCCGACCGCACGCAGCGCCTCCAATTGCGCCAGGGTGCGGTGCAGCTGGTCGAGGGTGTCGCGAAACGCCGCAAGGGTGCGGGCCATCGCCCCAATTTCATCGGGGCCGGGCAGCGGAATCGCGACCGCGAGATTGCCGGCGTTGAGCCCGTTCATGGCGATGACGAGCCGTCGCAACGGCACCGCGATCGAGCGCAGCACCAGCAAGGTCAGCACCCCGCCGACGACAATCGCGGCCAGCGCGACGATGCGCGACAGCTCGGTCGCCGCGCGCGCCTCGGTGACAACGCGCGCCCGCGCGGCCAGCGATTCCTGCGTCAGCTCGGCGACGATCGCCGCCAGCAATCGGTCGACCGCGACGCTGTGTCGGCTCGCCTCGGCCAGGAACGAGTTGCCGACGACGCGATGGTCGTTGACGTACTCGTCGACCGCGCGGCGCGCGGCGCTCTCATAGGCCGCCAATTCGGCGCGAATGCTGGCCACCGCCCGCGGCCGGTGCTGCGCCAATCCGTCGAGCGCGCTTTCCATTTGCGCGCGCGCCGCCGCGGCGTTGCGTTCGGATTGGGCCAGCAGGCTGACCGCGAGATCGGTCATCCAATAGCGCACTTCGCCAAAGGCGATCTGGGCGCCATTGGCCTCCTCGATCATCCCGAGCAACGCCGCCGCCCGGTCCATGCCATCGGCGTTTTCGGCGAGTTTGCGGTTTAGATAGAAATTGCTGGCGAGCAGAAACAGCAGCAAGGCTCCGGAAAGGAGGATCAATCGGGTGCGGATCGATAGCCGCGCCATGGTGCCGGTGTTGGCGCCGCTGCGCTCAGCGGAACAGGGTGATGCTGATGACGCCGCCGAGGTCACCCACCTTCTGTCCCTCTTTCGGATAACCGGTAATGTCCATTTCCCCTTTGGGAGAGCCGTGGCAAGCCAGACAGGATTGCCGGTAATATTCGGGGACCGCGATGCGGTAGGCAGAGCGGCCGTCAATCGTGACATCGGCGGAAAAGGGCTGGCCCTTCGGCCAATCCGGCGCGAGCAATTTGGTCTTGATCACATCGCGTTCCCAAGCGTCGGGCCGCGCCTTGATGTTGCGGACCAGTTCGGGCGGTGCGGTAACCTTAATGACCGCCTCATTCCCGGCAAGGCCGTTAAAGGTCTCCGCCACCAGCCGGCCGAACACCGCCGGGATAAAGCCTTTGAACCCCGTGCCTTGCTCGTTGATTGTCGTCTGGTTGTCGGCCATGACCATGACGATTGCTTTCATCATCGCACGCAACAACCGGCCTTCACGCGAATTCGGGTCGATCGCGTCGGGATCGACGCCGGTGTTCTTGCGATAAAGGGCCACCGCCGCCTGCAGCACCCGATCGCCGCCCAGATGCTTGTCGCCGAGCGCCGGGTTGTTGATCAAATCCTGGTTGTTGGAGATCACCGTGCGCGCGTCGCGCAACATCTCGGCGAGGCTCTCGGCGATCGCCTTGTCTTGGGCGGCGCTCGCCGCACCAGCGGCCGCCGCCGCCGGAACCGCGGGGTTGGGCGCCGCGCCGACGGACAGCGGCGACATTGCCAGCGCCGCCGCGATCAGCCCCCACCGCGACACCGCTGTTGCGATCTGCCTCATTTCGCCCGCCGCCTCCGACCGCCGGCGAATGTGCGCGCGGCCGGCCGGCAAAGCAACGAAATCCGGCATCGATTCGCCCGCCCCGCGCACGCCGGCTTATGCGGATGGCTTATTCGGCATGCGCGAATAAATACCGCTCTCGCCCTGCGCCGCTTCCGGTTCAGAGAACCGTCCCGTCGAGCACCGCCGCCGGATCGGCCGTCTCGATCTCGATCACCCACAAATCGGGGTCGCGTCGCCGCTGGCGGGCGATATAAGCGTCGGCATCGGCATCGCTGACCGGCTCGGCCCCGGTGGCCCGCATCCAGACGAGCTCGCCCCGCGGATTGCGGGCCTGCGCCAATACCGCGCAGCCGCCGGCGCGGTTGCTGAATTTGAGCAGCACCGCGCCTGCATCGGCATCGCCGCGAGCGGTCACTGCGACCGCGACGGCGGCGATATCGCAGCGGCGGATCAGCGCGCGGACCCACAACCCGGTTTTGAGCCGCGCTTCCATGGAGATGGCCGGCCGGGATCAGCTGCGTCCCGGCGCCAGCGGCAGGCGAACATGCACGCGCAACCCGTGCGGCGAGCGATTTTCGGCGAAGATCGTGCCGCCCATGGCCTCGACATTGCGCCGCGCAATCCACAATCCGATCCCGAAATAGCTGGTTGGCACCTCGCCGGTGCATTCTTCGCGGCGCTCGGAATAATAGCGTTCGAAAATCCGCTCGAGCTGGCTTTCGGGAACGCCCGGGCCGCGATCGGCCACGATCAGATGGGCGAAGCGACCGTCATTCGACAGGTGCACGACGACCTCTCCACCCGGCGGCGAAAACGAGACCGCGTTGTCGATCAGATTGTCGAACACGGTTTCGATCATCGCCTCGCTGCCGAGGACATGAACGCCGGGCAAAAGGTCGCTCGAGATCGTCAGATCGCGGCTGGCAAGAACTATCGTCACGTCGCGGCCGCTCTGGAGAGCCGAGCGGGTTTGCACGAGCCGGGCGATCACCCGGCCGAGATCGACCGGGACCAGCGGCTCGTCGATCAGATCCGCGGTTGCCTGGTCGAGCTCGCGCGCCGAGGCGACCAGACCGTCAAGGCGATCGAGAGCGTGTTCGACGACCCCGATCGCACGCTGGGCGCGCTGGTTGTCGGCCGGCACACTGCGGCGCAACGGTTCGAGCGACTGGCGAATGACCGCAATCGGGGTCTTGAACGCATGCGCGTTGTCTTCGGCGGTCCGGCGAATTTCCGCGGCGGATCGGTGAATGGCCTCGACCATGCGGTCGAATTCGGCGGCGACCTCGCCCAGTTCGGGCACATCCGCCCGCGCCGCGAACGAGCCGGCGTCCGGGCCCTGCTCGCGAATGCGCCGCGCGCGGCGGGCAAAGCGACGCAGGCCGCGGCGTACGCTCAACAGCGTCGAGAAGGTGATCGCCGCCATGGCGAGATAGATGACCGCCGCCACCCGCATCGTCGGCGTCGCCCAATAAGGCTCGCCGAAATGCGCGCCGGGGAAAGCATCCTGCGAGAAGGATGCCACCACCGCCCAGCAACCGACCGGGGTCGCCAGCGGCGTCACCGCGGTGACGATCTCGGCGCCGCCGGTCGGGCGCCGGTAGATCAACGAAAACGGCATCTCGCCGCGGCAATCATGCGCCAAGCGGTCGAGCACGCCCTGTTGGGCGAGAGTGTTGCGCTCCGCCTGAAGGTTGGCCTGCGCCACGGTCGGCCACGACGCAACATAGTAAAAGCCATCGCTGCCGGCGCCGGCCGGCGACAGCAGCAGCTTGATCGTCGTCACCTCGCCGGCGAAGCGCGAAAGGGTCTGGCCGACCTCGGGCAGCTGTTCGATCGTCGCGGTCTCGAGCATCGGCAGCAGCGACTGGCTGATCACCCGCCCTTCGTCGCGCACGCTGCGCAACAGCAATTGCTGGCTCTCGTCATAAGCATTACGGAATTGGATATACAGAAAGGCCGGAACCAGCAAAAAGATGACCGCCAGCAGGACCGTCTTGCCGCTCAGCGACCATGCCCAACGCAGCCGTCGCCGCCATTCACTGGCGCGCGGTCCACCGATACCCAAAGCCGGCGTAGTTCTGAATGTGGTCGAATTGGGGGTCGACGTCGCGGAACTTGCGGCGGATGCGCTTGATGAAGGTACGGACATTGGCGCGATACCCCTCTGTTCCGTGCCCTGCGACAAAATTTTTGCCATGGACGAGATCATAAATCTCGCGATAGCCGACATCCTGCCCCGCCCGTTCCGCGAGAAGCGCCAATATTCTGAACTCGGTCAACGTTAAATCAATCGTCTTGCCCGACCAGCTCGCGCGGTTGATGTCGAAACGCAGCTGCAACCGGCCGAGGCTCAGCGTGTCCGGCCGCGAGGGCTCCGGCTCGGCAACCGGTCGCGAGCCATCCAGGATCAGCTGCAACCGCTTGATCAGGATCGGCAGCCGGCGCGATTTGTCGATAAAATCGACCGCACCGCCAGCCAGCCCGGCCTCTTCGTAAATATCGTCGGACAGCAAAGTCAGAAAGATCACCGGGATTGCAATGCCGCGCTCGCGCATGCGGCGCAACACTTCGAGACCGTTCAAGTCGGGCATGCGCCAATCGAGCAGCATCACATCGCCGCCGCCGCCGCCTTCGAGATAAGCGAGTACGGCGCGGCCATTTTCAAAGCTGGTGACCTCGTAGCCCTCATCGACCAGGTTGAGGCCGAGGGACTCACGAAACAGGTTGTCGTCGTCGACGAGAAGCAGATGCGGCATGTCGTCAGAAGGGTGAGGAACCGCGGGCAACAACGAGCGAGCGCAGACAATCCTCCCGATCGCCGTCATCGCCTTTGAAAGCGTAATGCAGGGTGCGCATTTTTCCGCTACGCAGATCGAGATAAAAGAACAGATCCAGCTCGCAGCTGGTATTGCGGTAGCGCCAGATTGTCGCCGGCGGCGCCTCCGATTGTTCGGTCGCAGCGCCGAGCAGGTGCTTGGCCGCGGCTTGGTCGAGCCCGATCAGCTGACTTTCGGTCGGCACCCGCGCGGCGCTTTCCGGAGTGGCCATCGCCAGCGTCTCGACACTGCCCTCGGGCGCGCCAGCGCCGTTTTCGGGCGGCGGGGTCGGTTTATGGGGCGGCAGCCGGAACACCCGCGGTCGTCGCGGCGGTGGCGGCGCCGGCGGCGGCATCTCGATGGCGGCGGTCTTGACCGGCGCCGGCGGCGGCTTATCGGCGCACGCCCCGAGCAGGCTAACGCTGAAGCCCATTAGCGCCGGATATGCCAAGGCTCGGCGCCGCCCGACCCAATTTCGTGCTGCCACAATCCGGTCCGCCCGCGGAGCTTTGCAATTAGCCATAAATATAACACAAACTATCTTCGCACCAGACGCTCGACCGCGCCGATGTCGCCGTCGCGATAAATCGCGACGAGCTCATGATCATTGACCAGCACATAGGTGTGGTCGCCTCGATCGCAGCGCAGCTGCGCCACGCGATAGGTTGACCCCGGCAGCATGGCCGACAAATCCTTGTCAAGGTTGGGCTGTCGCGGCAACAGGGCGGTCAGCGCCTGGTGGCTGGCCGAGGTGTAGGTGAAGCTGAACCGGCTGTTGCAGGTGTCGTTGCCGAGAACCACGCTTGCGCCGTCCGCCTGATGCTGAACCACCGTATCCGGCCGAATCGTGATCGTCGTATCGTCGGGCGTCGCCCAGGTGCCAAGAAACGGGTTGACCGGCGGCGGCGGTGCGGCGACGCAGGCCGACAGGGCGGCCACGCCCACGAGTGACAGGACGGGCCGGCGCGGGCCATTGCACGTGCGGGACATTGCGCACCTCGGGCTCGACAATCTGCGGAAGCAAAACATATCGCGCACCACCTCGCGGCGCGACCGCGGCGGCGACCAGGGCCGATGCCGCCCCGGTCGCGATCGGATCGACGCGGCCTCGCCTTCATGCGGAGAGGTCGGGGACTGTCATCCGGCCACGGGCATCTGCTGGCCACACACCGCGAAACCGGCGGTCGCACGCCGTGCGATCCGGGATTGACCCGGACCGTCGGACGGTATCCCATTGTTCGGAACATTTGCGCGACGAAGGGGAGCAACGCCGGACGATGAGCATCAAGGGCAAGGCCTATATCGTCGGGGTGTTCGAACACCCGACCCGCAAGGCCGACGACAAATCGCTGTTTCAACTGCATGCCGAATGCGCCGCCGGCGCGCTCGCCGATGCCGGGCTCAGCAAAAGCGACATCGACGGCTATTTCTGCGCCGCCGGCGACACGCCGGGCCTCGGCGGCTTGTCGATGATCGACTATCTCGGGCTCAAACTCCGTCACTGGGACTCGACGGACACCGGCGGCTCCTCCTATCTGTTGCAAGTCGGTCATGCGGCCGAGGCAATCGCCCTCGGTAAGTGCTCGGTGGCGCTGATCACCCTAGCCGGGCGCCCGCGCAGCGAAGGCATGGCGACCGGAACGGCGCCGCGCGTCGCCGCCGTCCAATCGGCCGACACCGCCTTTGAAAACCCTTACGCCCCGGCCACCGCCAACATGTACGCGATGTGCGCGATGCGGCATATGTACCAGTACGGCACGACCAGCGAGCAATTGGCCTGGGTCAAGGTCGCCGCTTCGCATCACGCACAACACAACCCGCATGCGATGCTGCGCAACGTGGTCACGGTCGAGGACGTGGTCAATTCGCCGATGATCGCCGACCCGCTACACCGGCTCGATTGCTGCGTGATCAGCGACGGCGGCGGGGCGATCATCGTCGCGCGGCCCGAGATCGCCAAAAGCCTCAAGCGGCCGCTGGTCAAGATCATCGGCGCCGGTGAGGCGCCCAAAGGCCAGATGGGCGGCGAGGTCGACCTGACCTATTCCGGGGCGGTGTGGTCGGGACCGGCGGCCTTCGCCGAGGCCGGGGTCAAGCCCGCCGACATCAAATATGCCTCGATCTATGACAGCTTTACGATCACCGTCGTCATGCAGATCGAGGATCTGGGCTTTTGCGAGAAGGGCCAGGGCGGCCGCTTTGTCGCCGACGGCAATTTGATCTCGGGGGTCGGCAAATTGCCGTTCAACACCGATGGCGGCGGGCTGTGCAACAACCACCCCTCAAACCGCGGCGGCCTGACCAAGGTGGTCGAAGCGGTGCGCCAGTTGCGCGGCGAGGCGCACCCTAAAGTGCAGGTCCCGAACTGCGATCTCGCCCTCGCCCACGGCACCGGCGGCTCGCTTGGCACTCGGCACGGCTCGGCGACCGTGATCATGGAAAGGGAGTAAGCGCCATGCAAAGCCAGGACCGCAAGATCCAGGCGCCGGTCCCCAATCTCGAAACCCAGGCCTTCTGGGACGCCTGCGCGCAGGGGAAATTGATGGTCGGCAAATGCAATGCCTGCGGGAAATTGCATTTCTATCCGCGGTCGCACTGCCCGTTCTGCTTTAGCGACAACACCCAATTGCAGCAGGTTTCGGGCCAAGGCGTCATCTACACCTATAGCGTGATGCGGCGCTCGCCGATCCCCTACGCCATTGCCTATGTCGAGCTGGCCGAGGGGCCGCGGATGATGACCAACATTGTCGATTGCGATCTTGACCAGATCCGGATCGGGCAGGCGGTCAAGCTCGTGTTCAAAGAGAGCGAGGGCGGGCCGCCGGTGCCGATGTTCACTCCGGCGTAGCGTGCCTTGGACCGCAAGGAAAGCCGGATGCCGCACTTTGGGCTCAAATTCAGGCAGAGGGCCGGTGCTTGATCACCGCCGACAACGGCTTCGCCGCTCTGCGCCGCTACTCTCCGGGGAGCCATGCAGGCAGAGCTTTGCTCGGGTCGCGGGACCAGAGCAGGCATTCGCTGCTTGCGCTTGCCGCGCTGGCCGCGGACTACCTCAATCGCACAGCATGATCGGAACCATCGCGGTTGTGACCGAACACCGGATTCGCATTCGCCGGCCGCCGAAATCATCAACCACCAAACTATGCGGAAAGGAAAACCGATGGATACGCTCGAACCCGATGTCTCGCACCGGCCGGCGCATATCAGCCCGGAAGAATGGAAGGTGCGGGTCGATCTCGCCGCCTGCTACCGGCTGATCAAGCATTTCGGCTGGGACGATCTGGTGCTGACCCACAACTCGGCGCGCGTACCGGGTACGACCGACCAGATGCTGATCAACCCGTCGGGGCTGATGTTCGACGAAATCACCGCCTCGAACCTGCTCAAAGTCGACATCACCGACGGTCATCTGATCGAGCCCTCGGAATACGAGCCGATCAACGCCGGGGTTGTGATCCATGGTGCGATCTATCTCGGCCGGCCGGATGTGCAATGCGTGGTCCACACCCACACCGAAGCCGACATCGCGGTCGGGGCTCTCGAAGAGGGGCTGTTGCCGCTCTCGCAATGGGCGATGCGCTTTTACAACCGCCTCGGCTACCATGATTACGAAGGCGTATCGCTCGACATGGACGAGCGCGAGCGCTTGCAGCAATCAATCGGCGAGCACCCGGTGCTGGTCCTGCGCAACCATGGCCTGTTGGCCACCGGGCGCAATGTCGCCGAAGCATTTTCGCTGACCTACCATTTCGAGCGCTCGGCCGAGGCTCAGCTAAAGATCCAGGCCGCGGTCGCCGCCGGCGCCAAAATGGTTGTGCCCTCGCCCGATACCTGCGCGCGTCAGGCGGCGATGTTCGCCGGCAATATGCCGCGCCTGCAGGGCCAGCGCGAATGGCCGGCTTTGCTGCGCATGCTCGACCGCATCGACCCGAGCTACCGGAGCTGAGCCACTCCCGCGGGACAATGATTATCGCATTCGTCATTCCCCGATGCGCGGCGACCCAGGGGCGACGTCCCGCCGCTTCGCCGCCCCGCGCCCCTCGGGGGCGGCGGTAACGGCGGGCTACTCCCCGAGGAATAAGGATTGATCCGATGAAAATCACCGGCGTGCGTGCCGAGATCGTTGCCCTCCCGGCCGACGAACCACTCGCCGGCGCGGCCGAGAACCCCTCGGGCACGCGGCTGATTGTGCCGGTCACGGTCGAGACCGATGATGGCGCGACCGGGATTGGCGTCACCTATTTCGGCGGCGCTTTGACCGGCAGCCTGAAGCGCGCGGTCGAGGAATTGGGCGCGCTGACAATTGGCGAGGACCCGGTGCGGGTTGAGGCGATCGCCGCGAAACTGCGCGCCGCTGCCGGCTCGGCCGGCCCCGGCGGCATTTTCAACCTCGCCATCTCGGCGCTCGACACCGCATTCTGGGATCTGCGCGCCAAGTCGATGAATTTGCCCTTGTGGAAATTGCTGGGCGGCGCGCGCGAGCGGGTTCCGACCTATGCCAGCGGCGCGCTGATGCGTGGTCTGTCACTCGACCGCGTCGTGCAGGCGGCCGCGACATTGAAAGAGCGCGGTTGGCGTGAGATGAAAACCCAGCTCGCCCTGCCCGGCGACACAACGCCGGCCAAGGAAGTCGAGCGGATGCGCCGGGTGCGCGAGGCGATCGGCCCTGACATCAAATTGATGTGCGACATCAACCAGCGCTGGCGCCCGGAGCAGGCGATCGACATCGGCCGGCGCGTCGAGGATTCCGGGGTCGGCTTGTTTTGGCTTGAAGATGTGACGACCGCCGATGATTTCGACGGGTTGGCGCGGGTCACCGCGGCATTGTCGACGCCGGTTGCCGGCGGCGAATACGTCTGGGGCATCGTTCCGTTCCGGCATATGGTCGAGCGGCACGCGGTCGATGTCGTCATGATCGACTTGGTGCGGGTCGGCGGCGTGACCCAATGGATCAAGGTCGCCGGCATGGCCGAGGCGTTCAACCTGCCGGTCGTCAGCCATCTGATCCCCGAGGTGCATGTGCATCTGATCGGGGCGATCCCCAACGGGCTCACGGTCGAATACATGCCGTGGCTGATGCCGCTGTTTGAAGAGGTGCCGCAACAGCAGAATGGCGAGCTGATGATGCCGAACGCACCCGGCCTGGGGCTCAAATTCGACCGGACCACGATCGATCGCTACCGCGTCGCCTGAGCGGCGTAAAGGGGAGGAGGAGATGTTCGACGTTCTGATCGCCAATGGCAAAGCAGTGCTGCCGACCGGAGCGGAGCCGGCCGATATCGGCGTCAGCGGCGGCAAGATCGCGGCGATCGGCGCCGCGGGCAGCCTCGCTGCGATCGGGGCCGGGCGGACTGTCGACGCCGCGGGCCAGATCGTCATTCCCGGTGGCATCGATCCGCATGTGCATTGCCGCTGGCCGATTGTCGTCCCCGGCACCAGCCAGCACCAGATGACCGAGGGCCCGGCGCGGGTCAGCGAGGCCGCGCTGCACGGCGGAACGACGACCATCATCGACTTCGCGCTGGTCGGCGACGGCGACAGCGTGCAGCAAGCGATCGAGCGACGGCAGCAGGAATGGGCCGGGGACTGCTACTGCGATTACGCTTTTCACACGATGGTTCAAGGCAAATTGCCGCCCGAATTGATGCCGCAACTGGGTGAAGCGGTGCAGGCCGGCCACGCCTCGGTTAAGATCTTCACCACCGACATCACGCCCTCGCGCCGGGGGCGGATGGTCGATTTCGGCGACATCTGGGAGGTGCTGCAGGTGCTGGCCAAGGCCGGCGGCATCGCCGCCATCCACGCCGAAGACAACGATCTCGTCATGCACATGTACGAGAAGTTGACGCGCGAAGACCGCACCGGCTTCGAGAACATGGCCGAGGTGCACACGACTTTGTCGGAGGATTTGGCGTTCAACCGGGTCATTCGGCTCGCCGCCAATGTCGAAGGTGCGGCACTCTACATGATGCACACCTCAGCCGCGACCGGGGTCAAGGCGATTGCGGCGGCGCGCGCCGACGGCGTGCCGATCTATGGCGAAACCCTGCATCAATATTTGATGTACAACGCGGAAGACTATAAGCGCCCGAACGGCCAGATCTACCACACATATCCCTCGCTGAAATTTCCCGCCGACCAGCAGGCGCTGTGGGACGCCACCGATCACGGCGCGATCCAGACCGTCGCCACCGACGAGATTTGCTGTCCGCTGCGGATCAAATTGCAGGGCCGGCGCATCGACGACACGACCGGCGGCAATGCCGGCGTCGAGCCCCGGGTGTCGCTGATCTATACCGAAACAGTCGAAAAGCGTGGCCGCAGCCTCGTGGATTTTGTCAATCTGGTCTCGGCGAACGCCGCCAAGATCATGGGCCTCTACCCGCGCAAGGGGGCGCTGGCGGTCGGATCCGATGCCGACATCGTCGTGCTTGATCCACGCCGGCGTCATGTCGTGCGCGCCGCGGACATGCATGAAGCCGATTACAGTCCCTGGGAAGGGCGCGATCTCGCAGTATGGCCCTCTCTGACCATGGTGCGCGGCAAAATCGTGGTCGAAAGCGGCCGCTTTTCCGGCGATCTCAAGGATGGCCAGTTTCTGCCGCGCAAGGTGCCCGACGACATCCGGTCGCGGCCGGCAGTGTAACGCGGCGCGATCCGCATGAGGGGCAGGCTGAAGCCGTTCTTGGTCGGCGCCGGGATCGCCGCGATTGTCGTCGGCTGCGTTTATTGCGGTCTGGTTTACGCCTCGCTGCGCAGCGAGTTCCGCTCGCTCGGCTTGCGCTAGCGCGGCGCCCGGCGGCTGCGGATCGGCGAGGGCTCGCCGGAAGGCGTTCTGCGCCCGATTAGCGTAGCGAGGCTCCTCCCCGCACCGGAAATATGATATTTCGGTGACGATCCGGGGGGTCCCATGGGGTTCATTCGGCCGGTCGCGATAGCGGTGGCCCTCGCCCTGTCTTTCTTGACAGCAGCCGACGCGGCGGGCCCGCTGCGCCCCTTCAAGGCCGGTTTTTGGGCGGGCGGCGCCTACACCGACGATCGCACCGGCGCCTTCACCCATTGCTCGGCCGGCGTCGCCTATAACAGCGGGATCAATTTGTTCATCCTGGTGACCGGCGACTATCACTGGTGGCTGGGTTTCATCAACCCGAAATGGTCCCTCAACCCCCGCGACCAGGTACCGGTTAGCCTGCAATTCGATGCCGCTCCGCCGCTTGCCCGGCTCGGTACGATCCCCAGCCCGCAGCTGCTGCTGGTCCCATTGCCGAACGCGTTGCGCATCATGCTGCAGCCGCGCCAGAGCCCCGAACTCGGCGTCAGCGCCGAAGGGCGATCCTTCCTGTTCAAACTCGACGACGTCCAGGCCGTGATCGACCGGCTGGCCAATTGTGTCAGGGCGGCGCGCGGTCAAGAACCGCCGGTTCGTGAGGCGACGGCAGCCGCCGCGGGCCGCGCCGGCGGATCCCCAATCGCCGGGCAACCGAGCCCGGGGGGGGCGCCTGCCGCATCGGGCTCCGCCGCACCGGCAAGTGCCGCCTTGGCCGCGCCGGTATATTCGCCGGACGCGCCCAATCCGCCGTCCCGTTCGAGCGGCTCGGACCGGGCCAACCAGAACGCCGCGTCGAGCCCGACCGGCGAAAGCGCGGTTACGCCGGACGCGGTTGCACAGGGCAGCTCGAGCCCGGCCAATCAGCTGGCACCGGGGTCACCGACCGCGTCGCAAGCGGCAGCTCCGGCCCTCGCCTTCACCGCCCTGCCGTCGGCGGTCGCGGACGCGAATGCGCGCGAGGAATATCGCCTGGCAGCCCAATTCGTGGCCAAGGCGGGGATGCGCGGGGCGCAACTGATCCCCGCCGACAAGCCGCCGCCGCTTGCCGATTTTACCGCCGTATGGCAGTCGCCCAACGCGGCGGGAGCGGTCAAGATCATTCCGTCCGGACCCAATGTCAGCGCGCTCGGCATCGCCTCGAATTTGATCGCGGTCGATCCGCAACTCTGTCACGGCGACTTCAGCGCGGCGCGGTTCCGCACCGACATCGGCGATCGGGCGGTATTCAGCGCCGTATTGTCGTGCTTTGAGGCCAATGTCCAACGCCTTACCGAGTATTTCGTGGCGCCGTTGCGCGAGAGCGGCTACGCCGTTTTTGTCGTCATTCGCCGCCAGGCGGGTGCGCCCTCAAGCGTCGATCGGCAAGGGATCGAGGACTTGTCTCGGGCCGCGATCGAGGCGATCCAGGGCCGAAGCTGAGCCCGCTGCGAGCGGCGCGACGACCCTTCGTCAATCGGCTAGGATGACCCGCAGCAACGGCGCAAATCTCGCGCGCGAGGGACAATGAGCGAGCAAAACCTGTTTCCCGATATCGATGACGTCCGCCGCCGCCTGGCGGCCGCCTTTCACGCGCACTGGAAGCTGTTTCTCGCCGAAGGTGTGGTGATGATGGTGCTGGGCGTGGTGGCGATCTTGGTGCCCGAAGTCGCAACCCTGGCCATCACGCTCGTGATCGGCTGGCTGTTCATCATTGGCGGCATTTTTCGCACGATTTCGCTGCTGCAGCACCGCGACATGCCCGGCTTTGGCTGGTCGTTGGCGACCGCCGTGCTGGCGATCGTCCTTGGCGTCATTCTGCTGCTGCGCCCGATCGCCGGCGCGCTGACGCTAACGATCGCCTTGATCGCCTTCTTCATTCTCGAAGGGGTGTCGGCAATCGTGCTGGCGATCGAACATCGCCGACATCTGGGCAGCTGGGGCTGGGTGCTGTTCAGCGGGCTGATCGACCTGTTGCTCGCCTTTCTGATCTGGGACGGCTGGCCAAGCTCGGCCGACTGGGCGATCGGATTGCTGGTCGGCATCAACATGGTCTTTCTTGGCCTGTCGCTGATCATGACCGCGTTGGCGGCGCGCACGATGGCGCCAAAGACCTGACAGGCCGCCTCAGCCCGCGACCGCGTGGCGGCGCAGGCGGCGGTCGAGCCGGGCAAATCCCATATCGGTGACGATTGCAAACAGCGCGACCAGGACCGCGCCCTCGATGACAAAGGGCAGGTTGTCGGCGACCAGCCCGTCGAAGATCGGGGTTCCGAGGCTCAAGGCGCCGACCGTCGAGCCGATAGCAGCGGTGCCGATGGCAATCGTGACCGAAATGCGGATCCCGGCAAGGATGACCGATGCGGCGAGCGGCAGCTCGACCGCGAACAGCCGCTGTACCGCCGACAAGCCCATGCCGTCGGCGGCTTCGCGCACATCGGCGGGCACCCCTTCCAAGCCGGCGATGCCGTTTTCGACGATCGGCAGCAGCCCATAGAGAAACAGCGCAATGATCGTCGGGCGCGCCCCAAATCCGATTAGCGGGACCGCGATCGCCAATACCGCGACCGGCGGAAATGTCTGGCCAATTGCCACAAGCGTGCCGACCGTCACGCGGAACGGGGCCCCCGCCGGCCGGGTCACAAACACCGCCAGCGCCACCCCGACGGTTGCCGCCGCCGCGCTCGCCGTCGCCACGAGCGCGAGATGGGCCAGAAACAACATCGGAAAACTGGCGCGATCGTAGATCACTGGAACGGTTTGCGGGAATGCCCAGCGCAGCACCGGCCGAAACTCATTCATGCCCAGTAACAGGCCGGCGAACAGCAGCCCGACCCACATCAGCGGATCGGCGAGGACGCGACGTACGGGCACCGTTCAGCGCACCAAATCGGCAAGCGCGATGACCCCGACCCGGCGGCCGGCGGCATCGGCGACCGGCAGCCGATCGGTGCCGCGCTCGGTCATCGCCGACAACGCATCGCGCAGACTGGCTTCGAGCGGCACCGGCTGGCCGGGAGCGGTCTCGTCGTCGCGCGCCCGTTCGGCGACGCGGCGAACGGCCAGCAGCTTCAGCCCGAGCCCCTGACGTCCGACGAAATCGGCGACAAAGCCGGTCGCCGGCCGTTGCAGCAATTCGAGCGGTGCGGCGTGCTGCACGACCCGGCCCTTGTCCATGATCGCAATCGAACTCGCCAGACGCAGCGCCTCATCGACGTCGTGGGTCACGAATATGATGGTCTTGCGGGTTGCGCGATGGATGCGAAGAAGCTCCGCCTGCAGCGCATCGCGGGTGACCGGATCGACCGCGCCGAACGGCTCGTCCATCAGCAACAATTCGGGATCGGCGGCAAGCGCGCGAGCGACGCCGACACGCTGCTTTTCGCCGCCGGAAAGCTGGTGCGGGTATTTGTTGCGGTAGAGGCGCGGTTCGAGGCGGAGCAGCTCGAGCAGCTCATCGACACGGGCTGCGACCCGCTTTGGCGGCCATTTCAACAGCCGCGGTACGGTCGCGACATTGTCGGCGACCGTCCAGTGCGGGAATAGCCCGGTCGATTGAATGGCGTAACCGATACGCCGGCGCAGAATCTCGGGTCGCAACGCCGTCGTCTCTTCGCCGGCAATGCGAACCGTGCCGGCATCGGCGACGACCAGCCGGTTGATGATCCGCAGCATCGTCGATTTGCCGCAACCCGAGGGGCCAAGCAGAATGCAGAACTCGCCCTCGGCCACGCTCAGCGACAGATCGTCGACCACCGCACGGCCGTCATAACGCTTGGTGATGTGGTCGAGTTCGATCATCGGTCGGCTCGCTGCGGCAGCAAGGCGGCCATAGCGCGCAGCCCCAGATCGGCCGCCAGCGCCAGAGCGATTGCGGGCAGCGCGCCGAGCAGAACCAGGTCGAGCGCGTCTTGGCCGAGTCCTTCGAATACAAAGGTGCCGAGCCCGCCCGCGCCGATCAGCGCCGCGACGACGGCGAGCCCGATGGTCTGCACGATCACGATGCGCAGCCCCGCAATCAGGATCGGCAATGATAGCGGCAATTCCACGCGTCGGAAGATTTGCGCGCGGGTCAACCCGACGCCCCGGGCCGCGTCAACCACCGCCGGGTCGACACCGGATATCCCGGCAACCGTGTTGCGGACGATCGGCAGAAGCGCGTAGAGCACGAGCGCGATCACCGCCGGGGCCGGACCGATCCCACCAATTCCCCAGGCGGCGAGCCGTGGCGCCGCCCGCGCCAGCGCCGCAAGCGGCCAGATCAGCAATCCGAAGAGCGCGATCGACGGGACCGTCTGGAGCAGATTGAGGAGTGCGAAGAGCGGCCCTTGCAGTCGCGGTCGACGGCTGGCGCCGAGCCCCAACGGCAAACCGATCACCAAACCCAGCCCAACGGCCCCGGCGACAAGGGCGATGTGGCGGGTCAACGCGGCCGCAAACAGCGCCTGGCGGCTCGAATATTCCTGCACGACCGACAACGTAGCAAACGTCCCGCGGGCAGCCAGCGCGCCAATCGCGCCGCCCAGCACGAGGGCGACCGCCGCCGCGGCGACCGGGCCGGCGCGCAGCCGCCGCAACCCGTCGGCAAGCGCAAACGCGCTGCAACCGGCCATGATCCAGAACGCCGCTCCGGCCGACACACGCGCCGCCGGGCCGGCTCCTGCCGCAAGCGCCTGAGCGGCGGCGCCAAGCGCGGCGAGCGTCGCGACCAGCCAGCTTGCGGCCAACCCGACTGTCAGCACTGCCCACCTCTGGCGCGGCGGAGCAAAACAGAGCGGTACAAGCGGCCCGACAATCGCTGCCAGAGCACCGCAGTAACCCGTTCCGGCCGCCACCCATAGCGGCACCGGCCGGCCCGAGAGCAGGCGGTTCGGCGCCACCGACACAAAACCCAAGAACACTGTCGCCGTCAATGCGGTGAGAAGCAGCGTGAACAACACCGGCTCGCGAACCCCGCTCCGCGGATGACCGCGAAGCACACCGGGGGCGCCTGTGAGAAACGCGGTCACGGCAGCAAATGCCGGGATTTCAGATAGGTCGCGGCAACGGCTTCGGGCTGCTCGCCATCGACCGCGATCTTGGCATTGAGCTGTTGCAAGGTCGTCAAGCCGAGCCCCTTGAACACCGGATCGAGCAGCGCCGGCATTTGCGGGTATTCTTTGACGACCGCGGCCCGCACGACCGGGGCCGGAGCGTAAACGATCTCCGCCCCCTTGTCGTCATCGAGCGCGACCAGGCCAAGGGCGGCGATCGCACCGTCGGTTCCGTACGCCATTGCGGCATTGACGCCCGACATCCCTTCGGCCGCCGCCCGCAATGTCGCCGAGGTGTTGCCGCCGGCGAGGGTCAGCAATTGCCGGTCGCCGAGGCGGAAGCGGTAAGCCGTCTCGAAAGCGGGCAATGCCGCCGGGCTTTCGACAAATTCCGCCGACGCGGCGAGGTAGAGATAGCCGCCCCCATTCACGTAACGAGCCAGATCGCTCATGGTCTTGAGATGGGCGCGAGCGGCGAGGTCGCGCCGCACGGCAATGACCCAGGTATTGTTGGCCGGCGCCGGCGTCAGCCAGATCAGATGGTTGCGGGCGCGGTCGAGGGCGGAAACGGCGGCGTAGCCGCGCGCCCAGCTCTTCCACACCGGATCGCTCTCCATGTGGAAAAAGAGCCCGCCATTGCCGGTATATTCGGGATAGATGTCGATCTGCCCGGCAAGTATCGCCGCGCGAACGATGTTGGTCGGCCCGAGCTGCAGCCGGTCTTTGACCGCGATCGAATGATCCGCCAGCACCGCCAGTATCATATTGCCGAGTAGTGCCCCTTCGGTGTCGATCTTCGAGGCGACAACCACCGGCGCCGGCGCCGCGGCGGCCGGCCCGGCGAACAGCAGCGCGGCCACCAGGATCGCAATCAATCGCATCGGCAAGATTTGCTGGGTCATGGGGCCAACCGGCTCCACATCGCCGGTTCGCCGCCCAAAAATCAAGAACGATGGTACGCGCCCGCTGCCCCAGCGCGTCCGACTCGGCGCTCGCCTCACCCCGTGCCCGAACGCCCGCCCTGTTGCCGCCAGCCTGTTCACATTGCACATTGCCCCATGCGCGGGGTTCTCGGCATCCTCTTTATCTTGGCGCTCGCCTGGGCGGTCAGCGAGGACCGTCGTCATGTGCCGTGGCGGGTGGTGGCCGCAGGCGTGTTGCTGCAATTTGGGCTGGCCCTGCTGCTGTTAAAATTTCCGCCGGCACGGGCGGCGTTCTTGCTGTTGAATCGCGCGGTCGAGGCGTTGCAGCGGGCGTCCGAGGCCGGCACCGGTTTCGTCTTCGGCTATTTGGGCGGCGGCGCGCTGCCCTTTGCCGAAACCCGGCCGGGGGCGAGCTTTATTTTTGCTTTCCGCGCCTTGCCGCTGGTCTTGGTGATCAGCGCCCTCGCCACATTACTGTTTTACTGGGGTGTGCTGCAGCGCGTGGTGGCGGCCTTTGCCTGGGTGCTGCGCCGCTCGGTCGGGGTCGGCGGACCGCTTGGCCTCGGCGCGGCCGTGCATATTTTTGTCGGCCATATCGAGGCGCCGCTGTTGATCCGCCCCTATCTGATGCGGCTCTCGCGCGGCGAATTGTTCGCGCTGATGAGCTGCGGGATGGCCGGCATCGCCGGCACCGTCATGGTGCTCTATGCGTCGCTGGTCGGGGCCGTCATTCCGAACGCGCTGGGCAATATTCTGGCCGCGGCGATCATCAGCACCCCTGCGGCCCTGGCCATCGCCGCGTTGATGGTGCCATTCCGCCCCGACCGCACGCCGTCAGAGGGGCTCGTGATCGACGACCCGCCGGTCAGCACCCTTGACGCGATTGCCAAGGGGACACGCGACGGCATCGGTTTTCTGCTCAGCATCACCGCCACCTTGATCGTGGCGATCGCCTTTGTGAGCCTCGTCGACGCGCTGCTCGGGCTGTTGCCGGCGATCGCCGGCGCGCCGGTCACGCTGACGCGGCTGTTCGCCTATGCGTTTCGCCCGGTCATGTGGCTGATCGGCATCCCCGGATCCGAGACCGGGGTCGCGGCGACGTTGATGGGCATCAAGACCGTGCTCAACGAGTTTGTCGCCTATATCGATCTCGCCCACCTGCCGCCGACGGCGCTCAGCCCCCGCTCGCGCCTGATTATGACCTATGCGCTGTGCGGCTTTGCCAATTTCGGCAGTCTCGGCATCCTGATCGGCGGCATGGGGGCGATGGTGCCCGAGCGCCGCGCCGAGATCGTCGCTCTCGGGTTGCGCTCGGTTTTGTCGGGGACGCTTGCGACCTGTATGAGCGGCGCTATTGTCGGCCTCTTCTGATCACAGCGCCGCCCGCGCCAAACACACCGCACGGACCGGCGATCGCGGGTGAAGGACCGCCGATCCGTCCGGTCGGGGCTGCGTTCCCGCGATCAGCCGCTGGTGATCGGGATCCGTTTGACCCGGCTCTGGGCGTCCGGGCGTTTGGGCAGGGTGACCGTCAAGACGCCGTTTTTGAACGATGCGGCGATCTTGTCGGGGTCGATATCGGGTCCGAGCTGCAGCGACCGCTGGAATTGGCCTTGCCAGCGCTCGCTGTAGACCGCGCCGTTGCTCTCCGATTTCTTCTCGCCCTTCAGGGTCAGCATCCCGTCATGGAACGAGACCTCGACATCCTTTTGCTCGAGACCGGGCAGTTCGGCGACGACCTTCACCTCAGCGTCGGTCTCGCTGACTTCGACATTTGGCCATCCGCCCCACATGCCAAACCGGCTCGGGAGGCCGATGCCAAAGTCGCGGGCGAAATTGTCGAACATGCGGTTGACTTCGCGATGCAGCGCGGTGAACGGATCGCCGTCATCGGCGTAGCGCTGGGTCGCCAGAGAGCGGTTGCGGCCCCACGGGACCCACTCGGTCAGATTGCGACCCCACGGGACCAAATCGGTGAGTGCCATCATTCCCTCCATTCGCAAGCGGCGACATCCGGCACTGCCGGTTACGTCGCAATTGTTTGTCGGTAGCGATTGGACCACCGCCCGAGCCCCCGTTCCTTAAGAGTGCCGGAAGTGCCGTGGCGGTGACGCGCATCACGGCATCGATCACCGGAGCGCGCGTTGCCTAAAATTTAGGCAGACATACACCGGCTTCAAGACCTGTCGCCGGCGCGGCAGGGGGGTTGCGGCCGCAACCCCGATCGGGCGCATTCTCCGCGGCCGACCAGGCGCCCGCACCGAGTTTTCCGCCCGCGTCGCGGCGCAGCGCAGCGCGCGCTGCGGCATGTTCTGCCGCATGCGCCGCGATGCAAATAGTCGTCGTTAAAGCGCTCTCCGCCCGCCGCAGAGCGCTGTTGCCGGGGTTACCGCCTCGCCGACAAAACTTTCTCAGCCCGCCAGCTAGGCGAGGCGGACGTATTTGTCGACGCTTCGGTCCTGGGTGAGCCCGGCATAGATATCGCCGCGGGAATCGACGCCAACCCCATGGACATGGCGGCTTTCGAGGCGGGCGAGGACATTGCCGTTGCGGTCCCGCACGCAGACATAGGCGGGCCGGCCCTCGTCTTCCTGCTCGGCGATGTAATAATTGCCGTCTTTGCCGCGGCTGATGTCGTTGGGGCCGCCCATCCCGGTCCACTGCCCAAGGTAATCGCCCTCGGGTGTAAAGATCTGGATGCGCTTGTTCGAACGATCGGCCACATAAAGCTTGCCATCGTCGTCAAAGGCGATGCTGTGCGGCAGATGGAATTGGCCGGGGCCATGCCCGGGCTCGCCCCAAGATTTAACGAGCCGCCCGTCGGCGGTAAAGCGGTGCACGCGTGCATTGCGATAGCCGTCGGTCACGTAGATGTCGCCATTGGGATGGGCGATCATCTCGGTCGGGTGGTTGAACGGCCCGGCGGCGCGCTCGGCGAGCCAGTTGACGACGTTGCCGGTGTTGGAATGCACCCCGCGCCGCCCCAGTTCGAGCCGCGGCTTGCCGTCGAGCGAGAAGGATTTGGCCACCGAATCCGAGCGGTCGGTGGTGTACACGACGTCGCCGACGATCTTGAGACCATGCGGGTCGGTGACCTCGCCGCTGCCCCAGGCGCCGAGATAATTGCCCTCGCGGTCGAACACGACGACCGGCGGGTCCTTGCGCTGGAAGACGTAGATGCGGTCCTGTGCATCGGCCGCGACCCGGCTGACGAGCCCGAAACTCTGCCCCGCCGGCAGTTTCAAAAAGTCGCGGACCAGCTCGTAGCGGTAGTCACCTGTGCCCAGTTGTGCCATCGCCGTTCTCCTCCCGGAAAAATGAGTGCAATTCCGCACCCGACTTGTTGCCGCCGGTGCGGCCGGATCGCCTGCCCTCGCCGGCATCCTATCGCCCGATGCAGAGATGACAACCGCATCACGTCGGCGGCGGCTACAGCCCGAGATAGAATTTGCGTACGAGTTCGTTGTTGTTGAGCGCCTCCGGAGAGCCGCCTTCATAGGCGATCTGGCCATGCACAATGACATAGCCGCGATCGGCGATGCGGATTGCCTGGTTGAAATTCTGTTCGGCCATCAACACCGTCAGATCGTAGCTCTGCTTCAACTCGCCGATCTTGTCGATCATACGCTTGACCAGAACCGGGGCGAGCCCGACCGACGGCTCGTCGATCAGCAGGATCTTGGGCGCCGACATCAGCGCCCGCGCCAATGCCAGCATTTGTTGCTCGCCGCCGCTCATGCTGCCGGCGAGCTGGCGGCGGCGCTCGCGCAGCACCGCAAAGGTCGCATAGCAGGATTCGAGGTTGCGCGCGATCGCGCTGCGGGCACGTGGCCGGAAGGCGCCCAGCAGCAAATTCTCTTCGACCGTCAGCTTCGGGAACAGGCGCCGTCCCTCGGGCACCAGACCGATGCCGAGATCGACGATCTCCTCGGTGGCGCGGCCGACCAATTCGATGCTCTCGCCGTCGATCTCGGCCGTGATCGAGCCGGAAGCGGGCCGCACGATCCCCATCACGCATTTCATCAACGTGCTCTTGCCGTTGCCGTTGGTGCCGAGCAATACCACCGTCTCGCCGGCGCCGACCTCGAGCGACACCGCCTCCAGCACGCGCACGCCGCCATAGCCGGCATCGATCCCGGAAATGCGCAAACTACTCGCCAAGATAAGCCCTCTCGACCTCGGGGTTGCGCATTGCCTCTTCGGGTGCGCCGTCGGCGATCTTGCGGCCGGCGACGAGCACGACGAGCCGGGTCGAAAAATTCATCACCGCGCGCATGATGTGCTCGATCAGCACGATCGTGATGCCGCCCGCATTGAGGCGAAACAGCACCGCTAAAATCTCTTCGACCTCGGACGGCGACAGCCCGGCCATCGCCTCGTCGGCAAACAACAATCGGGGGGCGCTGGCGACCGCGCGCGCCAGTTCAAGCTTGCGCATTTCGACCTGGGTCAGCTCGCGCGGCAAGCGATGCCGCTTGTCGGCCAGCCCGACATCGGCAAGCAGCTCGGCGGCGCGAGCCGCCACCGCCGCCCGCGAGAGGCGCGCGCCGGGGCGCGCATTGACCGCGTAGAGCAGCGGGACGCGCAGATTGTCGGCAAGGCTCAGCGAGCGAAACGGTTTGGGCAGCTGAAAGCTGCGGGCAAGGCCGAGCCGGGTGCGCTGATGCGCCGGCAGCCCGTCGAGCTTGCGCCCGGCAAAGGTGATCATGCCGGAATCATGGCGCAGCGTGCCGCACAGGCAATTGACCAGCGTGCTTTTGCCGGAACCATTGGGGCCGATCAGACCGAGCCGCTCGCCCGGCAGGATGTCGAGATCGATCCCTTCAAGCGCGACAAAGCCGCCAAAGTGCTTGCTCACTCCGTCGGCCGAAAGCAATGCCGCCGGCGCGCGCATCACCGCGCTCCGCGGGCGCGGCGGCGGGACTGGATGAGGCCGATGATGCCGTTTGGCGCCACAATCACAAATCCGATCAGCAACAGCCCGACAATCAGCAGGTTCAACGCCGAGGAAATCGTCACGGTCGCGACCTGCTGGATCGTGCCGAGCAGGACCGCGCCGATCACCGGGCCAATCCAGCTGGTCATGCCGCCGATCACCGGCATGGCTACGCTGTTGACCGCATAGGACAGGCTGAAACTCGAGGCGGGGTCGAGATAGGTCACATAATACGGGAGCGGGGCTCCGGCCATGCCCATCAGCGCGCCGCTCAGCGTCGTGGCGATCAGTTTCAGCCGCAAGGTCGGCACGCCGGCCGCCTCGGCCGCCGCCTCGTCGTCGCGGATCGCGTTGAACCCGAGCCCAAGCCGCGAGCGTTCGATCGTGCGCGCTGTGGCGATCGCAATCCAGCTCAACAGCAGCATCAGCGAATAGAGGTACTCGACGTAATCGCCAAAGAACGGCGCGTGTTGCGGGCGGATGATGTAGATGCCGCGGGAGCCGCCGACAAAGTCCCAATTGACGATCAAGGTCTGAGCGACAATCGCCATCGCCAAGGTCGCAATCGCAAAAAACACGCCACGCAAGCGCAGCGTCAGGTATCCCATGCCAAGACCGATGATCCCGGAGGCTATGCCGGCCGCCAGCATCATGACCGGCACCGGGACCGAGGCCAGCTTGTGCAGCACCACCGAACAATAGGCGCCGACCGCAAAAAAGGCGCCGATGCCGAAATTGATATAGCCGGTATAACCGCCGAGAATGTTCCACGCGGTCGCCAGCACGACGTATTGCAGCACGACATAGGCGGCAAAAAAGAAATATTCATTCTGGATGGCGGCCCGGGTCAGCAGCAGCAACAGCACCGCAACCACAAACGAGACCGCCCAGAACCGGCCCGCGCGGAACGCCGCGTCGCCGATCACAACGGCCCTTTGCCGGGATGCTGCGGGGTGGGTGAGGTCGAGTCGGGTGGGCACGGCGTGCGCTCGTCAGCGGCCGAGGAGGCCGGCGGGGCGTATCGCCAGGGTCAGCAGCAGAAAGCCGAAGGCGACCGCCGGCGCCCAGGACGGGCCGTAAAAGGTCGCGGTGATGCTTTCGGCCACGCCGATCAGCATCGCCCCGGCGACCATGCCGGGAAAGCTGGTCATGCCGCCCAACACGCAGATAGCAAAAATGCGGCCGATGTAATCGCGGCCGATCGAGGGTTCGACCGGCTGGATGATGATCAACAGCGCTCCGGCAACAGCCGCCGTCGCGATCGACAGGCCGAAGGCGATGCATTTGACCCGCGCCGGATTGGCCGCCATCAGCTGCAGGGCAAGCCGGTCTTGGGAAACTGCGAGGATCGCGCGACCGATAAAGCTGCGCCCGAGATAAAGCTGCAGCACCGCGACCATGATCAATGCCACCGCGCACGGGATCAGCATGCGCAGCGGCAGCTCGACAAATCCGAAATGCAGGCTCGGCCCGATATAGGGCGCTTCGACAAAGCGATAATCGACGCCAAAAACGAGGATCAGCGACACCTCGCCGACAAACAACAGACCAAAGAAAAACGCCAGCCCTTGCATTGATTCTTCGCCGCGTCGCTCAAACGCGTAGAAATAAATCTGGTAGACGAGTAGACCGATCACAAAAAACACCGGGGCCGCGCCGACGCCAACCAGGATCGGGTCGAGCCCCCAGGCGGAATTGAGCGCGTAAGCTACAAACGACCCGGCCATGATGAAGGCGGGATGGGCGATGTTGACAATGTCGAGCATGCCGAACGAAATCGTCACACCGACGGTGACCGCGGCGTAGAAGCCGCCGAGCAGCAGGCCGGAAACCACCGCATTGACCAGCAGGTTGAGCGAAATCTCCATCGCGGCTCACGGCTTCGCCGCGCTGAGATCGGGCGCACCGGGCACGGCGGACGGTGGCGGCATGTTCCTCCCCTTCGGCGCTTTGTCGTTGCGACCCATTACCAGCATGGGCCGTCACTGTTAAGCGCTTCAAGGCCAGCGCCTGCGGTTTTCAGGCAGCGCCCGGGCGGGGCCGGCAAAAAAATCGGCGGGGAGCGAGCCCCGCCGATGCTCTTGAGCGCGACGCGCGCAGCCGTGGTGGCTTATGGAGCGTTGTAGTAGCTGGTGCTGCCAAACACCGCGCCGCAGGCGGTGTTGCTGTTGGTCGGATGGATGTAGACCGCCACACAGCCCGACATGCTGCCGCAGATCCCGGCGCTGACACCGGTCGTATCGCCGCCCGAACCGACCACCGATACCGGCGCCACCTGTGGCACATAGATCGTGTTGCGGTTGCAGTCGGCGGCGACCGAATGCGAGCCGCTGCCCTGCGGGATCGTCTCGACCAGCACGCTGCTGCCGTCGATGACCCCGAGCGCCGGGGCAGTCATCCCGCTCTGGTTCAGCTGCCGGCTCGATCCGGTATAATAGCGCTGGTCGCCGGGGTTGAACCAGACCTCGTCGGAGCCGGTGATCCCGCCGATATGCGAAGAGTTTTTGCTGATCGCGTTGATCACGAGAGTGGTCGTGTTGCTCGGGTTGTTGCCGGGCGTGCATCCGAGCAGCAGATTGGAGCCCGGTCCGACCGTGGCGCCGTTCGGTCCGCATTGCGAGAGCGGCACGACGCCGGTATTGGTCGCCGGGTCAAACGCGCCGTAGACCGCGGCAGGGTGGGCCGGGTCGATAACCAGCATCCCGCCGTCGCAGGTGATCGGCCCGGTGAGCTGGCCGTAATTGCAGCCGGCAGGGTTGTTGGCGATGATCGGGATCGAGACATAGAAGCGGGCGGTCTTCGCCTCCCAAGCCGGCTGCTCGAGGGACAGGCCAAAGCCCGCCGGGATGATGGTGGGGTCGACGCTGATTTTCTGGATGGCTTTGACGTTGCTGACCCCGTTATCGCCGTTGGCCGTGAATAGTGTCGCAAACGGCGGGTCTTCGGCATTGTTGGCGGTCAGCAGCAATTTGCCGTCGGTGGTCAGCGCCATTTCGTCGACGCGGGTGGTGCCGCCGGTGGGAATGCTCTGCACCGGCAGGTAATATTGCGGCGAGTTGAGGTTGAACACTTTGAGTGTACTGTTGCCGTCGCCGCCATAGACCCAGCTACCATGCGAGGTCACGCCGTCCGGCCCCGATTTGGCGTTGTTGACGGTCCCGTTGGCATTCAGGACGACGCCGACAAAGCCGGTCAGACGACCTGCAAACGTGTTGGTCGCCGTGTTGATGATGTCGATGCCGGCGTTGGAACGGTCGCCGAGATAATATTGCGCGCGACCGGCATTGGCCCAGCTGATGTCGAACGAGCGCAGCGCGTTGCCCGGGATGTGCACCGCGGTCAGACATTTGGTTTCGGTGTTGGACGGCGCGCCCGGGCCGGTGCAGGGTTGGGCGAAAGCCGGGGCGGCGACCGACACGCTCGCGAGCAACGCCGCCGGCCAAAGAGATTTGGCCGAGGACTTGGCGCGTCTAGAATATTCTTGAAACATTTGTCCCTCCCCCAAGATTTGAATCCGGTGTCGCCATGTTCTTTTGGCTGACAGGCAGGACCTTATAGAAGGGACGCCGCAAGTCAACAAATTTTCGCCAAGCTTTCGCCGTATTTATTCAATTCAGGTTCGTTTCATTTTTTAGGGTATTGGGCAAGCCATTTTTGGCGACGATACAGCCGGTCGCTCGGCCGGACGCAACCGCAGGCGGTGCCGACCCGTGCTCCACCCCGGGTATCCGTCGCGATCGCGCCGATCGTTACGGCGCTCCGCGCTCAGGGTGGCAGCAGCGGTTCGCCGCGCATGTATTTGCCGCGGCAAAACAGCAGGGTCGGTCGATTGGTATAGGCGTAGCGCTCGACATGACCGATGAAGATGATGTGGTCGCCGCCGTAATGCCGGTATTCGTTGCGGCATTCGAAATGCGCCGCGGCCCCGATGATGACCGGTGCCCCGCATTCGGTGATGATGTGGTCGATCTCGGCGAATTTGTTGTCGTGTTTGCGGGCGAACTCGTTTGACAGGTGGATCTGGTCGTAGGCCAGGATGTTGACGACGAAATGCGAACCCTCCTGGAACGCCGGCAGACTTTGCGCGTAGAGCGAAGCGCTCCACAACACCAGCGGCGGGGTCAGCGACACCGAGGTGAAGGAATTGGCGGTCATGCCATAGAGGCCGCCATCGCGGCCGCGCGCGGTGATGATCGTCACGCCGGTGGCAAAAGTGCCGAGCGCATTGCGAAAATCGCGCGAATCAAACCCCTCGCCGACGGTCGATTTGACCTCTGCGGCATGGCTTCCGGGGTGCTCTTCTTCGCCGCTTGCGAGGAGGCGGGCTGCAGATTGCGACTGGTTGTCAGGCACGGTCGACCCCTCAAACTTGACGCCGGCGGTCATCACAGCGGCGCGTCGGGCGGCAGGCCAAGGGCGACGCGGCCATAGATCGCCCCGTTGACGTCCCAGTTCAAATTATAGTGGGCGTTGGCCGCATGAACGTCACGAAAAGCGCGCTGGATCGGGTTGCGCGCATAGATGGCGCCGCCGCCGCTTGCCGAGAACAACAGGTCAACCGCACGCGTGCACAAAGTCGCGGCAAAGGCGCCGTCGCGCTTGTAGCGGGCGCGCTGCTCGAGGCTTGGCACGATGCCGGCTTCGGTGATCCGCATCGCCTCGTCGCAATCGCGCAACGCGATCGCTTCGGCCGCATCGGCCAAGGCCGCCGCCTCGGCAAGATGAACCTGGATATTGGTAAAATCGGCGATGTTGCGGCCGGTATAGGCGCTCAGCCGGGTCCGGGTGGTTTCGGTGAAATGGGCGATGGCGCCGCGCGCGATGCCGAGCGAGACGCCGGCGATGGCAAACCCGAACAGGCTCACCGCCGGCAGCCGGTAGAGACTGCCGGGATTGAGTTCGCTGCCGCGGTTGGGGCCGCCGCGGATCCGCTCGGTCGACAAGGTGCGATAGGCCGGCACATAGACATCGCTGACCTCGACATCCTTACTGCCGGTACCGGCGAGCCCGATCACCTGCCAGGTGTCGATGATCTTGTAGTCGCTGGCCGGCAGCAGAAACATCCGCGCCTCGTTCTGCCCGGTTTCCTCGTCGCTGACGACAGCGCCGAACATGTTCCAGGTCGAGGCGTCGATGCCGCTCGAAAACGGCCAACGACCGCTCAGCCGGTAGCCACCCGGAACCCGGCGGGCGCGGCCGCGGGCGAAGATCAGCGCCGACGAGATCAGGCTGTCCGCCGACTCGCCCCAGATCTCCTCCTGGGCCTCGGGATGCCACATGCCCAGGAGCCAATGATGGGCCGCGAGATTGGCCAACACCCAGGCGGTCGAACCGCAGCCCTGGCCGACCACCGCGGTCAGCTCGAACAAGGCGCGGAACGGCAATTCGCTGCCCCCGACCCGGGCCGGTTGCAGCATGCGAAACAGGCCGCTCGCATGCAGTTCGGCGATCGTCGCATCAGGCAGCCGGCGCAGCTCCTCGGCCTCGGCGGCGCGCTCGCGCAGCGCCGGCACCAGCGCTTGCGCGCGCGCCAACAGCTCCTCGAAGCGCGGCGGCGCCGCCTGTTGCTGTCTCTTGGCGTCCGGCATGGCGTTCCTCCCGGAAAGCGTGAGCCCGGCATCACTCTACCTGCTGCGTCGCGGCCGGGCGAGCCCGTTGACGCGGTGGGGCGGCGAGGATTGGGTCGTGCCCTCCGACACCGCCCGACAGGCGCGGCGCAATATGACGCCGACGGGTCGGCTCGGCTCCGCCGCAAACGCGCCCCACCCCGCGGCGCGCGGGATCGGTGCGTCGCCGCTCCGCTTGCGGCCTATGCGAAGGTCAGTGGGTGAAACGCCGCCTTCAGCTGCGCGGCGCGTGCTTGCCCAGGATGCGCTGCAAGGTGCGGCGATGCATTTTGAGCCGGCGCGCGGTCTCGGACACGTTACGGTCGCACAGTTCGAACACGCGCTGAATATGCTCCCAGCGGACGCGGTCGGCCGACATCGGGTCCTCCGGCGGCTCGGGAACGCCGTCTTCTTGCGCCAGCAGCGCCCGCTCGACATCGTCGGCATCGGCCGGTTTTGGCAGATAGTCGATCGCCCCGGCTTTGACCGCGGCGACCGCTGTGGCGATGTTGCCGTAACCGGTCAGCATGACGATGCGCGCGCCCGGCCGCGCCTTGCGCAGCGCGGTCACGATGTCGAAGCCGCGGCCGTCGCCGAGCCGCATATCGACGACGGCAAAAGCCGGCGGGTGCTCGCCGACCGCAGCGACGCCGGCGGCGACGCTGTCGGCGGTAGCGACGACAAAACCCCGCCGCTCCATCGCGCGCGCCAAGCGCTGGCACAGAGGCGCATCGTCATCGACGATCAGCAGCGTGCGCTCGGATTCGGGCAGGCCGCGCAGCGCGGTCGACATCGTTTCCGGGGCAGGGTGAGCGGGTCGATCGATTGCATTCATCAGGCTGGCCTCCGGCCCGGCCTCGGCGGCGCTGTGCCAGCTAGCGCAACTCGCGCGCCAGCACCGTCGGGCGGCCCTTGTCGACAGCTTCGAGATTGGCACGATCCCATGAAATCGCAACATGCGCACCGCCCTCCTCGAGGTTTTCGAAGGTCAGGCGGGCGCCGCTCTTCTCGAGCAGGCTCTGCGCGATGAAAATGCCGAGGCCCATATGGTTGGCCGCGCCGGCGCGGCTCGACAGATACGGCTCCCCGAGCCGGCTGAGCAGATGCAGCATAAAGCCCGGCCCGTCATCGGTGATCTCAACCGTCACCCGGCGCGCATCCCAGAACGTCGTGATCGTGACCTCGCGCCGCGCGAATTGGACGGCGTTCTGGATCAGGTTGTTGAGCCCGTGCATGATTTCGGGGCTGCGTCGCACCTGGGGTTCGTCGTCTTCGGCGGCGCCGGTTGCGGCAAAGATCAGCCGGATGCCGCGATTGCGGTAGGGCGCAGCCGCGGCTTCGACCAGCGCCGACATCGACAGCCGGGTATAGGGCGAGGTGGTGTCGTCTTCGGGGCGCTGCGAGAGTTCGGCCAGGATCCGGCTGCACCGCTCCGATTGGCTGAGCAGCAGGGCGGCGTCTTCGGCATGCGGGCTGTCGGCGGGCAATTCGCGCACCAGCTCTTTGGCGACGACCGCGATCGTCGCCAGCGGGCTGCCGAGCTCGTGCGCGGCCGCGGCGGCGAGCGCGCCCACCGCCGAGACCCGCTGCTCGCGCGCCAGGGCCAGCTGGGTGGCGGCAACCGCGTCGCGCAGGCGACGGGCGTCCTGGGCGACGCTCCAGGTATAGACGGCGATAAAGACGGTCGCGAGGACCAGCGCGGTCCACGCACCGACGATGATCTCGGGCGGAAACACCAGCGGTTCGGTGCGCCACGGCAGCGGCACATGCCACAACGCCAGGGCGCTGATCGCCGCCACCGCCAGCACCGACAGCGCAATCACCAACCGCCGTGACAGGATCGTCGCCGCCACCGTAACCGGCGCCAGAAACAGGATCGAGAACGGGTTTTCGAGACCCCCGGTCAGATAAAGCAGGATCGCCAGCTGCAAGATGTCATAGCCCAGGCACAGCGCGGCGTAAGGCTCGCGCAATTCCCGCGCCACCTGGCGGCGGACGGTGAGGACCAGATTGAGCAGCGCCGAGGCGGCAACGACAGTCAGGGCGGGTGCCAACGGCAGATGAAAATTGAGCCCGAAATGCACCGTCAGCAGCGCCAAGGTCTGGCCGACCACCGCCACCCAGCGGATCGGCACCAAGGTGCGCAAGCTGATGCGGCCGGGCTCGGAAACCGGATCGGCCTGCGCCACAAGTTGAGTGTCGGTCACGACAATGGCCCGCCAAATTCAGCCTGATGACCCGTGCACAACAGCTGTCCACCTCCGCCTCGGCGGTGGCGACTGGCCGAGCTCGGTCTCAGGCGCCATATAGGGGCGATGCCCGCCCTCGCCATAGAAGTCAAGAACCTGGTCAAGCGCTACCCGAATGCGGTCGCGGTTGACGGGATCAGTTTTACGATTCCCCGCGGCGTTGTCACCGCGCTGCTGGGCGGGAACGGTGCGGGCAAGACGACCACCCTCTCGATCCTGCTCGGCCTGTTGCTGCCGAGTTCAGGCAGCGTGCGCGTGCTCGGCGAAGACATGCTGCGCCATCGCTACCGCGTCCTGCCGCGCCTCAATTTCTCCTCGCCCTTCGTCGATCTGCCGCACCGGCTGACGGTCAGGCAAAACCTGCTGATCTATGCCCGGCTCTACGGGCTGCGCGACCGCAAGGAGCGGATCGCGGCGCTGGCCGCCGATCTGCAGATCGGGGCAATTCTCGACCGACCGGCCGGCCGCTTGTCGGCGGGGCAAAAGACCCGGGTGGCGCTCGCCAAGGCGCTGCTCAACGACCCCGAACTGCTGCTGCTCGACGAGCCGACCGCCTCGCTCGATCCGGACACCGGCGATTGGGTGCGCAGTTATCTCGAAGCCTGGCAGGCCCGCACCGGAGCGACGATTTTGATGGCGTCGCACAACATGGCCGAGGTCGAGCGGATGTGCTCGGACGTATTGATGATGAAGGCGGGCAAGATAGTCGACCGCGGCAGCCCGCAGGCGCTGATCGATCGATTTGGCCGGGCCAATCTCGAAGAGGTGTTTCTGCACATCGTGCGCAAGCGCGAGCCGGAATTGGAGGCGATGTGACGACCGCGGCGGCGACCGGCAGCGGCGGCTCACTGGGCCGCATCGGGGCGATGTTGCTGCGCTACCTTTATCTGCTGCGCAGTTCGTGGCCCCGCGCGCTGGAACTGATGTACTGGCCGACCCTGCAAATGGTGATCTGGGGGTTTATGAGCCAGTTCCTCTATGTCAACAGCAATTACGTGTTTCGGGCCTTCGGCGTGCTGCTCGCCGCGGTGATGTTGTGGGACGTGCTGTTTCGCGGCCAGCTCGGGCTGTCGATCTCGTTTCTCGAAGAGATGTGGGCACGCCATCTCGGCCATTTGTTCGTAACGCCGCTGCGGCCGTTCGAATGGGTGGCCGCTTTGCTGTCGATGAGCCTGGTGCGGGTGGTGATTGGTGTGGTGCCGGCGGCGTTGCTGGCGATCGTCCTTTACCACTATTCGATCTTCTCTCTGGGCCTGCCGCTGATCGCCTTTTTTGTGGTGCTGCTGGCGATGGGGTGGGCGTTGGGTCTGGCCATCTGCGGGATGATCCTGCGCCACGGAATGGGGGCAGAAAGCCTCGCATGGCTGGCGGTGTTCACCTTGTCGCCGGTCAGCGCGGTCTACTACCCGGTGACGATCTTGCCGCATTGGCTGCAATATGTCGCCTGGGCGCTGCCCTCAACCTATGTCTTCGAGGGGATGCGCGCGGTCCTCTTTCAACACCTGTTTCGCGGCGATTATCTGGCAACCGCGGCGCTGCTCGACCTTATCCTGCTGGCGCTCGGGAGCTCGGTCTTTTTTCTGGCGTTGCGCGGCGCCCGGCGACGCGGCGCGTTGTTGCAGATGGGCGAGTAGTCGGCTCGCCCGCCGCTACGGCGCAGCGTCGAGCACGGTGAATCCCTGCTTGACAAAAAACGGCTTTGCCTGCGGCCCTTCGAGAAAGGCGAGGAACTTCGCCGCATCGGGATTCTTGCTCGTCGCGGTCAGCGCGATCGGATAGATGATCGGCGGGTGAGTGTCGGCCGGAAAGACGCCGGCGATCTCGACATTGGGATCGGAGGCGGCGTCGGTCGCGTAAACGATCCCGAGCGGCGTTTCCTGGCGGTCGACATACAAGAGCGCGGCGCGCACATTTTCGGCGCCGGCGACACGCCCGGCGACACTCTGCCAGACGCCGAGCTTTTCGAGCGCCGCCTTGCCGTATTTGCCGGCCGGGACGCTGTCAGGATCGGCCATCGCCAAGCGTCCGCCTTTGAGCTGCGCCAATAGATCAAAACCGGGCTTGATATCGATCTTGACCCCGCTTCCCTTCGGCGCAACCATCACCAGCTCGTTGCCAAGCAGGTTTTTGCGCGTCGCCGGCTGGATCAGATTGCGTTTCTGGACATAGTTCATCCAATCGAGATCGGCCGAGATAAAGATGTCGGCCGGCGCTCCGCTTTCAATCTGCTTGGCGAGTTGAGAGCTGGCGGCATAAGAGATCTTGACCGGCGCCCCGCCCTGCTTGGTGAAGGCGCGCGCCGCATCGTCGAGCGCGTTTTTGAGACTGGCCGCGGCGAACACAACGATGTCGGCGGCATGCGCCGCCGCCGCACCGACGCCAAACAGAAAGCCGACCAGGAGAATCGTGGCGATGCGAGGCAACCCTCGGCCGTTCATGATCCGCCCTCCGCAGCAAGAATGATCCGCGCGCCCATCACCAATGGCTCTTTGGCGGCGCATTGGCCGCGTCCTCGACATCGATATTCGTGATCATCGACACGAACCGTCCGCCGGCCTTGTCGCCCGGTATGGCGATCCGGGCAAACCCGTTCGCTCCGAGCGGCTGGCCGTTGGCGGCATAGGCGACCATGACCTGGCTGCCGCCGAAAAACGGGTCGATTTCGCCGGCCCCAAACACCGACTGATAGCAATCGCTGCCGGTGACAATGACGATTTTGTGCAGGATGTCGTTCTTAATACTGGGATCGACAACAATCCCGCCGACCGCCGAGTTGTTCAACAGATCCCATAACAAGGCGCCGGTAAACGACTGGCTGGTGACCGCGCCAGCGGCAAAATAAGTGATGTTCTGTTGTGCGGTTGGCAATTGTTGCAGGCGGTGGATATCGAATATCGTCGGGTTCTTGACTTGGCCGGTAACGGTAAAGGTGGTGGTCGGCCCGCCCGGGCATGCCGCATCGGCGGCAACCGGGCCCAGAGTCAACAAGACAGCCGCAAACAGGAGGCCACGAAGGTTCATCGCCAAACCTCGAGGAGAGACGTGGGGTGGAGAGCCGGCGGCTGACACCGGCCTGGGTCAGACGCGAGCGATATATTTTATCGAATATAGGGCGTCAATAGGCGCGAAGGCGTGGCTTTGGCGGCCGCCGCCAGCGCGACAGGCCATCAATATCGACCATTCCGAAATAGCCTGGCTCGCCCGCCCATGCCGAATGCCCTCCCGCCGTCGCGTTCAGAGGGCAGCCCTGTTGTCCCGAACCTGACGAGGTCCCGATGCCGATTGTTGCGACCGAGAACATCCCCCACTATCGCGTCATCGAGATCAAGGGCCAATGCTTCGGCATGGTGATGGACCGCCGCGGTGATAAAACCGGCGGCCTGAGGCGCGGGCAAGGAGGAATTTCGATCGATGCCGTCGCGCTACACGGCGACCGACGCGGCCGCCTATGAACAGTTGATGGGACGCTGGAGCCCGGCGCTGGCGCGGGCGCTTATTGCCTGGACCGGCCTCGGCGGCGGCGAGCGGGTGCTTGACCTTGGCTGCGGCACCGGCAGCCTCGCGGCGATGCTCGCCGAGCGCGCCGAGCCGGCGCTGATTGTCGGCATCGACATTGCCCTGCCCTATGTCGTCCATGCCACCCGTCGCACCGCCGATCCGCGGCTGGCGTTCGCGGTTGGTGATGCGATGGCGCTGGCCTTCGCCGACGGCAGTTTCGAGCGGGTTTATTCGCAGCTGGCCCTGAATTTTGTTGCCGATCCGGGCCGGGCGCTGCGCGAAGTATGGCGCGTGGTCAAGCCTGGCGGGGTGGTGGCGGCGGCGGTGTGGGATTTTGCCGGCGGCCTCGTCTACCAGCGCCTGTTCTGGGATACGGCGGCGGCGCTCGACTTGGCGGCCGACCGCGCCCGCGCCCGCCAGTTGTCGGCGCCGCTGACCCGGCACGGCGAACTCGCCGCGGCCTTTGCCGCCGCCGGGTTTGCCCGGGTCGACAGCCGCGACCTGACAATCCGCATGCATTACCGCGATTTCGCCGATTATTGGCGGCCGATCGAGAACGCGCAGGGGCCGGTCGGCGACTACGTCCGCTCGCTGTCGCGCGACGCGCTCGACCGGCTCGCTGCCGCGTTGCGCCGCGCCTATCTCGCCGGCGGCGAGGATGGGCCGCGCTCGATGGCGGCAACGGCCTGGGCCGTGCGCGGGGTCAAACCAGGCCCATGACCACGCGCCGCCATCGAGCCCGGAACCCATCGCGGCGGTCGGCCACCGGCGCCGCCTTATGGGTGCCGCCGCTCGACCGCCATGCGCCGGTCCCGGTTTCACGACAGCTGGCGACCGCGTTGCGGGGCGCGATTTCCGACGGCCGGATCGGCACCGGCGCGGCGCTGCCCTCGAGCCGGGCGCTGGCGGCAGAACTCGGGCTGGCGCGCAGCACCGTGGTTGTGGTGTTCGAGCAGCTGGCGGCCGAAGGTTATATCGCGGCGCGGCCCCGCTCGGGCTATTTCGTGGCGGCCAGGCTGACGCCGCGGCGCGACGGCGGCGCTACCCCAAAAGTCCTTCCCCGAACCGCGCGATTGTCCCGCGAGGGCGAAATTTTACGGGGGCTGGCACCCGCCCCCCGCGTCGGCGCGGTCCCGTTTGAACTCGGCTGCCCCGAGATCGACGCGCGGCTGGTGGCGACATGGAAACATCTGGCGGCGCGCGTGCTGTCCGGCCGCTCCGGTCTGGCGTGGAATTATGGCGACGCGCAGGGCGAGGCGGCGCTGCGACGCGCCATCGCCGGTTACCTGGGCGCGGCACGCGGGGTACGTTGCGAGCCCGAGCAGGTGGTGCTGACCTCCGGCACCCAGCAGGGCCTCAGTCTGGCGGCGCGCATCCTGGTCGATCCCGGCGACAATGTCGTGGTCGAAGACCCGTGCTATCGCGCCGCGGTCGACGTGTTCCGCGCCGCACGAGCGCGGGTCGCGCCGATCCCGGTTGACCAAAACGGTCTCGACATTGCCGCCGCCCCGCCCGGTCTCGCCGCGCGGCTGGCCTATACGACGCCGTCACGCCAATACCCGCTCGCGGTTGCGATGCCGCTCGAGCGCCGCGCCGAGCTGCTGGCCTGGGCCGAGGCCGGCGACAGCTGGGTGCTCGAAGATGATTACGAGAGCGAATTCGAGGCGCCGGGGCGTCTGCTGCCCTCGCTGCAGGGCCTCGACCGCGGCGGCCGGGTTGTCTATCTCGGCACCTTCAGCAAACTTCTGTTTCCCTCGCTCCGCCTCGGCTATGCGGTGCTGCCGGGCGAGCTGGTCGCCCCGTTCACCGCCGCGCGCCATCTCGCCGACCGGCAAAGCTCCGGGCTGCTGCAAGCGGTCATGACCGAGTTTCTGCTGGGTGGTCATTTCGCCCGCCACTTGAAGCGCATGCGGGCGCTCTACGCCGAGCGGCAGGCTCTGCTCGCCGAACTGCTGCGCCGGCGGCTCGGCGGGCTGGTGCAGCTGCCGCTGCGGCCGGGCGGCGGCATGTATCTGACGGTCGGATTGCCGCCGTCCTGGTCGGACCGGGCGGTGGCCGCGGCGCTGGCCGCCGCCGAGGTCACAGCAACCCCGCTGTCGGCGCTGAGCATTGCAACGCCACGGCCGCCCGGGCTGGTGCTGGGCTATACCGGGTTTCCCGAAGCCGTGCTGGGGCGCGCGGTCGAACGCATGACGGCGGTGCTGGAGCGTCAATCTGGTCTCATCGATTGCCCGAAACTGGCGCTTCCCGCAGACCACAGCCGCTGCTAGCGTCGCCGTCAATACGATGTTTTCGGAGCCCGAACCGATGCCCGACAGCACGCCCCCGAGCAATTTGGCACCATCCAATTTGGCGCCGAGCGATTTCGCGCCGACCGAACGCACCCGCGTTCGCCGCCTGCACGAGCGCGGCCGCTATGACCGCGAAACGGTTTTCGCGATCCTCGATTCCGGGCTGTTGTGCCATGTCGGTTATGTCATCGACGGGCTGCCCTATGTGACCCCGACCCTTTATTGGCGCGAAGGGGAGCGGCTCTATTGGCACGGCTCCTCGGCCAGCCGGATGCTGCGCCGCCAGGCCGAAGGGATTCCGGTCTGTGTCACGGTCAGCCACATCGACGGATTGGTGCTGGCGCGGTCCGGGTTTCACCATTCGCTGAACTATCGCGCGGTGATGGCTTTCGGCAACGCCGCCATCGTCGCCGACCCGGAAGCCAAAACGGCCGGGCTCAACGCCTTCATCGAGCGCCTCTATCCCGGGCGCAATCGCGAGATCAGGCCGATTTCGCCACAGGAACTGAAAGCGACGACCCTGATGAGCATGGAAATCGACGAGGTCTCGGCCAAGCTGCGTGCGCACGGGCCGGTCGATGACGAGCCGGATTACACGCTCGATTGCTGGGCCGGTGTCGTGCCGGTCGAGATGCGGCTTGGTGCGGCGATCGCCGATGAGCGGCTCAAAGCGGGCATCCCGCCGCTCAAGGGGCTCGATCATCTCGCCGAGGGCGGTCTGCTCCCGGAGATCCTGCGCATCCTGGCAAACCGGGCGCAGAGCTAGCCCATCCTTGATTTCGGCCCCCGCGGCCGCCGCCGCGCCGACGGCTTCCGTCCCTCAACCGGCGGTGTTGCGGATCAGTTCGGCCCAGCGGTCGAGCACCGGCAGGATCTCGTCGGACGAGGCCGAGGGCAATGCCACGATCGCGCGTGCGATGCCGAGATCGCGATAGCGCCGCAAGCGGTCGAGATCCGCGGGCGCGCCAAAGATCGACACCGGCAGGCTCGCCGGGTCGCGCCCGGCCGCAACCGCCATCTCGCGAAATTGCGGCAGGAATTCGGTCACGTCGGCATATTGCGGTCGGCTGGCGTTCGGCACCCAGCCATCGCCGTAGCGGATCGCGCGGCGGGCGGCGTGCGGAAAGGCCCCGCCCACGACCACCGGCGGATGCGGCTTTTGCACCGGCTTCGGCCAGGTTTTCATGGGCGGAAAAGCGACGATGTCGCCGTGATATTCCGGCTCGTCCGCGGTCCAGATCGCGCGCATCGCCTCGACCTGTTCACGCATGCGCTTAAAGCGGGTTTTGAAATCGGTCCCGTGGTCGGCCATCTCCTCGGCGTTCCAGCCGCCGCCGATACCGAACACAAAGCGCCCGCCGGAAATCTGATCGATTGAAGCGACGAGTTTGGCGGTTTGGATCGTGTCGCGCTGGATGACGAGACACACGCCGGTCGCGATTTTCAGGGTCTTGGTCGCCATCGCGGCGGCGGTCAGGGTCACAAACGGATCCATGACGTCATAGTATTGCCGGCCAAGCGGGCCGCCCGAGGCCGGCTGGGAAAGCCGCGAGCTCGGAATGTGCGAGTGTTCCGGCGCCCATAGCGACTCGAAGCCGCGCGCTTCAAGCGCCTGCGCCAATTCGCCCGGAGCGATCGAATACTCGGTGAAAAACATCGAGGCGCCGAAATCCATGCCTGTCCTCCCGGTCCCGAGGGCTGCAGCCAAGCTTAGTCCAAATTGCCCAACCAGGGTCAGCGCGATTGCCGGTCAGCGCGATTGCCGGTCGGGAGCTCCCTTGCGGAGCGGGACGGCCGGTCACGGCCGATTGCCGAGCGCAGGATTGCCGCCCTTTAAGGGGGAAAGCCGTAAGAATTTTCGACACCCGTCCGCAAGTTTTGCCCTTCTTGCACTTTTGCGCTACCCGGCACCGGCCTTCTGGAATAAAACGGCGCTCGGAACGTCATTAAATCGTCAAACCTATCCAGCTCGAGTTGCCATGCGGTGGACGGCAAAGCGCAAGGCCGAGATCGTCGCGCAGATCAAAGCCGGTACACTGTCGATCGAGACGGCCCGCCGCGAATTCTTGCTGTCGGAGGAAGAGCTCGCGGCGTGGATGCGGGATCTCGATACCTACGGGTTGCGCGGCCTGCGAACCCTCAAAGTGCAGGTCTATGCCCGCCGCCGCCGGGCTCGCGCGGTTGGCGGCATGGCTGCGTCCGCCGGTATCAGTGAAGCGGCAAAGCCGCGATGAACCGAGCTTCGGCGGCGGCTTGGTTTCTTCTCGGCGTGGCCGCAGCAACCCTGCTACTGCTGTGGTAGCCGGTCCACAAGCCACGGTAGCGCGGGGCGGACGGCGCCCGACATGCGCACAGGGCGGGGTCAAGGCCAATCCTCCGGCCGATCACCGCCCAAAGAGCGCCCTTCTGAGGTCTCCAGGATGCGCGCATGCCGGAGGCCAATGGGCACAAACCAGGTGGCGGAGGGGGGGGGATTCGAACCCCCGATACGGTTTTATCCGTATAACGGTTTAGCAAACCGCCGCCTTCAGCCACTCGGCCACCCCTCCACCCTAGAGTGGGGTCATCACGGCGTATGCACGGAACGACTTAGCATGGGTTGATCGGCAGGCGCAAGCAACCAGCAGCCAGAAGCAGAGCCAAACCCGGGCGTCGCGCGACGTGAAGCCTGCTCGAACCGGTGGGCGCTGTTGCACCGCGGCATCGTCTTGTCCGGTGTGGCCCGAGCCTGCGGCCGGTTTCGGCGATACCTGGCGCTCGCCCGCGCCCAGGCCGACCGCGCGTTGGCCACAGAGAGAGCCGCCGAGCGCGAGGCTCGGCGGCTCGGGCACACCCAAGAGAGAAGGTACACATCCGACGGCCGGCCCCAGGAAACCGCTGTTTTCGGCCGGCACGATGCAGATGGGCGGCGATCGTGACAGCCAGATGTCGCCCGGGTTAATTCGCTGTCAGCTTTGCCCGGCGTAGGGGTTTCACGCATTGGGACCGCTGATCCGACGGCGCAGGGCCGCCCGATCCTGTCGCGGCAAGACGGAGCCGCCAAACCGGTTGCGATGGCGTGCGGCGCGGTCCGGTTCCGAACGGTGCACGGCCCGCGAGTGACGACAAGCGGGGCTGTCGCGCTCCGAGCGGGTGCCGCGCGGCCATGCTGCTCGCCCTTGGCCCGGCTCTACTCGCCGCTTTATGCTGCGCGCGATGCGGCAGTCGCCGGGAGGCTTGAATGGATCTCGTCGTGCGCAATGTCCGGCTGGCCGACCGGCCGGGCTCCGATCCGGTTGACATCGGCGTCGACAACGGCCGCATCGCGGTGATTGCCAGCGGTCTGCCCGAAGCCCGCCAGACCTACGACGCGGGCGGCCGGCTCGCCTGCGCCGGGTTGATCGAGACCCATATCCATCTCGACAAATCACGGCTGATCGACCGGTTGCCCGCTGAACCCGGCCGCCGCATTCAGCCGATGCGCCGCGTCGCCGCGATCAAACCCGAGTTGACCGCCGAGGATGTCAGAGAGCGCGCGGGGCTGACCCTCGAAGACTGCATCGTCAATGGCACCACCCGCCTGCGCACGCAGGTCGAAGTCGATCCGGCGATCGGGATGCGCGGCTTTGACGGTGTCGCGGCGGCGATCGCCGATTACAAATGGGCGGTCGATGCGGAGATCTGCGTTTTTCCGCAGGACGGGCTGACCAACTATCCGGGCGTCGACGAATTGCTGATCGAAGGGCTCAAGCGCGGCGCCAAGGCGATCGGCGGCGCGCCGCGCTATGATCGCGACCCTCGGGGCCAGATCCGCCGCATCTTTGAATTGGCGCGAGAATTCGACGTTGACATCGATCTGCATCTGGATGTCGGAGACGACCCCGGCGAACTCGATGTGCCACTGGTCTGTGAACTCGCCGAGCAATACCGGCGCGGCGGGCGGGTCACGGTCGGCCATATGGCCAAGCTCTCGATGCTGCCGCCCGAGCGTCTGGCGGCGATCGCCCGCCGCATGGCCGATGCCGGGGTCGCGGTCACGGTGCTGCCGCTGACCGATTTGTTCGTGATGGGCCGCGACCAGGATCACAACATCCGCCGCGGCGTGGCCGATGCTCACTTCCTGCTCGCCCACGGCGTCAACTGCTCGCTGTCGACCAACAATGTGCTAAACCCCGTCACCCCCTATGGCGACTGTTCGCTGATCCGCATGGCCAATCTGCATGCCAATGTGCTGCAGGCGGCACTGCCCGAAGATTTGCGCGAATGCTTTGCGATGCTGACCCGGCGCTCGGCGCAGCTGCTGAACATCAGCGATTATGGGCTCGAAATCGGCCACCCGGCCGACATCGTGGTCATCGACGCCACGACCTCGGAACAGGCGATCGCGCAGATCCGCCCGCCGCTGGCGGTGTGGAAGCGGGGCCGCCAGACGGTTATCCGACATCCCCCGCAGCTTCTCCGCCCGTAAGCTGCGGGCAGCCCCGCTCCGGCGCGTTTCACCATTGTTGCCGGGGGCGGCCGGGGATTACTCAGGGATGATCGGACCGCGCCTGATTGACAAGATCGGGCATCTCATGCCCGCCGCCGACCCAGTTGCCGGTGCGGAAGACCGGATCGGTGATGACCGGATCGAGGGTGCCCTCGGCGCTGACTACCCCGACGACATAAGGGCCGTCATTCCAGAAGCCGAAAATCGGCCCGCCGGAATCGCCATGCGTCAGGCTGGCAAAGGTCTCCATGTCGAGCCCCGAGCCGGTCTCGAAAAATCCCGGCGGCCAGGAATTGGCGATGCTAAAGCCGCCTTCGAACACCGGCTCATTGCCGGCGCCGATGTCGTCGGGATAGCCGACATGAACCCAGTAATTGCCGCCATCCCAGCCGTCATCGTAGGTCTTGGTGCCAAGCCAGCCGAGTTCGTCGCCGATTCTCCGGTCCATGACACAAACGACATAATCCTCGGCGACGTCGTATTCTCCGCCGACATTCGAGATTTGTTCGTAGCTATAGGTGATCTGGGCCCAGGATGGGGCAAAAATGTTGCCGTTGTTGAAGTCGGGCTCGAAACGCAGCCAGCCGATGAAGCCGTCGCTTTCGGTCCAGTCGACGACATGGCTGGCGGTCAGCACATGCCGCGGTCCGACAATGCAGCCGGAACCTTGGCCCCTGGCGGTGACCACGCGACCGCAGGCGCGCCACGGATAGGAGGTATCGCTAAAGGCAAAGCGATTATCGGGCGGGTAGATGAAAAGCGGGTTCACCGACCGCCCTCCGGCCCGCAGACGCGGCCGACGGGTGCGCGCCCCTTCCGGGAGAGCGCTGATGTCGCCAATCGCCGGCAGACCGGGGATGGTCGCCCGCACCAGCTCCGTCCGATCCCGCTTGCGTTTGAGCCGCCTCACCTTTGACCGCGGCGGCTGAGGGAAAGCGAATTCGGTAATCGCCTCGCGACGCCATCGCCGCGCCGCCTGAGCCAGGGTCATCGGGTCCTGCGGCTCGTCCTCGTGCCGAGCATGACTTTTGCTGGCCATTGTGGGCTCCCTCAATTAGCGAGCCCGCTCGATGACCGGGAGATCCGGGATCGGCCTGCTCGCATAGCGGGAGGTCTATCACCCATTGTCCATTTTTGGTGTGGCGCAGCTCACACCGGCGATTGACTGCCGAACACCCCACAGAGCCGCCCCAGCGCGATCGCGCCGCAAAGCTCAGGGCTTTTCGCAAGCGAAATAGGCGATGTTTTCGTTGCTCTCGAGGTAGCGCGCGACCTTTTCATAGCGCGCGCAATGTTCGCGTGCGACCTCGGTCGCGGCCCTTAAGTCGCTCGTATAGCCGACCTCGGCCCGATAGGCGTTGCCCGCCGACAAATAGGGCTTTTCCGCACAGCCCGCGCCTGCGGCACTCAGCGCCGCCGTCACCAGCAGCGACAGCCACCATCCCGCCGGCCTGCGCGGCGTCATGCCATCTGCTCGCCGCCGGGGACGGCAAATCCGGCCTTCTGTGCGAAATCGCGCCCCCGTTCGGCAAAGTCGCGGTAAAGGCCGTAGCTGGGGGCGGCCGGCGACAGCAAGACCACCCCGCCGGGCGGCGTCAATTGCTTGGCGCTGGCGACCGCCGCCGCCATTGACGGGGCGAGCACCACCGGCGGGGCGCCGGCCAAGGCGCGCAACCCGGCGCCGATGCGCGCCCCGCTTGGGCCGAGGCAAATCACGGCGCGAGCTGCCCCCCGCGCCAACGCCGTGACAAGCTTGCCGTAATCGACGCCGCGATCGTAGCCGCCGGCGATCAATGTCACCTCACGGCCGGCATAGACGTCGAGTGCCGCCAGTGCGGCTTCGGGTGCGGTTGAGATGCTGTCGTCGACATAAAGCACGCCATCCGCTTCGCCCAGCTCCTGCTGACGGTGCGGCAGGCCGCGGAAATCGAGGCTCGCCGTCAGCGCCAGGCCGAGATCGCCGCCGAGCATTTTGACGACGGTCAGCGCTGCACATAAGTTCGACAGATTGTGCGGGCGGGCGAGGTAATGACCCGGTGAGACCAGGCCGATCTCCCGCTCGCCGTCGAAAATCCCGGTCCCGCGAAAATGCAAAACAGCCGGGTCGTTGAACAAGCAAGTGGCGAGGGCCACGGCCGGGTCGGCCGCGCGGTTGACGACCGTCCTGCGAGCCCGGCGCAACAGGTTGAGCTTGTCGCGGTAATAAGCGGCGAGCGTGCCGTGCCAGTCGAGATGCTCGGGAAACAGCGAGGTCAGTACCGCAACGTCGCACACGCCGTCGAAATCCGCCGCCTGATAGCTTGACACTTCGATCACCGCGAACTCGGTTCGCTGCCGGTCGATCGTCGTGACCGGCACCCCGATATTGCCGGCGAGCGCCGTGCGTTTGCCGAGGCGGGCGAGAATATGGGCAAGGAGGGCGGCGGTCGTGCTTTTGCCCTTGGTCCCGGTCACGCACAGCGTTGTCGGGCCGGACCCTTCGGCGAACCACAGGTTCAGCAGCGATGTCACGGTGACGCCACGCTTGCGGGCGCGGTCAATTTCGGGGCGATAGAGACTGATCCCGGGTGATTTGACCAGCACCTCGACCTGCTCCAGTGCTGCTGCGAGTGCCGCGGGACCAAAGGCGCATTCGATGTCGCCCAGCCCCGCCGGCGGCTGGGCGCCGGGGTCGTCGTCGATCAGGAGCAATGGCAAACCGGGGTGATACGCGCGCAAAAAACCGATTGCCGCACGGCCCTCGCGCCCGAGCCCCCAGATCGCGACCCGGGCCTTGGCAAGGTCAGCCGCACGCATCGAGCATCGCCAGAAATCGGGCCGGGACGCGGTGCGGATGCCGCTTCTCGAGCAGCGAATGCAGGGACGCCGCCGGGTCGGACGCGGCAGTGACTGGAAGATGCTCGCCAAGCCGACGCACCACCAAGTCATCGCGCCACTCGGCGCGGGTGGCGAGCCACGCCATGGCCACCGCGCTTTCGCCGGTCTCACCCACGCATTCGAACGGCTTGTGCGCGCGCACTCCGCACAATTCGGCAAAACCCGCCAATTGCGCCTCGTCGTCGAGCAGATTGCGGCCAAAGACCGCGATCAGGCGGTCCTTGGCGACAAACGGGGCGAGCGCCAGAAACACAAAACGGCATTTCGGGCAATGGCCGCACCATTGCTGCTGTCGGTGGTCGGGCGATTGGCGAAAGGCGGCGTTGCAGCTGTGGAATAGATCGAAATAGCGGGGATGGCGCGAAAAGCGCCGGGCGATTTCAATCTCCGACAACGGCCGCAGCAGCGAGAAATAGGCGATGCTCGGCGTAATGTGGCGGGCGATGTAGTCGGCGAAATCGCGCTCGAATTCGAGCGATTTGCTGTATTGGTGATTGATCGCGGCGCCATCGACGATCAGGTTGGGGGCGCTCGCCGAATGCTCGTTGGACATCGCGATCGTGTCGAAGCCGGCCAGTACGGCGCAGGCGAGCACAATCGCGCTCAAAATGCCGGTGACCGGCACATGGCCGTTGAACGCCCCCTCGGCGTTGAGCCGGAACAAACCCGGATCGAGGCGGCGGCGTACCCGGATCGCCGGCCGCCCGGCGGCAGCAATGGAGGCGGCAATCGGCGTCGCATCGCCGAGGGCAAACAGCACTACCTCCTCGCCCGCCGCCTTCAGACATTCGACGGTGACGATCGAATCCTTGCCGCCGCCAATCGGCACACAGACGCGTCGCGGCAAGTCGAGCGCGAGCGGCGCCGAGGGCGCCGCGTCCCGGGCCGCGACATGGCAATAGCCGGCAAGCCGCAGCCCGTTCTTCCAGGCAAACTCGGCCAGGCCGTTCTCGTAGAATTTCTGGACAAACTCGGCGGTCACCCGATCGAGCGCGAATGGCTCACAGATCAGGTTCTCCGGTACGAACGCCTTGTAATAGCTGACGCCGGCAAACAAGAAGACCAGCCGGAAGATGCGGTCGAGCACCGCCTCTTCGGCATGCGACAAAGCCCGCGGCGGAAAATCGAAGCTCAAGACTTCCTCGAAACGCGGGCCGTCGAGAAAGCGGTAAGCCAGCGACAGCGTATTGCCCACGCGGTCGTAGCGGTATCCCTCGAACCGGAACTCCTTATACCGCATGTGCCGCCGCCGGGCCGTCGACGAGGGCACGCACCTCGCGCAGCTTGAGGTGGTGAAAGCCCAGGTCGTAATTGTCGATGGTTGCGGTCTGCCGTCGCGAAACGCCATCAACCGCCGGGCCGCGCGCAACGGTCGTCTCGAGAATATGCCGGTCGAGGCCTTCATCGAGGCAGGCCATGAGCCGCGGCCGCCAATCCGCGCGGATCGCGGCTAGGGCGGCGATCAGCGCATAAGCCCCCCAATGCGACACGCCGGCGACGATCAAATGCCGGGCCGGGGTGACACAGGCGATCGTCTCGCCATGCGCAACATGGCGGGCGACGAGGGCGCGCGGCAGCGATCCCATGCCGATCTCGTTGCCGCCATCGCCGATGGCGATCGTGTCCCAGGGCCCGGCGAGAAACAGTTCGTCGAGATTGGCCGTGTAGGCCCCGATATCCTCGCCGCGCATGTTGCGCGGAGCGCCGTCGGCGCTGCGGCCGCAGCGTTCGATCGCCAGCGCATGGCCGACGCCGGCCGCGCGCCAAGCCGCAATCAGCGGCGCGAGCGAGGCGCCGAGAGCGACCGCATCGACCACGACCTCGGCGGCGCCGGCCGCGGCAAGAGCGGCGACGCAGGCGTCGCGACAGGGAATGTCGGTGGCGAGCCGGCAGACGATGCCGACCCCGCCGAAGGCCCGCGCCAACAGCGCCGCGCCGCACGGACCGTCGGTCTCGGCCGCCGGCGGAACCGCTCCCGGCACAAAGAACCCGGTGATGATCCCGACCCGGGCGGGCTCGGTCCGCGCCAGCGCCGTCGCCGCCCGCCACAAGCCGCCTTGGGCGGCCGCGCATAGCGCCTCGATATTGCGCCCGACATCGGCCTGGATCGCGCGCTCGATGTCGCCGACCCGCCTTTGCTCTGCCGGCGCCGCGGCCGAGCTCGCCGCCATTGCTAGAGACTCGCCAGCCGGGCGTTCAGCAGGTCGGTCACCAGCATCGCACCCGGCGCATGCGTGATGCAGAATTCGGGTGCAACCTCGGCAATCACCGCTTGCGGGGTGACGCCGCAGGCCCAGAACACCGGCAGCTCGCCGTCGCGCACAGGGACGGGGTCGCCGTAATCCGGTCGCCCGAGATCGGCGATGCCGATCCGGTCCGGCAATCCGATGTGGACCGGGGCGCCGTGCACCGCCGGAAAGCGCGAGGTGATCTGGATCGCGCGAATCGCATCGGCCGGAATCAGCGGCCGCATCGACACGACCAGCGGCCCGGCAAACCGGCCCGCCGGCACGCAGGCGATGTTGGTGCGGTACATCGGTACGTTGCAGCCACAGCTCATATGGCGCAGCTCGATGCCCTCCTCCGCCAGCGCCTCTTCGAACGAGAACGAGCAGCCAAGGGCAAAGCTGACAAGATCCTCGCGCCAGATTTCGGTAATTTCGGCCGGCTCCTCGACCAGTTCGCCATCGCGCCAGACCCGGTATTGCGGCAGATCGGTGCGGATGTCGAGATCCTGCCCGAGCATCGGCAAACGCGGATCACCCGGCTCGGACACCGCCAACACCGGGCATGGTTTCGGATTGGCCTGGGTAAAGCGCAGGAAATCATTGGCCCATGCCTGCGGCAGGATGACGAGATTGGCCTGGACATTTCCCGGGGCGAGACCGGCGGTGGGGCCTTTCCACTCGCCGCTGCGGCAGCGCCGCCGCACCTCACACCCGGCCTTGATGCTCCGCTCGGTTGCTGCGCTCATGGTTCAAACTCGCGATGCCGAAAAAATTTTACTACGCGGTGCCGGCCATCAAAACAACGAGCGATTGTCGAAATCTCGAACCCGGTAGGTGTGCGTGAAAAGCGCTATTTTTCTTGCCGTTGCCATCATCCTCGAAATCAGCGGCACGACCGCCTTGAAGCTGTCGCAAGGCTTTACCCGGCCGGGTCCGGCCGCGGTCGTTGTCGTCTGCTATTTGGCGAGTTTTGTCGTGCTTTCGTGGGCGCTGCGCGGGATTGCGCTGTCGACTGCCTATGCCATCTGGTCCGGCGTCGGCACCGCGGTTGTGGCGGCGATCGGTATCGTATGGTTTGCCGAGCCGGCTGGCGTGCTCAAGCTCGTCTGCCTGGCGGTGATCATCGCCGGCGTCGCCGGCTTGCACCTCGCCGGCTAAGCCTGCCTGCCCGCAAATTCCATCCGCCGGAAGGCCGCGTTTCCGGGAAGTCAGCGCGAGCGGCGGGCGGCAAGCCGCAGGCGCAGCGCGTTCAGTTTGATGAAGCCCTCGGCGTCGCGTTGATCGTAGACCACGTCTTCCTCGAAGGTGACATGGGCGAGGCTGTAAAGGCTCTTGGGCGATTTGCGGCCGGCCAGCCGCACCGAGCCCTTGTAGAGCTTGAGCCGCACCACCCCCTCAACCTGCTCCTGGCTCTTGTCGATCAGCGCCTGCAGCATCTCGCGCTCGGGCGAGAACCAGAAACCGTTATAAATCAGCTCGGCATAGCGCGGCATCAGCTCGTCTTTGAGGTGGGCCGCCCCGCGGTCGAGGGTGAGGCTCTCGATGCCGCGATGCGCCGCCAACAGGATTGTGCCGCCCGGGGTCTCATAGACGCCGCGCGATTTCATGCCGACAAAGCGGTTCTCGACGAGGTCCAGCCGCCCGATGCCGTGCCGCCCGCCCAATTCGTTCAATCGCGTCAACAGCGCCGCCGGCGACAGGCGCTCGCCGTCGACCGCAACCGCATCGCCGCGCGCGAATTCGATCTCGACATATTCCGGCCGGTCGGGGGCTGCTTCAGGCGCGACGGTGCGGCTGAACACATATTCCTCGGGCTCCGACCACGGATCTTCCAGCACCTTGCCCTCGGCCGAGATGTGCAAGAGGTTGGCATCGACCGAAAATGGCGGCTCGCCGCGCTTGTCGCGGGCGATTGGGATCTGGTGCCGCTCGGCATAATCGAGCAGCCGGGTTCGGCTTGTCAGATCCCACTCGCGCCACGGTGCGATGACTTTGATCTCGGGAGCGAGCGCATAATAGCCGAGCTCGAAACGGACTTGGTCGTTGCCTTTGCCGGTGGCGCCGTGGGCGACCGCGTCGGCGCCGACCTCCCGCGCAATCTCGATCTGGCGCTTGGCAATCAGCGGCCGCGCAATCGAAGTGCCAAGCAAATAGGCGCCCTCGTACAGGGCGTTGGCGCGAAACATCGGAAAGACGAAATCGCGCACAAATTCTTCGCGCAGGTCGTCGACAAAGATCTGCGCCGCGCCGAGCTGCTCAGCCTTGCGCCGCGCCGGCTCCAATTCCTCGCCCTGGCCGAGATCGGCGGTAAAGGTCACCACCTGGCAGCGATAGGTCTCTTGCAGCCAGCGCAGGATCACCGAGGTATCAAGCCCACCGGAATAGGCCAGCACCACTTTTTTGACCGGCTCCGCCATCGCCTTCCCTCCGCCGCCGTCGCGCCGGTCGCCTAGCCGAAATCGGCGCCGGCGGCAACCGCTGTCGCGGTCGAGCCGGACAGATAGCGCTCGATAAAGACAACCGCGACATCGAGCGCGCCGAAATCGGCGAGGTTTTCATGGCCGGCCTGCGGCGGGAACCAGCCTTCCTTGGGCGCCCTCGCCGCCGCCAGCAGCCTGCGGCCGTGACTGACCGGCACCACCCGGTCGCGACCGCCGTGCATGACCAGCAGCGGCGCATGGATCCGGCCGATGCGCGAGAGCGAGTCGAATTTGTCGCGCACCAACCAGGCCGCCGGGACAAATGGATAATGGCGCTGGGCGCAGGCGGCGATGCTGGTGAACGGCGCTTCGAGCACGATCGCCGCGACCGCGCGGGTGGCGGCGAGGTGGATCGCCACCCCCGATCCCAGCGACTCGCCCCACAGCACGGTACGGGCCGGCGCGATCCCCTCCGACGCGAGAAAAGCGGCCGCCGCTTCCGCGTCGATCACCAATCCGCGCTCACTGGGCTGCCCGGGATTGCCGCCAAAACCGCGATATTCGGCGAGCAACACGCCATAGCCCTCACGGGCCAGGCGACGCAGGCGCTCGGCGCGATAGCCGATATGGCCGCCATTGCCGTGCAAATAAAGAATGACCGGGCGCTGTGGCGACGGGGGCCGGTACCACGCCAGCAGGCCAAGACCGTCGGCGGTGGTTATCTCGACCGCGTCGACGCCGTCTGCGGCAAGATCACCGAGCACCGGCCGCATTGTGCAAGGATGGTAAAGCAGGCGCCGCTGACACACATAAAGCCCGCCGACAATGCCGCCGTAAGCGGCCAATCCCACACCAACAATCGCGTCGAACATCGCGACGGGGTCTCAGCAAGCGCCCGAGGCGGCGGCCGGCTCCGGCCGGCTACGGCGCGCCCGGACACTCGCTGATTTGAGCTGGCCGCACGCCGCCAGGATGTCGCGGCCGCGAGGGGTGCGCACCGGCGCCGAATAGCCGGCGGCAAACAGGATCTCGGAAAAAGCGGCGATGGCGTCGTCGGTTGCGCATTCATAGGGCGCCCCCGGCCACGGGTTGAACGGGATCAAATTGACCTTGGCCGGGATGCCCTCGATCAGTCTGACCAATTCGCGGGCCTCGGCGGGGCTGTCGTTGATGCCCTTTAGCATCACATATTCGAACGTGATGCGCCGCGCGTTGCTGGCCCCGGGATAGTGACGACAGGCTTCGAGCAGTGCGGCGATCGGGTATTTGCGGTTCAGCGGCACCAGCCGGTCGCGGATGTCGTCTCGGACCGCATGCAGCGAAACCGCGAGATTGACGCCGAGCTCGATGCCGCAGCGACGGATCATCGGCACCACCCCGGCGGTCGACAACGTGATCTTGCGCCGCGACAGCGCCAGGCCTTCGGGGTCCATCGCGATTTTGATCGCGCGGGCGACATTGTCGTAATTGTAGAGCGGCTCACCCATCCCCATCAGCACGATATTGGTCAATTTGCGGTCGTCGCGCGAAGACGGCCATTCGCCCAGCGCGTCCCGAGCAAACATGATCTGCCCGACAATCTCCTCGGCGCCGAGGTTGCGCACCAGCTGCTGGGTCCCGGTGTGGCAAAAGGTACAGTTCAAGGTGCAGCCGACTTGCGAAGAGACACATAACGTGCCGCGGTCTTCTTCCGGGATGTGGACGGTTTCGACCTCCTGCCCATCGGCAAAGCGCAGCAGCCATTTGCGGGTGCCGTCGCTCGAGACGAGGCTTTCCGCAGCCATTGGACGGGCAATCTCGTAGCGCTCGGCGAGGCGTTCGCGGAACGCCTTGGCAAGCGAGGTCATGACCGAAAAGTCGGTGGCGCCGCGATGGTAGATCCAGTGCCACAATTGGCGCGCGCGAAACGGTTCGGCGCCGAAGGCGGTCATCTCTTCGGCAAGCGCTTGGCGGCCGAGCCCAACGAGGTTGCGGCGCCCGATGGTCGGATAGTCGCTCGACATTTGCGCTGAATATGGCCCGCCGCGACCACCGACGCCACGGTCGCGGCTAGCGTTTAATGCCGCAAGCCTTGTCGATCAGCGCCAAACTCTGGGCGAAACCCGCGAGCGAATAAATGTCGGTGGTGGGCGGCCCCTTTTGTGGCGTCGCCCGGAATACCGCCTGTCTTCCCTTGGCCATGGCCTCGGTGATGGTCTTGTCGAGATCGGAGGTTCGTGACCAGGCGGTGTCGCCTTTGGTGAACAGGTCGAAATGCGTGCCATCGATATCGAGCGCGGCGTCGCTGCCGGGCTTCAGCGGCGTCCCGGCATCGAAGCTGACGACATTGGCGACATTCTCCTGGGGCCGGTGGGTGACCATCGCCGCCGGCGCCTTGCGCCTGAATTTCGGCGGCTCGCTCTTTTGCGGCGCGCCGGCGAGATAGCAGACCCGCCCGGCCCGTTCGCGATAGACAAACGCGCTCCACGGTCCGGCGCCGCCGAGCCGCTGCACCGCGGGAGCCGCCGCACCGTGTTTTATGGGCGGCGGTTTGCCTGGAGCCTCGGCGGCCCGGACGGGGCCGGCGAACGCCATTGTCAGGATGACCAAGACCGAGAATTCACGCCAAAGATGCCTCATGACCCGCCCGCAGACTCGCCCCTGAAACCCCGACTTCGCCCGCACCGCCTCGGCATCGCGACGGCACGCCGCTGCCGCTCTCGCCGGCGGCGTCGGCCAACGTCGGCCGTAGCAATCCCGACCGCGGATCATAACAGGTTGCCGCCGCGCACGCATGAGGCTCCCCCTGCCGCGCAAAACCGGGCACAATGGCCGGGATGGACGCGATCACGATACGCCCGGCGCGGCCGGCCGATGCCGGCGCCATCGCCCGGCTCGATGTCGACACTTGGCGTACGACCTATGCCGGCGTGCTCTCGACGGATTATCTCGTCGGCCTGTCGCCGCGACGGCGCGAGATCGGCTGGCGGATGGCGATCCAACGCGACCCGCTGGACATTCGTGTCGCGGTCGATGGCGCCGACGCGGTGCGCGGTTTCGGCAGTTGCGGCCCGAGCCGCAGCGAGCGGCGGTTTCCGGGCGAGGTGTTCACGCTTTACGTGGCCCCGGATTGGCAGGACCGGGGGATCGGCCGCCGGCTGTTGACGGCGCTGTTCCGGCGCCTGACCGCGACCGGTCTTGACGCCGCGATCGTGTGGGTGCTGCGCGACAACCCGGCGCGGTTTTTCTACGAACGGCTGGGCGGACGGATGGTCAGTCATCGCCGGATCCCGGTCGGCGGGCGTATGGTCGAAGCGCTCGCTTATGGCTGGCCCGACCTGCCGGCTTATCTGGCGGCGATGCGGAGCGAGGACCGCGGGCCGTCCTGAGCCCGGCCAAGCCGCAATGTCGGCGCCGCGGCAGCCAGCCACTACGCGACTACGCGGCGGCCGGGCGGCGCTGCTTGGCGCGGAAATGCGGGATCACCCGCTCCCCGAACAGCCGTAGCGTGTTCATGACCTCCTCATGCCGGGCCGGGCCGACCGCGCATAGCAGGATTGCCTCCTCGATCCCCAGCGCTTCGTAAAGCTCGAGAAAGCGGATGCACTCCTCGGGTGTGCCGACGCAGAATTTGGTGCCCTCGTCGCGCACCGCGCGTGGGGTCGGTTCTCCGGGCTGCGGCCCGGCGGCAAGGCGTTGATCGCGCGCATAATAGCCCTGGTAATCGGCCGGCACGTTTGTCGGATCATAGTCGCGCCACACAAGACGCGCGCGCTCGCGCTGTTGTTCGAGATACCACGCGACCAGCTCGGTGCCACGCTCGGCTGCGACCCGCGGATCCTCATGGCAATAGCCGGCGGTCATCAGAGCCGCACGCGGCCGCGTTCCGGCCACGGCCGCTGGCAGCGCGTCGCGATAAAGTGCGAGCAGCTGCCCAACCCGGTCGGGGCCCCCCTCGCTGCCGAACAGGCCGCCCATACCCGATCTTCCGGTCTGGCGCGCCGTCTCGTCGCTGCTGCAGGCGGACCAGAGCGGCGGATGCGGGCGTTGGACCGGCTTGGGCAGCACCTCGCGGCGCGGGATCCGGTAATATTTGCCGGAATACTCGATTTCCCGCTCGGTCCAGATGCGCGGCAACACCTCGATAAACTCCTGCCACATGCCGCGCGTGTCGCCCAGATCGGTGCCATAAGGGGTGAGCTGATAGGGATAACCGGTCCGTCCCAGCCCGACATCGACCCGCCCGCGGCTCAAAATGTCGAGCGTTGCCATGCGGGCGGCGACGTGCAACGGGTGATGGATCGGCGCCAGCACCACCCCGACACCGAGACGGATCCGGTTGGTTCGCTGGCTGACCGCCGCCAAGGTCAGATCCGGCGCGCTGTTGTGTGACCAGACCGGGCGGAAATGATGCTCCGAGAACCACGCGCTCTCAAAGCCCATCGCCTCGGCATAAGGGATCTGCTCGAGGGCTTCGTAAATGCGGTCGGATTCGCTGGTCGCGGTCCACGGTTTGGGAACCTGGATCTGGTAGAACAGGCCAATTTTCATCGTTTTTCTCCTTGGCCGGACGCGGGTGCTACCGGGTCAACTGGCGCAACTCGCCGGCGAAGGTCATGGGCGCAAGCATGACGGCGGCGCGCCGCCGCCCGCATCACGATCACGGGCGGCGGTTGAGGTGGCAAGAAAATTCGGCCGCGGCAACAAAGCGCCCGTCGGTTGAGCGCGATCACCCGATCCGGGCAACGGCCGCGGCACAGCCCCCTCGCTGTGCAGCCAGAACCGAGCGAGACCGGGGCTAGCGCCGCCGGAAATAGTGCAGGCTGAACAGATCGTCCCGATCGGTCCAGGTGTCGAGCGGATGAAATCCAGCCCGGGCGGCGAGATCGCGAAACTCCTCCACCCCGTATTTATAGGAGTATTCGGTATGGATGAGTTCGCCCGCGGCAAATGCAAAACGGTGGCCGGCAATCTTCGCCTGTTGGTCGGCGAGGCTGCGGATGTAGATTTCCACGCGCCCTTTGCTCTCGCTGTAAAAGGCGACGTGCTCGAACGCATCGAGGTCGAGATCGGCGTCAAGCTCGCGGTTGATGCGCGCGAACAGATTGAGGTTGAACGCAGCGGTGACGCCGGCGCGATCGTTGTAGGCGGCGTCGAGAACCGCACTTTCCTTCTTGAGGTCGACGCCGATCAACATTTCACCGCCGGGGCCGAGGATGTGGGCGCAGTTGGCGAGAAAGGCGACCGCCGCGCCGGGCTTGAAATTGCCGATCGTCGAGCCGGGGAAAAAGCCAAGCCGGCGGCCGGCCGGTCCGGGTAGGGGCGGCAAGGTGAAGGGGCCGCTGTAATCGGCGCACAGCGCGACGACCGCCACCTCCGGGAAGTCTTGGGCCAGCGCCGCCGCCGCCTCGCGCAGATGTTCGCGTGAGATGTCGACCGCCAGATAGGCGAGCGGCCGGTCGAGGGCCTGCAGCAGGATGCGCGCCTTGTGACTGGCGCCGCTGCCGAATTCGATAATCCGCGCATGCGGCCCGACTTGCGCGGCGATGTCCTCGGCGTTCTCCTGCAGGATCTTTATCTCGGTCCGGGTCGGATAATATTCCGGAAGCCGGCAGATCTGTTCGAACAGCGCCGAGCCGCGCTCGTCATAGAGATATTTACACGGGATTGCCTTGCGTGGGCGGGCAAGACCGGCCAGCACCGCGTCGCGAAAACTGTCCTCGCCCGGCGCCAGATCATAAAAGGCAAATCCCGCCTCGTCCTTCATCAGGCGTCCTCCGCGAGGCGCAGCCCGGAAAACGCCCAGCGCGCCGAGGGCGGGAAAAAATTGCGATAAGTGGCGCGGATATGCCCGGCCGGCGTGACCGCGGCACCGCCGCGCAGCACCATTTGGTTACACATGAATTTGCCGTTGTACTCGCCGATGGCGCCGGCGGCGGCGCGAAAACGCGGATAGGGCGTGTAGGGGCTGGCGGTCCACTCCCAGACATCGCCGAACATCTGTCGCAGGCCCTGGGGCTCGGCGGCGCTGTTGTCGGCCGTGGGATGAAAGAGGCCGCGATCGGCGAAATTGCCGACCACCGCAACCTCGGCGGCGGCGGATTCCCATTCCGCCTCGGTCGGCAGCCGCTTGCCGGCCCATTTGGCATAGGCGTCGGCTTCGTAAAAGCTGACATGGCAAACAGGTTCGGCCGGGTTCAGCCGCCGGCGGCCGCCAAGCGTGAAGATCGACCAGCCGCCGTCTTCGCGGCGCCAATAAAGCGGCGCCTCCCATGCCTGCGCCTGGACCGTCGCCCATCCGTCGGACAACCACAATTCTGGCCGGCGATACCCGCCCTCCTCGATGAAATCGAGGAACTCGCCGCAGGTGACCGGGCGGGATGCCAGGCGAAACGGCTCGAGCCAGACCTTGTGCCGAGGGCCTTCATTGTCGAACGCAAAGCCGCCCCCTTGATGGCCGATCTCGACCAATCCGCCGGGAAAATCGAGCCAGGCGAGCGCGACCGCCGGGGCTGCGATCTGCGGCTGCGGCGCCTGATAGGACGGCGATAGCGGGTTCATCGAAAAGACGTGCTTGATATCCATCAGGATCAGTTCCTGATGCTGCTGTTCGTGATGAAAGCCGAGCTCGATCAACGGCGCCGCCTGCTGCCACACCGGCTCCGGCGCATGCTCGACGAGGCGGGCGATCGCCGCCCCGACATGATCGCGATAGGCACCCACGACCTCGACCGTCGGTCGCGACAATAATCCCCGCTCGGGGCGCGGATGGCGCGGCCCGGCGGCCTCGTAATACGAGTTGAACAGATAGGCAAAGGCCGGATCGAACACGCGGTAACCGGGATCGAGCGGACGCAGAACGAAGGTCTCGAAAAACCAGGTCGTGTGCGCCAAATGCCATTTTGTCGGGCTGACATCGGGCATCGACTGGATCGACTGATCTTCTGCGGTCAGGTTGGCGGTCAACCTCTCGCTGTCGCGGCGCACCGCCTCAAACCGCGCCAGCATGTCGCGCCGGCTCGCACTCTCCTGTTCACGCACGATCTTGTTGAGCACATTTTCCCCCGAGAAGCGATCTGACGACAGCGATCTGATCTTCGGTCAACACCGGCTACACCGGTTCGTTTCGGCCGTCGAGATAGCGCGCGCGCAAATGCCGCTCGAAGCTCTGCGTGCCGAGCGGTCGGCCGGTGGCGTTTTCGACCAGTTCGGCGGTCGACATCAGCGAGCCTTGGCTGTGCACCTTGTCGCGCAGCCACGCCAAAAGCGGACCGAACCTGCCGGACGCGATCGCCGCCTCAAGCCCGCCCAGCGCGGCGCGCGCCGTCTCGAACAGCTGCGCGGCGATCATCGCGCCAAGCGTGTAGGTCGGGAAATAGCCCCACGAACCGTCGAACCAATGGATGTCCTGCAGACAGCCGTCGCGATCATTGTCCGGAACGATCCCGAGCAAGTCGCGCATGCTTTCGGCCCAGGCGGCCGGCAGGTCGCGCACCGCAAGATCGCCCGCGAGCATCGCCCGTTCGAGGCGATAGCGCAGGATTACATGCGCCGGATAGGTCACCTCGTCGGCATCCACCCGGATCAGACCCCGCCGCACCCGGGTCGCCCGGCGATAAAGCGCCTCCGCTTCCCAGCCGGGGCCGTCGCCGCCGAACACCTCGCGCAGCACCGGCGCCGCGAATTGCATGAAAGCCAGACTGCGGCAGACTTGCATTTCCACGAGTAAGGACTGGCTTTCATGGATCGCCATGCCGCGGGCCGCGCCGACCGGCTGCAGCCGCCAGCGGGCCGGCAGGTTGCGCTTGTAGAGCGCATGCCCGGTCTCGTGCAGCACCCCCATCAGCGCTTTGGAAAAGTCGCGCTCGTCATAACGGGTGGTAATGCGGACATCATCGGGCGCGCCGCTCGAGAACGGATGAGCGCTGACATCGAGGCGGCCATGGTCAAAGTCGAAGCCCAGCGCCGCCATCAGCCGCAGCGCCGCTGCGCGCTGGGCGGCCACGGGAAATCGGCCGGAGGGCTCGGCGGGCGGCGGCATCGTCGCCTGGCGCTCGATGACCGCCTCGATCAGCGCCGGCAAGAACCCGGAAAGTTCGCCAAACAGCCGGTCGATCGTGGCGACCGAGCCGCCGGGCTCGTAGCGGTCGAGCAGGGCCTCGAACGGCGTAACGCCGAGATAGGCGGCCTTGGCGTCGGCAACCTCGCGCTGGAGCCGCAGCATCTTGTCGAGCCACGGCTGCACCGCGGCAAAATCATCAGCCGGCCGGGCGCGGCGCCATACCGTTTCGCATTCGGCCGATATCCGCGCCACCGCCTCGGCAAGATCGGCCGGCAACGCCGCAGCATGGGCGTGGCGACGCCGCATCTCGCGCAGATTGGCCCGTTGCCAGAGATCGAGTGCTGGCGCGTCGTTCTCGGCGGCGGCGAGCAGATCGTCGATCTCGGGGGCGGCAAGCTGCTGGTGCACGACCAGGCTCAGCGTCGCGATCTGTTCGGCCCGGGTCGCCGCGCCGCCCGGCGGCATCATCACCGCGCTGTCCCAATTGAGCACACCGAGCGCCTCTTCGAGCGCGCCGAGGCGACGGAAGCGGGTCTCCAGCTGCTGGTAGGCGGTCATCGCGACACTCGGTTGCGGCGATGAGACAGCACATAAACGACGATCATCGCAACTGCCAAGGAAAACCACGTAATCGCGTATTGCAGATGATGGTTGGGCAGCGCCGTCGGGGCGGAGCCGCCCTGCGGCCAGCCGCCCGGATTGGGGGTCGCGTCGGCGTCGATATAAAAGCCGGCGACATGGTCGAGCTTGTCGGCGGCGACCATCGCCGGCAGATCGACCCAGAACCATTCGTTCAGGTCCGGGCGGTTGTTGGGCACAAACCAGTTGGGCCGCGCTGCCGGCGGCAATTGCAGCAACCCGACGACCCGCACCGTTCCCTGCAATTCACCCGCTGCGCGCTTGCTCCGGTCCTTGAGCTCGGTCGGAACAAAACCGCGATTGACAAAGACGATGCGTCCCCCGGGCTCGCGCAGCGGGGTGAAGACGTCAAATCCGCTCGCCCCCGCTTGCGAGATCGCGGCGACCAAAATCTCCTTGTCGTTGAGGAACACGCCGGTGTCGCCGACACGGCGGAACGCCATTTGTTCGGCCGCTGCCTTGGATTGCGGTGCCGCCGCCGGTGGTGCAGCGAATGCTGCCGCGCGGGCGGCGATCAGCCCTTCCTTCCAGTGCAGGAGGTGCACCTGCCACACGCCGAGACCGGTGCAAATCAGCACAATCGGCAGCGCGACCACGGTCGGCCAGAAACGCGGGCGGAACCCGATCATTGCTGGCTCAGCGCCGCGGCGGCGCTCCGAGCAGCCGGTGGCGATATTGTAGCGCGATCAGCACGCCCTTGAACGGCCGCAGCAGCAGGATCGAACCGCCGAGAATGAGCGGCGTCCACAGCATCAGGTGAACCCAGATCGGCGGCGAGTATTCGATCTCGACGATTGCCGCCAGCGCCACCACGATCAGCCCGAGAAACAGGATCACGAACACCGCCGGACCGTCGCCGGCATCCTGCGCGGACAGGTCGAGGCCGCAGACCTCACAGGAGGGGCGCACCCGCAACAAGCCGTAAAACAGCGGGCCCCGGCCACAGCGCGGACAGCGGCAGGCGATCCCGGCGCGCAGCCACGAGGTCGCCGCAGCATTGCCGCCAGCCGCGCCGCGCTCCGTCATCGCCGCGACGCGGCGCCCGCCGCGCCTAGATGCCGGCTTCCGGCGCGCCGCTGCCGCCCCACCAATAGATGCAGACAAACAGGAACAGCCAGACCACATCGACAAAATGCCAATACCAGGCCGCCGCCTCGAACCCGAAATGATGGTCGGGTTTGAAATGGCCCAACCACGCCCGGACGAAACAGACGATCAGGAACGTCGTGCCGATGATGACATGAAAGCCATGAAAACCGGTGGCCATAAAGAAGGTCGAGGGAAAAATCCCGCCAGTAAAATGAAACGCGGCGTGGCTGTATTCATAGGCCTGGACCGAGGTGAAGCAGAGCCCGAGAAAGATCGTCAGCGCCAAGCCGCGCAGCATGCCGCTGCGGTCGCCTTCGAGCAGCGAATGGTGGGCCCAGGTCACCGTGGTGCCCGACAGCAACAGGATCAGTGTGTTCAGAAACGGAAACTCGAATGGGTCGAAGGGATGGATGCCCTTGGGTGGCCACACCCCACCCACCGGAAACAGGCTCGATGCGAAGAACGCCCAAAAAAACGCGACGAAAAACATCACCTCCGAGGCGATGAACAACGCCATGCCATAGCGCATGCCGAGCTGCACGATCGGCGTGTGGTAGCCCTGAAACGTCGCCTCGCGGATCACGTCGCGCCACCACACGGCCATGACGCCGAGCACGGCGAGGAGGCCAATGATCAGCAACGCCCAGCCATGGCCGTGCATGTAGAGCACGCCTCCCCCGGTCAACAGGCCGGCGGCGATCGCACCGACAATCGGCCACGGGCTCGGCTCGACCAGGTGATAGGGATGCTTTGGCGCATGCACGGCGTGGCCGCCAGCCGCGTCGTGGGCTAGGGATGCGGCGTCTGCCGCATGGGTCTGGCTCATCGGCGAGAACCTCGGTCGCTCAATTTACGGAACGTGCGGGCGGCGGGGCGGCGCTGGCGCTGGGCGGCGGCGCATTGATCGCGCGGAACATCGTGTAGGACAAGGTGATCGCGCGGACTTCGCGCGTGTCCGGGTCTTTCAGCATCGCCGGATCAACAAAAAACACCACTCCCATATCGGCCTTTTGCCCCGGCGCCAAGGTCTGGTTGCTGAAGCAAAAGCATTGCAGCTTGTCAAAATAAATCCCGATCTTGGCCGGAGTAACATTGTACACCGCGCGGGCGGTGATCGGCCGGGCGCTGCGGTTCACGGCGCGAAAGAACACCTGCGTCTGCTCGCCCGGATGGACCTTGACAAACGGGGTCAGCGGGCGGAAGTCCCAGTCAAGGCCGGGGGCGGTCTGGGCATCGAAACTGACCGTGACCAGCGCCGGCGCGATTGTCTCCGGGGCGGCTTGCGCGCGCTGTGTGGTGCCGCCCAGACCGGTGGCGCCGCAAAATATCCGGTAGAGCGGCACCGCTGCGATCGTGAGACCGGTCATGCCGGCCAGCACCGCCAGCAATATGACCAGGGTGGCGCCATGGCGACGGCGCCTCGGGGGTGCGGCGGACGGCATGCTAACCTCCGATCCGCACCATCGCGATGGCGTAGAACAGCGCCGCCAACGTCGCCAAGACGACGAGCAGCGCGCGATTGCGGGCGCGGATCGCGCGGGCGCGCGCCTCCCGGCTCGGGTCGGTCATCGCGCTCACCACCAGCCGCACCCCGCACCGGTGTGGTCGATCAGCAGCAGGCTGAAGACCAGCATCAGATAGAGGAGCGAAAACCCGAACATCGCCTTTGCCGACCGCTCGCTCTTGTCGCGGCACACCCGCAGCGCACTGCCCGTGAACAGCATGCTCAGCAGCAGAGCCGCCGCCGCATAGAGCGGACTGGCAATCCCGAGCAACCACGGGGCGGCGCTCACCGGCCACAACAGCAGCGTATAGAGGAGCATCTGGCGGCGGGTCGCGGCGAGGCCGGCGACCACCGGCAGCATCGGCACCCCGGCGCGGGCGTAGTCGTCGGCGCGGTACAGCGAGAGCGCCCAGAAATGCGGCGGCGTCCACAAAAAGATGATGGCAAACAGCACCAGCGGCGCCCAGCCAATCCCGCCAGTGACCGCCGCCCAGCCGATCACCGGCGGCAGCGCGCCCGCCGCCCCGCCGATGACGATGTTTTGCGGCGTGCGCCGTTTGAGCCAGATCGTGTAGACAAAGACGTAAAAGGCGATCGTCAACGCCAACAGCCCGGCCGCCATCAGGTTGACCGCCAGCGCCATGACAATGATCGCGCCCACGGCCAGCACCACGCCAAAGGCCAGCGCCTCGCCCGGCCGCATCCGCCCGGCCGGCAGCGGGCGCGAGGCGGTGCGCCGCATCACCGCGTCGATGTCGCGATCGTACCACATGTTGATCGCCCCGGCGGCGCCCGCGCCGACCGCGATGCACAACACCGCGACCAGGGCGAGAACCGGGTGCAGATGGCCCGGTGCGACGACGAGACCGACCACGCCAGTGAACACCACCAGCGACATCACCCGCGGCTTCAGGATCTCGGCATAGTCGCCGACCGTCGCGATCGACCCTCCGGCCGGCGCGAACAGCAGCGAATGCGAGGTCGGCGACAAATCGGACACGAAACCCGTCTTTCTCCCGAGGGCGTGCGCGCTCAGCCGATCACCGGCAGCTCGTCATAGCTGTGGAAGGGCGGCGGCGACGGCAATTTCCATTCGAGCGTTGTCGCCCCCTCGCCCCAATAATTGGCGCCCACCCGTTTGCCGGCAAAGAGCGTTTGCAGCACGATGAAGACAAACAACAGGGTTGAGGCGTAGGAAATGAACGCGCCAATCGAGGCGACAAAATTCCAGCCGGCGAAGGCGTCGGGATAGTCGGCGATCCGCCGCGGCATTCCCGCCAAGCCGAGAAAGTGCATCGGGAAAAAGGTCAGGTTGACGCCGATGAAGGTCGTCCAGAAATGGATCTTGCCCAATGTTTCGTTATAGGTGCGGCCGCACATTTTGCCGATCCAGTAATAAAAGCCGGCAAAGATCGAAAATACGGCCCCTAGCGACAGCACGTAATGAAAATGCGCAACGACATAATAGGTGTTGTGAAGCGCAAAATCGACTCCGGCATTGGCCAGAACCACACCGGTAACACCGCCGATCGTGAATAGGAAAATAAAGCCCATCGCGAACAACATCGGGGTCTTGAATTCGATCGAACCGCCCCAGGTAGTCGCAATCCACGAAAAGATCTTAACCCCGGTTGGTACCGCGATCACCATCGTCGCCGCGGTAAAATAGGCGCGCGCATCGATCGAGATCCCGGTGGTGAACATGTGGTGCGCCCACACCACAAAGCCGACCACACCGATCGCGACCATCGCATAGACCATGCCCAAATAGCCGAAGATCGGCTTCTTGGAAAAGGTCGAAACAATCTGCGAGATCATGCCAAAGCCCGGCAGGATCAAGATGTACACTTCGGGATGACCGAAGAACCAAAACAAATTGAGGAACAACAGCGGATCGCCGCCGCCGGCGGGGTTGAAAAAGGCGGTGCCGAAATTGCGGTCGGTCAACAGCATCGTGATCGCCCCGGCCAGCACCGGCAGCGACAACAGCAGCAGAAAGGCGGTGACCAGGATCGACCAGACAAACAGCGGCATTTTGTGCAGGGTCATGCCCGGCGCGCGCATGTTGAAGATCGTCGTGATGAAGTTGATCGCCCCCATGATCGACGACGCCCCCGCCAAGTGCAGCGAAAAGATCGTCATGTCGATCGCCGGCCCCGGCATCCCGACCGGCCCGGACAAGGGCGGGTAGAGCGTCCACCCGACCCCCGGGCCCTCGCCGACAAAGGCCGAGCCGATCAGCAGCGCAAAGGACGGCACCAATAGCCAGAAGCTGATGTTGTTCATGCGCGGGAAGGCCATGTCGGGCGAGCCGATCATCAGCGGCACGAACCAGTTGCCAAAGCCGCCGATCATCGCCGGCATGACCGTGAAAAAGATCATGATCAGGCCGTGGGCCGTGATCAGGACGTTATAGATCTCGTGGTCGGTGATGAAGTGATTGTCGGGGTGCATCAACTGGATGCGCATCGCCACCGAAAAAGCGCCCCCGATCAGACCGGCACAGATGGCAAAGATCAGGTAGAGCGTCCCGATGTCTTTGTGGTTGGTCGAAAACAGCCAGCGGCGCACAAACCCCGGATGATGGGCGCCGTGGCCCTCGCCATAGGCTCCGACTTCGGCGAGCTGCGCTTCGCGCTCGTAAGTCATGACGGTCCCCTTGCTCTCAATTGCCGGCGGGCGGCGTTACTGCGGCAACCCGCAGCCGGTGCCCGCTGTCGTTGTGCGCGAATTTCTTTTGTGCATCCGCAATCCACTGCTGGAATTTGTCTTTCGACACCGCGACGATCTTGATCGGCATAAAAGCGTGGTTGATGCCGCAAATCTGGTTGCACTCGCCGTAATAGGTGCCCTCGTGGTCGACGTTGAACCAGCTCTCGTTGAGGCGGCCAATGATCGCATATTCCTGGACGCCGAAAGACGGGATGAACCAGCTGTGGATCACATCGGTGCTGGTGACCAGCACGCGCACATTGGTGTGGACCGGCACGACCAGCGGGTTGTCGACGTCGAGCAGCCGTTTTTGCCCCGGCTTCAGGTCGGCGTCCTGGATGATGTTGCTGTCGAAGGCGAGATCCTTGTAGTCGGGATATTCATAAGACCAATACCACTGGTGGCCGGTCACCTTGATCGTCATCGCCGGGTTCGGCACCCGGTCCATGTAGTACATCAGCTTGAAGGACGGGATCGCGATCACCACCAGGATCAAGACCGGCACGACCGTCCAGATGACCTCGATCACCGGGTTGTGCGAGGTGTGCGACGGCACCGGGTTGCGGCGGTGGTTGAAGCGGATGATGACATAGCCGAGCAACCCCATGACCAGCCCGGCGATCAGAAAGATAATCACCAACAACTCGTTATGGAATGCGGTGATCCGGTCCTTGACCGGCGTCGCCGGCGGCTGCATGCCGATCTGCCAGGGCTGCGGAGACTCGGCCCAAGCAGCCGCCGCGAGCCCGGCGGTGACCAGCAGCGCCACCCCCAGCAGCACGGCGAGCCGTACAGCTCTCTTCCTCGTCGCCAATTCCTTGAACCGCTTCATCGTCCGGCTGCTTGTTGATCCGCTGTCTGCGCCGCCCGTGTCGCCGCGCGCCACGGAGACCCGGGCGAGGCCCGCGATCGCCGGCGGGCCGTCTGCCGCCACCGGCGCCGCGCCGGCGCCCCGACGCCGCCCCCGAATGGGACGCGGTGCGACCCTACACCATCCAGGATAAGGCTCACAACCGGCCGAACCTATTGCGTCAAGCCGCCGCATCGCGTCTTTGGCGGCACCAGATAGCGGCTTTTGTTGGCGGCCGCGCGCGCCCATATTGCGGCGGTCAAGAGGGAGTTGCGCATGACCGATCTCGCCGTCGCCGACGAATTGTTTTTCACCCGCACCGGCATGGATCCGGCCCGGGTCGAAGCGATCGTGGCCGGGGCGCTCGCCGGCATGGATGATGGCGAGCTGTTTCTCGAATACAGCCAGTCGGAAAGCCTGGCGCTCGATGACGGCCGCATCAAAAGCGCGAGCTTCGACACGGCTTTCGGTTTTGGGTTGCGCGCCGTCGCCGGTGAGGCGGCGGGTTATGCCCACGCCTCCGAACTTTCCGAGGCGGCAATCCGGCGCGCCGCGCAGACCGTGCGGGCGGTGGCGCACGGCTATAGCGGGACCATGGCCGGACGGCCGCCCGGAACCAACCGGGTCCTTTACACCGACGTCAATCCGCTGGGGCTGGTCGATCTCGGCGCCAAGACCCGGCTGCTCGGCGAAATCGACGCCTATGCCCGCGGCCGCGACCCGCGCGTCAAACAGGTCATGGCATCGCTGAGCGGGATGTGGCAGGTGGTCGAGATCATCCGCGCCGACGGCGCCCGCCTTGCCGATATCCGGCCGCTGGTGCGGCTCGGGGTGTCGATCGTGGTCGGCGACGGGGAGCGCATGGAGACCGGTTTTTCGGGTTCGGGCGGAAGGATGGCCTACGAGCGCTTTCTCGATCCGGCGCATTGGCGCAAAGAGGTCGACGAGGCGCTGCGCCAGGCGCTCGTCAATCTCGGCGCGGTGCCGGCCCCGGCCGGCGAGATGGTGGTGGTGCTCGGCCCGGGCTGGCCCGGGGTCATGCTGCACGAGGCCGTGGGTCATGGCCTCGAGGGCGATTTCAACCGCAAAAAGACCTCGGCCTTTTCCGGGAGAATCGGCGAGCGGGTGGCGAGCAACGGGGTGACCGTCGTCGATGACGGCACGCTTCCCGACCGGCGCGGCTCGCTGAGCGTCGACGACGAGGGCACGCCGACCAATTATACAGTGCTGATCGAAGACGGAATTCTCAAAGGCTACATGCAGGACCGCATGAATGCGCGGCTTCTGGGCGCCGCACCGACCGGCAATGGCCGCCGCCAGAGCTACGCCCACGCCCCGATGCCGCGCATGACCAACACCTATATGCTGGCCGGCGACCGCGACCCGCAGGAAATCATCGCCTCGGTCGACCGCGGCCTCTACGCCGTCAATTTCGGCGGCGGTCAGGTTGACATCACCTCGGGCAAATTCGTCTTTTCCGCCTCGGAAGCCTATTTGATCGAGGGCGGCAAAATCGGGCCGGCGGTCAAAGGCGCCACCCTGATCGGCAACGGTCCCGACGCCATGACCAAGATCACGATGATCGGCAACGATCTCGCCTTGGATCATGGGATCGGCACCTGCGGCAAGGACGGCCAGAGCGTGCCGGTCGGCGTCGGCCAGCCGACCTTGCGCATGGACGGGCTGACCGTCGGCGGCACCAACGCCTGATCGCACGCCGCGCGACGCCGCCGTCCTCGGGGGGAAAATGGGGGTTTTACGCGGCCTGCGCCGGCTGGCTTGCGCCGCCCTGTTCGGGGCGGCAATCCCGGCGGGGCACGCCGCCGCCTGCACCGATCTTGCGCAAGCACCAACCACCCGCTGGTCGATCGAGAAGGTCGCCGGCGTCGCCTGGCTGGTGACACCGTGCGGACAACGCTTTTTGAGCCTTGGCGTCAACGCCCTCGACGGCGGCTATCCCGAGCGCGATAGAGACGGCAAGGTCTATTACAGCTGGCACGCCTTTGCGCCGAGCCGCGAGAGCTGGATCGAGACCACCCGTCGCCGGCTGGCCGCCTGGGGCTTCAACAGCGCCGGCGGCTGGTCGCTGCCGCCGCAGGAATTGCGCCTGCCGACGATCGTCGATCTCGAACTCGGGCGCAACGCGCGCTTTCACTGGTTCGACCCGTTTGCGCCGACCACCGAGCGCCGGATGATGGCGTTGGCGCGCACCCTGGTCGCCCCTTATCGCAACACCCCCTACCGGATCGGCTATTTTTCCGACAACGAAGTGGGCTGGTGGGCGGGGGCGTTGTTTGTGTTCTATTCGATGCAACCCGCACAATCGGCGACCAAACAGCGCTGGCTCGCGACCCTGCGCCGCCACTACCACGACGACTGGAGCCGGTTCACCGCCGATTTCGTGCCGCCGTCAGGCGTGCATTCCTGGGCCGCGCTGCTCGCCGCCACCCGGATGACCCGGATGCGTCCCGGCGGCGACGGCATCAAGGTCGTGCGCGAATGGTGCGGGATCGTGGCCCACCATTATTACCGGCTGGCGGCCCGCGCGATCCGCGCCGCCGACCCCGATGCGCTGTATTTCGGCGACCGGCTGCCGATCTATTACGACCCGGCGGCGGTGCGTGCGATGGCGCCCTATGTCGACGCCATTGCCACCAACTACAACCTCGATGCCGGCGATGGCTGGATTGCCGACTATTTTTTTGACGGGCTGCGAAAATTGTCCGGCGGCAAACCGGTGCTGGTTTCGGAATGGTTCTTTGCGGCCCGCGAAAACCGCACCGGCAACCGCAACAACGGCCATCTGATGACCGTCGACACCCAGGCCGAACGCGCCGCCGGAGCAGCGGCCGCGGCCGAAAACTTTGCCGCCATCCCGGAACTCATCGGCGCCCATTGGTTTCAGTATTACGACCACCCCAAGGGCGGGCGCCCCGACGGCGAGGATTACGATTTCGGCCTGGTCGACATCAACGACCAGCCCTACCGGCGGCTCACTGCCGCCCTTGCCCGCGCCAACCGGCGTGCCGATGAAATCCACGACGAGGCCACCCTACCGGGGCCGCGCGCCGGCGACGTGACGATCCCGCACGCCGACATCGCCTTGCGCGAGCATTCGCTGAGCGATTGGCCCAAGCCCGCAAGCCTGCTGCCGCGGCTGATCGCCAGTCCGGGCGCGGTCGAGTTCGGCGAAGTCTATCTGACCTGGAGCGAGCGCGGTCTGCAATTGGCGACGATCGGCCAGGATTATTTCGACATCGACCTGTTGGCCTATCACGGCCGGTTTCCGCTGATCGACGCCTACCGCGTCGAGCTCGGGGTCGACGCCGGCGCCGGGCCGCGGCGCTTCACGCTGTTCTTTATTCCGCCGCGCACCAAGATCCATGATTATCCCGAAATGGCGGCGGAACTTTGCCTCGGCGCGGCCGAACGGGCGATCGCCCAAGGCTGCACCCCGGTCGCCGGCGGCCAGGCCGTCTATTTCGGCGCCGACCAGCCGCGCATCACCGCCGAGGCGCTGATCCCGTGGTCGGCGCTCGGGGTTGCGGCGCCGGCGGCGGGCATGCCGATCCGAATCGAGACCGCGGTGACCGCTTGGGAGCGCGACCGTTGGATGTCGCTCTCCGGCCGGCCGCCGGCCGCGGCGATGCGCGATCTCGCGGGCTGGCGCGCGATGCGCCTCGGCGACCGGGTGCGGCTGATCGAAAACCCGCCGCTGCCGCCGGCAGGCCGCGGCTGACCGGCCGGGTTCCGCCGCGAGGGCAAGCGGTGCGTTGACTTCATTGCCGTCGCCCGCATCATGCGGCGCGCGGCAACCGAGCGAGACGGGCGCGATGGCGGCAGGTTTTCCCGAGGATTTTTTGTGGGGCGTATCGACCGCGGCGTACCAGATCGAAGGTGCGGCGCGCGAAGACGGCCGCGGGCCCTCGATCTGGGATACGTTCTGCCACCTGCCGGGCACTATCGCCAATGGCGACACCGGCGACATCGCGTGCGACCATTATCACCGCTGGCGCGACGATGTGGCGCTGATGCGCGAATTGGGGGTGGGTGCCTATCGCCTGTCGACGGCATGGCCGCGCCTGCTGCCGGAGGGACGGGGCGAGGTCAACCATCGCGGTTTCGAATTCTACGATCGCCTGATCGACGCCGTGCTCGAAGCCGGCATCGAGCCATGGGTTTGCCTGTATCACTGGGACCTGCCGCAGGCGCTCGAATACCGCGGCGGCTGGCAGAACCGCGACACCGCCCATTGGTTTGCCGAATATGCGCTGCTGGCGGCGCGGCGGTTCGGCGACCGCGTTAAGCACTGGGCAACGTTCAACGAGCCCAATTGCGCCTGCGTCAAGGGCTATGGCGACGGCGAACATGCCCCCGGCATCCGCGGCCGCGCGAGCGCGCTCAAAGCGATCCACGTCATGAACCTCGCGCACGGGCTCGCGGTCGAAGCGATGCGTTCGGAACGTGGCGACCTGTTACTCGGCGACATCTTTAATCTCCACCCCTACGAGCCGGCCAGCGAGCGCGAAGAGGACGAAATCGCCTGCGCAATGCTCGACGCCTTGTGGAACCGTTCGTTTCCCGACCCGCAGATGCTGGGTCGCTATCCGGAGCCGATCGCCGCCGAGATCGAGAATTTTGTCGAGCCGGGCGATTTCGACCTTATCCGGCAAAAGCTCGATTACTTCGCCTTCAACCACTACACCCGCTCGCGGGTGCGGCGCGATCCCGAGCACCCCTTCGCGGTCACCACGCTGCCGCCGGAACCCGGAGCTCCGGTCACCGATATGGGCTGGGAGATCGCGCCCGACGCATTTCGCGCCGCGATCCTCGAGGCCAAGGAACGCTACGCCGGGGACCTGCCGATCTATATTCTCGAGAATGGCGCGGCCTTTCCCGACCATATCGACGCCGATGGCCGGGTGCACGATCGGGCGCGCATCGACTTTCTGCGCCGTTATCTGGGCGCGGTCGAAGACGCGATCGCCGCCGGCGCCGCGGTCAAGGGCTATTTCGTGTGGACCTTGCTCGACAACTTTGAATGGGCGCTGGGCTATTCAAAGCGGTTCGGGCTGGTCCATGTCGATTTTGCGACGCTGGAACGCCGGCCCAAGGATTCGTTTTATTTTTATGCCGAACTCGCGCAGGGCGCCGCGCTCGAACGCGAGGATTAGCCGCCCCTCGCCGCCCGCGGGCGGCGTCGCGGAACGGCGCGCGGACTGATTGTGAAAGCCGGTTGGCGATTGACTGGTCGGAGTGAGAGGATTTGAACCTCCGGCCCCCGCCTCCCGAAAGCGGTGCTCTACCAGGCTGAGCTACACTCCGCCGACCGGCAGCGCTCTATAGCGCCAACCCCGCCGCCGGCGCAAGGCAGAGCCGAGCGGTCGCTGCCACTCATATGGCGAGCCCGCGCCGCTTGCGCCAGGCCGTGGCCGAGGAGCTCGCCCGCATCAAAAGCTGCGATCGCCGGCAAAGGCGGCGGCGGCGACCAGCGCCCGCTTTTCGGGGAGGTCGGGAAACGGGGCAAGCGCGCGCGCTGCGGCCGCGGCGTAAAGCCGGGCCCGGGCCAAGGTCTCGGTGATGGCGCCGTGCCGCTCGACAAGCTCGATCGCGCGTTCAAGGTCGCCCGGACGCTGGTCGAGCTCTTCAATCGCGCGCCGCCAAAAAACGCGTTCGTCGTCATTCCCGCGGGCAAAGGCAAGCAACACCGGCAGCGTGACCTTGCCGTCGCGAAAGTCGTCGCCGACGCTCTTGCCCAGTTCCGCTTCGTGGGCGGAGTAATCGAGCAGATCGTCGACCAGCTGGAAGGCAATGCCGAGATTGCGCCCGAACCGGTCGAGCGCCTCTTCTTCCGCAGGCGGGCGTTCACCCAGCACCGCGCCGATGCGGCTGGCGGCGGCAAACAGCTCGGCGGTCTTGGCCTCGATTACCGCGAGGTATTCGGCCTCGGTGGTGGCCATGTTGCCGGTTGTCATCAGCTGCATAACTTCACCCTCGGCGATGACCGCCGAAGCGCGTGACAAGATCGCGAGCACCCGCAACGAGCCGTCGGCGACCATCAACTCGAACGATCGGCTGAACAAGAAATCGCCGACCAGCACGGCCGGTTTGTTGCCCCACACCGCATTGGCGGTGTCACGGCCGCGGCGCAGCTCGCTCGCATCGACGACGTCGTCGTGCAGCAAGGTGGCGGTATGGATGAATTCGACCGCGGCCGCAAGCGCGATATGCCGATCGCCACGATAACCGCACAACCGCGCACAACCCAGGGTCAGCATCGGCCGCAGCCGCTTGCCGCCCCCGGCGACGATGTGACCGGCAAGCTGCGGGATCAGCGCGACCGGGCTTTGCATGCGCTCGACGATCAGCCGGTTGACGCGATCAAGATCGCCGCGCAGCAGCCGGGCGAGAGCATCGAGCGAGGGTCTGGGCGCCGCGCGCACCTGTTCCACACCCGCCACCGCACCCGCCTCTCTCGCGTGTCGGCGTCGCCCTTCGTTCGGCCCTCCGATCGGCTTGACGCGCCGCAACGCTCATGAGCATAGAATGCCCGCGGAAGCGGTCAAGAGCCGCGGCCTCTTGGCGCGGTGAGCGCGATGAAAGAATTGCTGCGCACCAACAACCCGGTGCGGCTGTCGTGGCTGCAGGCGCTGCTCGGCGACGCCGGCATCGACCATTTGGTGCTCGATCATCACATGAGCCTTGTCGAAGGCAATATCGGCGCGATCCCGCGCCGTCTGATGGTGGCGGACCGCGATTTCGACCGCGCCTGCGCGCTGCTGGCGAGCGCCGGGGAAGCGCAGCGGTGAGCGGCGCCCCGGCCGATGCCGGCGCCCCCGGGACCGGCGCGCTCAAGGTCAGCGATGACCGGCTGCTGGGCGGGCGGGTCCGCCTGCGTCAGCCGGCCGAAGGCTACCGCGTCGCGATCGACCCGGTGTTTCTTGCCGCCGCGGTGCCGGCCGAGCCGCACCAGCTGGTGCTCGACCTTGGCTGCGGCGTCGGCGCGGCGATGCTGTGCCTGGCGGCACGCGTCCCGCACAGCCGCGTCGTCGGGCTTGAGATGCAGCGCGAACTGGTGCGCCTGGCCGGCGACAACATCATCCTCAATGGCTTGGAGACCCGGCTGTCGGTCATGATCGGCGACCTGCTGCGCCCGCCGCCGCGGCTGTCGCCCGGCGCCTTTGACCATGTGATGGCCAATCCTCCCTATAACGAGCGCGGCCGCAGCCATCCGGCGACCGACCCGGCCCGCGCCGAGGCCACGATCGAGGGTGCGGCCGATCTTGCCGCCTGGGTGCGCTTTGCGTTTGCGATGGTTCGCCCGCACGGCAGCGTCACCTTCATCCATCGCGCCGACCGCATCGATGCGCTGGTGGCGGAAATCGCCGGCCGCGGCGGTGAGATGGTGGTCTTCCCGCTATGGCCCGGCGAGGGAAGGGCGGCCAGCCGCATCCTGGTGCGCGCGCGCAAGCAGCTGGCGGCACCGGCGCGCCTCGCCCCGGGGCTCGTCCTGCATCGGCCCGACGGCCGGCTCAGCGAAGCAGCGGAAGGGGTGCTGCGGCAGGGCCGTGGCCTCGAGCTCTGACCAGCGCCGCTTTTCCCGGCGGGCGGCCGCCCTATCTGAAGCACCATGGCCGTTCGCGATCATCTCGATATCACCCGCCTGTGGCGGCGCGGTCCGGTGGTTTCGGTGCTGCGCTTCGAGGGCGTCATTGTGCCGCGGCCACGCCGCAACGCGATCTCGCTCGCCAGCCACGCCACGGCGATCGAGCGGGCGTTTCGCGTGCCGGGTCTTGTCGCGGTCGCGATCGTCGTCAATTCACCGGGCGGGGCGCCGGTGCAATCGGCGCTGCTCCACCGCCGCATTCGCCAACTTGCCGAGCAGAAAAAAATCCCGGTCGTCGCCTTTGCCGAGGATGTCGCGGCTTCGGGCGGATATTGGCTGGCGCTGGCCGGCGACGAGATCTTTGGCGAAGAGACCTCGCTGGTCGGATCGATCGGCGTGATCAGCGGCGGCTTTGGCGTGCACGAGCTGATCACGCGGCTCGGTATCGAGCGCCGGCTTTATACCGCCGGCGAACGTAAATCGCTGCTCGACCCGTTTCTGCCGGTCAAATCGGCCGATGTCGAGCGGCTCGGCGTGCTCCAACAGGACATTCACCGGGCGTTCAAAGATCATGTGCGACGACGCCGTGCCGGGAAGATCGACGCCGCCGACGAAAGCCTGTTCAACGGCGACATTCTGACCGGCCATATGGCGGCCGAACGCGGGCTGATTGACGGGATCGGCGAATTGCACGGAATCATGCGCGCGCGCTATGGCGACAAGGTGCGCTTCCGGGTGATACCGACCGAGCGGCGACGGCCGCTGTTGGCGCGACTGCCGTTGAGTGCGCGTGAGCCGGGCGAGGCCATCGCCGAATTCGCCGATTGGCTCGAAGCGCGTCTGTTATGGAGCCGGTACGGGCTGTGAACGGCATGGGTCGAGCCGCGGCCGCGACCCGCGCGATACCCGGCAGGCGGCCGGGCGCCGGGCGGGCTAACCCCTTCTGCCGGATGTTGACCCCGGGCGGGCGCCGCCGTTACACCACGCAGCTGCCGGCCGCCGCGCGATTTGGCCATGGCGCTGGCCCGGCCGAACCAATTGGCGGCGTCCCAGGAGACCTCGGTGAGCTTTCAGTCGCTGATCGCCGATTTGCAGAAATTCTGGGCCGCGCAGGGCTGCGTGATCTTGCAGCCCTATGATATGGAGATGGGTGCGGGCACCTTTCATCCGGCGACCGCGCTACGCGCGCTTGGCCCGCAACCGTGGCGCGCCGCCTATGTCCAGCCGTCGCGGCGACCGACCGACGGCCGCTATGGCGACAACCCGAACCGGTTGCAGCATTTTTACCAGATGCAGGTCATCCTGAAGCCGGCCCCCGGCGATAGCCAGCAACTCTATCTGGCGAGCCTGGCGGCGCTAGGCATCGATGCGCGCGCCCACGACATTCGCTTTGTCGAAGACGATTGGGAGAGCCCGACCCTCGGCGCCTGGGGGCTCGGCTGGGAAGTGTGGCTCGACGGTATGGAAATCAGCCAATTCACCTATTTCCAACAGGTCGGGGGCTTTGACTGCGACCCGGTCTCGACCGAGCTCACTTACGGTCTGGAACGGCTGGCGATGTATGTGCAGGGCGTCGACAACGTCTTTGACCTCGATTTCAACGGTGCCGGGGGCGCGGCACGCATCACTTATGGCGATGTGTTTCACCGTGCCGAGCGCGAGTATTCCGCCTACAATTTCGAATTCGCCGACACCGCCTTGTTGACCCGCCATTTCGCCGACGCCGAGGATGAATGCCGCGCCTTGCTCGCCCGCCGGCTCGCGTTGCCGGCCTACGATCAGTGCCTGAAGGCCAGTCATTTGTTCAACCTCCTCGACGCCCGCGGGGCGCTCAGCGTCACCGAGCGGGCCGCCTACATTCTGCGCGTGCGCGAGCTTGCCAAGGGCTGTTGCGAGGCTTGGCTCAGCGGCGAGAGGCCGACGAGCTAGCCGGCATGCGCCGCCTGATTTGCTCGTTTGGCGCGCGCTTGGCTCGCGCTCAACGGCCCCGTTTCGCGGCGCGGCGCCGCCTCGGGATCGGACGATGAATAGCGGGCCGCGTCGCGGCGAATTGCTGCTCGAACTCTTGTCGGAGGAAATTCCGGCGCGAATGCAGCAGCGCGCGATCAGCGATCTTGTCAACTTGGTGCAGGCCAAGCTCGCCGCCGCCGAGATCCCGGCCAGCGACGTCAAGGGCTATGTCACGCCGCGACGGCTGATCGTGGTCGCCGACGGCATCCCCGCCGCTCAACCCGATCGCAGCGAAGAGCGGCGGGGGCCGCGCGTCGGGGCGCCGCAGCCAGCCATCGAGGGTTTTCTGCGCGCGGCCGGATTGGCGTCGCTTGCCGAGTGCGAAATTCGCGACACCGGCCGCGGTGAATTCTATTTCGCGGTGAGAAGCCACCCCGGTCGATCGGCCGTCGCGGTTCTGCCTGAAATCCTACGGGCGGCGCTGAATGAACTTCCTTGGGCCAAGTCGATGCGCTGGCCGGGGGCGCGGCTGCGCTGGGTGCGGCCGCTCAGCTCGATCTTGTGTCTGTATGACGGGGAGGTCGTGCCGCTGGCGGTCGAGGGAGTGCCGGTCGGCCGCACGACGCGCGGTCACCGGGTGTTGTCGCCGGGTGAATTCTGCGCCGCCAGCGCGGCCGACTACTTCGACAAGCTGCAGCACGCCTATGTCGTCTTTGACCACGATCGGCGCCGGGCGCTGATCGGGGCCGAGCTCGACCGCCGGGCCGGGGAACTGGGCGTGGTGGTCAAAGCCGATCCGGGGCTGCTCGACGAGGTCACCGGGCTTGCCGAATTTCCGGTCGTGCTGGCGGGGGCGATCGACCCCGATCTGATGAGCCTGCCGGCCGAGGTGCTGCAGACCGCGATGCGGACCCACCAGCGGTATTTTTCCTGCGCCTATCCCGATGGCCGGCCCGCACCCTATTTTCTCGTCATCGCCGACAACCTCGCGCCCGATGGCGGCGCCGCCATTGTCGCGGGCAACGAGCGGGTATTGCGGGCGCGTCTCGCCGACGCCCGCTTTTTTTACGACCAGGACAGAAAGGTTCGTCTCGAAGACCGGGTGGAGGCGCTCAAGGAGCGGGTCTATCACGCCAAGCTCGGCAGCGTTTACGACAAGGTCCGGCGCATTGAACGGCTGGCTGAAGCGCTGGCCGCCTATATCCCGGATGCGACGCCGGCCTTGGCGCAGCGCGCGGCCCGGCTCGCCAAGGCCGATCTCTCGACCGGCATGGTCGGCGAGTTCCCGGAATTGCAGGGGATCATGGGGCGCTATTACGCACTCAATGATGGCGAGAATGCGCGCGTCGCCATGGCGATCGCCGAGCATTACAAGCCGCAAGGCCCCCATGACGCCTGCCCGACCGCGCCCGAGAGCATCGCCGTCGCGCTTGCCGACAAGATCGACAGCCTCGCCGCCTTCTTTGCGATCGGCGAAAGGCCGACCGGCTCGCGCGACCCGTTTGCGCTGCGTCGCGCCGCGCAGGGGCTGATACGGCTTGTCCTCGAAAACGCTTTGCGCATCCGGTTGGGCGCGGCCTTTGCCAAAGCCGTCGAATTTGTCTTGGTCGCATCCCCCGACTCGGCCGAGCTCACGGCCCTGCAAGAGGAATTGCTGCAATTCCTCGCCGATCGGCTCAAGGTCCATCTGCGCGACCAGGGCGTGCGTCACGATTTGATTGCCGCCGCTTTCGCCCAGCTTGGCGCCGTCGGCCTTCTCTACACCGCCAATTATGAAGACGACCTGGTCCGCCTTTTGGCGCGCGTTCAGGCGCTGCGATCCTTCCTCGATACGGAAGACGGCGCCAATTTGCTCGTCGCCTATCGCCGTGCGGCCAACATCGTCGCGATCGAAGACCGCAAGGAAGGGCGTGCGCGGAGCATCGACGTCAACGGTGACCTCTTCGTCCTGCCCGAGGAGGAGGCGCTCGCGCGCACGCTCGACAGTGTCGGGGATTGCGCTGCGGCGCTGGCCAACAACGAGCGGTTTGACGAGGCGATGGCCGAGCTGGCGCGGCTGCGGCAGCCGGTCGACGCATTTTTCGACAAAGTGACCGTCAACACCGACCAACCCGAACTGCGCGAAAATCGACTGCGGCTGCTCGCCCGCATCCGCGCCACGATGAACCGGATCGCGGATTTCTCGCAGATCGAAGGATGAGATGCGGCGGACCTCGGCTATCTTGGTCCGTCCGCGAATTGCCTGAAGCCGGGCGCCAAGGACAGCGGATCCTTCCGCAAGCTCGGGCAACAGAACGGAATTTTGACCTGTCGCAATGCGTTGGCAGAGTTTGAGGCCGCATTTGCGCCGGTTGAGGAAGAGCGGTCGATGAGAAAATGGGTCTACAAGTTCGGCGGCTGCGGCGCCGAGGGACGCGCCGAAATGCGCAATCTCCTCGGCGGCAAAGGCGCGGGGCTCGCAGAGATGTGCAACCTCGGCCTGCCGGTGCCGCCCGGCTTCACGATCACGACAGAGGTCTGCACCTGGTTTTACCAAAACGGCAAGAGCTATCCGCCCGATCTCGAGCAACAGGTCGAAGACGGGATGGCGTCGATCGAGGCCGCCCTCGGCGCCCGGTTTGGCGACGCCGACAACCCGCTTCTGGTCTCGGTGCGCTCAGGAGCACGGGTGTCGATGCCCGGAATGATGGACACCGTGCTCAATCTGGGCCTCAACGATCGCGCCGTCGAGGGATTGGCGCGGCAGAGTGGCGACGAGCGCTTTGCCTATGACAGCTATCGCCGCTTTATTCAGATGTTTGGCCAGGTCGTGCTCGGCATCGAGCACCACCATTTCGAAGAGCTGATCGAGAATCACAAGCTCGATACCGGGCTGACGCTCGATACCGAACTCTCGGCCGAAGACTGGAAGGTCATTGTCAACGGCTTTAAAGACGTCGTGCTGCAAGAGCAGGGGCGTCCGTTTCCCCAAGATCCGCACGAACAATTGTGGGGAGCGATCGGCGCGGTGTTCGGGTCGTGGATGAACCCGCGCGCGGTGACCTATCGGCGCCTGCACGACATCCCGGCCGACTGGGGAACTGCGGTCAACATCCAGGCGATGGTGTTTGGCAATATGGGCGAGGATTGTGCCACCGGCGTGGCCTTTACCCGCAACCCTTCGACCGGTGAGAACGAGTTTTATGGCGAGTTTCTGGTCAACGCCCAGGGCGAAGACGTGGTCGCCGGCATCCGCACCCCGCAGCATCTGACGCTCGCCGGCAAGAACGCCAACAATTCCAAATTACCGGCGATGGAAGAAGTCATGCCGGCGGTTTTGGCCGAGCTGTACCGGGTCAGACGCGTGCTCGAAGACCATTATCGCGACATGCAGGACATCGAATTTACCGTGCAGCGCGGCAAATTGTGGATGCTCCAGACCCGCGCCGGAAAGCGGACCGCCCAGGCGGCGCTTAAGATCGCCGTCTCGCTGGTCGAAGAGGGCGTGATCGAGCGCGACGAGGCGGTGCTGCGCATCGAACCCGCCTCGCTTGACCAGCTGCTCCATCCGACCCTCGATCCCAGGGCCAAGACCCAGATCCTGACCCGGGGTTTGCCCGCCTCGCCCGGCGCCGCCTCGGGCAAGGTCGTCTTTTCGGCCGAGGCCGCCGAATCGCTGGCAGCGCGGGGCGAAGCCGTGATCCTCGTCCGGGTCGAAACCAGCCCCGAGGACATCCACGGCATGCACGCCGCCAAAGGCATCCTGACGAGCCGCGGCGGCATGACCAGCCATGCCGCGGTGGTCGCCCGGGGCATGGGCCGGCCCTGCGTCGCCGGCGCCGGCGATCTTCATATCGACTACGCCGCCGGGCGGATGACGGTGCGCAGCACCCATGTTGCGGTTGGCGAAATCATTACCATCGACGGCTCGACCGGCGAGGTCATGCTTGGCGAAGTGCCGACCATCCAGCCGGAATTGTCCGGCGACTTTGCCACATTGATGAGCTGGGCCGACGGCTTTCGCCGGCTGGGCGTGCGCGCCAATGCCGAGACCCCGCTTGACGTGCGCACCGCCCGCCGCTTTGGCGCCGAAGGGATCGGGCTTGCCCGTACCGAGCACATGTTTTTTGAGGCCGATCGGATCGGCCCGATCCGGCGCGTGATCATGGCCGATGACGAACGCGGGCGCCGCGCCGGGCTGGCTGAATTGCTGCCGATGCAGCGCGAGGATTTTGCCGAGATTTTCCGCATCATGCGCGGCCTGCCGGTGACGATCCGGTTGCTCGACCCGCCGTTCCACGAATTTTTGCCCAAGACCGAGGCCGAGTTCGAAGAGATGGCGCGTCTGACCGACCGCACCGTCGCCCAGGTGCGGCAGCGGGCGTTGGCGCTGCATGAGACCAACCCGATGCTCGGCCATCGCGGTTGCCGCCTGGGGATCACCTATCCCGAAATCTACGAAATGCAGGCGACCGCGATTTTCGAAGCGGCGGCGATAGTCATCAAGGAGGGCCAGGGAGGCGTCAGCCCCGAGATCATGTTGCCGCTGATCGCCACGCGCAAGGAGCTCGACATCCTCAAAGCGATGATCGATCGGGTCGGTCGCCAGGTCATGGACCGCACCGGGATCGAGATCCCCTATCTCGTCGGCACCATGATCGAGCTGCCGCGCGCCGCCCTATGCGCCGGCGAGATCGCCGAGACCGCCGAGTTCTTCAGCTTCGGCACCAACGACCTGACGCAGACGGTGTTCGGTCTGTCGCGCGACGATGCGGCGAGTTTTCTCGGCGCCTATCAGCGGCTCGGCATTTTCGAGCACGATCCGTTTGTGACTTTGGACCCGGTCGGGGTAGGCGAATTGGTGCGGCTGGCTGTCGAGCGCGGGCGCGGCAGCCGCCCCGGACTCAAGCTCGGTATCTGCGGCGAGCATGGCGGTGATCCGGCCTCGATCCGCTTCTGTCACGAGGTGGGCCTCGATTACGTGTCGTGCTCGCCCTATCGCGTGCCGATTGCCCGATTGGCGGCGGCACAGGCGGCCCTTGCCGGTGAGCAACGGGATCTGACCGCTTGACCGGCGGGCGCCGCGGCGCCGGCTTGGCGCTGGCGATGCTCGCCGCAATGGCGGTCCCCGCCGCCGCCCAGATTCATACAAGCATGCCGCAGCTATTGCCGATCCCAGGGCTGACGGAACCGCCCTTGGCGGCGGCCGCGCCCAGCCCCGCGCCGATCCCGCCGCCGGTCAACCCGGGCTATGCCGCCGCTCCCAGCGCAGGCCTGTCACCGATCCTAACCACGCCGGGGCCGGTTTACCAACTGCCGCAACCAACCCCGCCCGCCTACCCGCCGCCGCCGCTGCCGGGCCCGACCGATCAGCAAAAGCTGACCGCCTACGGCAACGAACTGCGCGCGCAGCAATGGCAACTGCAATCGCAGGGCATTCCGCTGGGCAGCACCGTGCGCGGCCGCGAAATCTTGCAGCAGCTGAACGCACCCGATGCGCAATAAGGCGGGTCGGTTGCGCCCGCATCGGGGTCGCGGGCAATCGACCGTACAGCGGAAGCGGCGTCGGCTGCGGCCTGCGGCTCGGCGGTCGCCACAATCCAAAAACATGAAACCGGCGATTGAACCCGGCGCGACCTGCCGCTGTTCACAGGCTGAGGCGCCGATGGCGGCGCCGCTGCGGAGTGAGGCATGACAAAACACATACTGCCGGCGGCTTTTGCGATTTTTGCGGCGCTGTCGTTGAACATGGGTTCGGCGCATGCCGCCGGTTGTCTGTCCGGTGCCGCCGTCGGCGGCGTTGCCGGGCATCTGGCAGGGCATCACGGTGTGCTCGGCGCCGCCGCCGGCTGCGCGGTCGGCCACCACGAGGCCAAAAAGAAAGCCGCAAAGGCGCAACCGACCCAAGGCCCAGGCGCCGGCTCGGATCAAACCGGCTCGAGCTCGGGGCACTGAGCGCTCAGTCGCGCGCGTTCGAACGCATCCAGGCCGGCCGGCTGGGAACGATCAATGCGTTTCCGGCCGTGAGCCGGCGTGGCTCGCGCAGCTGATCGAGCCGCAACAGCGCCAGCCCGTGCCCGTCGCGGCCCGAGCGCATTTCGCCGACTTCAAGCCCGTCCGCGTAAATCGGGGTCCCCGGCGCCGGCGACGGTCCGATAACCGCGACCGGGAGAAGCCGGCGCTTGATGAGGCCGCGGTATTTGGTGCGCGCGGTCAGCTCTTGGCCGATATAGCAGCCCTTGTTCCAATCCACCCCGTTCAGCTCGTCGAACCCGGCTTCGAGCAGCAGGGTCTTTTCGGGGACGAGGTCGCGGCTGCCGTCGGCGACGCCAAGTTCAAGGCGCAAGAGATCGTAGGCCTCGAACTCGGCCGGCGTGAAGCCTGCCAGTTCGAGAGTGGCGCCGGCCGTGGCCCGCGGCAGCAACAGCCGAGCCCCGAGCGCGGCCAGCCGCGGATCGACAAAGGCCACACCCTCGCCAAAGCGGCGGACCACGCCCGGTTCCGGGCGCAGCTGCAGCCGAGCGAGGGCGCCGGACCCAAACGCAGCGGCCACCGCCAAATCGGCACGCTCGTCGAGCGCCACTTTTGCCCGCAGCCGGTACACGCTTAACCGCCGCCGCAAATCGGCAAGGCGCGCCCGCTCGCCTTCGAGCAACAGCGTCTCGTCCTGCTCGACCATCATGAAATCATGAAGATAGCGGCCCTGGGCGGTCAGCAGTGCGGCATAGCGCGCCTGGTCAGCACTCACCTTGCCGACGTCATTCGACACCAAGCCTTGCAGAAAAGCTCGCCGGTCAGGACCGCTGACGGCGAGAACGCCGCGCTCGGTCAGCAGCGTATAACGGGCCTCGGCCATCGCATCGGATCGAGAGGTGCAGCGCAAGCCGACTAGACGTAGGGGCGGGCCGCCGGCTTGGCAAGCGCACGGACGGCGGATATAAGCCGCCGACAACATGGTTATCCTGTTTGTCACCGCCTCCCGCATCGGCGATGCCGTATTGTCGACCGGCCTGCTCGGCTATCTCGTCGACCGCTACCCGCACGCCCGTCTGACGATCGCGGCGGGGCCGGTCGCGGCCCCGCTGTTCGAGGCAGTGCCGCGGCTCGAACGCCTGTTGATCGTCCACAAGCGGCGCCTGGCATTGCATTGGCTGCCGCTCTACGCGGCGGTCGGCGGTCGGCGCTGGGATCTGGTTGTCGATCTGCGCGGCTCGGCCCTGGCCTGGCTGCTGCCGGCGGGCAGCCGCCGGGTGATCGCCAAGGGCGATGAGCGCGAACATCGTGTTCGCCAATTGGCGCGCGTGTTCGGTCTTGATCCGCCGCCCGCACCACGATTGTGGACGGCAATTCGTCATGAACGCGACGCGGCCGCACTCGTCCCGGCCGGCGGTCCGATCCTGGCGATCGGGCCGGCCGCGAATTGGCGCGGCAAGCAGTGGCGGGCCGAGCGTTTTGCCGAACTGGCCGAGCGCCTGACCGCGCCGGACGGGCCGCTGCCTGGTGCGCGGGTGGCGGTGCTCGCGGCGGCCCATGAGCGGCCGCAAGCCGCACCGCTGTTGCAGATTATCGCCGGCAACCGGCTGATCGATCTGGTCGGCCGGGTCGATCTGCTGACCGCCGCGGCGGTATTGCGGCGCTGCGCGATGTTCATCGGCAACGACACCGGGCTGATGCACATCGCCGCTGCGGTCGGAACCCCGACCCTGGGCTTGTTTGGTCCCAGCCCGATCGAAAAATATGCGCCGTGGGGCGTGTGCACCGCCGTGGTGCGCACCGCGCAGCCGCGCGAAACGATGTTCGGGCCGGACTTCAACCACCTGACGACCGACACGCTGATGGATAGCCTGTCGGTGGACGCCGCCGAGGCCGGCGCCCGCGCGCTGTGGCGGCGCGCCGCGAGTTGCGCAGCATGAGCGCGACGGAAGGTGGCGAAGCCGCTTCGCGCCGCCCGCCATTGCCGGTCCTCTCGGCGCTGGTCGTCGCCCACAATGAGGAGGCGCAACTCGGCGAATGCCTCGCCAGCCTGCGTTTTGCCGACGAGGTGGTGGTGCTGCTCGACCGCTGCACCGATCGGTCGCGCGAAATCGCCGAGCGGTTTGCCGACCGCGTCGTCGAAGGCGCATGGCCGCGCGAGGCGTCACGACGCAATAGGGCGGTCGCGGCCTGCAGCGGGGATTGGATTTTCGAGGCCGATGCCGACGAACGGGTGAGCCCGCAGCTCGCTGCGGAAATCCGCGCCACGATCGCCCGATCCGCGGCGTCATGGCATCTCGTTCCGGTCGACAATTACATCGGCGACCGGCTGGTGCGATGGGGATGGGGCGCGTTTTTCGGACGATCGGCGCATGCCGCCCTTTATCGCCGGGGCACCAAGACCTGGCGTGACGACCGGGTGCTTCATGCGAGTGTGGCCTTGACCGGGCCGCAAGGCCGCAATCTCGACCAGCGCCTCGTTCATTACGTCGACCGCAGCATTTCCGACATGCTGCTTCGGCTCGACCGCTACACGACATTGCGTGCGCAGGATTTGCGCGAGAGCGGCGACATCGGCAGCTTTGCCCACAACATCCGCCGCATGTTTTCGCGCTTCTGGAAATGTTACATCGGCCGGCGCGGCTACCGCGAGGGCGCCTACGGGTTTCTGATCGCGTTGTGCGCGGCCCTTTACCCGATCCTGTCTTATCTGAAGGCGCGGCTCGAACCGGCACCCGTCGCGATCGGCGGACCGCCCGCCGCTCCGGCCAACGCGACGGCCGAAAGCGGCCAGGCGTCACCGGCCGAGCTGGTCGGCAGCGACGGCACTCCCGGCTGATGGCGGAAATCGTGATGGCCGACGACGCCATCGCGTTCGATGCCGCGATAGCGGCCGGGGGCCCGCTCGGCGGCGCCGAAACCGCGTTTGTCGCGCTGGCCGAGGCGTTGGCCCGGCGCGGTCATCGCGTCGAAGCGCGCCATCGCGGCGCCGCGGCGACCACTCACAAGGGCGTCCACTGGGTGCCGCTGCCGGCCGCTTCACCGCGGCGCTGCGACCTTTACATCGGCAGCCGCGGACACCGCGTGATCGGGCCGATCGGCCGGGCCCGCCGCCGCCTTTTCTGGCTGCACAATCCGGCGCGATATCTGCGCAAACCGCGCAATCTGTGGCGGCTTGCCTGGCATCGGCCGATGCTGGTCGTGACCGGCGCCTATCACGCGAGCACCGTGCCGCGATGGCTGCCGCACGCCGGCTGCGTGACGATCCCGTATGGTGTGCTCGATCGCTTCCGCGGCGCCACGCCGCGCGAACCGCCGCCGCCGCGCGCGATCTTTACGTCAAACCCGTTGCGCGGGCTCGATTGGCTGCTCGATCTGTGGGAGCGCCGGATCGCGCCGTCGGTACCGAAGGCGGAGCTCCACATCTATGCGGGCGCGGGCGTGTACGGCGCGTTGGCGACAAAGCACGCCGCCGCCATGGCCAAGGTGCTGGCGCGCGCCGAGGCGCTTGGCAGATGCGGCGTGCGCCGCTTTGTGCCGGTTGGCCGTGAGGCCCTCAAGACCGCACTCGAAGGGGCGCGCGTCATGCTCTATCGCGGCGATCCGGGCGAGACTTTTTGCCTGGCCCTTGCCGAAGCCCAGGCGCTGGGCGTGCCGGCGGTCGTCACTCCGCTGGGTGCCGTGGCCGAGCGGGTCGCCGATGGTGTGAGCGGGCGCGTCGTGTCGGATAAATGTGCGTTTGCCGAAGCGGCGATTGCGGTATTGCGCGATGACGATCTGTGGCGGCGCTGGCATCTGGGCGCGCTGACCCATCAGCGCGGGCTGAGCTGGGACATGGTCGCGGCGCGGTTCGAGGCGTTGATCGGATGAGCCGGCGATTGCTGCAGGCGATGGCCGGCGCACGGCATGGCGGCGCCGAGACGTTTTTTGTGCGCCTGGCGGACGCATTCGAGCGGGCCGGCGAAACCCAGCGGGTCGTGATCCGGCGCGACCCCGACCGCGTGCAGCGGTTACGCGCGGTCGGGGTCGATGTGATCGAATTCGGTTTCGGCGGACGGTTCGATGTCGCGACGGGGTGGCGTTTTCGCAAGCTCGTCGCCGATTGGCGCCCCGATCTCGTCTTGACGTGGATGAGCCGCGCCACGCAGGCTTGTCCCAAGGGCGATTTTGTTCATGTTGCCCGGCTCGGGGGCTATTACGATTTGAAATATTACCGGGGCTGCGACCATCTGATCGCCAATACGCGGGCCATCGCCGACTATGCCGTCGCCGGTGGCTGGCCGCCGGACCGGATCGATTATGTGCCAAATTTCGTCCCCGATCTGCGGCGCAGCGACGACGCAGCGCCGTGCGGCGACCGGCCGCAGGCGCTGGCGCTGGCGCGGCTGCATCCCAACAAGGGCCTCAGTTTGCTCCTCGAGGCGATGGTGCTGTCGCCTGACCTGCGGCTGACGATTGCCGGCGACGGGCCGCTGCGCGCCGCGCTCCAACGGCAGGCATACGATCTCAACCTCTCCGACCGGGTGTCGTTTCTCGGCTGGCGCGAGGATGTTTCGGCGCTGCTTGCGCAAGCCGATTTTCTTGTTTGTCCGTCGCTGCACGAACCGCTTGGCAATGTCGTGATCGAGGCGTGGTCGGCCGGGGTGCCGGTCGTCGCCACGATGAGCGACGGGCCGGCACAGCTGATCACCCACGACGTCGACGGGCTCTTGGTCGCGTTGCCCGGTCAGCCAGGGGGTGGCGTGCCCGCTCTGGCCGCGGCGATGACCCGTCTCAGCCGCGACCGGCAATTGCGCCAAAGGCTGGCGCAAGCCGGCCGGCGCGCCTACGAGGCCGAATTCACCGAAACCGCGGTCGTCGCCCGCTACCGGCGCCTGTTCGACCGTCTAGCGCCGGCGTAACCAAGATGGCCGGGGCGGAGATGCGGCCCTCTACGACCCTCCGACCGGTGCCGTCGGCCGGGGCCGGGGCCGGGGCCGCGGTCAGGACCCGCCGCCGCGTGCGCGGCCTGCTGCTGCAGGCCGACAATTTCCCGCCCGGCACGCCGCTCCGCCACTTCTTTGCCTGGAATGAGAAGCGGCGGCGGCCGGACCCGCGCTTTGTCATCGCCCGCGACCTGTACCATCTGATCACCGCCTGCGGCCGTGACCAGGACGCGCTCGGTACGGCAGTCGGGCATCTCAGCGGGTGTCCGGTCATCGTTGCCCGCCGCGGCCATGACCTGCTGATCGGTGATGGCCCGCCGCCGATGGCGGCCGCCAGTATCCCCGGCGCCGACAACCCGGCGTCACAGGCCGCACGGGACGTGGTGACGCAGCTTCTCGCCGCGGTCGGCGCGTCCGACGCAGCCGCCCATGCCGGGTTTTTCGCTGCTCTCGACCGGCTCGCCGAGGTCGTTGATCTGCACGCCCTCGCGCGGCGCCGACCCCGTCTCTCGCCCTCTCGACGCCGTCCACCGCCGCGCCGCATCCTGGTCATTCGGCTGAGCGCGCTCGGCGATTTCGTTCAGGCGCTGGGTCCGGCGGCGGCGATCCGCCGCCACCACGCCGGCGACCATTTGAGCCTGCTGACGACCGCTGCGCTTGCCCCGTTTGCCGCCCGCCTCGGGTTGTTTGATCAGATCCTGGTCGACCAGCGGCCCGCGCCGCTCGATTTCGCCGGTTGGCTCGCGCTCCGCCGGCAGTTGCGCCGCGGCTCGTTCGATCGCGTCTATGATCTGCAGACCCAGGAGCGCACCGCCGCCTACGCCCGGCTCTTCCTTCCCGCCCCGATACCAGAGTGGTCGGGGACGGTGCGCGGATGCTCGCATCCGCACGCCAATCTCGATCGCGATCGCCAGCATACGATTGACAAACAGGCCGAGCAGCTGATGATGGCGGGAATCTACCCGATCCCGCTGCCGAGCCTGCCGCCGCTTGCTTGCGAGCTGCCAGCGGAACTGGCCTTGCGGCCTTTTGCGTTGCTGATGCCGGGATCGTCGCCGCGCCATCCCGCCAAACGCTGGCCGGCGGCCCGTTTCGGAGTGCTGGCCAAGGCGCTCACACAAGGGGGTCTCGGGGTGGCGGTGATCGGCGCCGGCGACGAGCGTCAGCTGGCCGCGGCAATTCGCGAAATCTGCCCATCGGCGGTCGATCTTGTCGGCCGCACCGATCTCGCGACGGTCGGCGCTTTGGCGCAACGGGCGGCGCTGACGGTCGGCAACGACACCGGGGTCACCCATCTTGCCGCGGCGGCGGGCTCGCCGGTCGTGGTGTTGTTTTCCAGCGCCACCGATCCCGATTGGTGCGCTCCGCGCGGGCGCAAGGTGCGCGTGCTGGCGGTGCCCGATCTTGCCGACGACCTCACGGCCGAGGCGGTCATTGCCGCGGCACGCGAGACGCTTGGCGCGACGATGGTTGCGGCCGGGACCGGCGGCTGATGTGCGGCATTGCCGGGCTGATGACGCGTGACGGCGCACCGCCGCCGAGCGCGCCGCTGCGCGCGATGGAAGCGGCATTGCGGCATCGCGGGCCGGACGGCGTCGGCCATTACCGCTCGGCCGATGTCGGGATGGTGCAGACGAGGCTGGCCATCATCGATCTGGCGACCGGCGCGCAGCCCCTTTACGAGCCCGGCGGTGCGGCGCTGATCGCCAATGCCGAGATCTACAATTACCTCGAATTGCGCACCGCATTCGCCGAGGCGCCGCGCCCGGTGGTGTTTTCGACGCAATCCGATTGCGAGCTGCCGCTGCATCTCTATCGCCATTATGGCCTCGATTTCACCCGGCATTTGCGCGGCATGTATGCGATCGCGTTGCACGACCCGGGCACGCGCCGGCTGCTGCTGACGCGCGACCCGTTCGGCATCAAGCCGCTTTATTACGCCGAGACGCCGCAAGGTTTCGCCTTTGCCTCCGAGCCCAACGCGCTGATCGAAGCCGGCATCCTCGCCCCCAAGCTGGTGCGGCGGGCGCGCGACGAGCTCGTGCAGATGCAATTCACGACCGGCCGCGGCACCGTCTTTGCCGGGATCAACCGGGTGCTGCCGGGCGAGACGGTGATCGTGCGTCAGGGACGGATCGTCGAGCGTCAGCGCGTCGCCGCCTTGCCGCAGCAAGGGCCGCTCCTTGTCGATGAACAAGAGGCGCTGGCGCGGCTCGACGCGACCCTTTCCGACAGTGTGCGCTTGCACCAGCGCGCGGATGTGCCGTTCGGCCTGTTTTTGTCGGGCGGGATCGATTCGACCGCGGTCCTGGCGATGATGGCGCGGCTGGGCGCCCGCCCGGTCAAGGCGTTCACGATCGGCTTTGCCGACGGCGCCGAGGACGAACGGCCTTTGGCCCGCGCCGCCGCCGCCGCGGTCGGCGCCGAATATGCCGAGATCGCAATGGGCGAAACCGATTTCTGGCGGCTTCTGCCCGATATCGTCAGTTGCATGGACGATCCCGCCGCCGACTACGCAATCGTGCCGACCTGGGTGCTGGCGCAGAAAGCCCGCGATGCCGGGATCAAGGTCATCTTGTCGGGCGAAGGCGGCGACGAGCTGTTTGCCGGCTACGGGCGTTATCGCAGCATTCTGCGGCCGTGGTGGGCGGGCGGCAGGCCGCCGCGCGCCCGCGGCATCCTCGATGACCTCGGGATCCTGCGCCGCGAAATCACGGGCTGGCGCGACGGCATTGCCGCCGCCGAGATGCTGGCCGGCGGCGAGGACCGCACCCCGCTTCAAGCCGCGCAGGCGGTCGATTGTACCGACTGGCTGCCGAACGATCTGTTGCTGAAGCTCGACCGCTGCCTGATGGCGCACGGCACCGAAGGCCGAACCCCGTTTCTCGACGGCGAATTGGCAAGGCTTGCCTTTTGCCTGCCGGACGAGCTGAAGATCAGGCGCGGCCTCGGCAAGTGGGCGTTACGGCGGTGGCTCGGCGGCCACCTGCCGCAGGCCGAGCCGCTGGCGCGCAAGCGCGGCTTTACCGTGCCGGTGGCGCGCTGGATTGCACGCCGTGCCAAGACCATCGGTCCGCTCGTCGCCCGCTCGCCGGCGATCGGCGAACTTTGCCATGCCGATGCGGTTGTAAACCTGTTCGCCGCCGCCGAGCAGAAACGGGCGGGCCGGGCGGCATGGACCTTGCTGTTTTACGCGCTTTGGCACCGCCGCCATATCGAGCGCGCAACGCTGCCGCCGGACACGGAGGCTGCCCTCGCCGACCCCGGTTGAGACAGCGGGAATAGGCTCGGATTGCGCGCCGTGGCGGCGATCGCGCCTCGCTGCTGGCAACCGGCGGCGCATGTCCCGACCGGCCCGCCGGCGTTGTTGCCACCGCCGGTTACGCAAACGCATGCCGGAACTGCTTGAAAGGCTGAGGTAATCCCCGGCCGAATGGCTATATCGATCGACGAGCGGCGCGGTTCAACATCCGCGCTCGCAACGTTTGTGGATGGGCGCGGTGAGTGGTCGCCGCTGCCGGTGCCAGTAAGAGGAGTGTGCGTGAGATCGCCGTCGTCACAGCATCCCGGCTTCGCGCGATTGTTCGAACGCCTCGACGAGGTGGCGCGGAAGTTGAACCCGATCCTGCTGTTCGTCGCCGTGGCTTTGGTCGTGCTGAATTTGGCTTGCGTCGTCAACCTGATCGATTGGCGCGATCCGGTCCAGCACGCGCCCGACACCACCACCGAGGCCACCGCCCCGCCGGCAGCGCACCACTAAAATTGTCGCCGCCAGTCGCTGTGCGGCGACGGGAAAAAGCGGCGGGCCCGCCGCTTTGAGCGACGACCAGCGTAACCTGGCTTGTTCTTTATTGCTTGGTCGCGGGACAGGGTCGGGCTAGTCAAGCCTCAACCGCGGCGGCGGGCGGCTCGCCGCCCGGCGGCGGTCGGGTAGCGGCGATGACGTTCCGGAGAAATTGGTCAACGCAGGCGCGCCACGAAAAGCGCAAAGCGTAGGCGCGGCAGCCGTCGCGCGACAAGGACAGCGCGCCGAGTGCCGCGGCGCGCAGATCGCGGTCGAGCACCCCCGGCCCGCCTTTGCCGATCACATCGAGCGGACCGGACACCGGCAGGGCCGCGACCGGCACGCCGCAAGCGAGCGCCTCGAGCAACACCAGCCCGAAGGTCTCGGTTCGGCTCGGCAGCACAAAGACATCGGCGGCGGCGTAATGCCGAACCAGCGCCTCGCCGTCCTGGCGTCCGACAAAACAAACGCCCGGATAGCGACGTCTGAGCACCGGCAATAGCGGCCCGTCACCGACCACAAGCTTGGATCCCGGCAGGTCGAGGTCGAGGAAATCGGGCAGATTCTTTTCCGGCGACACGCGCCCGACATAAAGAAAGACCGGCCGAGGCAGGACCACAGCCGCCGCCGCTCCGGGCCTGAACAGGGTCTCGTCGACCCCGCGCGTCCACGGCACGATCCGCGGAAAGGCGCGGCGGTGAAGTTCCCGGCGCACGCTTTCGGTCGCGACCATGACCGCGCTTGACGGACGGTGGAACCATTTGAGCGCGGCGTACCCCCAGGCCACCGGCAGCCCCAGCCGAGCCTGCAAATACTCGGGAAATTTGGTGTGAAACGAGGTCGTGAACGCACGCGCGGAGCGCAGACAATAGGCACGGGCGGCCAACCCGAGCGGCCCTTCGGTGGCGAGGTGGATCGTGTCCGGGGCAAAAGCATCGAGATAGTGCGCGACCGTGCGCGGGGTCGCAATGGCGAGGCGGATCGTCGGATCGGTTGGACAGGGCACGGTGCGGAACAGGCTCGGCGTCACCGTCAAGACCTGGTGCCCCGCCGCTGCAAGCCCGTCCGCCAGGGCCGACAAGGTGCGGACCACCCCGTTGACCTGGGGCGCCCAGGCGTCGGTGACAAGCGCGATCCGCACTGGCGTTCCGCGTGTCGGGAGCGTTCAGCGCCGCGCCGGCTCGGAAGGCGACTGCGCGCTCGCCAGCGCCTCTTGCTCCCTGGCACCCAGCGGATGGCGAAAATCGAGCCAATCGAGCGTGAACGGCTGCTGGAACGCAACCGTCCACAGATAATTCATGCTGTACTGAAAAGCGACGCGTAGCAGCCCCTCCCCGGCCAGCCGGCGTCCCGATGAAAATGCCGGCAGGCCGAACCAGAATTTGACCGCCCCGACCTTGCTCAGACGACGCGCGAGCTCGGTGTCCTCGCCGTAAAAGCTGAAATCGGGGTTGAAGGCGTCGATCGCGTCGAGGGCGCGCTTGCGGACGACAAAGTTGCCCCCCTGCATCATCGAACCGGCGCGAAATACGAATCGGACCAGCAGATAGCTCAAAAACGCCAAGCGATAAAAGGCAGATGCGGTGATTCGCACCCGCCGCGACACGTCATAATGAATGAACGGGCCGCTCAGCGCCGCCAGATCGGGGCGACGGGCAAACATTGCCAGCACCTTATCGAGCCAGCCGGGCGGGATCATTGTGTCGGCATCGATATTGGCGACGAGCTCCCCGCGCGCCGCGCGACACCCGGCACGCCGCGCCTGGACCAGTCCGCGCTGCGGTTCGTCGATGATCGTGACGCCGGGGATCGCGGCCGCGACCGCACGCGTGCGATCGCTGCTGTGGTTGTCGACGACGATGATTTCGGCCGCACAGCGAACCCGCGACACCTCGGCCAGGATCGCATAAAGGCAAGAGGCGATCAGCGCTTCCTCATTGAACGCGGGTATGACAAAGCTGACGGTTGGCCTCGACATCCTGCTCCTCTCCCGGTGATCGCCGCTCAATGATAATCGGCGGTTTCGAACGCCGCGTCGTCAGCGGCAACCGTCAATTCCGGCTCGGCAGCGAGCGGATCGATGGTGCCGCGGGTTATCCAGCTGACCACTTCCAGTGCACCGTCGAAATCCTCGACCAGGGCGGTGCAGCTCTCGACCCAGTCGCCGCTATTGCAATAAAGCACTCCGTTATAGTCGCGGATCTCGGCGTGATGGATATGTCCGCAGACTACCCCGTCGGCGCCGCGACGCCGGGCTTCCTCGGCGATCGCATCGCCGAACGAGACGATATATTGAACGGCATTCTTAACCCGCCGCTTCAGATAGGCCGACAGTGACCAATACGGATAGCCGAGGCGCCGGCGCGCGGTATTGAAGTGCCGATTGACCCAGACCATCGCGGTATAGGCGCTGTCACCGAGCAGAGCCAGCCAGCGCGCCTGGGTCACGACCGCGTCGAACGCGTCGCCATGCATGACCAGGAGCCGGCGGCCGTCGGCGGTCACATGGACCGCTTCTTCGCGGATTTCGACCCCGCCGAATTGCAGCTCGGTATAATCGCGCAGCCACTCGTCGTGGTTGCCGGGAATGTAGATCGCGCGCGTTCCTTTGCGCACCATGCGCAGCAGTTTTTGCACGACGTCATTGTGGGTTTGCGGCCAGTACCAGGATTTCTTCAGCCGCCAGCCGTCGATGATGTCGCCGACCAGATAGATCGTCTCGGCGTCGTGGTGGCGCAGAAAATCGAGCAGATATTCGGCCTTGCAGCCGCGCGTACCAAGATGCACGTCCGAAATCCAGATCGTGCGATAACGGCGCAATGGCGCTGTCCGCTTCAACGCCCGCGGCTCCTGACGGCCGCGTCCCAATAGCACCAGATCTGCGCCGGCGGCAGGTTCAGCCAGATCCGTGCAACTTCGCACCCGACAATGCCGAGCTTCCCGATCGGCAATGGCGAGCAAAAAGCATTGGTCAGTTGAATAAAGCGGCCGCCCGGGCCCAAGCGCTCAAGACAGGGACGGATGACGGCCTCCTGGGCGGCGACCGAGAACCATTTGATCGGCAGGCTCGACACGACCGCGCAGAAGGATTGATCGGCCACTGTCGGATGACGCGCAATTTCCCGCGCATCGGCTTCGATGACGGTCACGCGCGGCACGGCTTGACGCAGGAGGCGGGCAAGATCCGGCTCGCGCTCGACCGCGATGATCCGTTCGGGCGGACATCCGGCGCGCACCAGCCCGCGCGTCAAACTGCCGGTACCGGCCCCCAACTCGAGCACCGGTCCCGGTCGCGACAAATCCACCTGCGCTGCAACCGCATCGGCAAGCCGCCGGCTGCTCGGGTTGGCCGCGGCAATCCGCCACGGTTTCTGCAGCCAGAGAGCGAAAAATACGCCCGCTTCCGTAGCCACGCTTTCCCCCGAGAGGCTCCTCGGGCACTTTTCTAGACGTGGTGTGTTACAATTTTGCGAGAGCTAGATCTGGGATCGGGTTTCGCGAAACGGTCATCTCCGGCTGGTATCAAATGGCGCCAACAGCGGACAGGAGATGCGCGTGAGCAGCCATCAAACCAGGCCCCGGCGAAACCGCAGAAACCTGTTGGCGGCGACGCTTGCCCGGTTTGTCGATGCCAAGCGCGCGCGACATGACCGGCACCCGACCCGCACGAGCTTTCCGCTGTTTCGCCGACCGGCGCGGCGTGCGGCGCCCGATCCGGTCGCGCTTGCGGTGTTTGTGATTGACGAGGTCGGGCCGGCCGCGGTGCGGGCTTGCGCCTCGGGGGTCGAAGTGAGTGTCTGCGCGGCCGACGAGCCGACCGCGGCCGTCATCCGCGCGGCGCTCGATCAGACCGCGCGTCACCGACCGACCGACCGGCTGGTTCGCGTGGTCAGCGACTGACCCCCGCGCCGGGGGATCGGCCGGATGATCCGGTCGGCCCGGCGGCGGCGATGGGTCATTGGTTACCGGAGGTATGCTCAGGCAATCCCGGCAAGCGCGAAGAGCGGCGCTTTGAGCAGGCCCAGTGCCAGCGCAAACACCCCGGCGGCGACGAGCCATCCGGCCAGCACCGGGACGGGAAGGGCCGGGCTCAGCGCTCCGCTCAACGCGACCGCGAGGGTGATCGCCAGATCGACGACACTCGAGAAAATCACCCATGCACCCGGCCGGGAGGACCACATTTGTCCGCGCCCGCGCAGCGCGTAGAGGGTGGCTTGCGTGCTGGCAACCAGCACGACAAAGCTCAAGGTCCGCAGCTGACCCAGGTCAAAGGCATAAGCTAGACGGCCCCACGCCAGGCTGCCGAAGACGAACCCCAGATTGGCGACAGCCACGACCGCGGCGACGGCGACCATCCCACCCATTCGCCAAGCATTCGGCCGCTGTGAGGCCGATGCCCGATCGGCGGTCAGCGACATCGTCAAAAAGTCGTTGGCGAGCAGAAACAATACCATCAGGGTCGGGGTCAGTACCGCCCTGCCAACCAGCAGCAGCCCCAAAAACAAGTAGGCGACCACCACAATCTTGCGGACCAGCATGGTCAGCGTATAGGTGCGCAACCGCGCGAAGGTGGCCCGGCCTTCCTCGACCGCCGCCAGGATGCCGGCCAGCCCCGGTTCGGTCAGCACGATCCCGGCAGCCGCCTTGGCGACATCGGTGGCGGTGGCGACGGCGATACCGATCCCGGCCTGACGCAAAGCCGGTGCGTCATTCGCACCGTCGCCGCACATCCCGACCTTGTGCCCTCGCGCCTGGAACGCCTTGACGAGACGATACTTGTCCTCGGGCAGCAACCCGGCGAACACGGCGTAGTCGTCAGGCCCCACAGCCGCCGGGACCCGGTCAGCGGGACACACCGGACCGGTGAGACCAACCTCGCGGGCGATCACCGCCGCCGTCTGTGGCGCATCGCCGGTCACCATCACCGTGCGGACCCCCCGGTTTGCGAGCGCTGCAATGAGCCCGGCGGCGTCCTCGCGGGGCGGATCGGCAAGCCCGAGCAGGCCGACCATCCGCAACCGCCGGGCCGGTCCGACCGCCACCGCCAGCACCCGTGCGCCCTTAGCGGCCAAGGTCTGCATCGCCGCTTCAGCATCCTCGCTATGCATCGCCCGGGCCGCGACGGCGGCAAACGCGCCCTTGATGACCTGCAATTTTCCGGCCGTTTCGGACAGCACCGCCTCGGCCAGCTTGCTTGCAGGATCGAAGGGCACGAAGTTGATTCGCTCTGGCAATGCGATGTGGGCAGTTGCGGCGGCGGCGCGGATCACGGCGTCGACCGGGTCGGCTCCAGCCTCGCCGCTCGCGGCGGCCGCATATGCCAGCACCTCAGCCTCCGTCGACCCGTCGAACGGCGTTATGCCGACCAGGCTGAGCGTGTTTTTTGTCAGCGTGCCGGTCTTATCGGAAAGCAGCACATCCATCGTCGCCGCCTCATTGACCGCGGTAAGCCTGGTCGGCAGCACCCCGCGGCGCACCAGGCGCTGCGCGCCGAGGGCGGCGGCGAGGGTGAAGGTCGCCGGCAGCGCCACCGGCACCGTCGCCAAGATGGCGGTCAGTACCAACGTGATCACGGCGTCCAGCGGCAGCGCACGCAGATAGGCGTCGCCGACCATCAGCACAACCAGCGCGCCGTTCAGCACCGCCAGATTGCGCACGACGCCCAAGACGGCCCGCTGTTCGCCGCTCTCGACATGAGCGATGCGCACGAGTTCGGCGGTGCGCCCAAAATAAGTGGCAGCACCCGTGGCAATCACTTGTGCGGTTGCCTCTCCCCGCCGGACCAACGCCCCGGCATAGCCGCGCGCCCCGGGACCGGCCTCGACCGGCAAGGATTCGCCGGTGAGCATCGACTGATCGAGCAGCACGCCGCCAGAGATCAGCCGGACATCCGCAGGAACCACCGCCCCGAGGGAGAGCTTGACAATATCGTCGGGAACCAACTCCGCGACGGGTCTCGTTTCCCAGACGCCGTCGCGGCGGACCGAGGCGGTGAGCGCAAGTCGCGATTTGAGCGCCTCGAGCGCGTTGTGCGCCCGGCTCTCCTGCGCAAATGCCAGCAAGGCGTTGAAGACCAGGAGGCCGAGGATGATTCCCGCCTCGAGATATTCGCCGAGGAAAACCTGCAGAATGACCGCCGTTTCGAGCATCCATGGCACCGGGGCCCAGAGCTTGATCGCGAGCGCGGCGGCCCACCCGGGTTTCTGCTCCACAATCTCGTTGCGGCCGTATCGGGCAAGCCATGCGGCTGCTTCGTCAGCGGAGAGGCCCTTATCGTCGTCGGCTGAGGCAGGCATTAACGTGCAGCGTCCTGGGCCTTTGCTGGAGAGCTAACCTTGCCGCGGCAGCGGCGTGTCAAGCGGCCGGACCGGTCGGCTGTCGGGATCGAGACGATCGAGAATTTCCCGCAGCGAGGGGCGCAACGCCCGCAATTCGGCGAGGTGGGCGGCCGAGAGATCGGCGAGCAGGCGTTCGGCATGGTCGGTCAGCCCCAGCCGCACGCGCCGGCGATCGGCCGCGTCATGGAGGCGCACGCATAATCCCGCTTCGACCAGGCGGTCGACGAGTTCGACCGCACTGTGATGGCGAAGGCGCAAGCGCTCGGCGAGATCGCCGATCGTCGGCGAGCCGGCCGCGGAAAAGCCGCGGATTGCCAACAGCGCCTGGTGCTGGCGGGGGGTGAGGCCGGCACGACGCGCCGCGGCTTGGCTGAATTCGAGAAATTGCCGCAACAAGTAGCGAAAATCGGCAAGCGTGCGATAGCCGGCGTCATCCAGCGCCGGCAGTGGATCCGACCGCGGCGCGGGATGTTGCGCGGGGGTGCGGCTGTGCTTTGGCTTGCCCATATATATCGTACTACGATATTAAACCGGCGCCCCAAGGGTTTCGGAGAGGCGATTGGACATTCGCACCTTACCCCACCTCGACACCCCGCCCCATCTCGCTCTCGACGACGGCGGCCGGGCAAATCGGCTCGGCGATTTCACCACGAGCCCGCGCGTGCTGGTGATCATGGCGATCGCCGTGGTCGTCGGGACCGCCGGGGTCGCCGCCGGGGTGGCGCTGCTCAATCTGATCCGACTGTTCACCAACCTCGCTTATTTCGGCCGGGCCAGCCTGGCGGTGCGGTCGATTGCCGCCTCGCCGCTCGGGCTGGCCGCAGCCCTGGTTCCGGTAGGCGGCGCGGTCATTGTCGGGCTGATGGCGCGGTATGGCAGCGAGCGTATCCGCGGCCACGGCATTCCCGAAGCGATCGAGGCCATCCTGTTGGGCCGCAGCCGGCTCGACCTCAAAATCGCAATCCTCAAACCGCTCTCCTCGGCAATCGCGATCGGCACCGGCGGTCCGTTCGGCGCCGAGGGCCCGATCATCATGACCGGCGGCGCCATCGGCTCGCTGATCGCGCAGCTGTTGCCGGTCAGCGACGCCGAACGCAAGACGTTGTTGGTGGCGGGCGCTGCGGCCGGCATGACGACGGTGTTCGGCACCCCGATCGCGGCGATCATGCTCGCCGTCGAATTGCTGCTGTTCGAGTGGACGCCGCGCAGCTTTGTCCCGGTGGCCACCGCGGCAATTGTCGCGGCGCTCGAGCGGTACTGGCTTGGGCTGCCGACGCCGTTGTTCCCGTTCCATGGCAGCCCCGAGATGTCGCTCGCCGCATTCGGCGGCTGGATCGGGATCGGGCTGATGAGCGGGCTGCTGTCGTGCCTGCTCACCCAACTCGTCTATGGCTGCGAAGACCTGTTCTTGAAGCTGCCGATCCACTGGATGTGGTGGCCGGTGCTGGGCGGGGTGGTGGTCGGGCTGGGCGGCTTGATCGAGCCGCAGGCGCTGGGCGTCGGCTATCACAACATCGCGCGCATGCTGAGCGGCCCGACGGCATTGGACGCGGCCCTGCTGCTGCTGTCGGTCAAAGCGGTGATCTGGGCGGTGGCGCTTGGCTCGGGCACTTCGGGCGGCGTGCTCGCACCGTTGCTGATCATGGGCGGCAGCATGGGGGCAGCACTCGCCTACGTGTTGCCGGCGGCGAGCCCCGGCTTTTGGCCGCTTGTAGCGATGTGCGCAACGATGGGCGGGACGATGCGCTCGCCGCTGACGGCGACGTTCTTTGCCGTCGAGCTGACCGGCAACACGCATCTGCTGCTGCCGCTGATCGCAGCTTGCGTACCGGCGCATTTGCTGACCGTGCTGGCCATGCGCCGCTCGATCCTGACCGAGAAAATCGCCCGCCGTGGCCACCATCTGCTGCGCGAATACCGGGTCGACCCGTTTGCGCTGACCCGGGTCTCCGAGGTCATGACCGTCGCCGTCGAGACCGTTCCGGCGACGATGACGCTGCACGAGTTTGCCCGGCTGCTGACCGACCCCGCCACCCGCCATCCGAGCTTCCCGGTCGTCGACGGCGAGGGTCGCGTGCTCGGTGTCGTCGATCCACCGCGGGTCTTGGCGTGGCGCCGCGCCGGCCGCCATCGCCGCGCGCCGCTTGGCGAATTGCTTGCCGGCAGCCGGGTCGCGACCGCCTTTCCCGACGAATATCTTGAAACGGTCATCGATCGCATGAGCCACGCCAATATCGCCCATCTGCCGGTGATCTCACGCGATGACGGCACCCTCAAAGGCTATCTGAGCTGGCGCGATCTGCTGCGGGTGCGGACCCGTTTGCAGCGCGAAGAAGAAGAGAAGATCAGCTTTTTGCGGCTCGGCTCGGGTCGTCGCCCGCCATCGGACCGACCGTCGAAGGGATGGCGCGCCGGGCGGGCGCAGCCTCATGCCGCCAGCCGGGGCAGCGCCGCCGGCACGCCGGCCGAGACCGCGCCGTCCCCGCCGAAGACCCTGCGCCTCACCACCGCGCGCGCCGTGCCGCCGGGCGTCGCGCCGCGCAATCAGGCGGCGCCGATATAGGAGGAAACGATGACCGCCGATCCGATCGATGTCGCATCGACGCCGGCCAGCTTTGTGCTCGGGCGCAAGCTCGACAGCATCCCGTTCAGCGCCTATCACCTGGTCATTATCGTGGTCCTCGGCTTTGTCGGTTTTATCGAGGGCTACGATCTGGCGCTGACCGGCTCGCTGCTGGTGCTGGCCAAAAAGCCCCTCCATATGGACCCCGACGCGGTCCGCGCGCTTGCCACCTGGCCGACCTTTCTGGTCGTGATCGGCGGCTTTGCTGCCGCGGCGATGTCCGACCGCATCAGCCGGCTCAGCGTGATGCAGATCGGCGTGATTTTGAGCACGCTGTGCACGCTGCTGATCCTGTTTGTAAAAAGCTTCGAGCAGCTGTTGATCCTGCGGCTGATTACCGGATTTTTCCTGGGCTTTACGATCTCGGCGCCGTTTCCGATCGCCGCCGAACTGATGCCGGCGCGGCATCGGCGGACTTACGCCGCGATCTATGAAACCTTGCTGGCGACGGCGTTCACCTTGCTGCCCTTTGTCGGCTTCATCCTTGCCGACCACCCGCGCGGCTTTCAGCTCGTCGGCCTGCCCGGCGGCGTGACCCTGTTTATCGCCCCGGTCCTCGTTTACTTCTTGATCCCGGAGAGCCCGCGCTGGCTGTTGCGTCGCGGCCGCGCCCAGGCCGCGATCGACAATGTCAATCTGATGATCCGGCGCTGCGGCAACCGGGTGGCGCCGATGGCGCTCTCCGAGCTCGGCGCCGGCGAGATCGCGCGCGGCGAACAATTGCCGCCATTCTGGCGGCTGTTCGGGCGCGGCCAGCTGCGCTGGACCGCGACCGGGATCTTGTGCGGTTTGTGCGGCGGCACCGTCTATTATCTGATCGCGATCCTGCTGCCGAAGGCGCTCGTCAGCCAGGGGGCGGCGGTGGCGCTCAGCTTTGGTCTCAGCTCGCTGGTGTTTGCCGCCAGCATCCCCGGCAAGCTGTTCAACGGCTATATCATGGAAGTGATCGGGCGGCGCTGGACGATCACGCTCGCCTTTTTGGCATCGATCCCGGGTCTGTTGCTGATGGTGCTGGCGCATCGGGCGGGGCCGGCCGCCACGATCGTGTTTAGCGCCGGCGCCCTGATTACCGGGTTCACGACGCTGTCGATCTTCCCGGCCGTGCGCATGTATCTGTCCGAGCAATTCCCGACGGCGCTGCGCGGGCGCGGCCATTTCTTTGGCGAATCCTTTGCCCGGATTTTCGCCGGGGTCCTCGTGCCGTTTGTGATGGTCTCGCACACGGCTTCGCCGACGATCTTTTTCGGGACGATGATTGCGATGGTCACGATCGGCGCGTGCATCCCGTTTGCACTTGGCCGCGAGACCTTGGGCAATCTCGAATCCTTCACCGAGACCGAGCCGGCGACGGCGATGGCCCGCGACGCGGTTCCGGTCAGCTGACCCGTCGCGGCCCGGCCCGAAAATGCGACAAAGGTGCTGACATGGAACCGTTCTTTTGGCGCCGCCGCGGTTCACACCAGCCGCTGTTGCGCCGGCTCGACCGCGCCGCCGAGCGGCTGAACCCGTTCTTGATGATGATCGCCATTGGTCTTGCCGTGCTTAACATCTCTTGCCTGATCACCTTGGTCGACACCGGCACCTTGGCGATCCATCACGGCGCGCCCGACCCGCCCCCGCCGCCGGGCTGCCCGTCGGCGACCCCTGTCGGTCCGCTGTGAAACCGGCAAGGACGGTGGCGCCGGATGGTCCTGCCATGACGCCGCACTGGGCAACTTTCGTTCGAGAAAATTGTTTTTGAAGCGCAACCGTAAACAAGATTCCTATCGGGAGGACAACAATGTCATCGGGAGGCCGATCCTTCGAACCGCGAATCAGCCGTCGCGGCTTTATCACGCGGTCCGGTCTGGCTCTGGCGGCGGCGGGAACCGCGCCCCTTTTAGGGGCCCCGTTTGTCAGCCGGGCTCTCGCTCAGACCAAGACCTTGACCATCATCCAATGGAGCCATTTCGTTCCCGCCTTTGACGTGTGGTTCGACAAATTCGCCCGCGACTGGGGCGACAAAAATGGCATTTCGGTCACCGTCGACCACATTCCCGAACAGAATATCGCCGCGCGCGCCGCCGCCGAGGTCACAGCGCAATCGGGTCATGACTTGTTTATGTGGAACGGCGCCGGCGGTCCGCACTTGTATCGCAAATACCTAATAGACATGACCAAGCTTGTCGAAGATATCGAGAAAAATTATGGTCAGGTAAGTATCATTGGCCGCCAGATCGCTTATAATCAAGACGACAAGACGTGGTCTGCTTATCCAGATTATTACATCAATCTGCCAGGCATGTACCGCAAAGACCTGTGGGACGAGATCGGGATGACGCCCGACACGTGGGACGACGTGCGCAAGGGCGGCGCTAAATTGAAGGCTAAGGGCCACCCGGTCGGCATCTCGCTGGCCCGCAGCAATGATCCCAACCTGACTTGGCGGGCGTTGCTGTGGAGCTTTGGCGCCAGCGTCCAGGACGAAACCGGCAAGCATGTTACGCTCGATAGCAAGGCGGCGGTCGAAGCGGTCAAGTTTGCCGCTGCGCTCTACAAGGAAGCGATGACCAACGAAGTCTTGTCTTGGGACGATTCCAGCAACAACAAGTATATTGATTCCGGGGTCGGCAGCTACATCATGAACCCGATTTCGGCCTACCGCACCGCGCAGCAGATCAACCCGCAGCTCGCCGACAACATCTTTATGTGGGAGCCGCCGAAAGGGCCGGTGCGGCGACTGAGCGGAGCCGCTTCGAATTCTTACGGCATCTGGAAATTTGCCAAAAACCCGGAGGCCGCACTCGAATTCCTGCGCTATTATGCCGACAACTGGGTCGACGCCTTCAAGGCCAGCACCGGATACAACATGCCGGTGTTTAAGAACATCGTGCCAAGGCCGATGCCGATCCTGTCCAATGACCCGACCTCGCATCCGCCGACCAAGCTTGCGATCTTGCAGAATTCGGACGAATGGAGCGCGGTCGCCGGCTGGCCTGGCCCCGCCTGGGCCGCGACCGACGAAGTTTATAACGACTTTGTCATTTGCGACATGATGACCAAGGCGGCAACCGGAGCGATGACGCCCGAGGAGGCGGTCAAATGGGGAACCCATGAGGCGGAGCTGATCTTCCACAAATGGCAGGCGTGAGCAGCTGAAATCGGGCGCCGGTGCGGCGCCGGCCGCAGAGCGCCGATGACCGCACCGATGTCCCGTCAGACGATCCATCAGGACCTTCGATGGCGACCGTTACCGCAACCGAAATCACCAAGAAATTCGGCGATGTGTCGGCGATCGACGGCGTTAGCCTGTCGGTCGCGGACGGCGAATTCCTGGTACTGCTTGGCCCTTCGGGCTGTGGCAAGACGACCTTTTTGCGCATCATTGCCGGCCTCGAAAAACAAACCGCGGGGGACATCGCCATCGACGGCATGGTGGTCAACGACCTGCCACCGCGCGCCCGCGGCATCGCGATGATGTTTCAGACTTACGGGCTCTACCCCCACTACACGGTCCGCGACAATATCGCCTTTCCTCTGAAGACACAGCGCGTCCCCAAAGACGAGATCCGGACCAAGGTCGCATGGGCCTCGGCACTGCTCGGCATCGAGCATCTGCTCGACCGCCGGCCGCGGCAGCTTTCGGGCGGCGAGCGGCAACGCGTGGCCCTCGCCCGCGCGCTGGTTCGCGAACCGACCGCCCTTTTGCTCGACGAACCCCTGTCCAATCTCGACGCCAAGTTGCGCTCGTCCGCGCGCAACGAAATCAAGCAGTTTCAGCAGCGTGTCGGCACCACCACGATCTACGTCACCCACGATCAGGTGGAGGCCATGGGCATGGGCGACCGCATCGCGGTGATCGACCACGGGCGGGTGCGCCAGATCGGCACGCCCGCGTCCATCTACGACGACCCCGCCGACCGCTTTGTCGCGACCTTTGTCGGCACCCCGCCGATGAATTTGATCGATTGGAACGGCGGACATCTCGGCTTCCGCCCGGAGGATTTTCTGCCGCGCGAGATGATCGAAAACGGCGAGGTCACCGAATTTTCGTTCTTTATCGAACGCTCCGAATACCTCGGCTCGGAGCGGATCGTTTACGGCCGGCTCGAAGGGAGGTCGGCGGCGCAAGAAATCACCGCCAAGCTGCCGCCCGCACATGTGCCGCTGGCCGCGATCCGTCCCGGCGAATGGCATCCCTTCGCGGTGCGCAATGACGCGTTGCGCTATTTTGATCAGAGCGGCGTCCGTCGCCGCCAAAGCTGAGCGAGAAGGTTATGGTCGCACTTGCCGAGAGGTTGCAGGCACGCCGGTCTCGGTTCGAATTCGTCTTCGACCGGCCGCGGGTGCTGGGGACACTGTTTCTGGCGCCGGCCATCATTTACGTGCTGGCCCTGGTCGGGGTGCCGTTTTTGCTCGCCGTCTATTATTCGCTCAGCGCCTACACCGTCTATAACCCCAGTTACCATTTCGTCGGCCTGCAGAACTTTATCGACGTCATCAACAGCGGCGTGTTTCGCCGAACGCTGGCGAACACCTTCATTTTTACGTTTGGTTCGCAGATTCTTGGGCTTATTCTCGGCAAGTTTGGAGCATTGCTGCTGTTGCGGCCATTCCCGGGACGCAAGATTGTACGGGCGCTGATCATCCTGCCGTGGGTGGTACCGATCGCGCTGGCTACGGTCGCCTGGGAGTGGATGTTTGATTCGCTTTACAGCGTGATCAACTGGACCCTGATTGCGCTGGGGATCGTCACGCGTACCGACGCGCCCAATTGGCTCGGTGATCCAGGGCTGGCGATGTTGAGCGTGATTGTCGTCAATGCCTGGCGTTTTTTCCCATTTGCGATCGTCATCTTTCTCGCCGGCATCACCGCGATCCCACAAGATGTGATCGACGCCGCGACGGTCGACGGCGCCGGCTTCTGGCGACGCAACTATCAGATCATTTTGCCGATGATCATGCCGATCGTTGTCGTCGGGCTGGTTTTCGGTCTTGTCTTTACGTTTACCGATCTTTCGATCGTCTATCTGCTTACCAATGGCGGGCCGGTCAACGCGACCTCGGTCCTGGGTTTCGAGGGCTTTCAGGTCGGCATCATCTCCGGCGACGTCGCGCATGGCGCCGCTATCTCGCTGTTCATGCTGCCGGTCCTGTTCATCCTGGTCATCGTGATGCTGCGCTTTATCCGGCGACAGGAGATCTGACGTGCCCCGGTTGGTCAATACCGTCGCCCGGGAAACGTCGTTTTACGGCGCTGTCGCGTTTTTTGTCATCCTCGCCGCGTTCCCGTTTTACTGGATGCTGATCACCGCGTTTAAAACCAATCCCGACCTCTACAACGTCACAAATATCCCGTTCTGGTTCAACCAGCCCCCGACCCTTGAACATTTCCGTTACCTGTTCGAACAGACATTGTTTGTGCGGTGGATGCTCAATTCGCTGATCATCGGCCTGTGCGTGGTCGCGATCACGTTGTTGACCGCGATCCCGGCCGGCTATGCCCTGACGCGGCTTTCCGGCCGTAGCGGCGAGGCGCTGGGCATCGGCATCTTTTTGACCTATCTGGTGCCGCCGACCTTGCTGTTTTTGCCGCTGTCGCGGGTCATAACCTGGCTCGGGCTGCAGAATTCGCTGTGGTCGCTGGTCGTCGTCTATCCGACTTTCACAATCCCGTTTTGCACCTGGCTGTTGATGGGGTTTTTTCGCGCCGTGCCGCGCGAAGTCGAGGAGGCGGCGATCGTCGATGGCTGCAGCCTGTTCGGCGCCTTTGTCAAAATGGTCCTGCCCCTGTCGCTGCCGGCGATCCTGACCGTGATTATTTTCACCTTTACGCTGAGTTTGCAGGAATTCGTTTATGCACTGACCTTCATTTCCGCCTCCGACCAAAAGCCGATCACGCTCGGCGTCGCCACCGATCTCATTCGCGGCGACATCTTCTTTTGGGGCGAGATCATGGCCGGTGCGCTGATCGCCAGCATCCCGGTAGCGATCGCCTACAATCTGTTTCTCGACCGGTTTATCGCCGGCATCACCGGCGGCGCGGTCAAATAACCCGGCATTCACCGCGGCTCGTGGTCGAGCGCGTAGCCGGCCGACCGCACGGTCCGCACCAGATCAGGGCCGCCCTCGGCGTTCAATGCCTTGCGCAGCCGCCGGATATGCACATCGACGGTGCGGGCCTCGACATAGACGTCATGTCCCCACACCGCATCCAATAACTGCTCACGCGAGAACACCCGGCCGGGATGCTGCATCAGGTGCCGCAGCAGGCGGAACTCGGTCGGGCCGAGATGGATCGGCCGGTCGGCTCGCGACACCCGGTGGGCCGCGAGATCCATCGTCACCTCGCCAAATTGCAGGATCTCGTCGGCGGCGTTGGGCTGGGCGCGGCGGATGACGGCGCGCAACCGCGCCGCCAATTCGCGCAGGCTGAAGGGTTTGGCGATATAATCGTCGGCGCCGCTGTCGAGGCCGCGCACGCGGTCGGCCTCCTCGCCGCGCGCCGTCAGCATCACGACCGGCAAGGTGCGGGTCTGCGGCATGCGCCGGATCTGGCGGCATACCTCGATGCCCGAGACCAGCGGCAGCATCCAGTCGAGCAACACGACATCGGGTTTGCGCTCGGCGATGCGCACCAGCGCCTCCTCGCCGTCGGCCGCTTCGCTGATCTCAAACCCTTCCTTTTCCAGGTTGTAACGCAACAGCGTGACCAGCGGCGCCTCGTCCTCGACAATCAAAACGAGCGGCTTGCTCATCCCTGGGCCTGCCCGGGTGCAATGACGTCGAGGCTCGAAGTGTCGCCCTTCGGGCGCTTTTCCGCCAACGGCCTGCCGTGCACCAGATAATACAGATCTTCAGCAATATTGGTGGCGTGGTCGCCAATCCGTTCGATGTTCTTGGCCATGAACAACAGATGCGTGGACGGCCCAATATTGCGCGGATCTTCCATCATGTAGGTAAGCAGCACGCGAAACAGGCTGGCATACATTTCGTCGAGTTCTTCGTCGCGGATCCACACCGCATAGGCCTTGTCGGCATCGCGCTCGACATAGGCGTCGATCACGTCCTTGACCAGCAGCTGAGCGAGCCGCGCCATGCGCGGCAGCGCATGCACCGGCTGCGCCGGCGGTTGCTGGTCGAGCACGATCGAGCGCTTGGCAACATTGGCCGCGTAATCGCAGATGCGTTCGAGGTCGCTGGCAATCTTGATCGCCGCAAAGATCTCGCGCAGGTCGCGCGCCATCGGCTGGCGCAAAGCCAACAGCCGCACCGCCAAATTATCGACGTCGTGCTGCAGCTGGTCGACCCTCGCGTCACCCTCGACAACGCGGGCGGCAAGCTCGCTGTCACGCTCGACCACGGCCTCGATCGCCGTTGCCAGCTGGCTCTCGGCCAGCCCGCCCATCTCGGTGATCGCATTGTTGAGCCGCCGCAACTCCTCGTCATAGCTCTTGATGATGTGTTCGGAAGACATCGGCGGGAACCTCCGCGGGCTTAGCCGAAGCGGCCGGTGATGTAATCCTCGGTCCGTCGTTCTTTGGGGTGGGTGAAGATCGTCTCGGTCTCGTCGAACTCGACCAGTTCGCCGAGATACATAAAGGCGGTGTAGTTGGAACAGCGGGCGGCCTGCTGCATGTTGTGGGTGACGATGGCGATGCAGAAATCGGGCTTGAGCTCGTCGATCAATTCCTCGATGCGCTGGGTCGAAATCGGGTCGAGCGCCGAGGCTGGCTCGTCCAGCAGCAGGATTTCCGGCCTGACCGCAATCGCGCGGGCGATGCATAGCCGTTGCTGCTGGCCGCCCGACAGGCTGAGGCCGCTCTGTTTGAGCTTGTCCTTGACCTCGTCCCACAGCGCCGCGCGCCGCAGCGCCTGCTCGATGCGGTCGTCGAGTTCGGATTGCGGCAGCTTCTCATAAAGGCGGATACCAAACGCGATGTTGTCGCGGATCGACATCGGAAACGGCGTCGGTTTCTGAAACACCATGCCGATCTTGGCGCGCAGCAGGTTGAGGTCGAGCCCCGGGGCGAGAATGTTCTCGCCGTCGACCAGGACCTCACCGGTCGCGCGCTGACCGGGGTAGAGTTCGTAGATTCGGTTCAACACCCGCAACAGGGTCGACTTGCCGCAGCCGGACGGGCCGATAAATGCGGTCACGCTCTTGTCCTGAAGCAGCAGGCTGATGTCTTTCAACGCGTGGTTGGCACCGTAGTAAAAATCGAGATGGCGGATTTCCACCTTCGGCCGTGCGGCGGCGGCAGAATGGGGCGCCATCGTGGCCGAAACCGTCGGCTGCGTCGCAAGCGGAGAAAGACTCATGGCTTGAACGTGCTCCAAGAGGCGAGCAGGCGCGCGCCGATGTTGAGACAGAGCACCGCGATCGTGATCAACAACGCCCCGCCCCAGGCCAGGGCCTGCCAATCGCTGTAGGGGCTCATCGCGAACTGAAAGATGACCACCGGCAGATTGGCCATTGGCGCGTTCAGGTCAGTGCTCCAGAACTGGTTGTTGAGGGCGGTGAACAATAGCGGCGCGGTCTCGCCGGCGATGCGCGCCACGGCAAGGATGACCCCGGTCAGCATTCCCTGCACCGCCGCGCGATAGCAGACCGTCACAATCACCCTCCAGCGCGGCGCACCGAGGGCGCAGGCGGCCTCGCGCAATGCATTCGGCACGAGGTTCAGCATGTCTTCGGTGGTCCGCACCACCACCGGGATCACGATAATGGCAAGCGCGACCGCCCCAGCCCAGGCCGAAAAATGCCCCATCGGTACGACCAGGATCACGTAGACAAACAGCCCGACAATGATCGAGGGCGCGCTCAGCAGAATGTCGTTGATGAACCGCACCACCTCGCCAAAACGGCTGCGCCGGCTGTATTCGGCGAGAAAGGTGCCGGCAAGTACCCCGGTCGGGGTGCCGATCGCGGTCGCAATCAACGTGATCACAACACTGCCGAAAATCGCATTCAGAAGCCCGCCGCTGCTGCCGGGAGGGGGCGTCATCTGGCTGAACAGAGCCGGACTGAGAGCCGAAACGCCCTCGGACAGCAGGGTCCACAGCACCAAGATCAGCCACACAAGGCCAAAGCCGGTCGCGGCGATCGAGAGACCCATGACCAGCAGATTGGTCAGACGGCGGCGGGCATAGATGCCCATCGGCTCACCCTCCCGAACGCTGCTGCAGCCGCAGCAGCATGAACTTGGCCATCGCCAACACGATAAAGGTGATGATGAACAGAATAAGGCCAAGCGCGATCAGCGACGAGCGGTAGAGATCGCCAACCGCTTCGGTGAACTCATTGGCCAGCGAGGCCGAGATCGTGGTGCCCGGCTGCAGGATCGAGACGCTGATGTGATGCGCGTTGCCGATCACAAAAGTGACGGCCATCGTTTCACCGAGCGCCCGTCCAAGACCGAGCATGATGCCGCCGATCACGCCGGCCCGGGTGTAGGGCAGGACAACCCGCCACACCACCTCGGCCCGGGTGGCCCCCAGGCCATAGGCGCTTTCCTTGATCATCGGCGGCACCGTCTCGAACACATCGCGCATGATCGACGAAATGAAGGGCAGCACCATGATGGCGAGGATAAAACCGGCGGTCAGAACCCCGATGCCGAGCGGCGGACCGGCAAACAGCGCGCCGATCCCGGGCAGGTTGCCGAGAGTGGCGATGATCGCCGGTTGGATGTACTGCTGGACAAACGGGGCAAAAACAAACAGGCCCCAAATGCCGTAAATGATGCTTGGAATAGCGGCCAGCAATTCGATCATCGTGGCGAGCGGCCGCTTGAGCCAAATCGGACAGATTTCGGTGATGAAGACGGCCACCCCGGCGGCGACCGGGATACCGATCAGCATCGCCACCGCCGAGGTGACGAGGGTGCCATAGATCGACGCCAGGGCCCCGAATTGTTGCGTGACCGGGTTCCACACCTGGGTGGCGACAAAGCCGAGGCCGAAGGTGTGCAGGGCCGGCCAGGCGCCGATCATCAGCGCCGCGATGACGCCGCCGAGGATCAGCAGCACCAGCAGCGCGAACAGAAAGGTCAGTCCACGAAACACGCGGTCGCCGATCGCACCGGCTCGCGCTCTGTCGATCTCGGCTCGCGCCATGCCGGCCGTTTGTACCGTCACGACACCATCCCTCAAGCGGTTGCGGCGATCCCGGTCGCCGCCAAAAGCGCGCTGCTCGCCGCCGCGGTCAAATCACGAGGAATGACCGTTCCACACCGGCTTGCCTTCGGGTCCGACGATCTGCTTCCAGCTGTCTTCGAACACCGCCACGGCGTTGGCCGGCATCGGCACATATTGCAGGGACTTGGCCATATCCGCGCCGTTCTTGTACGCCCAAGCAAAGAAATCGAGCACCTGGCGCGCCCGTTCCGGATGGTCCTGCTTTTTGTGCATCAGGATAAAGGTCGCGCCGGTGATCGGCCAGGTATTCTTGCCCGGCTGATTGGTCAGGATCAGGTAGAAACCCGGAGCGCTTTTCCAATCGGCGTTGGCCGCAGCGTTCTGGAATACGTCGAGACCCGGTTCGAGCGCGATGCCCTCAGAGTTGATCAGTTTGGTGTGGGTGAGCTTGTTCTGCAAGGCATAGGCATATTCGACATAGCCGATCCCGCCAAGGGTGCGCGAGGCGATCGCCGAGACCCCCTCATTGCCCTTGCCGCCAAGACCGACCGGCCATTGCACCGAGGTGCCCTCGCCGACTTTCTCTTTCCATTCCGGGCTGACCTTCGAGAGATAGTCGGTAAAGATAAAGGTCGTGCCCGAGCCGTCGGAACGGTGCACGACGGCAATCGCCAGCGACGGCAGTTTGAGGCCGGGGTTGAGCTTGGCAATGGCGGGATCGTCCCACTTGGTAATGTTGCCGAGATAGATATTGGCGATGGTCGGGCCGTCGAGCGTCATCTGCCCGGGCTTGATGCCCGGCAGGTTGACCACCAGAACCTCGCCGCCGATCACCGGCGGGAATTGCGTGAGCCCGCTTTTCTCCAGGACCTCGGGCTTGAGCGGCATGTCCGAGGCGCCAAAATCGACGGTTCGGGCATTGATCTGGGCGATACCGCCACCCGACCCGATCGACTGATAATTAAGCCGGATGCCGGTTTTTGCGGCGTAAGCCGCCGCCCATTTGGCATAGATCGGATAGGGGAAGGTCGCACCCGCACCGGAGATTTCAGCGGCTTGCGCGGCGATCGCCAGACCGGCCGCGGCAAAAATGCCGAAAATGCACATCCGCAACAATTTCACGATCGGCTCCCGCATAGGCTGGTTCGGCCCCTGGTAACACTGCGAGAACACGCTTTTATGACAGTTCGATTGCGGTTTGATGACAGCCCGCGCGAGCGACTACGGCGCGAGCGTGGAATCGGTAGGGTATTGGCGCAGCACGACCGTAAACACCGAGCCTTCGCCGAGGGTGCTGTTGATTTCGAGCGTGCCGCGATGGCGGTTGACGATGTGCTTGACGATCGCGAGCCCGAGGCCGGTGCCGCCCATTTCGCGCGAGCGAAGGGTGTCGGCGCGATAGAAGCGCTCGGTCAACCGCGGCAAATGCTCGCGGGCGATCCCCTCGCCCTGGTCGCGCACCGCGACGGCGATGCGCGCAAGACCGGCGCGCCCGGCCGCTGACGGCGCCCGGTCGCGGATGGCCGCCTCGACGTTGATCTCGGTATCGGCCCGGCCATATTTGATCGCGTTGTCGAGCAGGTTTTGAAAGACCTGCGCCAACTCGTCGCGGTCGCCTTGGACCTCGGGCAAATCGCTCGGCACGCTCAAGCGAATGCGCATATTGCGCTCGCCGGCTCGCAGTTCCAGGGCGTCGGCGAGGTGCTGCAACAGCGGCGCCAGCGCCACCCGACCCTGCGGCGGGATATGTTCGTTGAGCTCGATGCGCGACAGCGACAGCAGATCCTCGACCAGGCGGGCCATGCGCGTGGCTTGGCCGGCCATGATCGCCAGAAACCGCTCACGCGCCTCGGCATCCTCGCGTGCGGGTCCGCGCAGGGTCTCGATAAAGCCGGCCAGCGTCGCCAACGGGGTACGCAACTCGTGACTGGCATTGGCGATGAAATCGGCGCGCGTCTGCTCGACCCGCTTGAGCTCGGTAATGTCCTGCAGGGTCAGCACTGCCGCGCCAGTGTCGGCGGTCAGATCGTCGATGCGCGCGAACCGGGCGCGCAATTGTCGTTCGACCGGTGCGGTCATCACAAATTCGACGCTGCGCGCGCGCTCGCTGCGGAGCACCGCGTCGGCCGCCGCCAATACCGCCGGATTGCGCAAGGCTGCGGCCAGGTCGCAGGGTGGCGCGAAACTGCCGACCACTTCCGCGGCGGCCCGGTTGGCGCGGACGATTTGGCGCCGTCCGTCGAGCAGGATCAGCGGATCGGGCGCCCGCTCGACAATCGCCTCGGCCGTGACAAGTCGCGCCGCGGTGGCTCGGTCCCGCTCCCGCCAATGCCGCGCCAAGCGTTGCACCCGGTGCCGGGTCTCGGAAACCATGCGCCATGGCCCAACCGGGAGGCGAAGCGCGGCGGTGCCCGGCAGCTCCTCGGCGGCCAGCGCAGCGACCAGAGCCCCCAACCCGGCGATCGCGATCGCGAGCCGGCCAAGCATCAGCGCCGCCGCCACAAGGGTCACGGCGGCCAGGCTCAGCGCCGTGACCGGCGACAGAAGGCCGGCGAAACCAAGGCCGGCAAAGATTGCCACAGCGGGTGCGGCCGCCGGCAGCGCCAACGCCAGCACTCGCCACAGCCGGTCGCGGTTCCGCGCCATGGCGCAACCGGACCAGCGCCGCCGCCTCCCGCGCTCAGCGGAGCGCGTCGTGCGCCGCCAGCGCCGCCAGATTCACCAGATCCGACACCGTCGCCCCGATATTGACGATCTGCACCGGCCGCTCCAGCCCCATCAACAGCGGTCCGACAACGGTGCCGCCGCCCAGATGCGGCAGCAGCTTGGCGGTGATGTTGGCGCTGTTGAGCCCGGGCATGATCAGGATGTTGGCCGGCCCGGACAACCGACAGAATGGATAGAGCTGGCGCATCAACCGGGCATCGAGCGCTACATCCGGGCTCATTTCGCCGTCGAATTCGAAATCGGATTGACGCTCGCGCAACAACGCCACCGCTTTGCGCACGCGCTCGCAATCGGGGCCGGTCGGGTTGCCGAAATTGGCGTAGGACAACAGCGCAACCCGCGGGGTGAGCCCGAATTCACGCGCCTTCGCCGCCGCCTGGATCGCGATGTCGGCAAGTTGCGCGGGGCTCGGCGTCTCGTGCACGAGCGTGTCGGCCAGGAGCAGCGGCCGCTCGCGCCCGAGCAAAACGGTCAGTCCGAACATCACGCTGCCGACGCGCAGCTCGATCACCCGCGTAACCTCATTGAGCACGTCAAACGAATTGCGGGTGACGCCGCTGACCATCGCATCGGCGTCGCCGCAGGCGACCATGCATGCCGCAAACACGTTGCGGTCCTGGTTCACCTGGCGCTGGCAATCGCGATAGAGCATGCCGTCACGTTGGCGGCGCGCGTACAGCAGATCGGTGTAGCGCTGATTGTCGCGGGACAGCCGGGCATTGTGGATTTCAAGCAGGTCGGTCGAGTTGAGACCGATTGCCGCCATTGTCGCCTTGATGCGGTCTTCGCGCCCGATCAGCACCGGCGTCCCGTAACCGCTATAGGCGAATTGCAACGCGGCACGGATTGTTTTTTCCTCCTCGCCCTCGGCAAAGACGACCCGCCGCGGATTGGCGCGGACCTTGGCAAAGATCATTTCGAGGCCGGCCGCGATCGGATCCAGCCGGGCGCGCAAGCTGCGCTGATAGGCGGCCATGTCATGGATCGCTTTGCGCGCCACCCCCGAATCCATCGCCGCCTTGGCGACCGCCGCCGGCACCGCCCAAATCAGCCGCGGGTCGAACGGGGCCGGGATGATGTAATCGGGCCCGTAGGTCAGTCGCTGGCCCGAATAGGCGGCGGCGACTTCGTCGGGCACATCCTCGCGCGCGAGCTTGGCCAGCGCCTCGGCGGCGGCGATTTTCATCGCATCGTTGATGGTCGAGGCGCGCACATCGAGAGCGCCGCGGAAGATGTAGGGGAACCCCAGAACATTGTTAACCTGGTTGGGATAATCCGAGCGCCCGGTGGCGATGATCGCGTCTGAGCGCACCGCGCGCACCTCTTCCGGGGTGATTTCCGGATCGGGATTGGCCATTGCGAACACGATCGGCCTGGCGGCCATCGAGCGGATCATCGCCGCGTCGACCGCGCCCTTGACCGACAGGCCGAAAAACACGTCGCAACCCTCGATCGCCTCGGCCAGGGTGCGCGCCTTGGTCTCGACCGCATGCGCCGATTTCCACTGGTTCATGCCCTCGCTGCGCCCGCGATAGATGACGCCGCGGGTGTCGCACAACACGACATTGTGCGCCGGCAAACCCATCCGCTTGAGCAATTCGACGCAGGCGATCCCGGCGGCACCGGCGCCGTTGACCACCATCTTGATGTTTTCGAGCGTGCGCCCGGTCAAATGCAGGGCGTTGATCAGACCGGCGGCGGCGATGATCGCGGTGCCGTGCTGGTCGTCATGAAACACCGGGATGTCGAGCAGCTCACGCAGCCGCTCCTCGATAATAAAACATTCCGGCGCCTTGATGTCTTCCAGGTTGATGCCGCCAAACGCCGGATGCAGATAGCGCACGCAATTGACAAACGCGTCGACGTCGCGGGTGTCGATCTCGAGGTCGATCGAATCGATATCGGCAAAGCGCTTGAACAGCGCCGCCTTGCCTTCCATGACCGGCTTGGCCGCCAAGGCGCCCAGATCGCCGAGACCGAGCACGGCGGTGCCGTTGGAAATCACCGCAACAAAATTGCCCTTCGAGGTGTAATCGAAGGCCGTGCTCGGCTCGCGCTCGATCTGCAGGCACGGAAACGCCACCCCCGGCGAATAGGCCAGCGACAGGTCGCGTTGGGTGGTGAGCGGTTTGGTCGGCGCGATCGCCAATTTGCCGGGTCGGCCGCTCGAATGAAACGTCAGGGCTTCGTCTTCGGTCGCGCGAATTGTGCCGGTGTCCATGCGTCGTGCCGCTCCTCGCCTTTGGCGCCCCGGTGGACCGTGGTCCTCGACCGGAATTGTGGTTCAAGTCTAAAGGCCGCTTTAAGCGGCGTCAAAAGCCGGCCTCCGATACCGCCCGATGACCGGCCCGATGACCCACCGGGATGCTTGAATTCGCCGCACCGATCGCCGTTACTAGCGGGATGCAGAGGCGGCGTGCGTGCGATCCCGACCCGGGTCACTTTTCGCCTCGGCCGCGACCCGAGGGGTCGAGGTCGAGGGGCCCCGCCGGTGTTCTACACGGCCGGGCGAGGGTTCACTCGGGGCGATGCTGAGCGAATTCGGTGAAGAACGGCAGCGCCGGCTAGTCCTCGATTATTTCGGCGGCGACGCACGGCTGCGCCTGTTGCGGCGGACGCCTACCTTCGGCTCGCCGGTGTTTGTCGTCGATTTCGACCGCGGCGCACGCCATTATCGCACATTGGGCTCGTTTGGCAGCAGCATCCAGGTTACCGAGCAGTCGAGCATGGACCTGCTTTACCCGGCCCGCCTGGTCTTTCATTACGAGCGGCTGATGTCGCTTGCCTTTGCGATGAGCCGACAGGCGGTGACCGCGCTGCTGTTGGGCGTCGGCGGAGCTGCGATGTGGCGCTTCATGCGCGCCTACCTGCCCGATTGCGCGCCGACTTTGGTCGACGCCGACGAGGTCATACCAGCCATCGCGCGGCGCTGGTTCTATCTGACCGATCCCGTGATCCTCGAGCCGGCCCAGCAATATGTCGCCACGACTCCAAGACGCTTCGACGTTGTGCTGGTCGATCTTTACAATTCCGCGGGGCCGGCGGAAAGCGACGAGCGGTTCTGGGGGCGCTGTCTCGATCTGCTCAACCCGGGCGGTTGCCTGGCCAACAACTGGGCCGATTTCTCGGTCAACCCGGCAGTTCGGCCGATGGCGGACGCGCTCGACCGCGTGGCGCAGGCGCGCGGATTGGCGCCTATTTATGTCACCAAGCGCGGCTTTCGCGACAACCTTGTCCAATACGTCCCGACCGCGCCCGGCGTCGTTGCCGAGGCGATGGCCGACATCCATGAGCGTTTTATACGCGAGCGGCGCCCGCCCGACCGCGGCCGCGGCATCCTCGAAAACTGTATCATCGCGACCCGCTTTCCGATCGAATAGCGCCCGCAACCGCTCGAAACTCCCCCAACGAGGGGTATTGTAGGCCGGCCAAACACCCACGCTCCTCGCGGCGAGGGCTTCGAGTGCCCGGGTTGGGCTGCCGTCCGACGGGGCTCGAAGGCGAGGCTGAGCCCCTCGCGTGGGAATGCGCGCCGGAGCCGGGCGGCGGGGGGTTGAGCACATCCGCGCCCGCGTTCATGATGCGGCAACTTTGCCTTGGCCAAAAGCACAAGCTGGAAGCTATCCCGCAACTGAAAGGATCCCGTTATGCCCAGCATCGACCATCACGGCGCCCACCTCTATTACGAGGAACATGGGAGCGGTTTTCCAATCCTGACCTTCGCTCCGGCCGGGTTGCGCTCGGTGATCGCGGTGTGGGGCCAGCCGATGGCGCCGATCAACCCGATTGCCGAATTTGCCGACAAATACCGGGTGATCGTGATGGATCAGCGCAACGCCGGCGGCCAATCGCGCGCGCCGATCACCGCGCAGGACGGCTGGGACGATTATACCGCCGATCACCTCGCCGTGCTCGACCATCTGCGCATCGACAAATGCCATCTGTATGGGCAATGCATCGGCGGTACGTTCATCATGAACATGCTCAAGCACCATCCCGAGCGCGTGCAGGCGGCCGTACTGGCCCAGCCGATCGGCCGGGTGGGACCGTTCAAGCCCGAGTGGAACGCCAATTTCAAAGGCTGGACCGAGACCCTGAGCAACCGGCCCGAGGCCACCCCCCAAGTGCTCGATGCGTTTTACCGCAACCTCTACGCGCCGGGCTTTGTCTATTGCTGCGACCGCGAATTTGCCAAGACGGTAAAAACCCCGTGCCTGGTGCTGGCCGGCAATGACGAGGCCCATCCCTGGGCGATCTCGGAAGAGCTGTCAAAGCTCGTCCCGGGCTGCGAATTCATCGCCGAATGGAAGACCGAACCGGCACTGACCACAGCCAAGGCCAAGGTCAAGGAATTTCTCGCCAGGCACACCCCGGCGCGCAGCTAGCCGCCGCAGCCTCATTCTCGCCCGCACCCTCCGCGGCCGACGGGGAGGCTTTGATCCTCAGGGGAGGAAAACGAGACATGCCGGCACCCTTTAAAACCCATCGCGCCCAACTGAAAGCGATCCTCAAGGCCTGGGGCATGACCGAGGACAATGCCGAGACCACCGCCGACATTCTCGGCTGGGCCGATCTGCATGGCGTCGACAGCCACGGCATTTCGATGATCCCCGGTTATGACCGGCTGCGCCGCTCGGGCCGCGCCAACATGCAGGCGCGTCCGCGCATCATCAAGGAAAGCGCAGTCTCGGCGCTGATCGACGGCGATGGCGGGCTCGGCCATGTGCCGGCCAAGTTCGCCATGCAGGTTGCGATCGACAAGGCCAAGCAATCGGGGATCGCGATCACCGCGGTCAAGAACTCGGCGCATTTTGGCGCCACCGGCTATTACACCTTGATGGCCGCCCGCGAAGGGCTGATCGGCATGGCCTGCACCAGCAATTCGCTGGCGCAGGTGGCGCCGACCTTTGGCAAGGAGGCCAAACTCGGCACCGACCCGTGGTCATTCGCCGCCCCGAGCGACGACCCTGACCGGCCATTTCTGCTCGACATGGCGACGACAACCGTCGCCGCCGGCCGCATCCGCAATAAGGACAATGAAGGCCTGCCCTGTCCGCCGGGCTGGGTCCTCGACAAGGAGGGACGGCCCAGCACCGACCCGCGCGAAGCCCGTGACAAGGGCGGGTTTCTGACCTCTCTGGGCGGCTCGCCGGAAGGCTCGAGCTACAAAGGCTATGGGCTGGCGGTCATGGTCAACATCTTGGCCTCGTGCTTGTCCGGATCGACCCTGGTTACCGACCCCTTGGCCGGCAAAAAGCCGCAGGGCAACGACATCGGCCATTGCTTTATCGCGATCGATCCCGGCTTGTTCCGCGATCCAGGGGATTTCACCGCCGATGTGACGCGGCTGTGCGACGATCTGCGGGCGACAACGCCGATGGACCCGGCCCAACCGGTCATAGTTGCCGGCGACCCGCAGTGGCGCTACCGCGAACAGCGGCTCAAGGAGGGAATTCCGGTCGGAGCCGGCCTGTTGAACCAGATCCGCCAGGTGGCGCAGGCCTGCGCCGCGCCCTGGCTGCTGGATTGAGGGGGCGGACATGACCGAGCCACATGGACCATTGCACGGGGTCAAGGTCGTCGCCTGCTCAACCGCCCAGGCCGGTACCGTCCCCTATATGCTGATGGCCGATCTGGGCGCCGAAGTCATCAAGATCGAAGCGCCGCGAAACGGCGACCCGTCGCGCGGTTCGACCGTGTTGCCGGGGTTGCCCTCGACCTATTTCGAGACCAATAACCGCGGCGTCAAAAGCCTGACCCTCGATTTGAAAACCGCCGAAGGGCGCGAGATCCTCTATCGGCTCGTCGCCAAAGCCGACATTTTCGGCCAGAATTTCCGCCCCGGTGCGGCGGAAAGAAGCGGTTTCGGCTACGAGGATTTGCGGCGCGTCAATCCGCGCCTCGTTTATGTCTCGGTCTCGGGTTACGGCCCAAAGGGCCCGCACGCGCGACTGCCCGGTACGGATTCGATGGCCCAGGCGCTGGGCGGCATCGCCGAGGCCTATTCGACGCCGGGCCAGCCGCTGAAAACCGGCATCGTCTCGGTCGCCGACGAGACCTGCGCGATCCTCGCTTTTGGCGGGGCGCTGGCGGCCCTTACTTACGCCCGCGCCACCGGGATCGGGCAAAAGGTCGATTGCTCATTGCTCGGCGGCCAGATCCGGCTGATGGGCTGGACGCTGACCACGGCGATGTGGCGCAACCGCGATCCGGTCACCGGCCAGGCGCGCGTCACCGGCACGCGCGAGCGCCCGGGGCTCTCCGCCAGCTTCACCGACCAGAGCGGCAAGCCGTTCGTGTTCCAGCTCAACGGCGCGCGCAAATGGCGCGAGGCGATGACCGCACTCGGCTTTTACGAGGCGCTGGAAGATGCCGGCTTTGGCGATCTCGGCGTGATTATCGGCGCCGACGACCGGCGCGCGGCGCTGCTGCGCCTGCTCGACGAACTATTCGCGACCGGGTCGCGCGACAAATGGGTCGAAACGTTGCGCGCCGCCGACATTGTCGCCGCGCCGATCAACACGCTCCTGGAAGCGTCGAACGACCCCGATGTGCTGGCCAACGGCTATGTCACCGAGGTCGATTACCCCGAATACGGCAAGCGGCTCAAGGTCCACGGCTCGCCCTGGCAGTTCTCGGAGACCCCGGCCAGGATCGGCGTCGCGCCCAAGCTCGGCGCCGACAATGACGCGATCCTCGCCGATCTCGGCTTCAGCCAGGCTGCAATCGCCGATTTGCGCGAGCGCGGGATCGTCTGAAGCGCGGTGCGCCCCGACCCGCGGCAGTGCAGAGCGGCGCCGGACCGGTGGGCGCCGCTCCCGGGCCGGTCAACGCTTCGAATATTGCGGCCGGCGGCGGGCCTTATGGCGACCGTATTTCTTGCGCTCGACGACGCGGCTGTCGCGGGTCAGAAAGCCTTGGCTCTTGAGGATCGGGCGCAGCCCCGGTTCGTAGAAGGTCAGCGCCCGGGCGATGCCGTGACGCACCGCTCCGGCCTGTCCCGACAGACCGCCACCGACCACCGTGCACATCACGTCAAACTGGCCGAGACGGTTGGTCGTCACAAACGGCTGATTGATGATCATGCGCAACACCGGGCGCGCGAAATAGGTCGGGCTGTCGCGGCCATTGACCCGGATCGCTCCGTTGCCCGGCTTGATCCACACCCGCGCCACCGCATTCTTGCGCTTTCCGGTCGCGTAGGCGCGGCCGAATTCATCGAGCTTGGGCTGGACATCGGTCGGCACGGCGGCAACCGGCGCCGACGGGGGCTGCGCCGGCGTGCGCTGTGCTGCCTGCATCGCCTGGCGCAGGCTGGCCAAGCCCTGAAAGGTTTGCGGGCGCTGACCGGCCGGCGGGTTGCCCGGCCGTTCGCTCTCTGCCATGGCCTATGCCCTCACATTTTTGCGGTTCATCGCCCCGACATCGAGCCGGACCGGTTGCTGCGCCTGATGGGGATGGTCGGGCCCGGCGAAGACCCGCAGATTCTTCAAGACCCGTCGGCCGAGCGGTCCGCGCGGAAGCATGCGCTCGACCGCCTTTTCGATGACGCGCTCGGGATGGCGCCCGGCCAGAATGGCCCCCTTGCTGCGGCCCTTGATGCCGCCCGGATAACCGGTGTGCCAGTAAAATATGTCGTCATCGCGCTTGTTGCCGGTCAACTGCACTTTTTCGGCGTTCACGACGATGATGTTGTCGCCGCAATCCATATGCGGCGTGTAGGACGGCTTGTGCTTGCCGCGCAGCCGGGTCGCGAGCAGCGCAGCAAGCCGCCCCAAGACGAGGCCGTCGGCATCGACCAGCAGCCATTTTTTATCGATGTCCGAGGGTTTGGCGGAAAAGGTCTTCATCACTCCCGACCGACAGCACCGGCCGCGGGACCGGCCCGCCCGGCAAAGCCGCCGATGTAGGCGATCGCCCGCCCGAGGTCAAGCGCGGCATCGGGGTACGGGTAATTTGCCGATCCGCACGGTCGCTCAGATATGGCCGCGGCCCCAGGCGATAAAGCCGTCGTTTTTGAAGCCGGGTTTGCCATAAGCGAGCGGGGTTCCGGCCAACGTCTCGACGCGGCCGCCGGCGGCCTCGAGGATCGCCTGCCCGGCGGCGGTGTCCCATTCCATGGTCGTGCCGAAGCGCGGGTAAAGGTCGGCTTCGCCCGCCGCGATCAGGCCGAATTTGAGGGCGCTGCCGCATTGGCGGCGCTCCAGCACCGGATAATGTTGCAAAAATTCGCCGATGCGACGGCTGTTTTCGTGCGAGCGGCTGTGAACGACAACCAGCCCGTCGGGTGAGGCCAGGCGCGCCTGGATCGGCTCGACTGCGCGGCCCCGCCATTGCCGCGTCGCGGTTCCCGGACCGTGGGCGGTGTAGGTCACGCCGACCGCCGGCCCGTGCAGCACGCCAAGCACCGGCCGCCCCTCTTCGACCAGGCCGATGCAGATCGAAAATTCGCCATTTTTGGCGACAAATTCGCGCGTACCGTCGAGCGGATCGACAACCCAAAACCGCTCGGCCGAAGGCGGTAGCCCCTCTGCGTCGACCAGCTCTTCGGAGACGATCGCCATATCGGGCGCCGCCGCCTTGAGGATCTCGATGATGATCCGTTCGGCGGCGAGATCAGCCTCGGTCACCGGCGTCTTGTCGAGCTTTTGCCGGACATCGAAGGCTTCCGCATAGACCGCCATGACCGCCTCGCCGGCGGCGAGTGCGGCGCGCCGCGCGGCCGCCAGCAGCCGCTCGTGCCGGGCGCTCATGCCGCCTGCCGCGCCGCAGCGCTGCGGATCACCTGCCACAGGCGCTGCGGCGTGACCGGCATGTCAATATGGTCGATACCGAGCGGCGCCAATGCGTCGACAACGGCGTTAACCAGCGCCGGCGGCGCGCCGATCGCCCCCGCTTCGCCGGCGCCCTTGATGCCGAGGGGATTGGTCCGGCACGGGACGACATTATAGGCGAACTCGATCGGCGGCAGGTCGTCGGCGCGCGGCAGGCAGTAATCGGTCAAAGACCCGGTCATGAGTTGCCCTGTTGCGGGATCGAAGATGGTGTGTTCGAGCATCGCCTGTCCGACGCCTTGCGCGACCCCGCCCTGAACCTGGCCGCGCAGCAATAGCGGGTTCACGACCGTGCCGAAATCGTCGACGACGACATAGCGCAGGATATCAATATGGCCGGTATCGGGGTCGATCTCGACCTCGCAGACATGGCAGCCATTGGGAAAGGTCGGCGAAGGCGGTGTGAAATGCCCGGTATCGGCAAAACCGGGTTCGACGCCCTCAGGAAGTTGCGCCGGATTGAACGCGGCGCGCACCACCGCTTCGAGGCCGATCTCGCGGTCGGTGCCGGAGATGCGAAAGACGCCATCGGCAAAGGCGACGTCGGCTTCGGCCGCTTCGAGCAGATGCGCGGCGATGCGCCGGCCTTTGGCGATCAGCTTTTCCGCCGCAGCGGCGAGCGACGCCCCGCCGACCGGCAGCGAGCGCGAGCCGCCGGTACCGCGGCCAAAGGCAATCGCCGCGGTATCGCCCTGCTGCACGCGAATCTTGTCGAGCGGCAGGCCAAACCGCTCGGCGGCGAGCTGCGCATAAGCGGTGTGGTGGCCTTGCCCGGAAGACTGGGTGCCCATCATGATCGTCAGGGTGCCGCTCGGTTCAAAGCGCAATTCGGCAAATTCATCGGGGGGAAAACCCGATTGCTCGATATAGACCGCGTGGCCGATGCCGCGATAGCGGCCGCGGCGGGCAGATGCGGCGCGGCGCGCGGCGAAGCCGGCAGCATCGGCGGCAACGAGCGCATCCTCAAGGTTGCGGGCGAAATCGCCGCTGTCATAGACGAGGCCGAGAGGGGTGGGGTAGGGCATCGCCTCGGGCCGGATGAAATTGCGCCGGCGCAATTCCTGCGGCGCCACATTGAGCCGGCGGGCGGCGAAATCGATCAGCCTTTCGAGCGCATAGGCAGCCTCCGGGCGACCGGCGCCGCGGTAGGCATCGACCGGCACGGTGTGGGTGTACACCCCCTTGACCGCGACCGCGATCGCCGGAATCGCATAGACGCCGCTATACATGACCGCACCCGAGGCGGTCGGGATTTCCGGCGCGAAATTCGACAGATAAGCACCCATATTCGCAATATTGGTGACGGCAAGCCCGACAAAGCGCAGCCCGTCGTCGAGCCCCAATTCGAGCCGGGTTACGTTGTCGCGGCCCTGGGTGTCGGTCATGAATGCGTCCGAGCGATCCGGCGTCCATTTAATCGGCCGGCCGAGCTTTTTCGCCGCCCACAACACCAGCACATGCTCGGGATACAAGAACAGCTTCATGCCAAACCCGCCGCCGACATCGCGGGTGACAACGCGGATGCGGTTTTCCGGAACCTTGAAAATGTTTTCGGCGAGCAGGCTGCGCAGGAAATGCGAGCCCTGAGTGGAACTCCACAAGGTGAGGCTGTCCTCGCCGGGATCGTAAAGACCGATCGCCCCGCGCGGCTCCATCGAATTGACGACGACGCGGCTGTTGACGAGCTCGAGGGAGATGCGATGACGGGCGTTGGCGAGCGCCCGCTCGACGGCGGCGCCGTCGCCGACCATCCAATCAAAGGCGAGGTTGTCCGGCACCTCGTCCCACACCGCGGGCTGACCGGGATCGAGCGCGCGAGCGGTCTCGACCACTGCCGGCAGAGCTTCATAATCGACCGCGATCAGCTCCGCGGCGTCACGCGCCGCAGCCAGCGTCTCGGCGACCACCATCGCCACCGTGTCGCCGACATGGCGCACCCGGTCGGCGACGATCGCCGGGCGCGGCGGCAGAAAGGCGGGCGAGCCGTCGCGGTTGGTGACCGGGCTCATGCACGGGATCGGCCCGATCTTGTCACGCGCCAGATCGGCCCCGGTCAGCACCGCCAGCACCCCCGGAGCCCGGGTTGCGGCAGTCGTGTCGATTGCGCGAATGCGGGCATGTGCGTGCGGCGAGCGCAGCATGAACGCGTAGGCCTGCCGCGGCAGCGCCAGATCGTCGACATAGCGGCCGTGCCCGGTCAAAAATCGCCGATCCTCAACGCGGCGCACGGGCTGGCCGATTCCGTATCGATTCATACGACGCGACCTCCGATGGGAGGGATATCGGCCGTCGCGCCGATTTTGCCATAGCGCGCCTGCAAGCTTGGGCGCCAAACGTCGATCGACCTCGTCGAGACCGGCGACGCTCCCCCTCGCGCTTAATCTTACACGGCGGCCCGGTTGCGGCCCTGCAACGTGACCGAGGCTGGGGGACGGAAGCCATCGAGGGGCGCGGTGAACGGCCGTAGCCGGCCGCGCCGGCCGCGCTAGGCCATCGTCAGCACCATGCGGAAACGCGCCTCACCGCTCATCATGCGCGCATAGGCCTCGGCGGCGCGGGCCAGCGGCATTGTCTCGATCATCGGCCGCACGCCCGACAGCAGGCTGAAGCCGAGGGTATCCTCCGAATCGATCGCCGCGCCGGAGGCGTGCCCGACGATGCTGCGGCTGGCGCCGATCAACTGCACCGACGAGACCTGGAGCGGTTCGGCATCGACGCCGATCGCGATCAGCCGGCCGCGCACTGCGAGCCCACCGATGACCGGCGTCATCGCCTTGGCGCTGGCGACGGTAGCCAGCACGGCCCTTGCGCCCCCGAGCCGGTTGAGGGCCGCCGCCACGTCTTCCCTTGCACTATCGATGAAGTGATGCGCCCCGAGCGTGCGGGAGAGCACCTCCTTGTCGGCGCCGCGGGCGATCGCGACGGTGCGGAAGCCGAGCTTGTTGGCGAACTGCACCCCGAGATGGCCAAGACCGCCGACCCCGAGAATGGCAACGACATCGCCCGGCAGGGCGCCGCTGTGGCGCAGCGCATTGAAGGTCGTCACCCCGGCGCAGAGCAGCGGCGCGGCTTCGGCTGCGGCAAATTCGTCGGGGATGGCAGCCAGCGCGTTGACCGGGGCCACCATCGCCTCGGCATAGCCGCCATCATAGGAGATGCCGGGGATGCGCAGGTTGCGGCAGTCGATCAGCCAGCCGCGCCGGCAGGGTTCACAATGCCCGCAATTCCCCCCAAACCAGCCGACGCCGACGCGCTGGCCGATGCGCCAACCTTCGACGCCGGGCCCGGTTGCGTCGATAACGCCGGCGATCTCGTGCCCGGGGATGCGCGGGAAGGCGAGGTTGGGCCACTGCCCTTCGACCGTCAGACTGTCGCTGTGACACACCCCGCATGCCTCGACCCGCAGGCGGACCTCGCCGGGCGCCGGCGCGGGGACATCGCGCTCGACGCGTTCCAGGGGACCCCCGGCGCGCGCCACCTGCACCGCCTGCATCTTTGCCATTCCCGCCTCCCGGTCGAACACTTACCGTGCGACGCCAGGACGCGGCGGCCGCAGGTCGCAGCAACTTTAAGAGCAAAGAACTCCAGGAAGGTGAGATAGACCGGCAGCGGCCGGATGCAACCGGCCGGCTCGGGCGTGCGGCATTAACGCCGGGACCGCCGCTCGCCGCAGCGACAACATGGCGGCACAAGCCGCTGGCCGCAGGGCGGGGCCTGCAGCTCCTCCCTTATCCCGCGGCGCCAGCGCCAATGCGGGCCGGGCGATCGCCGGCGGCGCCAGCAAGGGACCGGGCGTGACCGGATGCGCGTCGCCTCATTCGACGGTGACGCTTTTGGCGAGGTTGCGCGGCTGGTCAACATCGGTGCCCTTGATCACCGCGGTGTGGTAGGCCAAGAGCTGGATCGGGATCGCATAAAGCAACGGCGCAACGAACGGGTCGCAATCGGGCACCGCGACGCCGTAGGCGAGCCGCTCGCCCAGCCGCGCCACACCCGCGCGGTCCGAGATCATCACGACCGGCCCGCCGCGCGCCATCACCTCCTCGACATTGCCGCGCGTCTTTTCGAAGAGATCGTCATTGGGCGCCAGCACGATGACCGGCACGTTCTCGTCGATCAGCGCAATCGGCCCGTGTTTCATCTCCCCCGCGGCATAGCCCTCGGCGTGGATGTATGAGATTTCCTTGAGCTTTAGCGCCCCTTCAAGGGCCAGAGGAAACGCCGTGCCGCGGCCCAGATAGAGCACGTCGCGGGCTTCGGCGATGGTCGCGGCGATGGCGCGCAGACGCTCGTCATGATTGAGCACCTCGGCGGCGCGCGAGGGGATTTCGGTCAGGTGTCCGACGAGTTCGGCCTCGCGCTCGTGGCTGATGGCGCCGCGCGCCCGCGCCAAAGCGACCGTCAGGGCCGCCAACACCGCGAGCTGGGTCGTGAACGCCTTGGTCGAGGCAACGCCGATCTCGGGGCCGGCGAGCGTCGGCAGGATCACATCGGCTTCGCGCGCGATCGAGCTTTCCGGCTGGTTGACGACGGCAAGAATGTGCTGCCCCTGAGCCCGGGCGTAACGCAGCGCCGCCAAGGTGTCGGCGGTCTCGCCCGATTGCGAGACAAAAATCGCCGCCCCCCCGGAGGGCATCGCCGGCGCGCGGTAGCGGAATTCCGAGGCGATGTCGATCTCGGCCGAAATCCGGGCGATGCGTTCGAGCCAGTATTTGGCGACCATGCAGGCGTGGTAGGCGGTGCCGCAGGCGATCAGGCTCACCCGCTCGATTTCGGCGAGGGCAAAGGGCAGTTCCGGCAAATGCACGGTCCGTGTGGCCGGATTGACAAAGGCGTTGACCGTGTCGCCGATCACCGCCGGCTGCTCATAGATCTCCTTGAGCATAAAATGGCGGTAATTGCCCTTGCCGATCAGCGCGCCGGAGAGCGCCGATTCCCGGATCGGGCGCACGACTTCCTCGCCCGCGGCGTTGAAGATCGTGACCTTGGCCGAGGTGACAACCGCCCAATCGCCTTCGTCGAGATAGGTGATACGGCGGGTCAAGGGGGCCAGCGCCAGCGCGTCCGACCCCAAAAACATCTCGCCGTCACCATAGCCGATCGTGAGCGGGCTGCCGCGCCGCGCGCCGATCAGCAGATCGTGTTCGCCGGCAAACAGAAAGGCCAGCGCAAAGGCGCCTTCGAGGCGGGCGAGCGTCTCGGCGACCGCCTGCTGCGGGGTGAGCCCACGGTCGAGAAAATAGGTTGCGAGGATCGCCACCGCCTCGGTGTCGGTCTCGGTTTGAAAGACATAGCCGGCTTCGGAGAGTTCGGCGCGCAGGGCCTGGAAATTCTCGATGATGCCGTTGTGCACGACGGCAACGCGGTCGGTCGCGATGGGATGGGCGTTGGTTTCGGTCGGCAGGCCGTGGGTCGCCCAGCGGGTGTGGCCGATGCCGATCAGCCCCTGCACCGGTTCGCGCTCGAGCCGGCGGGCGAGGTTGGCAAGCTTGCCTTCGGCGCGGCGTCGCTCGATACGGCCATCGACCAAGGTCGCGATGCCGGCCGAATCATAGCCGCGATATTCGAGCCGCCGCAGTCCTTCGAGCAGCCCTTGGGCCACCGCGTCCTTGGCGATGATCCCGATGATCCCGCACATCAGCGCTTCCTCCCCAGTCGCGAGCGCAGCTCGGCGGCGCGCCCCGGCTTGTCGACCTGGCGCCCCCGCGCGAGGGTCAAGGCGTCGGCCGGCACGTCATGGGTGACGACGCTGCCGGCGGCAATGATGGCGCCATCGCCGACCGTGACCGGCGCCACCAATGCCGTGTTCGAGCCGATAAACGCACGCTCCCCGATCGTGGTCCGCCATTTGTTAACGCCGTCATAATTGCAGGTGATTGTGCCGGCGCCGATATTGGTTCCGGCCCCGACGGCGCTGTCGCCAATATAAGAGAGGTGGTTGGCCTTGACCCCGACGCCGAGGCGGGCCTCTTTGATCTCGACAAAATTGCCGACATGGACCTCTTCTTCCAGCACCGTCCCCGGCCGCAGCCGCGCATAGGGGCCTATAATCGCATTGGCCCCGACCCGCGCGCCCTCGATATGGCTGAACGAGCGGATGCGCGCCCCGTCCCCGACCACGACGCCGGGACCGAACCAAACATTCGGCTCGACCACGACATCGCGGCCCAGCCGGGTATCGGCGCACAAGAAAACGGTTTCGGGCGCGACCAATGTCGCCCCCTCGCTCATCGCCCGCCGCCGCAGGCGCTGTTGCATGACCGCCTCGGCGGCGGCAAGCTCGGCGCGGGTGTTGACGCCGGCAAGCTCTTCTGCGGGCAGTTCGACAACGCGGCAGGCCAAGCCGCGCCGCCGCGCCACCCCGACGATATCGGTCAGGTAGAATTCCGCCTTGTTGTTGTTGCGCTCGAGGGCGGCCACCAGCGCCGCGGCATGGGCCGCGGCGAGCGCCATGATGCCGCCGTTGACGAGGTCGATCGCCAGCTCTCGCGGGCCTGCATCGGCGGCCTCGACGATCTGTTCGAGGCTGCCATCGGGGCCCAGCACCAGCCGGCCATAGGCGGCGGGATCGGCCGGCCGCAGGGCGGCGACGACGATCGCCGCGTCGCTGGCGCGGCGTTCCACCAGCAGCCGCGCCAAGGTTTCGGCGGTCAGCAGCGGCGTGTCGCCAAACAGCACCAGCAGATCTTCGGCCTCGCCGGCCGGGGCCAGCCGCGGGCCAAGCGCCTCGAGACCCACGCGCACCGCATCGCCGGTGCCGAGCGGCGGGTCCTGAACCGCACTCGACACCGGAGCGACGAGCCGTGCCACCTCGGCCATTTGGGCGCCGATGACGACCGTCGTCGCGACCGGTTCAAGCGGCTCCAGCGCGGCCAGCACATGCATAATCATCGGTCGCCCGGCCACCGGATGCATGACCTTGGGAAGCGCCGATTTCATACGCGTGCCGCTGCCGGCGGCGAGAATTAACGCGGCGAAAGGGGATCGGCTCATGTCAGGCTCGACTAAAAGCCATTGCTCAGGAAAACCATTGTTCAGCGGGCAATCTCGCGCGGTCGGCGTCTTTTTACAACACACAGATTATTACTGAATATATCATGCTCGCCGTTAATTATGTTGCCATGGCGGCGCCGGCGGTCGATCGCACTCAACGCCCAGCATCGGGTCAGTGCTCCCGCCACCGCTGCGCATGGCCGCGGCCCACCCGGCGGCCGCGCCGCCATCGCTCGCCCGCGGCGGCCAAGGCCGGCGCGCCGCGCGGGCGAAAGCCGGCGGGTCCCGGTTGCGCAACCTGAAGCGCTGGGCGCAGACTGAAATGATGAACGGTTATCTGCTGGTGTTCGACCTCGACGGGACGCTGATCGACAGCGCCCCCGATCTGCGCGCGGCGGTCAATGCGGTGCTGCGCGAACGCAGCCGCGCCCCGCTGACCCTTGCCCAAATCCGGCGCATGATTGGTGACGGCGCGCCGGCGCTGGTGGCGCGCGCGCTGATCGCCAGCGGTCTCGACCCGACCGCCGACCCGGCGGCGTTGCCACGCTTTCTCCAGCTTTACGAAGCCGATGCCGTGCGGCTCACCCGCCCCTATCCGGGAGTGCCCGAGACTTTAGCGATGCTGCGCCGCCGCGGATACCGCACCGCGATCTGCACCAACAAGCCGCAGCACGCGGCGCTGACCGTGCTGGACGGTCTTGGCCTGGCGCCGTTGTTTGACGCGGTGGCGGGCGGCGACCGGTTCGCGGTCAAGAAGCCCGATCCCGGCCATGTCCTCGGCCTGATCGCCGCGCTCGGCGGCGACAGCGCCGCCGCGGCGATGATCGGCGACAACGAAAACGACGCCGCCGCGGCCCACGCCGCCGGTCTGCCGCTGGTGCTGATGCGCTACGGCTATGCCCGCGTCGATCCGACCACGCTCGGCGCCGCCGCCCTGCTCGACCGTTTTGCCGATCTGCCCGCGGCGCTCGACCGCCTCGGCCTCACCGCATAAGCGGCGACCCCGGCGGCGCGGGTCACATGAACAGCTTTTCGCCGGTCATACCGTCGTAGAGATGGGCGACATATTCGCCATACCCGTTCCATATCAACGTCGGCACCCGCTCGTCGCTGCCGAGCACCCGCTCGGTTGCCTGGCTCCAACGCGGATGCGGAACTGCCGGGTTGACATTGGCCCAGAACCCGTATTCGTCACCCTGCACGGTTTCCCAGAACGTCGCTGGGCGCTGTTCGATAAACGAGAGGCGCACGATCGACTTGGCTGATTTGAACCCGTATTTCCACGGCAAGGCCAGGCGCAGCGGCGCCCCATCCTGTTTTGGCACCGGCTTGCCATACATGCCGGTCACCATAAAGGCGAGTTCGTTGGTCGCCTCGGCCATCGTGACCCCCTCGATATAGGGCCACGGATACCAGAACTGCTGTTGGCCCGGGGCGACGGCGCTGTCGAGAAACGTCTGGGTGCGGACATATTTGGCCGAGCCCAAGGGCTTGGCGAGCGCGACCAGCGCCGCCATGGCAAAACCGCTCCACGGGACGGCCATCGACCACGCCTCGACGCAGCGGTGACGATAAAGCCTTTCTTCGAGCGGCATTTTCTTAAGAAGATCGTCGATGCCGATCTCGAAAGGTTTCTCGACCATGCCGTCGATCTTGACCGTCCAGGGCCGGATTTTGAGCGCCTGCGCCTGCTCGGCGATGTCCTTCTCCGAGCCGAACTCGTAGAAATTGTTGTAATTCTCGGCGTATTTCGGGTCGGTAATCGGCCGATCGAGCGTGTAGCGGGGGTTGCGTTTGAACGGATAGAGGCCGGCCGACGGGTCCGCCGTCGCCTTATCTTCGGCCGCCTGCGCAGCGTCGATGGCCAGCGGCGCCAGCAACGCGCCAAGACCCATCGCCTGCACCAGCGCCCGGCGCTGCACAAACACCGCCTCCGGTGTCGCCGCCGCCTCGGGCAGCTCCCATCCTCGCTTGCGCCGGATCAGCATCGCCTTGCCTCCTTGCGCTGCTGAGTTAGGCGCTGCACCGGTCCGCGCCAAGTCACGCTTTCGCGAGCCGGCGCGGCGGCCCTCTTCGTTGTTATTGTGCGGCTTCGGCGGTGCGCTGCGCCATGACCTTCTCGGCCGGCCGCCCGGTCAGCTCCTGCATATGGTCAAAACTGTGCGCAAAGCTGCCCACGCCCAAAGTCAGCGAGCGCAGCTCGACAATCAAATCGTGCAGTTCGCTTTGCGGCATATGAGCGCTGACCACGTCCCAACCCGGCCAGTCCGGTTTCGCGTCATAACCGAGGATCTGGCCGCGGCGGCCGGACACCAGGCGCTGCACCCGGGCGGTAAACGCATTCGGAACCGAGATCTCGACCGCGTCGATCGGCTCCAACAGGATCGGCTCGCATTTCGGCAGCGCTTCCTGGACCGCCTGCCGGCCGGCGGTGTGGAACGCCTGATCCGAACTGTCGACGGTGTGGAACTGGCCGGTGATCAAATTGACCGCGATATCGATGACCGGAAAGCCGAGCGGACCGCGCCGCAAGGCCTCGACCACCCCCTCCTCGACCGCCGGGATGTAATTGCGCGGGATCGCCCCGCCGACGACGCTGTCGGTAAAGCTGAACCCGGAACCGCGCGGCAGCGGTTTGACTTCGATCGTCACATCGGCGAATTGGCCGTGCCCGCCGCTCTGGCGCTTGAAGCGCGAATGCTGCTGGGTGCCGCGGCGGATCGTCTCCTTGTAGGGAACGGCGGCCGGGCGGCCAACGACCGGCAGATTAAACCGGTTGCGGAGCCGATCGATCGCGATTTGCAGATGGATGTCGCCCTGACCCCACAGCACCATTTCCTGGGTGTCGGCATTCTGCTCGAGTTCGAAGGTCGGGTCTTCCTCGATCAGGCGGCCGATGGCGCCGGTCAATTTCACGTCGTCGGCGCGCTTTTCCGCGGCGATCGCCAGACCGAACACCGGTTGCGGCCGGTCCGGCCGCGGCAGCGGCTCGGCCTTGCCCGACGGGGTCAGAACATCGCCGGTCGAGATCCCCTCCATCCGGGTCATGCCGACCACCTCGCCCATCTTCGCCGCGGCGAGCTTTTCGTGCTGCGCGCCGGTGACCCGGAGCAGACCGGCGACCCGCGTGCCGTTCAGCACCATGCCTTCAGGGATCACGCCGCGCCACACCCGCGCCAAGGTCAATTTGCCGGTATGCGGCAGGTGATAGGTTTTGATCACCTGGGCCAGCGGTTCGCCCTCGGCGGCAATCCCGAGCCGGGCCGCGGTGTCCTGCGGCTGCGGGGTCTCATGGCGCAGCGCCTTCCACAGCCGGCGGATGCCGTAATCGGCGGTGGCCGAGCCGAGGAACACCGGCACCAATTGCGCCGCGTGCAATGTGCGGGTCAGATGCTGGTAGATTTCCTCTTTCGACGGCTCGACTTCTTCAAGCAGCTTTTCAAGCAGGGCATCGTCGAAATCGGCGAGTTTTTCGATCAGCCCGGTGCGGGTTTCCCGCTCCTCGTCCCAGAACCCGTCGGGCAACGGGATCAAGTCGGAAGGCTGACCCGGGCGATAGCGATAGGCGCGCTCGCTGACCAGGTCGACATAACCGGTGATCTCGCCTTCGCCGCCGCGCAAGGGCACCTGGCGCAACACCAGCGGCCGCTGCGAGACCGACTGCAACGCCGCCAGCACGTCCCGCACCCGGACGTTCAAAACATCCATTTTGTTGATAAAGATCATGTGCGGAATTTGGTGCTGGTCGAGAAAGCGCAGCAGCGGACTGATCGTCAGCGCCCGCTCGACCTCGGGCTCGACGACGACAACCACGACGTCGGCGGCAAGCATCGCCGACTGCGCCTCATAGGCGAGCTCAACCGAACCGGGGCAATCGAGGATCGTCCATGGATCGCCGAGAAACGCGGTGGCGGCGACATTGAGCTCGGTTGACATCTGGCGGGCGCGCGCCTCGGGCGAGGCGTCGCCCACCGAATTGCCGTCGCGCACGCTGCCGTGACGGGTCGTGGTTCCCGCCGCGAACAACAGCGCCTCCAAGAGGCTCGTCTTGCCCGAGAGATAAGGGCCGATCAACGCGGCGCAGCGCGGGGCCGCGGGTGCCGACGTACTGGCCATGGGGGCGCCTCCAACCTCGTCTTGTTGCGCGCCCGCGGCGTCGAAACAAAGCCGCGACGGCGCCGGTCTCGGCCGTCAATCTGGCGGGCAGACGGGTGTAACGCAATCGAAATCTCGGGCCGGCTTCCGGCCAGCATCCGCGACCCGGCTGGTTCTCGCAGGGCCTAGAGGCTCACCCCACTGTGCATTCCCCAGTCACGCCGGGCGGCCGGTCCGGCCACTCGCAGCGAGCGGTACCAACGCCGGCGGAGTAGTCTCCGCCCGGGCCGGCCCGCGCAAGCCGCCGATGCTCTCCCCGGCGCCGGCGGCTTACGCCAGCGCGCGACAAGCGCGCTCGATGCGGGCGCAGGCGTCTGTGAGCACCTCGCTCGAGGTCGCATAGGAGATGCGGAAATGCGGCGCCAAGCCAAACGCCTCGCCATGCACGACCGCGACCCCTTCGGCTTCGAGCAGGTAGCGCACGAAATCTTCGTCGTTGTTGATCGTCTCGCCTTTGGGCGTGCGCTTGCCGATCACCCCGGCACAGGACGGATAGACATAAAACGCCCCCTCCGGCCGCGGGCAGAACAGCCCGGGAATGCGGTTCAGCAGATCGACCACGAGGTCGCGCCGCTCCTGGAATTTGCGGTTATGGACCGGGATGAAATCCTGCGGCCCGGTCAGCGCTTCGACCGCTGCGGCCTGGCTGATCGAGCACGGATTGGCGGTCGAATTCGACTGGATCGCCCCCATCGCCTTGATCAGGTGTTTGGGGCCGCCGCCATAGCCGATGCGCCAGCCGGTCATGCAATAGGCCTTGGAGACGCCATTGACGGTCAGTGTCCGCTCGTAAAGCCGCGGTTCGACCTGAGCGATCGTACGGTATTGGAAATCGTCGTAAATCAAATGCTCGTACATGTCGTCGGTCATCACCCAGACCTGCGGGTGGCGCAGCAATACCTCGGCCACCGCCTTGAGTTCGGCCTCGGTATAGGCGGCCCCGGTCGGGTTTGACGGCGAGTTCAGAATGAGCCATTTGGTCTTGGGCGTGATCGCGGCGTCGAGATCGTCCGGCCGAAGTTTGAAGCCGTTGTTTTGCGGGCACGGGACCGGCACCGGGGTGCCGTCGCACAACAGCACCATTTCCGGGTAAGACACCCAGAACGGCGCCGGGATGACAACCTCGTCGCCCGGGTTGATGGTCGCGACCATGGCGTTGTACAGCACCTGCTTGCCCCCGGCGCTGATCGTGATCTGCGAGGCGGGATCGTAATCAAGCCCGTTTTCCCGCTTAAACTTCGCCGCCGCGGCGCGCTTCAGCTCGATCGTGCCGTCAAAGGTCGTATAGCGGGTCTCGCCGCGCCGCATCGCCGCGATCGCCGCCTCCTGAATATTGGGCGGGGTGTCGAAATCGGGCTCGCCGACCGACAGGCTGACGATGTCGCGCCCGGCCGCCTTCAATTCGGTCGCAAGAGCGGTCATCGCCATGGTCGGCGAGGGTTTGACGCGAGCAAGACGGTCGGCGAGAAACGGCATCGAAAGACCCGATCAGGCTGGAGAACAGCCGGTCAACCTACACGGGGGCCGGCGACTTGTGAAGGCGCTTGGGTCGCCGGCAACAAGGGCGCGGTCAGCTCGCCGGGTGAGTGAAGCGCAAGATCAGCCCCGCCGCCCCCTTGGTGTGGCCTTTGAGCGCCGCGAACAGCTCATCGCGGGTCAGGCCCGGCTGTAGCGCCTTGGGATCAAGATCGGTCGCGATCAGCGTCAAGGTGTAGTGGTGATAATCGCCGACCGGCGTACACGGACCGAAATAGGTCGGCTTGCCCATCGTGCTTTTGCCCCCGACAAATTCGTCGGAGGGTTTGCTGAGCGCGCCCTCGGCAAAGCCGGTCACCGTGGCCGGAATGCCGTAGATTACCATATGGACCACGCCCAAACCGCCGCGGCCTTCGGGATCGACCATGACCAGCGCATAGCTCTTGGTTCCGGCCGGCGGATTCGACCAGGCGAGCGGCGGCGATACATTTTGGCCCACACAGTTGGGGTTGGCCTTGTTGTCGCCGGCGTTTTTGCTGGCGAGCACGGCGTTGTCGGCATAGGCCGGCGAAGTCAGCTTGAACGGCTCGGCCGCCGGCGCCGGCGGCGCGATGACGGAGAGTGCAGCCACCAGCACGGCGGCGCGCAAAAGATGGGCAACCACGCTTGTCATGACGTCTCCTCCCGCGACGTTGCGGCCGGACCATAGCTTTCTCCGCCGGGGAAGGCGAGTGCTGCAAACCCCCCAGCCGGCCTTGACACTGGTCCCAATTGCGGCCATTTCGGCGGCTCATCGCCGTCGGCCGGGCACTCGCCTCGGCGCGTGCGGCGGGCACAAATCTTGCTGGGAACAGGGAAGACCGGCGATGAGCAAGACCGATCAAAACACGCAACGCGCCGCGCTCACGCGCCGCAGCGTCCTCGGCTGGGGTGCGGTCGGCGGGGTGGCGACAATGCTGATGCCGTCGCCGTGGCGGGCGGCGTTCGGCGCGGCCAAACCCTACAAGCTCGGCTGCACCCAGCCCCTGACCGGGGTCGCGGCCTCAGGCGGCAAGACCGCCCTGGTCGGCGTCCAGATGGCGGTCGACCGCATCAACAAAGCCGGCGGCATCAACGGCCGCCCGGTCGATCTGATTGTCGCCGACGACCAGTCGAAACCCGATATCGGTCGCCGTGCGGCCGAGAAACTGGTCACCGAAGACAATATCGATTTCCATGTCGGCGGCTTTTTGTCGAATATTTGCCTGGCCTGCACCCCGGTCTGGGAGGAACACGAGATCGTCAACATGATCGGTGTCTGTCTCGACACGACGCTGACCACGAGCAAGTGCAGCCGCTACACTTTTCGCAATTTCGATTTTGCGCCGGCGCAGGCCAAGGCGTTCGCGCCCTACCTCGTCAACCGCCTCGGCAAGCGCTGGTACATCGCTTACGCCGATTACGCCTGGGGCCAGTCGACCCGCGATGCCTATGCCGCCGATATCAAGCAGAATGGCGGCGCGGTGGTCGGCACCCTCGGCATCCCGCTCGGCACTGCCGATATGACGCCGTTTCTGGCCAAGATCAGCGGCGAGTTTGACGGGCTGTTCCTAATCTTCTTCGGGCCTGACGCGATCAACATCGTCGACCAGAGCTACGATCTGGGTTTGACCAAAAAATACAAGCTGGCCGGCGATGGGGCGGTCGCCACCTCGACCCAATTGCCGGCGATGGGCAAAAAGATCGAGGGGTTTGTCGGCATCGACCGCTATGTTCCGGTGTTCGACAAGCCGCTCGACACGCCCTACCTGCATGCCTTTTTCGACGATGCCCGCGCCCGCCTGAAAAAGATCGACCCCTCGGGGCCGCTGCCCGACCGCTATGTCCAGTCCAATTTCGAGTCGGTCAATGCCTTGAAGCTCGGGATCGAGAAATCCGGCTTTCAGGGCCGCGACGACACGCCCAAACTGATCGCCGCGCTCGAAGGGCTGGAAATGAAAGAGGGCCCCGATTTCCCGACTGGCGACAAAGTGCTGCGCAAGGAAGACCACCAGGCGTTCATGCGCGAGCTGGTGTACGAGATCGGCGACGGGACCTACCACGTCCGCGACGTGATCCCTTGGCAGCAGACGGTGGTGCCGCCGGCCTGCCATTTCACTGCCTAGATGCCCGGCACCGCCAAAGCGGCGGCAGAAGCGGCCTCGCCGCTCCTTGAAACCCGGTCTCTGAGCGTGCGCTTTGGCGGGCTTGCCGCCCTCGACAATGTCGATTTTGCCGTCAGGGCGGGCGAATTGCGCGCAGTGATCGGCCCGAACGGCGCCGGCAAAAGCACCTTTTTCAACTGCCTGACCGGGGTCTTGCGGCCGACCGCGGGGCGCATCCTGTTTGACGGCGACGACATCGCCGGGCTCACCCCCGATCGCATCTCGCAAAAGGGGATCGCGCGCTCTTATCAGATCACCAACATTTTGCCCAACGCCACGACCCTCGAAAATGTGCGCATCGCCGCCCAGTCGCGCCGTCACGGCTGGAGCTTGCTTACTCATTACCGGCGCTATCGCGACATCATCGACAAGGCCGAGGCGGCGCTCGCCGCGGTCGGGTTGCTGGCCAAGGCCGACCAGCCGGCGGCCAACCTGTCGCATGGCGAGCAGCGTAATCTCGAAATTGCGATCGCGCTGGCCACCGAGCCGCGGCTGCTGTGTCTCGACGAGCCGACCGCGGGCATGAGTGCCGCCGAGACCCGCGACACGGCCGAACTGGTCCGTCGCCTGGCCCGGCAGCTGACGATCTTGATCGTCGAACACGACATGGAGGTGGTCATGGAGCTCGCCGACCGGATCACTGTCCTGCATTACGGCCGGATCCTGGCCGAGGGCACGCCCGCCGAGATCCAGCGCGATCCGCGCGTGCTCGAAGTCTATTTGAAGACGTGAACGCGGGTTGAAGACATGCACGCGGGTGAGAACGAGCCGGAGGCGAGCCCGCTTCTCGACGTCGACGGCATCCATAGCTTTTATGGCAAAAGCCATATTCTGCAGGGCGTTTCGCTGTGGGTCGGGCGCGGCGAGGTGGTCGCGCTGCTCGGCCGCAACGGCGTCGGCAAGAGCACGACCCTCAAGACGATCATGGGGCTGGTGCAGCCGAGCCAAGGGCGGATCAGTTTCGAAGGCGAGCCGGTCACCGGGCTGCCGGTCCACCGCTTGGCACGGCGTGGGATCGGCTATGTCCCGGAGGAGCGGCGCATTTTTCACCTGCTGACGGTCGGCGAAAACCTGCGCACCGGTCTCGACCGCCCCGGCATTACCAAACCGAAGAGACGCGAACTGCTCGACAAGATCTTTGAGTTCTTCCCGGTGCTGGCCGAACGGCGCAACCAGGCCGGCGGGACCTTGTCGGGCGGCGAGCAGCAGATGCTGGCGATTGCGCGGGCGATGATGCTCGAACCCAAGATCATTCTGCTCGACGAGCCGACCGAGGGGCTGATGCCGCGTATGGTGGCCCAGATCCGCGAAATCATCGCGCGGCTGTGCGGCGAGCGCGTCGCGGTTCTGCTGGTCGAGCAGAACGTGCCTCTGACCCTCGAAGCGGCTGCGCGCGTCTACATTCTCGAGAAGGGGGCGGTACGCCATCACGCACCGGCAGCCTCACTGCGCGCCGATCCCGCCCCGATCCACCGCTATATGGGTATCGGCGCGTGAGCCCTCGACCCGGCCGGTGAACTGACCCCGAGATGAACATCCCGCTCGAACAGATCCTGATCCAGACCATCAACGGGGTCGTTACCGGCATGATCCTGGCGCTGGTGTCGTCGGGACTAACCCTGATCTTCGGGATCATGGACGTCGTCAATTTTGCCCACGGCGAATTGTTCATGCTCGGCGCCTATGTCGGGGTCTTGACCTTGGCCGCGACCGGCAGCTTCTGGCTGGCGCTGATCAGCGCGACGATCGTGATCGCGGTGTTGGGCGCATTGATCTATGTCACGACACTGCGCCCGCTGCTCGGTCGCGACCCGCTCACGACAATTCTGGCCACCTTTGGCATCTCGCTGATCCTGCAGAATTATGCGCTGTGGCAATTCGGACCGGTGGCGCGCAAGATCGGCGAGCCGATCTCCGGCCATTTCACCCTTTTCTATCTCGACTATCCTTGGTACCGCGTCGTCATCGCCCTGATTTCGGCGGCATTGCTGGGCGCGGTGTGGCTGTTTCTCAAATTCGGCACCTGGGGCGTGTGGATCCGCGCCACCACCCAAGACCGGGTCATGGCGCAGGCGATGGGGATACCGGTCCCGCGCGTGCTGCTGACGGTGTTCGCGATCGGCGCCGGCATGGCGGGCGCCAGCGGCGTGTTGTTCGGGCCGCTGACCGCGATCGACCATGCGATGGGGCTCGACTGGATCTTGCGGGTGTTTATCGTTGTCGTGGTCGGCGGCATGGGCAATCTTGCCGGCTCGGTCGTCGCGGCGATTTTTATCAGCCTGCTCGAAGCCTATGCGGCATTGTGGGTGAGCCCGGCGCAGGCGGTCATCGTATCGTTCGTGGTGCTGATCCTGACCCTGTTGTTTCGCCCGACCGGGCTGTTTGCGACCGCGGTGCGATGAGCCGCGGCTCGACCCTGGTCTTTTGGCTCGGCTTTGCCGTTGTTGTCGGGTTGTTGGCGGCCGCACCGCTCGTGTTGCCGGCGTTCTGGGCGCGGCTGCTCAGCGAGATCCTGATCTGGGGCTTGCTGGCGATGTCGTCCGACCTGTTGATCGGCTACACCGGCCTGGTCTCGTTTGGCCATTCGGCGTTTTTCGGGCTCGGCATGTATGGCGCCGCGGCGGCGCTGCTGGCGGTGTCGCCGCCCTCGATCTGGCTGGCGCTGCTGTTCGGGCTGATCGCGGCGGCGGCGGCGGCCGGCTTTGTCGCGTTTTTCTCGACGCGGCTGCGCGACATCTATTTCGCCATCACGACCTTGATCTTCTCGCAGATCTTCTATGTCGTGATCTTTACCTGGACGGCCGTGACCGGCGGCGAAAACGGCTTGACCTTCACCCGGCCTCCCTTGGCCCTGCCCGGGCTCTTCCAGCTGCGCCTCTCGCCGGCCAATCTGCAATGGCTGGTGCTGGCCATCGTCGTGATGTCCTATCTTCTCCTGCGCCGCATCACGCAGTCGCCATTTGGCATGGTGCTGCAATCGATCCGGGAAAACGAGGCGCGCACCCGCGCAATCGGCTATCCGGTCGAGCGCTACAAGATCGTCGCGGTCATGCTTTCCGGCTTATTCGCGGGCTTGGCCGGGGTGCTTTACGCGCTGCAAAACGAGTTCGCCGCACCCGATTTCGTGTTCTTTTTGGTCTCGGGCGAGACCGTCATCTACAACGTCGTCGGCGGCATCGGCACGCTGGTCGGGCCGATCGTCGGGGCCGCCTTTTTTCTGCTGCTGCGCGAGGCGCTGTCGCGGTTTTTCACCGAGTTTTATTTGATTCCGGTCGGCGTGATTTTTGTCCTGATCGTCATCTTTATGCCTCAGGGCCTGCTCGGCTTCGCCCGCCGCTGGCTCAACCAGTAACCGGCGGCAGGCAAGCGGGGCCTCGGCGGGGTTTTTCTCGCCCGGACGACGCGTTGCGAGCGCTGGGCCGGCGCAGACCGGCGATGACGATGGCTGCGGCGCGCCCAGCCCGCTGCCGCCCGGCGGCCGTTCGCGCCCGCTCCCTGGGGCCGCTTATTGGGCCGTCGATTTTTTCGTCGGCACGATACGGGTGACGACCATCGCGCTGCGATCGAGAAATTCGGGAACGCGCGGCGCGATCTTGGTTTTCCAATGATCGCTGTCGTAGACCGCCTTATAGAGCGCTTCGCGCTCGGCTTCGCTCTCGAACCGGCGCATCCAGACATAGCAGCTGTCATCGGTCTCACCGCGATAGCTGCCGGTGATGACCATGCCCTTCGACACCTGGAAGGGGATGATTTCCTCCTCCATGATCCTGACCCACTCGTTCATCTTGCCGGGCAGGACCTTGTATTGGCGCAATTCGTAAAAGGCCATGTTGCTCCCCCTCGGGTTTCGGTTGCGAGCCGCGCCGAGCATAGCGGCGGTGCGGCCGCAGGCAAAGCGTTTGCCCGAAGCGACGCACCGCGCGGCCTTCTGGCGCTGCCCGCTTCGCGCTAAGCTCGCTCGCCAATCAACGCCAAGCGCAAGAAAGGGCAGCTATGGCCAACGACGTCACTGCGGCAGAGGCGAGGCTGGGGCCGGTCGTCGAGATCGCCTCGGGGAAAGTGCAGGGGACGATTGCGAACGGCATTCACGCGCTCAAAGGCATCCCTTACGGCGCCTCGACGGCCGGCCACAACCGCTTTCGAGCGCCGCAACCGGCGCTCGGCTGGAGCGGCGTGCGCGCGGCGACCGGCTTTGCCGGCCGCGCCTGGCAGCTGCCCAACCGGCCGGCGCGCCGGGCGGTGCTCGAAACCCTGCTCGGTCCCGCCGACACCACCGCCGAAACCGAAGATTGCCTCACTCTCAATTTATGGACGCCGGGTCTCGGCGATGGTGGCAAGCGGCCGGTCATGGTCTGGCTGCATGGCGGTGCCTTCGCCTATGGCTCGGCCAATCGCGCGGTGACCGACGGCGCCAACCTCGCGCGGCGCGGTGACGTCGTCGTTGTGGCCGTCAACCACCGCCTCAACATTCTCGGCTTTTTGCACCTCGACGATATCGGCGGCGGACGCTGGATGCATGCGAGCAACGCCGGGATACTCGACATCGTCGCTGCCCTGCAGTGGGTGCGCGACAACATCGCGGCCTTTGGCGGCGACCCCGGCAATGTGACGGTGTTCGGCGAGTCGGGCGGTGGCGGCAAGGTCAGCGTTCTGCTCGCCATGCCGGCGGCGAAAGGGCTCTTTCACCGCGCGATCATTCAAAGCGGGGCGGCGATCCGCGTGTCGACGCGCGAGCGGGCAAACGCGCTCGCCGAGGCAGCATTGCGCGCACTCGGGCTGCGCGATGACGAGTGTGCTCGGCTGCAGGAATTGCCGCCCGCGCAAATCGTGGCGGCGATCGCCCCGGCGGCGCGCGCCGTCGGCCGCTCGCAATGGCCGTTGCTCGACCGCTATGATTTCGGACCGGTCGTGGATGGCGCCGACCTGCCGCAGCACCCTTGTCACCCGGGCGCTCCGGAAACCGCCCGCGCCGTGCCGGTGATGGTCGGCGGCACGCGCGAGGAGAGCGCGTTTTTTCTCGCCGATGACGACCGGGTGTGGAATGGCCTGTTGACCGAAACCGAATTGCGCGAGCGCGTTGCCGCGGTGGCCGGCCCCGAAACCGAGGCGCTGCTCGCGGTCTATCGGGCGGCGATGCCGCAGGCGCGCCCCGCCGACCGCCTGGTCGCGGCATTAACCGGATCGAATTTTTGGATCCGCTCGGTAATCCTCGCCGAACGCTATGCCGCGCGCCGCCACGCAGCGGTGTGGATGTATTCGCTCGACTGGCAGAGCCCGGCCCATGACGGACGGGTCAAGGCCCACCACGCGATGGACCTGCCGTTTGTGTTCGACAATACCGAGGTTGCCGACACCACCGCCGGCGCTCCGGGGGCGCGCGAACTGGCGGCCCGCATCGCCGACACCTGGATCGGTTTCGCCCGCCACGGCCGTCCCGACAATCCGGCGCTCCCGGCCTGGCCCGCCTACACGCCAGACGAGCGCGCGACAATGGTGTTCGACCATCAGTGTAGTGTCGTCCGCGACCCGGGCCGCGACGCCCGCCTGCTGTGGACCCGGGTCGTAACATCGTAGCGGGACCCCCCGCGGTTTGATCGTGGTGTCCGGGCCGGCGCCGCGGGCACAGCCGGCCTGGTGGTGGCGATCGTCCGCTTTTGCGCCGATTTGCGGCCGCGATCAATTCAGCCCGATGCGCGCATATGTTCCCCGCTGTGGCCGGTCATCGCTAGACTGTACCTGCGATTGAATAAAAGAAGTGGGAGAGAACCGGAATGAACCCGATTTTTCGTCGCGTTATCATCGTGTTTGCGGTGGCGTTTCTGGCGGGGCCCAGTCTCGCCGCCGACAGACCCAGCCACCGCATCGCTATTCAGGTCAGTCAGAACGATCCGGGTCGGATGAATCTGGCGCTGAGCAACGCGCAGAATGCGATCAAATACTACACGAGCAAAGGTGAAAGCGTCCAAATCGAGATCGTCGCCTATGGGCCGGGGCTCAACATGCTGCGCGAGGACACTTCGCCGGTGAAGGACCGCATCAAGCAAATCAAGTCTTCGAAAGACGGCCCCGATTTGCGGCTTTCCGCCTGTCACAACACCCAAATGAACATGGAAAAGGCTGAGGGGCACCCGATCCCGCTGATCGCCGAGGCGACCGTCGTGCCCGCGGGCGTCGTACGCCTGACCCAGCTCGAGGAAGCGGGGTGGAGCTACATCCGCCCGTGAGTGTGACGAGATCGGTTCTGCGCCGGTGTGCACCGGGCTAAGATCGCGACTGGCGGCCCGCCCGGCGGCAAAGCGACGGTAGCGGTGCATGTCAGGGAATCGTCAACCGATGGCGCTCGACGTCTCCGAGTGGCTTCGCGGACTGGGGCTTGAGCGGTACGACACCGCGTTCCGCGAGAACGACATCGACGAAACGGTGCTCCCGCGCCTGACGGCAGAGGATCTGCGCGAGATCGGCGTCGTGTCGGTGGGGCATCGCCGGCGGCTGATCGAGGCGATTGCCGCGCTCGAGGGGCGAGCGACCGCCGCACCGCCGCCCGACCGCGACGACCCGGGATCCGGCGTTGGCGTCGCCGCAGAGCGGCGACAGCTGACGGTCATGTTTGTCGATCTGGTCGGTTCGACGCCTCTTGCCGTGCAGCTCGACCCCGAGGATCTGCGCGACGTGATCGGCGCCTATCACCGCTGCGTCGCCGACACGGTCGGCCGTCTCGGCGGCTTTGTCGCCAAATACATGGGCGACGGGGTGCTGATCTATTTCGGCTATCCGCGAGCCCGCGAGGACGATGCCGAGCGCGCCGTGACCGCCGGGCTCGCCCTTGTCGACGCCGTCGCAGCCCTCGCGCCGGGCGGGGGAGCGGCGCTTGCTTGCCGCGTCGGGATCGCGACCGGGCTGGTCGTGGTCGGCGACCTGATCGGCGCTGGCGCCGCCCGGGAGCAGGCGGTGGTTGGCGAAACCCCGAACCTTGCCGCCCGGTTGCAAGCGCTGGCGAGCGCCAACACCGTGTTGATCGCCGACCGCACCCGCCGCCTGATCGGCGGGCTGTTCGACATCGAAGGGTTGGGGCCGCGACAGCTGGCCGGGTTTCCCGAGCCGCAGCATGTCTGGCGGGTGCTCGGCGAAAGCGGCGTGATCAGCCGTTTTGAGGCGCTGCGTTCGCAAGCCGCCCCGCTGGTTGGCCGCGACGACGATCTCGAACTGCTGCTCCATCACTGGCAGCAAGCGAAAGCGGGACAGGGAAGAATAGTGCTGCTGTCCGGCGAAGCGGGGATCGGCAAGTCGCGCCTGACCGCAGCGTTATCGGAACGGATCAAAGGGGAGCCGCATGCCCGGCTGCGGTATTTTTGTACGCCGCAACACCAGGACAGCGCGCTGCACCCGTTTATCCTACAGCTCGAAGGGGATGCGGGTTTCGCGCGCGACGATCCCGCCGAGGATCGGCTGAAAAAACTGCATGCGCTGCTCGCTCCGGCCGCGAGGAGCGAGCACGATCTTGGGTTGTTGGCCGAGCTGTTGTCATTGCCCAGCACCGCCTCCGCCCTCGCCCTCAGCCCGCAGCGCAAACGCGAACTGCTTTTCGAAGCGCTGCTGGGCCAGCTCGAAGGGTTGGCCCGCAGCCGGCCGGTGCTGATGATCTTCGAGGACGCACATTGGATCGACCCGACCTCGCGCGACCTGCTTGATCTGGCTTTTGAGCGCGCGTCTCGCCTGCCGGTCCTCATCGTCGTCACCTTTCGTCCGGAGTTTTCCCATGGCTGGGTTGGCCAGCCGCGCGTCACGACGTTGACCTTGAACCGGCTCACCGCCCGCGACGGTGCCGCACTGGTCGAACGGCTCGCGGGCAGCCCCGGTCTCCCGCGCGAAGCGGTCGAGGAGATCGTTGAGCGCACCGACGGGGTGCCGTTGTTTGTCGAAGAATTGACGAAGGCGGTGCTGGAGAGCGGCGCCGGCGCCGCGCAAGTGGCCGATTTATTGGCAACCACCCCGGCGCCAGGGCTGCCGATCCCGGCAACCTTGCACGCCTCCCTGATCGCGCGGTTGGACCGGCTCGGGCCCGCGGCGCGGGAGGTTGCGCAAATCGGGGCCGTGCTCGGCCGCGAATTCAGCTATGAGCTGTTGGACAATGTCGCCAAGCTTCCTCAAGGCGACCTTGCCGCCGCACTCGAACGATTGGTGGCGGCCGGCCTGTTGTTCCGCCGCGGCGCCGCGGCGCAATCATCCTTCCTTTTCAAGCATGCGCTGGTGCAGGACGCCGCCTACGGCACCTTGTTGCGTGCCCGCCGCCAGGAGCTGCACGCCCGCGTCGCGGCTGTACTGGAGCAGCATTTTGCCGATCTGGTCGAGCGTCGGCCGGAGTTGCTGGCGCAGCATTTAACATCCGCCGGCGACGCCGCGCGAGCGGTCGGCCAGTGGCTGAAGGCCGGCCAGCGCGCCGCCGAACAAAACACGCATCTTGAAGCGCTTGGCCATTTCGATCGCGGGCTGATGGCGCTGGCGGGCCTCGCGGCGGGACCGCAACGCGACCGCGCGGAAGCCGAATTGCAGCTGGCCCGTGGCTTGTCGCTCATCACGACAAGGGGCTTCATGTCCCCTGAAGCGGCCGAGGCCTATGGCTGTGCTCGCGAATTGGCCGAACAGCGCGGCGATGCCCGCCAGCTGTTCGTGGCGCTCAACGGCCTCTGGCAAACCAATGTCGGAGCCGGTCACATCCGAGAATGCCGCCGGCTGTCGCACCGGCTCGACGAGCTCACCGCGGCAAATGCCGCGGAAGAAATGCGCCTCCAGTCGCACCATGCGGCGTGGACCACCTGGCTGTTCGCCGGCGATCCGGCGACGGCTCACCGGCATGTCGAGGCGGGGCGCCGGATTTACGATCCCGAGCGGCATCGCGGACATCGCCAGCTTTATGGCGGGCACGATCCTGGGGCCTGCGCCGGCTATATGGGCGGTCAGGTTGAATGGCTGCTGGGCTATCCCGATACCGCGCTCAAAAGCAGCGGCAATGGATTGGCTCTGGCCGAGCGGCTTGCCCATCCGATGACCCTGGAGGTGAGCCTTCTCTATCTCTCGCTGCTCCATCTCGACCGCCGCGAGCCCGAATTCGCACTCTCACGGCTGTCGGCAGCCGAGACGCTCGCCGCCGAGCAGCGACTGGGATTTGCCGTGGATCCGGGGATATTGCACGGCGCCGCGCTGACCGAGCAGGGGGCGTTTGAGGACGCCGCCGCAAGCCTGCGCGCGGCACTCGCCCGCCCTGGCGCCGCTCGGCTGCGGCCCTATGGGCTGATGCGGCTGGCCGAGGCGCTGACCCGGCTTGGCCGGCACGACGAGGCGCTGGCGGCGATCAATGAGGGGGTCGAGGACCAGGAACGCAGCGGTCAGCACCGCTGGGAGGCGGAGCTTCACCGTCTGGCCGGCTATGCGCTTGCCGAAAGCAACCGGCTTGAGGAAGGCCTGGCGGAATTGGGCGAGGCGCTGCGCGTCGCCCGCGTCCAGCAGGCGAAGATGTATGAGCTGCGCGCCGCCACCGACTTCGCGCGGCTGCTTGGTGACCAGGGCCGGCGCGCCGAGGGACGCGATCTGCTGGCGCCGATCTATGGAGGGTTCACCGAGGGGTTCGCCACCGCCGATCTGAAGCGGGCGGCGGCGCTGCTTGCCGACTTGCAATAGCGAGCGGCAGTTCGTTTGCACCGAGTGCGGACTGCAACCCGGACTGACCGGCGATCCGGCCAGAGCGGAACAAATCAGCCGCTTCGGCTCAATCCCGCGCGGGCGAGCCCGCACGGGATTGATTTGCCGCGCAGGATCGCCCGACGCCGATCGGCTATTCGGCAAAGGGAAGCGGCGCACCGGCCGGTAGCGGCACCTCGAACATGTTCAGGGCATTGCCGATCGCGGTGTAGTAGCCGACGATCGTGCCGAGTTCGACCACTCCCTGTTCCCCGAAGCGCGCGATCGCCTCGGCAAAAGTCGCCTGCGAGAGGCGCTTGGTCTCGGTCAGTTCGCTGACCAGCCGATGGACCAGCGCCTGGTCGGCGGCGGCAAAGCGGGGCTCGGCACCGGTGCGGATCGCCTCGATTGCCGCCGCGGGCACCCCGGCCTCGACCGCCAGCGGCGCATGCGCGTGCCACTCGTAGCTCGCCCGCAGATGCCGCGCCGTCAGGCAGATCGCGAGCTCCGACAAGTCTGGCGGCAGCGAACTTCCCCAGCGCAAATACTCGCCGAGCCGCTGCAGGTGGCGGCACACCTCGGGCGCGCGGATCAGGATCTGGAAGGGGCCGCCAAAGCGGCCGCGGCGGCCGGCGATGATTTCGTCGCGCACCTCCTGCTGCGCCGGGGTCATGTCGGCGGGGCCGATCTCGCGGTAGCGGGGCATGCGGGTCCTCCTCGTTAAAGGTGGCAGCACGGGGTCGGGCGGCGGCGCATCCTCGGCCAGGACGCGTCCGGCGCAAAACGGAATCTCTATGCCGTCGCGCGGGCATCCAGGCGCCAGCGCAAAACCTCGCCGGCGCGAAACGGGATCACCGCCATATTGCCGGCGCCGATCTGGTCGGGGACGCGCAACGGCGAGCGGGTCAGCGTGACCCGCGCGTCGTTCGTCGGCAGCCGGTAAAACGCGGCGCCATTCAACGCGGCGAAGGCTTCGAGGCGATCCACGGCGTCGCACTCTTCGAACACTTCGGCATAGAGTTCGAGAGCGCTGAAGGCCGTAAAAATCCCGGCGCAGCCGCACGCCGCCTCCTTCCCGGCGCGGGCATGCGGAGCGCTGTCGGTGCCGAGAAAAAAACGGTGGTCGCCGGAGGTCGCGGCGGCGCGCAGCGCCTGGCGGTGCCGTTCGCGTTTGGCAATCGGCAGGCAGTAAAAATGCGGTCGGATACCGCCGGCAAACAGCGCATTGCGATTGATGTGCAGATGATGCGCGGTGATCGTTGCGGCCAGGTTGGCTTGGGCCGCTCGGACATATTCGACCGCCTCGATCGTCGTGATGTGTTCGAGCACGATGCGCAGCTCCGGCAAGCGGCGTCGCAGCGGGTCGAGCACCCGGTCGATAAACACCGCTTCGCGGTCGAAGATGTCGATTTCGGGGTCGACAACCTCGCCGTGAACCAGCAGCGGCATGCCGATTTCGGCCATGCGCTCCAACACCGGCTCGACGCGCGCGATCGAGCTGACGCCCGAGGCCGAATTGGTCGTCGCATGGGCCGGATAGAGCTTGACCGCGCAAAAGAAGCCGGCGGCAAAGCCGGCGGCGACTTCTTCGGCATCGGTCGTATCGGTCAGATAGCAGGTCATCAGCGGCGCGAATTGGGCGCCGGCCGGCAACGCCGCCAGAACCCGCTCGCGATAGGCGCGGGCGGCGGCCACGGTCGTCACCGGCGGCACCAGGTTCGGCATCACCACCGCTCGCGCAAATTGCCGGGCAGTGTATGGCAGCACCTGCGCCAGCATCGCCGCGTCGCGCAGATGCACATGCCAATCGTCCGGCCGGCGCAGCGTAATTGTATCGATGCTCCCCGCCATGCGTCCCTTCCCCGAGCGCCAAAACCCTGGCGGCGCATCATAGCGAGGCCTTCGACCGGCTGCAGCCGCGGCCGAGGCGGAGCCCGGTCGAGCCCCGCCTCGGACGCATGGAATATGAAGCGTTCACGACGGCCTTTTCGCCACCGCCGGCGATGCCGCGAAGCATGGCAACCGCGCGGCGCACTCCCATATCAGCGATGAGCGGCCGGCCCCGTGCCGGGCGGGCTGCGCGGCCTCGCGGAGGAGCGGCATGAGCGGGTGCGTTATCGGCTGGGGTCACAGCAAATTCGGCAAGCACGACGGCCGGGACATCGAATCATTGATCGTCGAGGTGACCGAGGCGGCGCTCGCCGATGCCGGGGTCGGCGCCGCGGATATCGATGCGGTTTATGTCGGGACCATGAATGGCGGGTTTGTCCGCCAGGAGTTTCCGGCCTCGCTGGTGTTTCAGGCCGATCCCGGCTTCCGCTTCAAGCCCGCAACCCGGGTCGAGAACGCCTGCGCCACCGGTTCGGCGGCAATCCACCAGGGATTGAACGCGATCGCCGCCGGCCGGGCGCGCCTTGTCCTGGTCGTCGGGGTCGAAAAGATGAGCGAGGTGTCGGGCGCCAGGGTCGGCGACATTCTGCTCGGCGCCAGCTATCGCAAGGAAGAAGACGCCATCGAAGGTGGTTTTGCCGGCATTTTCGGGCAGATCGCGCAAAGCTATTTCCAGCGCTACGGCGACCAGTCCGACGCCTTGGCGCGGATCGCCGCCAAAAACCACAAGAACGGCGTCGCCAATCCCTTGGCACAAATGCAAAAGGATCTTGGCTACGAGTTCTGCCGCACGGTTTCCGACAAGAACCCGATCGTTGCCGGCCCGCTCAAGCGCACCGATTGCTCGCTGGTTTCCGATGGGGCGGCCGCTCTCGTGCTGGCCGACATCGCGACGGCGCTGCGCATGCCCAAGGCGGTTGTCTTTCGCGCCGCCGAGCAAGTCAATGATTTCCTGCCGATGAGCCGGCGCGACGTGGTCGCATTCGAGGGGCCGGCGCTGGCTTGGCAGCGCGCCCTTGCCGCCGCGGGTCTCAGGCTCGACGATCTCGACCTCGTCGAGACCCATGACTGCTTTACGATTGCCGAATTGATCGAATACGAGGCGATGGGGCTGACGCCCAAGGGCGCGGGCGCACGCGCGATCCTCGAAGGCTGGACCGAAAAGGACGGCCGGCTGCCGGTCAACCCGTCGGGCGGGCTTAAGGCCAAGGGCCATCCGATCGGCGCCACCGGGGTGTCGATGCATGTGCTGGCGGCGATGCAGGTGACCGGGCGCGCCGGCGGCATGCAGATACCCGGCGCTAAGCTTGCCGGGGTTATGAATATGGGCGGTGCCGCGGTGGCCAATTTCGTCAGCATCCTCGAACCGCTGCGCGGCTGAGGCGGAGGGCATCAAAGGGGCGCAGCAGCGCCGCCCGACCGTTGCCACAGGCGACGGCGCGTGTTGAGGGAGGTGTCATGGCGTCGTTCCGAGCTCTGGTTCTGCGCGAGAGCGACGGCCGGGTTACGTCCGGCATCGAGCAGGTGGACGAAGACCGGCTGCCCGCCGGTGATGTGACGGTGGCGGTCGAGTATTCGACCCTCAATTACAAGGATGGCATGATCCTCGAGGGGCGCGGCCGGCTCGTGCGCAGCTACCCGCATATCCCCGGCATCGATTTTGCCGGCACCGTCGAGCGCTCGGAAAATTCCGAATTCAAACCGGGTGACCCGGTCATTCTGACCGGGTGGCGGGTCGGGGAGGTGCATTGGGGCGGCTATGCCGAAAAGGCGCGCGTGCGCGGCGAGTGGCTGGTGCATCGCCCCGACGGGCTCGGCGCCAAGGAGGCGATGGCGATCGGCACCGCCGGTTTTACCGCGATGCTGGCGATCATCGCGCTCGAGCGGCACGGGCTGACGCCCGCTTCCGGCGAGGTTCTCGTCACCGGCGCGGCGGGCGGCGTCGGCAGCATCGCCACGGCGCTGCTAGCCCAGCTCGGCTATCGCGTCGTCGCCGCGACCGGCCGGCCCGAATTGCGCGATTATCTGACTGGCCTGGGCGCCGCCGAGCTGATCGAGCGCAGCGCCTTGGCGGCTGCCCCGACCCGGCCGCTTGAGCGCGAGCGCTGGGCGGGCGCGGTCGACGCGGTCGGGGGTACCACCCTGGCGAGCGTGCTCAGCCAGCTCAAATACCGCGCCAGCGTCGCCGCATGCGGGCTTGCCGGGGGCAGCGAGCTTCCAACGACCGTGATCCCGTTTCTGTTGCGCGGCGTCAATCTGCTCGGCATCGATTCGGTCATGTGTCCGCGGGCGGAGCGGATCGAGGCCTGGCGACGGCTGGCCCGCGACTTGCCGCGCGACCGCCTGGCGCGCATCACGCAAACCGTTGCGCTGCCGGCCCTGCCGGCGTTGGCGCCGCGCATCCTCGAAGGGAGGGTGCAGGGCCGCGCCGTCGTCGACATGGCTCTGTAGCACGCCGGGAATTGCCCCGGTTGACCGGGCGTTGGCCGAATATGAAGAGCCGATCGCCGCAGTCTCACACGTTTAGCGCCGCACAGCGCGGCCTCGTTGTGCAGCGGGTCATCGTCGACGGATGGAGCGTTCGCACCGCGGCGCGCGCGGCCGGCCTCCCCGAGCGATTGGTCGCCGCCTGGGTTGCCGATTTCCGCCGCGCCGGGATGGCGAGCTTGCGCGGCCGGTCGGGTAGGACCGTCCTCGCCGACCGGGTGCGGCGGTTTTTTGTCGACCCCGCCCTGTTTGTCGCCCGCATCGTCGCCCGCGGCCTGCGCTGGCTTTTGGCGCTGGACAGCCCGCAATCGGCGCCGATTCGCCGCTGGCACGACGACCGCCGCGGCGGCCCGCACCGGTGACCGCCACGACGGACTGCCGCCGCCCGCTCGGCCCAGTCGAGGGCCGGCGGCTGTTCGACAACCGCATGCCCACGCTATAGTTTAGCGATTGCGCGCCTTGCGCCGGTCGCGCGCCGGTCGAGGTGGGGGATGGCGGGCATGGGTCGCGTGCGGCGCACGCTGCGGTACCTTGTGGCGGGTTGTCTTGGTCTCGTGCTGGTTGCGACGTCAGTTATGGCGCAACCGAGGGGTAACCCCCACTCTCGCACCGACAGCCAAAGCCACCGCCCGCCATGGCTGGTGGTGATCGATCCGGGCCATGGCGGGATCGATCCTGGTGCGATCAGCGCCGATGGGGTGTACGAGAAGAACATCACCCTGGCGGTCGCGCTCGATCTCGCCCGCTTGTTGAAGGCAAGCGGCTCGTTTCGCGTTCGCCTGACCCGCGGTCGCGACCGATACGTCCCGCTGCACGAGCGGGTCAGCCGCGCCCGGGCAGCGCATGCCGACCTCTTTCTGTCGATCCACGCCGATGCGCTGCCCAACCCGGCGATGCGCGGATTATCGGTCTTCACGCTATCGCAGCAAGCGTCGGACCGCATCGCGGCGACCCTCGCCGCCAGCGAGAATCGCGACCCGGGGAGCGGGTCGTCCCTGCCCCGCCATCCGCCTGCCGTCCAGGCCGTGTTGATCGACTTGGCGCTCCGACAAACGGACAATCAGTCGCGCGAATTCGCCCACCAGATCGTGTTGTCACTCGGTCGTGAGGTACAATTATTGGACAACCCGCAACGTTCGGCCGGGTTTGTCGTATTGACCGCCCCCGACATACCTTCGGCGCTGGTCGAACTCGGGTGTCTGTCGAACCCGATCGAGGCCCAGCTGCTCCGTCGGCGCATCCACCAGCGTCGCCTGGCGCAGGGCCTGGCGGCGGCAATCGAGGCCTATTTCGCCCGTCGCCGCATTCCCGCCGAGGAGCGGTGTTGTATTGCGGCCGGACGGCTGTCTCATCATACACATGAGGCAACTGTCTCAGCGAAGTCATCTGTACCACTGGCGCGCCGGCAACTGTCTCGGCTGATTCAGTCGATCAATTAACGATTGCGCTTCAATGATTTGACGAAAATTTGCCGCAACCCGGACGTTGGCACGCCCTTTGCTGCTATCCTTCGCGGGCGACGGCCCAAGGGTTGCCGCCGACGGACGGGGCGAAGCTCGCAAATCTCCCCCGGCCGCGGACGGCAGATAGCGGGAACGCACCTTCAAACGGCGACAAGCACATTTTGAGATACGCGCACATTTCCAAGTGGTGGTGATCGCATCTTGCCGGCAACAGGGCTGGCAAGATGCCATCGCCTAACACTCTGAACGTCGCGGGCTCGACCAGCAGGTCGTCCAACCCCGCGTGCGCGGTCTAGGCTTCCCGACGTAACAGTCTGACCGTTGCGGGCAAAACCCGCAACAGCCGTTTTCGTCGCAGCGCCGCGGGACGGGGACAAGATCGCCCGCCCCGTCATGCTTTTACCTTTTGTCGTCTGGCGAAATCGCAGCCAATATGAGGAGCTTAACAGACAGGGAACGATTTTCGGTCGATCTTGCCATCGGCGTAGCGGCGCGGGCCGCTTTTTGCCGGAATGGCAGGTTGACAGCAATGATCAATCTCTCTGTTGCGGCCCTGACCCGGGCTTGGCTGGTGGCCGTCATCGCGTCCCTGCTGTTGTGGCTCGGCTGCGCGGTGACGCAGGTGTGGAACAGCCAAGTCTATTTCGCCAACCTACAGCGCGCCTTGCAGCTCGTCGCCGACGGCCCGCCGCCGGCGATCGACCGCTGGAACTAGCCGCGCCCGCTTCAGGCGGCGCGGGCCGGCCACACCGGTTGGTGATAGCCAAGCGGCACCGACGGGCGCGCCCAGCGGGGCGGGGTCTCGGACAGGCGAACCGTTGGTCCGAGATGGCGCAGCCGCCCGGCCGGGGTATCGCTTTCGATCGACCACCGGTCGAGATCGGCCTGTGGGAATTCCGGCGGCACGTCGGTCAGCTCGCTAACCGGCACTTCGCCCAAACCGACCAGCCAGCGCCCGGTCTGGGCCAAAGAAATCCGCACCAGCCAGCTGCCGCCCTCGCGGGCGCGCCGCGCCAGCGCCACCATTGCGCCAAACGCCATCAGATACCCGGTCAAATAGTCGATCGCCGAAACCGGGTAGAATTGCGGCCCAGCTTCGGCACCCGGAAACAGCTCGCCCTGGCGCAGCGTGATGCCGCTGACATTCTGCACCACCGTGTCAAAGCCGCGTCGCGGCGCCCATGGCCCTTGATGGCTAAACGCACAGAGCGAGACATAGACGATACCGGGGCGCAACCGGGCCAGCGCTTCGGGCGACAAACCGCGACCGGCGAGCGTCCCCGGCCGATAACCCTGGCTGAACACGTCGCCCTCGCGGACCAGTTGCTGCAACCGCTCCAAATCCCGCGGCTCGCGCAGGTCGAGCCTTGCCGACAATTTGCCGTGACCCGTGTCGTATTCCTGATCGTCACGGGCGGCGATGTGGGGGGCCGTGATCTTCAGAACATCGGCGCCGTGCTCGGCCAAAGTACGGGCGCAAGTCGGGCCGGCGAGCACGCGGGTCAGATCGAGCACCCGGATGCCGGCCAGCGGGCGGTCGCCTTCGGGCAGCGGCTCGCGGGCGCTGTCGCCGATCTTGATGATCTCCAAAAGCGGCAATGAGGCGATCGTCATACCCTGTGGATGTCGCGCCCATTCCGCCATGCTGCGCACCATTCCGCCGGCGCCGCCGGCGGCGATGATCGCCTCCTCCAATTCGTGCGCATCCCAATTCGCCACCGCCCGCCGGACGGCATCGCGGTTTTCGTCGCAGCCGAGAACGCGCAGCGCCGCCGCGCGGTGATTGGGGAAATTGGCGTGGATGTAGCTCCATCGACCGTGCTTGGCCGGGTACATGCCCATCACCGGGTTGCGTTCGCCGCGCACCTTGGCGCCGTTGACCAGCAGGTAATTGCCGCTGCGCAATGAGGCGACGGCCTGAGGCAGATCGACCGAGACCTGCTGTCGGCGCCCGCTGCGCAATTCCCACAGCTCGGCCGCGGCCAGCCCGGTGGCGGCGAGCGCCGCGGCGGCGGCCTTGCCGATGCGGAACGGGGTCGGCAACACCGGATCATCCCCGCCGGTGATCTCGACCTCTTTCGATCGTTCTTCCGGCCAGCCGGCGAGCGGCAGGATCGAGCGCAGCGCGTCATAAGCCATTATCATTCTCTCCCTTGTTTCCGGCGGCGCTTGCTTTGGCGCCCGGCGATGGCCGATGATGCCCCGAAACCACGCATCAGGGGAACGCCGATGAGCCAGGTCATGATCGTCGTCGAATTCGAGGTCAAACCCGAGCATCGCACTCAATTCGTCGAACTGATGCGCAATCACGCGCGGCGTTCGCGCGGTGATGACGGTTGTCTTCAATTCGATGTGATGCTTCCCGCAGGTGACGACACTCACATCTTTCTGGTAGAGAAATGGCGCGATCAGGCGGCGCTTGACGAGCATGCAAAGGGGCCGATGCCCGGCGCCACCTATAGAGATTGGATTGTCAGCCGAAAAGTTGCTCGCGGCGCACCCGCCGACTGACCCGGTAGCGGGTGCGCGGGCCAACCCAGGGAGGGCCCGCAATGAGGCTCGCACGGCGCACCGCCGCCGTTTTAGTCACGGCTTTGGTCATTGTCATTGCCGCAGGCATGGCGGTCGCCAGCGCCTCGGGGATGCCGAGCTTTACGCCGAAACCGGCAAAATCCGATGCGGAAACGGCACCGCCGGCGGAAATTCAGGCGCTGTTGAATCTGCTTGCCGATCCCAAGGTCCAGGCCTGGATCGATAAGCAGAACAAGGCCGCGCCGGCGCCGCCGCCGCCAAAGGCGCAAGACCAATCTCCGCAGCAAATGATGGCCGCGCATGTCGAGGCGATGCGCGAGCACATCAACGCGATGGTCGATGTGGTCCCGACCTTGCCGGCCGAATACGCGCATGCCGGCGAGGTGTTCAACAACCGGCTGGGCGATCGCCGGCCGGGGCGCATCTTTGGCCTGATCGCCGGTTTTGTGGCGCTGGGCTTCGGCGCCGAGGGCCTGTTTTGGCTGGCGACAAAGCGGTTGCGGCGGCATCTCGAGGCGCTTCCGGTCGAGACCGTCGGCGAGCGATTGCGCCTGATTGCCGAACGGGCGCTGTTTGCATTGGGTCTGGTGGTGGCCTATGCCGTTGGCAGCATCGGCGCCTTTCTGTTCTTCCGCTGGCCCGGACTGCTGCGCCAGATCGTGCTCGGCTATCTGATTGTGTTTTTGGCAGTGCGCATGGCCGCGGTGCTCGGCAAATTCCTGCTGGCGCCGCGAAACGAGCGCTTTCGCGTGATCCCGATGGACAGCGCCGCGGCGCGGTTTTGGTATGTGCGGTTAAAAATCCTGGTCGGCTGGCTCGTATTCGGGCTGGTCACCCGCGGCGTCGAGCAGACACTCGGGATCTCGCCGGCGGCGGTTAATGTGGTCGGGGCGGTGCTTGGCTTTTTGTGGCTGGCGCTGCTGCTCGAAGCCATTTGGCGCCGGCCGCCTGAACACGCCGGGGCCGAAAGCCGCGATCCCGGCCAAACCCGGCATATGAGCCGGGTCAAACTGAATGCATTGCTGACCTTCGCTCTTGTCGTGTTGTGGGGGCTGCGGGTTGCCGGCGCGATGCCGGCGTTCTGGCTGCTCGCGGTTGTCATCCTCTGGCCGATCGCCGACCGCATTGCCCGGCGCGGGGTGGAACATGTTTTGCGCCCGCCCGGAGCGACCGCGCCCAACGCGGGGCCGAACCTGTTGACGGTGGCTTTGGAGCGCGGCTTTAGGGTCGTGATGATTATCGCCGCGCTGGCGGTGCTGGCCTGGGGCTGGGGCATCGACCTCGAACGCCTGACCGCGCAGGAAACGATGATGACGCGTCTCACGCGCGGCGCGTTGAGTGCGGTCGCCATTGCGCTGATCGCCGACTTTACCTGGCAGATCGCCAGGGCCGCGATCGACACTAAACTCGCCGATACGAGAGAGCTGGGTTCGCCAAATTCCGACGAGGCGCGGCGCCGGGCGCGGCTGCACACGCTGTTGCCGATCTTCCGCAACGTGCTGTTTGTGGTCGTGGTCGTGGTTGCGGCGATGATGGCGCTGTCGGCGCTGGGCGTCGAAATCGGGCCGTTGATCGCCGGCGCCAGCGTGATCGGCGTGGCGATCGGCTTTGGCGCCCAGACCATCGTGCGCGACGTAATCTCCGGGATGTTCTACCTGCTCGACGACGCGTTTCGGGTCGGCGAATACATCCAGAGCGGTCACTATAAGGGCACGGTCGAGGGCTTCAGCATCCGCTCGGTGCGGCTGCGCCATCAGCGCGGGCCGGTGTTCACCGTGCCGTTCAGTTTGCTCGGGGCGGTCGAAAACATGAGCCGCGACTGGGTCATCGACAAGATGACGGTCGGCGTCACCTATGACAGCGATATCGACCTCGCCAGAAAGCTGATCAAGCAAATCGGTCAGGAGTTGGCGGCTGATCCCGAATTTGCTCCGATCATCATCGAGCCGTTGAAAATGCAAGGGGTGGACGCGTTTGGCGATTTTGCGATCCAGCTGCGCCTGAAGATGATGACCTTGCCGGGCCAGCAATTTATGGTTCGCCGCGCCGCCTTCGCCAAGATAAAGAAAGCCTTCGACGCCAACGGCATTAAATTTGCCTACCCGACCGTGCAGCTGGCGGGCGAGAAGGGGGCGGGCGAGATCGAGCGCCCGGCTGCTGCCGCCATCGCGCAGGAAGCTCTTAGCTTGACCCGGCCGCAACCGGCGGCCGCCGAGTGAGGCGGGGCGAGCGCCTGCCCGCTCGCCCCTGGTCGAGAGCCCCTACTAGGGAAGGTGTCCGCGGCCGGCGCGGGCTGGCTTGGATCGGGCCGGCCGCGGCCGGCCGCTTAGCGCGGCGGATTGCCGGTGGTGTTGTCGCTGCCGGCGCCGGCTCCGGTTCCGGTGTCGCTCGCGCCGGGGCTGGTCATCGTGCCATAATTCGAGCTGCCGCCGGCGCCGCCGGTATCGGGTGAAGCGGTGCCCGGCGAGCTGCTTCCGTAACCCGACATCCCGCTATTGTCTCCTGGCTGGACCCCGGCCGAGCCGTTGGGCGCCGTCATCGGGCCGCTATTTCCCGGTGCCAGCGGCGCTGTGGTTCCATAGCTCGGCGAGCCGCTGCCGGTCGCAGGCGGGCTGGCGGCGGGGTTTGTCTGGGCGAACGCCGCCCATGACGTACCGGCCAACAACGAAGTGGCGATCATCGCCAATCGTAACTTGTTTTTCATACCGTACTCCCTCGAGAGATTGGCAACGCGCCCGAACACCCGTTTCGGGCAGACGCAGGAAGGCGACACGACCGTGCTTTTGTTAGAATGACTCGGTTGCCTTCTCCGAGAGACAACGGGCATCTTGGCGGCACCACGCAAAATTTTGTGCCGCGAGGCCCAGTGCTCACATATTTCTCATCGCGCGCGAGCGGAACTTTTGCCGTCTCGCAGGGTTTGCTCCGCGCACCGCCACCCATGAAAACATCGCCGGCACCGCGCCGGCGATGACCCATCAACGATGGGCGGCGTTGTACTGCTCGAGAGCCGAGGGCCCGGGGCAGAGTTCGGCTTCGCCGAGCGCATTGAGCGGTTCATCGACGGTGCCGATCAGCCCGTGCAGATCGTCGGATTCGGGTTCGACAAACAACAGCCCGGTGACGATCTCACCCATCGCGTGCCGCTGCTGCAAATAGCTGAGCGCCGAGATCCGGTCATGCGGGTCATAATCGGTCGCCAATTTGTGCAGCCGCAGCAGCGAACCGTCATGCTGCACCACGGTTTCGATCGTCCCCGGGGCATAATCGGCGGTGATCTCCTCGCGCTCGAGGATGACATCGAGGCGATTGACCGCCTCGTTATGGGCGCGCACGTAATCGAAGCTTTTGGTCGATTCGGGGTTGTTGTTGAACGCCACGCAGGGCGAGATCACGTCGATAAACGCCGCCCCGCGGTGTTCGATGGCGGCCTTGATCAGCGGCACCAGCTGCGCCTTGTCGCCCGAGAAGCTGCGTGCCACGAACGAGGCGCCGAGCTGCAGCGCCAGCGCGACCAGATCGATCGGCTGATCGGTGTTGACCTGACCGCGGCGCGCCTTCGACCCCTTGTCGGCGGTGGCCGAGAACTGGCCCTTGGTCAGACCATAAACACCATTGTTTTCGACGATATAGACCATATTGACGGCGCGCCGCAGACAATGGGCGAACTGGCCGAGGCCGATCGAGGCCGAATCGCCATCGCCGGAAATTCCCAGATAAATCAGCTCGCGGTTGGCGAGATTGGCGCCGGTCAGCACCGACGGCATGCGCCCGTGCACGCTGTTGAAGCCGTGCGATTTGCCGAGAAAATAGGTGGGCGTCTTCGACGAGCAACCGATCCCCGAAAGCTTGGCAATCTTGTGCGGCGGCAAGCTCAATTCAAAGCAGGCCTGGATGATCGCGGCGCTGATTGAATCGTGCCCGCAGCCGGCGCACAGCGTCGAAATTGCACCTTCGTAATCGCGCCGGGTGTAGCCGAGCGCATTGGTTGGCAGCCGGGGATGGTGCAGAACGGGCTTGGCGATATAGGTCATCGGGGCCTCACGGCGAATTCGCAACGACGCCGGCGCTGACCGGCGCGAAGACGGGTTTGGCCGCGCCGCGGCCGGCGGGCAGTCCCGGCGGTGGGGCGGCCCTCACTCACGGCAGGGCGCGGCGCAGCGGGGCGAGCGTCACGACATCGAGGATGTCGGCGATCGCCTTGACAATAAAGCGCGCGGTGATCGGCGTTCCGTCGTAATGCAGCACCGGTACCAGCCGGGCCGGATCGATCTCGCCGTCGATCACCAACAGGCTGCGCAATTGCGCATCACGGTTCTGCTCGACGACGAACACCCGCTCATGCGCGGCGATAAAATCGAGCACGTCTTCATGAAAGGGGTAGGCGCGCACGCACAAGGTGTCGAGGTGGATGCCGCGCTCCTCAAGGGCTTCGAGCGCCTCCTCCATCGCCAGCGCGCTCGAGCCGAAATAAATGGCACCATAGCGCGTGGGCTGTGCTGCTTCCCGCTTTAGCGGGCGCGGCACCAGGCGCTTGGCGGTGTCGAATTTGTGCAACAGCCGTTGCATGTTGTCGACATAGTCGGAGCCTTCTTCGGAATATCGCGCATAGCGGTCCTTGGTCGTGCCGCGGGTGAAAAAGGCGCCGCGCGTCGGATGGGTGCCGGGCAAGGTGCGATAGGGGATCCCATCGCCATCGACATCGAGATAGCGACCGAATTCGACCCCGGCTTCGAGCTGTTCGAAAGTCATCACCTTGCCGCGATCATATCGCCGGTTCGCGTCCCAGCTGAGCGGCTCGACCAGCCATTCGTTCATGCCGATGTCGAGATCGAGCATGACAAACACCGGGGTCTGAAGCCGGTCGGCCAGATCAAACGCGTCGGCGGCAAACGCGAAGGCCTCGCGCGGATCGCGCGGAAACAGCAGCACATGCTTGGTGTCGCCGTGCGAGGCATGGGCGCAGGACAGAATGTCGGCCTGCTGGGTGCGGGTCGGCATGCCGGTCGACGGGCTGCCGCGCTGCACATCAAAAATAACCGCCGGGATCTCGGCGAAATACGCAAGGCCGATAAATTCCTGCATCAGCGAGATGCCCGGCCCGGAAGTGGCGGTAAAGGCGCGCGCGCCGTTCCATGCGGCGCCGATCACCACGCCGATTGACGCCAGTTCGTCTTCGGCCTGGATGATCGCATAGCGCTTTTTCTTGGTCTCGGGGTCGGTGCGATAGCGCCGGCAATGGTTTGTAAACGCTTCGGCGAGCGATGAAGACGGGGTGATCGGATACCACGCGCACACGGTGGCGCCGCCATAGACGGCGCCCAGCGCCGCAGCGTCGTTGCCGGTGATAAAGATGCGGTCGCCGACCTTGTTGACCGGCTCGAGGCGCAGCGCAATCGGACATTGATGTTCATTGAGCGCCCAATCGCGGCCCAGATGCAGCGCCCGCAGATTGGGGCGGATCAGCGCGTCACGGCCGCGAAACTGCTCGGCGATCAATTGTTCGATGGCCGCCGCATCCATGTTTAAGAGCGCCGACAAAGCGCCCAGATAGATGATGTTCTTGAATAATTGGCGTTGCCGGGCGTCGTTGTATTCGCGGTTGCAGATCGCGGTCAGCGGCGCGCCGATCACCGTGATGTCGTCGCGAAACTTTGATGGTGGCAGCGGCTTGGTCGAGTCGTAGAACAGATAGCCGCCGGGCTCGATCTCGGCGAGGTCTTCGTCCCAAGTTTGCGGGTTCATCGCCACCATCAGATCGACGCCGCCGCGCCGTCCGAGATGGCCCTTCTCGCTGATCCGCACCTCGTACCAGGTGGGCAACCCCTGGATGTTCGACGGAAAGATGTTGCGCGAACTCGCCGGGATGCCCATGCGCAACACCGATTTGGCAAACAACGCGTTGGCGCTGGCCGAACCTGATCCGTTGACATTGGCGAATTTGACGACGAAGTCGTTGACGCTTTCGATGCTCTGTCGGCTCGCTCCGTCCACTTCACACCCCTGAAAATAGACCCGGCGCACGCAACGCCGGACTGCGCGGCAGCGCCCGGCGCCGGCTTGCGGAGCTGCGATCGCGGTTCATGATCAGACCTTTGTCGGCTGCTTGCGGTGCGGCGATACCCTACCGGGCGCGGCAGGCGGCGCCAGCCTGGGTCACATCGAGCAGGAATTTGCGCATGTCCCACGCGCCGGTCGGGCAGCGCTCGGCACACAATCCGCAATGCAGACAGACATCCTCGTCCTTGACCATGATCCGCCCCGTTTTCAGCCCGGTGCCGATATAGAGGTCCTGGTCGCGGTTTAACGCCGGCGCCATCAACCGTCCGCGCAGCTCCTCCTCGGTTCCGTCATCGGTAAAGGTGATGCAGTCCATCGGGCAAATGTCGACGCAGGCATCGCATTCGATACACAGCTGGCTGGTGAATACGGTCTGCACATCGCAATTCAGGCACCGTTCGGCCTCGCGGTAGCCGAGCTGCTCGTCAAAGCCGAGTTCGACCTCAACCCGGATATCGGCCAGAGCCAGCGCCGTGTCGCGCAACGGCACCCGATGGCGCTGCGCGATCGAGATGTCGTTGTCGTAGCTCCATTCGTGGATGCCCATCTTCTGGCTGACCAGCGACACGCCGGGCGGCGGCCGGTCGCGGACATCCTCGCCATGGCAAAATTTGTCGATCGAAATCGCGGCGTCATGACCGTGGGCCACGGCCCAAATGATGTTCTTTGGGCCGAACGCGGCATCGCCGCCAAAGAAGACGTTGGGCAAGGTCGATTGCATGGTCTTTGGATCGACCTTGGGCATGTCCCACCGATCGAACTCGATGCCGATATCGCGCTCGATCCAGGGAAACGCATTTTCCTGACCGACCGCGATCAAAACATCGTCACACGGGATATGGACATCGGGCTCGCCGGTCGGAACCAGGTTGCGCCGCCCGCGCGCATCGTATTCGGCCCGGACCTTTTCAAACAGCACACCGGTCAACATGCCGCGGTCGTGGGTGAATTCTTTCGGCACCAGCCAGTTGAGGATCGGGATGCCTTCATGCATCGCATCCTCTTTTTCCCATGGCGAGGCCTTCATTTCGTCAAACCCGCTGCGCACGACGACGGTCACCTCTTCCCCGCCGAGCCGGCGCGACGAACGGCAGCAATCCATCGCCGTGTTGCCGCCGCCGAGCACCACGACCCGTCGCCCGATGCGGGTGATATGGCCGAACGACACGCTCGACAGCCAGTCGATGCCGATATGGATGTTGGCCGCCGCTTCACTGCGCCCCGGGATGTCGAGATCGCGCCCGCGCGGCGCCCCGCAGCCGACAAACACCGCGTCCCACCCCTCGGCGAGCAACGCCTTCATGCTCCGCACCGGCTCGCCAAAGCGGGTCTCGACCCCCATTTCGAGGATCAGATCGACTTCCTCGTCGGTCACCGTTTCGGGCAGGCGAAAGCGCGGGATCTGCGTGCGCATCATGCCGCCCGCCTTGCTGTCGCCATCGAACATCACACAGCGGTAGCCGAGCGGCAGCAGATCGCGGGCGACGGTCAGCGAGGCCGGCCCGGCCCCCACCAGCGCGATCCGCTTGCCGTTCTTTTCCCGCGGAATTGTTGGCAGAAACGGCCGGATATCACCCTTGTTGTCCGCTGCCACCCGCTTGAGCCGGCAGATCGCAACCGGTTCCTTCTCGACCCGGCCACGCCGACAGGCGGGCTCGCACGGGCGGTCGCAGGTCCGCCCGAGAATGCCGGGGAACACATTTGACCGCCAGTTGATCATAAAGGCATCGGTGTACCGCCGTTCGGCGATCAGCCGGATATATTCCGGCACCGGGGTATGCGCCGGGCATGCCCACTGGCAATCGATGACCTTATGAAAGTAGTCCGGATTGCTGGTATCGGTCGGCTGCACCAGGATCCTCCGGGCGGCGGATCATGATGTCCGCACGCCATTCTTTTCGCTGCGACGACCGCCTCCGGCGCGCATCGGCGATGCCGGCCAACAGCCACCCATGGCGACGGATGACATCATCGGCATCGCGCGCGCTGTTATAGTCGCAACCGCGCTCGCCGTCATCCCTCGCATCGCTCACAATCCGAACTGCGCGTCGCTGCAGCCGATCGCCTGCGACAGCTTGCCCCATCGCCGCAACGGCTGCAACCGCCGCGCGGCGGAGGCGATGTGGGCGAGTTCGGCTCAGTTTCCAAGCCGGTGCGTGCGCGCCCGGTGCAACACTGCGTTGATCGCCGCGCAGCCGTCGACCGGCCGCAGCAATTGAGAATCACGCCGCCGTTCAACGATCCGTTTCGTTGCCGCCGCGTCGGCGGCTATCATTCCGCGACACAGGATCGGGGCAAGGGAGGCTCGGCATGTATGGCCGGTTCCGGATTTCGCTCACGCTCGCCGCGATCGCGTTGTTTGCCGCCGCCTGTAGCGCCTCGCAAGCCGACGGCCCGACCACGGTTGATCTGCTGGCGCAGGCCGGGTTTGTCCGCCGCGACGTCAATACCGAAGAACGCCTGGCGGCGCTCAAGGCGCTGCCGCCGCACCGGTTCGTGATGCGCAATTCGAACGGCAGCGTCAAATACATGTACGCCGACCCGAATGTTTGCGGCTGCATCTATGTCGGCGGACAGCGCGCCTACGATCAATATCGGCAGATGGTCGGCGCTCGGGTGCAAGCCGATCAGGTACGCGCGATTTTGAGCACCGCACCGCTGCCCGGCGAACAGGGCCTCTAGATCGGCGCCGCGGCGCGATGGCGGGCGACCATCAGCAGATCGGACCCGCCGGATCGTAAGCCTCCCGCGACCCGACCGGCCTGGTCTCCGCCGAGGTCGAGGAACGATCGCCCCGGCGCCGTCTCTGAAGCCAATGACACGGAAATCGGCTCGCCCTTTTGCTTGGGGCCAAACCCGCGGACGCAGTCACCGCGCAAAGTGCTGCTGCATATGGCGGTCCGCGCCAATGGACGATCTTGTTGCGGTCGCCGCGTTGCGGCATTGCAATCGCCGATCGCCGGCTTAAAGTCTCCGCCAACGGCGCAGGTGAGGCGTGATGAGCGGCGCGAACCCGATCAGCGACAACCCGTTTTTCACGCCCTGGGACACGCCGTTCGGCCTGCCGCCGTTTGAGCGGATCCGTCCGGAGCATTTTGTGCCGGCGTTTGAGCGCGCGATGGCCGAGCATCAAGCCGAGATCGAAACGATCGGTCGCGGCCCATGGCCGCCGAGCTTTGCCGACACGGTCGAGGCGCTGGAGCGCAGCGGGCGCGCGCTCGACCGCGTGAACCGGGTGTTTGCCAATCTCGAGGCCAGCGACAGCAATCCGCAACTCGAAGCGATCGCGCGCGACATCGCCCCCCGCCTGGCGCAGCACCAGATGCGCGTGGCCCTCGACCGTGACCTGTTCGCACGGATTGCCGATCTGTACGAACGCCGCGGCGAACTCGGGCTCGCGCCCGACCAATTACGCCTGCTTGAGCGGCATCATCTGCGCCTGGTGCGCAGCGGCGCCAAGCTCGACCCCGAAGGCCGGGCGCGGATCGCGGCGATCAACGAGCGGCTGGCGAGCCTGCACACGCTGTTCGGCCAGAATGTGCTGCATGATGAACGCGAATGGCGGCTCGTCCTCGACGCGGGCGATCTCGACGGGCTGCCCGATTTTGTTCGCGCCGCGGCCGCCCAGGCCGCTGCCGAGCGCGATCTTGGCGGACGCTACGTGATCACGCTGGCGCGCTCCTCGATCGAACCGTTTTTGACCTTTTCGGCGCGCCGCGACCTGCGCCAGGCCGCGTATGAGGCCTGGACCGCGCGCGGAACCCATCCCGGAGCCGCCGACAACCGGCCGATCATCCGCGAAATCTTGGCCTTGCGCAGCGAGCAGGCGCGGTTGTTGGGCTACCCCGATTTTGTCGCCTATCGGCTCGACGATACGATGGCCAAGAATGCTGACGCGGTCGAGCGGCTGTTGCTGGCGGTGTGGGAGCCGGCCAAAGCCAAGGCGCGCGCCGAACGCGCGCTGATCGAGCAGCAAGCCCGCGGCGAGGGCCTGAACCAACCGATCGAGGCATGGGACTGGCGCTATTATGCCGAGCAAGTGCGCCGCGCCCGCTATGCGATCGACGAAGCCGAGATCAAGCCCTATTTCGTCCTCGACAATTTGGTCGAGGCGGCGTTTGCCACCGCCGGCCGCCTGTTCGGCCTCGATTTTGCGCCGCGCCCCGAGCTGAAGGCCTATCACCCCGATGTTCGGGTGTGGGAGGTGCGCGACCGGGACGGAAGCCATGTCGGGCTGTTCCTGCACGACAATTTTGCCCGCCCCGGCAAGCATTCTGGCGCCTGGTCGAGCCGCTACCGGGATCAGCAGAACCTCGACGGCTGGGTGACGCCGATTGTCGTCAACAACAACAATTTCGCCAAGGCTGAGCCGACCCTGTTGAGTTTCGACGACGCCGAGACGCTGTTTCACGAATTTGGCCACGCCCTGCACGCCTTGCTGAGCCGGGCGCGCTACCCGTCGCAATCGGGCACTGCGGTGCGGCGCGATTTTGTCGAATTCCCGTCGCAGATCTTCGAGCACTGGATGTCGGCGCCGGAGAATCTGCGCCGCTACGCGCGCCATTATCAGACCGGGGAGCCGCTGCCGGAAGCGTTGGTCGAGCGGCTGCTTGCCGCGCGCAACGTCAACCAAGGCTTCGCCACGGTTGAATATACCGCCTCGGCGTTGCTCGACCTCGAATTGCACCGCGCGCCATCGCCCGAGACCCTCGACCCCGACGGCTTCGAGCGCGATTTTCTGGCGCGCTACGATGTGCCGCGCGAGATCGGGCTGCGCCACCGCCCGGCCCACTTCCAGCACCTGTTCGCCGGCGGCTATGCCGCGGGTTATTACGCCTATCTCTGGGCCGAAGTGCTCGATGCCGACGGTTTTGCCGCTTTTGCCGAGAAGGGCGACCTGTTCGACCCCGAGTTGGCCCGGCGGCTGAAGGCGATCTACAGCGCCGGCGACACGCGCGACCCGATGGAGCTTTACCGCGAGTTCCGCGGCCGCGATCCCGAGATCGGGCCGCTGTTGCGCCAGCGCGGGCTCGCCGCCGCCTGACCGCGACCCGACCCCCCAACCCCGCGCACCGTGGCAAGCGCCGCGCTGGGCGCGGCGGCGCCGACCGGGTGCGAACCTCGCGCACCGACGCGACACCCCTTTTCATGTCCGCCTGGCGCCGCTAAGGTCGCGTGCTGTCGCCGTGCCGGCCATCCGTGCCGGGGGCGGAAAACAACAGAGCGGTGATACCGCCGGGTTTTGGGAGGATCTCGATGAATACAGCCGGAACGTCCGACCTCACGCTGTCGCCGGCCGAGCACAGCCGGCAATTGCGCCGGGCGATCTTCGCCGGCACCGTCGGCACGATTATCGAGGCCTATGACTTCCTGCTCTATGTAATCGTCGCACCGCTGGTTTTTGCGAAATTGTATTTCCCGGCCTCGGCGCCGCTGGCCGGCGTGCTGCAGGCTTTCGGCATCTATGCGGTCGGCTTTGTCGCCCGACCGGTGGGAGCGGCGCTGTTCGGACATTACGGCGACCGCATCGGGCGCAAGGTGACATTGATCTCGACCTTGCTGCTGACCGGGCTTTCGACCTTTGCCGTCGGCTTTATCCCGGGTTACGCCACGATCGGGATCTGGGGGGCGGTGATCCTGACCGTGGTCCGCTTTATCCAAGGTCTCGGCATCGGCGGGGAATGGGGTGGCGCCACGCTGATTGCGATGGAATGGGCGCGCACCAACGCCCATCGCGGCTTTATCACCTCCTGGCCGCAATGGGGTGGCCCGGCCGGGCTGTTCTTTGCCAACCTCGCTGTGCTGGCGTTTAGCGCCCTGTCCGGGGACCAGTTTCTCGCCTGGGGATGGCGGGTGCCGTTCTGGCTGTCGATCATCATGGTCGGGGTCGGGCTCTATATCCGCTTGGGCATCCTCGAAACTCCGGTTTTTGCGCGGATCATCGAACAACGCCGGGTCGAGCGCACCCCGGTCCTCGAAGTCATCAAGCGTCAGCCCAAACAGATCGCGCTGACGGCATTCTGCCGGATGGCCGAGCAGGGACCGTTTTATGTCTATGCCGCCTTTGTCTTTGTCTATGGGACAAAGGTTTCGGGCATGTCCCGCGATTTCCTGCTGACCGCGGTGCTGGCCGCGACGCTGTTGTCGGGGGTGACCACCCCGCTTGCCGGCCACATCTCCGACCGTATCGGGCGCAAGCGCATGTACCTAATCGGTGCGGCGACGACCGGCATTTTTACGTTCATCTATTTCGCGATGATGAACAGCCTGATGCCGGCGCTGATCTTTCTGGCGATCGTTTTGTCGTTCATCCCGCACGACATGATGTACGGGCCGCAGGCGGCGCTGATCGCCGAATGCTTCACGCCGCGGCTGCGCTACAGCGGTTCCTCGCTCGGTTTCCACCTCGCCTCGATCATCGCCGGCGGCCCCGCCCCGCTGATCGCGACCGCCCTCTTTGCGGCGTTCCGATCGGGCTATGCGGTGGCGTGCTATGTGCTGTTCTGCGCGGTGGTCAGCATAACCGCGACGCTATTCCTGCCCGACTACACCAACCGCGACATCTCGCATGAATTCGACGCGCCGCCGGTGGAGCCCGAAGCGGCGGCGGCCTCGTAAACGGCGGCAAGCCGGCCGGCCGGTCAACCCGGTCGGCCGGTGCCCGTAGCGCTAAGCGGCTCGCGAGGCGGTTCGACCGTCTGGATCACTTCGAAACCCTCAAATTCGGGATGGCCGCGATAGAGCGGCCGGTTGGCCCCGGCGTCGTGATGGGCGCGCCGGAACGCCTCCGAGCGGGTCCAGGCCTCGAAATCGGCGCGGCTACGCCACAAGGTGTGCGAGGAATAGAGCAGATGGTCGTCGCGCGCCGGGCCGCGCAGCAGGTGAAAGGCGATAAATCCCGGAACCGCGTCGAGATGGCTCTCGCGCGTCGTCCAGACCCGTTCGAATTCGGCGGCCTTGTCGGGCATGACCTTGAACCGGTTCATCGCAATAAACATCGCCTCGCCCTTCCGTTGATCGAAGAAAGTGTGGCGGCAACTTAGCTCCCCAACACGGTCAGACCCAAAGCCAAAGCGGCCTCGCGCAGACCTCTGTCCAACGACGCCAGCGGCAGCCGGTGTCGATAGGCGAGTTCAAGATAGGCCGCATCGTAGCTTGACAACTGGAACCGTTCGGCGAAGGCCGAAATATCTCTCCAGCACTGGTCTACCGTTTCGACGTCGATCGTTATCGGCAGCGCCCGCAATAAACGCAACAGAAGCCGGCGACGATCGGGGTCGAGGCGGCCTCGTCGTTGCGCCACGAGCAGCCCGTTCAGCGCTTCGAGCGGCCACAGCATCGGCGCCACGGCGCCGCTCTCTGCGAGCCGCTCGAGCAATGCCTGGGTTGCCGGGGTTTGTTGCTCTTCAAAACACCAGGCGAGCGCGACCGAGTTGTCCAACACAAAGCTCACGACCGGCCTTCCTCGATCAAGTCCTTGATCTTCAGATCCCCTAGCGACAACCCTTTGCTCGCCGCGATCAAGCCGGTCACGGCCTGCCGGGCCTTGGCCTTGTCGAAGCCCGCACCGGCAGGGACCAGTTTGGCAACCGGTTTGCCGCGCCGCGTAATGACGATTTCTTCACCCTGTTCGACGCGATCGAGCAATGCGCCGAGCCGGTTCTTGGCCTCAAAGGCCCCGATCTCGTCCATTGGAGTTCTCTAAGCTAGGCAACAGGCCAGCTTATCGCCCCGCTTCCCGTCGGGCAATGGCTGCACTACGATCGTCGAAGGGAAGCCGCAACCGGGACGATCATGGACGGCAACAGCGACAACATCATCGTCGAAACCGCAACCCGGATTTTCCGCGATCTGTGTCTGCCGGCCACGATCAACGAGGCCGAAGGCGGGGTGTGGCCGCGGGCGCTGTGGGAGGCGCTGGAGCAATCGGGTTTGCCGCTGGCCTGGGTGCCGGAGGAACTCGGCGGCGCCGGTGCGACCGCCGCCGACGGATTTGCGGTGTTGCGCGCCGCCGGACGCTTTGCGGCGCCGGTGCCGCTTGCCGAGACGCTGATGGCCGGCTGGCTGCTGGCGCGGGCCGGGATCGCTGTCCCCTCCGGGCCGATGACCATCGCACCGGTGCATGTCGACGGCCATATCGAACTCGGCGCCGACGGCAGGCTGAAGGGTCGCGCCCGCCAGATACCGTTCGCCCGCCATGCCGGCCATATCGCCGTTGTTGCGCATCGCGGCGGCGACCGGGTCGTGGCCCTGGTCGCGGCCGAGGGCCTGACCATCACCCATGATCAAAGCCTCGCCGGCGAGCCGCGCGACACGGTCTCCTTTGACGGCGCAGCCCCGGCCGCCATGCGCGCTGCCGCGGTCGACGAAGACCTGATCCAACGCCTCGGCGCCGCAGTGCGGCTGCAGCAAATCGCCGGTGCGCTCGAAAAAATTCTCGAACAATCGGTACAGTGGGCGCTCGACCGCGAGCAATTCGGGCGACCGATCGCGAAATTCCAGGCCGTACAGCACAATCTCGCGGCGCTCGCGGGCGAAGTGGCGGCGGCCGGCGCCACCGCCGACCTCGCCGCCGAGGCCTGCGCCGACGGCGCACCCGACGCCGCGGCGATTGCCGTTGCCAAGGTTCGCGGCGGCGAGGCGGCCGGCACCGGCGCGGCGATCGCGCACCAGGTGCACGGCGCGATCGGGTTCACCTACGAGCACACATTGCACCATGCGACGCGTCGGCTGTGGAGTTGGCGCGAGGAGTTCGGCAACGAAACCCTGTGGGCGACCCGGCTCGGCCGGATGGTCGCCGCGCAGGGCGCCGACCAGCTCTGGCCCTTTATTGCCCAAGACTGACGAGGCGGCGATGACGACTACCTTCCGTTTCGACCCCGTCGAGTTGCCACCCGCTGCCAAGAAGCTGCGCGCCGAAGTGCGCGAATTCCTGCGCGAAGAGGCCGAGCTCGGCACCCTGGTCGCTCATCGCGGCAAGGGCGGGTTTTCCCGCGAGTTTAGCCGCAAGGTCGGGGCCAGGGGCTGGATCGGCATGACCTGGCCAAAAAAATATGGCGGCCATGAGCGCTCGCAGCTCGAACGCTATGTCGTCACCGAAGAAATGCTGGCCGCGCACGCGCCGACCCGCGCCCATTCAACCGCCGACCGGCAATCGGGGCCGGTGATCCTGCGCTACGGGCAGGAAGAGATTAAACAGACCATCCTGCCCAAGATCGCCGCCGGCGAGCTGTGCTTTTGCATCGGCCTGTCCGAGCCCAACTCGGGCTCCGATGTGTTCGCCGCTTCGACCCGCGCGACCAAGACCCAGGGCGGCTGGCTAGTCAACGGCCGCAAGATCTGGACGTCGAACGCGCACGAGGCCGATTACATGATCGCGCTGTTGCGCACCTCGCCGCCGACCAAGGAGAACCGCCGCCACGGGCTGACCCAGTTTCTGGTCAAGATGGACACGCCCGGCATCACCATCCGTCCGATCATCAACCTGACCGGCGCACATGATTTTAACGAGGTCGTCTTCGACGACGCGTTCGTGCCCGATTCGCACCTGATCGGGGAGGTCGACATGGCCTGGAAACAGGCCACCGACGAACTCGCCTATGAGCGCAGCGGCCCCGATCGATGGATCGAGACCTTGTCGGTGCTGGTCGAATTTGTGCGCATGGTCGGGGAGGAGCCGAGCGAGCGGGTCGCCGAAGGGATTGGCCGCCAGGTCGCGCATCTGGCCACGCTGCGGCGCATGTCGCTGTCGGTCGCGGGCATGCTGCAGGCGGGCAAGACGCCAGCAGTCGAGGCGGCCGCGGTCAAGGATCTCGGGACCAATTTCGAGCAGGCGCTGCCCGACAAGATCAGGCTGCTGGCGCCGCCGCCCAGCGACCGGGAACCCGACGCCAACGACGACCGCTTCGAACAGGCGCTGCGCTACACAACCTTGATCGCCCCCAAGCTGACGATCCAGGGCGGCACGCGCGAAATCCTGCGCGGCATCATCGCCCGCGGCCTCGGTTTGCGCTGATCGCCGCCAAATCGCCGCGAGCGAACGCGCGATGCCCAATGCCGTCTGCCGTCGCGGCCGCGAGCCTGCCGCCCTCTTGATAGAGTTGCCCGATGCCTGACCTTCGACCGCTTCTGGCGCCCGAAAGCATCGCCATCATTGGCGCCTCGGCCGACACCGAGACATTGCGCGGGCGTTTGACCCACACCCTGATCGGCCACGGCTATCAGGGCCGCATCTATCCGGTGACGCGCAGCCGCAGCGAGGTTCTGGGCCTGCGCGCCTACGCCTCAGCGGCCGAGTTGCCGGAAGCGCCCGATCTTGCCGTCGTGGTCGTGCCGGCGGCGGTGGTGCCGCAGGCGCTCGACGAATGCGGCGGGCGCGGCATCCGCGCCGCGGTCGTGATCAGTTCCGGCTTTGCCGAGGAAAAGGGGGCGGCGGCGCAGGCTCGCGACGCGGAACTGCAGAGGGTTGTCGAAAAGCATGGCATCCTCGTCTGTGGACCCAATTCCGAGGGGCTTGTCAATCCGCTGCAGCGGGTTGTCGCGACCTTCAGCCCGGTGTTTCACGACCCCTCGCGGCCGCTGTTGCCGGCCTCGCCGCATGGTCGGCCGATCGCCGTCAGTTGCCAGAGCGGCGCCTTGACCTTCGCCTTTCTGAACCGCGGCCGCGACCGGCAATTGCGTTTCACCTACCAGGTCAGCGCCGGCAATCAGACCGTGCTGGAGGCGCATGATTATGTCGATTGGGCGCTCGATCACGGCGGCGCCGATTTGTTCCTGCTCTATCTCGAAGCGATCCGCGACGCCCGGCGTTTTCGCGCGGTCGCCGACAAGGCGGCGCGCGCCGGCAAGCCGCTGATCGTCGCCAAAGTCGGACGCTCCGACGCCGGACGGCGCGCGGCCGCTTCGCATACCGGCTCATTGGCCCATGCCGGCGTCATCGACGACGCGGTCTTCCGCCATCACGGCATCATCCGCGGCGAGGATCTCGACCATATGCTCGATATCGCCGCGGCCTTTGCCTTCTGCCCGCTACCCAAGGGAAATCGGGTCGCGGTGATCACCGGCTCGGGTGGCAGTGCGGTGTGGATGGCCGACATCCTGGCCGCCCACGGGCTCGAATTGCCGGTGCTCGAAGACGACCTTCAGCGGCGCATCCTGGCGCTGCTGCCTTCTTACGCCTCGGCGCAAAACCCGGTTGACGGCACCGCACAGGCGATCCACGAGGTCGGTTATGCCCGGCTGGTCGAGATCGTTCGCCAGTCGCAGCGGATCGACACGATCCTGCTGATCGGCTCGCTCGCCAATGACGCGACCGCGATCAAGCGCGCGGAAGAATTGGCGGCGCTGGCGGGGCCACAGGACAAGCCGGTCCTGCTGGTGACTTATACCGGGGCTTCGCCCCAGGCGATGGCCGCCTTTGCGGCGGCCGGCATTCCGGTCTACACCTCGATGCCGAGCTGCGCGCGGGCGATTCGCGCGTTGTGCGATTACGCCCGCTTTCAGACCCGGCAGCAGCGGTCTGCGCCGCCGATCACCGCATCCGACCGCCGCGCCGCAACCGCGGCGGCGCTCGCCGCCGGCGGCCCGGTCCTGACCGAGCACGCCGCCAAGACGCTGCTTGCCGCTTACGGCGTGCCGCGCCCGGCCGAGAGGTTGGTGTCTTCCGCCGACGCCGCCGTCGACGCCGCGCGCAGCATCGGCGGCGCGGTCGCGCTCAAGGTGCAATCGCCGGACATCCCGCACAAGACCGAGGCCGGCGCCGTGCTGCTGGGGCTTTCGGGAGAGGCGGCGGCGCGCGAGGGCTATGCGCGGGTGCTGGCCAATGCGCGCGCCGCCCACCCGGCCGCGACGATCGAGGGGGTGCTGGTCCAGGCCATGGCGCGCCCGGGGGTCGAGGTGATCCTGGGCCTGACCCGCGACCCCGATTGGGGATTGATGCTGATGGTCGGGTTGGGCGGCATCCATGTCGAAGTGCTGCGCGATGTCGTGTTTGCGCCGGTCCCGATCGGTCGCGACGAGGCCCTGGCGCTGCTCGGAGAATTGCGCGGTGCGGCGCTGTTCGACGGGGTGCGCGGCGCGCCGGCGGCGGACCGCGCCGCGCTCGCCGAGTTGATGGCCGCTTTGTCGCGGTTTGCCGCCGAGCATGCCGATGCGCTCGAAGAGATCGACCTCAACCCGGTCATCGTTCACGAAGCGGGCCAGGGACTGACCGTCGTCGATGCGCTGATCGTCAAACGCCGGCCGGCCACACCGTGACCCAAAACGCCGGGGGCCGAACACCATGCCGTTTATCGCGTCGAATGGCCTGACCGAGGAAGCAACAAGCCGGACCGTCGAAGCCGGCGGCATGACCGTGCATTATCACGACCTCGGTGCCGGCGATCCGGTCCTGTTCCTGCACTCCTACGGACCCGGCACGACGGCGTGGATCACCTTTTACAAGGTTATCGGCGTGTTATCGCAGCACTTTCGCTGCATCCTGATGGATTTGCCGAACTTCTCGAAAACCGGCCCGATCGTCTACCGCGAAGGGGTGCACGGCTTGCAAGCGCGCACCGCGGTTGCATTGCTCGACGCGCTCGGCATCGCGCGGGCGGCGTGGGTCGGCAATTCGCAAGGCGGTCAATCGGCGATGGTGGCCGCGATCAACTATCCCGACCGGGTTATGAAATTTGTGATGGGCGGCTCGCATATCGGCACCGGCGGCGACCGCTACCTGATGGCCAACCGCCCCTCGGAGGGCAGCCGGGCGACGCGCCGGGCGCTCGACAATCCGAGCCGCGAGAACATCGCCAATTACTTGCGCGTGCATATCGACGACGAGCAGCTGGTGACCGACGCGTTGATCGACTACATCCACCATGCCCATACCTGGTCGCCGCAATTCGCCGCCGCGCGGGCGCAATCGGTCAGCCTGCCGCACGATTACACGCCCGATCTCCCCGGCATCAGGCAGCCGGTGCTGCTGATCCACGGCCGCTACGACCGGATGGTGCCGTTCGAGGTCTCGATCGCGATCCTCAACCACGTCGCCAATTCGCGCCTGGTGCTGCTGAACAATTGCGGCCACTGGCCGCCGTTTGAGAAACCCGAGGAATGGACCGCGCAGGTCCTCGCCTTTCTGAAAGGCTATTGAGCGCGAGCGCAGCCTGAACCCGACGCCGCGCCCGGTGATCCTGGCGGCGCTTTGCGCGCGGTAACGCCGGCGTTAAGCTGCGGTCATGACCGGCCACGGAGGAAACAGTCCATGATGATCGACATGCATGCCCATTGGCGGCCCGCCGAACTCGCCGACGCGCTGCGCGCCCGCAGCCGCGAACCGCGCATTGTGCGCAATCCGGACGGGGTCGAGGTGCTCAAGGCCTCGCGCATGGGCGAGGAGCCGTTGGCCAAGGCCTTTGACGATGTCGATTTTCATCTCGCCCGCATGGACCGCCAGGAAGTCGAGACCAGCGTGCTGTCGCTGCTGGGCTCGTTCTGCTGGATCGAGGCGCAGCCGCCGGAAGAGGCCGCCGCGCTGTGCCGCACCGTCAATGACGGGCTGTCGGCGCTGTGCCGCAAGCATCCCGGACGCTTTGCCGCCTATGCGGCACTGCCGCTGACCGACATGTCCGCCGCGGTGGCCGAGTTCGAGCGCGCGCTGGGCCTGCCCGGCATGATCGGCGCCCAGGTCCCCGGCAATTACTTTCTGACCCGCAACGACGCCGCGGCGATGCGGCCGTTGCTCGATGTCGCCAACCGCCGCCAGGCGGTGCTGTTTATCCATAACGGCCCGCGGCCGGGCGACGCCTATCCCAAGGTCGCCAGCGATACCGACAACGCCCGCCGCCGCAACGGCACGCTCGACATGCAGGCGAGCCTGTCATCGGTCATGGTGACCCTGTGCCTGACCGATTTTCTCGCCGACTACCCCGATGCGACGATCCACGTCCACAATCTCGGCGGCAACATCCCCTACGAGATCGAGCGGATGGACCACCGCTCGATGCTCGACACCCCGGATGAAGAACTGCCCTCGGCGCGCTTCCGCCGGGCCAAGGTGTATGTCGATTGCAATTCGTTCGGCCCGCACGCGATCGAGGCCGGGGTGCGGCTTTACGGCGCCGAGCGCATCGTGTGCGGCACCGACGGCACCGAATTCGGCTGTTCATGGACCCGCAAAGCGCTCGCCGATGCCGATATCGGCGAGGCGGCGCGCGAGCAGATCCTGCACGGCAACGCCGCCGCCATGATCGCCCGGGTCGCGGCCGCCCAGCGCGCCCGCCCTGCCGCCTGAATTGTTCTGCGCCCGGCGGCGCTCTCCCGCTGCCGCCGCGGCGCCCGGATCGGGAGCAAGGTGATGCGGTCGCCGCGTGCAGCCGACGATTTCAAGACTATCCGCGCGCGCATGGAGGAATTGCGGCGCGAGCAGGCACTCTCGGGACAGCAGGAGCCGCCGCGCCCGGATTTCGGACGGGTCGGCCACCGCGGTCCGTGCTGTTGTGGCATGGCGCTGTTTCCCGACGAATGCGACGGTTCGTGCAAGGCGCTTTGAGGCGGCGTCGTCCGCCGCCGGCAATCGCGCGCACGCGCACCTCGCCGCAAGATCGGCGCGGAGCGCGGGCGGCTGGGGCCCATTCTCGCTCGCGACCCCGCCGCCGCGACCGAGCGCCCGCGACCATACGCCCGCTCTGAGGCGTCAGCCGCGCAAATGACCCGGTCATTTCCGCCGCAAGGCGGCAATCGAGGTCTTGCCCCGGCTTGAGGTTGAGGCGCGACCAACGCGCGTAGCGCTCCGCCGCCCTCCCGCCGGTTGATACGCACAGAAAATGCTTACCTAACCTCTCCGCTTTCGTCGCCTCCGCGCAAGCCGGGGGCCGGAGCCGTTGCCGCTCGGTCGCCCCACGCGGATGGAGTTGCAGCGTTGTTCGCCGCCGCTGATCGCAAGCACCTCACAGACCCGAACGCGGGAGATCGGCTTGGGCCACAGCCGCCTTTGAATGGCTTCCGCGACCGGCGCCATCGCGACGGCGATCCGGTGTGTGATGTCAAATATCTAAGGTTGAAGCAAGGCCACTCCGATATGTGGCGCGGAGGGGCCGGGAATCGGTCGTCCGGCGCCGAGGTCGGCAACCGCTTAGGTAGCGCGAAGGCCATGTGAAGATCATTTACATGTTGGTCGGTCGAGCGGCATTACGGACATTGATGACGAATTGGTCTTGGCGATGAGCTGGGCAGGACGCGGAGATGGGCGGCGCGGCTATCATCACGGCAATCTGCGCGAAGCGCTGATTAAGGCCGCCCTTGATCTGATCGAGAAAAAGGGGCCGGCGGGTTTCACATTCGCCGACGCCGCGCGCTGGGCTGGTGTCAGCTCCGCCGCACCCTATCGCCACTTCCGCGACCGCGATGCGTTGATCGCCGATGTTGCCCGGCGCGGCTTCGATCTGTTTGCCGATCGCCTCGAACACGCCTGGAACGACGGCCGGCCGGAGCCGTTCACCGCTTTCGAAAATGTCGGGCGCGCCTATCTCGCCTTTGCCCGGGAGGAGCTGGCCTATTATTCCGCGATGTTCGAGGCCGGGCTGTCTTTTGATGACGATCCGGGCTTGCGGCAAGCCGCCGATCGCAGCTTTGCAGTGCTGCGCCGCGCCTCGGAAGTCTTGTGCGCCCGATTACCATCGGACAAGCGTCCGCCGGCGCTGATGATGAGCCTTCACGCCTGGGCGCTGGCCCATGGCATCGCTTCCCTGTTCGCACGCGGCGATGGCGGCCGACGGCGTCTGCCGATGGCGCCCGAGGAGCTACTCGAAGCGGGGTTCCTGATCTATCTGCAAGGGCTGGGCGCGATCGCCCAAAATGCGCCGCCCGAACAACCTGCGGAACCGTCGTCGCCTTCTTGACAGAACGATCGGCCTCGCGTATGTGAATGTTAGAAACATTCACATGAGCCCGCCATGCATCATCATCTCGGGGCGCATTTGGGTCTCGGCATACCGCTGGTCGGGGCAGCGATCTTGGGGTTCACCATGGTGTCAGAGCGCTTGGACGAGATCGGCAAACCGGCATGGATCGTCCTGACGATTTTGAGCTTTTTTGTGTGGTGGCCGCTCGGACTGGTGGTGCTCGGCTATCTGATAGGGAGTGGGCGAATGGCATGCTGGACTGACGGTGCGGGACCGCGTTGGCAACGGCGCATGGAGCGCATGCAGCGGCGCATGGAGCGGATGCAGGAGGTAGCCGAGCGCTGGGGGTGCGGGAGTTGGGCGCGCCGGCAGGCATCGACCGGCAATCGCGCTTTCGACGAGTATCGCGCCGAAACCCTGCGTCGGCTCGAAGAGGAACAGCGCGAATTCATGGCCTTTCTCGACCGGTTGCGGCATGCCAAGGACAAAGCCGAATTCGACCAGTTCATGGACGAGCGTCGCCGTCGCTCCGAAGGCCCGATGTCGGCGCAGACGATCTGAGACTCGATCAGAACGGCGCGCGCGCGGCCCGATCCTTACCGGCACCGACGATGGCGGCGCTCAGCGTCGCCATCTGTCGTTTGAGGCGGCCGGCGGCGCTCGCGCAGCGGGCAATCGCCGTTGCGAATAACGATGCCGCCTGAGCCGGCACTGGCACATTGATCGCCGCGCGCCGATCTAACGACGACGGCCCACGATCGGAAAAGGTTTGCCAATGCCGGCGATCGATCCGCGTCCGTCACTCTCCGCACCCGACGACGATCCCTATCTGTGGCTTGAAGAGGTGGATGGACAACCGGCGCTGGCCTGGGTCGAAGCTCAGAATCGCGCGACCTTGGCGCGGTTCGCGGACCGGTGTTTCGCCATGGACCGCGAGTTGCTCGAGGCGATTTTTGACCGAGCCGACAATCTGCCGCTGGTTGCCCGGCGCGGCGCGCGGCTCTTCAACTTCTGGAAGGATGCGGCGCATCCGCGCGGGCTGTGGCGCGCGACGTCGCTGGCGAGCTTTCGCACCGAACATCCGGAATGGGAGATCCTGATCGATCTCGACGCTCTGGCGGCCCAAGAGGGCGAAGACTGGACATGGGCCGGTGCCGAGACGCTGCCCGGGCGCCACGACCGCGCAATTGTGATGCTGTCGCGCGGCGGTGCCGACGCGGTCGTCATGCGCGAACTCGACCTTCCGGCAGGCCGATTTGTCGCCGACGGCTTCACATTGCCCGAAGCCAAAGGCGCGGCCGACTGGTTCGACCGTGACACATTGCTGCTTTGCTCCGCCTTTGGCGAGGGCATGGCAACCCGATCGGGCTACGCGCGTACGGTGCGGCTGTGGCGGCGCGGGTCCGACCCGCGGGCGGCGGCGGTGATTTTTTCGGTTGATCCGAGCCACATGGCTGTTTCCGCCGACCGCGACCGAGAGAGCAACAGCGAGCGCGTCTGGTTCGGCGATCGCCTCGGCTTTTTCGATCAAGCGGTATGGCTTGGCGACCATACCGGGCCCAAAACCCGCATCGAAGTTCCGACCGACGTCACCCTCTGCTGGCATCGCGGTTGGCTCGCGGTCAAGCGGCGCTCGCCATGGACGCTCGCCGATGAAACCTATCCCTCGGATACGGTCCTCGGCATTGGGCTCGAGGCCTTTCTCGGTGGTGACCGACAATTCACAAAGCTGTTCGAACCGGCCGAGCGCTGCGTGCTCCAGGGCTTCTTTTGGTGCGGCGGGCGGCTCGTGCTGAATTTGCTCGACAATCTCGAGCCGAGGTTCGAGGCGTTGACCCCATCTGCCGCCGGATGGTCGCGCCAGGCGATCACCGGCCTGCCGCAGCGCGGCGTTGCCAATGTTTGGCCGCTTGACATCCGCACCGAGGAGACAAACGGCGATCTGCTGGCCACCGTGCAGGACCCGCTAAACCCGCCGACGCTGTATCTGCTTCCGCCCGGCAGGGGGCCCGAACTCCTGAAACGGGCGCCGCAAGCCTTCGATCCTTCGGGTTTGGTCGTCACTCGCCACGAAGCCGTCTCGGAAGATGGGACGCGCATCCCGTACACACAGGTCGGCCCGGCCGGAGCGACCGGCGAGGCACCGGTGCACCTCTCGGGCTATGGTGGTTTCCGCGTATCGGTGCTGCCCGTTTATAACTCTGCGATCGGCAAATTGTGGCTCGAGCGCGGCGGGACCAGCGTCATAGCGCATATCCGCGGCGGCGGCGAATTCGGGAGCCAATGGCACGAGGCCGGGCGGCGCGAAGGCAAGCGCCGCTCGCACGACGATTTCGCTGCGGTCGCCGCCGACCTCGTGCGGCGCGGGGTCACCACCCCGCGGCGCATTGCCGCCGAAGGCGGCTCGAATGGCGGCATCCTGATCACGAATATGCTGACCCGCTATCCCGATCGCTTTGGCGCCCTGTTTTGCACGATCCCGTTGATCGATATGCGGCGCTATTCGAAATTGCACGCCGGCGCCAGCTGGATTGCCGAATATGGCGACCCCGACAACCCGGCCGACTGGGCATTCCTGAAAGAAATCTCGGCTTACCACCGCGCCGAACCGGGACATCATTATCCCCCGATCCTGATCGCAACCAGCCGACGCGACGACCGCGTCCATCCGGGCCATGCGCGCAAGATGGTCGCCAAGCTGCAAGCGATGGGCTACGAGGCGTATTTCTACGAACCGGCCGCCGGTGGTCACGGTTATGGCAAGGACAACCGTGAACGCGCCTCGTTTACCGCGCTCGGCTACAATTTCCTGCGCCGCGCGATCGGCTGGCAGCCACGCTAGGCGCGGATCGATCGTCTTGTAACCCAAGACGAGCCCTGTTGATGCCGCTGTATGTCAGAAATCCGCCGCTTGGTTTGCGGGGCGGTCAACAAGTCGCCGCAAGGCGGACTGCTGGCTGCCGCGGCGTCGCCAACACGTGAAACCGGACACACAGCATCACCGCCACAACCACGAGGCCCAGCGCCAGTCCCCACCACAAGCCCACCGCCCCGCAATGAAGCGGGAACGCCAAAATCCAGCCGCCGAGAAATCCGACGCCCCAATAACCGAGCCCGGCCAGCAAGAGGGGCACGACCGCGTCTTTGTAACCGCGCAATATTCCGGCGGCGATCGTCTGCATCCCGTCGAACACCTGGAACAACGCGGCAATCATGATCAATTGCCGGGCGATATGAACCAGTTCACGATTGGCCGGGTTGGCGCTGTCGACATAGACCGCGATGATCGCGTCGGGGATCGCCAACAGCACGATCGCGGTGCCGGCCATGAACCCGACGCCCAGAGCCAATGCCGCGAAACCGGCGCGGCGCGCGGCGTAGGGCCGGCCGGCGCCGAGCTGGTAGGCGACCCGCACCGTGGCCGCTTGGCTGAGCCCCAACGGCACCATGAAGCTTACCGATGCGCAGTTGATGACGAGCTGGTGGGCGCCGAGTGCCGCCGCCCCGAGCAGGCCGATGACTACGCCGGTGGCCGTGAACAGCCCGGCTTCGACGCCTCTGATCGCACCCATCGGCAGCCCCAACCGCAAAATCGCGGCAAACTCGCCGCCACCGGCGCGAATGGCATGGCGCAACATATGCAATCCCGAAAAACCGCGCAGGGCGCGGCTCCACAGCGCAAGGCCGCCGAGCATCAACCACTGGTTAATAGCGCTTGCATAACCTGATCCGACCACGCCCAGGGCGGGGGCGCCGAGACGGCCGAAAATCAGCGCCCAGTTGATCAGCGCATTGGTGCCGACGCAGATGGCGACCACGATCATCACCGCCCGCGCTTGCGAAAAGGCCGCGAACAGGCTCCGCATAACGGCGAAGGCGAGAAAGGCCGGCGCCCCCCACGCCAGGACACGCAGATATTCGCCAATTGCAGCGGCCAGTCTGGGCTCGTAACCGAGCCGTCCCAGCAACAGACCGGAGAAGCTCAACGCGGCCGCAAAAGGTAGCGAAAACATGCAGGCGAGCAGCAATCCGGCGCCGGCGACGCGGCCCGCCGCGAGGCGATCACCCTCCCCCAACGCGTGCGCCACCAGCGGCGTGATCGCGAACAACACGCCCTGAAGAATGATGCCGCCGGTAAAATAAAACATCCCGCCGAGGCCGGCGGCGGCGAGCGGCATCGCACCGAGCCGGCCGACCATCACGGTGTTGGTGACGCCCATCGCCATCTGGGCGAGATTGGCGGCGGCGAGCGGAGCCGCCAACCCGATGATCGCCCGCAGCTCTCCGCCGCGAGCAGCCTCGAAGCGGCTTCGCGCTCGGCGATCGGCGGAAACAACCCTCCTCATCTCGGTTCTCTCTGCGTTTCGCCAAGGCGCCGCCAAGTTTTCGGAGGGGATCTTCAAAAATTCAAAGGCCCCGACCGACTATGGCGGGGCCCTGGGATTGTGATGCTGACGCGATGGTCAGCGCGCGAACAATTCCCCCTCCCCGCGGCACAGCCGCGATGCGACCATCATCGCAAGGGCTCGGAAGGCATGTTCCATGCAGCGTTGATAGGACTATCCACCGCGGGGGTCAACCCCCGGTCGGCGCGGGGGTCAACCCGGTCGGCACAAAAATCGACACCGCTGTCGACCGGTGTAAGCTGCGACGCGAAACGAGCCGGGAGGACGGAAATGGAGATCGGCGCCTCGATCTTTTTCACCGAGTATTCGATGACCCCGAGCGCATTGGCGGCGGCGCTGGAAGAGCGCGGTTTCGATTCATTGTGGGTGGCCGAGCATTCGCATATGCCGCTTACCCGGCGGTTCACCCATCCGCTGGGTGAAGCAGCGCTGACCCGCGAATATTTCGAGGTGATGGACCCTTTTGTCACGCTGGGCGCCGCCGCGGCCGTAACCGGGCGCCTCAAGCTCGCAACCGCGATCTGCCTGGTTATCCAGCGTGACACGATTCAGACTGCCAAAAGCGTGGCCTCGCTCGATCAGATCTCCAACGGCCGTTTCATTTTCGGGATCGGCTGCGGGTGGAACGCCGAGGAGATGGAAAATCATGGCACCGTCTTCGAGACGCGGGCGCTCAAGATGCGTGAGCAGATCGAGGCAATGAAGGAGATCTGGTCGAAGGACGTTGCCGAATACCACGGGAAAATCGTCGATTTTCCGCCGCTGAATGCATGGCCCAAGCCGGTACAAAAGCCGCATCCGCCGATCGTTGTCGGCGGTGCCTTTCGGCTCGCAGCGCGACGGGCGCTGCGCTATGGCGACGGTATAATCCCGTCCGCGCCAAGCGCCGGCTCGGGGAGCGCCGAGGAGTTCATGCCGCGCTGGCGCGAGATGGCCGAAGCGGCCGGTCGCGATCCGCGCACATTATCTGTGACCTTGGGCGGTGCGCCTGAGGATCTCGACGCATTGAAGCGTCACCGCGATCTTGGCGTCACCCGCATGACAGTGCGGTTACCGCCCGCCGGAGAAGACGCGATCCTGCCGGTCCTCGACCGCTGGGCGAAGCTGATCCCGCAACTCGCGGTCTGATCCGTGACCGGAGGGCTCGCAGCGGCTTCGCTCCTGAGTTGCCAACGCAACCCGGTCGCTCAGGCCGGGGCGAACAGATCGCTTCCGGCCGCCTGCCGAAGGCTGGCCATTGTCGGTGGCGCGGGCGTCGCGAAGGCGGTGTCGTTCTGCAAGACCGGAAGCACCTTTTGCGCAAAAAGCCGCATATTCGCTTCGGCCTGGGCGTGCGGAATCCCGCCGAACGAGAATTCGGTCACCAGGTGGTCGGTGCCGGTGACCCGTTGCAATTCGGCAATCTGCTGAATGCAGTCCTCGGGTGTGCCGACGATCTGGATCTTGACGTAGAACTCGGTGGCGCGCACGCGCTCCTCTTCGTCCTGCAGCCGGGCGTAGGTCTTGGCCATCTTGCCATAGGTTTCATAGCCTTTGACGGTGGCAAGATGCCCGTCAGAAAAATGGTAGTGGTCGTCGATCGACTGCCATTTCTTGCCGAGCCACTGCATCGCCCGGTCCTGAGCCTCGGCCCGGCTCTCTGCGCAAGAAACGTTGGTCAGAATGATCGGCGGCGGCGGGTTATGCCCGACCGTCATCGCAATCTCACGATAGTTGACGATGCTTTCGGCCGCCTTGGCCCATTCGTTCTGCATGACCACAAGGATGCCGAAGCCGAGCTTGGCCATGATCTCGGCCGATTCCGGGCTTACCGACGACGCATAGAAGCGGGTCTCGGGATGGGAGATGGGACGCGGCCGGATGGCGGTCTTCGGGATCCGGTAGAATTCGCCCTGCCACTCGAATTCAGGCTCGCGCAATGCCGTGCGGATCAAATTTGCCGCTTCGGCAAAGCGCGGCCGCGCTTCCGCCATGGGGATGCGGAACCCCTCGTATTCGACGCTGGCCGCGCCCCGGCCGAAGCCAAACAGGCAGCGTCCGCCACAAAGAATGTCGAGCAGCGCAATCCCTTCGGCAACCCGGATCGGGTCGTGCCAGGGCAGCACGATCACCGCAGTCCCGAACATCAGCCGCTTTGTGCGACCAGCAAAATAGGCCAGCAGCTCGAGCGGCGCGGGCGACATCGCATAGCCGGTAAAATGGTGCTCGAGGGCAAACAGTGAGTCGAAGCCCAAGGGCTCGGCCAAATCGCCCATCGCCAGATGGTCGCGGACGACATCGACATCCGGTCGCGGCGGCTCCGCCAGCATGTTGAGTGCGATACCGACTTTCATGTCTGTCTCCTTCCGCCGGCCATCAAACCGCCGATGCTCGAACCAGGCAACATCCGGCGCGCTCCGGGCCCGGGCTTATGGCAATAGCGCCTTTCCCTCATGCCACAATCGACGCACGACCTCGCCGGCAGGTTCGGCGCGGGCCAACGCCGCTGCCTGTCCGGCCCAGGCCTGCATTCGCCGCCGATCGCCGGCCCGCGCCGCCGCCTCCCGCAGCGGCGCTGTAAGCCCGCGCTGTACCGGGTAGGGTGCGGGCGGCGGCGCTTCCGGCGCTTCGGCAGCGCGCACATAATCGTTCGCGATCGCGCGACCCAACCGCCCGCTGAAGGCGCGCGTCGGCAATGTCGCCTCGGGCTCGAGTTCGCTGAGCGCATCGGCCCAGGCCGGATGGATCTTCGCCTCCGGGCAGCGCAGAAGCGCCGTGCCGATCTGCACCGCACTTGCGCCGAGGGTCAGCGCTGCCGCGACACCGCGGCCGTCCGCGATACCGCCGGTCGCGATAATCGGGACGGAGAGCTTGTCGGCAAGCCGCGGTATCAGGGCAAACAGCCCGATGCTCTGCCGCGCAGCGGCCGTCGGCTCAAAACTGCCGCGATGGCCGCCGGCTTCGCTGCCTTGGGCGACGACCGCGTCCGCACCCGCCGCCTGGGCGGCGAGCGCCTCGCCCAGCGTTGTCGCACACGCAAACCAGGCGATGCCGCGAGCCTTTAGCTGCGCTACGAATGCGGGCGGAAAGAGGCCCATGATCGTCGACACCACCGGCGGCGCGGCGGCGAGAAGGGCCGCGCATTGCGCCTCAAAGTCGATCGGCGGGGCGTCGCCCGCCTCCGGCGGCACCGGCGGGCCCCAGCGGCCGAGAAATGCGCGCAGACGCGTCTCGTTTGCGACGTCTCGGGCGGGTGGCGGATCCGGAATCCAGAGGTTGAGCTGGAAACAGCCGTTGCTGTTTTTCCGGAATTCGTCGACCCATGCCACGACACCCTGCGGATCGGTCATCAGCGCGCCCATGCCGCCCATGCCGCCCGCATTGGCGACCGCTATGGCAAGCTCCGGCGGGCAAGCGCCGGCCATTGGCGCCTGCAGGATCGGCACGCGCAGCCCGTAGCGCCGGCAGAAAGCTTCGGCGCGTGTGCGGGCCGTTTGCTCGGACGGCATCGCGACGGCCTCCTTCGGGGTGCGGCTCGGCTAACCGCGACGCATCCGGTACCAGGGATGCGGCTGTCCCGGGATTTTCGCGCGCAAGGTGTAGACCGAAGTTCGCGCGGTGAAAAACATCGTCTTCAGATCGGGACCGCCGAACGCCAGGTTGGCCGGAACCTCGGGGGTACGGATGATGCCGAGCCGGGTGCCAGCGGGTGTGAACACCCAGGTTCCCCCCGGCCCGGTGCAATAAACATTGCCCGCCTGGTCAACCTTCATGCCGTCGGGGACACCGTCGGTTTCTTCTGACGACATGTCGGCGAAGATGCGCCGTCTAACCATGTTGCCGGCGCCGTCGAGTTCGATCGCATGAATGTACTGGGCGTGGCGCGTATTGGCGACGTAAAGAACGCGTTCGTCGGGCGAAAAAGCCAGCCCGTTCGGGTATTCGAATTCCGCAACCAGCCGGTTCGATCCGTCGGGATTGACTGCGTAGACGCCGGAATGCGCCAGCTCTTTATCGGCGAGCGGTACGCGCAGCCCTGGATCGGTGAACCAGATGCTGCCGTCTGATTTGCAGATGACATCGTTCGGACGGTTGATGCGGCGGCCTTCGTAGCGATCCATCAAAACTTCTGAAGTGCGATCGTCGGACCAGCGGGTCACGCGGCGGTTGCCGCCCTCGCAGATCACCAGCCGGCCGTTAAGGTCGAAGGTCGTGCCGTTGCCTTCTCCGGTTTCCGTGCGCACGGTTTCGGGGGCGTGACCCAGGCGGAGGCGATAGAACCGGCTCGCCCGCACATCGGCGAAATAGTAGAAATCATCGGGATGCCACAGCGGCCCCTCAGTGAAGACAAAGCCGGTCGCCGGGCGCTCCGCCGCGGTGGTCTCGAGCACCTGATCCAGTCCTGCCATTTCCGTCCCCCGCTCTGCCGCCGATCGATCCGCCAAAGGCTACTCCTGGGCGGGTGGGCTGTCCATTTCACCGGACGCGGCCGGTCGGCGCCTGTCGATCGCGATTCGGCCCTCGTGCGGGAGGCAGGGCGATCACCGCCTCCGCCTCCTGGTTTGCTGTCCAGGCTGGATCGCGCCGGCATGCGGTCCGCTGCCGGGCGCTTCGGCGCAGAAGGGTAGCGCAACGCCCCTTGTCCCGGTAACGTGGCCGTGGGGAAAGTCAGGCAGGGGTTCACGGGATGCGGGGGGTCGCATTCTTGGTATTGTTGGCGCTTGTCGCTTGCGCAGGTGAGAGCCACGTGACCGCGACTGCGCCGGCGCAGGAGCAGGATTGGCAAACAGCGAACGGCCAGCCGCCGACCCGGGCTGAGTTTGCCGCGCTGATCGCAGCCTGTGAGGATTTGGTCAAAATGACGGTCGAGAGCGGTCCGATGAACGGTTGCCTGGCCGATCTCGGGCTGCACCGGGTGCAATAACCGCAGGGTGCGGCGGAGGCGGCATGGCGGCGGAGATTAAGATTGCAAACCCGCCCGCGTTAGGCCGGCCGCTCGGGCCTTACTCCCATGTTGCCCGCGTTAAGGCCGCGGAATTTGTGTTTATCGCCGGCCAGGTGGCGGTCGACCGCGACGGCAACGTCATCGGGATCGGCGATTTCGAAGCGCAATGCAGGCAGGCCTTCGCCAATCTTGCCGCCGCGCTCGCCTCGGTCGGCGCCGGCTGGGGCAATATCGCGCAGTTCACAACCTATCTTGTGCATTCGCAGGACATCGGAAAGTTTGCCGCCTACCGCGCCCGCGAATTCCCGCAGCTTTTCCCGAACGGCGCCTATCCGCCGAACACGCTGCTGATTGTCGACCGGCTGGTCAACGAAGCGTTGTTGGTCGAGGTTCAAGCGATCGCCGCACTTTGAACGCGTTACGCCAACAGCTCACCCAGGCGGCGAATGATGCGGTCGGGGCGCACCGGGCAGCCGGGCGGCAGCCCCGTGCCATAGCCATCATGCCAGATGGCATGGATGCCAAGCCGCTGCGGTGCCGCAACCTCCCATTCGAGATTGTCGCCAACCATCCAGGTTTCACCCGGCGTCACACCAAGCGCCGTCATCGCGTGGGTGTAGGCGCGCTCCTCCGGTTTGCCGAATCCGTGCTCGCCTTCGATCTGGATATGGTCGAAGCGGTGTTCGAGCGCGAACCGAACGACCTTCGCGCGCTGCGGAACGGCGGCGCCGTTGGTGACCAACGCCAGTTTGACCCCTTGCCCGCGTAACCGGTCGAGCGTCTCAAGAGCGTCGGGAAAACAGCGCAATTCGGCATCATGCAGCCGGTTGTAACAATCGGCGATCTCGTCGCAGAGGGTGGACGCCGGGACGGGATGGCCGGATGCGCCAAGGCTGGCAAAAGCATCGGCGACGATGCGCCGCCGCGCCTCGACGATGCGGTGGCGCCAATATTTGTGGCGGGCCGGATCGGCCCAGAGCTCGCGCGAACTGTCGATGATCGCGTTCAACGCCGCCGCCGGCGCCAATGGCGCAAGATGCTCGCGATAACTCGCGAGCACCCGCCGCCATTGGAACTCCGACGGGCCGAACGCGACGAGGATCGTGTCGTCGAGATCGAACAGAATGGCGCGCGGCAGCGTCGACATTTGCTCTTGAGTCGACATTTGCTCTTGACCTGAGTGTCCGGGCCTAGCCGGCCGTAACCGGGGCGATCGCCTCACGATGCCGGCTTGCGATTGGCCTGCTCGAAAATACGGCGGTGCAGCTCGAAATCATAGGGCCGTTCGGTCAGCGTCTCCGGATCCCACTCGCTGCGGGCGACCCCGTAGAAATCGCCGCCATAGACGTGGAGTGCAGCCGTCAGACGGCCAAGCGGGTTGGTGACCGAGTGGATGACGTCGCGACCCAGCGGTTCTGCGCACCCCACTCCCAATGACTTCGCGCCGGCCGCCTCGATCAGGCCGCTGGCATCGCTCGCCACCCGGCGCCAGAAAATGTTGTCCTCGCGCCCGGTATAGACGCCGATAACCGCCCACATGCGATGGTCATGAGGCATGACGGTCATCCCGGGCCCCCAGACGACATTGAGGATCGTCAGGCTGGGCGAGCGATAGAGCGGCTCGACTCCGGCCAAATGCGGTTCACCCAACGCCGCCAGCACGGCGGCGGGATTGCAGACGGCGCGGGCCACGACTTCGCGTGCGGCCTTGTGGCTCGGCTCGGCGGCAATTGCGGCACGACAATCCTCGACAAAGCGATCGACATCGAACATCGGCTTGCTCCTCGATTGGCGGCATCTTGTTCCGCTCGTCCGTGATCGAAAGTCCGGCGAGAATCGCATTTGAGTCGCGGGGTTCCCGCCTCGCTCGGCCAAACCCCGGCTCGCGGCGTCAACCCGGGATCCCATCCACCCGCCCTTGGCCGGCCTCAATCTGTCGCCAGAGCGGCGGCCGCGGAGCGGTGGCCCCGCTGATGGAAATAGTTGGCGCGGTAAAATTCGACGACCAGATCGCGATAAACCGCCGCCGGATAGCGCGCCGGGTTGCCGGGGCCGACACAGGACGGCAGGCATTCGATGACCCGGTCCGGGTTTGGGCTGTGGAAATAGGCGATCGAATACCGGTCCATGCCCGAATCGTTCAGCACGCCGTGCGGGGTCGACAGAAAGCGGTCGTTTGACCAGCGGCGCATGATGTTGCCGAGATTGATCAGAAAGGTGCCCGGGATGATCGGCGGCGCAAACCATTCACCCGAAGGCAACCGCACCGCGAGGCCTGGCACCTCCGAGCGCGCGAGTGCGGTCATAAAGCTATTGTCGGTATGGGGTCCCTGGCCGAAGGCATCGTCCTCGCCCGTGTCTTGCGGCGGGTAATGCAGGAAGCGCAGATTGGCATGCGCCTCGTCGGCGAAATACGGGGCGAAGAAATCGGCCGGCATCCCCAGGGCGACGGCAAACGCCGGCAGCATGCGGTCGCACATCGCCCCCACGGCTGAGAAATAGGCCATCATGTCCTCGCGCAACCCGAGCAGGTCGGCCGGCCATTGGTTGCGGCCTCGCAACGGCTTGCCGGCGACCACATCGGGATGATCGGGTTCGCGGTCGTGGCTGACAAAAAAGCTCTCGTTAAAATTGGGCTTGGTCGCTTTGTGCACGGTCGACGCACCCTGTATCGAGGCGTTGAGCGGCAGATAGCCGATATTATTCTCGTTGAGCTTAAGCTCGAGTTTGCGTTCGAGCGGCAGGGCAAAGAACCGGCGCGAGGCGGCAAAAGCGCGTGCGATCAGGCTTTCGGGCACGCCATGATTGAGCGCGTAGAAAAACCCGACTTGCTCGCAGGCATGCGCAACCTCCGGCGCGAGGCGATCGAGAGAGCCCTGCTCGCCGGCGAAAAAGGGCCCAAAGTCGATGACCGGGATTGCATGCGCGGCCGCTGCATAGTCGCTTACCGCCTGCTCTTTGAAAAGGTTCATCGAGGTCTCCGTTGCGCGTGGGCCCAATATAGGCGAGCCGCGGCGGCGCTTGCCAGCAGTTCGCCGTGTCGATGCTCCGACCGCCGCCTGCCCGCGAGCGTTCCGCGGCCAGCCGCTCGACCGGTCACGAGCATCGGCATTAATGAGGTGGTCGGCCGTCGCAAGCGCGACGAAGACGCACTTGCTCCGCCGCAACGGGCGGGCGATATCAGCGGCGATGCCGATACTGTTTTCCGTTGTGCTGATCGATCTGATCGGCTTTGGCCTCGTCATACCGTTACTGCCGTTTTACGCGGTACGGTTTGCCGCCTCCGCGCCGGAAGTGACATGGCTGATGGCGACCTATTCGATAGCACAACTGGTCGCCGCCCCTTTCTGGGGCCGTCTCAGCGATCGCGTCGGCCGCAGGCCGGTCTTGATGGCGAGCATGGCTGCTTCGGCCGCGGCCTATGTCTGGCTCGGCGCCGCCAACGCCTTGTGGATGCTGTTTGCCGCCCGCGCCCTTGCCGGCTTGTGTGCCGGCAACATCGCAGCCGCCCAGGCTTATATTGCCGACATTACGACCCCGGAACAGCGCGCTCACGGCATGGGCATGATCGGCGCGGCCTTTGGTCTCGGCTTCATTTTCGGACCGGCGCTGGGCGGCTTTCTCGCGGGCAACAATCCGGCCACGGCCGATTTGCAGATCCCGGCCTGGGTGGCGGCATCCCTATCCGCGGCGGCCTTGTGTGGCGTGTTGTTCGGGCTGCGCGAAAGCCACCCGCCGGAGCGACGCGGCCTTGCCTCGCCGCCGGGGCGCGCCGCAATGATCCTTGATGCGCTGCGCCGGCCGGTTTTGTCGCGCCTGATCCTGATCTTCTTTCTGGTGATCCTCGCTTTTGCCGCGATGGAAAGCATTTTTGCATTATGGGCGCTGAGGCAGCTCGATTGGGGGCCGCAGACAGTCGGCTATGTCTTCGCCTATCTCGGGCTGTTGTCGGCGGTCATGCAAGGCGGGCTGACGCGGATCCTGACGAAGCGGTTTCGCGAAGAGCGGTTGCTGCTGGCCGGCCTGGTGCTGCTGGTTTTGGGGCTCGTCGCTGTGCCCTTCGCCCACGGGCTCGTATTTCTGGCAGCGGCGTTCGCGTTTCTCGCGATTGGCCTCGGCCTCGTCCAGCCGGCTCTGAACAGCTTGATCTCCACGCGTGCGGCGCGTGGCGAGCAGGGCCAGGTGCTGGGCGTGACCCAATCGGTCGGCAGCCTGGCGCGCATCGTTGGCCCGCCCTTTGCCGGTTATCTGTTCGCCGGTTTCGGGCGGGGCAGCCCGTTTCTCGGCGGCGCGCTCATTGTGGCGCTCGCTTTGTTGCTGGCGCTTAACCTGTTTGGCGGCGTTGGCGCGGCCCCGCTGGCCGAGCCGGAGCCGCCGCCCGGCCCGGCGACATGAGCCGGCGGGGCCGGCCGATAACCCCGGGGCCGGCCGGCCGTCGCGGCCGCCTTATCGACGAATTGCGGGCGCTGCGCGCCCTCGCCCCTCACTTGTGGCCGCGAGATTCGCTCGAATTGCGGGCTCGCGTCGCGCTCGCGCTGACATTTCTGGTTGCCGGGCGGGGGATCAACATCGCGGTCCCGTTCCTGTACAAGCATGCGGTGGATGCGCTGACGCCGGCGCGGGCTCTCATTACGGTGCCGACGGCGCTGATCGTGGCCTATGGCCTCGCCCGTGTGATGGCCCTGGGCTGCAACGACCTGCGCAATGCCGCCTTTGCCAAGGTGACGCAGCGCGCCGTGCGCCGCCTTGCCTTGAAGGCCTTCCGCCACGTCCACACTCTCGCCTTGCGTTTCCACCTCGAACGGCGCACCGGGGGGCTGGCGCGGGCGATCGAGCGTGGCACCGCCGGCATCGAGTTCCTGCTGACGTTTCTGCTCTTTAACATCGTCCCCACGCTGCTCGAGATCGCGATCGCCTGTGCGATTTTGTGGCGGCTCTACAGCTGGACATTTGCGGCCGTCACGGCGGTGACGATCGTCCTCTATGTCGGATTTACCTTTCTTGTCACCGACTGGCGGGTGCGCTTTCGTCGCGACATGAACGAGCGCAACAGCGAGGCCAACACCAAGGCGATCGACAGCCTACTGAACTTCGAGACGGTCAAATATTTCGGCAATGAGGAACATGAAGCGCGCCGCTACGATGCCGCACTTGCGGCCTATGAACATGCCGCGGTCAAGAGCGAGACCACGCTTGCCGTCCTCAATCTCGGTCAAGGGCTGATCGTCGCGACCGGATTGGTCGGGGTCATGTTGCTTGCCGGGCGCGGGGTCGCGACGCGGGTGATGACAATTGGCGATTTTGTCTTGGTCAATGCCTATCTGATCCAGCTCTACACGCCGCTCAATTTTCTCGGCGTCGTCTACCGCAACATCAAGCAGTCGCTGGCCGATCTCGAACAGATGACGGCTCTGATGGCGGTCCAGCCGGAGATCACCGACCGGCCCGCCGCGCGGCCGTTGAAAATCACGGCGGGAACTGTCGCGTTTCACCATGTCGATTTTGCCTACGACCGACGCCGGCCGATCTTGAGCGACGTCGATTTCCGGGTGCCGGCGGGGATGAGGGTCGCGCTTGTCGGACCCAGCGGCGCTGGCAAATCGACGGTAGCGCGGCTGTTGTTCCGGTTCTGGGACGTCGGATCCGGCGCGATCGAAATCGATGGCCAAGACATTCGTTCGGTGACGCAAGACAGCCTGCGCCGCGCGATCGGGGTCGTGCCGCAGGACACCGTGCTGTTCAACGACACGATCTTCTACAATATTGCCTATGGGCGGCCGGGGGCATCACGTGCCGCGGTCGAAGAGGCGGCGCGAATGGCCCGCATCCACGAGTTTGTCGCCGACCTTCCCGACGGTTACGACACTCTCGTCGGCGAACGGGGGCTCAAGCTCTCGGGCGGTGAAAAGCAGCGGGTTGCGATTGCCCGCGTGCTTCTGAAAGCGCCCCCTATTCTGGTATTCGACGAGGCGACCTCGGCCCTCGACACCCGTACCGAGCGCGAAATCCAGGCAAGCCTGGCCGAGATTGCAGTCAGTCGCACGACGCTGATGATCGCGCACCGCTTGTCCACGATCATAGACGCGGACGAGATCCTGGTACTGGACGCGGGACGGATCGTGGAGCGCGGGCGGCACCGCGAACTGTTGCGAGAAGGCGGGGTCTACGCCGCGATGTGGGCACGCCAGCAGCAGTCAGAGCGGCGCGCAGAAGCGACAGTCTAGACCGGTTTGGCGGCGGCTATGTCCCTCTGCGACCCGGTCAAGCCAGGCCTGCCGGCGCTGGTCGGGGCATTGCGGCGCGGTGACCGGCGGGCGCTGGCGCGGGCCCTCACCCTCGTCGAATCGACGCGCAGCGATCATCGTGCCGAGGCTGAACAGCTGCTGGCCGCGGTCCTGCCGGCGACCGGGACTGCGGTGCGCATCGGTGTCACGGGACCGCCGGGCGCCGGCAAATCGACCTTGATCGAGCGCTTTGGGCTCGCCGGTATAGCCCGCGGGCATCGTGTCGCGGTTCTCGCGGTCGATCCCGCCTCAAAGCGGGGCGGCGGCGCCATTCTCGCCGACAAGACGCGGATGAGCGAGCTGGGGCGCTCGTCGGCCGCCTTCATCCGCCCATCCTCGGCCGGCGATGCTCACGGGGGTGCGGCGCGCCGCAGCCGCGAGGCGGTTTTGCTATGTGAGGCCGCGGGCTTTGATGCGGTGATCGTGGAAAGTGTCGGCGTCGGCCAAGCCGAAACCGCGGTCGCCGACATTACCGACATGCTCTTGCTCGTCTTGCCGCCGGCCGCCGGCGACGAATTGCAGGCGATCAAGCGCGGCATTGTCGAACTTGTCGATCTCGTGCTGGTCAACAAGGCCGATGGCCAACTTGTCGATGCGGCGCAGCGTACCGCCGCCGATTATGCCAATGCGATGCGGCTGATCCGGCCGCGCAGCGAAGCGTGGACCGTAACGGTGCGCGCCGTATCGGCGCTCGAAGGGTGGGGCATCGACGAGATCTGGGACGATGTCGCCCGCTTCCGTGCCGCGCAGACCGCGAGCGGCGCCTGGGAACGCCGTCGCCGCGAGCAGGCCCGCACCGCGCTGTGGGCGGAGATTGAGGGCGGCCTGGTCGAAAAATTTCGTGCAGCGCCCGAGGTGGCCGCTCGCCTCGCTGCGCTCGAAGCCGGGGTTGTCGGCGGCACATGCACCCCCGGCGCCGCGGCGCGCGAACTCCTGGCTGCTTTTTTCAAGGGTCGTTAACGCCGACACCGGCCGCGTGGCCCGGCACCAGGGTGGCGAGAGTATCGGGCATCAGAGCGGCGGGGCGCGGCGCCGGTGCCGATTGTCTCGATTGAAGCGTCCGCGCCGGTGCGTCTGTCGGTTGTCATGTCTTCGCGCCCGGCGCGCGCATACGCTATCGTCGGTCTCCGTGCCGCAAGAGGTTTGTTCGATGCGCCTGTTGATCGCGATGATGAAGCACGAGACCAATACCTTTTCGCCGGTGCCGACGCCGCTCACCCGCTTTGGCAACGGACCGGGGCCGCTCTATGGCGAGGCGGCGGTGCAAGCCTATCGCGGCACCGGAACCGGGCTCGGCGCCTATCTCGACCTGGCCGAAGGCGAGGGTGCGGAAATCGTCCTGCCGGTCGCCGCCTCGGCCCCGCCCAGCGGGCCGGTCGAAGACGCCGCCTATGCGGCGATCACCGAGCCGATCCTCGCTGAAGCGGCCAAAGGCGGTTTCGACGGCATTCTGCTCGACCTGCACGGGGCCATGGTCACAGAAAGCCTGGAGGACGGCGAGGGACAGTTTTTGCAGCGGTTGCGCGCGATTGCGCCCGAGACGCCGATCGCGGTCGCGCTCGACATGCACGCCAATCTCTATGACGAAATCGTCGCCAACGCCACGGTCGTCGCCGGCTACCGCACCTATCCGCATGTCGATACCTACGAGACGGCGCGGCTCGCCGGCGAAATCCTGCTGCGCACGATCCGCGGTCGGGTGCGGCCGGTGATGGCTTGGGGCAATGTGCCGATGCTGCCGCACATCATGCGCCAAGGCACCGACGACCACCCCAATCGCGAACTGCAACACCGCTGTGCGACGATGGTCGGAGAAGGCGCCCTGGCGGCGAGCTTGTTCACCGGCTTCCCGCATGCGGACATCAGGAATGCCGGGCTTTCCGCCGTGGTTGTGACCGACGGCGATCGCGAATTGGCCGAACGTCTGCGTGACGAGTTGCTCGACCGCGCCTGGGTCGAGCGCGAAGCGTTCGTCTATCGCGGTGAGCCGCTCGCCCAATCCGTCGGCCGCGCCAAGGCGATGCCGCCGCCCGCCCCCGGCGCCGGGCCGATCGTGCTGCTCGACCATTATGACAATTGCGCCTCGGGCGGGACGATGGACACGACCGCGGTGTTGGCCGAGCTGCTGCGTCAGGGGCTCGACAATGTCGCGGTCTTCGCGATCTACGATCCCGAGGCGGTGCAACAGGCGATCACCGCCGGCATTGGTGCGCAGATAACCTTGCCGATCGGCGGCAAAATCGCGATGCCGGCGATCCCGGTGGCGAGCCGGCCGCTCGTGGTTTCCGGGTCGGTCAAGACGATCTCGCGCGGACGCTATCGCAATCGCGGCCCGATGGCGCGCGGATTGGAAATGGATATGGGCCCGTCGGTGGTGCTCGATACCGGCGCCATCGAGATCGCGCTGATCTCGCGCCATGTCGAGCCATCGGACCTGAATTGCCTGTTGAGCCTCGGTATCGATCCCGCGCAGAAGCGCTACCTGATGCTGAAGAGCCGCATCCATTGGCGGGCGGGCTTAGGCGCGATGGCGAGCGCCGTCGTCGATTGCGCCGGGGTCGGAGTGTGCACCTCCGATTACGGCCAGTTACAGTTTACCCGGGTGCGCCGCCCGATCTTTCCGCTCGATCGGCCGAACCGCCCTGGCTAATCAAGGGCGCCGCGGCGCTGTCCGAATTGGCGTGGCCGGATCGCCGACCTTAGCGCTGACGAACCGGCAGGTAGCGGCGCCCGACCCCGAGACCGGGTAATTCGCCGCGGTCGAGGCGCGGTCGGCCTTCGTCGCCGCGTGAGGGTCTTGACCCGTCGGATGTGGGATCGTCAGCGCCTGCGGGCGCGCGTCTTGCCGCCAACTCGCGTTCACGACGCAGTTCGGCGAGGCGGGCGGCGATCGTTGCAAAGTCATCGGCGGCGCGAGGTCTGCTCACGTTTCCTCCGCAAAGGCTTTGGGACCGCCCCTTGGTTGGGGCAGCCAGATTGTTGAACGGCGACGCATGCATGCGCTCCCGCGCTGAATTTCGCAAGCGCAAATCACGGAACAGCGTTGATCGAATTCTCGGGTCAAGTGCAGCGTTTGGCGACAACCCGAGCTTCGCCCAACCCCGCGCGCCTCCAGCCTTTTATTTCATGTCATCGCCGTCCCAGCGGGTGGTTTTGGGGAAACTTTTGGCGAGCAACCGAGCCCGGATGCGCGCCGTCGCCGCGCCCGGTCGCAGCCCTCGGCGCTGCCGATGTCAGCCGCTGCGAATGAGCGATCGGGGTTGTCGGGTTTGCGGTTTTGAGGCGTCCGGAAGGGCTCGATGATGTTGCGGTTGTCGGCTGCCGCCCGACGCGGTTAGGTTGCTGTCACGCTTTCAGGAGCAGGTCATGGACGGCACCACCGAACTGATTGAAACCGACCGCCGTTTCCTCGTTCACCCGCTGCACCATCCCGATGACCACAAGCAGCCGCTTGTCGTCACCGAGGGCCGTGGTGCAATGCTGTACGACGCCTCGGGCCGCAGCTATATCGACAGCCTGGCCGGTCTGTGGAATGTCAATGTCGGCCACGGTCGCAGTGAACTCGCCGACGCCGCAGCCGCACAGATGCGTCGTGTCGCCTTTGCTTCCGCCTATATCGGCGCCACCAACGAGCCGGCGGTTCGATTAGCCGAAAAGATCGTCGGGCACGCCTATAGCAATTCGGCAGCGGTCTATTTCACAACCGCGGGAGCCGAGTCAAACGAGTCGGCGTTCAAATTTGCGCGTTACTATTGGAAGATCAGCGGCAAGCCGGACAAGACGAAGATCATTTCGCGGCTGCACGCCTACCACGGGGTGACGATGGCGGCGATGAGCGCCACCGGGATGGCCGCGTACCAAAAGATGTTCGGTCCTCTGGTTCCGGGATTTGTCCAGGCTCCCGCCCCTTATGCTTATCGCTGGGCGGGCAATGAGGAGCCGGGCCTGGGCGCGGCCGAAGCGGTCGAAAAGCTGATCCTCGCCGAAGGTCCCGATAGTGTCGCAGCGGTTATCGCCGAACCGGTGCAGGGCGCGGGTGGGGTCATTCCACCGCCGCCTTCGTATTTTCCGAAATTACGCGAAATTTGCGACCGTTACGATGTTTTGCTGATCGCGGATGAGGTCATTACCGGCTTTGGGCGAACCGGTCGCTGGTTTGCGCTTGGTCATTGGGGGGTGGAGCCCGATCTGGTTTCCTTTGCCAAAGGGGTGACGAGCGGCTATCTCCCGCTGGGCGGCGTGATCGCCTCCAAACGCGTGCACGACGCGATAGAGAGCGCCCCCGCCGATCGTAAATTCATGCATGCCGCCACCTATTCGGGACATCCGGTGTGCTGCGCGGTCGGCCTCAGGAATATCGAAATCATCGAGCGGGAAGGGCTGGTCGAGCGCGCCGCAGTGATTGGCAAGCGGCTCTTTGCGGGGCTTGAAGGGTTGCGCGACTTGCCTGCGGTGGGCGATGTGCGCGGGCTCGGGCTGATGTGCGGGGTCGAACTGGTCGCCGACCGCGCCGTGAAGGCGCCGGCGGTGGGCCTCGGCGAAAAGATCACGCGCGAGGCGCTGGCGCGCGGCCTGTTGCCGCGTATCCGCGCGGGCAGCGTCGATCCGCCGATCGGTGACACGATCTGCCTTGCCCCGCCACTGATGACGCCGGAACCGACGATCGACCGCATTCCGGAAATTCTGCGCGAGGTTATCGTCGCCGCGACGCAATAGCGGTTGGTTGCCCTCGGGCGGTCGTCTCGTCGCGGTTGTGCGGCCGCTGTTTGGGGCCGCTGTGATGTTTCACGTGAAACCTCGACAGCGGCGGGCGCCCTTCATAAATTCCGCGGCCATGAGCGAGATGGCGCAGCGATACGACGTGATTGTCGTTGGCGGCGGGCACGCCGGATGCGAGGCGGCGGCGGCCGCGGCACGGCTCGGCGCCCGCACGCTGCTTCTGACCCACAAGCGGGCCACAATCGGCGAAATGTCCTGTAACCCGGCGATCGGCGGGCTCGGCAAGGGCCATCTGGTGCGCGAGATTGACGCGCTCGACGGGGTCATGGGCCGTGCCATCGACCGGGCCGGGATCCAGTTCCGGATCTTGAACCGCAGCAAAGGACCGGCGGTCAGGGGACCGCGAGCTCAGGCCGACCGCAAACTCTACCGCGCCGCGATGGCTGGGCTGCTCGCCGAAATCCCGAGCCTCGAAATCGTCGAGGGCGCGGTCGAAGATTTGTTGATCGACGGCGCTGGACGGGCCGCCGGCGTGGTTCTTGCCGGCGGTGGGAAAATTTCAGCCGGCCGAATCGTGCTGACGACCGGCACATTTCTGAATGGTCTGATCCATATCGGCGAGGAAAAGATCCCGGCCGGGAGGGTTGGCGACCCGCCGGCGCGCGGGCTTGCGGCCAGCTTGGCCCGGGCCGGTTTTGCCCTGGCGCGGCTCAAAACCGGAACCCCGCCGCGACTCGACGGCAACACGATCGACTGGGCGGGCCTCGAGCCGCAATTTGGCGATGATCCGCCGCCGCCGTTTTCGTTTGTCACCGACCGGATCACGACGCCGCAGGTTGCCTGCCACATCACCGCGACCACCCCCGCCACCCACGCCCTGGTTCGGGCCAACCTTCACCACTCGCCGATGTATTCGGGCGACATCACCGGCATCGGTCCGCGCTACTGTCCCTCGATCGAGGACAAGGTCGTGCGCTTTGCCGAGCGCGAGCGGCACCAGATCTTTCTCGAACCCGAGGGGCTCGACGACGACACGATCTATCCGAACGGCCTGTCGACATCGCTGCCGCGCCCGGTGCAGGAGGCGATGCTGCGGACGATCCCCGGCCTCGAACGGGTCGAAATGCGCCGGCCGGGTTATGCGATCGAATACGATTTTGTCGATCCGCGCGAACTTTATCCGACGCTCGAAACGCGCCGCATCCCGGGCCTCTTTTTCGCCGGACAGATCAACGGGACCACCGGCTATGAGGAAGCGGCGGCGCAAGGCATGCTCGCCGGCCTTAATGCCGCGCTTGCCGCATCCGGGGCCCAGCCGCTCATACTCGACCGTGCCGACGCCTATATCGGCGTCCTGGTCGATGATCTCGTCACGCGGGGCACGACCGAACCCTACCGAATGTTCACCTCGCGCGCCGAATACCGGCTCGTGCTGCGCTCCGATAATGCCGATCAACGGCTGACCCCGGTTGGACTTCGCATTGGTTGCGTCGGCCCTCAACGCGCGCGCCGATTTGCCGCCAAGATGGACGCCCTAACAGCGGCGCGTGCACAGCTCGCCGCGCTGACGATGACGCCGCTGGCTCTCAAACGTCATGGCCTCACCGTCAATGAAGACGGTGTCGCGCGCAGCGCTGCCGAACTTCTCGCCTATCCCGGTGTTGACCTGCGCCGCCTTGCCGCGGTTTGGCCCGAGCTCGGCCGCATACTTCCCGAGATCGCCGAGCAGCTCGAGATCGACGCGCGCTATTCCGGCTACCTCGAACGTCAGCGCCGAGACATCGCCGCCTTTCGCCGCGAGGAAGCGCTGTTGCTGCCCGACGATCTTGATTACACGCGGATCGGCGGCCTCTCGCGCGAGATTTGCGAGAAACTTTCCAACGCCCGGCCGACCAGCTTGGGCGCTGCGGCGCGAATTTCGGGGGTGACCCCGGCCGCCCTTGTCGCCCTGCTGCAATATGTCAAACGCAGTTCCGGACGCGAGGCGGACCGTTTCCACCACCGCTTCGCTCCCCCCGCCGACGACGAGCAGGGAGGAGGCCTTGCCGCATGAACCCCCGCTCGGCGCGGCGGGTTTTGCGGAACATTTTCCGGTTTCACGTGAAACCCTCGCCCGGCTCGAAGCCTATGTCGAGCTGCTGGTGCGCTGGGCGGCGAGGATCAATCTTGTCGGGCGCAACACCCTTACCGATTTGTGGCGCCGGCACATCCTAGATTCGGCGCAGCTCCAACCACTGGTTCCCGAGGCGGCGCGGAGTCTGATCGATCTCGGCAGCGGCGCCGGTTTTCCTGGTCTTGTCCTGGCGATCCTCGGCATCGGCGGTGTCGAACTCGTCGAGGCCGATTCGCGCAAGGCGGCGTTTTTGCGCGAGGCGATCCGCATCACCGGCGCCCCCGCGACGGTCCGTGCCTGCCGGATCACCGCGGTGCCGCCTCATGCCGTCGATGTCGTGACCGCGCGGGCGCTCGCGCCGCTCGACCGCTTGCTTGATCTTGCTGCGCCATTCATCGGGCCGGACACGGTTTGCCTGTTCCCCAAAGGTGAGCACGTTGTCGAAGAATTGACCCTCGCGCGCAAAGGCTGGACAATGACGAGCGTGATGCGGGATAGCATCGCCGATCCACGGGGGGTGGTTCTCTGTTTAAAGGGGGTTGCGCGTGAGCCTCGGGGGGGATGAGGCCTACGCAGTCCAGCCTGAACCGGTTGCAAGAGCGCATATTCTTGCGATTGCCAATCAAAAGGGCGGGGTTGGCAAGACCACGACCGCGATCAATCTTGCGACCGCATTGGCGGCTGCCGGGCGCCGCGCCCTGATCATCGACCTTGATCCGCAAGGCAATGCCAGTACCGGGCTCGGGATCGAGCGCGCGCGGCGGCGCCTGTCCAGCTATTCGCTGCTCCGGGGTGAGGCGGAGCTCACCGCGGCGGCGCTTCCGACCGCGGTCTCGGGGCTTTGGGTCGTGCCCGCCTCGGAGGAGCTGAGCGGTGCCGAATTCGAGTTCATGGACCGCGAGCGCCGCGAATTTTTGTTGCGCCGCGTGATCCGCGCACAAGCCGAAGCCTGGGACGAGGTTCTGATCGACTGCCCGCCGTCGCTCAATCTGCTGACGATCAACGCTCTCGTTGCCGCCGACAAGGTGTTAGTGCCGCTGCAGTGCGAATTTTACGCGCTTGAGGGGCTCAGCCAATTGCTGCGGACCATCGAACGGGTGCGGCAGGCGCTCAATCTGCGGCTCGAAATCGAGGGTGTGTTGCTGACGATGTATGACGGGCGCAACAATTTGAGCCAGTCGGTCGCCGCCGATGTGCGGGCGCATTTCGGGACTCGCGTCTTTACCACCATGATCCCGCGCAATGTGCGGGTGTCCGAGGCGCCGTCACATGGCCAGCCGGTGCTGCTTTACGATCGGCGCTCGGCTGGCGCGCAGGCCTATGTCGAACTGGCCGGCGAGATTCTGCAGCGCAGCGCCGGCAGGCCGCGATCATGAGCGAGCGGGTCCGACGAAAGCCTTTGGGCCGCGGATTGGCGGCGCTTTTCGGGGAGATCGAGAGTGTCGCCGCGCTCGAGCCGGCCCGCCAGCGGCTGGTCTCGATTGAATCGATCCGCCCGGGCGCGTTGCAGCCGCGTCGTCGCTTCGACGAAGCGGAGCTCGAAGCGCTGGCGCAATCGATGCGCGAGAAGGGCGTATTGCAGCCGCTGCTCGTGCGCCCGACCGATCACGATGAGGCGGCATTCGAGCTGGTTTCCGGCGAACGCCGGTGGCGGGCGGCGCAGCGCATCGGCATGCATGAAGTGCCGGTCATTGTCCGGGCGTTGTCCGACGGCGACGCGCTTGAAATCGCGCTCGTCGAAAATCTGCAACGCGAGGATTTGTCGCCGTTGGAAGAGGCCGAGGCTTATCGCCAGCTCATCGGTCAATTCGGCCGCACCCAGGCGAGCCTTGCAGCGGCGGTCGGCAAGAGCCGCAGCCATGTCGCCAACACCTTGCGCCTGCTGTCGCTGCCGTCGGCGGTGCGGCGGCGGCTTGAAGCCGGCGAGTTGTCGGCGGGCCACGCCCGGGCCTTGGTGGCGGCCGCAGATCCGGTCGCCGCGGCCGAGGAGGTCGTGCGTCGCGGGCTGAATGTTCGTGCAACCGAGCGGCTTGTGCAGCGCCAAGACGAGCCGACACCGCGGCGCCGGGGTCGTGATCCCGATACGCTGGCGCTGGAACGCGACCTCGGGGCCCGACTTGGACTGCGCGTGCGGCTCGAGACCCGGGGGCAAGGGGGTGCCCTGACCCTATACTACGACAACCTCGAGCAGCTCGACCGGATCCTCCATCTCCTGCGAACGGAACCTGCCAACCCGCGCGCTCCTCACTGACACAAGCAGTGTTCGTTGCCCGCCGGGGCGAGGCAGTTGCATCTCGCGGACGTTGCGCAGCCGATCGGCGTTCGGATGGTCAAGATCGCGGGCCAGCCCCGCCAACAACGAGGAGGCGCCCGGCTGCAGGCGAGCGACCGCTTTTCGAGCCCGCGATGGGACCGGCCTGCGGCCGCTGCCGGAGACGATGTCAGAGGTCGAAAAACACGGTCTCGTGGTCGCCCTGCATGACGATGTCGAAGCGATAGGTTCGGGCTCCCCCTTCCGCCGAGGTGTCATCAGGGGGCTTCGCGATCAGGGTCTGACGGCGTTCCGGCTCCTCGATGGCGAGGAGCACGGGATCGGTTTCGTTGCGCGGATCGCCGGCGAAATAAATTCGCGTATAAAGCTGTTTCAAAAGGCCGCGGGCGAACAGCGCCACCGCGATATGCGGGGCTTGCAGCGCGTTGCCGCGTCCGGGGACCGGCCCGGGCCGGATCGTCGCAAAGCGAAACCTTCCTTCGGCATCGGTCGATACCCGCCCGAAGCCGCGGAAATTCGGGTCGAGGGGCCGGTCGTTGCCGGCATCTTCAGGGTGGGCGTAACGGCCGGCGGCGTTTGCTTGCCACAGTTCGAGGCAGGCGTCGGGGACCGGGGCGCCGGCGCCGTCGATGACCCGGCCTTCGATGACCAGGCGCTCGCCTTGCGCGCCCGCGGCGGCAAGATCGGCCCAGTCGGGCCGGTCGAGCCCGATGTGAAAAAACGGCCCGACCGTCTGCGATGGCGTCGCGATGGGCTTGCCGGGCATGTCAGGCGGTCTCCATCGGCGTCGCCTCGCGACCGCGTAACACGATGTCAAAGCGATAACCGAGCGCCCATTCCGCCTCGCTGAGATCGGGATCGTAGTGCGCGACCAGCCGCTCGCGCGCTTGGCTATCAGCGGTGCCGAGATAGATTGCGTCAAACGCAAGCAGCGGATCGCCTGGAAAATACATCTGCGTGACGAGCCGGGTCACGAAGGCCGGACCGAAAATGCCGAAATGAATATGCGCCGGCCGCCACGAATTGTAGCTATTGCGCCAAGGATAGGCCCCTGGCTTGATTGTCAGAAACCGATACTCGCCGCGCTCGTTGGTCAACGCTTGGCCGCGCCCATCGAAGTTCGGGTCGAGCGGGGCGTCATGCTGGTCGACCGGATGACGATAGCGGCCGGCGGCATTGCACTGCCAAAGCTCAACCAGGGTTCCGGGCACCGGCCGACCATCCTCGTCGAGCACCCGCCCGGCGACGATGATGCGCTCGCCCAGCGGCGGGCCACCGTGGCCGCGGGTCAAATCGGCGACATCGGGACCGGCCCAGCGGTCGGCGAAAACCGGACCGGTAATTTCGGTCAGCGTATGCTCGATACGGACCGGCCGCCGTCTCGGCGCGCGCGTGACTGTGCTGGTATAGTCGGGATGCAGATAGGGCGGCTGCCGACCTTCCTGCGGTCGGGCATAGGGCCGGATGTCGTCGCTCATCGTCCATTTCCCTTCCTGCGCGATTGCGGGGCGACCCGATAAAGCTGTGCAGCCGGTGGTCGGCGGTCAAGCAACCAACGCCAACACGATCCCGGTTTGCAGCGGTCACGGCCACGTTTTTGTCACCGCCAAATAAGCCGGAAGGCGGAAACAGCCTGCTTGCACCCTCGTTATCGATCCCGCACGACAGGATCGACCGCGATGAGGGGGTCCAAATGACGGCTCTGATCAGAAAACCGCTGAAGGCGATGCTGAGTGTGGTCGTGGTTGGCGGCGCTCTTTTAGGCGCGCTCGGGCTGAGCGCACCGGCCCAGGCGGGTGTCGCGATCGGGATCGGCATCGGCGTCCCGGGGTTCTGGGGGTATTACCCGCCACCGGTCTATTATTATCCATACCCGATATATTACGCCTATCCTTATCCATATTACTATGGCTATCCCTATGCGGCTCCCGTGTATTTCGGGCCGCGGCGTTATCGGTATCGCCATTACCACCGCGTCTGGCATTAAATGCGAGAGCGGTATTGGTTTGGCGCCGATTATCGCACGCCGCAGGTTTTGGCGTCGTCGCAAACGCGGTCAAGCCGGATCTCGAGGGGCAGGAAGAACACGCGCAGACTGACCAGGATCGGCAAGCGTCGCGCATCGTCGGTGAAGGTGGCAGTGACCGGGCGCGGCGCATTGTCGGGATCGCCGTCATTGTGCTTCATGCCTTTGAAGCCGGCGATCGGCCGCAAGGTCAGCAAAACTTGCACTTCTCCGGCCTTTGGCGCGGTTTTGGGCAGCACCTGCCCGACCACGTCGAAACGGCGGGTGCCGTCGTATACCGGTATTGCAAAAGGGTTTTCCGCCGTGGCGCCGCGCCCGGTGATTGCCGTCCGCACCTGCTCGAGCGCGGTTAACGGATCGAGAATGTCGCGCCGGTATTTTTCGTCCAACAGCGCCTTGCGGCTCGTATCGCCGGCGCTGCGTTCGGCGACGACGTAGCCGTCATGCTTGACAAAGCGCATCCCGATGCGGCTGTCGCGCCATTTACGCAGATCATATTGCGCGTCGTAACGAACCGGTTCGGCGCTGCGGTTGCGCCCGAAAAGGCCCGACGCCTCGGCGTCGGCGCGAAAACGGGTGAGCAGTTGAACCAGCCCTTCGGTGCGGATCTCGATGCGGTCGCGGTAGGTGCGGTTCTCGACGGCAAGTTCAAGACGGATGCGCGCCGCCGGCAGCCCAGCCCAAAAGGCGGTATAGTCGGCGACAAGATCCTCGGCCTCGGCCCCTGTCGCCAACAGCAGCAACAATAGCGCCGCACCGGTCAGGCGTCGCCCGAGCCGGCTGGCGGTGGATCCGAGCTTTCGGCCCGGCGACCGCACCCTCGCCGTCGCGGTTGCGCGCCGCTGATGCGGTCCGGCCGAGACGTCGTCCTTGGCGAGTGCTTGGCCGACGCGGTCGGTCAACGGTCCGAGGCCGACTATCGAGTTGGCTCGCCGACCGACGACCTAGGGTCCGCGGCAGATCACGTTGAGCAAGGCTTGGCGTTTTTCGACCGTCACCGCGTGGAGGGCGCGGTCGAGCGCCGCTGGCAGCTGCGCCGGGTCCTCGACCCGTTCGCCATAGCCGCCGGCGGCGGCGCAGACCTGTTCGAAGGCCGGCAAGCGATCGAGATCGATCAGCGGCGGCTTGTTGCTGCGCATCGCCTCACCTTGCGGATACATCCCCATCGTCGCGCGCCGCACCGCGCCCCACATCGAATTGTTCATGATCACAAACAACACCGGCAGATCGTGCGCCGCCGCAGCGTGGTGCAACGCGACTGGATTGCCGAACAGATGCGAACCGTCGCCGAGTACGGCGATGACGAGCCGGTCGGGGCATGCCAGCTTGGCCCCGAGCGCGGCGCCGCCGCCCCAGCCGAGCCCCGAGGCGGGACTCGAGCCGAAATAAGTTCCCGGCAGGTTCGTGCCGCAATGCTCGGACAGCAGCGTGTATTCGTTGACCAGGATCGCATCCTCCGGTTTTGCCGCGCCGATGCAGGCGCTGGCCCAGGCCATATCGATCGGCCGGCGCCGCTGCGCCGCCTCGCGGGCTCGGCGCCAGCCGGCCTGTAATGCCTCGCGCCGCTCATCCAGGCGCTGGCGCCGGGCGGAAACCGCATCCCTGCGGCTGTGCCGCTCCAGCGCTGCCGACAGCGCCGGCAAGGCGACAACCGGCGCGGCCGTGACCGCGAGGTCGCACGGGAAGCCGCGGATCGGATAGCGCTGAAACAATGGATCGATGCCGAGATGGATGACGCGACAATCCGCGCCCGGCGCCTTTAGCTGCGGCACCCACGGCACGTCACATTCGAGGACCAGGATCGCATCCGCATCGGCCAGATAGGGACCGGCGTCGTAGCCGAGATGGCAAGGATGGGCGGCGGGCAGCGATAGGTGGCGTGGGCGATGCTGCACGACCGGCAGCGCAAAGCGTTCGGCCAGTTCGCCGAGCGCGGCGACCGCCGCCGGGTCGCGTCCGGCGCTGGCGGTGATGATCAGCGGATTTTGTGCGCCGGCGAGTATCCGGGCCGCTTCGTCGATCGCATTCGGATCGGGACCGGGGGCGGCGGCTGCAACCCGGCGCGGCGGCTGGTCATAAAAAAAGCCGGGCAGCGGCGCGGCGAGGACCTCGCGCGGCAACGACAGATAGACCGGCCCCCTCGGTTCGGTGGTCGCGACCGCCAGGGCGCGATCGACGACAGTTTCGAGTTGCTCACCGTTTCTGAGTTCGTAATCCCATTTGACCAGTTCGCGCACCATCCCGGCCTGGTCGAACATTTCCTGTGCCCAGTGGATATAGACGTCGCGGGCGCCGGGCAGTCCGGCTTCGGTCAGCGGCGAGCGGCCGGCGGTGAACAACACCGGGATGTTGTCACGGGCGGCGTTGAACACGCCGCAGATCGCGTTCGCGGTGCCGACGCTGACATGAACCATGACCGCCGGCACCCGCCCGGTGACCATTGCCCAGCCATGCGCCATCGACAGCGCCAGGTTCTCGTGCGCGGCCAGCACCGGTTTCGGCACCCGCACCCCGCTGCCGGCCGCTTTGGCAAAAGCCTCGACGAGCGGCGCGAAGTCGGTGCCGGCATTGGCAAACAGGTATTCAACCCCGCGCTCGGCGAGCAGCGTCAGATACGCCTCGGCGATGCTGTCGACCGCCATCTGCTTGCGCGCCATCTCCTATCCTCCTGGGATCGACATCCATTGACCATTAGACGTGGCGCCGCTATGGCGGCGTCGTCCCCCGATTAGGCGTCAGGCCGGCGGCTGCTGCGGCAGCGCGCGACCGTCGAGGTCCGCATGGGCAAGACCGAGATGACGCAGAACCGACGGCGCAATATCAACAAGCGATGAACGCGCGGTGCGTAAGCCGGGAGCAAATCCGCCACCCGATACATACAAAAACGGTCGCTGCTCGTTCGGTCCGAGCCCGCCATGCTGGCCAAAGCCGGTCACGTCCTTTTCGCCCGACGGGTCGCGGACGATGGCGCTGTGGCCCGACACGCCGTAAGGATTGGGCCGATCTTCCGTGCGCATCGTGACGGCAATCCGGGCCGCCGACGCGGCCGGCAGCCCGATCGCGGCGAGGCGGTTACCGGTGAATACCTGGCCCGCCCAAGCTTGGCCTTCGAGAAATTTCGCGACCTCGGCGACAAGCGGCCCGTCCGGATCTGCGAAATACAAAACCGCCGCCGTGCCGTTCGGCGCGCCGACAATTTCGGTCGATCGGCTGGCGCGTTTCAACCCCGCCTCAGTCAGGACCTTATCAAGATCGATCGTCTCGGCAACGGTTTCCATCCCATGATCGGAGCCGACAACAAACAGGATGTCCTCGCCTGCGGGATCGAGCCGCGCCACCGTCTCTGCCACCCGCCTGACGTTGCGATCGGCGGCGGCGATCGCGCGGCGATGCTCGGGCGAACCCAGCGGTGCGTGGTGGCCGGTGAAGTCAGGCTCGGAGAGCCACAACAGCGCCAGGGTCGGGGCGCGGTCGTCAAGCACCTCGGCGCAAAAGCGCTCGGTTACTGCGTTGTCGCCGGCCTCGCCCTTGCCGACCGCCAGCCCCTCGCCGGCCGGGAGCGGGCGCCGGCCCGGCCCGAAACTGCCGGCCGGGTTGTAAACCCAGCCCCAGCCGTCGGGGTCGAGAAAATAGGCGGCGCCCGGCGACACATTCGAAAAGGCGATCGCCTCGCCGCCGCGGCGTGCGATCCGTTCGGCCATCGTCGGTACATGCAAGGTACGCCCGGTCGCGCGGTAGAGCCGGTCGCGGAAATCGGGGGCGCCGACCGACAGGCAAACGAGCCCGTTGCCTTCGTCAAGCGCCATCGTATTGCCGAGCAGGCCATGCCGCGCCGGTCGGCAGCCGGTCGCAATCGAGGCGGCGCTGGCCCGGGTGGTCGAAGGAAAGACGCTGGTATGGTTGGTGAATTGCGCCGAATGTCGGCCCAGTTCGCAGAGAAAAGGTGCGTCCGCGGGCGTAATCAGATCGCGGCGAAGACTGTCGCAGATGACGATCACGGCGCGTTTCATCGGTCATCGCCTCTCATCGGCTCCGGCCTCGCGGGCCTCGGGGTCGCGCGCCAGAATAGCGCGGCACAGGCTTGCGGGCAGCGGTGTCTTTTCGCCGGTGGCGTTGACCATCAGGATCAACACGGCGCGGCCTTCGGCGCACAAGCCGCGGCACCAGACGGCATATTCCATCTCGAAACTGGTGGTCCCGAGCCGCGCCGTGCGCGCCGTCACAAGGATCTCGTCGCCATAGACCAGCGGCCGCAAATAGCGGATGCCGGTTTCCGCCATCACCGGCCCCGGCGCCGTCGCCGACAGTTTCGGCAGTCCGGCGGTTTCCAGGTAGCGATTGCGGGCCTCTTCGAACCATTCGAAATAAGCGCGGTGGTTGGCGTGACCGAACGGGTCGCACTCGCTCCATCGGACACGGTGACGGATCGCGAAGACCCAGCCCGCGGCCACCCCGAACCGCGCAAATTCGGCGCTTTCCGCCTCGCTCATACCGCGGCCTCCGCCATGGCACGCCCGACCCGCCGCGAAAGGTGGCGCCGCCGGCAACCCTCTGCCCTGCTTGTGCCGGTCGGCAAGCTGCGCCGTGACCGCCGGGCGGAGACGTCGGGTTGCGCCGCCGGGTGGGCGGCCTTATGATCCGCTCCTCGGCGGGAGCCGCCGCGGTCGGAGCGTAGCGCAGCCTGGTAGCGCATCAGCATGGGGTGCTGAGGGTCGTGAGTTCGAATCTCACCGCTCCGACCATTCTCCCGCCTCCTCCCGCCGAGGGCTTCACTTTAGCGGAGATCGCGGGATGAACGCGCCGAAATCCGAGCTCGAACCCTGGCAATGGCCTGAGGAGGAGTGGCGCCGGCGCGTCAACCGGGTACGCGCCGGACGCCGGCTGCGGCCGGCGGAATGGCCGGGCGGGGCGCGCTGCGCGGTGGCTTTGTCGTTCGATAGCGACCATGAAACCAACGATCTCCGCGACGGCGGCAATTCAATAGGGCGGCTGGCTTGGGGGCAATACGGCAACCGTGTCGGCGTGCCGCGCATTCTCAAGATTCTGGCGAAATACGGGGTCAAGGCCAGCTTTTACGTGCCGGCGGTTACCGCGCTATTGCACCCCGACGAGCAACGGCAGGTCGTGGCCGAGGGCCACGAGATCGGCATCCATGGCTGGATCCATGAATTGAATTCAGTGCTGCCGCGCGAGGCGGAGCGCGATCTGATGTTGCGTTCGGCCGATACCCTTGAAAGCGTGAGCGGGGTGCGCCCCGTCGGACTGCGCACACCGTCCTGGGACTTCAGTCAGAATACTCTCGAAATCGAGAAGGAGATGGGCCTCCTCTACGATTCGTCGCTGATGTCGGACGAGGATTGCTACGAATTGCTGCTCGACGGCGAACCGTGCGGGGTTATCGAATTGCCGGTCGAATGGGTCCGAGACGACGCTGTTTATTTCATGATGCACCGGTTCTCGAGTTTACGGCCGTACACGCCGCCGGCCGATGTCTTTGACATTTTTCGCCGCGAATTCGACGCCGCTTACGCCGAGGGGGGCATCTTTCAACTGACGATGCACCCGCATGTGATCGGCTACCGCTCGCGCATTTGGATCCTCGACGAGATCATCCGCCACGCACAGGCGCAAGGGCGGGTGTGGTTTGCCACCCATGCCGAGGTTGTCGATTGGGCCAAACGCCACGCCGCCTGACCCATCCCGATCCGGCTCGCTACCGGCGGCGGCTTGCGCTTCGCGGCCGATAGGGGGCCGTCTGCCCCGATGGCTCCGGCATCGGCCGAGACTACGCCAGTGACGCCGTCGGCGCCGACCCGCTGCGGTTACGTCGCGCTGATCGGGGCGCCTAACGCCGGCAAATCAACGCTGTTGAACCGGCTGGTCGGACACAAACTCGCGATCGTTACGCCAAAGGCGCAAACCACTCGCTCGCGGCTGTTGGGCATCGCGATCGAGGGCGCCGCGCAGCTCATCTATGTCGACACGCCGGGCATTTTTGCCCCGCGTCGGCGGCTCGACCGGGCGATGGTGGCGGCTGCTTGGTCGGGGGCCGAGGATGCCGATCAGACCGTGCTGCTGGTCGACGCCGCCAACGGGATCACGGCCGATGTTGCCCGCATCCTCGATCGGCTCGGCGAGCGTCGTTGGCGCGCCGTGCTGGCGCTCAACAAGATCGATCGCGTTCGCCGGGAGCGTCTGCTCGGGCTCGCCGCCGAGCTTACAAAGCGCGGCGATTTCGACCCGGTGCTGATGATCTCGGCGCTCACTGGCGACGGAGTGGACGACCTGAAGGGTTATCTCGCCCAAGCGGTGCCGCCGGGACCTTGGCTCTTTCCGGAAGACCAGCTGTCAGACGCCCCCGAGCGGCTTATCGCCGCCGAACTCACCCGCGAACAGGTGTTTTTGCAGTTGCATGACGAATTACCCTATGCCTCGACCGTCGAGACCGAGAGCTGGGAGGAACGCCGCGACGGCAGCGTGCGGATCGGCCAAGTGATCTATGTCGAGCGGCCGAGCCAGCGGGCCATCGTACTCGGCGAAGGGGGGCGGCGGATCAAGGAGATCGGTGCCCGGGCCCGCCTCGAGCTCGAAGCCATGCTGGGACGCCGCGTTCACCTGTTCTTGTTTGTCAAGGTCCGGGAGAACTGGGCCGAGGACCGCGAGCGTCTCGCCGCCCTCGGCCTCAATCCCCAGGTCTAAAAGCGGCGGCATGCCCGACGTCGGGAGCCCTCGCTCGTGACGGGGCAAACGGTCAACTGGCCCGGCTTGGTGCTATGATTGGGTGATGGAGTGGAGCGATGCGGGGTTTGTGCTCGGTGGACGGCGGCACGGCGAGCATGCGCTGATCGCCGAATTGTTGACCCGCGAAAACGGCCGCTGTTTCGGGCTGGTTCGCGGCGGGCAGTCGCCACGATTGCGGGCGGTGCTGCAACCCGGAAATCTGGTCGCGGCGACTTGGCGCGGCCGCCTCCCCGAACATCTTGGTTTGATGACCTGCGAGCTGGTTCGCGGTTACGCGGCGCGGCTGCTTGACGACGCCTCGCGGCTGGCCGCACTTGGCGCGGCCGTCTCGCTGCTGACGCTCAGCCTGCCCGAGCGCGAGCCGCACCCGGACGTTTTTGCCGGCTTTATGTCGCTGATCGATGCGCTCGATTCGGCGCCGGACTGGGCCGCCCATTATGTGCACTGGGAATGCGCGCTGCTTGCGGCGCTGGGGTTCGGGCTTGACCTCTCGCGCTGCGCAGCGACTGGCGTGACGACCGACCTCGCCTATGTCTCGCCCCGTACCGGTCGCGCGGTATCGCGCGCGGCGGGTCGGCCCTACCACGCCAAGCTATTGCCGTTGCCTGCGTTTTTGTGGCGCGACAGACCGGCGGGGCGAGAGGAGATCGGGGCGGGGCTGCGCATGACCCAATATTTTTTGGTGCGCCATGTGCTCGAACCCCAGGGTCGCGCGCTGCCCGCCGCCCGCGCCCGGCTGGCCGCTTGCTTTTGGGACGCCGCCGCTCCTGCTAACTAAATACCGACAATCGTCAAGCTCACTCGGGCTTGCAGGTCCGCGAACGAGGCCGCCAAATCATGCCCCTGTCAGCCCCGTTAGGGGAGGTTCGCGAGGTCGATTTCGCCGCCGCCCTGGGCGAGCGTTATCTGTCCTATGCGCTCTCGACAATTATGTCGCGCTCGCTGCCCGATGTGCGCGACGGGTTGAAGCCGGTGCATCGCCGCATTTTGCACGCGATGCGGCAATTGCGGCTGGATCCCACCGCCGGTTACAAGAAATGCGCCCGCGTCGTCGGCGATGTCATCGGCAAGTTCCATCCGCATGGCGAGCTTGCGGTCTATGACGCATTGGTGCGGCTCGCGCAGGATTTCTCGCAGCGTTATCCGCTGGTCGATGGCCAAGGGAATTTTGGCAATGTCGACGGCGACAACGCCGCCGCGATGCGCTACACGGAAAGCAGGTTGTCGCCGGTCGCGCAGGCGATGCTCGAAGGCATCGACGAGAATGCCGTCGATTTTCGCCCGACTTACGACGGCGAAGATAGCGAACCGGTGGTGTTGCCGGCGCGCTTCCCAAACCTGTTGGCCAACGGCGCTACCGGCATTGCGGTCGGCATGGCGACCAGCATTCCACCGCACAATGCCGGCGAGCTGTGCGCAGCCCTCCTCCATCTGATCGAAAATCCGGCAGCGACGGTTGATGCGCTGTGCGCGCATGTTCAAGGTCCTGACTTTCCGACCGGCGGCGTCGTGGTTGAGACTGCCGAGAGTATCCGCCAAGCCTACGCCACCGGTCGCGGCAGTTTCCGGCTGCGCGCCCGTTGGACAAATGAATCGTTGGGCCACGGCGCTTACCAGATCGCGGTTACCGAAATCCCCTTCGGGGTGCCGAAGAGCCGGCTTGTCGAAAAGATCGCCGCGCTGCTCGATGAACGAAAATTGCCGCTGATTGCCGACCTCCGTGATGAGTCGGCCGAGGATGTCCGGCTCGTCATCGAGCCGAAAAACCGCAATGTCGATCCCGAAACGTTAATGGAGCAGCTGTTTCGACTGACCGAACTCGAAATTCGCGTCCCCCTCAACCTCAATGTCCTCGATCCGGCCGGTGTGCCGCGGGTCATGAGCCTCAAAGAGGCGTTGCAGGCCTTTCTCGATCACCGGCGCGACGTATTGCAGCGGATGAGCCGACATCGGCTCGCCGCGGTGGCGCGCCGCATCGAGGTGTTGAATGGCCAGATCGTTGTCTACGCCAATCTCGACGAGGTGATCCGCATCATCCGCGAGGCCGACGATCCAAGGGCCGAAATAATGCGCCGCTGGGAACTGAGCGAGGCGCAGGCCGAGGCGATCTTGAACATGCGGCTGCGGGCGCTGCGCCGACTCGAGGAAGCCGCAATCCGCAAAGAGCTGGCAGGCCTTGCGGCGGAAGAACGCCAGCTCCGCCGCTTGCTCGACAGCGAGCGCCGACAATGGCGGGCAGTGGCCCGCGAAATCGCCGCCACCGCAGCCGAATTCGGCGGCGATAGCGCGCTTGGCCGACGCCGCACGACGATCACCGAGCCGCCAATCGTGGTCGATATTCCGGTGGCCGCACTCATCGAGCGCGAGCTGGTCACCGTGCTGTGTTCGCAAAAGGGTTGGGTGCGCACCGTGCGCGGCCACAATGTCGCGGCCGCCGACCAGCGCCACAAAGACGGGGATGGACCGCGTTTTGCGATTGAGGCCGAGACCACCGATCGACTGGTCGCATTTGCGACCAACGGCCGCTTTTATACTGTCCCGGTCGAGCGCTTGCCGGGCGGGCGCGGTCACGGCGAGCCCTTGCGGCTGATGATTGACCTGCCAAACGAGCATGACCTGGTCGCGATGTTCGCCTATCGACCGGCCATGGAATTGCTGGTGGCAGCCAGCGACGGGCGCGGCTTTGTCATCGCCGGCGAAGAGGCGCTGGCCCAGACCCGCGCCGGCAAGCAAATTCTGACCCCGGGGTCGGGCGCGGTGGCGCGCATCTGTGTGCGCGCCGAGGAGGGGGACGCGGTGGCGCTGGTCGGCGACAACCGCCGCATGCTGATCCTGAAACTCGATGATATTCCGCTGATGAGCCGCGGCCGCGGGGTCATCCTGCAGCGCTACAAGACGGGCGGGCTTGTCGATGCCAAGGTGTTTCGCTTGGCCGATGGGTTGAGCTGGCGGCAAAGCGAGGCCCGCACCCGCACCGAGACCGACCTCGGGCCGTGGCTCGGCCGGCGCGGCGGCGCCGGCCGCCTGGTTCCCAGCGGCTTCCCGCGTTCCAACAAATTCGGCTAAGGTCTCGACCCGCCCAAACGGTTCGGGCCAAAGCCGGGTTTGGGTGCGGCGAGTTGGGAATGCCGATGGAGACCGCCGATGCCCGAAGATGCCGCTCGCAACCTGACAAAGCAGAAACTCAGCGCCAGGGAATTGGTGCTGTGCCTCAACCTGCGGCTGACGCGCAGTGTCGATATCGCGATGGTCGCCAAGGCCGGCGGCTACGATGCGCTTTACGTTGACATGCAGCACGCGCCCTACTCGATCGAGACCACGGCCACGCTGTGTGCGGCCGCGCTCGGCATCGGGGTGACACCGTTGGTGCGCGTGCCGAGCCATGACGCGCAGTGGATGAGCCGGGTGCTCGATGGCGGCGCCCAGGGCGTAATCGTCCCCGACGTCGAAACCCGCGAACAGGCCGAGGCCGTCGTGCGTCATTGCCGGTTTCCGCCGCTCGGACGGCGCTCGGTGATGGGCCTTGGCCCCGCGCTCGGCTATCGCGCGCTGCCTCTGGGTGAGCTCAATGAGCGGCTCAATGCTGAGACGGTCGTGGTCGTGATGTTGGAGACCGCCCGCGGCATCGACAACGCCGAGGCGATCGCGGCGGTTGCCGGCATCGATGTGCTGTTGATCGGCTCGGGCGACCTGACGACCGATTACGGCATTCCGGGTCAGGTCGACCATCCGCGGCTGCGCGCGGCTTACGAGCGGGTGGCCGGCGCCTGTCGCGCCCATGGTAAGACCCTGGGCGTCGGCGGCATCCGCCACAATGTGGCGTTACAGGGCGAGCTGATCCGGCTTGGCGCGCGCTTTGTGATCGCCGGCACCGATGTCAATTATGTTCTCGCCGGGGCGCGGCAGGATACCGCGGCGCTGCGCGCGATCCCGCTCGGCTGACATGCAGGAGCCCGCGGCGCCTGTCGGCGCGGTTGCGAGCGCTGCAACCGGCGCCAGCCGCGAGTTGCTGGCCGAAGGAGCGGTGGTCCTGCGCGGCTTTGCCCGCCTGGAGGCCGCCTCATTGGTTGCGGCGGTCGCGAAAATCGCCGCAATTTCGCCGTTCCGACAGATGACGACGCCAGGCGGCTTCAGGATGTCGGTCGCGATGACCAATTGCGGCGCGGCCGGCTGGATCACCGATCGCGCCGGTTATCGTTATGAGCGCGTCGATCCGGCGACCGGGCGGGCCTGGCCGCCGCTGCCGTCCCGGTTCCGGGCTCTGGCTGCGCGAGCGGCGGCGATGGCGGGCTTTGCTGTCTTCGTGCCCGACGCCTGCTTGATCAATCGCTACGAACCCGACGCCAAATTGTCTTTGCATCGCGACGAGGACGAGCGCGATCTGTCGGCGCCGGTGGTCTCGGTCTCGCTGGGCCTGCCGGCGACGTTTCTGTGGGGAGGGCTTTCCCGCAAGGATCGGGTGCGGCGGGTCCGGCTCGAACATGGCGATGTTGTGGTTTGGGGCGGCCCCGCGCGCCTCGTCTATCATGGGGTGGCGCCGCTCGCCGATGGCGACCATCCGCAAACCGGCCGCACGCGCATCAATCTCACGTTGCGCAAATCTCTGTGAGACTTTGCGGATAGCGATCTGGCTGGGCTACCGCGCCGGGCTACTAAGGTATCGCTACCGGTGGTTTGGTTTCCTGGCTGACGACCGGTCTGACCTCCTCGGTGCCGCGCGGATTTTCACCAAGGCCAAGCCAGCGGCGGCGGATTGCTCCGGGATCGGCCCCGCGTACGCGGTATTCGAAGACCGACATCGCATCGGAAACGCCCTTGAGCTGGTCAAACCCGATCGGATGCAAGCGCCGGTCTGCATCTGCGAGCGCCCGGGCCACATCGCCGGATATTGCGCAGCGTACATTATGGATCTTGGCCGCGTCCTCCATGCGCGAGGCGATGTTGATCGTGCTGCCATAGATCCCGATGGAACGCTTGGTGTCGCCCTGCTCGCTGACGACCACATCGCCGCCATGCACCCCGATGCGAAAGCTCGGCACCACCCCGAATTGGGCTCTATAGGCGCGCTCCTCGCGACGGACCGCCGCGAATACCGCGTCCAGGGCTCGCAATATTCGATCGTTGCGCACCGCCTCTCGCCAATCCCAGATCGCGATCAGCCCGTCGCCCTTGTAGAGATAAATCTCGCCGCCGAAATCGGTGATCGGTTTTGCAATATCGAACAGAAATTTGCCGACCAGCGACTTGATCTTGAGCGCGCCGAGCCGTTCGGCCAACGCGGTCGAGTTGTTAATATCGATAAACATTAGGACTTTCTGCTGCACGACCGGGCGATGATAGGTGCCGATCATCAGATGAAACAGGTTCTCGATGCCGATGAAGTGTACCGTCCGCATGACCACGATGCCGATCACTGAAAAGGCGATCACAATCGGAAGAATAAACGGCAGGCGTCGATACGGTACCGGCGTCGGATACCATCGGTAAAGTACAAGATGTGAGATATTAACAGAAACTACAAAAAGAACTGCGACAAAAAGTGTGTAGACTGCAATCGATAGCAATGGATGGATATTGCGCATCCAGCGACCGCTTAAGCTTTGCACATAAAATTGTTCGAATACGCCGACCCCGGTGCCGACAAATATCGCGTTGAGGATCCCGAAGGCGGGCGGCCGGCCTTGCGCGAGCGTGGTCAGCCCGGCCAGCAACGCGAAAATGACAACCGACAGGAAAATCGACGCCAGCTTGCGGCGGGTCGATAGTGAGATTGGCGTCAGCGGAAAGGTCATTGCAGAACCGCCGTTGCAAAGGCAAATCGATCCGCCGGCGCGCGGCTTCCTTGATCTGATCTGGGAAAGCGCACGAAGACGACAAGGGCCGGTGGGCTTTGATCACCCTTTGGTGAAGCGACGCCAAGCCGCAAGATGCCGTCAACACACGCGAGGGTGGACAGAAAGGAGCGGCGATGCCCGGTCAGTTGCCCGGCGAAGGGGCGGTATTTCTCGATCATGTCGCGCACTTCGTTCCGGCGATGGAGCCGGCGGCGGTCGCGCTTTCGGCCTGCGGGTTCCGGCTGACGCCGTTTAGCGAGCAAACAAACCGGGTCGCAGGCCAAACCGTTGCGGCTGGCACCGGCAACCGCTGCGCGATGCTGCGACGCGGATATCTTGAGATCCTGGTCGCGACCGGCGAAACGCCGCTTGCGCAGCAGCTGCGCGCGAGCCTCTCCCGTCACATCGGGCTGCATCTCGTGGCGTTCAGCACCGGCGATGCCGCCGCCGAGCATCGGCGGCTGGCCGCTGCCGGATTTCCGGTATTGCCGCTCGTGGATATGCGTCGGCCGGTTGCAACCGAAAGCGGCCAAAGAGATGCGCGCTTCACGATTGCCCGCGTCGCGCCTGGGGCGATGCCGGAAGGGCGTGTCCAGTTCTTGACCCATCACAGCGAGAGCCTGGTTTGGCGCCGCGACAGGCTCGATCATCGGAACGGCGCGCAGGCGTTGCGGGCATTGTGGGTCGCTGCCGCCGATCCGCACGAACCCGCGCAACGCTTTGCGCGGTTCACCGGCCGCCCGGCTCGGCGTGAGGGTGAGATCGAGACGATCGCGCTCGACCGCGGCGCGCTGCACTTCGCCCCGCCCGAATTTCTCGCCCGGGAATTCGGGCTGCCGCTGTTGCCGTCACTGCCCGGTCTCGCCGCCTATGAAATCGCGGTCAGCGATTTGCAGGTCGCTGCCCGGTTGCTTACCGCCGCCGGGTTGGGGCTGCAACCTTTGGAAGACGGTTTCGCCGTTGTGCTGCCTGCGGCGCTTGGCGGCGCGATCGTGTTCCGGCAATTGTCGGGATGACGCGAAATTCGCGTATTGGCAGCAGCCGCGACGGCAGGCATTGTCGGCGCGCTTGTGATCGGGCAAGGCCCGTGCCGCGCGCCGGGCCGCAGAGAGTGCCGCTGATGAGATTGAGCATCGTCACCTTTATGCATCCCGGGGCGGAGGCGCGTGGCCAATCCTTCGACCGCATCGCCAATTTTGCGCGGCGGGTTGAGACCGCGGGCTTTCCCGGCATCTGGGTCACGGATTCGCTCGGTCGCGGCCGGGCCACGCTCGACCCGCTCGTGGCCCTCGGCGCATTGAGTGCGGTGACCCGAAGGGTCGAGCTCGGCACCGCAGTGCTGCAGGTGTCGCTGCGCCATCCGGTCGATCTCGCGCATCGCGTGCAATCGGTGCAGGCCCTGTCCGGCAATCGTCTGCGGCTTGGCGTCGGCAGCGGTTCGACCAAGGCGGATTTCGACCTGTTCGGCGCCGATTACGCCCAGCGCTTTCGCACCCTGACGGCGTCGCTTGATATCATGCGTCGTACTTGGCATGGCGAGCCGGTGAATGGTGGGATATTGACGCCATGGCCGGGTTGCGAAGGCGGGCCGCCGGTGTTGCTCGGCGCCTGGCGCAACCCGCGCTGGATCATCTATGCCGCGCGGCATTGTCAAGGCTGGATCGCGTCCGGGCTCTATTGCAGCTGGGAAGATCTCGAAAACGGCATGCGGATTTATCGCGAGGCCGGCGGCGAGAATGCCGTGTTGGCCAATGTCGTCGTCGATCTGTCGAACCGGGTCGAGCCCGGCAGCCTCGCCGAACGCGCCAAGGTCTCGCTCGTAGGCACGCCCGACGAGGCCCGCCATCGCCTCAAACGGATCGAGCAGATCGGTTTTGATGAAATTCTTGCGATCACCCCGGGCGGCGCTCTCGATGAGGTCGAGCGCGTGCGCGATTATCTCTAACGGTTCATAGCACCAGCTGGGTCTGGGTGGTCAGCGCGATGAGCCGGCCGTTGCCGGCGGTGATGCGGGTCTGCCAGATCATTGTTCGCCGGCCGCGATGGATCGGGCTCGCCTCGCCGATCACCTCGCTTCCGGCCGGCGCCGGGGCGATGAAATTGGTCTTGCTCTCGATCGTCGTCGTGCCGGCCCCCTCGGGCAAATTGAGGATGGTGCCGGCGGCGCCGAGCGTGTCGGCAAAGGCCATGATCGCCCCGCCGTGCAGCACCGCCGGGCGGGTGCAGAATTCGCTGCGCACCACCATGCGGGCAACGATGCGGTCGGCCGTCGCGCTGACGAACTCGATGCCGAGAAGCTCGGCAAAGGGCAACGGCTCGGCTTTCAGTCGGGCGAGCGGGTCCATGCGCTCTCCTTATCGCGGGGTCGCCGCACCATCAGGATCATGGTAATGCCATCTTTGCCGGGTTAGGGTCAAACCACGCCCCGCCGCGCTTGGGCCCTCTCGCTGCGCGGGGTTGCGGCGGGGTGCGGGCGGACGATGCGGCGGTGGAGGCGATGCGCGTGCGCAAGCTGATGTTGGTGGGAGTGATCTTGGCGACGGTGGCACCGGGCGCGGTGCTCGCCGGCGACCAAACCCAGATCGGGTCCAAAGACGCCGTCTATGATGAGTTGAATTTGTTCGACGAAGCCTTTGAGCGCATTCGCCAAGACTCGGTTGACCCGGTGAGTGACAACAAGCTGGTGGGAGCGGCAATCGCCGGCATGCTGACCAGCCTTGATCCGCACGCCGCCTATCTCGATCCGACGGCGCTTAAGGCGCTGAAGGAGCCGGGGAGTGACAACGAGGTCGGCATCGGGGCGGCGCTTACCTTGGTCAAGGGTGAATTAAAGGTGATCTCGCCGCGCGACGGGTCGCCGGCCGCCGCGGCCGGCGTCAAGCCCGGCGATCTGATCCTGGCAATCGACAAGGAGCCGGTGTTTGAGCTGGCCCTCCCCGAAATCGAAAAGAAATTGCGCGGTCCGGCGGGCAGCACGGTCGTGTTGACCGTGCAGCGCGGAGAAGGCGCACCGCTCAAACTGACGCTGAAACGCGCCGCCGACCGTCAACAGACGGTTTCGGCACGGGTCGAGGAGGGGGACATCGGCTATATTCGGATCGCCGGTTTCGACGATGGCACGCCAGCGGCGCTTGCGGCGGCGGTGCAGGACTTGCGCCAACAGACCGGGGGCAAGCTGATCGGGCTCGTCCTTGATGTGCGCAACAACCCGGGCGGTCGCTTCAAAGACGCCATCACCGTCGCCGATGACTTTCTCGACAAGGGCGACGTCACCGTCCTCAAAGGCCACGATCCCAACAATGTCAAGCACATCGCCGCGACCCCCAACGATCTCGTCAAGGGACTGCCGATAGTTGTCCTGGTCAATGGCGGCACGGCCGAGGAAGCCGAATTGCTGGCCGCGGCGCTGCAGGATAACCATCGCGCTTTGCTGCTGGGCACAAAGACCTTTGGTGACAGCGCGATCGAAAGCTTGATCCCGTTGGCCGGCGGTGGCGCGATCCGCCTGACGACCGCCCATTTTGCCAGCCCCGAGGGCCGGGACATCGACGGCAAGGGGCTCGACCCCGATCTCGTCGTCACCCCGGTGAAGCTCGTTAAGGTCGCGCGGGAAGAGGGGCTGCACGAGGCCGACCTGCCGGGCGCGCTGAAGAACCCCGATCAGCCGGCCCCCGCGGCGAACGCGGTCGGCGGCGCCCCGACCACCGGTACGACGCCGGCGAAGGTCGCACCGGCGGTCAAAGCGGCCCCGGCGGCGAGTAACAAGGCGGCCCCTTCGATGGCCAACCAGGACATCGGCGGCGCTGGCGACGAGCAGCTGACGCAAGCGCTCGATGTCCTGCGCGGGCTGGCGATCTATAATCAGCACGCCTCAGGCTGAGCTCGCCCGATCTGTTCGCGGGCCGCGATCGTCACGCTATGATCGCGATGCCGCCGATTATTCTGGGAGGACAGAGCTGATGCAGGTCCGCGCCGCCGTCGCCTATGAAGCGGGCAAGCCGCTGACCATCGAAACGGTCGATCTGGATGGCCCGCGCGCCGGCGAAGTGCTGGTCGAGATCAAGGCCACCGGCATTTGCCATACCGACAAATACACCCTGTCGGGCGCCGACCCGGAGGGTCTGTTTCCGGCCATTCTCGGACATGAGGGCGCCGGCGTCGTTGTCGAGATTGGCGCCGGGGTGACCTCGGTTCGGCCGGGCGATCATGTGATCCCGCTTTACACGCCCGAGTGCCGCCAATGCGAAGCCTGCCTGTCGGGCAAAACCAATCTGTGCACCGCGATCCGCGCGACCCAAGGTCGGGGCGTGATGCCGGACGGCACCAGCCGCTTCGCCCGCGGCGGGACGATGATCCACCATTACATGGGAACTTCGACCTTTGCCAATTTCACGGTGCTCCCGGAGATCGCGGTCGCAAAGATCCGCGAGGATGCTCCCTTCGATAAGGTCTGCTATATCGGCTGCGGCGTTACCACCGGCATCGGCGCGGTGATCAACACCGCGCGGGTCGAGCCCGGAGCACGGGTCGTTGTGTTCGGGTTGGGCGGCATCGGCCTTAATGTCGTGCAAGGCTGTCGAATGGTCGGCGCCGACATGATCGTCGGGGTTGATCTTAACCCCGCGCGTCGCGCGCTCGCCGAAAAGTTCGGAATGACCCATTTTGTCAATCCGCGAGAAGTCGCAGGCGACCTCGTGCCCTATCTCGTCGACTTGACCAAGGGCGGCGCGGATTACAGCTTCGAGTGCATCGGCAATGTCCGGACGATGCGCCAGGCGCTCGAATGTTGTCACCGCGGGTGGGGGGTCAGTACGATCATCGGTGTTGCCGCCGCCGGTGAGGAGATCAGCACCCGTCCCTTCCAACTTGTTACCGGCCGGATCTGGAAGGGCACCGCATTTGGCGGAGCGAAGGGCCGAACCGATGTCCCCCGGATCGTCGACTGGTATATGAACGGGAAAATCAATATCGACGATCTGATCACCCACACCCTGCCGCTCGAGCGAATCAATGAGGGCTTTGAATTGATGGAGCGCGGCGAGTCGATCCGCAGCGTCGTGGTCTACTGAATTTCACCGGACGGATCGTGCGCCAAGATGCGATCGGGGCGAGGACGGCGGCCGAGCACTGCGCGCAACCCCCGACGGCGCTGCCTTGTCCGTGGCATTTCACGAAAATCGCGCCCTGACCAAAAGCTGCCGGCGTCCAATTCTGGCTCCGCCGCAGGTCCCCGATTTCCGGGTGGTCGGCGACTGATCTGTGACCTCGGCGCCCTGCCCCGGCGCGAGCGGCGGCTTCTGGCGGGTCGCGGGTTTAAGACGTCGCGGGGGCGACAACCAGATCTTCAGTAATACGGTGCTGGGCGGGATCGAGGTGAGGTTGGCGGCGCAGAATTCGACGAGGAACCGACAAATCTCCGATCACAGTCCGCCCTGTGTCGAGGATGGCCGGTTCGCCATTTTCGCGCGCAAATGGGCGCGCCGTTCAAATAAAATGCGACATCAGATCCCATGGGATCATCGGATTGCCGGAGGTAATTTTTATATCTCGATTGAATAGAAGGAATCGGACAACATATCAAGCGCATTCGTCAGAAGTAACGGATTTGAATATTGTTACATGCGTGACAGGACATACGAAAACGGCAGAGGCAACATGGTCTCCAAGCGGACGAATTGGCAAGATCGCGGTTGCCTGCCGCCGATAAATATTGGTTAACAAAACACCAGGCGGATCGGGTTTTGCATGGCGTCAGAGCCCGAAAGGTGCGCAACCGGCGGGCCGGCCGCTTTCCGTTCCGGCGGCTAGCTTTTCCGGTGATTCCCACCATTTATGCGGCGAGCCCTCGACCGGAGCCCGAAACGTGGATTGGATTATCATTCATTGGTTCGAGCTCAGCACCTTAATGCTGCTTTGTCTCAACCTTTGGTTCGTATCGGCGGTTCTCAGTACGTTGCGCGAGACCAATCGCTGGCTCTCGTTTCTATCCAATGTTCAATGGAATCAATCGAAAGACGACACGACTCAGCCGCGTACGTAATCGAGCGTGATCCAGAGGTTCGGTTCCATTCGAAAAACACGATTAATCGGGTGCCCAAGCCGGTCCGGCGACTGATCCGCGCGCGCCCGGCATGCGTCTACCAGCGCTCCCAAGGGCCCGCGCGCCGCCGATATGCGCGTCCGGCGGGCGGTACCGAGCCGCGGCCTGATCGTTGGAGGCGAGCAAATTCCCGAGGCGGCGCGGCGGCAAAAAAGGCGTTGCGCTGCGGCTGCCACAGCGCGGTCTGCGGCGGACGCAGAAACACAACCAGCCCCATGCCGGCGACAAAGCCGCCCACATGCGCCCAGAACGCGATCCCGGGCTGGTTCTGGGCCGTCCCCAGACCGCTCGCCAATTGCATCAAAAACCACATCCCGAGCAGCGCCCAAGCCGGAATGTTGACGATCCGAAACAGCAGCACAATCCAGATGAAGACATGGACATTGGCGCGCGGCGACAGCACCGCATAGGCCCCGAGGACGCCGGCAATGGCGCCGCTGGCGCCCACCATCGGCACCGTGGAGGCGGGGTCCGAAAGAGCCTGCACGAATGCCGCCGCCACCCCGCTCGTCATATACAATAGAAGGTAGCGAAAGCGGCCGAGCTCGTCTTCGACCTTGTGCCCAAAGATCCAGAGAAACAACATGTTGCCGATCAGGTGAAACCATCCGCCGTGCAAAAACATGCTGGTGAATAATGTCGCCCATGGCGGCAACACATGCAGGCTCGGCAAGAGGTGCGCCCGGCCGAACAGCACCGCCGGGACCATGCCGTAGCCATACAATACGCGGTGCGGATTGTGGCCGAGCTGCCACAAAAACGCGCCGAGACAAAGCCCGATCAGCCCATAATTGACGATCGGGGCGCGCCGGGTCGGGTTGTCGTCGTAAAGCGGAATGGCAAAGATCACGGCCTATTATAACTAGGACCTGTCGCAGCGCTGCGGTAGACGTTCCGGTTCGCCCTGCGCGCGGGCGGGCACGGCGCGGCCAACCTGGCCCCTGGTGGTTGGGTTTTGGAGGATTGCCGCAATCGCTCGGCGTGATCACTATTCTGCCTCTGCCCGGTTCAGCCCAAACCTCGCACCATGCCCGGCCTTCTGACCGCCGCCTCCACCGCCCCGCCCGACACCGTAGCCCATATCATCCAGGTTGCGCTGACCCCGATTTTTCTGCTGTCGGGGATTGCCGCATTGCTCAACGTATTCGCCACACGGCTGGCGCGCGTCGCCGACCGGGTCGACCAGATCACCAAAGAGATGGAAAGTGCCGAACCCGAACAGATCACCGCCCTCGCCCGACAGATGGCGCGTCTGCGCCGGCGATCGTTGGCGCTAGACGTCGCCGTCGTACTGGCGGCCGTGGCCGCGGCGGCGACCTGCGCCTCGGTGCTGGCTTTGTTTGTCGGCACGCTCGGCAACCGGGTGGTGGCCTCGGCCTTGTTCGCAACCTTTGCCCTCGCGGTCGTTTGCACGATCGGCGCGATCCTTGCCTATACCAGCGAAATGCTGATGACCGGCGTCGGCGTGCGCGCCGAAGTCGCCGCTCGCCGCGACCGGGCCAGCGGTGGTTGAACAAGGCTCCGGCGGCGGTGCGGGGCGAATGTCTCCGCCGCCACCCGGAAATGCGTCCCCCTCAGATGTCGTCCTGCAAGGACAGCAGCGTCGCGTTGCCGCCGCTGGCTGTGGTGTCGACCGTCAGCGTGCGCTCGGTCGCAAAGCGATGCAGGTAGCGGGGCCCGCCGGCCTTGGGCCCGGTGCCCGATAACCGCTCGCCGCCAAACGGCTGGACCCCGACAACGGCGCCGATCATGTTGCGGTTGACGTAGTTGTTGCCAATCCGCAGGCGTTCAAGGATGCGGTGGATGTTCTCGTCAATGCGACTGTGGATCCCGAGGGTGAGACCATAACCGGTGGCATCAATCTCGTCGAGTACCGCCTCGAGCCGATCGGCCGACCAGCGAACGATGTGCAGGATCGGGCCGAACACTTCGCGCTCCAGAAGCCGCGCACCCGGTATCTCGAACAGCCGCGGCGCAAAAAAAGTGCCATGCTCGGTGCCTTCCGGGAGCCGGCAGGCAAAGATGAGCCGCCCGTCGCGGTTCATGCGTGCGGCGTGCCGCTCAAGCGCCTCGCACGCGGGACGATCGATGACCGGCCCGATGTCAGTTGCCAGCAGAGCCGGGTCGCCGATAACCAGCTCTTCCATCGCACCGGCGAGCATCTCGGTCACCCGCTCGGCGATGTCGGCTTGCAGATAGAGGAGCCGCGCGGAAGAGCAACGCTGGCCGGCGCTGTCGAAAGCCGAGGCCAAGGCATCGCGAACCACCTGCTCGGGCAATGCCGAAGAATCTACGATCATCGCATTCTGCCCCCCGGTCTCGGCGATCAGCGGGACCAGCGGACCCGGTCGCTGGGCGAGTGCCAGCGCGATCGAACGCGCGGTCTCGGTCGAACCGGTGAAGGCGACACCCGCGACCCTCGGGTCGCTGACAAGTGCGGCACCGACCCGCTCGCCGCTTCCGGGCAAGAGGTGGAGCACGTCTGCGGGGATCCCGGCCTCGTGCAGCAAGTGGACCGCCGCCGCCGCGACCAGCGGGGTCTGCTCTGCAGGTTTGGCGACCACCGCATTGCCGGCGGCGAGTGCTGCCGCGACCTGACCGGTAAAGATCGACAGCGGGAAATTCCATGGCGCAATGCAGGCGAAGACGCCGCGGCCATGCAAGGCAATCTCGTTGGTCTCGCCGGTCGGGCCCGGCAGCGGGGTGGGGGCGGCGAATTCGGCGCGGGCGCGCTCGGCATAGTAGCGCAGAAAATCGATCGCCTCGCGCAGTTCGGAAACCGCGGCCGGGATGGTTCGGCCGCCCTCGCGAATGATGCGCGCCAGCAATTCCGGCCCGCGCGCCTCGTAAAGATCGGCGGCGCGTTCGAGCAGAAGGGCGCGTTCCTCGGCCGGGCGCCGGTCCCAGACCGATGCGGCCTGTGCGGCCCCATCAAGTGCGGCTTCGATCTGTGCAGGGCCGCTTTCGCTGACCCTCCCGATCTGCCGCCGGTGGTCGCTCGGATCGAACACCGCGTGCGACGCCTCCGGTTGGGCGCGGCCGTTTATGATCGGAGCCGCCTCCCAGGCTTGGGCAAGGGCCGCGGCAAGACCGTCGCGCAGTGCGACCAGAGCCGGCGGGTGGGTGAGATCGATGCCCCGCGAATTCTTGCGCGGGGCAAAGAGGTTTACGGGCAGCGGAATGCGCGGATGCGGCTTGTGCGGCAGTCGGGCCAGGCGTGCCACCGGATCGGCGACGATCTCGTCGAGCGGCTGCGCATCGTCGAGAATGCGGTTGACGAACGAGGTGTTGGCGCCGTTTTCGAGCAGCCGACGCACGAGATAGGCGAGCAGATCCTCGTGGCTGCCGACCGGGGCGTAAACCCGGCACGGTCGGTTCAAACGTCCGGGGCCGACGATCGCCTCGTAGAGCGCCTCGCCCATGCCATGAAGCCGCTGGAACTCCCAATCACGGCGTTCGCCGGCAAGCTCGAGCACCGCAGCCACGGTGTGGGCGTTGTGGGTTGCAAATTGCGGATAGAAGGCCTTGCCATCAGAAAAAAGGCGGCGCGCGGCGGCCAGGTAGGATACGTCGGTTGCGAGCTTGCGCGTATAGACCGGATAGCCGGCGAGCCCGCGCTCCTGTGCGCGTTTGATCTCGGTGTCCCAATAGGCGCCCTTGACCAGCCGCACCATAAGCCGGCGGCGGCCGCGCCGCGCCAAGTCGGCGAGCCAGTCGATCAGCGCGAGCGCGCGTTTCTGGTAGGCCTGGACCGCCAGCCCAAATCCGTCCCAGCCGGCGAGCTCGGGCGCCAGCGCCAGGATTTCGATCAGGTCGAGCGACAGATCGAGCCGATCGGCTTCTTCGGCGTCGATCGTAAGGCCGATCCCGGCGCTTCGCGCCATAGCGGCGAGCGCCAATAGGCGCGGCGCCATTTCCGCCAACACCCGCTGGCGCTGCGCATATTCGTAGCGCGGGTGCAGCGCCGACAATTTGACCGAGACGCTGGGGGCGGCTTCAATCGCGCGGTCGCCGGCAGCCCGCCCGACGGCGGTCACGGCCTGTTCGTAAGCGGCAAGATAGCGGCCGGCGTCGGCGGCGGTGTAGGCAGCTTCACCCAGCATGTCAAAGGAATGGCGGTAACCCGCCCGTTCGGCGGGCAGCGCCCGCTCGAGCGCCTCCTCGATCGTCCGCCCCATCACGAATTGACGCGCGAGGATGCGCATTGCGGCGGTGACCGCCTGGCGCACGACCAACTCGCTCGAGCGCATCACAAATCGGTGTAGCGCGGCGCGCAGATCGTGCGCCGGCTCGGCCCGTAACAGCCGCCCGCCGAGCATCAGCGCCCAGGTCGACGCGTTGACAAAAGCCGAATCCGAATGGCCGAGATGACGCCCCCAATCGGCCTCGGCGAGTTTGTCGCGGATCAACCGATCAAGGGTCTCGGTATCGGGGATGCGCAACAACGCTTCGGCCAGACACAGAAGGGCGACGCCCTCCTGGGTCGAGAGCGTGTATTCGTGCAGAAAGGCGTCGATCCCGCCCTTGCCGTGCCGCTCACGGCGAACAACCGCGACAAGCCCACGAGCGGTGGCGGCGATGCGGTCGCGAGCCGCGGAGGGCAATTCGGCGGCCGCCAGGATTTCGGCGTCAGCCCGTATCTCGTCGAGGATGGCGTGGTCGTAGAGGGTGGCGCGCAACGCAGAGGGCGCGGGCGGAGGAACGGCAAAGACGAGGCTCATAAGCCCCCTTTCGCAAAGGCTGCCGTCGGGTGCGCCGGCGCAGCTGCGCGGTGCTCCGGGCAATACGGTACGGGCCCAATATGGTGCGTCGGTTAAGTCGCCGGCAGATCTCGCGCGGCCGAGCCGCCGAAGCTGGGGGTGGCGGCGATCATCGCCATCGGCAACGCGGCCATCGGCTTTGCGCGCCTACAGCGACGGGGTCGTTCTACCCGTTGCCGCATCAGGTTGCCGTCGACACATCCCGGTGTGAGGTGATGCCGCGATCGCCGTGCGGGCTTACCCACAGGCGGAACGAGCTGCGAGGCCTTGCGCGCGCAGAGGCAAACCCTCATACACTCGGCCGCCCGAAGGGTGGGCAGAGGGTCGCAGAGGTGGGGGGACATTATGGTGCGATATCGGCGCGCACCGATCGCGGTTCTGGCGGCGGCGATGCTGGTTGCGTTTGCGGTCAAGGCCCAATCGCCGTCGGGGACGACGGCCGGGAATGGCGCTTCAAGCGTCGTCCCGTCGGCGGGCGCGGCGAGCAGCGGCGCCGCCACGGCCGAACTGCCGCGCTATCTGGTTTACTTTGACGAATTCAGCGCCTACCTGTCGCCGCGCTCGAAAGAGATCATCGCGCGCGCGGCGAAACGGGCGAAGCAGGTCGGCGCCAAATCGGTCACTGTCCAGGCGCGGGCGAGTGCCACCGGGACGGTGCAAACCAATAAATACCTGGCGATGACGCGCGCCTCGATCGTTGCCGACCAGCTTGTCGCGGATGGCATCCCAGCCGCGATGGTGCAACAGGAGCCGATCGGACAGACCGGGTCGAGCGACCCCTCGGTGTTCAACCGCCGCGTCGACATCATTCTGCAGCGCTAATCGGCATCGGTGAGTGCGGTCATCGGGCGCCGGCTCGCCGGCCGCGGCCCGCCTCGGTTTCGCCACCGGTCTGATTGGTTCCCGGGCGCGGCTTCGCACCGAAGCGCGCGCCAAAAGGCTCGCGCCACAGCGGCCGCCATGGCGGGCGAAAGATTGGCTGCCGGTCGGGTCGCCGGGCCTGCGGGTTCGCGGTCCGATCGGTTAAGCCGTTGCCCCTGACTTTGGTCGCTGGCCCACCCGACGGAGCGAGGCAGGGCTTAATTACTTATGCTTAACCCTTGTCGGGTTAAGCTTCCCTTGCCCAATCCCGGTAACGCGGAAGGCAGAGGCGACCGTCGAGAGGTGAGGGTGAAAAATCTCTGCATCCTGATCAGCCCCGATGGACGATGGATGGTTGAGGACAGCGCGGAATTTGCCGCCGCCATCGGCGATGCGCATCCGGATTACGATGCCGCCATGTTTGCGGTGAAGAATCTCGGCTTTATCAGATTTCAGATCCTCGACCAATCGGTCATCGAAATCGAGCTGCATCCCTATACCGTCGAGTTGCCGGCGTTGCTGGCGGTCCAGCAACAAATGCTGGTTTCACAAGTCGGACTGTTTCGGATCCGCTATTTGGACAGTGAATGGCGTTCTGAAATTCTCTCTTCAGGCGAGCTCGCCGCCGCCCGCTTGTCGGAATTGTGCGCCCCGAAATTCGCGCCTACGCTCAAAGAGCGGTTTCTGGTCGAGCCGCAGGATTATTCTCGGCTGTTTGATGGTGGCGACGGCCCGCTGCACCTCCTGGCGCAGAAATGGCGCGTTTCGTTTGGCCATTTCGATCCGACCGTGATCTCGTTTGCGATCAAGCATCAGATGCTGTCGCGCATGATGATTTTCGGCATCAAACCCGATCTCACCGATCCCGTTTTCCGCTTTATCGGTGATGGATTTGGCTGGTTGCAGCGGGATTACCAGTTCCACGGGATCGGCGAGCGGGTCGAGAACCAGCCTGATCACGACTACGGCGAATGGGTGTCAGAATTCTATCGCAGTGTCGCGCGCACCGGTCGGCCCCGCTACGATTTGGTCAGCGCTGCGATCCGAACGCCGTCGCGCGAAGGCGCATTGTTCGTTTCGCGCTACGAACGGCTGCTGCTCCCCTGGAAGACGTCCTCGGACGAGATCCTCGTATCGATGTTGTCAAAACGGCTCGATGCCGACGACGATACCGAGCGATCTGCGCTTGATGAGAAAAAGCCATCCCGCAAGATCGCGGCAAAATCCTTGTAAGCGTCGGCCGCGGTAACGCTCACCAGCACATTTTCGAAAGCGCCGGTTGGAGCGCCGGGAAAGATGATGCTGCGGCTTTCGCGTTTGTATCCGTAGCCGGCCGCAACCCCCTTTTCCACCAGGACCGGTGCGACGATTGAAATACCCCAATCGATTGGCCAGCGCGCCAACGCATAGGCGCGCCCGAGCCGTGGCAGAAGTTGCGACAGCCTTTGGCCGCGATAGTCGGGACGAACCCAGGCCGAGCCGCCGTAAACGACCACGCCGGTAACGAGCCTGGCGTCCGCCGCGGTGACGATGCAACGTTCAACATTGTCTCGCCGCCCGTACAAGAGCTCGTCGACCTCCTGTTCCAAGGTGGAATTGGGCCAATAATAAACGCGGCCGGCATGGGTCGCGACGATCTCACCCTGCTCGTTCTCGCCGGCCAGCCAATAAGAATTCTCCGGAGTGAGATCGCTCATTTCAGGATTGAACAGCCGCATCAACGGGTACCAGGTTCCATTCGCGACTTTTTGCCGGTTCAGATAGAGCAGCTCGTCGAAATCATGACGCAGGCGCAGCCTGATACCGATGCGGCGCGCCGCTTTGTCGCCTTCAAGTACAAAGGAAGACAGGAGCTGGGCTGGACCGTGCTTGACCGTCAGCGCATCGGGCAGGCGCTGATTGTTGGCCGGAACGATATTCGGGTAAATCAACGACATCGAACGCTCCCCTTGCTCCTGGCGGCGGGATCGCGTAGGCGCCGGGACGCCGTCGAATTCAAGGCAAGCGGGCTGGGCGCCGCCCACTCGCTCGAAATGCTGGGCAACCCGACGACGGCCACGCAAGCAAGTCACGACTTCGCGATATCCTCAGCGCCGCCACAACGAAAGATTGCTAAAATATTAACATCAAGCGGGATGATGTCAATCAAAAACAACGTGTTTACTATCTTTTATCATCAGAGATGTATTGAAAGTTGTAACCTTCTCCTGGTGTTATTTGAGATATTTGGGTTATGATGATGACGAATAATTGACGTTTGACTGAGATACTGACTGGCGCTCTCGATCAAGCAGAATGTGGAGATTTGGCCGGACGATCGATCAAAAATTTTGACGGATTGCTGACGAATGCTATGGGCTTTGACGGCTTCACAGCCCTGGCCACGGACGCGCGGCCGTGGTCGAGCGAGGCCGGGCGCGAACCGGAATCGGCACGAACGGTTCTTGTCTCCGGCGACTGGGCGAGGCATTGATCCGATTTGGTGGGATCGGTGTGCGGGGACGTCATGCAAAGCCGGTGGTCCGATCAGGATGCAGCACGAATGGTGTCGCATTACGCGTCGCAAGGGGTCGGCCCTGATCTCGCGTTGCGGGTCTACACCTCGCGATTGCTGGGCGGCGATCGGAAACTGGTTTTGCACGGCGGAGGTAACACTTCGGTCAAAACCGTGGTTAGGGATCTGATCGGCGACGAGGTCGAGGTGTTGTGCGTCAAGGGTAGCGGTTGGGATATGGCGGCGATCGAGCCCGCCGGGCTACCCGCGGTGCGCTTGGCGCCGCTCCGCAGATTGCGCGCGCGGGCGAGTTTGTCGGACGAGGAAATGGTCCGGGTACAACGCGCCAATCTGATCGATCCCGGCGCCCCCAACCCCTCGGTCGAAACCCTGCTGCACGCTTTCCTGCCCCATAAGTTTGTTGATCATACCCATTCCAGTGCGGTGCTGAGCCTCGCTGACCAGCCCGATGGCGAAGCCCGCTGCGCCGAACTCTATGGCGGTCGTCTGGGCTTGGTGCCCTACATCATGCCCGGCTTTCAGCTCGCTAAGAAGGCCGCCGAGGTGTTTGAAGCCGACCCCGAGGTCGAAGGGTTGGTGCTGCTCAAACACGGTATCTTCACTTTCGCAGAGACCGCGCGCGAAGCCTATGAGCGGATGATCACGGCGGTCACGCTGGCCGAAGAGCAGCTCGCAAGAGGCCGCAACACGGTCGTTTTCCCGGCCGCGCGGTTGCCGGGCGCGATCGCCCATCCGGCCGAAGTCGCACCCATTCTGCGCGGCGCCTGTGCCATCGCCTCGCCTGAGCGGGCCGGCAGCTACAAGCGGTTCGTCCTCGATTTCCGCACCGATCCGGCAATTCTCGATTACGTCAACGGCGCCGAGCTTGCGCGCTATAGCCAGCGGGGCGTGGTTACGCCGGATCACAACCTGCGCACAAAAAATTACCCGCTGCTCGTGCCCGCACCGGCAGCGGGACGGCTTGATGATTTCAAACTCGCGGTGGGTGCTGCAGTGGACAGCTTCGTCGCCGAGTATCACGCCTATTTCGCCCGCCACAACGCGCGGCAAACGGTCCCCAAACGCGAGCTCGATCCGATGCCGCGGGTCATCCTCGTCCCGGGTTTGGGGCTGTTTGGGCTGGGGCCAACCGCTCGTGATGCGATGATCGCCGCCGATCTGGCCGTATCGACGATCGAAACGGTGTCCGACGCCGAGGCGATCGGCCGCTTCGAGCCGATTGGCGAAGCCGAGATGTTCGATGTCGAATACTGGTCGCTTGAACAGGCCAAGCTTGGACAAGCGGTTGAAAAACCGCTTGCCGGTGAGGTCGCGGTCGTAACCGGCGGCGCCGGTGCGATCGGCTTTGCGACCGCTCGCGCGCTGCAGCGCGCCGGCGCTGAACTGGCGATTCTCGACATTGCCGCGGACCGAGCCTGTGCCGCCGCGGAGACGCTCGGGAGCAGCGCTCTCGGTCTCGGCTGCGATGTCACTGACGCAGCCGCTGTGCGCGCCGCCTTCGAGCGCGTTGTCGAGCGGTTTGGCGGCGTCGACATTGTCGTCTCAAACGCCGGGGCGGCCTGGCAAGGCCGGATCGGCGAGGTGGAGGACACGGTGCTGCGCCATAGTTTTGAGCTCAACTTTTTCGCCCATCAGAGCGTTGCCCAGAACGCGGTTCGCATCATGCGGGCGCAGGGGACCGGCGGTTGCCTGTTGTTCAATGTTTCCCGCCAGGCGATCAGCCAGGGCCCCGAAGCGGGTCCGTACGGGCTGCCGAAAGCCGCCACCTTGTTCCTGATGAAACAATACGCGCTCGAATATGCCAGCGACGGCATCCGCTCGAACGCGGTCAATGCCGACGGCATCAGGAGCGGCATCATGACCCCGGACTATATCAAAAGCCGGGCCCAGGCCTACGGGATCAGCGAAGCCGCCTATATGAGCCGCAATTTGCTCGGCCGCGAGGTGACCGCCGACGACGTCGCCCAGGCCTTTGTGCATCTGGCGCTGGCGCATAACACCACCGGCTCGTTTGTGACCGTCGATGGCGGCAATCTCGCAGCGGCGCCGCGATGACCGCCCGGTTTGGGGTGCGGGCTGGAGCGGATCGACGCGATCGACGCCTCGCCTTGCCGCCGCGTCTGCCAGGCTTTTTCCTGTTCTTCGCTCGCGGCGGCGTTGGCTGCCGTGGCGCCAATTTGTAACGAGGGCTACCCGTGCGCGCTAACATCCCCGCTACCCAGACGGTGATCGAGATCAAACAGCCGGGCGGACCGGACGTCTTGGTTCCGGCTACCCGACCGGTACCCGAACCAAAGACCGGCGAAGTGCTGATCCGGATTACCGCCGCCGGCGTCAATCGCGCCGATTGTCTGCAGCGTATGGGGCGCTATCCGATGCCGCCGGGGGCACCCGATATTCCCGGGCTCGAATGCTCGGGAACGATCGTCAAGATCGGCGACGGGGTCGCGGAGTGGCGCGAGGGGGATCAGGTGTGCGCGCTGCTGATTGGCGACGGGTATGGCGAATACGCCGCCGTCCCTGCGGTGCAATGCCTGCCCGTGCCGGCCGGCGTCAGTCTCGTTGACGCCGGCGGATTGCCGGAAACCTTCTGCACGGTGTGGACCAATGTTTTCGACCGGATCCATCTGAAGGCCGGTGAGATCTTCTTGCAGCAGGGCGGGTCGAGCGGCATCGGGATGACGGCAATTCAACTCGCCAAGGCGTTTGGCGCCACCGTGCTGACCACCGCCGGATCGGACGAGAAATGCCAGGCCTGCCGCGATTATGGCGCCGATCTCGCGATCAATTACCGCACCCAGGATTTTGTCGAAGTCGCCAAGGCGTTTACCAACGGGCGGGGGGTCGACGCGATTTTTGACATGGTCGGGGGCGATTATATCCCGCGGGAGCTCGATCTGCTCGCCCCCGAGGGACGATTGTGTTTTGTCGCTTTGATGCGCGGCGCGAGGGTCGAAGCAGATTTTGGGCTGATCCAGCGCAAGCATCTGACCGTGACCGGATCAACCCTGCGGCCGCGGCCCGTAGCGGAAAAGGCGGCGATCATCGCGTCATTGCGGGAAAAGGTATGGCCGCTTTGGGCTGCTGGAAAATTGCGTACTTTCACCTATCGGCGCTTTTCTTTGACCGAGGCCGCTGAGGCCCATCGCCTGATGGAATCAAGCCGCCATATCGGCAAGATCCTGCTGGTGCCGTAATCGGCGGTCACATCGACGCGCAACAGCAACGCAGCGCGACACCCGCCTTGCCGCCGGTGCGGTCCTGGGCTGCGGCCGGACCCGCTTTAACTTTCCCGGCTGCGCCCAATGTTAACCAGATCAGCAAGGCCGTAAGGCCGATATCTGGAAATGATCAGATGATCGAGAAACGACCTTTTGCCACGTTCGGTGGCGGCGATCACGGTTGGCTCATCACCCGTCATCATTTTTCGTTCGCCGACTATGCCGACCCCGAACGAATGAATTGGGGGCGGTTGCGGGTCTGGAATGATGATGAAATCGCCCCGGGCGCCGGCTTTCCGCCGCATCCGCATGCCGATATGGAAATCATCACCTATGTGACCGAGGGGGCGGTTACCCATCAGGACAGTCTGGGCAACAGAGGCCGGACCGCAGCCGGGGATGTGCAGGTGATGAGTGCCGGCACGGGCATCCGTCACGCCGAATATAACCGCGAAACGGGGCCGACGAGGCTGTTCCAGATCTGGATCCAGCCGACGCGACGCGGCGGCGCTCCGAATTGGGGGACCCGGCCGTTCCCAAAGGGCGAGCGCAAAGGCCGTTTCGTGGCGCTGGCGAGCGGTTTCCCCGAAGATCGGGAGGCGCTTCCGATCCGCGCCGATGCGCGGGTCATGGCCGCGACCGTTGAGGCCGGCGGCACGGTCTCCTACCGGCTCGCACCCGGGCGGCACGCCTATCTGGTACCGGCGAAGGGATCTGTCGAGGTCAATGGGCTCCGCCTCGACGCGCGCGACGGCGCGGCCATCCGCGACGAAGCGGAAATCAGGATCACGGCGCTTGAGGAGGCCGAGATGATCCTGGTGGACGGGTGATGGGGGCAGCGCAGAATACGCGCCGCGCACATTGACATTACTCGTCGCGCCGATATAGTGCCGCGCCTTGCCGGCGGGCGAGATGACGAGGATAGGCCGATCCACACGCCAATTGGCCCGCGGCGCGGCAGAGCATATCGGCAAAGACAATGTTCGCAGTGATCCGAACCGGTGGAAAGCAGTATAAGGTCGCCGAGAACGACCTGATTACGGTCGAAAAACTTGCCCGTGAGCCGGGCGAGACGATCGAGATCCGCGAAGTGTTGATGGTTGGCGACGGCGCCGATATCGCTACCGGCACTCCGTTGGTCGCTGGCGCGTTGGTCAATGCCACCGTCGTTGAACAATCGCGGGCCGCCAAGATCATCATCTTCAAGAAAAGGCGGCGGCACAATTACCGGCGGAAGAACGGACATCGCCAGTACCAAACCGTGTTGCGCATCGACGCGATTCGTACCGCCGCCAATCGCGAACCGGCCGCCGCGCACGCAGCGCCTGATCGCGAGGCGCTCGGGGCGACCGAACCAGGCCTGGTTGGCGACACCGCACCGGCAGGAGAAGAGGGAGTGTCCAATGGCGCATAAAAAGGCAGGCGGGTCGTCGCGTAATGGCCGCGACAGCCGCGGCCGCCGGCTGGGCGTCAAGAAGTTCGGCGGCGAGATTGTCATCCCCGGCAATATCCTCGTGCGGCAACGCGGTACCAAATTTCATGCCGGCGACAATGTTGGCATCGGCCGCGACCACACGCTTTATGCGCTTGCCGGAGGTGCTGTGAGGTTCCACGGCAGTCTTGCGGGGCGCACTTACGTCTCGGTACTGCCGCGAATACCGACCTCGCCGGCGGCCGACACCGCCGAATAGCCGTTTCCCGATCGGGATCATCGGAGAGGGGAGCGGCCCTGCCACTCCCCTCTTTAAGCTTCCGCCGATGCAATTCCTCGACCAGTGCAAGATCTACCTGAAAAGCGGTGACGGCGGCCGCGGCGCGGCAAGCTTTCGCCGTGAGAAGTTTATCGAATTCGGTGGTCCCGATGGCGGCGACGGCGGCAAGGGCGGCGACATCGTGTTTGCCGCGGTGGAAAATCTCAACACGCTGATCGATTATCGCTATCGCCAGCATTTTCGCGCCGCGAATGGGCGCCCGGGGGCATCTCGAGAAAAAACCGGGGCGGCCGGCGACAACCTTGTCTTGCGGGTGCCGGTCGGCACCGAGATCCTGGACGATACGAAGCAGCAGGTCCTCGCCGATTTGACCCGACCGGGACAGCGCATCGTGCTCCTGCGCGGCGGCGATGGCGGGTTCGGCAACGCCCATTACAAGACCTCGACCAACCGCGCACCGCGGCGCGCTGACCCCGGTTGGCCCGGCCAGGAGGCTTGGGTGTGGCTGCGCCTGAAGCTGATTGCCGATATCGGGTTGGTTGGACAGCCGAATGCCGGAAAATCCACATTGCTCGCGGCGGTTTCGCATGCCCGGCCAAAGATCGCCGACTACCCGTTTACGACGCTGAAGCCGCAACTCGGGGTGATACGACTGGATGATAACGAACTGGTGATGGCCGATTTACCGGGCCTTATCGAAGGCGCCAGCGAAGGCGCCGGTATCGGCACGCGATTTTTAGGGCATGTTGAGCGGTGCGCCGTGATTTTGCACCTGGTGGATGGCACTCGCGACGACGTCGCGGGCGCCTATCAGGCAATCCGCCGGGAATTGGCGGCCTACGGCCACGGCCTCTCGGAAAAGAGAGAAATTGTCGGCCTCAACAAAACCGACGCAGTGGAGGGGCGGGAGCTGGCGAGAAAGCTGCGCATTTTGCAGCGTGCGGTACGGCCGGGAACATTGGTGATGCCGCTGTCGGGCGCAACCGGGAATGGCGTACGGCCAGTCGTTGCGGCGTTGTTTGCGGCGCTCGCCGAGGCGCGCGGCAGTGCTGAGGAGGGGGCGATGCCGCTAATGACCGCCCAAGACAGCTGAATAACGTGCGCCCTTCCCCCGCAGTTGCGCTGGCGGCGGCAAGGCGGCTGGTGGTCAAGATCGGTTCGGCGCTGCTCGTTGCTGAGCGTGGCGAAATCCGACGCGACTGGCTCGATTTGTTGGCGGCAGACATCGCGCGCTGCCGTTCCCGCGGACAAGACGTCATCCTCGTTTCGTCGGGTGCGATTGCCGTCGGCCGCCGTCACCTCGGTCTGGTTGGCACTCGGTTGCGCCTCGAAGAAAAGCAGGCGGCCGCGGCCACCGGGCAGATCCGGTTGGCGCACGCCTACCAGGAAGCGCTTGCCCGCTACCGCATCACGGTGGCCCAGATCCTGTTGACACTGGAAGATACCGAGGCGCGGCGCCGCCACCTGAACGCCCGTGCCACCTTTTCCCAGCTGCTGGCGTTGGGCGCCGTTCCGGTGGTCAACGAAAACGATACGATCGCCACCAGCGAAATCCGCTTTGGAGACAACGATCGGCTGGCCGCTCGCGTCGCGCAGATGACGAGCGCTGATATGCTGGTGCTGTTGTCCGATATCGACGGGCTCTACACTGCCGATCCGCGCAAGGATGCCGATGCCTGCCACATCCCGCTGGTGGGTGAAATCGGCCCGGAAATCGAAGCCATGGCAGGGGAGGCCGCGCCCGGCTACAGCTCGGGGGGCATGGTCACCAAGCTTGCCGCCGCCCGTATTGCAACCGGCGCCGGTTGCCAGATGCTGATCAGCCGTGGTGTGCCGCAAAGCCGCCCGGGCGCGGCGCCGCTTGCGGCGATCGAGGCCGGCGAACGGGCGACATTGTTCCTGCCGCGAGGAGAACCCCGCTCGGCGCGCAAAGCATGGATCGCCGGCACCATTGAGCCGTCGGGCGTGATCGTCGTGGATGATGGTGCGGCTCTCGCCTTGCGTCGGGGGCGGAGCCTGTTGCCGGCCGGGGTTGTCACGGTTGAGGGCGTTTTCGAGCGCGGCGACGCTGTTGTCGTCCGCACCCGTGCCGGGATCGAGGCGGGGCGCGGCCTTTCGGCCTATTCAAGCGCCGATATCCGGAGGATCGCCGGGCACAAGAGTAGTGAAATCGCCGCCATCCTCGGTTACCGTGGACGCGATGAGATCATTCATCGTGATGATCTGGTCGTGACGGAGGATCGATGACCACCGCCATGCCGACCACCGACACTGATCTCCGCGACGCAGCCGCCTCGCACCCGTCGAGCCTGGCCCAGGAGATGGCCGAAATCGGCCGTCGGGCGCGCGAAGCAGCCGCGGCGCTGGCGCTGGCGAGCGGAGAACAGAAGGATTTGGCGTTGCGGGCCGCGGCGGCGGCGGTGCGCGCCAACGCGGACGCTATCCTCGCCGCCAATGCGCGCGATCTTGCCGAAGCGGAAGGTGTGGGTCTCGGCGCGGCGCTCTCCGACCGGTTGGCGCTGGATGCGAGGCGGCTTGAGGCGATCTCGGCCGGGCTCGAGGCGATCGCCAGACTGCCCGATCCGGTCGGCCGATCGCTGGCCCGCTGGACGCGGCCCAACGGTCTCGATATCGAGCGGGTGTCGGTGCCGCTTGGGGTCATCGGCATCATTTATGAAAGCCGCCCCAATGTGACCGCCGACGCCGGCGGCCTGGCACTCAAATCCGGAAACGCGGCAATCTTGCGCGGAGGAACCGAGAGCTTTTATTCATCTCGTGCGCTAGTCGCGGCTCTCGGCGAGGGATTGAGGCGGGCAGAACTGCCCGAGGCGGCAATCCAGCTGGTCCCGACCCGCGATCGCGCCGCCGTCGGGATCATGCTCGGCATGAGCGGGATGATCGATGTCATCGTCCCGCGCGGCGGCGCTTCGCTGATTGAGCGGGTCCAACGCGAAAGCCGGATCCCGGTCATCGCTCATCTTGAAGGCCTCTGTCACACTTATATTCACGCGGCTGCCGATCCCGAGAAGGCGCGGCGCGTGATATTCAATGCCAAAATGCGGCGGGTTTCGATCTGCGGCGCCACCGAGACACTGCTGGTCGATCGCGCCATCGCGCAGACAGTATTACCACCGATCGTGGCCGATCTGCGCGCCGCCGGCTGCGAATTGCGCGGCGATGCCGAAGTTCTCGCCCTGGACCCGCAGGTGCGGCCGGCTCGCGAAGAGGATTGGAAGACCGAATATCTCGACGCCATCCTCGCGGTCCGCATCGTCGACGGTCTCGAGCAGGCCATAGCGCACATTGAGCGCTATGGCTCGCACCATACCGATGCGATCGTTACCGAGGATACGGTAGCCGCCGAGCGCTTTCTCCGTCGGGTCGACAGTGCGATCGTGATGGTCAACGCCTCAACCCAGTTTGCCGATGGCGGCGAATTTGGCATGGGCGCCGAAATCGGCATCTCGACCCAACGACTACCGCCGCGCGGTCCGGTCGGCGCCGAACAGTTGACCACCTATAAGTATTTTGTGCGCGGCAGCGGCCAGGTGCGCCCCTGACTCTCGCTTTTGACAGCCTCTTCGTCGCCAGCCGGCCTGCGGCGCTGGCCGCCAAACCCGGCCGCCGGGCTAAAGGCTGCGTTGCATGCGCACGACACCGGCGGATCGGCCTGTTGGGAGGGTCGTTCAATCCCGCGCATGACGGGCATGTGCACGTAAGTCTCATGGCGCTGACACATCTCGACCTCGATGAGGTGTGGTGGATGGTGTCGCCGCAAAACCCCTTGAAGGCGATTGTCGGGATGGCACCCTTTGCCGAGCGCCTGAGTGGGGCCCAGCGGATTGCCACGGGGTATCGCCGGATCCGGGTGACCGATATCGAAAGTCGTCTGGGCGGCGATTACTATACCGCCGACACGCTCAAACGATTGAGCCGCCGCTTCCCGCATTGGCGCTTTGTATGGCTGATGGGGAGCGACAATCTCGCGCAGCTGCCACAATGGGCGCGCTGGCCGGAGATTTTCGAGACCGTACCGATTGCCGTTTTCGATCGTCCGAATTATGGACGGCCAGCCCTTGCCGGCATGGCGGCCCAGCGGTTTGCGCGCCACCGGCTCAGCGAAAGGCAGGCGAGACGGCTTGCAGAGATCGATCCACCCGCCTGGGTGTTTTTTCACACGCGCCTCAACCCGATCTCCGCAACCCAGATCCGGGCTGAACGCGACCGGGAATTGGACGTGGCTGAGGGAGAAACAGTTTCGGCAAGGATCCCGACATCGCTCGCGGGTCCCCGCCGCAAACCCAAGGCGACCGGACCACAGGAATTGCTCAATCTCGTGCTCCGGGCGTTGGACGACGGTAGGGCCGAGGACATCGTGACGATCGATCTCGCCGGCAAAACGACAATCGCCGATTATATGGTAATCGCCACGGGACGATCGGCGCGCCAAGTCGCGGCTTTGACCGATCATGTCGAACAGATGCTGTCGCCGCTGATCAGGCTATCGATAGAGGGCAAGGAACACGCCGACTGGGTGTTGATCGATGCCAGCGATGTGATCGTGCACCTGTTTCGTCCGGAGATTCGCGCCTATTACAATCTCGAAAAGTTGTGGAACCCGGCTTTTTTGGACGCCGAGCAGGTGCGGCAATAGGATTGAAGGCCGCCGGTGCGGATCCGTCTTGTCGCCATCGGCCGGCTTCGCGCTGGGCCACTTAAGGATCTGCAGACGTTTTATGCGTCGCGGCTGACGCCGCCCCCGCTGATCGTCGAATTGGAAGCAAGACAGCGGCTGCCGGCCGCGCTTTTGAAGGCCAGGGAGGCGCGACTGATTCTCGGCGCATTGCCGCCGACGACGCCGGCGATCGCGCTCGATCGTCGCGGGGTGGCTTTGTCGAGTCGGCAATTGGCTGAAGAGATCGCCAGATGGCGGGATCACGCCGCCGGCGAGCTCGTCTTTATGATTGGCGGCGCCGAGGGTCTGGGCACGGAGGTTCTCGATCATGCGACCGTCATCGTATCGCTTGGTTCGATGACATGGCCGCATTTTCTTGTCCGGGGCATGCTGCTCGAGCAGCTCTACCGGGCGCAGCAAATTCTCGCCGGCCACCCCTATCACCGCGACTAAAGCGTGACCCGTCGCCTCAGGCGGATCGTGAGGGATTCGCGGCCCCGGACGACTTTTGGTGCGCCTACTGCGACCAGGCGCGCAGTGCGGGCTTCACACTGACTTAATGACCGGCGGCAGCCAGACAGGCGCGCAAATCGTAGCGCTCGTCTTCGTAATCGTCCATCGCCTGGTGCAGGACGTTGTCGGGGGGAAGTTCGCGAAGCGCCTGCGTGATCTTTTTGATCGTCGCATCGTCGTATGCCACCGGGGTTGGGCATCGGCAGACGCCGCCCGCTATTGGCCGTGAGCTGCTGCAGCCCGCCACCAGCAACACGCAAAGCATTGCTGCAAGTTCCATGCGCATTGTCGATGCCATTTGTCCCCCACCCAAACCTGACCAAAATGGCGAGAGTTGAGCTGCGGCGCAAGCACAACAATCGGCGACACCGAGATCGGCTGAGTGCTGGCATCCCATTCAGTGAAATTAAAGAATACTCTATCGACGATCCTGCTTCTGCACGATCTGCGTGCGCAAATCTGCGATTGCATCGATGATACGAGCCAGCGCCCCGCGCATTTCAGCTTGAAAATCGCGCTCGTCGATGCGTCGCTGCTCGACAGCCTGTTCGATCGCGCGGATCCGCAAGTCGTGGGCGGCGATTTGAACCTCGACCTCGGCGCGCAAATTGTCGATATCACCGCGGAGACTGATATAGCTGGTCACGGCACCGCCGCCGACGGTCAGCAGCAAGACTGCCGCCTGCATAACATGGCCGAAATTGATTTCGGCGGAGAAACGTGGCTTTAGCATCAGAGATCGACGATGATCAGAAGCGGGCGGGCAGTCATGGAGGTCGACTTCCTTGATATTTGACGAGTATTGGGTCGTGCCTGTTTGCATATTTTCGCGGGTTGAGGCAGAGACCGTGATCGCGTAACGCGGCCGGTCGCGGCGCCAGCTTGCGCTGAGACCGTCGCTGACGCTGGAAACGTCAGCGGGTTTCGAGCACGTCATTCTCTTCGTGCCGCAGGTTCTCGCTGCTTTCGAGGGGGAGGTGACTGTTGGACATCGCCCCGTTTTGGACCATCTCGGCGGGCGCGATGGCGTCTTTTTCGACGAGCACGGGAAAGACGCCCGGAATTACCGAAGAGCCCCGCGGGGTATATTCCCAGATCGTGGTGTCGGCGAGGCTTTGGGCGCCGCCACCGACAAGGTTGAAGCTCGGGAATTCGAAATAGAGGGTTTGGCCGACAAACTGAGCCGGCAGGACCTCCGCGAAAATGGGTCCGGCCAACAACAGAAATTGCGAGCCGGCCGGCAAATCGATCGCGTAAGTACCATAGAGCCCGCGATAAAGGCCGGTAAGCGTGTATTGGTTGGGGCCGGTCAGAGTTGCGTTGCTATATGACAGAAATTCGATGGCCCCCTGCGAGGTTCGCAGCGCACACAAAGTGGCGCCCGAAGCGGCCAGCTGCGACGAGATGCTGGTCAATTCGCCGCCGCTCTCGGCGAGGTTGACGGCAAGAGATGCGCCGCTCGGGCCGCAATCGGCGGTGCTGTAGCCCATCACCGAACGGCCGGCGAAAGAACCGAACCGGGCGAAACTTGTCCCATCGATCGAGACATAGATGTCGGCGCCACCCCAATTCGGGTTGAACGTGCCGGAATTCTGGCCAACCGCCGGACCGCCGCAGAGCCCGATCAAAAGATAGGGCGAGGTCAGACCTTGAGCCGCGAGCAATTGAGCCGTGGGTTCAAGGATAAAGGGCGGGTTTACCGAAGGGGCGGCTTGGCCGTAATTGGTTGCGGCCGCCTCGGAGGCGCCGGCCTGTTTGGGGTATGGAGTGGCGGTGCCGGCCCCCGCGCCTAAGGCGGTCACCGCCTCGGAAAACACGGGCAGCGGTTTAGAGGGCGGGTAAAGTACCGGGGCCGGTGAACCGAACCAGTCTTCTGCGGTGATCGAGAGCGTGCCCTCGTCATCCTCCTCGATGGCCGTGATGCGGACCGTCAAGGCTTGGGCGCCGAGCCATTTGTCGGTGATCTGAACCAGATCCATCGGTTCCAGCAAAATGTATTTCCAGCCCAGCTTGAAGCTGTAGCTGTTGCGGTAGAGAAGCTGGCGCTGCAAGGCAAGTTGAGCGGCGATCGTCGCCACGAAATAGGGGTCAACGATCGCCCGCGCCTTGATCGAAGTATCGCGGCGCACGCCGTAAAGATCGATGGCGCTCTGGTCGAAGGCCTCCGTGATATTGGTATTGTATGAGGTGCCGCGATCGGTGATCTCGAGCTGCACCATATTGAGGGCGTCGGCCGGGGTCGATCGCGTAACGTGCACCGGATCGTCGGTGAAACCACCGGTGATCGGACCGGCGCCAAGCCTGAGCGCCGGACCGCCCGGGGTGACGCCGAGATAGGCGCCGACCGATGATTGCTGCACAATGAAATCGTCGTCGCCGAGGCTGTAAACCGGCGTTGTGTTTGGTGTCCAGGAATAGGGCGCACCGGGCGCGCCGACCGTGATCGTTTCGGCACCGCTGGCCGAAGCCGAGATCGACGGCACAACACCCCGGGTTGCGACGATCATCAGCCCGTTGGTTGTCACACTCGCATAGATGCCGGCCGCAGCGAGGCTGCCATTTCCCGGATCGGCGACCGTACCGTCGCCGGTGATCAGCATGCACAAGGCGGCTCCCGCCGCGGCGTTCGAGACGATGTCGTTGGGGGTCAGATAATGCGAAAGTGTAATCGGCGAGCCCTCGAAGGCGCCCGAGAAGGTCAAAGTGAGCAGGTCGCCTTGGGCCAATTCGCCCGAAATCTCGATCGGGATATAGACCGCGGTCAAAGGCATATCGCCGCGCGGAATCACCTTCAACAATCCGCCTGACCAGACGACTTCGCTGTTGGTGACAGCGGCGATTTCGGCCAGGATCTGCGCTGCCGATTGCTGGGAATCGTAGACCGGCGCCAGCATCAAACCGGCGGCATTGCAGTAGAGGGCCCAATCGGCGAGGCTGTCGAGATTGGCGGGCGGAAACTCAGCTCCGTAGCGCGGGTTGGTCAGCAGATCCTTGACGACCGCGGCGGGGTTGGCATCGACCCCGTTGGGCGCGGTTCCCGCCTCGAGGCCGACGATTTCGACATTGAAATTCGGGAGTGCAGGGCTCGCGCCGAGTTGGTATTGGTCGCCGGTGAAGAACGCTGTCCCGGAATAGCCGATCGCATTGTTTGGATAGTTGGCCGCCCAGTAGGGATCGGCGTTCTGCCCGTCAGCTCCGGTTGCCGTGTAAGAGATCCCCGTCCCGCCTTCGAGGGTCGTGACCGTCTTGTTGTACCAGAGGAGGCCAAAGCCAACCGGACCCTGACAAAGCCCGGCGATAAAATCGACCTGGTACATGGTTTCGGACGGGCTCTTGCCGCCGCCCGCAACGCCCCCCTTGCCGCCCTTGCCCTTGCCGCCATTGGCGTTAAAGTTCTGGTAGTCGAGCAGGTTCACCGCGATCCGGTTGGTCCCGTAGACAAGCGGGATCACCGCACCCTTCTGGCTCGTCTGGTATCGGAGCGAGGCAACGATGTTTTTCTTTTTGGCCTCGCTGCCGAGACCCAGAATGCCGGTCATCCAGGAAAGCTATCGAGAAAGGGGGAAAGGAACCGCACGGGGCGGCGGCTTAGCAGCGGCTGGGTGGCGTCGCCGCGGATCACACCGCCGGCATGCCAAGCATGGATCACCTGCGGCCATTCGGTGATGATCGCACTGTGGGAAAAGCAGCGCCCGAAGCGGAACAGCGCCACATCGCCCGGCCCGGGCACCGCAACCTCTTGGGCGTAGCGAAGGATTCCGGCGAGGTAGCGCTCGGTCGAGCGGTGCAGATGCCAGTCGGGCGGGTAATAGGGCAGGTCGATTGCCGGCGCAACCCCGGCCGTGCAATAGACCGCAGCCAACAGCGTGAGGCAATCACAGCCCACGCCCTTCAGCCGGCCCATATGGTGATAGGGTGTTCCGAGCCAGCTCTCGGCCTCGGCAACGACCCGACGGCGAGGATCGGTCTCCACGGCTCAAGAATGCGGTGGGAAGTCGGGCGGATGCATCAAGGCTGCCCCCAACGTCGAAAATACCGAGGCCGCCGCCAGCAACGCTCCCGGCACAGTGTTCCAATCGGCCTTCGCCGCCACTCCCAATACCGCGGCCGCACACATGCAGCCCCACGCGGCAAGATAGGCCCACTTGTTCACGACTTTTTATATCGGGGTTAGGGAGCCGTGGCTGCGACGCCGTTCAATTGCTGCTTTAGCTGCCCGAGGCTTGTCGCCGCTTGGCTGACCACCTGGCTGCAGATCGCCAGCGGTGAGGCGGCTACCGCCGAGACTTTGGCGTCGACACCTTGGATCGAGCCGGTTGCGGCACAACCACCGAGACCGAGCGACGATGCGAGAATGACATTCAAACAAAGTGACCGTATCATCATTTCTCTTCCCTTTCTTCGCTAACCAAATCGCTGCACCCAAACGCGCTCCGCGCTCTGCGACCAAGTCGCCAAGTCGGCGAATTGACGGGCGAGGCGCGATGGCTGTGCGGGGAATGCCGCCGCCAAAACCGCAACGATGCCGCGCATGTTGGTCGCCTGCGCTTGCGCATAAGGTCCGAGCCAACCAATCTCAGGCGAGACCACGGTCGGCACTCCCGCCGCTACGCTGTCGGCGGCGACAATATTGAAGGTCTCGGACAGCGACACCTGCATCGAAAGGTCGATCGAACTGCGCAGATACGCCCGGAATGCGTCCCATGGTCGCCATGGCTCGGCGACCAGGACATGCTTCGCCCCGGGCGGCCCCGCCGAGCCGTCAAAAAGCGCCCGTAGATTGCGCCACACCGGGTCGCCGCCTTCGCTGCGACCGGCGTTGACGTGAAAATAGAGCCGTCGGCCAGTCTGATTGGCGAAGGTGATCGCAGCGATCGCCTGCGTCAGGTGGTTCTTTAACGGCCGCAAGGCGCCGAAACAGCCGATATGGATTTCGCCGCGGCGGACTGGCGGCTTGGGCCGTTCGACAATCGGGTGCGGCGGGTAGTAATTGGGGCCGTAGCTGACAAGCACTTCCGGCCGGCCGTAATCGGTCGCAACCTGGCGCAGATCGGCCATCGCGGTCCGCGCGTTGCACATAACCTCAATATCGCGTTCGAGATAGCCGGCTATCCACTGCATCGCTATTCCTTCACTCGCCAGAAAGGGCAGTTGCGAATGCAGCCGGACAATCCATTGCAGGCGGGGATAGAGCCGCTTCAAGAGGTCGAATTTTTCCGGCACCACCCACAGCGCTTCGACGATTACGTGAGTGGGACGGAAGGCGACAATCTCTCGTTCGATAGAATTGTTGTCGACGACCTCCACCGCCTTTGCCGCAACACCGCTGGCGTTCAGCTTGTCGACAATAAATCGCACTGAATTCCCGAGGCCGGACGAACGACTTGCCCCGTCAGGTGCGGTGTCCGCCCAATAACCATGACGTCTCTTGCATATGAACAGCAGCCGAAACAGGCTCATGCTTTTTTTTCGGGGTCAGAAAAGTGGTGAACGGTTCTTCGCCCAGCGGCGGAGAAGAATGAAGAGTAGAGTAGCCGCTTGTCGTGTTCGCCGGCCTGGCGCTTAGACCGCGTTTTCCGGCGCCGGAATGAAAGGCATACCGCCGAAATGTGCCTGGTTACCAAAGGTATTGGTGCAGGTGGCAAGGGTATGGTCGCATCCGGGCAGCAGCTGAAATTGATCGCCTGTCGCGGGCAGCGACAGAAAGGCAAGTTTGACGGTGACCGACTGGCCCGGGACAAACCCGGTGATAGTCCGCGTCTGGCCGGCGTTGGCGCCGCTCAAGCCGGTAATCGAGCCTTGTACATACGGGTTGCTCGTGCTCGGCGCTCCCTGGATCAGAGTTGATGTCGATCCTGAAGCGCAGCCAAAGGTCAAGGCCATGCTCGAGCGGTTGAATTGGCACATCGCATCGCCGAAGACATGGGTGCAGCTGGGCTGCCACAACCGTCGCGGCATCTGGATGTTTAACAACTCGAGATAGGAGCGGCATTTCATGTCGATGCCGGTACGGCTGCAATCGATATCACTGACCCGGCCGACAAACAGCACAACCGTGCCGACCACAATCCCGTAAGGCTGCATAAAGGCGCGCTCGAGGGTCAGATTGGCACCGTCGAACTGTCCGGTCCATGCTGCCTGCAGCCATGGGATCGAACCCAGCAGGTCGGTTGTCTTTGGGTAGATGTGGAGGGTTAGCTCGTCGACCTGCACCCCGGTCATCAATTTTATGCGCGAGCGCTCAAATCTGGGGCCGAGTTGAAAATCGCGCCCGCTGTTTTGATCACTGATGGCGGTATTGCCGCCTGAATAAAGGAACGTGCCGCCGCCTTGCAATACGAAGGTGTAGAGGTCTGCCATTGTAAACTGTTCATTAGAATTTAAGAGGGCCACGAGGGCCGAAGAGGCCGGCCTCATCTAATTTTCCTCAGCATCAGAGCTTTATTCAGAATACTGAGATAAAGATGAGCTTCTTAAGCTGCCACAATCGATACATGAAATTTTCAAAATCGCTTCGGTCTTCGACAAACCGACACCGAAACCAATACGAAAAATCGGCCGTTATTACGACGCCGTTTTGCGGCGGTGTTAAGAAGGAGACGATCCCGGTGTCGGGATCGACATTGTAGCTCGAGGCGTTTTGCACGATCCCGTCGAAATAGATCGCGTCGACCGTCTGGGGAGCGGTGATCGGCTCCAAAAAACCGCCCCCCGGCAGCTCTAGACCGATCGAACGCTGCAGCTGGTAAAGGTCAGTGCTCGAGTCGCCGGTGCCGATATATTGACCGCTGACCTCGAAGTCGGTGGGGTCCTGAAAAAGGAAAGTCCCGTAGGCGCCATAACAGGAGAGGTAAAACCCCATCAACGTGCGCAACTCGTCAAATCCGGCGTTCGGGTCGTCACGCAAGAAGGCGAACACGAGCGTGAACTGCCATAAGGGGTAGGGGTAGTCGAGAGTGCGCAATTCGCGGCCAGATACCGCGCGCTGGATCCGCGTTTGAAAAATCGGGGCTTTGGTCACGCTCCATGCAAGACCTGGCAGCGAAGGAAACACCGGGGTCATCAGCTGCTCCGCAGCGAAGAGCCGTTGCGCATGGCCTGGTTGAGGGCGGCCACCAAGCTTGCTCCATTGTTCCGGAAGAACGCCGCTACTGACTGTGAGTCCATCGCCGAGACTGAAAACGTAACATTGGGCGGACTGGTGGTGCCGCTGCCGATCATCGATTGCAGCCCTTGGCTGATATCCGCCGGCAGCACCATCTCGTTGGTGTGGAGCAGGGCGAGCGAGGTGTTGGGCACCATCCAACCGCCGGCGGCGGACGGGACAATTCCGCCCTTGGCAAAGCCGAGGATTGACCCGATGCCCTTAAACAAGCCGCCGAGCAGGCCGCCCGAGAAGAGACTGGGGACGCCTAGGGCGCCGAGGAGGCCGCCCGATCCGAAAAGACCTCCGGAAACACCCGCCCCCAAGATTGTCTCGCCGGCGCCGGCGAGGCCGCCAGAAAAATCCTGGTCGCCGCCGGATCCGGACCCGCTACTCAATCCTCCAATCAACAGGTTGCCCAAGCCGCCAAAGACACTCGATACCCCGGAGCCGACCAACCCGCCGACCGCAGCGCGCGCCAGACGAGCCACACCTTGCTGCACCGTGGAGGTTCCAGTCAGGAGCCCGGTGAGGGAGGTGTCGAGGGCACGCTCGACCGGTTGCGTCAGGCTTTGCCACTGTCTTTGGCTGTCGCCAGCCGCCTGTGCATCGAGTTTTGTCTTGTCGGTAAGATAGTTTTCGTAGGCGACATTCTGCTCGCCCGTCAGCTTTTGCTGAGTGTCGGCGTCGTCTTGGGCCGCGTCGAGCTTCTGGCGATAATAATCCTGCTCGATCGCCCAACGCGCGTCCAGGCTGTCTTCGAGTTCGGCGATCTGCTGAGTTGACGAGATCTGGCCAAGAGCGGCCTGCTCTCCGAGCGTCGCTTTTCTGCGGGCATAGGCCGCCTCGGCCGATCGTTCCTCGGCAGAAAGTGCCGCCAGCGCATCGCGCTCGCGCTCTGCGGCAAGTTGTTTTTCAAGTTCGTAAATATTGCTTTCGACTGCAAATTGCTCTTTCGAGCCAGCCGCGGTCAAGGCCAGCTTGTCCTGCCAAAAGGCCAACTCTTCGGCCTTCGAGCTGGCGAAGAACGATTGTTCGTCACTAAGACGACCTTGCAGCTCGGCGCGCCATGCCGCCAATTGGCTGGTTGTGCCTTGTGCGCTTTGGTCGGACGCTTCTCTTACCGAGATGCCGGGGAGTTGCGCGGCTCTGGCTCCGTCCCCGCGGCCGAGGTTGGCGAGCGGTGCGGTAAGGCCGGAGGTAGTCGCCTGGAGCGCGTTGATCGTCGTGCCAATCTGCGCCGCAGCCGCCGTGATGCGAGCCTGTGCCTGCTGAGCGGCGGCTCCGAGCGCGTCGAATTGCGCCGTCATCGAGCCCGCGGCATCGCCAACTGCGTTGGCGGCCGCCGCGAGGCCCGATTGCAGCCCATCGGTCCGAGCGGTTATGGCGATGCTGGTTTGAAGATCAGCCATGGCGTTCCCCGCGAGCCTGAAGGGTCTACTGGGTTGACTTGGCGCTAACGCCGGGCCTTAACGGGATTGGCACAGCCCGCTTCGGCGAGAGCCTTTTGACGCAGTTCGTTGATGTCGAGCACCGCGGGGCCGAGACCGGCGTTGACATCGCGCTTCTGAAAAGCCGGGCCGAGTTCCGCGACAAGTTGACCAACATCACGGGGCGCGGCGCTTGGGGCTCGCGCCTCCGGCGGCGCTCGCCGAACCCGGGCCCGATTTTTGCCCAGGCCAAGATAGGCACCGAGCACCAGGTGAACGGGGGGATGGTCAATCCAATAACTTACCAACTCCTCAACATCGAGGAGCGTCATCGCATCGATCACCGGATAGCTGTATCCGCAGGCGGTGGCGAGCAGGCCGTAGATCTGTTGCCATTGGTCGAGATCGGCTGAGCCCCCAGGCCGCGGCCGGGGGCTTCCGCTTCCCCCGGTGTTGTTCCAGCCTTGAGGCCCGAGCCGGTGAGCACCGCGCTGAGTACCCGACCGGCATTGGCCAGGTCCAAGATATTCTCCACCTCGTCAGCCGTGACGTCGGGATAATTGCGCTGCAATGCGGCGGTTACGATCTCAACCACGATCGCGATTTCGGTGTCGCCCATTTGCGTGTCGATCGCGGAAAGCTGACGGACTTTGGGCATCAATCGTCGCAATTGGCCTAGGGTCAACGGCGGAACGATCCACTCACATTCGCCGATGGTGATGGTGACCCCGGGTAACACCGGCCCCTCCTGTTAAAGCCCAGACCGCGCAGATTTCATTCGACAGTGCTCAGATACCCGATCGTACCCGACGCGTCGGCGAAGGCCATGAAGTCAAACTCGCTGATTGTCCAATCGTCGATTTTTGTGGGGATCGACAACTTGTTGGCGGTACAGGCGTTGAGGCGCAACGCGGTGCCGGAGCCACCATAAGTAGTGTAAAATGTCGCCTTGAAGGTTGGCGTCGTTCCCATCAGTTGATTGGTCAATGTTAGCCGATTACCTTGGGTATTCGTCAGGTACGTATAGGAAATCAGTACGGCGGTATTGGCGTCGGCGGCCGCAAACGAATAGACCCCGCTCGCGAAGTTGACCGAGTACTGGCCTGCCGCAGACGGGGTCGTCACCCGATTAAACCGCTCGCCGGTCGCTGCGTAAACGACGCCGAGATCGTCATTATAGTTTGAAGCGTTCGCAACTGCCACGGTGAAAGGGGTGGTGGCCGGGACAACCGCCGCCTCGAGCTGTGAGACTGCGAACTGGCCGGTTGTCGCCGGCACCCCGAAGAACAAATCGCTATAGAGCAGTCCCAGGATCTGGGCAAACTTGGCTTTTCCGGAAATCTTTCCCTGTCCGCGCGCGATCGCCACCGGGAACTGCAACTGTCCATAGAGCTCCTTGTCGGTCCAGTCGAAATCGATTTCGATGTCCTGCAGTATTCCGAACTGTCGCGGGCCGATACCGGAACCGGTCAGATCCGTGCGCTCGCCCCAAAGCGCGCCAGAGCCGAAGCTCAATTGCATTTTCAGATACTCCTTTCCTGATCGTCGGACGTGACCGACGAATTGGCCGTGCGCGGTCGAGTCAATAGCGTTTTGAGGGCCTCCTTGGCGGCGTGCGCGACGTTCCACGAGGCGGTGTCGCGGGCCACCGCCGAGCCCGGAAAATGATCAGCCCACCAACGCTCAATCAGCGCTGCGACAGCCTCGTCATTCGTTTGCGTTGGCGCCCGAACCGCCGGTTCGGCGGCATGATCGATGTCCATAACTCTGTCTCGCTGCTAGGGGGCAACCGTCGTACCCGAAGGCTCGTTGGGCGGTGGCCGGGACGACGGCCCGGGCTTGCGCCAATAAAACCCAGGTTTTAGGCGCACAGAATGACGATCGGGACGATGGCTACCGCCTGGTCGCCGAGGACGCCTTCGTCGGTTTCGACCTTGCCGCTGATGAAGGCGTGTTGCACCATATTGGGCAGCCCCAGATTTTGTACCCCGGTCGCCGCCGGGGCCAATGCCTGCTCGAGAGCGTCGAGAAGTGGGTTCAATATTGTCGACGGAGCGACATATGGATCATTGGAATGCGCATAGAGGTAAAAATCGGCGTAGAGCGTCCACACAATCGGCGCTCCCAACGCTTTGATTTCCGCCTCGCCACCCCTCTCGGCCATAAACAGAGCCGGCTGTTCGGCCGGGCTCACCTCCGACCAATGACGCATCCGCCGGTTGGCGCTGGCGAAATTGGTCGAGGCGGACGCCAATGCCCACAAGGCCGAATAGATCCTCTCACGTTCGATCACGTCAGCGACCCGCTATTGTCTTGTCGACGACGGCGCGGCCTCCGGGTGCGAGACCGGCAAGGGCTGTCTGCAGCACTGGGTGTTCCGATCTCGCGCGTGGCCGGGCATGCACTTCTGCGTCTCGAGGCGTGAGCGGGTGGCGAAAAGCAATCTGGGCCTGCCGGAGGCCAGCGCGAACGCCGATGGCACGACCCGAACCGCCCCGGAATGCCCGCACGCGGCGAGCCCGACCGAAGGACACCGTCGCAGCTTTGGTTCCGGAATGGGCCGCGAGCGAGCCGGCCTTGGATCGCGACTGACGACCGCCAATGCGAGGATGGGCGGCGGTGCGGCTTGGCCCCGAGGCAGAGGCTGTTGCCAGCCGGTTCCGTGCAAGCGCGGCAATCGTGCCGGTGAGCGTGCGGCCTGCCTGGCCGGCTTGCCTGAGCCATTGCTGGACGGCGACCACACCTTCGACGCTGATCCGGATCACAGCGCCGCCCCAACCAGAGCGGGGTCGGTCGCTGTTGCCGCCAACATTACAAAGCCGGCGGCAACCGGCGCTACCGCGCGGTATTGCTGCAGCAAGGTCGCCGTTGCAGCGCTCATGTCCTTTTGCGCATAGCTGACAGTTTCACCGCCGCCGAGAGCCTTGGAAACCTCGCCGACGCGGGTTCGCTCGCGATAGCGCAACGCGACCAGCTCGATGCATGCTTGGGAAAGTTCCGGCGGCGTCACCGGATAGCCGGCAGTGTAGGTCATCACGACATTCTGCGGGCGACGCGTGAAGTAATAACCCCGCAACGCGATCTCGGTCGACGAGAACATGTAGCCGGCCGTCAATCCTGTGCCCGGGGCGGGAGGTGGCGCCGGTGGGATGGGAATGCCGTCGATCGTAAGCGACTGCACCGCAGTCACCGGAAAGCAGGCGAATTGGAGGCGCTGGCCGCCGGTGCCGTCACGCACTTCCGTATAGTCCGCAGGGGCTATGCGGCGATTGAGCCAGGTCTGGATATATTGGCTGGCGGCGGTAATCAGCCGGGCGAGCAGGGCGTCGTCGGTTGGCGGAAATGCGCTCTGCCCGACTTGCAGCCAGGCCTTGACATCCGAAAGCGTTGTCAGGTCGCCATAGGTCATGGCGTCACACTCCCGCATTCCCCGCCCGATATTGCTGCGATCCGGTTGGATCCGGCTGCGGCGCCGCCATGGGCGGCGGCGTCGCACTGCCGTGCCGGTTGGCTTCGCCGCCCGTCGCCCGGCCCGTCGCTGCCGCGCCGCGGGCAACGGTTGCTTCGGCGGGCGCTGTGAAGCAGCCGTTGCGCCTTTTGCCGCATCGGCGGGGGCCTGAGCGGTTCGCCATAGCGTCCGAATGTTGAGCCCGGGTCGGCGTTGCGGCTTCGCAGGCATCCGGCGCATTGTCGGCGTCGATGCGCTCAAAGCCCGCGTTCCACAACAGCCAGCGCGCGACCTCGACCGGCACCAGCACCCGCCCATCGGGGCCGACGCGATAGCGCATCGTGCCATGCCCCACCTCGTCCTGGCCGCACATGGCGCGCAGCGCTATGAGCATCGCGACCCGCCGGTCAACCGTTGGCGATGTTGGTGATCACACCCATTGCAAAGGGGGCATAAACCGCCAGCACCTCCTCGGCATAGACGCCGACTTGGCGTTGACGAGTGGTGATCGGCCAATCGATCTGGTAATAATCTTGCCGGGTCTTGACTTCGGCGACGTTCGGCACTTCGTTGGACTGGTATTGGATCGGAAGATTTTCCGCCCAGCCGATAATTGTTCCCGGCGGTACCCGGGGATGGATTTTGATCGGGATCCGCAACCCGCCATAGATCGCAAAGGGGTTATAATAATATTGGACGACGCCGGACGCAGTGAGCTGGTATTCGCCGCTGCTGCCATCGGCTGGACTATCATACCGAAGCAACGGTCCCGAGGCATTCGAAAGCACTTTGGTGGTGATGTTTTTCAGCTCCTGGGCATTCACGTAGAGCACGGTCGGCGACAATTCGAAGTTGCTCCACATCGTCTGAAACATGTTGTCGATCTCGACAACCGAGCCGCGGCCCGAAGGCGTCAGTGCCGTACCGGTTCCCGCGGGGCCGGTCGCGAGAATATTGACATAGGCGTTTGACGCCGGCTTCAGGGCCGTGGTCAGCAATCCGTCGTAAGCGTAGCCGGGATTGGCCGAATAATCGGTGCCCGGGGAAAAGACCGTCTGCGGCTGGTTGCCGGCGCTGAGCGGAGCCGCCACCGCCACGCTGTTGATCGTCGTGATCGCCTGCAGGGTTTCGGTTCCGGAGGAGGTTGAAATATACCAGGCGTAGGCAACCGCGCCCTGGATCGGTGTGACCGTGCAATAAAGCGTCTGTCCCAGAGTTACCGCCTGGCTGGCCTCTCCGCTGATCGCAGACGCGCCGCCGTTCAGGGTATAGGTTTTGCCGTCGACACCGGTGACCGTTTTGGTCGTCGCGACACCGCCGACCAGGCTCGAGTTTTGATAACCTTCGAGGGTTAAAGCGACAACCTTGACGTAATAGGTCGCCGCCGGCAGCGTTGCCCCGGTGCCCGAAGCTGACAGCGACGGCGTGGCCGGGGTGCCGAGCTGCAACGACGCATTACCGGCAAGGATTGCCATCTCTTCCTTGAGCATCATTTTCTGCAGCAAGCGGAAGGTCATCCGCGCCTGGATGTCTTCGAATTCGCGGCCGGCGGAAATCGCTTCAAAGGTGGCCGCGTCTTCCTCGCCGATTGTGACATAGGTCGCCGATTTGCTCGACGTCGAGTACGACATTTGGCCCGAGCGTTGTCCTTCCGGTACCCAGCCCATGGCATCAAAGCCAGAGCCGATAATGGCATTGACTTGTCGCCAGTTGGTGGCGGTGCCGGTGCCGCCGCCAACCCGGGGCATCACATTGCGGATCGGTGTGACAAACGGGTACAGGTTCTTTGCCGGCGCCTGCAGATCATAGGCGACCAGCCCGGTCGCAGTGGAAATAGACTTGGCAAGATCGTAATTCGGTGCCGCAAGCGCCTGCTTGAGCAGCGCGAGCGAATCCTGGGTTATGGAATTCATCGATGTTCTCCTGGCTGGGGCCAACCAACAAACCGGCAGTCGAGCCCGCTAGGGGCGTCGTGCCGGCCTCATTCGCGACTGAAATCCTTCGCCGGGCCGGGTCCCGGCGGGTAGATTGGACGGGTATAGCTCGCCTTTATAAGCGCTAAGGTCTGCTCTTCCTTGGTCATTTTGGAGAAGGCCGCAGCCAGATCGTCTACAGACGGATTGCCGCCGCCACCGTCCTGCTGTTTTGATATCGCGGTTATCCCCTTTGAGAGGGCGACGGGCGGCAACGGGGCGCGGGCGATCTCTTCAACCCGCTGTGCCAACCGGTCGAGCTTCGGCAGAATTTCGTTCAGCGCTTCAGCCAGCGCCGGATTTGCCGACCGCTCCGCTGTCGGCGATTTACTGAGGCTACTGTGAGCGGCCATTCGGAAATCCGCATTGGGGTCCGGCCAGACCCCGCGAGCGCTGATGCCGTTGCACGACGCCCCGGCCGCTACCAGATGATCATGAGCTGTTGCAAGATGCGCGAGCGTCTCGCGTGAATGGCGGGCCCCGGCCTTTGCAGCCGCCATACAGCACCCGCCATCAGTCAGCTTGTCGAGGCACGTATGCGCGAGATCCATCAAGGCCTGATGGCCAGCATCCTTTTGCGCGAAGACGGCCGCGATGATGTCGAGCATGTCGCAGTCGGAGGGTGCATCAGGTGCGCCGGACGCCATAGGCACATTGCCGTCAAATGCCGACGGCCAATATGGCGACTCAATATCAAGAGCTGAGGCGCCGTTGCCCGTTGCGCCGGCGTCCTGCAGTGCGTCGCGCGCCTTGATCATATGAGCGCGTTGGTCAAACAGCAGCCCTTTCATTGCCAGACATTTGACGACGGCACGAAAGGCGAGATCCAACAAGGCCTGGTCAACATCGCTGTGTTTGGCCTTGGCGAGGATCGCCGTCGCCAATTTTTGCAGCTTTGGTCCGCGGCCTCGGCACAAGCCTGCAATGTGTACCGCGCCGCGAGCGCCGGCGGCCCGCATCACGACGTTAGCCGCTCTATCCTCGGTAGGCTCGCCCATTGCTCCGGCATCGTTCATAATCTCGCCGGTCTCTTCGGCGACCAGAGCATTTAAAAAGGCGCATAACTCGGCGATAATTGACTGCAATCGCGCGGGTTGCGGAGAATCGTCGCCTTCGATTGCGGCTTCGACGGCAAGGCTTTCCTGCAGCCAGTCTAGATCGAGGATGATCCGTGCGATGTGGCCAACATCGCACAGCGCCTTTGCCAAAGCACGTTCGCCATGCAGTCGCGCGGCCTTGGCGTTTTCCGCCGCAGAAGGTGGCCCGTCCGGGTCGATTTTCTTCTTCCAAGCGGCAATAATGCGCGCCTTGATATCGTGCAACTGGGCCGATGTATATCGCTGCGCATTGCGCGGCCGGTTGATGAAATTCCAAGCCGCACGGATATGGCTCTCGGTGTCGATCGGGTATCGCCTCTTGCCGTCGGCCTGATAGCCCGGGTCGGCGTATTCGACTTCCCCGTAAGAGGCGCCCGAAGCGGCGGCGGCCGGCGGAGATTGCGCGGCGGCGGCAATACTGGCTTTTGCCGTGGCCGGAACTGCAAAGCGCCTGGAGTTGGCCATTTCTGCCTGACACCTGAGGGCCTCGACTTTACCCAAATGCTGGTGGTGAGGGATACCGCAGGCCCAGATTTGGATCGGGAAGGTCGATGACGAGGGAGGAGGATTGGCCTGAGCGCCGTTTGCTTTCCAGTAGTCGAAAACCGCCTCCGGATTGGCCGGGCGATCGACCAATGATATTTCGTTCAACACCAGACCGGTGATGGTCTTGGGGTCGCTCGGATCACGCCGCGTGACCTGGCCGCCGATCGAATATCCTTTATAGACTCCCTCGACAATCTTTTGCCACGCCTGGTCGTCGACAATCTTGGCGCCGATATACAGGCCCTTGTTGTCGACCGTCGCTTCTTTGGCAACGCCAACGGCGGAGAGCTGATGCATCTCACGAATATTGGCGAATTTCATGTAATCGCCGAGCGCCTCTACCAACGCTTCACGTTTGACGACTTCGCCCTGGTCGTCGCGCGCCTCTGTGGACGCGTATCCCCATACCTCGCGCCGCTCGGCGTCGATCTTGGCGATCGGAAAGTAGAGTTTCATGGTATCTCTCGGCTCGTGAGGATGCATCGGTTCGCGGCCTGCGCAGCCGCAATGGCCCCGCGTCGAAATGCGCGATCAGCGGTGTTCGGCAAAGATCAGCCCGGCGGCAGATGTCCCTGCCGGGGCTGGTCTGGAAACCTGTATGTTGGGGCAGCGGCATGGCGCCGCGGATGGGCCGCGGATCAAGATCAGCTTGAAACCAAAAGGGTTGCGGCCTGTTCAAGCACCCGTCCATCGTTTAGCGCGACGGTTGCCCGCAACAGGTACCATGCGCCCGATGCAGCGGGCGGAAAATGGCCAATCTCGGCCACCGAAAACTTTCCGTGCAGCGTCTGCGGCGACAAACCCGGCAACCGCGCCGGCTGCTGCAACAGGCTTACGGCAGCCACAGACAGCACATGACTCTGCGGGTCAGGATCACACCCGTTTTGATAAGCGGGCAACAAAACGCAGGTCCAGCTCGTCGAGATGATTTCAGCCAAACCCGCATCCAGCGTGAAATCAAAAGCAAAGGTGTCGATCTCCCCTGGCGCGATCGGGTCGAACGGCCGAACGTTCACTGCCTCAGCCTCCTATGAGCCGGATACGAAGTCCCGATACTTGGAATACCGCGGGTGCCGCCGCCGGCGTTTGGCCACCAATCTCTGCCGGCAACTGGCTGTCGGCAGTCACGGCGACCGACATCACCCATTCGCCTTGCGTGCCGCCATAGCCGGGCGTGCTCACGACGATTTCGATCGGGATACCGCTGTCGCGGGCAAGCGAGGCGGTTGCGTTCGATTGGTTTTCGAGCGGCGCGTCAATCTTTCCGGCAGTGTCGAGCGAGATTTCCAGCGCCGACCGGCGGTCGCCCTTTTGCACGGCAAGCCATTCGAGGACGGCGACCGCATTGACCAACGCAGCGATGGCGGTGCTGCCGAGGATCTCGGCCGGATCGTTGCTGTCGATCTGCAGCGTCTTTTGCCACGCCACCGGCGCATTGGCATCGCGGCGCGAGCCAGCCTGAACTTCAAGGCGCGGTACGGCATCAATCGTGATCGTCGCGCCGCCGAGCGCTTCGAGCGCAAACCCCGTTTCGCGCCGTTGACTGGCGGCGAGCTCGCCCGATGCAGCGCGCTGGGAATTCTGCCGGGCGAGCCATTCGATCTGCGCATAACCAGGCTGCACCGTCCCGGCGAGTTCGGCCGGGGCGCTGCTGTCGGCCATGGCGCCGGCGTTAACTTCGAAAAGCGCCATGGTTCAATCGTCGCGACGGGTTGTGCCGCTGGTTTCGATGGGTGCGCTCTGATCGATGGTCTGCGGCGTCGTGGTTGTGCCGGTCCATTCCACGGGCGCAAGGCGGTCGCTGATCACGGCGATCGCGTAATATCGCGCGGCACGCGGCGCGCCGGGGCGATTGACGGGGCTGATCCACGGCATCGGCTTAGCGGCGACGAAAGCCGGCCGGGGCGCGGGTCACGACCCGCTTCGGACAGGGCGAGGTCAGCGCGGCGCCGGCCGGCGACCAGCAACTCCAAAAGCTCGTCATCCCCGGCGGGTTCTGCACGTTGGTGCCCCCATAGGCGGTCGAGCTCGTGGTCGGGCTGCCCTGCGTTTGCAGATTGACCGGGGCGCCGTTGGCGGTCACGTCGTAAATCAGAAACTGGTCGTAATTCGCGGTCGGGCCGCCCGAGCCGGTGCCGTTGTCTTCATTCGGCACGTAATTAACCTGGCCCAGGCCGACATTGGCGCTGGCCGGGGCTGAGCTGCTCCAGGTCCATTTCTGGGTGTAGTCGGTGACCGAGAAATTCCATTGCTGGTTTGTCGCACCGCAGGGTGTGGTGCAATTGAGGCTCATCTTGATGACGTCGCCGGGATAAGCGTCAAAGGTGCCATCCGACTGGCTCGAATGCGACGTGTTGAGGCCCCCCGAGATTACCGTCCAGTTCGGGGTGGTGATGCAGCCGCTCCAATTCGGGCAACCCGAGGCAACATTGTTGGGAAACCACACCTGGGCCACTGTGGTGTCGCCGGTGTCGCTGATCCCGACCCAGAGATCGTTGAACTGGCTCGATCCGCCATTCACCGGCGCAAATTGCACGGCCGGCATGATGATCGTCATCGAGGCCGAGGTGCACGGATTGCAGGCCGTGACCCGGTAGCCATCCCAATAAAGCCACCCTGCCTGTGCCGGACGCGTGCCGAGCGCCAGGCCGGCGGCGATCACGGCCGTCGCCGCGGCCAGCGCCCACAGCAACAACAGCCACAGCGCCCCGGCGAGCTCGATCAATCGCGTCGCGCCGAGCGGGCTTCGCACCGGCCGCTTTTCCCGCGCCGCAATCATCTTGCTCTCCATCAAAACGCGACTGCAATGGCCGCCCCGTCGCCGCCCGCCCCGCCGGCGCCCGAGGTGCAGCTGGTCGCATCGCAAGCGCCCCCGCCGCCGCCGCCGGCGCCATAGCCGCCGGCACCCCCGGCACCGGCGGTGCAGCTCGCGGTCGTGCACGCGCCGGCGCCGGCTCCCCCGGCGCCCGCCAATGAACGCAGGGCGATGATCGGTGGGTTGCCGCCGGCCGGGCCGTTCCCGCTCGAGACGCCACCGGCCTGTGTCGTCTGCGCGGCGCTGATCCCGCCCGAGCCGCCGGTGCCGCCGGCGCCGCTGCCGTTGATGCCGGCGCCGGCGCCCCCGCCCGGGCCGCCCCAAGAGCTATAAGCGCCATTGCCGGCAAAGCCGCCGGTCGAAGGAGCGCCGCCCGCCTGGCCGCTGGTATCGGCATTTGATGGGCACAATATCCCAAGCCCATTGGTACAGGTGGCGCCGCCAGCGTTGTTGTAACTGCCTGAGGTGCGGCCGCCGTAGCAGGTCAGATAAGTGGTGCCGCCATTGGCGAAGGTCGTCGCCCCGCCGGCGTTCGAGGCATTGCCATTGCCCGAGGTAACGCCGGCCGGCCCCGCACCGCCTTGCCCGACCGTGACCGTGACCGGCCAGGTCACCGAGCTGACCGGCAGCGTGATCTCGTTGTACACGCCGCCGGCGCCGCCGGCGCCCCCAGAAACGCTGGCGGTGGTCCCGGCAAAACCGCTGGCGCCGCTGCCGCCGGCGCCGATGCAGGCAAAGGTCACGGCATGGGCATAAGGCGGCTTGGCATAGCTGTAGGTGCCATGCCCGAGCCAGGTGGTCACGGCGCTGGCGCCGATCACCAGCGCGTCGTAATTGCCCGAGCCGTCGAGCGCGATGATCGCACTCTGCCCCTGGTTCAGGGTCATGGCGCTGGCGCCGACCGTGCCGGCGTAATTGATCGTCGAGGTTGTCGGCGTGATCGTCACCGCCCCGGCGCCATAATTGGCGACCATCAGCACAAAGCCGTTGTCGGGGAAGCCGGCCGAGCCGCCCTGCGGCAGGGTCACGGCCACGGCACTGGCGCTGTTGTAGGTGACAAGCCCGCCATTGTCGGTGGCGAGGATCGTGTCGCTGGCGCCGGTGACGGCGCGGACATTGGCCCCCGGCGCATACCAGGCGGCGACGTTCCAATTGCTGTTCGGCCCGTCGCAGGCGAGGATCACGCCGCCGAGATTGGAGGTGATCGCCACCCCGCTGGCGCTGCCGCCGACATTGCCGCTGGCGGCGACGATGCCGAGGTTGTAGGTCGCGGCGTTGCCCTTCTCGTCGATGACCCCGATCCAGGCGCCGTTGTTCGCGGCCCCGCAGGCGGGCAGCGTCTCGGTCTTGGCGCCGGTCGTGGCACTGCGCCAAAAAATCCAGCCTTGGTAATCGCGCGGGCTGGCGCTGTCGGCGGTACCGGTCGTAACCGCTCTGCCCGGGGCCGGAAATCCAAGCAACCGGTCCTGCGCGACTGACGGGCTGACAGCCGCGATCGACAGCGCCGCCGACAGCGCGAGCGCGCGCTTAGTTGTAGACATCGGTGACATAGGTCGTGACCTGATTGCCGGCGCTATAGGTGGCAAGCGCCACACCACTCTGATTGTAACAAAGGATCGTGATAAAGGTCGGCACGTTGCCGTCGGTAAAGATACCGCGCAGCCCGTGCCAGCGGGTGTAATAGGTCGTGACGCTGTTGCTCAGCACCAGCTGGTCAAGCAGAGCGAGGCTGGCGAACTGCGGGTCGTAGGCGAGCAACGCCGCCAGGGCGGCCGATTGGTCGCTCGACGATGTGGGGCTGATACCGCCCGGCCATACCGGGGTGGTGTTGTCCTCGCTGGCCAGAATATAGCGGCTGAAGGTGGCACCGGTCGTCGGCCCCGAAGCAAAGGTGATCTTCCATGGCGGGATGATCAGATCGCCGAGCGGGGCAGTCAGCGTCGCCGGCTGCACGACCCCGACACATTTCGCCTGGCCATTGGGAAGCCCCGAGAAATTGTCGCCCGAGGCGCCAGCGGCGCCATAGGGCCAAACCAGCGGGGCGCCGGCGGCGGCCCGGTTCCACGGATTGCTCATTCAGAGCCCTTTCAGCTCAGCGGGAGATCAAGACCGGTCAGCGCCCAGTTCTGCATGAACTGGGAGAGCGTCGCCGCCCCGGCCGCGGTGTTGTAATGCGCCTTGTAGTAGCCAAAAAGCGCCGTCACGGTCGGTGGTTGGGGGAGCGGCTCCGGCACTTTCCAATAGAGCAGGCGAGTCACGGCGACCGCATAGGGCAGGTTGGCGACCACATTGTGCGCGGGCGTCGTTGGCGCCGCCAATAGCGCGAGGGCCGACTTTTCCGCTCCCGACAGCCGCGTGAGCAGATCGTCGAGGGTTGCCGGCTCGACCTGCCCAATTCCCAGCGCCGGCCCGTCTTCCTGCACAAGGTAGGTGCCCAATAGGCTTTCCTGCGCGATCGTTCCCATCACCAAATAAAAGGCCGCGTCCGAGTAGGGGATGCTCGCCATGCGGTCGAGCCATTCCAGTGTCGGGATCACGACCTGCTGCGCAAACTGCTTGGCGTTGATGGTCATCGCCGCGCTGCCACAATACGAATGCCCCACGGGCCGAAATTGTGTTCGTCGGTCTGTTCTTCGCCGTTGACGATCGTCCGCATCAGACAAAGACCGGTTTCGACATTGGCGCTGAGGATCAATCCAGGGAGGTCGGCCATCGTGTCGCAGCGCACGATCTTGTAGAGCCGGCGCTCGCTCTCGGGGTCGGCGGCCGTCAGCTTCAGCGGCAGCATGGGCGTCGTCTCGCCTCAGGTGGTGGCGCCCTGCACGCGGATGTCGGCCGAGCCCTTGTAGGCGGCGGTGCCGGCCGGCAAGGTCAGGCGCAGCCAGATGCCTTGCGCACCGGCGCTGTTGGGTGCCGCCCCTGATGGCAAATTGCCGGGCGACGGCACGTTGATAAAGGCCGGCTGGGTCACGAACGAGCCGCAGCCGGTCGGGACAAAGCTCGAAATTTGCTGGCGCGGGTTGATGGTGTTGGTGTCGTTGAGCGCCGTGCACAACGCGGCGTCGAGCAGCGCCCCGGTCGGCAAGGTCGGGGTCTCGCTCGCGATCTCGATCTGGGCGCCGGTCAGCGCCGTCGCAGTGTTGTTGTTGACCGCGAACACCTTTTCAAAGAAATACCGGGCCGAGCCGGTCGGCACATCGGCGGCGGCAGTCCAGAACAGGCGTGTGACCGCGAGCACTGCGTTGGGGCTGATCTCGAACAACAGCCCTTGCACGATCTTATAGGTAGTCGTGTTGTCGGGCACCGTTCCCCAGTCGCGATTGATCGCAACGGTGTCGGTGCCATAGCCCGAGGTGGCAATAATCATGCGCAGCTGGTTGGGGCCGGTGCCGCCGCGCGTCCAGATCAGCATGCCGGGCGACACGCTGGCGCCGTCGCCGGACTGCAATTTGAACAATGGCGGGGTGGTGCCGCTGGTATTGGCCGAGCCGGTTTGTGCCGTGTGATAGGTCGTGTCGGTCGTGACCGAGCTCGCCGGCAACACGCAGGTATGGGCCATGCAGGCGACATCGCCGACCGCGGCGGTGCCGCCCGGATTGGTGAGCCCGGCGATCGCGCCGCCGGTGATCACCGCCGCGCCGATGCGCTCAAAGGTCTGCGAGCCGGTGACGACGGTCTGGCCGTTCAATGTGACAGCGGCCGGCGTCTGAATCACGCCGGTACTGTCACGGCCGGTGACCTGCGCTTTGACCGCGGTGTCGGAGGCCGAACTCGACACCCAATCCATCGTGCCGGCCGGCGAGATGTCGTAAAACGCGACGCGCTTTGTAAAATCGACCGCGCCGCCGACGGTGACGCCGTCGGCCTCGGGCATATTGGCCGAGCCATAGACGACAACGTTGTTTGGTGTGACGCTCATTTGCGCATCTCCTTAACGGCGGTACGTGGCCAGCCAGTGACTAAGCCGCATTGATGTCTCTCGCAGTGATCGCGCCGAGAAGCACGCCTCAACTGACAAACCCAAGGGGTTCAGTGGCGGCTCTTTGAATATTCGAACGGCCTGGGATGTCGGCTGCGTTGACCCGGCCCCAGGCAAGCCGACTGCTTTAACCGGGTCCGCTTTGAGCGCGGAGCCGCTGCACAATTGCGATGGTGGTGTCGATTATTGTCGGGTTGTGATTTGTTGCAGCGGGCGATCCCCGCCTACGATGCCCGGGAGCCCCAGCACGTTGCGGGCCTCGTTAAGCGAATAGATTCCGTCTTTGACATAGGTGTCGAGGATCGCTGCAAGATCTTTCGCATTCGAGGGCCAGACATCGGACCAGACGAATTCCAGGTCTTTATGCCCCATGCGTTCTTGTATGACGGTGTCGACAAGTCGCTTGACCCAGTTCGTCAGTGGCGCCAAGCCTTCCTCGATCGCGGTTTCCTGGGCAGATTGGGCTGTCGCTCGGTTGACTTGCGGTGTGAATGCGGTGGGCGGCAATGAGAATGCATAGCAGACAATCCGCGCCAGCCACTCGTCGAACTCGTCTTTGTAGGGCGCCTCTTTGAACGGCTGATATTTGGCCCCGGTCGGGGCCCAGATCAGTCGCGTACGATTGGCCGTATTGCCCGCGAGGATCGAGTCGAACCACTCCTGGAATTGGCGGATCTGCTCCGCATTCCAACCGTCGGGCGCATTGAGGAGGCCGGGCGGAACATTACCCTCGGTGAAGTGCTGTAACTGCATCAACTGCCGACGCAGGCCGATGTTGATCGTGACGACAATCTGCTCGCAGGGGCTGAACCCATAGGCCTTGTGCGGACGCATATTGCGCGGCAAATAGATAATCTCGTCGGCGGTCAGCAGTTTCCACGGCCGGCCGTGAATGACCTGTTCATAAGCCGGCGCCGGCGGCTGAGGGCGTCGCCCAGTGTCGTCGATCAGCACCTTGATCGTGGCGCCATCAACCACGTCAAGGCCGACAATCTCTTGGGTGCGGCTGCGCCTCACTTCGAGACAAGGCGCATCCAGCACCAACAGGTCTTCAAGCAGGTCGCGCAGCCAAGTGGCGAATGGCCGCTCGCCGTCGGGTCGGCGCCAGAACTCGGTTAGCTTGGCAAGCCGCCCCGAGGCGTCGGGGAGCGGAGCCACGTCGCGACGCACTCTGATCGTCCAGCCGAGCTTTTCGATCTGGTCCTTGCGCGTTTCGATCGCCAGGCGGGTGATGTCATGATGCTCGGCCAGCGCCCGAAGCTCCTCAAACCCGATGCGTTCATAGGCGCGGGGCGTATAGATCGTGTTATAGCCGACCGGAAAATCCCATACGCGTAGCCTTTCGCGCTCGGGCGGAACCAGCGGGTAGCCCGGAGAAAAGATTCCCTGATCGGGCTGGAACACCTGGCGATATCGGGTGATGTCATTTTGTGATCCGAAACCGCCCCAGCTGTACGAGGCGACTGGAGCCGGCTTTGCTTCCGATACGCTCATTTTACTCTCTCGGAAAACCTGTCCGTTACAGGCCGATCTCTCGGTCCTGCCCAGGAATTGGCTTGCGACCCAATCCTGGCGACCCTGCCGCAGCGCGACAAACATCTCCAGCCGCACTTGCGTCGGGGATCACCGGCCGGCTCTCGCAGCTCGGCCATAGGTTCGCCCAGTCGTTCCTAGAAGCTCGACAGGGCAGCGCGCTTCCACGTGTTCGGTGCGGCGCAGAAATAGATGTAGCTGCTGTCCGCCTGCAGTTGGCCGACATTGCACGCGGCGGAACTGCTGCTTGGCGTGCCGGGCGAAATCAAACCGCCGAGAGTGTTCAAGGTCTGTGGCGTCACGCTGACGACGCGAAAATTGCTGCCATCAAAGCGCAACTGGAGAAATTCGTAATTCTGACCGGGTGCGAGAGCAAGCGAGGAAACGGCGGCACCCCCTCGAGCCGGGACCAAGATCATCGCCCCGCCGCTCCCGGCGACCTGGACGGTCAGAGGCTTTCCGGCATCGCTCGAAAATCCCATCGTCCACCCCGGGGCGATCCCGCTGGGCGGCGGCAGGGTCACCGTCAAACCGCCCGTCGTATTGGCGCTCGATAGAGCGTTGCCATTGTCGCCGGGGCCTGCGACATAAGTTGCTGCGCTGGGGAAATTCCAGCGGTTGAGATCTGGCGTCGATCCATACATTCCGATCAGCGCCGCGGTGGCCGGGGTTGCCTCGGTGATCCGAAAGTTGCTGCCATCAAAGCGCAGCACCAGAAACTCGTAGTTGGCCGTCGCCAGTGATACGCTCGAGACCGAGCCACCGCTCCCAGGATAGAGAATATGGGCATTACCGGCGCTGTTAACTTGAACCGACATGGTTTTGTTGTTGTCTGTGGCCAACGCCATTGTCCAGCCCATCGGCAATGTACTGGGATTGGGCAGGGTTACTGCCATGTAAGAGGCCGGACTGTTGTAGTTGGAAACGGCATTGCCGTTGTCGGACAGCGCGGCGGCATAGCTGCTGACCGCGGGGAAACTCCAATGGGTGATCCCGGCTGTTCCGATCATGCCGTTGGCTTGGGCGGTGGCCGGGGTGGCTTCGATCACACGGAAATTGCCGCTGCCGTCATATTGCAACACGGCAAATTCATAGGCCCCCTGGCTGGTGTTGGCGAGGGTCATGCTGGTCGCGGCGGCGCCGCTGCCCGGCCACAGGAGATGCCCGCCGGAAGCGGCAGCGACCTGAACCGTCAATGGCTTGCCATTGTCAGTCGCAAAACCGATGCTCCACCCCGCCGGCAGACCGGTGACCGGCGGCAGCGTGACGGTTAGACCCGCAGCACTATTGTAACTCGACAAAATGTTGCCGTTGTCACCAAGCGTCGCTGCATAGCCTGAAGCGGAAGGATAAAGCCAGTTGCTCGGCCATGGCGGCGGCTCGAAACCCATGTTGAGACGCGTGTTGCGGGTCGAGGAAACCACGCGCCAATTGCTGCCGTCGGATTGGACGCGCAGATATTCGTAATTGCCGGCGCCAAGGGTCACCGACGAAAGGGATCTATTGCCGAGCAGAATGCCGCCCGTCGGCGCAATCAAGATCAACCCTTTGCCGTTGTCGGTGGCCACCGCCATTGTCCAGCCCGGATTGACCGCGGCGATCGGCGGCAGGGTGACGGTCATCGAACTGCCGGGCGTATTGTAGCTCGACACGGAAAGACCGTCGTCGATCGGCGCCGCGGTGTAGCTTGCGGCCGACGGGAATATCCATTGCGGCCGTGATCCGGTGCCCTCGACCGAGATACCGACCGAATTGGGTCCATAATTGACAACGGAACCGCCGTAATTCGGGTTGATGAGGGTGTTGCCGATGCTCGCCGTGGCGTTGACCGCAGTCGCGCAATCGAAATAGGGCGATACAAACGTGTTGAGACCGTTGTGAGTGAATGTAATCGCCAGACAGGTCGGGGAAACCTCAAGGTCGAGCGCGAAAAAGGTGTTCGAGAAATTGTAGCCATTCTCCAGCACGACGCCACGGCCGCCGACGCCGCCCGCAGTCGCCGCCCCCGAGATATGCGAGAATTGGGTCTGCTCGAACGCCATGCCGGCGGCACCCCCGGTCGTATCGCAGACCGCATAGATGTCGCTGTCGAGGACGTAATTGAACTGGCAAGCCCCTGCCAATGAATTGCTGCTGTTGTTATTGACCACCAGGTGGTCGATCTTGATCGAATTCTGGGCGTCGGAAAAATCGGGGCGGCCGAGGATGAACGCGTAGCCGGTGGTATTGGCTTCGATGTTCAGATTCCCCTCTTCTTTGAAATAAAAGCACCCGGTTGGTGAAGACGGAGTGCCGCCGGAGCATTGAATTTGCAGGGTTGGTCCGTTGGAGATCGCGCGCCCATCGATGGTGGCGCCGCGCGAGATCAAGCGAAACCCGGCGCTTGCTTGACCCGCATAGTCAACGACCAGGCCGGCGGTGATTTTGTAGGTGCCGGACGGCAGATGGACCGGCCAATTGTGGGTAATCGCGGCATTGATCGTGCTTTGGATGGCGTTGGTGTCGTCGTGGACATCGTCACCGACCGCACCATTGCAGCGCACATCGATCCACGGGCGTCCCGAGCACATCAAGGCATCGCCGCCGAGTGTGGCGGTGCCTGTCGTCGACAAGGTGGAAAAATTTCCCGGCGATTGCGCGAACCCGTTCGCGGCGTCGATCGTCGCGAAGCAGACCGCGAGAAGCGCCATCACTGCGTGTTTGAACCGCGGTTTCACTCTGTGCAGCTCCCTCCGTCACAGAAGGCCGCCGACAGCAGCCAGCTTTGCCGGACTGGCAGCAGCCTCCTTAGACGCTGTCAAGGCCCAAAGGCTCGGGCGGCTTCGCGTCGCTGTAAGCAGTGCCGGCTGCCGGCTACCAGCGCCGCGCCGCAAAGGCCTGTCCGGAGGTCGCACCGAACAGACTGACAATGCCGGCGGGCTTGTAGCCGGGCGGCGTCGCGAAGACCGTGCCTGGGGGGATCGGAAGCGAAGCGCCGCCCGCTGACGCGGTACCGACATCCGACACGTAAAGCGTTGCGGAGGAGTTATTGGCGACCAGCCAGCCATTGCTCGGTACGATCCCGCCAAACAGGATCTGTGCGGTGCCGCCTGACACGATTGCGCCGCTGCCGTCTACGGCCGGCGCGCCGGCGGCATTGATCACGGGAAGCGGTGCCGCGGCACTCACCGGCGTGGCGATCCCAGAGACGACGGCGGCCGGGGTATGTACCGGCACAAGATTACCGGCAGTGTCGAGACCGGTCGACAGTGACTGAACAGTTGTGTTGGCGTCCTTGACAAGCAGTGGCAACGCTCATCTCCTGACAGGCTCGGATGATGATTTGCCCGGATCGGCAGCCGTCATCTTATCGTTAAGCTGACGGTAGGCTTCGTAGATCCCGGCGGCGGGCATCGACAGAACCATAAGGTCGGTCAGCGCCCAAACCAGCGCGTCGACCCGATCGCGCGCGAGCCGCCGATGCTGGACCTCGCTTGACCCGCCGTTCTCGCGCGCCAGGTTGCACATCTGATCTTCAAGCCTCGGAAATGCACCGACATGATGCACCTTTCCTTGCTCGTAGAGGGCGGCGACCGGTTCGGCGCGGATGGCCTTGCCACGCGAGGCGTGGACAGTGGTAATCGGCAGATTGGGGTCGACGACGCGCAGGGTCGTCGCCACCATTTCGCCGCCATTATTGACCTCCGCGACGATCCGATCGGCGCGATGGGCGTGGAAGGCGGCGGTCGCGACCTGCGCCCATTCGAGCGGACGATAATGTCCCGACAGATCGGCCATCACCCAGCCGTGTCCGCGACTGTCGCGTCCGGCGACAATAATGCCCGTTTCATCGCTTTCTTCGCCCGAGCCGGCGGCAGGATCGATCGCAACAACGATCCGGCGCTGTTGTGGCGCGTGACGGGCTCGACTGGCCTCGATCAGGCTGCGGTTCCACAACGCGCCCGGCAAATCATCTAGAATTTCGGCGTCGATTTCTTGCCGGCCCAGATGGGTACCCGCGTATTTGGTAATGATCTGATCAAGAAACGCAGCCGCCAGGTTGGCGCGGTTGTCATAAGTGCTGCCGCGGGTGACGACGACTCGCGGATCCTGCAGTATCGCCCGCAGCAACGGCGTCGGCCGTGGCGTCGTCGTCACGACCACGCGCGGATCGCTTCCTACGCGCAAGCCAAACATCAGCATGTCCCATGCTTGCGGATAACGCCAACTCGCCAGTTCATCGCACCACGCAGCGTCATGCTGGGGCCCGCGCAACCGGTCAGGCTCGTCAGCGCTGTAGAGCGTGGCAATCGCGCCATTCGACCACGTCAAGCGACGCCGCGATGGCTCATATCGCGGCCGATCCCAATAGGGTGAGACGGCGAGAAGGCCGCTTTCGCCCTCGACCATGACATCGCGCGCGTCGGCCGCGGTCGGCGCCACCAGAGCAAAACGGCGGGCGCGGCGTGCGGCCACTCGCGATCGGACAAACTCAGCGCCGGTCCGGGTCTTGCCAAATCCGCGCCCGGCCAGCAACAACCATACTCGCCAGTCGCCGGGCGGCGGCAGCTGATTGGCGCGCGCCCAAAACGACCAGTCGTAGAGCAGCGCCCAAGCCTCATTCGGGCTCAGCGTGTCGATCAGGCGGTTGCGGAGGTCGGCGGGAAGCGACGCGAGCCAGCCGGCATGTGCGCACCTCACCCTGCCTCCGTTCGGTGCCATCGACGGTTGTCTTGACCGGACCGGGTTTTTAGCGAAGGTGCCGCTTCGCGGCGCCGACCGCCGCGGATATTGTCGGCAATATTGGAACCGGACGAAATGCTTGTGGTCTCGGTCAAGGACCGGCCCGTTTGTGCGCCGAGCAGGCAGGGGTTAGGGGATGTCTCGGATGCCGCGGCCGGCGCGCTTGCCGGTCGGCGGGTTCGGGCAAAGCGAAGACCAAACCGATCGCCGCTCGGCGGAACCTTGGCAACATGCGGCCGCGAGACGCTTGGCGCCCGAACCGGCCAGCACAGCACCGTTCTGACCGCCCCGCCCCGATCGCCGATTTCGCCAGTATGCCAATCTTATATCATAACGATCCCGATCGGTCAATCGCAAAATGCGTTTATCACAATTACCGCGGGCCGCGATAATGCGCTTCCAGCGCCCCCAGGGTAGCGACAAGGATGCCGGCGGCGGTCTCTTGGCTGATACGGCGGCCGTTCCACCCTTGCCCAAGTGCCCAATCCTTGATCGATTGTTCCCAGCCCACGACGTGCCATAGACACGAACCGCCCGGCGAGGAGGGACCCCCAACGGCAAGCAGCGCGCGCCAAACCTCCTCGCGCGCGGTTTCGATCCGCTGGGCCGGTTGCGCGTCGCGGTATCGAGGGCCGGCTTTCCCGGTTCTGGGTTGCAGATAATCCAGGGCCCGCAGCGGATCGAGCTGCGCCACCGCAAACCGCGACCGAAAATCTTCCGCGGCCTGGCGCATCGCGGCGGTGATTGTGCCGCGCCGCTCCATCGCGGTTAGGGTGTCAACGGCGCGAAATGGCCGCGCCGACCGCCCGTGATGGTCGGCAATAGCATGCGGTACTGGCTCGATCTTGCCGTGATTTCGGCGTTCGTCGGTTGGCGCGATTTGAGGCGCAGCGAGGGGAATGGCGGCGCGAGCGGAGCGAGGCATTCGAAACAAATCAAGAACACTTTTGCCGCGCAAAAATCCCCACCGTTTGCTCAAGACGCCGCAGAAAACGGGGCGGCGGGTGTCCAGCGCGGGTACCACGGCGGCCACCGACCATGCGCGCCAAGGCTTCGACCTCGCGCAGCGCGTCCTTTTCGGCGGCTGTTCCGCAGCCAAGATGGCATAACGCGTGATGCCGATCGCAATAGGCGGAACCCGGGCGGCGTGGCGCCCCGCAACGGCGCTGATTGGCGCTTTCGCCTGAGATATAGGCACACCCAAAATCGCTATCGAGGGGCGCGAGCGCAACCGCCGGCGGGATCCTCTCCATCGCCGTCTCCTCCTTTGGCAGGGCTTGTCAGCTTCACATGGCGATGATATCATCAACGGCAATTTAGTGTCAACCTGATAATTGCGTATATCGCATCAATGAATACAATCTGGTTCAATCAGGCGCTCGAACGAATCGGTGCCACCCAGGCCGATCTCGCCCGCCATCTGCGGCTCGCCCCGTCGGCCGTCTCGCGCATGCTCAAAGGCGAGCGGCAGATGAAACAACTCGAAACGGTTCAGATCGCCGGTTTCCTCGGCGTCAGCCCGGAAGAGGTGCTTCAACACGCGGTTGCCGAGAGGGTCTCCGCGGCGGTCTCTGAAACCCCCCGCGCCGGCCGTGGCCGCCCGCGCCTGGCGACCGGGCCGGCACCGCGAGCTGCGGATCTGATCCCGATCCGCAGCGCCGGTCGCGGCGGCAGCGATCAGGCCATGTTTCTGGAGGATGGTCCGATCGGCTATACCGCAAGGCCGGCCAATCTCAGCGGCGTGCGCGCAGCCTATGCGATTTACATGGTCGGCGACAGCATGGAGCCGCGTTATGAGCCGGGCTGGCTATTGCACGTCAACCCGTTCAAACCGCCGATCCGCGGCCGCGACGTCGTCGTCTACAAGCGCGGACAGGCGGTGCTGATTAAGCAGTTTGTCGGGTGGGAGGGGGAAACGCTGATCCTGCGTCAGCTCAACCCTCCGGAAACATTGCGCATCCCGCGGGCTGAGGTGCTCGAATGCCATCTGATCGTCGGCGCCGATCAGGAGGGATAGCACCCCTAGCCCCTCGCCCGCGGCGCCCTGCTCAGGCAGCCTTGGCTGCGGCCCCCTCGGCGATTACCAGACCATTCTCGCCGGCACTGACGCGAACGACAGCCCCATCCGGGATGCGTCCTTCGAGGATTGCCTGTGCGAGCGGGTTCTGCAATTCGCGCTGGATCACGCGCTTGAGCGGTCGCGCCCCATAGACCGGGTCGTAACCGGCGTTGGCGAGCCAAGACATTGCCGCAGCGTCGATGTCGATCGTAATCTTGCGGTCGCTCAAGAGTTTGCGCAGACGCTCGAGCTGGATCGCCACGATGCCGCGCATGTCCTCGCGCGACAATCTGCGGAACAACAGGATTTCGTCGAGCCGGTTCAGAAATTCGGGACGAAAGGCGGCGCGCACCGCCTCCATGACCGCTTCGCGCGCAACCGACACATCGGTCCGCTCCGGCAGCCGCGCCAGCGCCTCGCTGCCGAGGTTCGAGGTCAGAATAATCAGCGTGTTGCGGAAGTCGACCGTGTGCCCCTGGCCGTCGGTCAGGCGTCCGTCGTCGAGCACCTGAAGCAGCACGTTGAACACATCCGGGTGCGCCTTCTCGATCTCGTCAAACAAGATCACCTGATAGGGGCGGCGCCGTACCGCCTCGGTCAGGCTGCCCCCTTCCTCGTAGCCGACATAGCCCGGCGGCGCCCCGATCAAGCGCGCAACGGAGTGCTTTTCCATGTATTCCGACATATCGATGCGCACCATCGCGCTTTCGTCGTCGAACAGGAATTCGGCCAGCGCTCTTGCCAATTCGGTCTTGCCGACACCGGTCGGGCCCAGAAACAGGAACGAGCCCATCGGCCGGTTCGGATCCTGCAGGCCGGCGCGCGCCCGGCGAATGGCATTGGATACAGCGGCCACCGCCTCGTCCTGGCCGACCACGCGGTGCTTTAGGGCTGCCTCCATCTGCAGCAGTTTCTCGCGCTCGCTCGACAGCATTTTCTCGACCGGGATGCCGGTCCACCGCGACACGACCGCGGCGATGTGCTGCTCGGTCACCGCCTCCTCGAGCATGCGCCCGGTTTCGGCCGCTTCCACTTCGCTGAGCTTGCGCTCGAGACCCGGGATGACGCCATAGGTCAGTTCACCGGCACGGCTCCAGTCACCGCGCCGCTGAACGATCTCGAGCTCGGCGCGGGCCTGGTCCAATTGCTCTTTCAGTTTTTGCGCACCGGCCAGCTTCTCTTTTTCGGCGCGCCATTGCGCAGTCAGCTCCGAGGAACGCTGCTCCAGCTCCTCAAGTTCTTTGACCAGCTTGCCGAGGCGCTCGCGCGAGGCCGGATCGCTCTCCTTTTTCAAGGCCTCACGCTCGATCTTGAGCTGCACAATGCGCCGGTCCAGCTCGTCGATCGCCTCGGGCTTGGAATCGACCTCCATGCGCAAGCGAGAGGCCGCTTCGTCCATCAGGTCAATCGCCTTGTCGGGCAAAAAGCGGTCGGTGATATAGCGGTTGGACAGGGTCGCAGCCGCGACGATCGCCCCATCGGTAATCCGGACCCCGTGGTGCAGCTCGTATTTCTCCTTGATGCCGCGAAGGATCGATATCGTGTCTTCGACCGACGGCTCGTCGACAAAAACCGGCTGGAACCGACGCGCGAGGGCAGCGTCCTTCTCAATGTTCTTGCGGTATTCATCGAGGGTCGTGGCGCCGACGCAATGCAATTCACCGCGCGCGAGCGCCGGTTTGAGCATGTTCGAAGCGTCCATCGCTCCTTCCGCCTTGCCGGCGCCGACCAGCGTGTGGAGTTCGTCGATGAACAGGATGATCTCGCCCGCAGCGGCGGTGATCTCGGCCAAGACCGCTTTCAACCGCTCTTCAAACTCGCCGCGGAATTTCGAGCCGGCGATCAGGGCGCCGAGGTCCAGCGCCAGCAGACGTTTGTCCTTCAACCCCTCGGGGACGTCGCCATTGACGATGCGCAGCGCCAACCCTTCGACAATCGCGGTCTTGCCGACCCCCGGTTCGCCGATCAGAACCGGATTGTTCTTGGTCCGCCGCGAGAGCACCTGGATTGTCCGGCGGATCTCCTCGTCGCGCCCGATCACCGGGTCGAGTTTGCCTTGTCGCGCCGCCTCGGTCAGATCGCGCGCATATTTTTTGAGCGCATCGTAGCCTTCCTCCGCCGAGGCGCTGTCTGCTTTGCGGCCTTTACGCACCGCCTCGATGGCCGCGTTCAGCTTTTGCGGCGTCACCCCCCCTGCGGCGAGCGCACGACCGGCTGCTGTCTCTTTGGCCAGGGCCAGCGCCAGCAACAGCCGCTCGACGGTGACGAAACTGTCACCGGCCCGCGTCGCGATCTCTTCGGCTTGTTCGAAGACCCGCGCGATCTCGGGCGAAAGGTAGACCTGTCCCGCACCCGAGCCTTCGACCCGCGGCAGCTTGGCGAGTTCCGCCTCCACCGCGGTCAGCACGGCGCGTGGGTCGCCCTCTGCGGCCCGGATCAGGTTCGCCGCGAATCCTTCCTTGTCATCGAGCAGCACCTGCAACAGGTGCTCGGGCGTCAGGCGCTGGTGACCGCGTCGCAACGCCAATCCCTGCGCCGATTGGATAAACCCTTTCGAACGCTCGGTATATTTTTCGAATTCCATGGTCTGCTCCCTGAGCCGTACGCAACTGCCCCTGGCCGGCGACAGTCGCGATCTCTCTGGGCAGCTATATGGTGCCGGCCTCCACTCGCACAATCCCAATGGGTGGGCTGAACCCTCCCCAACCCGGCATAGTTCGCGGCCGGCCTACGGCGCCGCTGGCGGTTTCAAAACCCCGAAGGCTGGTCTTCGCTTGTGCCAATTGGCAAGGAGGGCTGCGGGGCTTCGTCGCCGCCGCCGGGCCGTCCAAGCTCGCCCTCGCCCATCTCGATGTCCGCAGGGGTCATCGGTCGGGGCGCTCCCGGCGAAGCCCCTTCGCCGTTTGCGTTCATGACCCGAAAATAGTGCTCGGCGTGCTGATAAAGATTTTCCGCGGCGACCCGATCGCCGCTGGCGGCCGCCTCGCGCGCCAAGGCCACATACCTTTCGAATACCTGATAGGCATTGCCGCGGATTTTGACATTCGGACCGTTGCTGTCGAAGGTCTGAATCCGATGCGGCAGGCGCGGACGGTTATGGTGCGGATTGCCGCCATTGTTGCGACCGCGCGATCGCTTATTAGGGCTCGGTCTCATGTCACCTATCTGACTTTGTGGATCGTCGGACCCGGTCCGATCAGAGAATTCGCGATCTCTCCCGCCTCCCCGGACGGGGCGTCTGGCGCAGCCTTCTGATCACGCCCCCAGGGCAGCGCCGAACTCTCACCCCCACCCTAGACGCGATGACCTCGCATTCCAAGATTTTTTTGATGCCGCCCTGTCGGAGCTAATCCGGGGATTTGCGCGCGACGACGCAACGCGCGATGCCGGCGAGATCGGGTTCGATCGCGGAAATCGTAAGCCCCACGGCCGCGACGATGGCGGCGACGGGTGCGGCTTGACCATCGCCGACCTCGGCAACAAACAGCCCGCCGGGGGCCAACAGAAGCGGGAGCTGACGGGCAATCGATCGATACGCCTCGAGGCCGTCGTCGCCGCCATCGAGCGCCGCTCGCGGATCGTAGTTGCGCACCTCGGGCGGCAATTTGGCAAGATCGGCGGTAGCGATGTAAGGCGGGTTCGCGACCACCACATCAAACCGGTTACCAAGCGCAAGACCCCAATCGCCGACAATAAAACCGCTGCGCCGGCCAAGCCCGAGCCGTCTCGCATTAGTCCGGGCGGTGACTGCGGCCCCCCAGGATCTGTCGACCCCCACGCCCCAGGCGTTGGGCAACGCCGAGAGGAGCGCCAACAGCAGACAGCCCGAGCCGGTGCCGAGATCAAGGAGATGGACAGCCGCTTGCGCTTCAACCCGTGCCAGCACTGCCTCGACAACCGTCTCGCTATCCGGGCGCGGGTCGAACACATCGGGCGACAGGTGCAGCTCGATTTCCCAAAACGCTCGCCGGCCGAGAATGCGGCTGAGCGGTTCTCCGCCGGCCAATCGCCGGGCCAGACCGTGGAGGCGCGCGACTTCCGCCGGAGCCAGCGCTTTGTCCGACGCGCCAAGCAATGCGGCCGCATCAAGGCCGAGCGCGCCGGCAATCAGTTGCCGGGCGCGTCGCCGCGGCGCCGGGCATCCGGCATGCGCCAAGATTGCGCTGGTCGCGGCCAGCACGGAGGCGACGGTTTGGACCCTTTGCGTCAGGCTTCGACCGCGGCCAGCCGCCGCGCCCGGTCTTCGGCCAGAAGCACGTCGATGATCTCGTCGAGCGCCTCGCCGCTCATGATCTTGTCGATTTTGTACAAGGTTAGATTGACGCGGTGGTCGGTAACTCGTCCCTGTGGGAAATTATAGGTGCGGATGCGCTCGGAACGGTCACCGCTGCCGACTTGGCTTTTGCGTTCGGCGGCGCGGGCGCTGTCGCGCGCCTGCCGCTCCATTTCGTAAAGCCGCGATCGCAAAACACGCAGCGCCCGCGCCTTGTTTTTGTGCTGCGATTTCTCGTCCTGTTGGATCACCACAAGGCCGGTCGGCAAATGGGTAATGCGCACCGCGCTGTCGGTCGTGTTGACCGACTGGCCGCCGGGGCCGCTCGCGCGAAAGACGTCAATCCGCAGGTCCTTCTCGTCGATCCTGACATCGACTTCTTCCGCTTCCGGCAGCACCGCAACCGTCGCGGCGGAGGTATGTATACGTCCGCCGGCTTCGGTTTCGGGGACCCGTTGCACGCGATGCACCCCCGATTCAAATTTAAGCCGCGCAAAGACATTGCTGCCGGCGATCGACGCGCTCGCTTCCTTAAAGCCGCCAAGACCCGTCTCCGACACGTCCAAAACCTCGAACCGCCAGCCGTGAAGGGCTGCATAGCGTTGGTACATGCGGAACAGTTCGGCGGCGAACAGCGCAGCCTCCTCGCCGCCGGTGCCGGCGCGCACCTCGAGAATGGCATTGCGCTCGTCATCGGCATCTTTGGGCAGCAGGCTCAGCTTGATCTTTTGTTCAAGATCGGGCAGCCGCTCGCGCAAGCAACGCGCCTCTTCCTCAGCGAGTCCACGCAAATCAGGCTCTTCGGCGGTCTGCGCGACTTCCATCAACGAAACAAGCTCAGTGCGCGCCGCTTCCAACGCGTTCACCTCGGCCACGATCGGGTCGAGTTCGCTATATTCCCTGGACAGCTTGGCGAATTCAGCGCTGTCGAGCCCGCCGCCCGCCAACAAGGCGGCGATTTCCGCGTGCCGGCGCAACAGCTGCTGCAAACGGGATTGAAGCCCCGCTTCCATTTCAGCCCGCCTCCGACAGCGCCTTCAACCGCTCTCTCAGGTTGCTCAGTAACGGGTCCAAAAGTACCTCGCACTCCTCGCCGGAATCGAGGTCGCGCACCTTTACGACATTGCGGGCGCGCTCGTCCTCGCCGATCAGCAGCGCACCGCGCGCCGCGATGCGGTTGGCATATCGCAGACGGCGAGAGAGATTGCCCGAATAGCTGAGTTCCACTCGGTAATCGTCGCTGCGCAAGGTTTCGGCGATGGTCAGCGCCATCGCTTCAGCCTCTTCGCCGATCGGGATCACCACGAAGGGCCGTGGTTCGGTTGGCGGGTCGCCGATCAACATTGCCAGCCGTTCGACCCCGGCCGCCCAGCCGACCCCGGCCATGCGCGGACCACCCATCAGCTCGACCAGTCCGTCGTAACGGCCCCCGGCGAGGACCGTGCCCTGCGCCCCGAGGGCCGTGGTCACGAATTCGAACACGGTATGGCTATAATAATCGAGCCCGCGCACCAATCGCGGGTTCAACCGATAGGCGATGCCAAGCTGATCGAGACCGGCTTGCACGCGGGCGAAGAACGCGCTCGAGGCGGGGTTCAGAAACGCCGAAAATTCGGGCGCCTCGGCGACAATCCGGCGGTCGCCTTCATCTTTCGAATCGAGAATGCGCAGCGGGTTGCGCGCGAGGCGACCGCGACTCTCCTCCGAGAGATGCGCCTGGCGCGCGGAGAGGTAGCTGACCAGCGCATCGCGGTAGGCTGAGCGACTCTCGCGATCGCCGAGCGTGTTCAGTTCGACCACGACCTGTTGGCCGATCCCCAATCGGTTGAGTACCCGCCAACCGAGCGCGATCAGTTCGATATCGGCCTGCGGCTGCGGCACGCCAAGAATCTCAACGTCGATCTGGTGGAATTGACGGAACCGTCCCTTTTGCGGCCGCTCATAGCGGAACATCGGGCCGGTGTAGAAGAATTTGAGCGGCGCACTTTGCGTGAGCCCGTTTGACAGCACCGCACGCACGATGCCGGCCGTTGCCTCCGGCCGCAACGTGATTTCCTCGCCGCCCCGGTCAAGGAACGTGTACATCTCTTTAGAGACAATGTCGGTATGCTCGCCGATGGGCCGCGCAAAGACCTCCGTGAATTCAAAGACCGGTGTGGCGATCTCGCAAAACCCATAAAGCGCGGCCAGCCGGCGTGCGGTTTCGGTGATATGCCGGTGGCGCCGCATGGTCTCAGGCAAAAGATCCTGGGTGCCGCGCACCGGCTGTAGTGAGATCATTTGTGCTTCTCCGAAACCAAGCTACGCCCGCGCCGGACACGGCCCGCGGGCCGCCTTTCTAGCGGCGACGCGGTCGGCCTTCACAGTGCCGTGGGTGTTGTTCTATGCCTGAACCGCTCCCCTCCAGGTGCCGGTCTTGCCGCGCTGCTCGCGCCTCAATGCGCCGGCGCCGGGACAGGCGCGGCCGCCTCGCGCTCGGCATTGATCTCGGCCACCTTTTTTTCAACCAATTCGACAAGGTGGTCGACAATGTCGGCATCCTTCAGCCGATGGTCGGCGACACCCCGGATATAGACTTGATGGGTGCCGTTACCGCCGCCGGTAAAGCCGATGTCGGTCTCGCGGGCTTCGCCGGGGCCATTGACGACACAGCCGATGACCGAAACGGTTAGGGGTGTCGTGATATGCGCGAGCCGCTCCTCCAACTGCTCGACGGTTTTGATCACGGCGAATTGCTGGCGCGCGCAAGACGGGCACGAAATCACCGTCACACCGCGCCGCCGCAACCCCAGCGATTTGAGGATGTCAAAACCCGCTTTGACCTCTTCGACCGGGTCGGCCGACAATGAAACACGAATGGTGTCGCCAATCCCCGACCACAGCAACATGCCAAGCCCGATTGAAGACTTGATCGTGCCGCTGCGCAAACCGCCCGCCTCGGTGATCCCAAGATGCAGCGGATAATCGCAAGCCTCGGCAAGCTGCTGATAGGCAGCTACCGCAAGAAACACATCGGATGCTTTACAGGATATCTTAAATTCGAAAAAATCGTTGTCTTCGAGGATCTTGGCATGATTCAGCGCGCTTTCGACCATGGCCTCGGGACAGGGCTCGCCATAGCGCTCGAGAAGATCGCGTTCGAGCGAACCGGCATTGACCCCGATGCGCATCGAACAGCCATGGTCCTTAGCCGCCTTGATGACTTCGCGCACCCGCGCGGCCGAGCCGATATTGCCGGGATTGATGCGCAGGCAGGCGGCACCGCTCTCGGCGGCCTCGATGGCGCGCTTGTAATGAAAATGGATGTCGGCGACGATCGGCACCGTGGCGTGGCGCACAATTTCCTTCAGCGCCAGGGCTGATTCCTGGTCGGGGCACGAGACCCGGACGATGTCGGCGCCGGCGCGTTCGAGCGCCTGCACTTGCGCGATCGTGGCTTTGACGTCGCTTGTCACGGTGTTGGTCATCGACTGCACTGTGATCGGGGCATCACCGCCGACCGGAACCTTGCCGACATAGATCTTGCGGCTCTTTCGGCGGTGAATGTCACGATAGGGCCTGACGCTCATCCTGTGGCCTCGATTGGGTGGCGCTGTTCGCGCATATAGGGCGTTTCGATCGCGCGCAAAAGGCGTTTCGCGCGGTCGCGGCGGATCAGTTGCGGGGCGGCGGCGAACCGGTGAGCGAGGCGGGGTCGAGCGCCACGGTGCGCACCGCCCCTGACGGGCCGAGGGTGGGCACCGGCTTGCCGTCCACTGTGACGTCGAGCCCGCCGGCATTGCCGGCGCGCATGGTCAGCCCCGGCAGGTTGGGCACGAAGTAGGTGTCGCCGGGTTTAAGCAAACCGCTGAACAGAACCTTGTGGTCCGGCGCGCGGACCTGTACCCAACTATCCTCTTTTGCCTTTAAGGCGATACGGGCGGTTTCGCTCGGCGCCCCGAGTACCCGCGCGCCGCCGACAGGTTGACCGGCAGCAAGATCACCAGCCGTCACCGCGGGCGGGGCGGCGGCGGCCGATCGGGTCTCGGTCGCGCTGGTTGTGGCCGGCGGCGATTGAGCGGTGTTGGCGGTCGACGGCTGAGCAGCGGCGGCTGCCGTGGTTGGCGACGATGCCGCCGCAATCCCGGTCGGTGCCGGAGCAGCGGGCGAAGACGAGCTCGCGGCCGGCAGCGGCGCTGTTACCTCCGCGGGCACAGCCGATCCGGACCCCGCCGCATCCGCCGGCGGCGGCGTGCGACCGGCGGTCGGCCCCGGTTGGGCTGTCGGCGCCGCGGTTGGCGTGCCGGTATCGGCGCGGGGGACGACAGGTCCGGCAGCTGCGCCTGTCGCTAGATCGGCGGTGCTGTCGGCCGCGGGCGCCGTTGAGCCGCGGGTCGCCTCCGGCGTCAGCCGCGACGGCGCCAATTCCTCGGGGACCAGGCTCACGCGGTTCGGGACGACTCGCGAGCTTGTTGAAAAATGGTACCAGAGCCCATAGCTGCACACCGCCAAGATCAGGCCGGCAACCAGCAGACTGCCGCTCGGGAGATTGCGCCGCTCGAGCGGGATCGGGAACGTCAAGTCAGGCTTGGTGGCGAATTCCGCGGTCTCGGCCTTGAACCGACGAACCAGTTCGGCGCTGTCCAGGCCGAGAAAATCGCTGTAAGAGCGAACAAACCCCAGAGCGTAGGCGCGTCCCGGTAATTCCTGCAGCCGGCCCTGTTCGATGGCCAGGAGATAATCGGGCTTGATCTTTAGCGCGGTCGAAACGTCCCGCAGTTCGAGGTGCAGCGATTGGCGTGTGCGCAACAATATTTCACCGACCGAAACCTTATCCGCCATAGGTGAGTCTTGCGGCACGGCTTCGACTTCCGCGAAGGAGGATCTGGTCCGCCGGAACAATGCCATCTTCGCCGCTCGCGACCGCTCTCAGGTTAACCAAAATCGGGTTTCCCGTCCAACCCCATGGGGAAGAAGTCGACGTGCGACAAACCGGCACGCCGCAACGACGACGAGCTATATCTCGACGAGATGATCGCGAGCGTAGGCCTCGAATCGCGATTTGAGCGAGTGATCGGGACGGGCGCTGATTTCGTCGACAAAGGCCGCTGCCGCGGCGACGTCGAGACTGCGCACCATCGCCCTGACCGGACCGATCGCGGCTCCGGCCATCGACAAGGTTCGAAAGCCCAGCGCGATCAAAACCATCGCTTCGAGTGGATTGCCCGCCATTTCGCCGCACATGCTCAACGGCACCGCGGCCGCCCCGGTTCCGGCTACGACCTCCCGCAACAATCTCAGCATCGGCGCCGACAGCGGATCGTAACGGTCGGCCAGCCGCGGATTGCCGCGGTCGCAGGCAAACAAAAATTGCAACAGATCATTGGTCCCGACCGACAGAAAATCGACCCGCTCGCACAGGCCACTGAGTTGCCACAACAAAGCCGGCACTTCGAGCATCACGCCGACCTTGACCGAGGCCGGCGGTTGGCGGCCTTCCTGTCGGGCGCGGGCAAGTTCCAGATCGAGCAAGGCGCGCGCGCGATCGAACTCGGCGAGCTCGGCGACCATCGGGAATTTGACGTAAAGCTGCCGGCCCGGGGCCGCTCTGATCAGCGCGCGCAACTGCTCGCGCAGCATCGCCGGGCGATCGAGCCCGATCCGGATGGCGCGCCAGCCCATTGCCGGGTTGTCCTCGGCCGAACGCGCCAGATACGGAAGCACCTTGTCGCCGCCAATGTCGAAGGTGCGAAAAATGACCGGCCGCGACCCCGCTTGCTCGAAAACGCGGCGATAGAAGTCGGTCTGCTCATCGACGGAGGGGAAAGTCTCGCGCACCATCAATGCCAATTCGGTGCGAAACAACCCCACACCCTCGGCTCCGGTCGCAGCCAGCTGGGCCATATCCATCAACAGCCCGGCGTTGAGCATCAGCTTGACTTCGATGCCGTCGCGACTCACGGCCGGTGCCGACCGCATGCGCTCAAAGGAGGCCCGTCGATGGCCGCGGGCCTCGATATTTGCCGTCACCGCCTGTCGAATATCTTCGCTCGGCCGGATCAGAACGCGGGCATGATCGCCGTCGACAATAACGGTGTCGCCGGGTTCGACGCGCTGGGTGACGTTTTCGACGCGGCCAACAACCGGAATGTCGAGCGCGCGCGCGATGATGGCGACATGGGCGGTGGGCGAGCCCTCTTCGAGCACCAAACCCGCGATACGCCGATGGGAGAAATCCATCAGTTCCGCCGGTCCCAGAATGCGGGCGACCAGGATGAATTCTCGCGGCAGCTCGAATTTGTCGAGAAGCCGGTCCGATAAATGACGTTGCAGCCGATTGGCGAGGTCCTCGAGATCAACCAGCCTTTCGCGCAGATACGGGTCGCTCGCCTGCATCATCCGGCGACTGGTCTCGTCGCGAACTTTTTGGACGGCGGCTTCGGCGGTCAGCCCGCTGCGGATCGCGTCGACGATGCGCGCCACCCAGCCGCGATCAGCGGCGAACATGCGATAGGCTTCGAGGATATCGCGGTGCTCGCCGGCGCCGAGCCCGCCGCCGGCCGCCACCAGCTCGTCGATCGCGTCACGCATTGCCGCCACCGCTCGGCGCAGGCGCTCGATTTCGGCGGTGACGTCCTCAGCGACGACCTGCTCGATCCGCGGTCGTGGCATATGCAGGACCGCGGGGCCGATTGCCAGGCCGGGGTTGAAACGAATCCCGACGAGACGCACCGGTAAGGTCCCGGTCATGCGGCTTTCGGCGATCTCCCGCGGGCTGATCAGATCACCGCCGGCGATCAGTTCGGCGATAATCATCGCGATCGTCTGCAGGATCTCGACCTCGTCGTCGTCATAATGGCGCGGCGTACGGTTCTGGACCGCCAGGACGCCCAGAACCCGCGCGCTGCGCAAAATCGGCACCCCCATCAGCGAATGGTAGATCTCTTCGCCGGTCTCCGGCCGATAGACAAATCCGGGATGAGACTGCGCGTCGGCGAGCGCCAAGGGTCGCGCGGTCGCGGCGATCAACCCGATCAATCCTTCGCCGACCCGCAGCCGGGTGCGATGCACAGCCTCGAGGCGCAGACCTTCGGTCGCAAACAATTCGAGCACTTCGCCCGCGCGCATCACGTAGACCGAACAGACCTCGGCCAGCATTTCGGCGGCGACGAGACGGACGATCCGTTCCAGCCGCTGCTGGGCCGTCCCCGAGCCGGCCATTGTGTCGCGCAGACGGCGCAGCAGACGGCGCGTACCGCTGACGACCCCGGGAGCTTCGCTCATTTTGCTGCGCTTCGCGCTAGCGACAGGTCATTCGCCATCGGGTTGGGCTCGTCACCGCGGCGATCGCGGGCAACCAGAACCGCAACCGCCTGGTCGATCAGTTCCTGAATGATCGCCGCGGCGCTCTGCTCGCGCGTAACAAAGCCAACGCTTTGGCCGGCCATCAACGAGCCGGTTTCGATATCGCCGTCGATGACCGCTCGGCGCAGCGCGCCGGCCCAGAAATGCTCGATCTCGAGCTGGGCCTCCTTGTGCGATACCTCACCCCGGGTGAAACGTCGGATGACGTCACGCTGGACAGCGAGAAATCGCTCGGTCGCCGGGTTGGCCAGGGCGCGGACCGGGATCACCGGGAAGCGCGGATCGAGCTGCAGTGACGGCACCGCGTCGCGCGCGGCGGCGCGGATAAAGGCTTGTTTAAACCGTGGATGGGCGATCGACTCCCTGGCGCACACAAAACGGGTTCCGAGCTGTACGCCGGCGGCCCCCATCTCGAGATAGGCGAGGATCGCTTCACCCCGGCCGATGCCGCCAGCCACAAACACCGGAACCTCGGTCAGATGCGGAAGGATCTCCTGCGCCAAAACACCGGTCGAAACCGGACCGATATGACCGCCGGCTTCGCTGCCCTCGATGACGATCGCGTCGGCTCCCATTCGCACCAGTTTGCGGGCGAGCCCCAGCGCCGCGGCAAAACAGAAAACCTTGCCGCCGCCACGTTTGATTTCACGTATTGCTGCCGCACTCGGCAGCCCGCCCGCCAACACCACATGGCTGACCCGGTGGTGACTGCAAACCTCGATCAACTCGAGGAGCGCCGGATGGAGGGTGATCAGATTTACGCCAAAGGGGCGGGTGGTCAGGGCCTTGACCGCGGCAATTTCGGCCGACAGCACCTCCGGCGACATCGAGCCCGAGGCGATGACCCCGAAGCCGCCGGCGTTGGAAATCGACGAAACCAGATTACGCTCGGAAACCCAGGTCATCGCGCCCGCCATGATGGCGGTGTCGCAGCCGAGGACCGCGCGACCGCGCGCCCATAGCCGATCCAGCTCCTGATAGGCACGTTCGCAACGACGTCCGGCTAACGGTTCCCCGCCTTCGGCAAACAGATCTGGCCGAGATCCGCTCATTCTTGTGCGTCTAACCCGTAAGCCGTGTGCAACGCGCGCAACGCCAGCTCGGTATATTCCGCCGCGATCAGCACGCTCACTTTGATTTCTGAGGTCGAAATGACCTGGATATTGATTCCCTTTTCAAACAATGTTTGGAACATCTTTTGTGCAACGCCTGCGTGACTGCGCATTCCTACGCCGATAACGGAAATCTTGACGACGTTCGAATCCGGCTTCAGTGCCGAGAAGCCGAGCGCCTCGCGCTTGGCTTCGAGCACTGACACCGCTCGCTCGAGATCGGCGCGTGCCACCGTGAATGTCAGGTCCGCGCGCCCGTCCTCTGACACGTTCTGCACAATCATGTCGACATTTATCGCATGCTCCGCGAGCGGGCCGAAGATCGCCGCCGCCACTCCCGGCCGGTCCGGCACCTTCTGGACCGTGATCTTCGCCTCGTCTCGGCTATAGGCGATGCCGCTTACGATCTGCTGTTCCACAATCTCATCCTCGTCCGCAACCAGCGTGCCGGGTACATCGATAAAGCTCGACAAGACTTGCACCCGCACGCGATGGTTCATCGCCATCTCGACCGAACGGGTCTGCAGCACCTTGGCTCCTTGCGAGGCCATCTCGAGCATTTCTTCGTAGGTGATCTTGTCGAGCTTGCGCGCCCGCGTGACGATGCGCGGATCGGCGGTGTAAACGCCGTCGACATCGGTGAAGATATCGCACCGATCGGCCTTGAGGGCGGCGGCAAGCGCCACCGCTGAGGTGTCGGAGCCACCGCGACCCAAGGTGGTAATTCGTCCATCGGGGCCCAGCCCTTGGAAGCCGGCGACGACCGCGACCTGTCCGCGTTCCAGGCGGCGGTCGAGTTCGGCCACCTCGATCGCCTCGATTCGGGCCTTGCCGTGCACGCGATCGGTGCTGATCGGGATCTGCCACCCCAACCACGACCGGGCATCGACGCCGAGATCCTGCAGCGCCAGGGCCAGCAACCCCGCCGTTACTTGCTCGCCCGACGACACGACCACGTCATATTCGCGCGCGTCATGGAGGCGGCTTGTCTCACGCGTCCACGCGACCAGCCGGTCGGTGGTGCCGGCCATGGCCGAGACGACGACGGCAACCTGATGGCCGTGTTCGACCTCGCGCCGGACCCGCTCGGCGACCGTCTTGATTCGGCCGATATCGGCGAGCGAGGTACCGCCGAATTTCTGAATGAGACGTGCCATGGCCGATCTGCCGTCGCGCTGCCGCTTGTTGTGCGTTTGCGCCCACCACATACTCCGAACCGCCGGTTTGAGCCACCCGGCGATTGACGCAAAGCGAGGCTTCCGCGATGGCCGAGACCACCGGCACGATCGACCCGTCCGAACTCGCCCGCTTTGCCGCCGGGGCGGCGGAGTGGTGGCGCTCGGATGGCCGCTTTGCGGCGCTCCATCGCATAAACCCGGTCAGGCTCGGTTTCATCCGCTCGCGGCTGGCCACGCATTTCCGCCGCGATCCCGGGTCGTTACGTCCGTTTACCGGTTTGCGCCTTCTTGATATCGGCTGTGGCGGCGGGCTTGTCTGCGAGCCGATGACCCGGCTGGGCTTTGCGGTGACCGGCCTCGATGCCGCCGGCGAGGCGATCGAGGCGGCGCGCGAACACGCTCGGCTGGCCGGGCTTGCGATCGATTACGTTGTCGGGACCGCCGAAACCTTGGCCGCCGCAGGCGAACGGTTCGATACCGTGCTCGCGCTCGAGATCGTCGAGCATGTTGCCGACCGTGATGCGTTGTTGCGCTCGCTCGGCAATCTCACCGCCCAAGGGGGCGCGGTCATCGTGTCGACGCTGAACCGCACCCTGCGCGCCTACGCGTTGTCAATTCTGGCGGCGGAATATCTGTTGGGTTGGATCCCGCGGGGTACGCATGACTGGCGCAAATACGTCCGTCCGTCGGAGCTGATCCTGAGCTTGCGGCGCCACGGGCTGCGCCCAAAAGAAATTGTCGGCCTCGCCTATGACCCCGCCGCGGGCGGGTGGAGCCTCGGGCCGGATATTGGCGTCAACTATCTGGTCTTTGCCGCGCGGTGACCGGACGGGCGTCCCGCGGTCTCAGTTGTCGGCGGTCGGCAGCCACGGGATTTGGCTGAATTCGATCCCTTCATCGGCCAATTCGCGAGACTCGGCCTCGGTCGCCTCGCCGTAGATCCCGTGCGGGTCGACCTCGCCATAGTGGATGCGACGCGCCTCTTCGGCAAAACGCGGCCCGACATAATCGCAATGCGCCTCGATCTGGGCGCGCATTTCAAGCAGCGCGCGGCGCATTCGCGCGAGCGCCGCACTGGCCCCCGCATCGCGAGTCCGGGCCAGGCGCGGCGCCATAATCGCCTTGTCGACCGAACGTTCACCGCATAGCGGGCAGGCGATCTCGCCAGCCGCGTGCTGCGCTTCGAACCCGGCGCTATCGCGAAACCATGCCTCGAACTCGTGGTCCTTGGCGCAGCGCAGGGTAAACAAGATCATCTCGACGAACTCCTCGGCGTTGCCCGCCTCGATCTCCGATCGCTGCGGGGCGCGGCGGCTCCGCGGCGACAATGCAAGACCCCATTTTGACCATGCCGGGGCTAATATAGCGAGGCTGAGCGAAGATGTCTCGGCCCCGCGGGTCCGCCGGGATGAACGCCCATCATCGGCGGCGTTCTCGCCGGCGGTCAGGTGGGCGGGTTTGGCGCTCGGCGAGCGCAAACCAGCGGAAGAGCGGGAGGCCTCATTCGGCCGCGAGCGGCGGCGATGGCGATGCTTGGTCTTTGACGGCGAACGTCCGATCGTGCTTGAGCGACGGGATCATCTGGCGCACCTCCGCCACCCGCGCCGGATCGATGCGCGCGCTGGCGATGCCGATGCCGTCGCCGCCATCGACGAGCACTTCGCCCCACGGATCGACAATCAGCGAATGTCCGTAGGTCTTTCGCCCTTCGGCATGTTCTCCCCATTGGGCCGGGGCCATCACAAAACAGCCGTTCTCGATCGCTCGCGCCCGCAGCAATATGTGCCAGTGAGCTTGGCCGGTCGGCACGGTGAAGGAGGACGGGATCGCCAGAAACTCGGCTCCAGCCTGCGCCAGCGCCCGATAAAGGTGTGGGAAACGCAGATCGTAGCAGACTGTAAGGCCGAGCCGGCCCCAAGGGGTCGGGGCCACGATGACCTGTCCGCCCGGCCGGAAGGCATTGCTTTCCCGATAGGTTTCGCCGTTTGCCAGATCGACGTCGAACATGTGGATCTTGTCGTAGCGGGCGACGATCCGTCCTGCCGCATCGACAAGATAAGAGCGGTTGGCGAGACGGCGCTCGCCCGCCGGCACGCCCGGCTCGCGCGAGATGTCAATCGCAAGCGAACCGATCAGCAACCATATTCCGCTTGCCCGCGCGACCTCGCGCAGCGCCGCCAACACCGGGTGATTGTCTTCGTCGCGGGCTTTTTCCCGCCGCAGCCGACCGATCGGCTCGATCAGACCGGTATTCTCCGGCGTGAGAACCAACTCGGCGCCCTGCCCCGCGGCTTTGCGGACCAGTTCGCAGACAACCCGAATATTGGGCTCGTAATCGCGGGCCGCAGTGAATTGAATGCAGGCGGCCGTAAAGGCGGTGGCGCTGGTCATGGTGCGGCTCCGAGCAGCGGATCAAGTTTCCCGGCGTGGTCGAGTGCGACCAGATCGTCGCAACCGCCGATATGGCGACCGTTGATAAAGATCTGGGGAACAGTTGTGCGGCCGCCAGCGCGGCTGATCATTTCGGCGCGCCGGTCGGGGTTCTCCGAGACATCGATATCGACAAAGTCTGCCCCTTTGCGCCGCAACAGGGCTCGCGCCCTTGCGCAGTAGGGACAGAACATCGTCGAGTACATCTCGATTTGCGCCATAACCGTTTTTCCTTCGGACCGCCGTCTGCCGACCACTTATGCTCCGACCTTGAGCGCGCGCGCCAGGGTCAACACCCCTACCGAAGCCGCACCGGCCCGCTTGAGCACACGGGCGCATTCGTCGACCGTCGCTCCGGTTGTCATGACATCATCGACCAGCACGAGCCGACGACCGCGCACCGTCTCCGGATGCCTGACCGCGAATGCACTGTGAACATTGCGCTCGCGCGCCAATACGCCGAGGTGGCCCTGCGAGGGCGTCCGGCGGCGGCGAACGAGGCAATCGAAAGCGGGCGGCGGACCGCCGGCGCTGCGAATGGCGTTCGCCAGCAGCGCGGCCTGGTTATAGCGGCGGCGGAACAGCCGCGTCCAATGAAGCGGGACGGGTACCAGAAAATCCGCGTTCTCCAACACTTCGCCGCCGGCGCGGCGCATCCAGCGGCCGAACGCCACCGCAAGATGCGTGCGATCGGCGTGCTTGAGCGCCAGCACCAACCCGCGGCTGCGCTCGTCATAGCGCAACGCCGAGCGTGCCCGGTCCCAGACCCGGCGCTCACGAGCGCAATCGCCGCAAACCGCGCCGTTGCCGACCGGGTGGGGGAAGGGCAGCCCGCAAATGGCGCACCAGGGCGGCGCAAAAAACGTCATATTGCTCCAGCACCGCCCGCACAGCCCGTCCGGATCCTCGACGATTTCCCCGCAGGCGAGGCAGCGCGGCGGCAGCACCAGATCGACAATCCCGCGGCCGAGGCGCCCAAGCCGGGCGAGCGCGTAGGGCAGGGTTGCGGTCGCGATCATCGATTACACATGAACAGTCGCAACCCGGCCGTCAACCCGGGGCCGCGCGGAGTGTGCAATGCCGGCTGCCGATACCGACCCAGTCATGCTCTTTGACCGCCGCGCTTGGCGTCGCCACCGCGAACGCGCCGCGCGCCACGGCCCGGTCGATTTCCTGCACGCCGACATCGCGCTGCGGCTGATCGAGCGGCTTGACCATGTCGGCCGCGCCTTCCCGATGGCGCTCGATCTGGGCGTGCAGAACGGAGTTTTGGCGCGGAGGCTGGCGGCGCGGCAAGGGGTGGAGCAGGTGGTTTGGCTCGATCCGGCGATCGGCTTTCTCGCCGGGCGCGCCGGGTGGCGGGTCGCTGCCGATCCCGAATGGCTGCCCTTTGGCGAGCACAGTTTCGATCTCGTCGCCAGCACGCTGGCGCTGCACTGGGCAACCGACCTGCCGGGGGTCCTCATCCAATTGCGCAAAGCGCTGAAACCCGACGGGCTGTTTCTCGGCGCAATCTTCGGCGGGGCCACTCTCGTCGAGTTGCGCACCGCGCTGCTCGAAGCCGAGTTGAGTGAGGAAAACGGGGCAAGCCCGAGGCTGTCGCCGACGATCGATCTTGCCGATGCCGCGGCGCTGTTGCAGCGCGCCGGATTTGCAATGCCGGTCGCCGATAGCGAGGCGATCACTGTAACGTATCCCGATATGTTCGCGCTGATGCGCGATCTGCGCGCTATGGGCGAAACCAACGCACTCGCGGCGCGGCGCAAGTCGCTTACCCGGCGCGCCACGCTGGCCCGCGCCGCAGTCCTTTACGCCGACCGCTTCGGACTGGCCGATGGCCGCCTGCCGGCAACCTTCGAGATCCTTTATTTGACCGCCTGGGCGCCAGGGCCAGACCAGCCGCAGCCGCTCCGCCCCGGCAGTGCGCAGCGCCGCCTCGCCGAGGCGCTGGGTACGGTCGAGTATTCGGCAGGAGATCGCGCCGCTCCTTGATCATACCCGCGCGCAATCCGGTCGGCCGATCCGTCGGGCGCAGACCGTCGCGGTCGCGAGCGCGAGATGCCGCCACGGCTGTTGGCGCGCGACAAGCAGAAAAGGGGGCTCGTGATGAACAAGATCCCGGCGGCGGTTGCGGAGGGGGCCCTTCAGCCGGGCGAATGCTATTTGTGCGACACCCCGATCCTCAAAGCACATTCCGGTTCCCAGCCGGATTTGTTCCTGCGCTGGAATCTCATCCCGTTGCCGGTGGCGGCGGTCGATGTCGTGGTTCATCTGCACGGTTTCTCGCGCGCCGGGGCCGGCATGCCGCTGGCGGAGAAGGTGGCGCGCAGTGGGCTCGACCTATCGCGCCGCCGGCGTCCGACGCTGGCCGTGCTGCCCCGTGGCAATTGGCTGCGTTACACCTGGTACGACTTTGCGGCGTTGCTCGCCGGCGGTGTTGAGCAGCTGATCGATTATGCGCTCGCCGGCCTGGCGGCGGCATTTGCCGGGACGGTGCCGCAACGCGACCGCACAATCCTGACCGCGCATTCCGGCGGCGGGATGCCGGCCATCGACCTGCTCGAGGGCATGCGTGAGCCGCCTGACGAGCTGCATATCTTTGACGGCCTTTACGGCCGAGACCCGGCTTCAGGCGACCCGATGCGCGGGTTGGAGACGGTCGATCGCTGGTTGGCGGGCCGCTTGGCTGGCGAGCCGTCTCGCCGGGGAGCGCTGCGGGTCGTTTACATCGAGCAGCAGACGGGTCCCTTCTCGCGACGGGTCGGCGAACTCATCGCCAACCGCCTGGCGGCGTTTGCCGCATCTGACCTGGCGGATCTGCGGCGCCGCTACCGAACCGAACGATCGCCGATCCAACATGCCCGGATCGCCGAACGGTGCGGTCCCGACCTGCTGGCCGACGCCGGGATCGAATTCGACTGGTGGCGCTGATGCGGCGCGGGATTTGGCGCGGCCTCAGCCTCTCCGGCGCCGCTCGGCTGTTCGGGCGGGCTGCGCGCCGGGTCGGCTTCGCATATGATCGGCTCGCAGCAGGGCTCGCTGATCGCCGCTGAGGTTCCGATGCCGGAGGCCAATCAAACGCAACAGGGTTTCGGCGCCGGCGATGCGATCGCCCCGATAGAGGGGCTCGGGCTGATCCCGGCGGTGACCCGGGCGATCCCCGAGGCACCTGCCCGCGATCCGAAAGTGGCGGCGGCGCGACGCTATCGGCGGCGCGTGTTGCTGGTCCTGAGTGGTTTAGCGGCAGCCTGCGGCCTCTATTGGGGATCGAGCTATGTCTTTGCCTACACCGACGACGCCTATGTGACTTCCGATCTCGTCGCTGTGGCGCCATGGATCACCGGCCGCATCATCGCCGTACCGGTGGTCGACAATCAGACGGTCACCAAGGGCACCCTGCTGGCCGAGATCGACCCGACACCGTTTCGCCTGTCATTGGCGCACCAGCAAGCCAAACTGGGCGAGGCGGAAGCCCAGCTGTCGGTTGACCACGAGTTGATCAAATCGGCCAAAGAGGCGCGCGATGCGGCTGCCGCGCGTGCCAAATTGGCCCAAGACAACCTCAAGCGCGCCGAGCCGATCGCCAGAGCCGGTTTTTTGTCGCGCCAAGGGCTCGAATCGGCCACCACGAGCGCCCAAGCAGCGGCGGCCGAACTCGCCGACGCGCAGGCGGCGGTCGACAAACAGCGCCGGATGCAGCAGCTGCACGAAGCAACGATTAAGGCGATCACCGCCGAAATTGCCTACCTGCAATGGCAGCTCGATCAAACCAAGATCCGAGCCCCCACCGACGGCACGATCACGAACCTGACATTGCGCGTCGGCGACCAGGCCGTCGCCAACCAGCCGTTGATCGGGCTGGTCGACGCCCATGCCTGGCGCGTCATCGCCAACTACAAGGAGAGCGTGATCCGCCATATTCAGGTCGGGCACAGCGCCTGGGTGTGGCTCGACGCCTATCCCTGGCATATTCACCGCGCCACAATCCAAGGGATTGCGCGCGGCATCAGCCGAGACCGGACGGCGCCGAGATTGCTGCCCTTTGTCGAGCCGACCACAGACTGGATACGATTGGAGCGGCGCTTCCCGGTGACCCTGCTGCTCGCCGATCCGCATCCCGACGTGACCCTGCATATGGGCTCGGATGCGCGCACCCTGATTATCTACTAGGCCGATGTTGCGCGAGATCCCCGGCGCCCTTGCCGCGGAATTGCGCGCGCTCGAATGGCGCGGCCCGCGCGGGCTGGAAGCGGCCGAGGCGACGGCCGCCGTCACCTTGGCCACGCTGGCGGCGCTGGCCCTGCATGCGGATAACCCGTGGTGGGCGGGGATCAGCGCCTTTCAGGTCACCCGAGCCGCGCCCGCCGTCGCATGGTCGCGCGGTATTGACCGGGTGGCCGGCAGTATTCTCGGCGCCGCGGCCGCACTGATCGTCCTGCGGCTCTTTGTCTATCAGACGCTGCCGTTCCTGCTGTGCCTGTTCGCATTGTCGTGTGCGGGCGCGATCGGCTTTGTCACCTCGCGTCACGGCTATGCGTGGCTGATCGGGACGGTGACGGCATGCCTGGTGATGCTGATGTCGTTCGACCAGCCCGCCGCCGCCTTCGCCACCGCGGTCAACCGGGTCGTCGAGGTTGTGATCGGCAGCGGCGCCGCGCTGCTGGTCTCGTCATTGAGTCCGGCACCCGAAGGCGCGGCGGCGGCTGCCGCGACGCTGATGGACCCGCCGCCGCTCGCATTCTGGCGGCGCGATTACGGCACCCGGTTGCAACGCTGGCTGCCGGGAAGTGGTGCGCTTTTGCTCAATGCTTGCCGCGGCGGGCTGACGGTGATGTTGATGCCCAGCCTGGCAAACTGGATCGCGCCGGTGACCCCGGTCGCGATGGGCATTACCGCGGTGATGGTGCTCTCGCTGCCGACCACCGCGGTCGTCACCGCCGACAATCGCGCGATCGTCGAACGCGCCGTCCACCGCCTGATCGGCTGCCTGATCGGCGCCCTGACGGCGCTCGGGCTGTTCTTGGTGATCGGCGATGTCTTCGCAGTCTGGGTCGGGCTGCTCGCTGCCGGCATCTGGCTCTGTTCGCAAATCCAAACCGGCAAGGCCGGGGTCGGGTATATCGGTACGCAAGCTATGTTCGCCTATGTGACGAGCATGGTGCAGGGGCTGCGCCCGCCGGACAGCATCGCTCCCGGTTTCGAGCGGCTGGTTGGCATCGTCGGCGGCCTGTCGCTGCTGTTGGTGGTGACCCTGGTCTTGTCGCTGATCCCGGTCTCGCCGCCGGCAACGGCTGCGAGCGGTGATTGACAAGTGCCGGTCGCAACGGTGTGATCGCTCGGGCATTGATCTCGCGCAAGGGAGGACTCATTGGCAAAATTCAGGATCGCGACCCCGACGGGCGCGAGCTTCACGGTCGCCGGCGGCGATTATGGCTACGAACTGGAGGCGCTCGCACCGCTCGATGCCGAGATCTACGAGATCCCCCCGGGATCGGAGGATGAATTTATTGCCGCGGCCAAGGATGCCGATGCCCTCTATGCCAAGGGCCGACCGATCACCAAGAAGATGATCGACGGGCTCGAGCGCTGCAAAATTATCGCCCTCGGCAGCGTCGGTGTGGATTCGGTCGATGTCGATGCCGCGACCGCGAAGGGCATACCGGTCACAAACTGCCCCGACACCTTTATCGAGGAAGTCGCCGACCATGCGATGACCTTGATCCTGGCCTGCCATCGCCGATTGATCGAGCAAGACCGCCTGGTGCGCGACGGGCGGTGGGCCGAAGGCCGTCCCGCGTTGCTCAAAATCCCGCGGCTCAGAGGCATGACCCTCGGCCTGATCGCCTTTGGCCATGTCGCTCGCGCCGTCGCCGAGCGGGCCAAGCCTTTTGGCCTCCACCTTATTGCCTACGACCCCTACATCGAAGAGATCGTCATGGTCGAGCGCGGGGTGGAGCCGGTCAGCCTGCCGGAGCTGCTGTCGCGCGCCGACATCATTTCGATGCATGCGCCGTCAACGGCAAGCGCGCATCGGATGCTGCGCGAAGAGCATTTCCGGCAGATGAAGAACACGGCCATCTATGTGTCAACCGGCCGCGGCGCCACCACCGACGAAGCGGCGTTGATCCGGGCCCTCGACGAGGGGTGGATCGCCGGCGCCGGCCTCGACGTCCTCGAGCGCGAGCCGCCGGGGAACAACAACCCGCTGCTCAAGATGGACAAGGTTATTTTGACCGCGCATGTGGCCTCGGCCACCGCCCGCTTCGACCCGGCCCGCCGGCGTCGCGTCGGCCTCGAATTGTCGCTGGTGTTGTCGGGCCGGTGGCCGATGTCCTGCGTCAATCCGTCGGTGTTGGCGGCAAGCGGGCTCAAGCGCTGGCAACCGGTATCGATGGAGCGCGGCCCGAATTCGTGATGATCGGAGGATTGGCAATGACCGACCTGCCGCTCGTGCGCTATCCCGACCCCGGCATCCGGGTTCTCGATCCGCGTTTTTCGGCGCTGGTGCTCGGCAATGCTGCGATTGAACGCATCGCCGGCGGATGCCGCTTTACCGAGGGGCCGGTATGGTTTGGCGATCTGCGCTGCCTGTTATGGAGCGACATTCCCAACGACCGCATCCTCAAATGGGAAGAAGAAACCGGCGCGGTCAGCGTGTTTCGCCGGCCGTCGCGTTACGCCAACGGCAATACCCGCGACCGTCAGGGGCGGCTTGTGACCTGCGAGATGGATGCGCAGCGCCTGACCCGCACCGAATATGACGGCTCGATCACGGTGCTGGCGCAGCGTTTCGACGGCAAGCAATTGACCGGGCCCAACGACGTCGTCGTCAAATCCGACGGGTCGATCTGGTTCAGCGACAACGGTGCGGGCATCCGCGGCAATTATCTCGGGCACAAGGCGACGCCGGAGCTTCCCTACCGGGTCTATCGCATCGATCCGCGCAGCGGCCGGATCGCGGTCGCGGTGGACGATATGGAGCGGCCGAACGGCCTTGCCTTTTCGCCCGATGAGAGCCGGCTTTATGTCGTGGATACGCCGGGGCCGGGGCGGCGGTCGATCCAGGTCTACGATGTTGTCGATGACGGTACCCGCGTCGCCCATCGCCGCCTGTTCAACGCCGCCGAGCCGGGCGGCAGTGACGGCATGCGGGTCGACATCTACGGCAATTTATGGTGCGCCTGGGCAGGCGGCGAGGGCGAGGACGGGGTCGCCGTGTTCGCGCCTGATGGCGATATGATCGGGCGCATTCTGCTGCCCGAACGCTGCGCAAATGTCTGCTTCGGCGGGCGCAAGCGCAACCGGCTGTTCATGACCGCGAGCCAGTCGGTCTATTCGCTCTTTGTCGAAACCCAGGGCGTGCTCGGCGGCTGATCGTTTTGAGCCCGGCCCGCGCGGCGGCGAACCGGCCTCTCCCCGGGTGAGGGAGAGGCCCCGGGCACGGGGTTTGATGGCCGGCGCCGGTATGCCCGCTCTCGTAGGGCCCGCCCTAATAGGGCCCGGTCTGCCGACCGCCGGGCGCGTTGGCGCCGCGTATCTGTTGGAGGACCTGCTGGCCGGCGGCGCGCAACAAGGCCGCATCGCCCATGATCGTGGTGAAATTATAGCCCATCTCGATCATGCGCTTGGCATAGGCCGGACTGCCGGTGTGGATGCCGGCCTTGACCCCGTGCCGACGGCAACCGTCGAGGATTTTTTGCAGATTGGTGAGCATCGCCTCATGGTCTTTGTCGAGGCCGGGCGGAAGCCCCATCGTAATCGACAGATCCGAGGGACCGACATAGACCGCATCGAGGCCCGGGGTCGAGAGTATCTCATCGAGTTTGGCGATCGCTTCGACCGTCTCGATCATCGCGAAGGCGATAATCGTGTCGTTCGCCTTTTCCTGATAGTCCGACCCGCCGTAAAGCGCCGCGCGGATCGGCCCCGAACTGCGGTAACCGGCCGGCGCATAACGGCAAGCCCCGACAAATTTCTCGCATTCCGCGCGGCTGTTGATCATCGGGCAGATGATGCCGTAAGCCCCGGCGTCGAGCGCTTTCATGATGTGCGCCGGGTCGTTCCACGGCACCCGCACCATCGGCGTGACATCGGTGGTCGAAATCCCTTGCAGCATCGACAGCATGTCACGGTAATCGACAACCCCGTGCTGCATATCGATAACCAGCGAATCCCAGCCCATATGGGCCATGACCTCGGCCGAGAAGCCGCTCGGGATTCCGCACCAGCCGTTGATGACGGCGCGCCCCGCCGCCCATGCCTCTCTGACCCGGTTCGCGCGCATGATGCGATCCTCCTTGCAAGCCGATGCCGCGATCCCGCCAGTTTGCCGCGTCGAAGTCAAGCGCGGCTCCGGCGTCCGGTCAGTGTGCGGGGGGCTCGCGCATTGAAAGGTCGTGCGGATTGTGCGGCCGAGGTTCAAGCGCGGTCGGGTCGGGTCCGTTCGGCTCGGCAAAACGCCACAGAATGATGTAGCGGCCGATCGATTTCTCCACTGCCGGATGACCCAGCGCCGCCAGCGAGTGCTGATAATCGCCGGCCGGTTGCCGCGTCGCCTGGCCGGTGCGGCCGTAGACCGCCCAAACATCGTGGCCGGGCGCCACCTGCGCCGCCTCGTCGGGTTTCCAGGTCAGTTTGACGCGGTTCGGGTCGAGCCCGACTTGCCGGGCGAAGACCGCGAACACCGAATAGGCGTAGTAGCTGTTAAGCAAGACCACGTCGCCCGGCCGCACAATTTTGGTCAATTTTGCCGCCGCCAGGTCCCAGCGCGGCTTTGTCTCGTATTGGTAATAGGGCGCAAGGTTGGCCAGGCCGAGCGCGCCGAGCGCCGCCGCCAGCGCGGTGAACCGGGGGATCGTCAATCGCCCCAAGCCGATCCCGGCAAACACGAAAAAGGGTGCAGCCCCCCAGGCGAAATAGCGCGGCACCAATACCGGCACCGCCGCCGACAACGCAAACAGTCCGAGCGGCAGGGTCAAGGTGGCGGCGCCAAGGACCCACAGCATCGTGGTGTCGCGCCGCAAGCGCCATGCGCCGAGCAACGCCGCGATCAGCACGCCGACGCCCAGCCCCGGGACCGCGGCCGGCATCAGATCGAAGGTGATGAAGCTGGAGATCCGCAGCAAATAGACCGGCGCCAGAATGGACCAGATCGTTCGCGACGTTCCTCCGGGGGCCCAATCGGCGCCTTCGAGGACCGCGCCATGTCGCGACCGCCATAGCGCAATCAACAACGGCGCCCAGGCGGCAAGGATGACGAGCTGGGCCAGCCCCCAGTTCCGCCAAAAGCCCCGTCGCTCCCGACCCGCGGCCGAAGCGATCGCGGGCGCGGCGAGGTTGGCGGCGACCAGCCACGGGATGGCGACGTTGAGGACATTGAGCGCCGCCGCCGTACCCACAGTGAACGCAATCCAGGCCCGACGCGGGGCCCCCGGCGCGCCAAACCGCAGCGCCGCGGCGGCGGGCTGTTGCGAGAGGCCAACCAGCCCGCATAAGGCGATCAGAATGAGGCAGGAAACCAGTGTATAGGAGCGGGCTTCTTGGCCGAATTGAACCTCGAATGGCGATATCGCCAGCAGCAGCCCGGCGATCGCGCCGGCACGAAGGTTCCCCACTCGACCGCCGAGCACACAAGTCAGCGCCGCCCCGAGGGCGCCAAACACCGCCGAGGGCAGGCGCAACAGCCATTGTGAGGTGCCGAACTTGGCCACCAACCACAACAGCAAGAAGTAAGTCGGGTAGTGGGTGTTGTTTAGCGAATCCGAGACCAGGGCTGGCACGGATGCCGTCGCCCGTCGCAGGCTCGTGACTTCGTCGAGCCAGAACGGCTTGTCGCCAAGACCGTAGAGGCGGAGCAGCAGCGCCGCCAGCCCGATGGCCATCGGCAGCGCGACCGCGCGGTGATCCCAAAGCCAGCAGCCAACCCGCCGTGCCCCCGGCCACACCGCCGCGAAAAACCGCATCGCTTATGGAAGTCCCCGCTGACCGTCACGCGAGCATGGCGATAACTGCCGCATCGACCATGCTAGGCGCGGCAGACAGGGGGCATCCCCGATCCGCCGCAGCAAAGAGCAGCCGGTTGTTGAGCGGCACGTGGCGGCCGCGCTAATCGAGCACCTCGCGGTTGACCACGTTGTCGCGGATCGGCTTGCCGTCGATGACGCTCAAAATATTCTGCACCGCCGCCACCGCCATCCGCTCGACCGCCTCGCGAGTAACCCCCGCAACATGCGGGGCGGCGATAAAATTGGGCAGGGTCAGAAGCGGATTGTTCACCGGCGTCGGTTCCTCGACAAAGACGTCGAGTGCGGCACCGGCGATCCGCCTTTCCTTGAGCGCCTCGAACAGCGCCCCCTCGTCGATGATGCCGCCGCGCGCGGTGTTGACGATATGCGCGGTTGGCTTCATGCGGGCAAGCCGCGCCGCGTCGAAAAGGCCGACGGTCTCGGGCGTTTTAGGACAATGGATCGTAATGAAATCGGCCCGCGCAACCCCCGCGTCAAGGTCGGCCACCGGTTCATAGCCCATTCCTCGGATGGTTTCCGAATATATATAAGGGTCGTAGACCAGCACGTTCATTTCCATCGCGGCATAGCGTTTGGCGGCGCGGGTGCCAATTTTGCCGAAGCCGACAATCAAGACGGTCTTTCCGTAAAGATCGACCGGCAGTTCTTTGTAGCGGTCATGCCAGCGGCCCTCGCGGACCATCGCATCCATAACCGGACCGCGGCGCGCCAGAGACATGATCAAATACACGCCGGCCTCGGCGACGCTGACCGAATTGGCGGTCCCGCCGATCATCAGCGGGATCCGGCGTCGGCTCAGCGCGGGCACGTCCACCGCGTCATAACCGACCCCGATCCGCGAGACGACCTCGAGCGGCGGGGCGGCGTCGAGTTCGGGATCGCTGAATGGCTGCACTCCCAACGCAATGCCGGCGGCATCTTCGAGCAGTTGATGCAGTTCGGCTTTGGGCAGGTTCGGGGCGTAGGCGACCCCTTCGACGTCGTCGCGCGCTTCGACCAAGGCCCAGCCGGCTCGCGCCATCGTGGTCGGCAACAGCAGCTTTTTACGGTTGGCCCCGGTCGTGGCTCTACGGTCGGTTGTATTCACCCCAGGCTCCCATGTTGCTTTGTGAGCGGTGAGCCTACTATGCGCATCCGTCCGGAGCCACCCCGAGGGTGGATTGCGGCGGCGCCCCTGTGTGAGCGTCGCAGACGACCCCGCGGTCGTCCGGGTTGGCCCGCTTACCCCGCCGGCGCTATGCTGGCCGGGCGGATATGCCAAACAAGCGCGTGCGGAGGAAAAATGGCCGAGGCGCGGCTCAAATTTTTCGGTTGGGGGCGGGAGGGAGAGGGCATGACCGCCGCCGAAGAAGAGGCGGCGCTTGCCCGCTATCGGCGACTATTCGCATTTGGCGATTTCGACGAAAGACCGGCGCCGACACTGAGCAATCTCATGCTGCCGCCGTCGCGGCTAGCACCGCCGCCATCGCTTGCCCCGATCTGCTCGCGCGAACCCTATGATCGCGCCGCGCACACCTATGGCAAGTCGTTTCGCGACTATGCCCGAGGCCTTGCCGGCGATTATTCGTCGGCTCCCGATGTTGTTGCCTATCCGCGCGACGAAGGGGATATCGCGGCGTTGCTCGATTGGGCGGGCAGCGTTCGGGCAATGGCTGTCCCGTTCGGCGGCGGAAGCAGCGTCGTCGGGGGGGTCGAGCCACGGCGCCCCGACGACGGGTCGAAGGGGGCGGTCAGCCTGGATTTGCGCCGCCTCGATCGGGTCGTCGAAATCGATCCCGTCTCGCGCGCCGCGCGCATCGAAGCCGGCGTTTTTGGCCCGGCGCTCGAAACCCAGTTGCGGCCGCACGGGCTCACCTTGCGTCACTTTCCGCAGAGTTTCGAATATTCGACGTTAGGGGGATGGATCGCGACACGCTCGGGCGGCCATTTCGCCACGCTCTACACGCATATCGACGATCTTGTCGAAAGTCTGCGCATGGTCTCGCCGCAGGGCATCGTCGAAACCCGGCGCCTCCCGGGCTCCGGCGCCGGTCCGAGCCCCGACCGGCTGCTGATTGGCTCCGAGGGCATCCTCGGCGTGATCACCGAGGCTTGGGTGCGCCTGCAACACCGCCCCCGGTTCCGCGCCGGCGGGGCGGTCAAATTCGGCGATTTTTTCGGCGCCGCGCGGGCCGTGCGAGCCCTGACCCAAGCCGGGCTGTACCCGGCCAATTGCCGCATTCTCGACCCGGACGAGGCGCTCAACACCGGCGCCGGCGACGGCACCTGCGCGATCATGGTTCTCGCTTTCGAATCGGGCGATCATCCGCTCGACCCCTGGATGACCCGCGCCCTCGAATGCTGCGCCGATCACGGTGGCCAAGCCGAGCGTGCGGGCGCGCGCGATGCGCATCGCGAAGGTGCCGCCGAGCAGTGGCGCACCGCGTTCATCCGCATGCCCTATGCCCGCGAGCGCATGATCCGGCGCGCGATCATCGCCGACACTTTTGAGACCGCCATCACATGGGAGCGGTTCGAGGCCTTTCACAACCGGGTCAAGGCGGCCACCGAGACCGCGATTCGCGATGTCACTGGCCGTCCCGGCCAGGTCACCTGCCGGTTTACCCACGCTTATCCCGACGGTCCGGCGCCGTATTTCTCGTTCCACGCGCTCGGGCGCCATGATGTGCTCGAGGAGCAGTGGCGCGCGATCAAGGCGGCGGCGGCGGATGCGTTGATCGCCGGCGGCGGCACGATCACGCATCACCACGCGGTCGGGCGTGACCATCGGCCCTGGTACGATCGTCAGCGCCCCGACCTATTCGCTGCGGCGCTGCGCGCGGCCAAGCAGGTGCTCGATCCCCACGGCATACTCAATCCGGGTGTACTCGTAGATGCGTGAGGCATCCGGGACATCACCATACGTTGAGAAGCGCTCCCAGCGGCGGGCCTGAAAGCGGCGGGCTCAGCTCAACGCCGAATTCCGCCCTTCGGTTCCCGGCGCGTCGCGAAAATGTGCGGAATCTTCCCCGCTGTGGCCAAAATGTCGCATTCGAAGCAACAGAAAGGGCGATGTGGCCGCGCAACTGTTGCGCAAATGTCGCAATATGACTCGTTCTGCACCGATTCCGCCACAAACGGTGCGGTTGCGCGAAAAAGCCGTTGCCTTCGACCGCCGGGATGGTGAAGATACGCGAACGGTGGCGAGCCGACCATCGTCACACGCGTATTTGCGGCCGGAGGTAAGGGGATGAGAAATCGCTGTCTGCTGGGCGCTGGCGTCGCGCTCGCCATCGCGTTTAGCGGCGCCGGAGCGCAGGCTCAATTTCTGGGGCCGTATCCGCCCGGGGCATTCTATTTGGGGCCCGAGGGCGGCTGGACCAAGCTCACCAACGAGACGCCGAGCATCGCGGTGCGGGGGCCTGCCGGTGCGATTGTGACGCCGAGCGTCACCCGCAATGTCAGTTTTAACAGCGGCTTCAATGCCGGCGCCCGTCTCGGTTACGCCTGGGGGCCGTGGCGTTTTGAAGAGGAATACAGCTACCGCTATAATTCGGTCGCCTCGGGAAGCTTTGCCAACGCCACCGGGACCGCCCATTCCAACGCGCTGATGACCAATGTGATTTATGATTTCACATTGGGCTGGCCGATCACGCCGCATATCGGCGCCGGCATTGGTGCGGTGAATGTCTATCGCAGCGTTGGCGGTAATGCGACGGTCACGACCCCAAGCGGCGCCACCGTCACATTCACCAGTCCGGCGTTCAGCGGCAGCCAGTGGTCGTTCGGCTATCAGGCGATCGCCGGTATCCGCTACTTGATCAATCCGGCCCTGGCGCTCGACATCGATTACCGCTGGTTTGGAACCCCAAGCCAAACGATCCGCGGAGCGCACGTCACGACGCCCACCGGATGCTGCCTCTTCACAAGCTTCAAATCGAGCTATAACTCGAACAACATCGTGGCGAGCTTGACCATGATGTTTGGCGCCCCGCCGCCGGCCGCCCCGCCACCGGCCCCGCCGGCCCCGCCGCCGCCGCCGACGCATCAGGTCTATCTGGTGTTCTTCGATTGGGATAAATACAACATCACGCCAGAGGCGATGCAGATCCTCGAGGCGGCGGCTGCCCATTGGAAAGCGGGTGCGGCGGTGCAGATCCAGGTTACCGGCTACACCGACTTGACCGGTTCGCCCGGCTATAACCAACGCCTGTCGGAGCGTCGGGCCAACGCCGTGGCCACCGTGCTCGAGCGGCTCGGCATCCCGCGCAACGAGATGGTTGTCGCCGGCCGTGGCATGAATGATCCGCGCGTGCCGACGCCGCTGGGTGTGCGCGAGCCGCAAAACCGGCGTGTCGAGATCGTCTTCCCGTAAGACGACGATGGCAGGGCTCCCCGCGAGGGGAGCCAGAGGAGCCGCCGCGGTGCCGCCCGCGGCGGCTTTTCTGTGAGCCGGGTGGCCCGCCGACCGAGGGGCGCCATTGCCTCGAGGACCGCGCGCGGTCGGTGGACCACGGGCAGCACTGAGGCTTCTCTGATGCGGTGATGGCGGCCACGACCGCGACCGCGAGCCATGTTGTTGTTCGGCGAGGATCGCCGGCTTCGCGGTAGCCGGGTCGTAAGGCGCGTCGAGCCGGCTGTGGGCCGCGGTCGTGCGAACCGGGGGCGGCCGGGGATCGTGCAACTGGATTGTTTCTCGCTTATGCCGTTCTTTCGCGTCGCAATTGAGCTACCCTCGCGCTTGAAAAGTTTGGCTAACGGGCGTACTCTGTAATGGCGACTTAAGGGGCGTGCGGCATCTTCAAACGAGTCGACGGACGGTTTCAGTACTTGGGAAACGGGCCGTCGGTCGGTTGAGCCAAAACTGTACTGACCGCGATGAGATTGCGGGAATTTCGGAGGACAGCGACTATGACAAAGTTGCTTGGTGGAGTTGCGGCCGTCGCCGCGCTGGCCGTCGCCCTCCCGGTTTGGGCGCAAAACCCGAGCGGAGGCAATCCGGTTGGGACACCGGGGCCAAACCCCGGCGGACCCGGTTTGACGCCCTATTCCGGAGGTGCGCCTGCCGCCCCGCCCGCAGCAATGGCGCCGGCACCTGCGCCGGCTCCGGCCGCGGCGTCGAACTCGGCGATGCCGCCGTCACACCACAAGCGCATGTACCACCACGCCAAGGCGATGCGCAATTTCCATCGACAGATGGCGCACAAAGCCGCGTTATCCGGGGATACGACGGCACAGCTCAACAGAGAAGAGCTGGCGCGTATCCAGTCGGGCAATTTGAGCAATCCGCCGGCGCCGGCGGCCCCGATGCCGGGCAAATAGGTTCAGGATCGGGCGCGGGAACCGGTCCTGGATGATGGCGTTGAGCGCGCGGCTGTTTGATGCCGCGCGGGCATTGGACAATGTCTTCGGAAGAGCAACAGACCGAGCAGGCACCGAGGTTTGAGAATGAAATATCTGTTGAGCGGTCTTGCGATCGCAGCAGCGATCGCATTCGCGGTCCCGGTGTGGGCGCAAAATAATCCGAGCGGTGGGAACCCGGTAGGAACCATGGGTCCGAACCCGGGCGGACCGCCTCTTACCCCATACAGCGGTGGTGCTCCGGGGCAGCCGAAGGCAATTTCGCCGCATCACGCCATCCGTCACGCGCACGTCATGCGCGCCCACCATCACCGGATGGCGCGCAAGGCGGCATTGGCCGGTGACACCACCGCTCAGCTCAACCGCGAGGAGCTTGCCCGCATTCAATCCGGGAATTTGAGCAATCCCCCGGCGCCACCGGCTCCCGGCGGCGCAGCGCCGGCCCACCAATGAGAAGCGGGCGCGCCTTGGCCGCGCCTGCTGATACTTCGAAGCAACCGGCGGATCGCCGAGGGTAAACGGCGACCCGCTCCGGGCGTATCGAGAGCCTCGTAGCGCCGCGCGGCGGCGATGCGGGGCAGAGCCGGTGCCCGAGCACGGCCAGCGGCCAAGCCGCGGCCGATGGCGCACTGCAAATGTTCAGCCAAGGGAAAGCGAGGGCGAATTCCGCGCGGGTGCGCCCCGCTAACTCGAAAAGCGCGGAGCGAGGCTGTGCCGCAAGCGGGGGTTTCAGACGGATTGATTGCCCGGCGACTGCACGCAACGGCGTACGCGCCCGAGGCGACGGGAAAGGATTGAACCCGCTGGAACTCGTCAAGCCCCCGCTGCCGGGGTTCTGCTGCGGGCAACTCGCTCCATTTCCTCGAGCAGTTCGTGCAGCGCCTGGTCGGCAACATAGGCGATCTTCGCAAATGCCCGCAAAAAGCTGTCGGTGCGCGGCAGCTGAAACAGCGTTTCTTCTCCGTCTTTACCGTTGGCTGCGGTGATCAAGACGACGCTATCATAGGGCTGGAGGATCAGCTCCTGCAAAGCCTTGCCCGGGCCGGTCACATATTCAACCACCCGGCAGCGTTCGGCGTTGCGGTTCTCTTGCATGATCGTCATGCGATAGGCGGCACGCGTTGTCGCCGCTTCGATCAGCGCCCGGGCAAAGGGACGCAAAAAGGTTTCGTCGAACCCGAGCAGCGCGGTCGGGAGATGGTCGCTGACCGCCGAGCGCATCTCCAATGTCGTCCACAAGGAGGCCCGCCCGAGGAAATAGTCAGCCGATGCAAGATCAAAATTGATCGAGTCGATCGGCATCGGCGAGGCGATCGAGCGCGGCGACAAAAAAGCAAAACACGCCGGCTCCCGCTTGAGGGAAAGGTTGGTGGTCGCTTCCAGGTTCCGGTCAGTGATCGCTGGACTGTCGGCCATGGTAGATAGGCTCCACGAGGTGCGCGCGCCGCGATTGCATCGCCTGGCTTGCGATTGCTCGACCCAAGTCGGAAATCCCCCCAACAGCAAGCGAGATAGACTGCTTTGACCGGGGTTGTCAAAGTCGATTGTCAGAGTCCGGGCCCGTGCGGCCATCGGCCGCGTAAAATCGGCTCCGGTTTGGCTGTCCTGAATTCGCCGGCCGCGAGGGCGAGCGCTTGATCGGGCAGCCTCCAGCGATACCGCGCGGGCGGAGCCGGCAGGTGCCGCCTGCATCCCTCAATCGGCGATAGACCTGCGATCTTCGATGGCGGCGGACCGGCGATCGGCTGCACGCTCGATTTCCTGCTCGGCCATGAGCCATTCATTCTCGGCTTCGGCAATCAAGCGGTTTAATTCGGCGCGCCGCCTCAGGGCTTCGCCGATCGCCGGTCCGCGCAGGCCATTGCCGCTTGGTTGGGTCAAGGCCCGCTCCACATCGTCGCGCTCGCGCATCAACCGCGCGATGGTATCCTCGGCCCGTTGCGCCCGCTGGCGCACCGCCGCAAGCGCGCGCCGTCGCTCCGTCTCGCGGCGGCGGAAATCGGCGTGCGGGCGGCGGGGGTTGGCGGTGGTCGCGGCTTGCTCGAGCAGGATGCGGCGGTAATCCTCGAGATCGCCGTCGAAGGGCTGAACTGTGCCATTGGCGACGAGCCACAACCGTTCGGCGACCAATTCGAGCAAATGCCAATCATGCGTGACCAGCACGACGGCGCCCGCGAAATCATTGAGCGCCTGCACCAGCGCCTCTCGGGTTTCGAGGTCGAGGTGGTTGGTCGGTTCGTCCAATATCAACAGCGATGGCGCGTCGTGGCTGACCAGCGCCAGGTTCAGCCGGGCGCGTTCGCCGCCCGACAATTCGGCGGCCGGCACGAACGCCTTTTCGGCGCTGAACCCGAAGGAGCCGAGCCGCGTTCGCACCATTTCCGGCGGGGCCGAAGACATCAACGCCGACAGATGGTCGAAGGCCGAAGCGTCGGGGCGCATCTCCTCGATCTGGTGCTGGGCAAAATAGCCGCAACGCAATTTCGACGCCCGCACGATTTCCCCGGCGAGCGGCGCCAGGCGCCCGGCCAGCAGCCGTGCGAGGGTGGTCTTGCCATTGCCGTTGGCGCCGAGCAGGGCAATCCGGTCGTCCGGATCGAGGCGCAGGTCAAGTCGCGACAGGACCGGCTTGGACGGCGCGTAGCCGACGCTGACGCGGTCGAGGGTGATCAGCGGGGGGCTCAGCGGCGGCGGCGGCGGGAAAGCAATTCGCGGCGGCGGTTCGGCCGAGCTCAGCGCCACCGGTTCCAGCCGCGCCAACGCCTTGAGCCGGCTCTGGGCCTGGCGCGCTTTCGACGCCTTGGCGCGGAAGCGGTCGACAAACGCCTGCAGCCGCTGTCGCTGTTCCGCCTGTTGTTTGGCCATGGTGGCCAGGCGCCGGGCGTTTTCCTGCCGCGCCCGCAAAAACGCATCAAATCCGCCCGAATACACGACCAGCTTGCCGCGCTCGAGATGGACGGTCGTGGTCGTGACGGCGTTCAACACGTGGCGATCGTGGCTGACCAGGATCACGGTTTTACGGTAGCTCCGCAAGAACCGCTCGAGCCACAATGTGGCTTCAAGATCGAGATGGTTGGTCGGCTCATCGAGGAGCAACAAATCGGGCTCGGTGAACAGGATCGCGGCGAGCGCCGTGCGCATGCGCCAACCGCCCGACAACTTGTCCAGCGGCTGATGCTGCATCGGCTCATCGATGCCGAGCCCGGCAAGAATGCGCCCGGCGCGGCTCGGCGCCGAATGGGCGTCGATTTCAACCAACCGCGTTTCAATCTCAGCGAGCCGCAGCGGATCTTGCGCCGCATCGCGCTCGGCGAGCAGGCGCATCCGCTCGCGGTCGGCGCCGAGCACGGTTGAAAACGGCGTTTCTGCGCCGCCCGGCGCCTCTTGCGCGAGAAAGCCGATACGGTGATTGCCCGGCAGTTCGATCTTGCCCTCTTCGGGCTCGATCACGCCGCGGATCAGGTTGAGCAGCGTCGATTTGCCGACGCCGTTGCGGCCGACAAGCCCGACCTTTGCGCCATCCGGGATTTGCACGCTGGCGCGGTCGAGCAGCCGCCGCTTTTCGATACGGAAGGTAACGTCCTGTAGGATCAGCATCAGCGGCTTATAACATGCAGGCGGCGGCGAGAGGTCGGTTGACCGATTGGGCGCCGGACGGGCCGGCCTTGCCGCCTCCTCTCATTCGTCGGCGGCCGCCCCCCCTTACCGTGCGCTGTCGTTGACCGGGTGCGCGGTTTCGAATATACAGTGTATAGCATGGCCGGCTTATCCGAAACCGCCGCCTTCGAGCCTCGCCCGCGACGCCGGCAGGCGAAATCCGCGCTGCGCGAGCAGATCATGAATGCCGCGGCCGAATTGTTCGCCGCCGAAGGCTATGACAGCGTCTCGATGCGCAAGATCGCCAAACGGATCGGCTACACGCCGATGTCGATCTATCTCCATTTCGAAGATAAGGCCGATCTGTTGGATTGTGTCTGCGAGCAGGCCTTTAGCGAGCTCTATCGCCGGCATGAGCGTGTCGATGCGGAGATCAGTGACCCGGTTGAGCGCTTAAAGGCCGGAATGCGAACCTTCATCGATTTCGCATTGCGCAACCCTTCATATTACCGCGCCGCCTTTATCCGCAAGGGTGACGCTATGCCGCGTCGCGACCGGATCCGGGCCCGCACCGCGGCGCTCAAGCGCCAGCAGGTGGCCGCCTTTCTCGGTGCGAGGGCGAGCGAGGAGGAAATCGAGCTTGCCACGCAGGTGGTCATGGTCGCGGAAAATGGGGTTGCAACGCTGCTCACCGCCAATCCACAGCGTTGGGCCGAGCCGGAAACGTTGATCGCGGCGGTGACCAAGACAATCGCCAACGGATTGCGAGCGCAATAATTGCCACTCTCAGCACGGGATCGATTTGATCCCGATCGAGACTGCGAAATGAAGCGGCCGGGAGGAGATTGCATGAGGGCGTCGGTTTCACGTTCAGATCGGATCCGCGGGCGGGCGGTCCGCGGGGACTGGCGTTCTTCGCCGGGCTGTTTTAGCCTTTTTCGGCGCTGTGGCCGAGGGGTGGCGTGATGGGCGCGCGAAACGGAAAGCAATACCTGGCGGGGCTGCGCGAGCAACCGCGCGAGGTGTGGCTGGGCGGCGAGCGTGTACGCGACGTGACCAGCCATCCGGGACTGAGCGGGGGCGCCCGGGCGATCGCCTCGCTTTACGACATGCAATGCGATCCCGGCCTGCAGGACGAGATGACCTATCGGAGCCCGAGCTCGGGCGAGCGGGTCGGATTGTCGTTTATCATTCCGCGCACCCGTGACGATCTCGAACGCCGCAGCAAGATGATGCTGAATTGGGCGCGCGCGACCTGCGGCATGATGGGGCGCTCGCCTGATTTCATGAATGTGACCTATGCGGCTTGGGCCGGTGCGGCCGATTTCTTCGGCCAGGGCGGGCGGCCGGAATTCGCCGAAAACATGCGCCGCTATTATGAATATTTGCGCGAGAACGACATCTGCCTGACCCATGCCCTGATCAACCTGCAACGCAGCCGCACTGCCTCGGGTGTATTCAACCTGCAGCAGGGCACCGCCCTCGAGGTCGTGCGCGAAACCGATGCCGGCATCGTTGTGCGCGGGGCGCGCATCCTGGCCACTTTAGGGCCGCTCGCCGATGAGATCGGCGTCTACTCGCCGCGCATGGGCCGCCACACCGAAAACCACAGCCCGTTTGCGCTGTCTTTTGCGATCCCTTGCGGTACGCCGGGGATCAAATTCTTATGTCGCGACAGCTTCGACCACGGCCGTTCGCATTTTGATCAACCGCTGGGCTCGCGTTTCGAGGAAATGGACTGCATCGTCTTTTTTGACGATGTGCTGGTGCCGTGGGAGCGGGTGTTTCTGCTCGGCGACGTCGATCGCCTGAACGCCACGGCTCACGCGACCCATTCCTCGGTCCATTCGGCCCATCAAGGCGCCGCCAAGAACCTCGCCAAATGCGAGTTCGTTCTCGGCACCGCGCTATTGATGACGCAGACGCTGGGCAATGCCCATCTGCCGCAGGTCGAGGAGCGCATCGGCGAACTGATGCTGACGACCCAACTGACGCGGGCATGCATCCGCGCCGCCGAGGCCGAGGCCAAGCTCGACGAGTGGGGGGTGATGTGCCCCGACCCGCTGCTGGCCGAAAGCCCGCGCAATCTGTTCATGAATGCCTATCCGCGGATGATCGAGATCGTGCAACTCCTGGGCTCGAGCAGCTTTATGCTGACCCCGAGCGAGGCCGATTTCAAAGGCCCGCTCAAATCCGATATCGAACAATATCTGGCCACTGATTCCACCGCGGCTCGCGATCGTGTCAAATTGTTCCGCCTCGCTTGGGATCTGGCCGGCAATGCTTTCGGCAGTCGTCAGGTCTTGTACGAACGTTTCTTTGCAAGCGATCCGTTGACCCGGGCGCGGGCGCTCGCCTCGATCTATCCAAAGCAAGAGGTTATGGACCGCGTGCGCGAATTTCTGGCGCGTGACGACGAGGAGTGACGGCTTTGTCGCCTCACGCGTCGGCAATGTCGAGAAGATCCCGGTCTTCGTGGGCGCAGGGGCGACGGACTTGAAGGATCGAATGTTTCACCAGGAGAACGGGCATGGCAAAACGACCGATGTATCTGCAGCATGTCAATCTTTACGTGCGTGACGCCGAGCGTTCGAAGAAATGGTATGAGGAATTGCTTGGCCTTCACACCTACGAATACCGGCCGGGCTGGGCGGCCTTCATGTCGGCCGACACCGAGCAATCGCATGAAGTGGCGCTGATGCAATTGGGGCCGGACGCGCCGCTGCAGCAAAAGGGCCAGGTTGGCCTCAACCATCTGGCGTGGCGGCTCGAATCGCTCGACGACCTGAAAGAATTTTACCAGCGCTGCAAGGCGATGGGGCAGCCGATCGAGAGGATTTCCGACCACGGCATCTCGCTGGGCATTTATCTGCGCGATCCGGACGGCAACGGCGTCGAAGTGTTTTACGAAATGCCGCGCGCCGAATGGCCGGTCGATTATCATGTCTTTACCCGCGAATTGACCGGCAATGGGCGGTTCCCCGGCCCGTGGGACAATGACGAGGCGTTTTTGCGTCCGCAGCCGCAATCTCCGCAACCGGCCGCCGCACAATAGACCGGCCGGCGTCCCGTGGCCGGGCCTGTCCCGGCTACGGCCAAGGCGCGGCCTGCAACCGGCCGACGCAGCGCCGCGGCGAATGGCGCAGAGAACCACCGGAGGGCGCGCCCGTTTCGAAGCGGATTGTCGATATGGATCAAACAGAGGCGATCAGCCGCCTGCTCCTAAAGCAGGAAATCGAGGAATTCCTCTATCGCGAGGCCGAACTGCTCGACGAACGCCGCTATGAAGAATGGCTCAAGCTGATTGCGTCCGACATCCGTTACTGGATGCCGATGCGACGCAACGTCAAATTCGGTGAGGGGGAGCGCGAATTTACCCGCGCCGACCGCGATATCAACTGGTTTGACGAGGGCCGCGAAACCCTGGAGCGTCGGGTCAGGCAGATCATGACCGGGATCCATTGGGCCGAAGAGCCGGTTTCGCGCATCACCCACATGGTTTCTAACGTGCAATTGCTCGAAGCCACGCCTTCGGTCGAGGCCGCGGCTGAGGTGCTGGTCAAATGCCGGTTTTTGATCTACCGCAACCGGGTCGAGACCGAAACCGATATCCTTGTCGGCAAACGCGAAGACCGGCTGCGCCGCGCCGCCGACGACTGGCAGATCGCGCGCCGCAAGATCATCCTCGACCAGAATGTGTTGTTGTCGAAAAATCTGACCTTCTTCTTTTGATCGCACGCCTGCGTTGGCGTTACGCAGCCAGGGATGGGGTTCACCGCCGCAAGGAGAAGCGCCGCCATGCCAGATACCCGAGGCTACCGCTCCGGGCTCGTTGATCTCGCGACGGGTCGGGTGAGCCGCGAGATCTTTGTCAGCGAAGCGATTTACGCCGCCGAGCAGGAGCGGCTGTTTGCCCGCGCCTGGCTGTTTGTCGGGCATGAGAGCCAGGTGCCCAAGCCCGGCGATTATTTTGTCTCGGGCATGGGCGAGGAGAGCGTGATCCTGTGCCGCGACCGGGCCGGGGCGATCCATGTGTTTCTCAATTCCTGCCGGCATCGCGGCATGAAGGTGTGCCGCTATGACGAGGGCTCGACCGCGGTCTTCACCTGTCCCTATCACGGCTGGAGCTATGCGACCGACGGCCGGCTGGTCGGGGTGCCGTATTTCCGCGAAGCCTATCATTCGCGCCTCGATCGCGGGCAATGGGGGCTGGTCGAGGTGGCGCAATTGTGCAACTACAAGGGCGGCATTTTCGCGACCTGGGACCCGGCCGCCCCGCCCTTCGAGGAATATCTCGGCGATTTTGCTTACTATCTCGACCAGACTTTCGACGGCTGGGACGGCAGCGAAGGCGGTGCTGAGGTGCTGGGCGGCATCCAGAAATGGCGGGTGCTGTGCAACTGGAAATTTCCGGCCGAGAATTTTTCCGGCGACAGCTACCACAATATCAGCCACCGCTCGGTCGACCTGGTCGGCGTCGGTCCGTCGGGCAGCGGCCGCCGCGACATGCCGGAATTGAACCTCGCGCGCAAATTGCACATCGCGATCACCGATCGCGGCCACCAGACGACCGCTTATCTGTTGCCGAAGGCGGCGGCGGTGCCGCCCGGCTATCAGCATTCGTCGGTGGTCTCCGACTATTTCCGCCAATGCGAGGAGGCGCGCCGGCGGCGGCGCGGCGATTGGGGTCGGCTGATCACCCTGGTCGGCGAGGTGTTTCCGAGCATGGCGTTTCTCGCCCGGCAGCCGCGCACGATCGCGGTCTGGCATCCGCGCGGCCCGCACGAGACCGAGATCTGGCGCTGGTTTTTGGTCGACAAGGCCGCCCCGCAAGAGGTCAAGGATTTTCTGCGCGACTATTACATCCGCTATTCGGGTCCGGCCGGGATGACCGAGCAGGACGACATGGAAAATTGGAACTATGCGCATGCCGCCAGCCGCGGCGTGATCGCCCG